>Ga0210396_10000064_pt1 | contig 204353 bp, 182 predicted proteins | sample IncBWH17OmetaG_FD_155466 | JGI IMG/M metagenome (GOLD analysis project Ga0210396, IMG submission 155466) | Forest soil microbial communities from Barre Woods Harvard Forest LTER site, Petersham, Massachusetts, United States - Inc-BW-H-17-O ... | reverse complement strand
CGGAGAGCGCCGGGCTAAACCGGCATGTTGTAGGGGATGAAGGAGCCCTACAGGAAAGGAAGTAGCGAATCCATCCTGGCCTCGAGTCTTGCAGGCGACATCGCGAGGTGTCGGCTGAAGCGTAGACAGGGGTATTGGTGGGCCGGGCTATTGAGCTTCGAAAAGCCGATGGTACAGGGCGCCGACTCCGTTCCGAGTGGAGGAAGGCAACACGACGACCACGTTATACGCGAGTGGTTGTTCGGTCCTGCGTAGTCTAAGAACCCGCGCACGCTAAGAAACAACATGCACGAGAACCGGGAGATCTCCAGCGTGCCTTGGTCTGACGATCAAGGCCGGTCCGCGAAGGCCATGAACCGAACGGCGGGCATGCACGCGCTGGAGAAGTCGGACTGTGCCGTACTACCTGTGAAGCAGCCGAACAAAGGAGGGCAATCTTCGGCGGAGGCTGTGGAGGGAAGGGCACAGACGAAGGAGAACATCGTTCCGTCGCACATGCACCCGACACGGAGCGGGAAGCGCATGTCCCAGGGACTGGGCGGTGTGCGAAAAGCAGCAAGGGAAAGGAAGCAGGAGCGGTTCACCGCTCTGCTCCACCATCTGAGCGTTGGATTGCTCCGCGACAGCTTCTACGCGCTTCAGCGTCAAGCTTCGCCCGGAGTAGACGGCGTAACGTGGCAGGAGTATGAAACCGGGCTGGAAGGTCGGCTCATCGATCTGCACAGCCGGGTGCACCGCGGAGCGTACCGGGCCAAACCCTCAAGGCGAGTCTTTATTCCGAAGGCTGACGGACGGCAACGCCCGCTGGGCATCGCGGCGCTGGAGGACAAGATCGTCCAACAGGCCGTGGTGACGATCCTCAACCAGATTTACGAGGTCGACTTCAGGGGCTTTTCTTACGGGTTCCGTCCTGGTCGCAGCCCGCATCAGGCGCTGGACGCGCTGACGGTGGGCATCCAAGGGAAGCGGGTGAACTGGGTGCTCGATGCCGACATCCGTGGCTTCTTCGACAACATGAGCCACGAATGGACGATGAAGTTCATCGAGCATCGGGTGGCCGATCGGAGGGTGCTCCGCCTGATCCAGAAATGGCTCCAGGCGGGAGTATCGGAAGACGGCCAGTGGTCGGAGACAAAGCTGGGCACACCGCAGGGAGCAGTTGCCTCACCGCTGCTTGCCAACGTGTACCTGCATTACGTCTTCGATCTATGGGCTGATGTCTGGCGCAAGAAAGTGGCGAGAGGCGACATAATCGTCGTCCGCTATGCCGACGATCTTGTGGTGGGTTTTCAGCACCGGACGGATGCCGAGTGCTTCCTGAAAGAGTTCCGGGAACGGCTGGCGAAGTTCGGCTTGGAATTACATCCGGATAAGACACGTCTGATCGAGTTCGGGCGGTTCGCCGCTCGAAACCGGAAACAGCGCGGAGAGGGGAAGCCAGAGACCTTCACGTTCCTGGGTCTTACTCACTTCTGTGGGCAGCGCATCAGTGATGGAGCCTTCATCGTCTGGCGGATCACGGCGAAGAAGCGGATGGTCGCGAAGCTGAAAGCCATCAAGGCTGAGCTTCAACGCCGGAAGCATGATCGTACGGCCACAGTCGGTGCATGGCTTCGGACTGTTGTGCTGGGCTACTACCAATACCATGCTGTTCCCGGCAACACGACTCAGCTGCGCATCTTTCAACGACGTGTTAACTGGATGTGGCGGAGTGTTCTCATCCGGCGCAGTCAGCGAGCACAGGTGCGGTGGGAGCGACTAACCCCACTGTTGAACCGATGGGTTCCACAACCTCGCGTCCTGCATCCCTATCCCGACGCACGCTTCTACGCCACTCATCCTTCGTAAGAGCCGTATGCGTAGACGCGCTCGTACGGATCTGTGCGGGGGGCGATCAGCAATGGTCGTCCCTACCGCGACAGTTTGACCGTTGGAAATGCTCGATTGACCCAAATCGCCGAGTCACTCAACGAGCGCTCCAGCCATGAGATACAAGAGCGCCGGATGGCCTCTCGTCATGATCAGAATGATCCGTGTCTTGTCGCGTTGGGGGATTACTGCAATGCAGTAGAAAACTATCGGAATCTATCTCTGGCAGGTGGGGCAGAAGTGGGTGCTTCGGCCTCCGACGACAACGCGCTTGATGGGTGTTTTGCAGATGCGGCAGGGTTGGTCGGTGCGGGAGTAGACGTGGTGGTGGAGTTGGAAGAAGCCGGCTACTCCGTCGGCGTCTACGTAGTCGGAGACGGACGAGCCGCCTAGTTTGATTGCGTGGTTGAGAACCTTGATGAGGGCTTCGCGGAGGCGGGTTAGTTCGGCGCGGGTGAGACGTCCGGCGTGGCGCAGGGGCCGGATGCCCGCGTGGAAGAGGGCTTCGTCGGCGTAGATGTTGCCTACTCCGTGGAGAAGGGACTGGTTGAGCAATGCGGCTTTGATGGGCGTCTTGCGGTTGCGGAAGAGAGCGATGAAGTCTTCGAGTGGGATGGTGAGAGGCTCTTTGCCGGGGCCAGCATAGGTTTCGGTTGCGACGGAGAGGCGGCCGAAGCGGCGGGCGTCGACGAAGCGAAGCTCGCGGCCGCTGCTGAGGGTGAGGATGGCGTGGGTGTGCGGGGGGATGGGGGTGTCGGGGGTGGAGACGAGGAGGCGGCCGGTCATGCCGAGGTGGACGAGGAACTGGGCGGCTCTGCCTGGGGAGCCTGCGGCGGCAGGGCGGGTGAGATCGATGACGATGGTCTTGCCTACGCGATGGACGCGGTCGATGCGGCTGTCGGTGAGGACTTCGATGATCTCGTCAGGTGAGGACTTGAAGGTTTGAGGCTTGTTGCTGGTCCAGACGGAGCGGATGGTCTCGCCGTGGACTCGTTCGTGGACGCCGTTGGCTACGGTCTCGACTTCGGGGAGTTCGGGCATGCCTTTGCAGTATATGGGGAGAGGCTTAACGCCGAGTTGCACCGATGAACCGATTCAAGACGCGACCGCGGATCTTTCGTATATCACGGATGAAAAGCGGCATAGGCATTGGGTTTTGCGCGGCTATACTTGTGGGCCTATGAAGAAGGCGATTGAGTTGTGTCTTGGAATGGTTGGTGTTGTCGGTCTGGCTGTTGGGGTGCAGGGACAGACGCTGTTGGTTGCGAACCAACATAGCCATGATCTAAGCCTGATCGACACGAAGGCGGCGAAGCAGGTGGCGGTTGTGCCGGTGGAGGGCATCACGGGCCACGAGGTGGCGGCGTCGCCCGATGGAAAGACGGCTTATGTACCGATCTATGGGAACGCGGGTGTGGGCAGGCCGGGGACGGATGGGAGCACGATGTCGGTGATCGATCTTGCAAGTCGCAAGGTTGTCCATACGGTCGATTTTGGGCATGGGGTGCGCCCGCATTGCGCGGTCTATGACGAAAAGAACGGCCTGCTCTATGTGACGACGGAGCTGGATAAGACGGTCAGCATCATCGATCCGAAGACGCTGAAGATTGTCGGGACGGTGCCTACAGGGCAGGAGCAGTCGCATATGCTCGCGCTTACGCGGGATGGGTCGCGAGGGTATACCGCGAATGTAGGGCCGGGGACGGTTTCGGTGCTTGATATGAAAGCGCGGAAGACGGTGGCGATTATTCCTATCTCTGCGAATACGCAGCGGATCGCGGTGTCGCGTGACGACAGCATGGTGTTTACGGCGGACCAGACGAGGCCTCGGCTTGCGGTGATCGACACAGCGACCAACAAAGTGAAGACATGGGTGGCGCTGCCTTCGGCTGGTTACGGCACGGCTCCGACAGTTGATGGGCGGTGGCTGTTGGTGACGATGCGGGATGCAAAGGGCGTCGCTGTGGTGGATTTGAAGAAGATGAAGGTGGCGCGGACGGTCGATGTTCCGGGCGGGCCATCGGAGGTATTGGTGAGCGACGATGGGAAGACGGCTTATGTTGCGTGCAACTTCGCCGATCAGATTGCGGTGATTGATCTGGCTGGATGGGAAGTGTCGAAGGTGATCGATGCCGGCAAGTTTGCGGATGGGATGGCCTGGGCGCGGTGAGGGTTGCTGCTGGGTATGGGTATAAAAGCGGTTCGCGTGTAGTGCAAATACCCCACCCTTTGCGGTGAGGCTGCAAAGGATGGGGCACACGGTCTGTGCCGGCTCTGCGGATTAGTGGTGGCTGAGGCGGAGAATGGGCAGGAGGCTGGAGTAGTCGTCGGTCCAGGTGCGGAGGCCGGGGATGGGGTCGGCTGGAAGGGCTACGGCGGCGATGTCGGGGCGGTCGAAGAAGGCAGTGTTGTTGCTGACGAGGACCCAGGTGGCGCGGTAGGCTCCGCGGGACTCGTTGAGTGGGCTGTCGACGACCCTGGCTGTCATGTTGGCAGAGGCTGCGAGTTGGGCGATCTCTGGGGCCAGGTCGAGGTATTGGTTGGAGACGTGAAAGGCGAGAATGCCGCTGGGGGCGAGGTGGCGGCGGTAGAGCGCGATGGCTTGAGTGGTGAGCAGGTGGAGCGGGATGGCGTCGCCGGAGAAGGCGTCGATCACGAGGACATCGAAGTTCTGCGCGGGCTCGTGGGCGAGTGAGGTGCGGGCGTCGCCGTCGGCGAAGGTGACGCGGGCTTCGGAGTCGCGGAGGTAGGTGAAGAAATTTTGTGCGATAGGCTGGACGACTGGGTTGATCTCGTAGAAGCGGATGTGGTCGCCTAACACGCCATAGGCGGCGAGAGTTCCCGCGCCGAGGCCTACGACACCGACGTTGCGATTGCGGCCTTCGCAGCAATGCAGCAAGGCGAGGCCGACGCCGGAATCGGGTGCGTAGTAGGTGGTGGGGATCTTCGCCTTGCCTGGGGCGAAGAGCTGGGTGCCGTGCTGGATAGAGCCGTTTAGAAGCATTCGTACAGGAGCTGACTGTGCTGGCGTAGAGGTCTGCTTGATGCGGAGACTACCGTAGAAGTTTCGCGCGAAGAAGATGGCTTCGTGCTTGTAGCCGTTGTGCAGCATCACGAGCAGGCCCAGCAGAAGGATGCTGGCGGTGGACCAGAGGAGGCGTTGGGGCCAGCCGTCGTGCCATGTGACGACGAGGGCCAAAAACGCGGTGAAGAAGAAGGCGATGGCGAGGTCGTAGTTGGCGGCGAAGAGCAGCGGGCTGGCGATGCCGATGAAGAAGGTACCGGCGGCTCCGCCAGCGGCGATGAGTAGGTAGAAGAAGGTGGTCTCGGAGCGTCGCTGCGGGCGTAGGGCGTAGGCTTCGGCATGACAGAAGAGGCAGGCGAGAAAGCACTCGAAGAGGAAGAAGAGGATGGTGAGACCGATGGGGAAGCTGGTTTCGGCCTTGGAGAGCGCGTAGCCGAGGCTCGCGAGCATCAGCACGAGCAGACGGATGACGATGCCGCGACGGTACAGGGTGGGGAACTCGAAGGCGAGGATGAAGGTGAGCAGGTAGGTCGCGAGTGGAAGGATCCAGAGCAGTGGAATGGAGGCGATGTTGACGGTGAGGTGGCTTGTGACGGCGCTGAGTTGCATGGCGGCGGCCATGGGGAGCAGGAACCAGAGCCACTTTACGGCGCGGCGGGTAGGAGCGATGTCAGATTCGGTTTGTGGTGATGGTGGTGCGATGGATTGCGTATTGCGGGTAAGGATCGCGCAGAGGATCACGTAGATGGCGAAGCCGATTCCCCAGAGGGAGCGCTGGAGATTCAGAGTGAGGTGGGGTTCGACCAGGGTGGGGTAGGCGAGCAGGGCGAGTAGCGAACCCGCGTTCGAGAGCGCGAAGAGACGATACCAGACGGGGCCTTCTTCCCGGCGCGCGAGCCACACCTGCAACAGCGGACTGGTGGAGGCAAGGAGGAGGAATGGCAGGCCGATAGTGGTAGCCAGGGTGATGAAGATTGTTGTTACGGGACGGCTCGGGGCGTTGACGGAGTTGAGAACGGTAGGCAGAAGGAGAGTGGCCGCTGCCGCCGCGAGAAGCGCAATGTGGAGGCCTTGGCGGCCGCGAGTGAGGGCGCGGCGGTTGAACCAATGAGCGTAGAGATAGCCGAGGAGCAGCGTCGTCTGAAAGAAGACCAGGCAGGTGAGCCAGACCGCCGAAGAGCCGCCCAGTATGGGAAGCAGCCGTTTGGCGGCCATGGGCTCAACCAGGAAGAGGAGAAACGCCGAGAGAAAGGCGGTGGTTCCATAGAGGAGGCGGGAGGAGGACATGGAGTACCCGGAGTTCCTGGAGTTGTTGAATTTACGGCGTACACGATTTGCGCGCCGCACGTGCAGGAGGAGTCTAACGATAGATTTGCGGATTGCGCCATCCCAATGATCGAAATGACGCGTTCGGGTTCCATGAGGACGAAAATAGACGGACGCGCAGAGACATCCTTACGATGTAAGGGTTTGTCTTAGAGATGGTTCATAGGTTGCAAGACCCCTGGAGTGAGCAGAGATGAACGTATCCTTTCGAATCGGGTTGGTTCTTTGTCTGTCTTGGCTTTCTGTTTCGGCGTTAGCTCAGCAGCCGGGGTCGGCAGCGGCTGAGGCAGCTACCTCGGCGGATCCGAGCGATCGCAACCTGACGTTGGATGTCGTCGTAAGCGACCGGACAGGGAAGGCGGTGCCGGGGTTGCAGGCTCAGGACTTTGTGGTTCTCGACAATAAGAAGCCGCAGAAGGTCGTTGCGTTTCAGGCGTCTGGGGCCGCAAAGACGGAGCCGGTGGAGATTATCCTGGTGGTCGACGAGGTAAACACTTCGTTTACCAATGTGACGTATGCGCGGGACGAGATCAAAAAATTTCTACTGCGGAATGGTGGGAGCCTGGCTCATCCGGTGACGCTGGCCTTCTTCTCGGATGGGGGCAGCCAGATTTTGAACGATTCGTCTCGTGACGGGAATGCGCTGCAGGCTTCGTTCGATCAGCATGAGACGGCGCTGCGCTCGATACGACGTTCGACAGGGTTTTATGGAGCGGAAGAGCGATTTCAGCTCTCAGTGAACATGTTGAATTCGCTGACGGCGCGCGAGGCGCAGACGCCAGGGAGAAAGATAGTTATCTGGGTCAGTCCGGGCTGGCCGCTTCTCTCCGGCCCTAACGTTCAGCTGACCAACAAAGATGCAAAATCGCTGTTCTCGTCGATCGTCGCGGCATCGACGGGACTGCGCCATTCGCGGATTACGCTGTACAGTGTCGATCCGCTGGGTGTGGCCGATTCGGGAAGATATTTTTACTACCAGGAGTTCCTGAAGCCGGTGACAGAGTGGAAAAATGCGCTGCCAGCCAATCTGGCTCTGCAGGTGCTGGCGACGCAGAACGGCGGGCTGGTGCTAAATGGAAGCAGCGATATCACGGCGCAGGTGGAACGTTGCGTGGCGGATGCGGATACTTTCTATACCTTGACCCTAGAGATGCCTCCTGCGGAAAAGCCGAATGAATATCACGCGATCGACGTAAAGGTGGAACCGGCGGGTCTAACGGCACGGACGCGCCGAGGATATTACGAGCAGCCCTGAACGGAACAGGCGTACGCCACGAATTTGGGAGTCTCCGGTATAGGATCGTGCGGGACACGATATGATGGATGAGGCGCGTTTGCAGCTGCGAGCCGCCTATCCGGCCAGGCCAATCCTTTGGAGACATATTCTTCGTGAGTCAACGCAATTCAGCGGTAATTCTGGGTGCCCAATGGGGCGATGAGGGCAAAGGCAAGATCGTCGATGTGCTCTCGGAGAAGTTTTCCGTCGTGGCGCGGTACGCTGGCGGCCACAACGCCGGACATACGGTCATCATCAAGGGCAAGAAGTTCGTGTTGCAACTGATCCCCTGTGGTGTGCTGCGGCCGGAGTGCAAGGGCGTGATCGGCAACGGCGTCGTGCTCGATCCGATGGCCTTTCTGAACGAGGTGAAGAAGCTGAAGGATGCCGGGCTGCCGGTGGATGGACAGCTCTTTGTTTCGAACCGGGCGCAGGTGATTCTGCCCTATCATCGGATGATCGAGCTGGCTGCGGAGAATGCGCCGGGACGGACGAAGATTGGAACGACGAGCCGTGGCATTGGGCCGGCTTATGAAGACAAGATGCATCGTAGCGGCCTGCGGGTGGTTGATCTGCTGAATTCGGCGCTGTTGCGGACTCACATCGAGAACGCCTGCCACGAGAAGAACACGATCGCTCATGCGCTGTTCGGTACGGAGCCGCTGGACCCGAAGACGATGTACGAGGAGTACTCGCGCGCGGCGGAGCAGATTGCTCCGTTTGTGACCGACACAGCCGTGATGCTGAATGAAGCGATCCGCAACGGCGAGAAGGTGATGTTTGAGGGAGCGCAGGGCGCGCTGCTCGATATCGACCACGGGACGTATCCGTTTGTGACGTCTTCGTCGGCTACGGCTGGCGGGGCGGTGACGGGGACCGGCGTTGGGCCGACTCAGATCGGCACTGTGATCGGCGTGACCAAGGCTTATGTGACGCGGGTGGGCGAAGGGCCGTTCCCGACGGAGATTCACGATAACTCGGCCGACCTGCTGCGTGCGCGCGGGCAGGAGTATGGCGCGGTTACGGGCCGTCCGCGGCGTTGCGGCTGGCTGGATCTTCCGCTGCTACGCTACAGCAATATGATCAACGGCACGGAATGGCTGGTCGTCACCAAGATGGACGTTATGGACGAGTGCGCGGAGATCCCGGTCTGCACCGGCTACAAGATAGATGGCAAGGTCACGGACGTGATTCCGGCGGATATGCGGGGTTTTGAGTCGATTCAGCCGATCTATACGACGCTGAAGGGGTGGAAGACCTCGACAGAGGGAATTACGGAGTTCGACAAACTGCCGCAGTTGGCGCAGGATTATCTGCGGTTTCTGGAGAAGGAGTCAGGCGCTAAGATTGGCATGGTTTCGACCGGGCCGGATCGTGATCAGACGATGACTCTACCGGCTTTCGCCGAAGCTCTGGAAGCTTAAAAGGAAAAGGCCGAGACTATGCTGAGCTTTACCGTGCGGATGACGTTTGAGCAGCAGGACTGCGAGCAGGTGGCCGAGTGGCTGCGGCACCTGACGGTTGCGTCGCGTAAGGAACCCGGATGTGTGAGCTACGTTCCTCACTTTGTTGAGGGAGATGCCTGCACGGTGCTGATCTATGAACAGTATAAGGACGAGGCGGCACTCGAACATCACCGCAATACGCCCCACTTCCATCAGTACGCGATCGGTGGACTGTACCAGAAGATGCGCGACCGGCAGGTTGAGAACCTGACGGCTGTAAGCTAAGCTCTCCGGCGGAACTTTCAGATTTTACGAGGCGTTGCATGGTTCGAAATCGGGCCACTACAACGAAAGTTCTTTTGACTCGCAGCGGCTAACCGATCTAACATCCGGTACGGCTATGGCTCGCTCTGTCCGTCCAATTCGGCATTTTTTGTGGGCCGCTGCCGCTGTTCTGGCATGCGTGAATGTGGCGTTCGGTGCACGGTTTCAGTCCGGAAGCCATCCTGAGAAAAAGCATGAGGCCAAGCGCCAGGTGGAGCTGCTGGAAGAAGAGTGGCGGGTGGCACAGCTTGCGGGCGATGTTGCCACCATGGACAGGATGCTCTCCGACGACTACATCGGCATCTCAATGACGGGCCAGGTGAGCACGAAGGCGCAGCAACTCGACCGGGTGCGCAACCACAAGGTCGTGATCCACAGGGTGGACCTGAGCGACATGAAAGTGAAGCTGATTGGCTCCATTGCCATTGTGACGTCGCGAGCAGAGGTGGAGGGAATCAACGAAAGCGGTCCCGTAAGAGGGACTTTCCGTTACACCAGGGTGTATCAACGCTTGCCTTCTGGCGCATGGAAGATCACCAGCTTTGAGGCGACTAGGATTCCGTCTCCGAAATCCAGCAGGGACCAGCCCGCTTCAGAACCTGCTGCACCGCCGGGAGGTTCGATGGCGAGCCGAAGTGTAACGAGTTACGAGTGGTCGTCGAAACGAGAAGACCCCGCCGATTGGCGGGGTCCTTTCTATTTGCAACGCCTGTAATCAGGCGATCTTTGGGATGGTGATAGAAGAGGCGTCGATTCGTTGGAAGCTTTTGAGGTCTGTAAGAACATTGAGGCCCAGAACCCTGCGGTAAAGCGAGCGCGTTGAGCCGGTGAGGCATGCATCCTCTGACTCATGGGGGAAGAGTGGCAGATTCGAGGTTACGACGCTTCTACGTTGGGCTGTGAGCAGGTAGGGTTGTGGGTACCTGTTCGGGCGGAACGGCAACGAATTGGACCTATCCGTCGCGGGGGGGAATTTTGAAGGGATAGCCATGGGGAGACCTCGGTCCTAGCGGTTCTTTTCGCCTGATATGTGAGGTTCGATGATCGCTTCCCGGCGGAAGTTGTATTTATTTTACTCGCGCGTTGAAGGCTTCGCGCAGTTTTTTCCAAGTGATTTCGAGTGTCTCGGGCAGCACACGAGTCTCGCCGGTGACGGTCATGAAATTGGTATCACCAATCCATCGCGGAAGCGCGTGTAGATGGATATGTTCGGCGATGCCGGCGCCGGCAGCCTCGCCTAGATTCATGCCGAGATTCATACCGTCGGGACGATAGACGCTACGCAATGAGGTTTCAGACTGTTGGGAGAGCAGCATCATCTCCTGCGCGGCATCCGGGGGAAGCTTCGCGAGCGAATCAAGATGGAGATAAGGCACGATGAGAAGATGTCCAGTGGCGTAGGGATAGGCGTTAAGGCAGATGAAACATTCAGTGCCACGATGGACGATATAGGCAGCCTGTTCGGCGATCTCCTGCTTCATTCCTTGTGCAATGGCATAGTCCGTCGCTGCGATCATGTTGCAGAAGACACAGTGTTTGTCTTCGGCGGCGGGCCAGTCGGCAAGAGCAGGAGGGACACCGGTGCGGGCTTGTGCGTCCGCGCGTGTGATGTAACTGTAGCGCCAGGGAGTCCAAAGACGATCCATATATCGGCGAGTATATCGGCAGAGCGAATGCGAAAGGAACGAAGAGAATGCCATCAAACCCCATTCGTTCTCTCAGAAATTCCTATTCGGGCGTTATTCCGAAAGAATTGCATCGCTGCGGGGTGATTCCTCATCTGAATAGGTGGGCTCCCATCAAATGACACCGCGGTTAAATTGCAGCGCCAAACTGGCGGTTTGGTTGACGTGAACCCTTCAAAGTTCTATGCTTTTAGGTGAGCCACTGCGTGTGGGATCCAAGTGCAGCCGCTCCTCTGCTAGAAGTGATTCATTCCTGCCTGCCGAGCTGTAACGGGATGGAAGATCAGTCAGCGCTTTCGTTTGGCCTGACAGGTTTCCCGAGCAAGCGCTGCCCGAGATGGAACGAATTCTTGGATCCCGGAGTCCGCATTCACCATGGTAGACAACCACAATCCTGACCAAACCGAGAGCAAACCCCTGACCACCGAACTGGAAGTCCTATCGCACGAAGCGACAGCCGACAATACCGGCCTGTCTTCTGAATCCACCTCAACCCAACAGCACGAGACCGCACACGACACGTCAGCAGCTGGCGAAACAGCAGTGGAGGGCCACGTAGCAACCGTGACCGCCGCTCACGATGAGCCAGACTACGATGCAGCCGATTTTGCGGCTGCGTTGGCGAATTTTGACCGCGAGCAGGCCGCCGAGTCTGCCGCTGCCCAGAGCCTGACGGCGGAAGAGGTCATCGTGACCGGTACCGTCATCAAGGTAACGGACAAGCATGTCGTTGTAGATATTGGTCTCAAATCTGAAGGACTGATTCCACTGGAGCAGGTTCTGGACATCAATGGCGTGTCCAAGTTCCAGGCTGGCGATTCGGTTGAGGTTGTGGTTGAGCGTGAGGAGCCGGAAGGCGGCTACCTGGTCAGCTACGAAAAAGCCCTCCGTCACAAGGTTTGGGACAAGCTGGAACAGGCCGCAAACGACAAGGTCCCGGTCAAGGGCATGGTTCTGAGCCGTGTCAAGGGCGGTCTTACTGTCGACATCGGCATCAAGGCCTTCCTGCCCGGTTCGCAGGTTGAGGTTCGCCCCGTGCGCAATCTCGACGGCTACATCGGTACGGAGATCGAAGTCCGCGTTATCAAGCTGAACAAAAAGCGCGGCAATGTCGTCATCAGCCGTAAGGAACTGCTCGAAGAAGACCAGAATGCCAAGAAGGCAGTCACGCTCTCGACCCTGGAAGAGGGCAGCGTTCTGACCGGAACCGTGAAGAACCTGACTGACTACGGCGCGTTCGTTGATATGGGCGGCCTCGACGGCCTGCTTCACATCACCGACATGAGCTGGGGTCGCCTCACCCACCCTCGTGACCTCGTCAATGTTGGCGACGAAATCCAGGTGAAGGTGCTGAAGTTCGACAAGGATAAGCAGCGCGTTTCGCTTGGTTTCAAGCAATTGACGCCTGATCCATGGCTCGATGCCACCGAGCGTTACCCGATCGGTGCGCAGGTTCGTGGCCGCGTTCTTTCGGTCACTGACTACGGCGCGTTTGTCGAGCTGGAGCAGGGAATCGAAGGTCTTGTTCACGTGTCTGAGATGACATGGAGCAAGCGGATGAAGCATCCGTCGAAGATGGTCAAACCCGGCGATGAGGTCGACACCATCATCTTGAGCGTCAACCCGAACGACCGCCGCATCTCGCTGGGCATGAAGCAGCTTCAGGAGAACCCGTGGGAGCAGCTGGAGGATAAGTATCCTACCGGCGCGATCATTGAGGGCCGTGTGCGTAACCTGACCGACTTCGGTGCCTTCATCGAGATCGAGGATGGTATCGATGGCCTGGTACACGTCTCGAACCTGAGCTGGACCAAGCGCATCAAGCACCCCTCCGAAGTCCTGAAGAAGGGCGAGAAGGTCAAGGCGATCGTTCTGGGCGTTGAGCCTGAGAACCGCCGCCTGTCGCTGGGCGTCAAGCAACTGCAGCCGGATGTCTGGGATACGTTCTTCGCCCAGCACCGCGTCGGCGATGTCATCAAGGGCAAGATTCTGCGCACGGCGCAGTTCGGCGCCTTCGTTGAGATTGCTGAAGGAGTCGAGGGCCTGTGCCACGTCTCCGAGGCTGTCGATGCGAACAACCAGCCCGTCTCGATGGATGTTGACTCCGAACACGAGTTCAAGATCGTCAAGATGAACCAGGAAGAGAAGAAGGTCGGTCTCAGCATCCGCGCTGTCGGCGAAGAAGCCAGCCGCGCAGAGGTCGAGAGCTACAAGGAGCGCGAGAAGACCCCTAAGGGATCCTCGAGTTCTTCGTCCTCCTCGTCGAGCAGCAGCAGCACGACGTTGGGCGATCTGATCAACTGGAAGCGCTCCGAGTCCGAACGCGACTAAGTCCAAATCACATAGATAATAAGAAGGCCGTCCCACTCGGGACGGCCTTCTTGTTTATTGCTTATCGGCTGCTTTTTTGATGGACTCGCGATTCGATCAGGCGGATAGTGAGGCGCCTGTCGAGGTCATCTTAGCTGAAGCACGCCGCATCACCTCAAGCTCCGCAGGGGCGAACAGCTCCGGCGGAATACCGCCGACCGCCACATAGCCGGGGTCATCGCCGAGCGCCATGGATATCTGATTCCAACGGAGGAACGGTGAAGTCGTGGGCAGGACAATCAGACGGCGCTTCGGCTCTGGGAAGGCGAAGTATGCTGACCAGGTGCATAGCGTCAGGCACATAACAACACCGTTGATGATGTTGATGGTGGAGTACATATCGGAATTATGTGAAAGCCAGGCTGAATCGATCAGGCTGACAGTCGCCATCAGGCCAAGACCGAGACTCACGCCGAAGATCCGGCTGCGATAAGAGAGGCCCATCGGGCGAATGGCGAAACAGACGAACAGCAATAGGCAGAGCGTAAGAATGCTCGATGTCTGTTGTAGCTGCGTGACCATCGACACCATGAACTTGATGCCGGAAAGGTGTGGGGTGAGCGCAACGCCAATAGCAACGGCGATGGAGATCGCTGCTACCCAACGGAACACTAACATTCCCAGGGTTTGCAAGCCTTTTAGAGGCGCCATTGCCAGTTTGAAGATGCTATAGATGACAAGCAGGGAAAGGATTGCTTCTGCCGCATAGCTGGACCAATAAGTATAGAAATACAGCTGATACGCGAGATGCCTTTCTATGCCATGAGCGCCAAAACGAAGCAAAATCAGGCAGATGAGGCTCGATGTAAATCTGACTGATAGCAAAATTGTCAGAAACAAATAGGAGCGCGCTGATTTAGTGCGCAAAAGTGTGACTAAAAGTAAAAGACAGAGAATCAGCTCAAGATAGGAGAGCATTTTCACAAAAGCTATAGTCATCGGTCGTCCCCCAGGCTTCGGATCAAGCCTAGACTATTTCTGGGGGTGTATACAACCAATTTCTGCTGCCTTTTGAGACAATTGCGCAAAATTTTGCAATATCTTTATTTATTTGCCTTTGCTACCACCGATTCCACAGGCGTTGGGGTCATCGGGAGCGCACATGGGGAGGGCATAGTGCTGGTCTTGGCGACGGCGATCTTGGTCTGGCTGGAGGCGGAGGCGATTATTTGCCGATACCGCATGCATTGGCATCATCGGGGGCGCACATGGGGATAGGCATAGCGCTGGTCTTGGCGACGGCGACCTTGGTCTGGCTGGAGGCGGAGGCGATCTGGGTGGAAGCGGCTGCACCGGTGAGAGCGAGAACAACGACGAAAGCGCGGACAAAGATTTTCATGAATGGCCCTTTTAGTTTCGGTAGTGATAATTGATGGGAGAAGAAATCGAGCTTTTGAAGCGAAGATTATTTGCCGATACCGCATGCATTGGCATCATCGGGTGCGCACATGGGGATGGGCATAGCGCTGGTCTTGGCGACGGCGACCTTGGTCTGGCCGGAGGCGGAGGCGATCTGGGTGGAAGCGGCTGCACCGGTGAGAGCGAGAACAACGACGAAAGCGCGGACAAAGATTTTCATGAATAGCCCTTTTAGTTTCGGTAGTGATAATTGATGGGAGAAGAAATCGAGCTTTTGAGGCGAAGATTATTTGCCGATACCGCATGCATTGGCATCATCGGGTGCGCACATGGGGATAGGCATAGCGCTGGTCTTGGCGACGGCAACCTTAGTCTGGCTGGAGGCGGAGGCGATCTGGGTGGAAGCGGCTGCACCGGTTAGAACGAGTGCGACGACGAAAGCGCGGATGACAGTTTTCATTTTTCGATACCCCTTAAGGTGTATTTACCTTTGAAGATTTCTCTGGACAAACCAGATGAAACAACAATAGGATGAGTGAAGGTATAAGTCCAATAGAATGAGTTATATAGTGCAGTATTAAACAATCTATGTTACTGAAGTAATATGCGCAACTTACGAAGTTGCAATATCTTGCACTCCCCCTTTCTGTCATTCTTGCGTCGTATAGCCTCTATTTCATGCGGCATGTTATCTAAGCGCTGCAGTGCGTTAGTTTACCGCTCTAATCTGGATCAGTCAGAATTCGCAATCAGTGTAGCCCTATGGCTAACGAACTGGTAAACAAGCAACGGCTTTCTTTCGAGTGGGTGCGAAGAGTGAGCCAATGTTTTGACTACGTTGAAAATTCTGGATTTTTTGAGGGGGTGTTTTGGAGATATCAACTGACGATAGGAGACTTGCGCCAATCTCGGGCAAAAGGTATCCGCGGAAAAGCCTCGCGAAGCCCGCAAGACGAACGGCATCTGCTCTGGGGGAAGATGCAGATGCCGTTATTTATCAGGACTGTGCGCTTGCAGGAGCCGGTTCAGCCGGCTTAGCGGGTGCAGCCGGTGTCGATATTGCTGCAGACTTCTTTGGCGCAGCTTCGGCAGCCTTCTTTGATGGCGCAAGGATGGCGTGCAACGTTGTGCCTTCCATCCGTGGCATGAATTCCACCAGACCTGCGTCGCCGATATCGAGGATCAGGCGGTTAATGATCTTATAACCGAGGTCCCGGTGTGCCATCTGGCGGCCCTTGAAGCGCAGCGATGCCTTTACCTTATCGCCTTCACCAAGGAAGCGTACTGCCTGGTTTTTCTTCGTCTGGTAGTCGTGCTCGTCTACCGTCACGGAGAACTTGACCTCTTTGATGACAATGACCTTCTGCTTCTTGCGCGCTGCGCGCTCGCTCTTGTCCTTCTCGTAGAGAAACTTGCCGTAATCCTGGATCTTGCAGACTGGAGGGACTGCGTTGGGCGAGATTTCTACGAGATCGAGAGAGCGTTCCCGAGCCATTTTAAGGGCGTCGAACGGCGCCATGACTCCGAGTTGCTCCCCATTCTCGTCAATCACGCGGATTTCGCGTGCGCGGATGCGTTCGTTGGTGCGGATGAAAGACTTGGCGGAACGTTTATCTATTGGTGGAATAAGTCGCCTCCACAGCGGCCCATCGGACTCGCCATGCGTGTTGGTTGGATTAGCGTAACTCAGAAAAAGTTGCGCCGGAACGAAGAGTATATCACTTACCGACGGATATCCTCATCGCGAAGAGCTTACTCCTGGAAGGAAGAGGAGACCGTTATTCCCAGCGCTTCTGTCACTTATGGATATGATGGCAGTTCCCGATTATTGTTAGACTGCTGTGGCCACGTTTCGGATGTCTCCCGGGACGAGTATTCGCGGCACAAGAGGAGAATCGAATGAAGCGTCGCATCCTGCTGGTGGACGATGAAGTCGCCGTATTGTTGACCATGAAAGCCATCCTTGAGATCAGCGGGTTTGAGGTGGATACGGCTGCATCGGGGCGGGAGGGCAAGTCCAAACTGCACACACGCGAGTACCAGATGGTCATTACCGATATGCGGATGGAGAACGACGAGGCCGGCGTCGAGGTAATACAAGCTGCCCGCACCGCGGATTATCACCCTGCTATAGCGTTGTTGACGGCATTTCCGGTTGCGGACGAGGACTGGCAGGAGATGGGCGCAGACAAGATGCTGGTAAAGCCCATGCATGTCAGAATTCTGCTCGAACAGATAGAACATTTGCTGACATCGCATGAGGCAAAACTCGCTGAGTTGAGCGTACAAAACGGTGCGAAGGCCGGTGTCTCCAAAATCCCGGCGAAAAAATCAGCCAAGACCGCTGGAAAGCCGAAGAAGGCTGCAAAGGCTCCATCCGCGCCAAAGAAAGCTGCGAAAAAAACAGGCAAGGTGATTGCAAAGAAGGCTCCCGCAAAGAAGACTCCCTTGAAGAAGACTGTTAAAAAGCGAAGGTAGGGTCCACCATCGGGACCGAGTGCTAATTCGGCGTATGCGCCTTGATATAAGCGCGCAGCGCAAGGTTGATGTCCATGGCCTTCTGGACGCCGTTGTCCATCATGCGGAGCCAATCTGACGCGGGCTCCTTCAGTTCAGACATGCTCAGCAGGTAACTGGTCTGAACGATAATCTCGAGAGCATTGCTCAGCTCGTGGGCAAGTTTGCGGATTTCGACTGCAACATCTTCGGGTATGGTGTCGGCGTCGGGCGCAGATCGTATTGGAGCTTTTACAGGGTCAGTCATAAAAATGGGAGACTACCTCCTGAAGCTAGACGCGGCCTGGCGCAGATAAGTTTACGGAGATTGGCACGGAATTGACAGCCGACGCAGCGTTTGTAACACTAAAGACTCGCGGTTAGCGTGTACCGGCCATCTGAGCGGTGGCGATTACACCGTGCCGTAGTGGCGGAATTGGCAGACGCGCATGGTTCAGGTCCATGTACTCGCAAGGGTGTGGGGGTTCGAGTCCCCCCTTCGGCACCAAAGTTTTAGAATGAGCACCTTACGGGGTGCTCATTTTTTATTTGTCCCTCGGCAAGCCGTAGAATGGAAGCGATGCCAACACAGTTAGACGAGATACTCGCCCATACCTTTCTCAAGGTGAAAGAACGTAAGGCGGTGGCAGATTATGCCCTGCTGGAACGTCAGGCTGCGACTCATATCCCTCGCGGTTTTACCGCCAGATTGCGCGTCGTCGCCAGCGAGGGGACTGCGATCATCTCGGAGATTAAGAAAGCCTCTCCCTCAAAAGGGCTGATCCGCACCGATTTTTACCCCGAGAAACTGGCCCGTAGCTTTGAGGCTGCAGGCGCTGCGGCTCTCTCTGTTCTGACCGATCAGGAATTCTTCCAGGGCTCGCTCGAAGATCTCACAACAGCTTCGCAGGCGGTGAAGATTCCCTGCCTCCGCAAGGACTTCATTCTCGATCCATTTCAGATCCTCGAGGCTCGTGCCGCCGGAGCTGATGCCATCCTGCTGATCGTTTCGGCCCACACTGACGCCTCCCTCGCCGCCCTGCGCGACGAAGCCCGCGGCATGGGCCTTGATGTTCTTTGCGAAACTCACGACCGTGAGGAATTGGAGCGCGCTACCCAACTCGGCTTCGACCTTATCGGCGTCAATAGCCGCGATCTGCGCACGTTTTCCGTCCGCACCGAATCATTCTTCGATCTTGCGCCATTTTTGCCTGCTGGAGTCGTTGCGGTTGCAGAAAGCGGCATTCGTTGTGCGGAAGATATCGTCAAACTTCGCGAGGCAGGATACAGCGCCTTCCTTGTTGGTGAAACTCTAATGCGCCAGCCCGAACCTGCCGCCACTCTGGCCTTGCTTCTTGGCCGCCAGTACATCTCAGAGTTCTAGCCCATGTGGATCAAGATCTGCGCCAACACGAATCTCGATGACGCCAATCTTGCCGCCGAGATGGGTGCGGACGCCGTCGGGTTCGTCTTTGCTCCCAGCAAGCGACAGGTAACGGCAGCTCAAGTTGTAAGCATCACACCGCATCTTCCACACTCCGTGGAGCGCATCGGCGTCTTCAGCACACAGGATGCAAAGGAGATCGCAGGCATCGTTGAACAGGCAGGCCTTACCGCCATCCAACTCCACGGTGAACCCAACGCCGCGCTTGCAGAGGAGCTTCAGAGACGCTTCGAGGGCCGCATCAGCCTCATCCAGACGATCCACTGGCAAGTAGACGCGGACGGTTCAAGCGCAGCAGCGGTCAGCCGTCAGCTCGACCAGCTCAACGTCGATGGCGTCATCGACCGTGTCCTGATTGATTCCAAGGTCGGCCAAGCCATGGGCGGAACCGGCATCACCTTCAACTGGGATGAGGCTCGTTCCGTACTCACGCAGTCGGCGGGACGGTTGAAGCTGATCGTTGCCGGTGGTCTGCATCCAGAGAACGTCGCAGAGGCAATTCGCAGGCTCAATCCCTGGGGCGTCGACGTTGCCAGCGGAGTCGAAGCCACGCCGGGCAGAAAAGATCCTGAAAGGCTGGCGTCATTCATCAGGAATGCCCGCGAGTCCAAAGGTCGCAGTCTGACTCATTCAGCGGTCTAGATAGTTCACACCCGTAAGCTCTTCGCAAATCTTCCACAGTCGAGCGGCTGCAGCTTCGTCGCGAGCCTGAGGAGCAACCTCGGCCTCTACGACCTCATCGCCGCGCATCTCTTGAAATCCCCTGGGCCCGTAGTAACCGCCGCTCTTTGCATCGACACCAGTCGCAGCATAGAGCGTCGGCAGCGCGCCCTCCGCGTCCGTGTTCAAAATGATCCCAATCGCATGGCTCACTACTTTGCGGAGCGTCTTCTCCACTGCCGAGTAATCGCCTGCCTCAAAAAGATTCGTCTGTGCCACACCTGGATGCGCGGCTATGCTCATCACCGGCGAGGAAGCTGCGCGCAGGCGGCGATCCAGTTCGAAGGCGAGCATCAGGTCCGCCAGCTTTGACTGCTGGTACGACCCCATCGGCGAGTAGTTATTCGTCGATTGCAGATCGTCGAAGTTCAGCCTTCCACGCTTGTGCGCGATAGAAGCCAGCGTAACCACGCGCGGCCTCTCGCTACGCTCCAGTGCAGGCAGCAGTAGTCCCGTCAATGCAAAGTGGCCGAGCACATTGGTGCCAAATTGAATCTCAAATCCGTCCTTCGTCTGCAGCCGTTTCGGCGGAGCCATCACACCGGCGTTATTAATCAGCACATGCAACGGCCGATTCTTTCCTAGTTCGTGCGCGGCGAACTCGCGTACAGAATCCAGCGAAGCGAGGTCAAGCATCGCAAGCTCCATATACGTGTTGGGAGCCTCCGTGTGCAGGCGGTCAAGCGCAATCTCGCCCTTCTGCCGGTTGCGGCACGCCAGTATTACCTCTGCTCCTTTTCGAACCAGTTTCAGTGCCGCGTGGTAGCCAATGCCGCTGTTCGCACCAGTAATGAGGATGCGCCTGCCCTCTTGCGAAGGCATCTCCGCCGCCGTCCATACTCTGCTTTCGTCAACCTTGCTCATAGCACGTTGGATGTCCTCCCGCCCATCTCGCGACTCAACCTATCATTGCACTACATAGCATCAAAGTGGCCGGACTTTACCGCATAACGATCGCTGTCGTGCCATACTTACCCCACGGAATGTCGCTGCTTCTGTTTACTTTTCTCGTTTTTTCCGGCTCGCTCGCGGCTGGCCTGCTCGGAGCACTTACCGGCCTCGGCGGTGGGGTGGTTCTCGTTCCTCTCCTGACGATTATCTTTCATGTCGATCTGCGCTACGCTATAGGCGCGTCTCTGATCTCGGCCATCGCGACATCCTCCGGTTCGGCCGCCGCCTACGTGCGTGAGGGTTTTTCCAGCGTCCGCATCGGCATGTTCCTCGAAGTCGCCACTACCGTTGGCGCCGTGTTCGGCGCTTTTCTGGCGGCGCACGTTCCGCTTCGAGCCCTTGCAGTCATCTTCGGCCTTGTCCTCATCTACTCTGCGTGGCTCTCCTGGCAGCAGAGCAGACAGCCTCACGAAGAGGTTCCGATCTTCAATCCTTGGTCGGACCGTCTCCGACTCTCCGGCTCGTACCCCGACGGCGCAGGCGGCGAGCACTACTATAAGGTCGACCGCATCTCCGCCGGCTTCGCCACCATGTTTGGTGCGGGCACGCTCTCGGGCCTGTTGGGCATAGGCTCTGGCGCGGTCAAAGTTCTGGCCATGGACCGCATCATGCGCATCCCTTTTAAGGTCTCCACCACTACCAGTAACTTTATGATCGGCGTTACCGCCGCGGCCAGCGCAGGCATCTATCTTCACCGCGGCTACATCGATCCTGGCCTCGCTTTTCCCGTTATGCTCGGCGTTTTGGCCGGCTCTCTTCTGGGCGCGCGCATCCTGATCAATGCTCGCGTCTCGCTGCTCCGCACCATCTTCACCATCGTTATCCTCGCCCTTGGCGTGGAGATGATCGTCAACGGCTGGCTCAACAGGCTATGACTCAAACACCCAAGACAGCTCACACTCCGTCGCGCGCGCTGGACCGTCGCATCGAGAACACGATGGGCCGGCTCCTGCAGGTTGGCGTTTTGCTAGCCTCCGCCGTAGTTCTCATCGGCGGTCTTCTCTTTCTCAATGCTCACGCCGGTGCAGCGAAGGACTACCGCACGTTCACCGGCGAATCCGCCTCACTGCGTCATCCATCCGAGCTGTTTCGCCTGCTGTTGACCGGAGACGCGACAGCCATCGTTCAGCTCGGTGTCTTTCTGCTGATTGCGACGCCCATCGCCCGCGTTGTCTTCGCCGCCATTGGCTTTGCGGTGGAGCGCGATCGTCTCTACGTGGCAATCAGTCTGGCCGTTCTGGCCGTTCTCATCTTTGGAGTGCTGCATGTCGCTTGATGTTATTTCCACGAAAGGCCACTTCCAAAATTCACGTAAAACATGCAAAAGTGTGCGCAGTAAGAAAATTCTTTAGTCGTTGGCTGCCTCTAACTCAGCGAATGACACAACGGCATGTGCCGTCCCACGCATCCAATAATTACAAGTCACCTTCGATCGGAACAGTCAGAGTAGACAATTTGCACGAATAAGAACGATTCTGCGTCACCACGCCGGTAATCGGGGGTATCCGTGAAAGTTGAAAGTATCCGTCTCCCTGCAATCCTGTGCGCTCTCACTTTGCCCCTGGCTGCTTTGGCGATCAGACCATTTGTCGAGATGGGTCTCTGTGACGACTGGTCATACATCAAAACCGTACAGGTCCTCGCCCGGACCGGTCACGTCGTTTACAACGGATGGGCGACTGCACTGCTCGGCTGGCAACTCTATCTGGGCGCGATGTTCGTCAAACTCTTCGGTTTCTCCTTCACCATCGTTCGGGCTTCCATTCTCCCCATCGCAATGGCAACTGCTTTTCTTACGCAACGAACAATGGTCCGCGCCGGAATCAGCGAATGGAACGCTTCCCTGGGCACACTGGTTCTTGTAGTCTCACCACTCTTTCTTCCTCTCACATTCAGCTTTATGACGGACGTTTCAGGTCTCTTCTGCATTGTGCTCTGTCTCTATGCTTGCCTTCGTGCTCTTCAAGCGGACACAGATCGCGCAGCCTTCGCCTGGATCTGCTTCGCGGCTATATCGAACGCAATCGGCGGCACTGCTCGATTGATAGCATGGCTTGGGGTGTTGGTCATGGTCCCCTCCACTCTCTGGCTTCTGCGCCGTCGCCCACACTTTCTTCTCGCCGGCAGCATGCTTTATCTAGTCTGCGTCGCCTTCATCTTTGCTTCCATCCATTGGTTTCATCAGCAGCCGTATTCAGTCCCAGAGAACCTGATCCGCGACCCTATCACCTTACGCACGTTCGCCACCCTCTTCAGAAATCTGGTGCGCGCTGCTTTGGATACGTCTCTGTTTCTGCTCCCCATACTGTTGGCATTTATCCCCGAACTTCGGCGTGGCAATCGTCGTTCCACCTTGTTTTTCGTCGCAGGAAGCGGCCTCTTCCTCCTGTTTTGTCTCATGGAGACCCACCGCAGCGTGCTCCATTACTGGCTTGCTCCCTATCTGGGCACCTACGTTACACCCTATGGGTTGATGGAGGATGATGCGATCCATGGCAGACGCGTTGTCCTGACCTACGGCATCCGGCTTCTCCTGACGAGCCTGGTCGCCGCATCCGTTCTCTCACTCTCCGCCTTGCTCCTCGCCAGGCTAAAAAAACTGCAGCTAGCATCAGACACGTCTCTGTCGATCTCCTGGCATAGCCTTGGCATGGTGATCGTGCCCTTCATGACGGCCTACATCGTTGTGCTCATACCCCGCGCAGCCTCGAAAGTAGGCTTCTACGATCGGTTTGTTCTTCCCATTCAGTTGATGGCACTGATCGTGATCCTGCGTTTCTATCAGGAACGGCTGCGGACGCGCCTTCCCGCCGCAACCCTGATTCCGATAGCTATCTACGCGGCATTCTCCATCGCGGGAACGCATGATGTTTTTTCACTGTTTCGCGCGCGTCTGGCCATGGTCGACGAACTCCGCTCCGCTGGCGTACCGCCAACCGCCATCGATGCCGGCTTTGAATACGACGGCTGGAATCAGATTGAAAAGACAGGCTTCATCAACGATCCCCATATCCACCTTCCACCCGGAGAGCACTTCAGTCCTCCCAAGGCCTCGTTCGATGTTTGCCGTCCTTTCTATCTCGACGAGTTCTCGGCGCTCACTCTTCGTTATGGTATGGCCCTCGACCCGGCAGAGTGTCTGGGACAGGCAGAATTCGCCCCAGTCACCGCTCGAACATGGCTCGGCCCGCGCTACACCACGATCTACGTCGTGCGTGTGGGTAATGAAGAGAGCACGATCTCAACTACTAGCAGGAGATATCCGTGAGAGTTGCGTCCAGTCGCCTTCCCGCAATTGCTTGTGCACTTATTCTTCCGCTCTGCGCGCTTGCAATTTGGCCCGTGGTCGAGATGGGTGTAAACGACGAGTGGTCTTACGTCAAAACCGTACAGGTCCTCGCCCAGACCGGTCATATTGTCTATAACGGATGGGCCAGGCCCATACTCGGCTGGCAACTGTTCCTTGGCGCAAGCTTTGCAAAGCTGTTTGGCTTCTCCTTCACGGCTGTTCGCCTTTCCATTCTCCTCGTTGCCATGGCGGTGGCGTTTCTCATCCAGCGCATCCTGGTCCGTGTTGGCATCCACCAGTGGAATGCGACCCTTGGCACTCTTGTCCTTATACTGTCGCCAATCTTTCTGCCCCTTGCGTTGAGCTTCATGACCGACATGCCAGGTTTTTTCGTCATCGTTCTCTGTCTCTACGCCTGCATTCGCGCTCTCCAGGCAGAGACCGACCGGGCCGCGCTGGCATGGATCTGCTTCGCTGCAATCTCCAACACCGTCGGGGGCACAGCGCGACAGATCGCATGGCTCGGAGTTCTCGTCATGGTTCCTTCCACGCTTTGGCTTCTGCGCCGTCGCCCTTATTTTCTGCTTGCGGGCAGTGTCTTGTATCTCGGCTGCGTGGCATTCATCTTCGCCTCCGTCCACTGGTTTCGTCAGCAGTTCTATTCACATCCCGAGACTCTGTTGCTTGATCACGTCACCCCGGGAATGTTGGTCACTCTCGCAAGGAACATGCTGCTAGGCGTAGTGGATACGCCGCTGCTTTTGCTTCCGCTCTTTCTGCTGTTTATTCCCGCGTTCCCGCGCAACGATCGCCGCGCTACCATATTTGTCGTCACGGGCGGTAGTCTCTGCCTCCTCTTCTTCCTCTTTGAGCTACACCGGCATATGCTCTTTTACTGGCTAGCCCCCTATCTCGGGAACTACCTCACTGTTTATGGCTTGGTGGTGGACAGTTCACTGCATAGCCCCTACCCTATCGTCCTCGGCTTCGGAGTACGGCTGTTTGTTACCGCCTTGCTCTTCGCATCCATGCTCTCCTTCTTCGCCGTGCTTCTTGTATCCCCAAGATCATCTCCAGATTCAGATCTCGATCCGCATATCTCCTGGTATCGCCTCAGCGTGTTGTTTGGTCCCTACATTCTTGCCTATCTTGTCCTGCTGGTGCCGCGTGCAACCGGCAACTTGTTTTTCGATCGCTACCTGCTTCCGATCATGCTGCTGGTCACTATCATCGTCCTCCGTTGCTACCAGGAGCGGATACGCCCGCTTCTTCCTGTGGCAACTCTTATTCCTATCGCCATCGTTGCTCTATTCAGCATCGCCGGAACCCACGATTCCTTCGCGTTGATCCGCGCTCGTCTCGCAGCGATCAACGAGCTTCGCGCCGCTGGTGTACCGCGTACCGCAATCGACGGCGGTTTTGAATACAACGGATGGAATCAGATCGAAATGGCGCACTTCATCAACGATCCGGAGATTCATGCCCACCCGTGGGACCACTTCAGCCCTCCCGTTAGTGATTCCTTTGGCGTCTGCCCTGCGCTCTTGTTGGACTTCTTCCCCGTGGTGTCGCCCCGTTACGCAATGGCGTTCTCTCCGGAAGCCTGCCTTGGACAGGCTTCATTCGCTCCCGTCACCTATCGAAGCTGGCTCGCCCCACATTCCACCACAATCTACATTGTAAAAGTCGGTAATCCATCCGATCGCTGAACACTCTCCTTTGTTGGCCAGCTAAACTTCGCAGCGACCATACGCATTTATCGTGTCGATGGGAGTTACTCTAAGGAGAGGCTTCCTAAGCAAGATGACCACCCAATACTCCACGGGTCGTAACTCCTCCGGAACTTTCGTTGCTTTTATCTTCGCGCTCATCCTCGGCGCTGCTGCCCTTGCCGTCTTCCTCCGCCATGCCACCACCGGTATGCTCGCTCACATCGCGGACCGCATCACCGGCCGCACCACCGTCTACGACACCTCGGTTCCGGCTGTCGTCCAGCGCATCCAGCGGCTCAATCGCCTCGAAACGGTGGTCTACTCCATCGACACCGTCGTCGAAGGCTCCAAATCCAGCGCCGTCCTCCCCGACCTGCTCGCCGGAGACCGCATCCTCCTCGTCGTCCACGGCCAATCCATTGCCGGCATCGACCTCAGCCAGCTCAAGCCCGAAGACGTCCGCATCGACGAGAAAAACGGGGCCCGCTCCATTCACGTCACTCTTCCCGCCTCACAGCTCTTTGTAACCAACATCGACAATCAGCACACCCGCGTCTACGCCCGCTCCACCGGCCTTCTGGTGCCCGTTGACCAGAATCTCGAGTCCGACACCCGCGCCAAGGCCGAGCAGCAACTCCAGCAAGCCGCTCTCTCCGACGGCATCCTCGACACCGCTCGCAAAAACGCCCGCGCCACCATAGCCACGCTCCTTTACAGCCTCGGTTTTAACCAGGTCGATGTGAACTAAAATCCGACCGCGGAGAGTCACACGGATAAAAGCGGATAAAGACAATACTTGAAAACGATTTACACCGACTGCACAGGATCGATCTTCCTCCACTTACCTCTGTTTTTTGAATCCGTTTTAAATTCCCGGTTTTAAATCCGCGTTTATCCGCGAAGATCCGCGGTCGGCGTTCCCGCATCACCCAAGAGTCCCCCCACCATTCCCTCCAACGTGCTATCTGCCAATGGACCCCAACCTGCGCTATCATCCATAGCATGAGGTTCCGCTCCAACTGCCGCGACTCCGAAGACAAGCCCGACGAAACCCCCGTCGTGACGTCCGCGCCGCTTCCGTTTCCTGAAGACGAAGAGGATTCGACGCTGATCAAGACCGTCGGCTGGGTATCGGCCGGTCTGGGTGCCGTAGCCTTGGGCCTCATCATCGGCCGCGAGCTTCGTCAGCGCTACAAGTTCAACCGCCGCACGCCCTACGACGCCTACGCCCACGCAGGCGACGAGAAGGACGTCGACTTCGGCCTCGGCATCTAGCACAAACAAAAGACCGACCACGGATCACACCGATAAAAGCGGATATAAACAACTGCTTAACATCGCTTAAGCCTTGTTCTTTAAATCCAGCTTTTATCCGCATCTCCAGCTAAAGTCCGCGCACACCTGCACAAATCGGCGCAATCGCTGTTGTAGTTGCTTTTATCCGTGTTTATCCGCGCAAATCCGCGGTCGCCCGCACTGGTTTACGATAGTCATCGATGACGAAACCAGCTTTTCTCTTCCCTGGCCAGGGCTCACAGTCCGTAGGCATGGGTCGCGACCTCTACGACAACTTCCCCGCCGCCCGAACCGTCTTCGAGGAGGCCGACGAGGCCCTCGGCTTCTCGCTCTCCAAGCTCATCTTCGAAGGCCCCGAAGAAACCCTCAAGCTCACCGAGCACACCCAGCCCGCCATCCTCACCGTCTCGGTAGCCGCCGCTCGCGTCCTGGCTGAAAAAGGCATCACCCCCGCCCTCGCCGCCGGTCACTCCCTCGGCGAGTACTCCGCCCATGTAGCCGCTGGCACCCTCACCTTCGCCGACGCCGTCCGCACGGTCCGCGCCCGTGGCCGCTACATGCAGCAAGCCGTCCCCGCCGGTGAAGGCGCGATGGCCGCTATCCTCGGCCTCTCCTCAAACCTCATCTCCGAGGTGTGCTGCCAGGTCTCCGACAAGCTCACCCCGCTCCCCACCATGCCCGCCGCCAAAACCTTCAATACAAATCTGGCCGTCGTCTCCCCCGCCAACCTCAACTCCCCCGACCAGACCGTCATCTCCGGAGCCGCCGGAGCCGTTCTCCTCGCCACCGAACTCTGCAAGGCCGCCGGAGCCAAGCGCACCGTCATGCTGCAGGTCAGCGCCCCCTTCCATTGCGCGCTCATGCAGCCCGCCCAGGACGCTCTCGCCACCGACCTCAAAACCCTCACCTTTAGCGACCCAACGGTCCCTGTAGCCGCCAACGTAAGCGCCTCGCTCATCACCACCGGCACCGCCGCCCGCGAAGCCCTCGTCCATCAAGTCACCGGCTCAGTCCGCTGGGTCGAGTGCATCCAACTCCTCATCGCCCAGGGCGCAACCCACTTCATCGAAGTAGGCCCCGGCAAAGTCCTAACCGGCCTAATGCGCCAAATCGACCGCGCCCAAACCACCGCCAACGTCGAAGACACCGCCTCCCTTGAAAAAACCCTCGCCGCCTTGACCGTTTAGAGCAACCACTGTCATTCACTTGTCCTGGAAATGCACGGACCGCGGCAACCTGTATTCGACGCACGTAGCGATGACTATTGGCAACGCTGCGATGAAGCCCAGATAATTCACTCCCGTCAAATGCGGTAGCGTTGTTCAATTACACGCAGGTGGGCTGGTCTCATTCACAACCATGCTAGCTAGCTGTGACCGCGTCTTTTTCCAAAGGGCCTTCTCTTTTAGAGGCTTCGCCTTGGCCATATCCGTCTGAGCTTCTGCGCAAGACATGAGATCGAGCCTTCCATGCTGGATTGTGAAGACGCCTGGTACTCCCTTGGTCTCTCCCTGCGCCCGGATGAAGTAGTTCTGGCCAGCCTTTAGGTCAATGGATAGGGTTTCTCGATCTTCAGGACGCTTTCCATTACTTGCACCGAATGTATGAGGCCCCGGGATAAAACGGAGAGTGATATATCGGTTGTTATGTGCGAAATGGCTATCGAGGAACGAAAACATACCTTGCGTTCCATCAAAAATGCTTCCGAAGTAAATATCGTGTGTCGTTCCCGGCAGCCCAGTCGTAAGATGCGAGCCATGCGAATAGAAGGTCACTATTGCATCTGGTCCCTCAGCCGATCCGAAAACGACGCATGAAAACAGTAATGCTGCGATCAACAAACCTTGGGGCACGTTGCCTCCAAAAATGAAATGAGCATACCAGATGGATGAGTAGGCATTGAGCCTGTCCCTACAGTGTTCCTCGAAAGTCAGGTTTCCGGTAACTTCATTGTTAGGCACAAAATGCATCACGAACAGCGCAGAGGAAATCACATGAAACCCGGCGACAAAGTAGAAAACTTCACCCTCCAAAACCAAGACGGCAAAGAAGTCTCCCTCTCTGATTTCAAAGGCTCCCCCGTAGTCCTCTTCTTCTACCCCCGCGCCGACACCCCCGGCTGCACCATCGAGTCCTGCGGCTTCCGCGACGCCTTCGAGAAATTTCAGAAGGCCGGAATCGTAGTCCTCGGCATCTCCCGCGACACCGTCAAAGCCCAGAAGAAATTCAAAGACAAATACGACCTACCCTACGACCTCCTCGCCGACCCCGACATGGTCCTCATCAACCGCTACGACCTCATCAAGCCGAAAAACATGTACGGCAAGCTCGTCAAAGGCGTCAAACGCACCACCTACCTCATTGGCCCGGACCAGCACCTCATCCACACCTTCGAAGAAGTAAAGCCCGAAGGCCACGCCGAAGAGGTTCTCGCCCTCCTCAAGAAACAGGCCTAGCTTCGGAAGGCTCGTTGCAATAATCAGCGCACGAGCCTTCATCGCCACCAACTCCGTACAATAAGCTCTCAGGCAAAAAAAGGAGAGGCGGAGATGCCGTACGCAATCCCAACCGTAGCAGCAGCCGCTGTCGCAACGGCAGGCACGCTCACCTACGCCGTACTCTCCCCTCAGTCGCAACTCTTCGGCCCCACCCTCATCGCTCCCGCGAAGCCCAACGAGATCGCCCTCACCTACGACGACGGACCCAACCCCGCCGCCACCCCACAACTCCTCGAAGTCCTCGCCCGCTACAACGTCCACGCGACCTTCTTCCTCATCGGCAACTTCGTCCGCCAGTGCCCCGCGCTCGTCCGCGAGATCGCCGCCGCTGGCCATCTCATCGGCAACCACACCACAACCCATCCCTGGCTGCCGTTCCACTCCGCCGCCCGCATTCGCCGCGAACTGGCGGACTGCAACGCCGCTCTCGAAGACACTCTCGGCGCCCCTGTCCGCTACTTCCGCGCCCCCCACGGAGCACGCCGCCCCGCTGTCCTGCGCACTGCCCGCGAACTCAACCTCATCCCCGTGCAATGGAACATCATCACCGGCGACTGGATTCCCATCGCCGCCGCAACCATCGCCTCCCGCGTCACCCAAGGCATCTCACACAATCAAAACCGCAACCGCGCCTCCAACATCGTCCTTCACGACGGCGGCCATCTCGGTCTCGGAGCCCCCCGCATCCATACCGTCGAGGCCACCGATCAGGTCCTCCAGCACTACAAATCCACCCCAACGAACTTCGTCACTTTAGAAGCCTGGGCCTGACCCCAAACATCGAATCCACAGGTACGATAAACAAATCCATGAGCACATCTGCTACCACCACGGCGCCCGCCGCGCCGCCTATCGACCCCGAATTGCCCGAACCGTTATCGATGGGCGCGGTTCTCCGCATCCCCATGCTGCGCCGCCTCTGGTACGCCCAGATCATCTCCGTCTTCGGAGACTTCCTCGCGCTCTTCGCCGTTATCAGCATCCTCACCTTCAAGCTCCACGCCAACGCCCAGCAGATCACCGGCGTCCAGATCTCCTACATGCTCCCCATCGCCGTGCTGGGCATCCTGGCCGGAGTCTTTGTCGACCGCTGGCCCCTGAAGCCAACCATGGTTTCGAGCGACTCCATCCGCGCCGGGCTCGTTCTTCTGCTCATCTTCGCCCGTCAGCCCTGGCACTTTTACGCGGTCCTCGCTGCTATCAGCATCGTCTCCAGCTTCTTCACACCCGCCCAGGGAGTCGCTATACGTTCGGCCGTTCCTCTGCACGGCCTGCGCTCGGCCAACGCGCTTATGCAGCAGGTCATGTTTGGCATGCGCATCATCGGCCCTGCCATCGCCGCCTTCATGGTCGCGTCCTTCGGTGCCGTCAGCTGTTACGTACTTGACTCCGCCAGTTTCGTCGGCTCCGCCCTGATCATCTTCTCGGTGCCTTTTTTGAAACCGGACGCCTCCAGACCCGGCCCACCAGCTCCTCCCAGCCCCAACGCTGAAGGCCACTCCGCTCTGGGCAAAGTCTGGCTCGACATGAAGCAGGGAATCAACTTCATCGTGCATCACGCCGCCCTGCTCTTCGTCATCCTCGCGATGGCAGCGGGCATGTTCGTCATCGGATGCTTCGGCCCACTCAGCGCCGTCTACGTCCGCGACTCACTCCACGCCTCCACCAAGTTCTTCGGCGTCAGCTCCGCGATGATCGGTCTCGGCATGCTGCTCGGCATCAACGGCCTCAACGCCTTTGGCAAGAAGCTCTCGAACACCCTGCTCGTCTACTCCGGCCTCTTCGGCATGACCATCGGCCTCTGCATCCTTACGGTGCTCCCACACCTCTGGTCCACGATCGTCGGCAATCTCATCATCGGCTTCTCCGTAGCCGGAATCATCGTCCCAGCCCAGACGCTCTTCCAACAGGCCACCCCGCCCGAACTCATGGGCCGCGTAGGTTCCACCTTCATGTCCATCATCTTCACGGCGCAGATTCTCGGCCTCATCGCCTCCGGAGTCCTCGCGCAACACACCAGCGTCCGCCACGTCTTCGCGCTATGCGCCATCCTGCTCATCGTCCTAATGGCCATCGGCAAACTCTGGATGGAACCCAAACCCGAACCCAGCCACTAAGCCGTGTGCCCCATCCTTCGCGCTTTTGCGAAGGGTGGGGTATTCGCTCTACGCGCGAACCGCACTCCCATCCTCGCCACAAATCCGGGTGCCCCATATCTCGATTTTGAGATGTGGGACATCGTGCGCATGCACGACCGCACTCCTCCACACCGCCAACACCCTTACCGAGCCAACGCCTTCTTCGCCGCCCCCACCACCATCTCCACCTCACGCACCCCATGTGTCGTAGAGACAAACGCCGCCTCAAACTGGCTAGGCGGCAGCCAAACCCCAGCCTCCAGCATCGCCCGATGAAACCGCCCAAACGCAGCCGTATCCGAAGTCGCGGCCCCGGCAAAATCCGTCACACGCTCCCCGGTAAAGAACCACGTAAACATTGACCCCACCCGATTCGTAGTCAACGCCACACCAGCCTCCCGAGCCACTGCCGCAACCCCATCCGCAATCGCAGCAGTAGTCTTCTCCAACCCCGGATAAATCTCACCCTCCCGCGCAATCAACTCCTTCAAAGTAGCGATCCCCGCCGCCATAGCCAGAGGATTCCCACTCAGCGTCCCGGCCTGATACACCGGCCCCAGCGGAGCCAGCTTATCCATCACATCCGCCCGTCCGCCAAACGCCCCACAAGGCAGCCCGCCGCCAATAATCTTCCCTAGCGTCGTCAAATCCGGCTTCACCCCATACACCTGCTGCGCTCCGCCCAGCGACAGCCGAAACCCCGTCATCACCTCATCCAGAATCAGCAGCGCGCCATACTGCGCCGTAATCTCCCGAAGCCCCTGCAAATATCCCTCAGCCGGAGGAATCGTCCCCGCATTCCCCACCACCGGCTCCACAATCACACACGCAATCTCATCCGGCCTCGCCGCAAACGCCGCCTTTACAGCCTCCAGATCGTTAAACGGAAGCGCCAGCGTATGCATCACCGTCTCCGCCGGCACCCCCGCCGACCCCGGAATCCCCAGCGTAGCCACTCCACTCCCCGCCTTCACCAGCATCGCGTCCGAGTGCCCGTGATAACACCCCTCGAACTTGACGACAAAATTTCGGCCCGTAAACCCACGCGCCAGCCGAATCGCCGACATGCACGCCTCGGTCCCCGAGCTCACAAACCGCAGCTTCTCAACACTCGGGAAGCATCGCCGCACCAGTTCAGCAAGATCTCCTTCCGCCGCCGTCGAAGCCCCAAAACTAGCTCCCAGTCCTGCAGCCTCGCGGATCGCCTCCACCACCGGCGGAAACGCGTGGCCCAAAATCATCGGTCCCCACGACCCAAAGAAGTCCAGATACCTATTCCCATCTACATCAAACAGATAGGCACCCTCAGCTCGCGTCACAAACGGCGGATCGCCCCCCACAGCGCGAAACGCCCGAACCGGCGAATCCACGCCACCAGGAAGAAATTTTTCGGCACGAAGTTGCATCTGACGGGAAAGAGTAAGGTTAAGCGGCATCTACACAGTATAAGAGTCAGAACGACCACAACGATGACGGAAACGGAACGATCCCAGATCGAAGGCGGCCCGGTTATCCTCTACGACGGCGTCTGTGCCCTTTGTAACGGAGTCGTCCGTTTCATCCTCCGCCACGACGTTCGCCGCGACTTCCGCTTCGCCCCGCTTCAGAGCTGTCTTGCCAAGGAACTCATCGCCATGTCTACCTCCACCAGCGCTCCCGAGGGCGTCATCCTGGTCACCGATGCCCTTACTTACCACCAGCGCCTCTACCGCCGCTCCGATGCCGTCATTCGCACACTGTACATTCTCGGCTACCATGAGGGCCGCTGGTCCCGCCTCAGCAACTTCCTGGCCCGTCTCCCCCGGCCCCTACGCGAATTCGGCTATACCATCGTCGCCCGAGTCCGCTACCGAATATTCGGCCGTTACGCCACCTGCCCCGTCCCAACCCCGGACCAACGCGGTAGAATCCTTGGCGTGTCCGAATAACGCCTTGTCTATCAGTTCCGGCCTCACATCCTGCTAGACTTAAGTTCTTCGATAAGAAAAACTATTACTCCCCTGGAGCGCGACCTTGCCGGATGAGACATTGCCCACGCCCGAACTAAAACCAACCCAGGCCGCCGCCAAAACCGCCGGCAAAAAATCCATCACCTACTCCGATGCCGGCGTCGATATCACCAGCGCCGAGCGCAGCAAGCAGCGCATCAAGATGCTCGCCCGCAAGACCTTCAACAAGCACGTCCTCTCCGAGATCGGCGGCTTCGGCGGCCTCTTCGCGCTCGACCTCGAGAAGTACCCCAACCCCGTCCTCGTCTCATCCTGCGACGGCGTAGGCACCAAACTCAAGGTCGCCTTCGAGCTCAACATCCACCACACCGTCGGCCAGGACCTCGTCAACCACTGCGTCAACGACATCGCCGTTCAAGGCGCCAGCCCGCTCTTCTTCCTCGACTACCTCGCCACCGGCAAACTCGATCAGTCGACCATCGAGACCGTCGTCCAGGGCCTCAGCGAAGCCTGCCGCGCCAACGGCTGCGCCCTCATCGGCGGCGAAACCGCCCAGATGCCCGGCTTCTACGCCGACAACGAGTACGACCTCGCCGGCACCATCATCGGCGCCGTCTCCCGCGACAAGATCATCACCGGCGACACCATTCAGGTAGGCGACGTCCTCATCGGCCTGCCCTCCAACGGCCTCCACACCAACGGCTACTCCCTCGCCCGCAAGCTCCTCTTCGAGGTCGCAAAGTACGGCCCCGAACAGTACGTCAACGAACTCAAGGACAAGACCGGCGCCGCCCTCATGCGCACCCACCGCAGCTACCTCGCCATCATCAAAAAGCTCACCGGAGCCGAAGTCGTCAGCGGCATGGCCCACATCACCGGCGGCGGCATCACCGAGAACCTTCCCCGCATCATCCCCAAGGGCATGGGCGCCGTAGTTGACCTTGCCAGCTGGACCGTCCCACCGCTCTTCGAGCACCTCCAGCATCTAGGCAACGTAGCCCAGGACGAGATGCTCCGCACCTTCAACATGGGCATCGGCCTCATCGTCGTCGTCCCAGCAGAAAAAGTGAAAAAAGCAAAAGCCGTCCTCAACCGAGCCAACGAACGCCACCACATCATCGGTCGCATCGTCCGTGGAGAACGCAAGGTCAGCTACAACTAATGCTTCCTGCGGCTATTTCAGGCGTCGTTCCCGTTGTGGAGATGAGGGGCGAAGACGAAAAAGAACTCGAATACCTGCGCGCGGCACATAAAGAAGCTGAGGCATTTCTGCTCGATCAGAAGTGGTGTTTTGGACTCGGAGAGCAATATTTTGGGTGTGGCATTGGAAAGATAGTAAGCATTTTTCTAATGGAACTTGACCCCGTTCCTACTGGAGTCGATCGATGGCTATGGGTTGTAGTGGGCGATCTGCCTTCCGCTTATCTTGTCCTCGATGATTGCCCTACACCAATCGAAGCTCTCAAAAGTTATGTTGTGGAGATGCGCCACTGGGTCGAACTTGCCTATGAGGGCATCACTTCACCCGATGTGATCCCAACGAACACTCCATCTACGCCAGAATACGCAGAGATGTTGGAATCAAGGCTCAATTGCCTCGCCGACAGCGTCATTCCAGAGCTTGAACAATGGAGGCATAAATAAAGCGTCTCGGCATTCTACCCGAATGCTTCTTCAACTTCCGAGCCATTGCCGTCACTGGCGGGCCGTGTTTTTCTGTCTCTTTGGCCATTGTCACGAAACCGGAGAGCAGTGTTTGAGAAGTTCAGCCAAGCGCCTCTTATACATAGGCCGTGATCATCACCGAGGCCAGCGAGCCGCCATCTGCCTGGCCCTCTCGCTCTCCTTTTGTGGCCTGCTGAATTGCGCCCATGCCCAGCAACAAACCCCAGCCACGCAACTCCCTAACTCCCCCGGCCAGGCCTCTCTGGGCAGCATTACCGGCATCATCACCGACCCCGACGGCGCCGAAGTCCCTGACGCCCACATCACCCTCACGCTCGACACAGCACCCTCAACGCAGCGTGTCGCCATCTCCGGTAGCGACGGCCGCTTCTCCTTCGCCGACGTCCCACCCGGCTCCTTCAAGCTCGCCATCTCCGCCCAAGGCTTCGCTCCCCGCCAGACATCCGGCGCCCTCCATCCCGGCGAGTCCTACGACGCATCCCAGATCACCCTCCCCACCGCCGTAGCCTCCATCAACATGCAGGTCACAGCCTCGCAGGAGGACGTAGCCCAGGCCCAGATCGAAGCCCAGGAGAAGCAGCGCGTTCTCGGCGTCATTCCAAACTTCTACGTCAGCTACGTCTCCGACCCGGTCCCACTCACCTCCCGGCAGAAGTTCCAGCTCGGCTGGAAGACCCTCTTCGATCCAGTCACCTTCGCCGCGACTGGCCTTATCGCCGGAATCCAGCAAGCCAACAACACCTTCCCCGGCTACGGACAGGGATCGCAGGGCTACGCCAAGCGTTACGCCGCCTCATACGGAAACGCAGTCTTCGCCACCTTGATCGGCAACGCCATCCTGCCCGCCGTCCTGAAACAGGACCCACGCTATTTCTACAAAGGAACCGGCACCACGCGATCGCGTGCCTTCTACGCCATCGCCAACGCCGTCATCTGCAAGGGCGACAACGGACACTGGCAGCCCAACTACTCCGGCATCCTCGGCAGCGCGGCCGCCGGAGGCATCTCAAACCTCTACTACCCCGCAGCCGACCGTAATGGCGCCACCCTCACCATCGAAAACACTCTCATCGGCACCGGAGGAACCGCCATCGGAAACCTCTTTCAAGAGTTCCTCATCCGCAAACTAACGCCCCACCTGCCTAAATCCGAAGAACCCACACCCTAAGCCCGTTACTTCGGCTCCCAAATCCGAAACTCCCCGCTGGCATGCAGCAAACTCATCATGTACAGCATCCCGTCGTAGTACCGGCTATATCCGTCCGGCACCGGAGCATTCCAAAGCGCATCCACAAACTTCCGCGCCTGCGCCTCATCCTTCGCCGCCAGACTAGCCACCGCATTCGTCCCCACCAAACCAATCGGCGAATCAGTCTCCGGCGTAAATCCCGGCGTCGATCCCATCGGCTTCCCATCCAGCGTATAAACCGGGCTGTACTTGTCTATCCCTTGTCCCGCGAAAAACGTCTGAATCCGGTCGCTCAGCACCTGCTCCGAGGGAGCCTTCTGCCACCACGACCAATCCACCGACCAGTTGCTCGCCGTCCTCCACGCGTCATACCCAAACTCACCCGACTGCACAAACTTCGTCTCATGCGGAGTCCCATCGAAGTTCGCATACACCGGCGCCAGCCCCGTCTTCGGATTCGTCGTTTTCACAAAATAATCCCGGCTTACGTCCGCGGCCTTCGCCCAGAACTCGCGATCCTCCTTCGGTCCCCACCGAGCCCAAAGCTCATAAAACGCCGGCAAATGATACGAGGGATCGCTGAACGGATGCTCCATCACCCCAGGCACAAACAGAATCATCGCGTGCTCTTCATTCATCTCGGGCCCAACCTTCCGTGGCCCAAACTTCGTCGGCCCGCTCTTCACCTCGCGATGCCGCATCGCACGCAACAGCCGCTCCGCCTGCCCCTGATAGTCATAGATCCCCGTACCACTGCCCCAGCGGTTCGCTGCAAACAGCAGTGACATCGCAAAGTACTCCTCGCCATCCGGAGCAGGCGTCTCCTCCCGCACTGTCCCATCCGTCTTCGCCGACCACGAGAAATATCCATACGAGGGATGCGCCGGGTCAGAGATATACATATGCGTCATCACCCAGTTCCAAATCGCATCAAACTCTTCCTTCTTATCCATCTGGACGGCAATCATCATGGCGTACGACATCCCCTCGGTCCGCACATCATGATTTGCCCAATCGGTCACATAAGCCAGCGGCCCATCTGCATTCTTCCCCGCTGCAAAGTAGATCGCCTGCTTCTCGCCGTCGCCATGAAAGAGCTGCTGATACGCCGCATTGATCTTGGCATCGATCTCCGTCTGCGAGTGCCCTGCCTCCGCAAACAGATTGCGATATTTGCCCGTCTTATACGCACCCTTCCCATCGTTCGAAGCAGCACGAGCAACCGTACCGCCGCAGGTCAAAGCCACCACGCAAAGCGCTGCAGCAAACGACTGGAATCCCACCCACCGTCTCCACCTACCAACCAACTTCTCAGGCCCATTCAAACCAGACATCCGTATCCAACCCCATCAGCGAGCATCGCAACCAACGCTCTGTATTTGTAATCGAGTGTAGAACACTTCAACCTAAATCGGTTCAATACTGGATTTCCGTTCAAAACTGCCCTAAACAGCGCGTGACTTCTGAATAACCCCATCCGACCGCAACCTGAGGAGTTGGATTCTTTCACAGGCTCACCGGGTGCCTCGCCGGTCAGGCTCTCATGCCTCCACAGGGAGTCGCATAGGGACAAGAAAGTCGCTGGCGAGAAGATAGGCGAATAGATGTCCGAGAGGTGGCGCGCGACGCAGCTGGCTTGCCGAAACCCATCCATTCGTCTCACTCCACTCCCAACCGCTAATGGAAGCACTCTTCAGCCATCCCCGCAGATCCGCAACGGTCATCGGATAAACGTAGACGCGAACATTCTGGGCGAAGAGACGTGCGAGGGCCTCCAGAAGTTCGCCTTCGAGATTGCCATAAATGTCTTCAAACGCCCGAATCACCATCGAAAGACCTCCTGCAAAGCGTACAGGCGCCTGTGTATGGCGGTGTACGAAAGCCGTCATGTGGTAGAGCTCCGGCTTCCGAAAAAGCAGCACGTCGCCACCAGCGGCGAGAAGCGAATCGATGCGATGAAGCAAGTCGGGAACATCCGGGGCTGGTTCGTCTGGCGTGAACGGAGCAACGGTTAGGCAAAAAAATCCGGCGGGCGACGCCTTTGTTTCGCTAAGGTCCCCCTGAAGCTCTTGAATTGCTGAAGCAAATAATCGCAAATGAACGCGCGAGTGAACGAAATCGGTGTGGCCAAAGTATCCCGGTACAAGCACAATGGCTTTCTTGTAGAGAGCCTCGGTAGGCGGAACAGGGGGGCCTTTGGCAGGGAAAAACACCGCTTCTGCGAGTCCTACACGAACCAAATGGACTAGCAGGGCGCGACGATCCCAACTCTCGAATGCTGGTCCGCCAAGATCCGCGTAGTCGATCTCGATCCGATCTGCGACGACATCTTGTGCCACGCCTTCCAGAAAGGACTCCTTGGTGTGCACTTCATAGAAAGCGGCATAGATGAGGTTGACGCCCAGGATCCCGATCGCTTGTTGCTGGAGAACATTTGAGGGATCGCGCATATTGATATGCAGCAGAATATCGTTGGGAGGACCACCCGGCTGCAACTGGAACCGGAGTCCGATCCAACCATGGGCGTCGTTGGTTCCCGCGAAGTTACGGGCGGAGACTGTATCAACAAAGCAGAAGAACCGAGTCTGCGACCCACGGGTCTTGCTTAGTTGTGTGAGAAGTTGGTTCCATTCGTTGTCCAGCATCGCCTCAAGTCGCTGTCTGGATACGTAGCGCGACCCGGAGCCGTAGAGATCATCGCTGACTTCCTTGTCGTAAGCGGAAATGGTTTTAGCCACCGTGCCGGAAGCCCCTCCCACGACAAGGAACCAGCGCGCGACTTCCTGTCCGGCGCCGATTTCGGCGAAAGAACCGAACGTGGATGCATCAAGATTTATAGTGAGCGCTTTGTGGTGAGTGTCGAGTTTTTGAGCGGAAGGCATGGCAGAAGTCCACCTGGGCAAACGTCCGGGAGGTGCGAGCTATTCTTGATAGCGACTGAAACTTGCCGCGCGAAAATTCTATCCTCTGCCACCGGCTCATGAACAGCGGCATAGCCGGGCGAAATGACGGGTGCCCATTCATGCAGTCTCATCGCATGATTGGAACATTCGTGCGAAGCACGAACCACATTTCCTCAACCCTAAGCAATCCCGCATAATAGAAACCAGCGTTCGCCATGAAAAAACTGGGTATCTTACTCTCCGGAAGAGGTTCCAACTTCCTCGCCATCCACCGCGCCATCACCGAAGGCCGCCTCAGCGCCGAGATCGCCATCGTGCTCTCTAACATAGAAGCCGCCCCCGGCCTCGCCGCCGCCCAGGACCTCGGCATACCAACCCTCGCCATCCCTTCCGCAGGCCGCAAGCGCGCCGAACACGACGCCGAAATGATCGCCCAACTTCACCACTACAACGTCGATCTCGTCTGCCTCGCTGGATACATGCGCATCATTTCGCCGGCCTTCGTCGCGGCCTTCCCCAACCGCATCCTCAACGTCCACCCCTCGCTTCTCCCCGCCTTCCCCGGCCTCGACGCCCAACACCAAGCCTTCAACTACGGAGCCAAGGTCGCCGGCTGCACCGTCCACTTCGTCGACGAAGCCGTAGACCACGGCGTCATCATCCTGCAAAAGACCGTTCCCATCCTCGACGAAGATACCCCCGAAGCACTCTCCGCCCGCATCCTCGAACAGGAACACCTCGCCTACCCCGAAGCCATCTCTCGCGTCCTAAGCGGCGACCACACCTTCCAGAACCGCCGTTACCTCCGCCGCACCCCCTAAGCACGAACCGGGTGCCCCATCCTTTCCGGTCTCATCGGAAAGGGTGGGTATTCGCGCTGTGCGCGAACCATTCTGCTTGGTTCCAGCAACCAATACAGAATCAGTCATTTGCAAAAATAATCTTCCAAAAACCCCAGCAAATTCCCATGTCAAGCCCCAAAACCACATAACTCCAACAAAACAAATGAAATCCCATTGCAAATTAGTTTTATCCAACCCGCTATACTTGAAATAGTAGGAAAAAGAAAAGCCCCAGCCAAAGCTGGGGCTTTTCTTTCGCCTATAACCCTTTTAGAAAGACGAATTTAGCTATAACTCATTTAGAAAGACGAATTTACGAAGAACAAAATATGCAAATCGTTGATTCAATTTGACTTACAAAACCAGACCTGGGGGGGGGGATTACCTCTAAGTCCGCTGTCCCACGCGAGGCTGGTTCTTGGCATCCCCTAACTTCACCTGCACATCCATCTTCCTTCTTCCACGGAAGATCGTGATGGTCACCGTATCCCCGGCCCGATGAGAGGTCATCACCGCCGAGAGATCCTGCGCACTCGTAATCTCCTGCCCGTCCATGCCGACGATCAGGTCGCCGCCCAGCATCACCGGCATGTTGCCCTGGTAAGCCTGCTGCGTACCGCCCTTCAGTCCGGCCTTATCCGCCGCGCCGCCCGGAATCACCCGGTCAATCAGGATGCCGTAGTCCGCAGGCAGCCCAATCTGCTCCGCAATGTCCGGCCCGATCGGCAGCGTAACAATATCCAGCGAAGGACGGCGCACATAGCCATACTTCGCAAAATCGTCCAGCACAGCCTTGGCCGTGTTGATCGGAATGGCAAACCCGATTCCGGAAGACTGGTCCGCGCCATTGCTCGCAATCATCGTCGTGATTCCGATCACCTCGCCGCGAGAGTTCAGCAGCGGCCCACCCGAGTTGCCCGGATTCACCGAAGCATCGGTCTGGATCGCATCTTCAATAGGATTGCCCTGCGGCCCGCGGATCGACCGGATCGCCGAGATGATTCCGCGTGTCATCGTGCCCGACAGTCCAAACGGATTGCCGATCGCGTAAACCCGCTGCCCCACCGCTAGATTGCGCGAGTCCGACAGCGTAGCCGGAACAAGGTTCGGAGCATCGATCTTCAGCAACGCAAGGTCATGGTTCTTATCGACCGTCAGCACCGTCGCCTTGTACTTGTGCTTGTCCGACAGCGTCACTTCCACGCGCTGTGCATTATCGATCACGTGGTTGTTGGTCAGGATCAAACCCTGCTTATCCAGGATGAAGCCCGATCCCATACCCTGCTGCGGAACCGAACCGTAGAAGAAGTCGAAAGCGACCTGGGTGGAAGTAATATTCACCACCGAAGCCAGGGCCTTCTTGTACACAGCAATGTTCTGCTGCTCCTCGCCATCGAACGCAGGCGCAGCCGAAGCCTCCGTCAGATCAAACGCACCAACCGACGTAGTGGCCGGCTCGGCAGCGGCCGAAGTTGTATGCAGCACGTGATGCACAAACGGCGCGATCGTACCCGTAGATCCAACGTGAGTCGTCAGATAGTAGAAGCCGGAAAGCAGAAGAAGAACAAACAGAACGGGGCGCAATTTCATGATGAACGACCTGATTCCTTCAAGACAGTCGATTCCCACTGTCTACATCTATTTTAGACGCGTGTCGAGCTCGATGGTTCCACGCTCCGGATCGACAAAATTCGGATACAAATCCGGGTGATATCGAGCGAAACCCGACCGCTTCACCTCGATTCAGCCGCCGCCGCTTTCAAAATCGGCCACAACTGATCAACCTGCCACTCCAACTCCGTCAAAGCACCGTCATTGGTCAGCACATAATCGCACAAAGCGCTTTTCTGCTCATCCGGAATCTGCTGTGCCAGCCGCCGCTGCGCCTCAGCCTCCAACTCAGCCCGACGCGTCTCTGAAATTTGACCTTCCGACGCAGCGCGAGCCACAAACCGTTGAATCTTCAACTCTTCCGGAGCCGTCACCAGAATGATCCGGTCAAACCGGCTCTTCCACCGCCCTGCGCCGCCATAGTTGGTCTCGAAGATCAGCGCCGACTCCACGATCACCACTCCTTCAGGATCTCGAGCGAGGATCGCCTCGCTCAAGTCCGCCTGCCGAGCGATCACCGCAGGATGAATGATTGCGTTCAGTTCCTCGACACGCCCTTCCGCAAACGCGATCCGAGCTAAAGCCTTACGATCCAACGTTCCATCAGGCGCTCGAACAGAGCCGCCGAAGTGAGCCAGAATCGCGGCATAAACCCGCTCTCCCGGCTCCATCAGCTGTCGCCCAATCGCATCGGACTGCAGCACATGCGCTCCAAGCGCTGCGAACAGCCTCGCTGCGGTCGACTTACCACTGCCCAACCCGCCGGTAAGACCGACCCGCAGCATCGAACTATTTGATCCCGCGCCGCAACTTGGCCGCAGTCACCGTATTCTGCATCAACATCGCAATCGTCAGCGCGCCAACACCTCCCGGAACAGGCGTATAAGCTCCCGAGATAGCGAACGCCGCCGGATGAATGTCACCAACAACCACAGAACCGCGCTTGGCAAAGGTCGCTGCGCGCGCAGCATCACCCGGAAAGAACCCCTCAACCTCCGCCGCATCAGTCACACGATTGATGCCCACATCGATCAACGTAGCTCCCGGCTTCACCATCTCTTTCGTCACGTATCCCGGACGTCCGATCGCCGCCACCAGCAGATCAGCCTCCCGAGTAACGTCGCCTAGATCAACAGTCTTGCTATGGCAGATCGTCACCGTAGCCGAGTGATTTAGCAGCATCATCGCCGCCGGCTTCCCCACAATGTCCGAGCGCCCAACCACAACCGCCTTCTGTCCGGCAATCGGCAACCCGCTGCGCTTCAGTATCTCGATAATCCCCGCAGGCGTACACGGAGCCAGTGCCGGCTGACCCGACTGCACACGGCCAACATTCACTGGATGGAATCCATCCACATCCTTGTCCGGCGACACAGCCTCAAGCAGCCGCTTCGTATCCACATGCTTTGGCAAAGGGAGCTGAATCAGAATGCCATCGATGTCTTCCCGCGCATTCAGATCTGCAACCAACGCCAGCATCTCGTCGGTCGTAATGCTCTCGGGTGGCGTTATCAGCTCGCTGTAGATACCCAGCTCGCCGCAAGTCTTTACCTTGCTGCGAACGTAGATCTGCGAAGCCGGAACTTCGCCCACGAGAATCACCGCCAACCCGGAAACAATCCCGCGATCGGCAAGAGCCTTCACCTCAACCGCAACCTCAGCCTTAATCTGCGAGGCAATCGCAACGCCATCCAGAACCTTAGGAGTCTTTGTCATCTCTTACATGGTATCGCGCGACGTATCGATAAGATAAATGGATGAGCATTCGAACCCTCACGGAAGAAGACCTGCGCTGGCTCGTCTGCCCGGTCTGTCACCAGCCCCTGCACCTCGACGCCAACAGCGTCCTATGCAGCGGTTGCGCCCGCCGATATCCCATTGTGGATGGAATACCGGCTTTGTTGGCTGATCGAAGCGTTGTTTAGGCTCTCTGCCCGATGCTCGCGTCGCTGTGGGCCTGAGGCTGAGAGATGCGATTCTGGTAGCTTGCAGCGACGAAGTCGCGGAACAGCGGATGCGGCTCGAGCGGCTTGGACTTGAACTCGGGATGGAACTGGCAGCCCAGGAAGAACGGATGCGTTGGAATCTCGACGATCTCAACGTAGGTCGCATCAGGCGTCGTTCCCGTGATGCGAAGGCCCGCACCGGTCAGAATCGCCTCGTACTCGCGGTTGAACTCGTAACGGTGGCGATGCCGTTCGCTGATTTCAGTGGTTCCATAAGCTTCGGCAGCCAGCGAATCAGGTTCCAGCACACAAGGCCACGCTCCAAGCCGCATGGTTCCGCCCATCTCTTCCACACCAGTCAGCTCGCGTAGTTTGTAAATGATGCGATGTGGTGTTGCCGGATCAAACTCGCCGGAGTTGGCATCTTTCAATCCACAGACATTGCGCGCGTACTCGATGCAGGCGGTTTGCATACCAAGGCAGATACCAAAGTAGGGAACGCCCTCCTCGCGCGCGTAGCGAATGGCGTTGAGCATGCCTTCGATGCCGCGTTTGCCGAAGCCACCAGGCACGAGGATGCCGTCAAAGTTGGCGAGCTGATAGCGGTAGTCGAGCGTTGGCCGCCCCTCGGCATCCTTAGTCTCAAGGCCTTCTGCTTCAATCCATGTAACGCGCAGTTTGAGATTGTGGGCCAATGCGCCGTGAACGAGAGCCTCTTTGAGCGACTTGTAACTGTCCTCGTACTCGACATACTTTCCAACAATGGCGATCGAAACCTCATCCTTGGGATTGTAGGCGCGATCTACGATGTCTACCCACTTTGATAGATCAGGAGCCTTTGCGTCGATTCGAAGATATTTGAGTGCGAGAGTGTCCACGCCTTCTGCAGCAAAGGTAAGAGGCACCTCGTAGATGCTGGCAACGTCACGTGCAGCAATGACAGCGGGCTCTTCAACATTGCAAAAAAGAGCAATCTTCGAGCGCATCTCACGGGGCACAGCGCGGTCGGAGCGGCAGAGGAGGATGTCGGGCTGGATACCGATCGAGAGCATCTCTTTTACGGAGTGCTGGGTCGGCTTGGTCTTCAACTCCTGCGCTGCAGCAATCCAAGGGATTAGGGTCACATGAACGAAGACGGTATTCTCGCGGCCCAGATCCTGACGCATCTGGCGAATGGCTTCGAGGAAGGGAAGCGATTCGATGTCGCCCACGGTGCCACCGATTTCAACGATTGTGACTTCGGTGTCGGCAGCGACCCTGCGCATTGCGTTCTTAATCTCATTGGTAACGTGGGGGATAACCTGAACAGTCTTCCCGAGATAGTCGCCGCGACGCTCCTTGGTAATAATCTGCTCGTAGATTCGGCCCGTGGTGAGATTGTTGTCGCGCGACAATTTGGCGTGCGTGAAACGCTCGTAATGGCCCAGATCAAGGTCAGTCTCGGCTCCATCGTCGGTGACGAAGACCTCGCCATGCTGAAACGGCGACATCGTGCCGGGATCGACATTGAGATAAGGATCAAACTTCATCAGGTTGACCTTGATACCGCGGGCCTCAAGCAGGCAGCCAATGGAGGCTGCGGCGAGACCCTTGCCGAGTGAGGACACAACTCCGCCTGTTACGAAGATGTACTTTGCAGACATGTCCGCGACCTCTTTAAATGAATTGGAAATTTGTGCAGGATGGGCACGGTTAAGTATCGCAGGGTCGGCGAAAGGAATCAATGGGGTGCTGTTTTTGGGTGCTATCTTTCGCTAATGTCATCACATACATAATGGGGGCCTGGCTATGAACGTAATTCTCTTCGGTGGAACAGGTATGGTCGGGCAAGGCGTCCTGCGAGAGTGCCTTCTCGATCCAGGCGTCCAGCGAGTTCTGTCGATCGTTCGAAGCCCCAGCGGCCAACAACATGAGAAACTCCGCGAGATTGTCCCAGCCGACTTCTACGATCTCTCCTCTGTCGAACCTGAACTTTCCGGTTACGACGCCTGTTTCTTCACTCTCGGCGTTACCTCGGCGGGCATGGACGAGCAGCAGTACAACCACGTCACTTACGATCTCACCCTTGCGGCTGCGAAACCTCTGGCGAGACTCAATCCCGGCATGACCTTTATCTATGTCTCCGGCGCTGGTACCGATAGCACTGAGTCAGGTCGCATCATGTGGGCTCGCATCAAAGGCAAGACCGAAAATGCGATCCTCAGTCTCCCATTCAAGTCCTCGTACATGTTCCGCCCTGGGTTTATTCAACCGCTCCGCGGGATCAAGTCAAAGACCGGGCTGTACCAGGTCTTCTACAACATCACCACGCCAATCCTTCCCGTGTTGAAGGCGATCTTTCCGAGGCACATCGCGACTACCGAAGAAATAGGGCGTGCCATGCTCAACGTCACTCGTCATGGATCTCCCAAATCCGTTCTCGAAGCTGACGATATCATTCAGGCGGCCTCGACGAGAAAATGACCAACAATTGTTCTGGGTTATGCTGGGTCTCGCATGAATAAGCTGAAGGTTCATTGGATCAGTTCGCAGATGGGAATGCTGCGGCGAATAGACGTGCTCGCGGCGAAGCTTGGACGTGCTCCACGAGCCACAGCGCATTTGGCCACGGGTCTTCGGGGAGAGCTCGAGGCTCTATTCGAGCTGCGAAAGATGGGATACATAGTCGTGGCGCGGCGATGGAAGAGCACCAAGCTGCGTGGAGATGTCGACCTGATCGGCTGGGAAGGGGATAGTCTCTGTTTTATCGAGGTCAAGACCCGTACTGAGCGGAACGCCGTTCCAGCCATGTTTGCCGTAGACGCAGACAAACAGCAGATGCTGCATAAAATGGCCAGAGCATACCTCCGGAGCTTCCCAGAGAAACACCGGCGGGAGATTTCAGTGCGTTTCGATGTCGTCTCGGTATACTTGCAGCCATCCGGAACGGAGTTTGAGGTGTTAAAAGGAGCATTCGGATGGGCGTGATTTATACACAAGAAAGCGATCCTGCGACACTCGAACCCGCACAGTTGAGTGAAAGTCTGGCAGCGGCAGTGCGAGAGGCAGAGGTCAGGCGACCAGAGAAAACAGGAAAAGTGGTCTGCCAAGCAGGTTATGGGACACCTGACGGACTCAGCCGCACCGAGGAGTCGTCGCAGGAGGAACGATCACGCTGGGCTTCCTGATTGAGGATTACGTTGCCCACATGCAGCATCATCTGCGCGCACTGAGATCCTGGGTGAACATCAATATTGATTAACGGTAGACGAACTTTTGTTCCAGCCTAATCGGTGTCTAATATAGGTTGGAGCAAAACGAGGTAAAAGACCGATGACATTGTTGAATTCACCGGAGTATGACGCACCCCGCGAAAAGCGGAAACGCATTCTTTTGATCGGGACGGCAGCCCTTATCCTGCTGACTGCCATGGTCGGTGTGGGCGGATTCCTGCTAGGACACGGGTGGTTTTTTTCGAACCTGCCAGTAGAACATCGGGTCAGCGAGTTTCTGACGACGCTCGAAGCCAAAGATTATGCGAAGGCTTACGGCATCTGGATGAATGATCCCAATTGGCAACAGCATCCGCAAAAGTACGACTACACGCTACAGCGATTCACGGAAGACTGGACCACCGAGAGCGACTGGGGTCCGATCAAATCGCATCATGTAGACATCTCAAAGCGAACTGGCACCGGCGTCATCGTAGCTGTCCGCGTCAACGATAGCCCAAAGAAAATGTTCATGTGGTACGAAAAGTCGAACGGTACCCTGACCTACCCGGCCCCCTACAACCTCGAATATTAGTTCGCAATCCCGCGAGCATAGACGCCAGCTCTTCAATCGACGACTGCTCGAAAACCGCCTGCCTTGAAACGCGGGACAAAATCGTTTTAGAAAAGGGAACATGAGCGATTTTAAGGTTGAATGTGGAGAGCTTATTTCCTCTCATTTGTTGTATCCTTCTCCAGACCTTCTGGAGCCATGATTATGAAATGCTGTATGTTGGCGGTTTTTGCATTTGCCGCCGTCTCCTCGCTTGCTCAGTCGACGCCCCCCGCTTACCTCGATCCGTCTCTTCCCGCTGCAACACGCGCTCACGATCTGGTTTCGCGAATGACGCTCGATGAGAAGAGCACACAACTTGAGGATTGGGCCGCAGCAATTCCGCGACTTGGCGTGCCGGACTACCAGACATGGAGCGAGGCACTCCACGGTGTCGCAAACTCTGGTGTAGCCACTGTCTTTCCGCAGGCAATCGGCATGGCTGCCACATGGAATCCCTCTACCGTGAAGCAGATGGGTGATGTCATTTCAACGGAGGGTCGTGCAAAGTTCAACCAGGCGCAACGCGAAGACAACCACCGCATTTTTTACGGGCTCACATTCTGGTCGCCGAATATCAATATCTTTCGCGATCCCCGCTGGGGCCGAGGCCAGGAAACGTATGGAGAAGATCCGTTTCTGACCAGCCGAATGGGAGTAGCTTTCGTTCAAGGGGTGCAGGGCGATGACCCCGATCGTCCGAAGGCAGTTGCAACCAGTAAACACTTTGCGGTTCATAGCGGCCCCGAATCGCTGCGCCACGTATTCAACGTGGATGTCAGCCCGCGAGATCTAGAAGAGACCTATCTACCCGCCTTTCGAGCCACGGTGATCGATGGAAAGGTGAAGTCTGTCATGTGCGCCTACAACGCCATCGACAACACAGCCGCGTGCGCCAACAAGATGCTTTTGCAGGACCATTTGCGCGATGCCTGGAACTTTAAAGGCTTTGTTGTATCAGACTGTGCGGCCATCGTAGACGTAACGCACGGCCACCACAACGCGCCGGATATCATGCATGCCGCAGCCATCTCGATCCAGGCTGGTACTGATCTTTCGTGCAGTATCTGGGCGCCAGGCTTCAACACGCTGGCTGACGCAGTTCGACAGGGCCTCGTCTCCGAAGACCTTTTGACGCGTTCTGCAGAACGCCTATTCACTGCTCGCTTTCAGCTCGGTCTCTTTGACCCGCCGTCATCAAGCCCGTTCGATAAAATTAGCTTCTCCGAGAATGCCTCTGCACAACACCGCGAGGTTGCTCTTAAGGCCGCGGAGGAATCAATCGTTCTCCTGAAGAACACCGGCATACTGCCGCTACGCGAAGGACCGCATCAGATCGCCGTAATCGGACCCACGGCGGACCTCCTCGCTTCACTCGAAGGCAACTACAACGGTGTGGCGCTCAATCCCGTATCTCCTCTCGACGGCATCATTGCGCAATTCCCCAAAGCACAGATTCACTACGCTCAAGGATCCACATTGGCGCAGGGTGTAGGTGTTCCAGTGCCCCGTACTGTCTTCGGTGCAGGATTGCAAACAGAGTTCTTCGCCACACCCGATTGGACCGGCCGCCCTGTTGCGGTGAGCACAGAGCCTGCGATCCAGCACGACTGGCGCGACACACCGCCATCGCCAGAGGTTCAGACTCACAATTACTCTGTTCGCTGGAGCGGCACCATGAAGGTTCCAGCTCCCGGCAAGTACACCTTCATCGTGGAGGGTGGACAGAACTTCCCCTATTCGCCGATAGAGACCTACCGCTTCACACTCGATGGCAAGGTGCTCTCAGAAGGCACTCTAAACGGCGGCAGACCTAATATGGGCGCTTTCACCGTCGCGCCTGGTGCTTCCCCCACAGCGCCTCCCGTCATGACTGGCTCGAAGCCGGCGACGATAGAGGTCAACATGGCCGATGCTGGCCCCCACGTCTTCAAATTTGAATACAGCCACTCCGGCGATCGTGCAGGAGGAGGCATCACTTTGAAGTGGGAGGCGCCCGCTCAGGCCCAGATCGACGAAGCAGTCGCAGCGGCAAGAGCCTCCGACATTGTGGTCGCATTCGTCGGCCTCTCGCCCCAACTTGAGGGAGAAGAGATGCCCATCAAGATCGAAGGTTTCGATGGTGGAGATCGCACCAGCATTGATCTTCCTGCATGGCAACGCAATTTGCTCGAAGCAGTCGCCGCGGCGGGCAAGCCAATCGTTGTCGTCTCTCTGTCGGGTAGCGCTCTCGCACTTACATGGGAAAAGGAGCACGCCGCCGCCGTCCTGCAAGCATGGTATCCCGGCGTGGACGGGGGCACGGCAATCGCTCACACGCTCGCCGGCGTCAACAATCCAGCGGGGCGTCTCCCGGTGACCTTCTACGCCAACACGCATGATCTCCCTGCTTTCACTGAGTACTCGCTGAAGGGACGCACTTACCGCTACTACGCCGGCACACCTCTGTGGGGTTTTGGATACGGACTGAGTTACTCGACCTTTCAATACAGTCCAGTAAAGCTATCCGCATCCACATTGGCCGCAGGTCAGCCTTTGACAGCTAATGTCACCGTGACCAACACCAGCAAGCAGGCAGGCGATGAAGTAGTTGAGGCGTACTTGCGAACGCCACAATCAGATGGCCCCATTCATTCCCTCGTTGGCTTCCAACGCATTCATCTAGCCGCAGGAGAGAGCCGCAACGTCTCGCTTGAGCTGAGCCCACGCTCTCTGTCCAGCGTTGATTCCCAGGGACAACGGTCCGTCCTCGCCGGAGCCTACCACCTGAGCATCGGAGGAGCTCAGCCAGCCGAAACCAAGGCGAAATCGGAGATAGATTTCAACATCAACGGAACCACCACCCTACCCAAATAGCCATCCCCCGACCCTCGGCTACTTTCCCCGGCGAGGGTCGGAGATCTGCTCGGTTGAGCCAGTCCATCATCGGTTAGTTGAAAGGATATTTTTGGTGGGCCCGGAGGGATTTGAACCCCCAACCAAGGGATTATGAGTTTCGCCGTAATACTGTAAGTCTATGAAAATATAGGAAATGTAGGCGTAATCGAGTGTAGGCCTAAGTACTTGAACGACCGTAACTTAAGGTCATTTGCCGCAACAGTGAAAGCTGACGAGTGTACCGCTGCTGTACCTGGAACAATCCGCCTGTCTTTGCGCCAATATGAAAGTCTAGGCCGGGAATTGGGGTTTCACTAAATTCCAGGTCTGGCGGATTCCTTCCTCTAAGCTAGTGCTGTGATGCCAGCCTAGGGAATGAAGGCGGGTGACATCCATGAGCTTGCGAGGTGTGCCGTCTGGCTTGGTGTGGTCGAAGGTGAGTACGCCATTAAAATCCAAGATACGAAAGATTGTTTCTGCAAGTTCACGGATGGTGACGTCTTCTCCTGTGCCGATGTTGATGAGAGGTGGATCGGTCTCTGTGAAGAGGGTCGCGTAAGTGGGTTCGTTGAGGTTGAGAAGAAAGACGCAGGCCTTGGCGAGATCTTCGGAGTAAAGAAATTCGCGACGAGGGGTGCCGGTGCCCCATACGATGATCTCTTGTTTCCCGGCCGCCTTGGCTTCGGCGGTCTTGCGAATAAGGGCAGGGAGGACGTGGGACTTGGCAAGGTCGAAGTTATCACCGGGACCGTAGAGGTTTGTGGGCATCGCGGCGAGGTACTTGGTTCCATACTGTCGGTTGTAGCTCCAGCACATCTCGATACCTGCGATCTTGGCGAGAGCGTAGGCGCGGTTCGTGGGCTCGAGGGGTCCGGTGAGGAGACATGACTCAGACATCGGCTGGGGCGCGAGCTTGGGGTAAATGCAGGAGGAGCCAAGGAAGAGGAGACGGTTTACGCTTGCATTGTACGAGGCTTCAATGATGTTGCTCTGTATGGCGAGGTTGTCGCGGATGAAGTCGGCGGGATACGTGTTGTTGGCGAGGATGCCACCCACCTTAGCTGCGGCCAGGACGACGTACTCTGGTTTCGTTTGGGCGAAGAAGGCCCGCACGGCAGCGGCGTCGAGAAGGTCGAGTTCAGCGCGAGTGCGGGTGAGGAGGTTGGCGTAATCGAGTCGGGTGAGTTCGCGCACGATGGCGGAGCCTACAAGGCCGCGATGGCCGGCGACGTAGATGCGAGCGTCGAGGGGCATGTGAGGAGTGGGCAAGGAGACCTCTTGGTGATGGACGTTTGGTGCGTTGGAGGGAGTGGTCCCTTCTAGGTTTCGCTGACGTTGTAGGCGTCGTAGCCGTGGCGGACAGCCAAGGCGTCGCGCTCGGCGGACTTGAGATCAGATTCGACCATTTCACTAATCAGTTGGTCGAAGGGGGTACGGGGGGTCCAGCCTAGTTCGCGCTTGGCCTTCGATGGGTCGCCCAGGAGAGTTTCGACCTCTGTAGGTCGGAAGTAGCGGGGATCAACTGCTACGACTATTTTGCCGCGGGCGTCGGTGGCTTTTTCGTCGATACCGTTTCCATGCCAGGTGAGGTCGAGCTCAAGGAGTTTGGCGCAGCGCTGGACAAACTCGCGGACGCTGAACTGTTCGCCGGTAGCGATGACGTAATCCTGAGGCTTCTCCTGCTGGAGCATGAGCCACTGCATCTCGACGTAGTCGCGGGCGTGGCCCCAGTCGCGTTTAGCATCGAGGTTGCCAAGGAAAAGGGTTTGCTGCAGGCCTGCCTTGATGCGGGCGAGGCCGCGTGTGATCTTGCGGGTGACGAAGGTCTCGCCGCGCAGGGGACTCTCGTGGTTGAAGAGAATGCCGTTGCAGGCGTAGATCCCGTAGGCCTCGCGGTAGTTGACGCAAATCCAGAAGGCGTACATCTTGGCGACGGCGTATGGGCTGCGCGGGTAGAAGGGGGTGGTCTCTTTCTGGGGGATCTCTTGGACGAGGCCGTAGAGTTCGCTGGTCGAAGCCTGATAAAATTTTGTCTTCTTTTCGAGGCCAAGAATACGTATGGCCTCAAGGAGGCGAAGGGGGCCAAGGGCGTCGGTGTCGGCGGTGTACTCGGGCTGCTCGAACGAGACCTGGACGTGGGACTGGGCGCCGAGGTTGTAGATCTCGTCGGGCTGGACCTTCTGGACGATGTGTATGAGGGATGACGAGTCTGTTAGGTCGCCGTAATGGAGGATGAGACGCGGGTTAGGATTGTGCGGGTCCTCGTAAAGGTGGTTGATGCGGGCGGTGTTGAAGAGAGATGAGCGGCGCTTAATTCCGTGAACTACGTAGCCTTTGGCAAGGAGCAGCTCTGCGAGGTAGGCTCCGTCCTGGCCGGTAATTCCTGTGATCAGTGCTATTTTCAACGATATCTCCATTAACCGGTGAATCCCGATGTTCCATCCTAGCTTACTTGAGAGGTCAATGCATTTGCTGGTGAGGGCGAGGAGATCATGCATGACGGGGTAAGGAGGTCATGTTCGCATCGATGATCATTTGAGCGCAAATTTCCAGGCTCGTGCCTTGAACTGCAACACTAAAATGAAACGCCTGTTCGGACAGGCGTTTCGCTTGATGCCGAGCGTTGTGAGCCCAGACTGCAGGTCAGGCGTCACTGACCTCTCGGATCATTTTCCGTTTTCCCTTCGTAGGAATGGCTGAAATTTGATAGAGACGGAAACCGAGAACGGGCTGCGGAAGAAGTCGGCAATGTATGCTGGAAGAACGCGGTAGCTTGAAGAAGCGCGTTGTTCCGAAGTCGTTCCTTGCTGATTATTTCCCGATCAGCATAACCACTGCTGTCATCAGTTCCCCAGGGCGGTCATATCGTCTTCCTCTTCGCAGGCTCAGACGCCAGGGGAGAACGCGCGTGAGCTCCAGAGCCATTCAGGCGGTTTCGTTCTGAGCGAGAGAAGAACAAAGTTTCAGGAGAGGATCGCGTACAAGTACCCACACACATCCTGTGATGAGTCCGAAAATCAAACCGCCAAGCATGATATACATTCGCTTCGGCGCAGACTTCATATCCGGATATGAAGCAGGGTCAAGCACCTGCAACACGGGCGCGTCCCGCGATTCATCCAAGCGGGCGGATTCATATTGCTTCGAGAGCATTTCGAATAGCGCTTCGTGATACTTTACTTCGCGTGTTTTGCGGACAAACTCCAGCTGCAGAGCAGGTACCTTTGAATTCGGAATGGCTGCGGTAGACTCGTTGCCGCCGCCTTTGTAGAGGCGCGAAAGCTGACCCTGAAGGTCTTCTATTTCGGTCTTTAGCCTGATGAGTTCCGGGTTCTGGTCGGTGGCAGATTGGCGGAGCGCAGCGAGTTGAACCTGGCGCGCAGCGATCTGCGCTCGTATATCCGCGATAGTCATGATCTGGCTTTGTGTTTGCCCGATCGGAGCTATTAAGCCGGACTGTTCCTCGGTCTCTTTCAAATGAACCTCGGCGTCTGCTAGATCATCCTTCTCCTTTGCGAGCTGTTGCTCGAAAAACAGCCGACGCTGCGAGGATTGACTAAGAGCCAATCGCCCGTTGGTTTCTCGCAAAGCATCCATGTAGGCGTTCGCGAGATCTCGCGCAAACGCCGGGCTCTTCGCCTCTACGCTCACGCTGATGATGGAAGACTTCAGGTCTATTGCAACGGTAGTAGAGGAATTTAGGCGCTTCTCTGCCTGACTCTCCTTTTTGACCCCGTAGACGCGCATCAGATCGAATCGCTTCACAAGTTGACTGGCGATCGACCTACTCTTAAGAATCCCGGCGTACTGATCGACTGATGATTTCCCCATACCGAACGCATCGCCGCCGAATGCTGAAAACTGTCCGGCAAGTGCGGCGGCCATGGAACCTCCACTACTCGAACTTGGAGGAATAAACGAGACGGTTGAAGTGTATTGAAGAGGGAGAAGGAATGCGATGATCGTCACGACTGTCAAGATAGCCACGGACGTCGCCAAAATCGTCCGCCTTCCACGGTAAAGGGTTCGAAGCAATTCGAAAAGGTCGATGCGACTCTCTTCGTCTTCTGCCACCGGCGATACATTTGTGTAAGGCTCAGCCGTTTCCGCTTGATCTATTACGCTCTCAGCCATTCCTTTAGCCTTCGTTGCTGTTTTGTCCTTCATGGAGACCGCGCATGTTATCTGAGGAAGTCGGGCCATGCTAAACCCATTCTACGCAGGCGGACCTCATCACTTATGCGAATTACTCTCGCACACCGGTGGCGTCGGCCGTTGACAGCAGTATACGCGAATTGCCAAACAATCCAGAATTCCCGACCGTGTTGCCTCATTCGGAAATGTTACCGGGCATCGCCGCTGTCCAGTTAACGGACAACTCAGGTCTTGCAATTTCTGAGCTGCGGCAATTTGCAGACGTTTTTGTGTCGTGTCGAATCGAAATTGACTTGGAGCTGATTCCAGAGATTCTCTCTGGAGGCGGCGGTGAACGCTGGCAAGCTGCTGTTCGCGCAGTTCTCGTCGCGCCGGCTGGAGAAGCGACTGGTCGAGGACATCGGATGCCGCGTGCTGGCCGCGTTCCGGTCAAGCTTACTCAGACGGACTCCTAGATCGTCGTTTGCCCACAGCGCGGTAGCTTGCTCTCTTAGGCCAAGTTGTCGATGACGTTCCAGCTTGCAGGAAAGAGTTCGGGATAATAAGAGTCCTGCGTATTGACCCAATACTTGGGCGCTAGAATGATCTTGTTTGGATCAGGATTCATCCAACCTCCCCACCACGAGAAACTACTATTCGCAATCACGTGATGCTTGCAGCATGACATCAGCCACAGCTCCTCAAAGGCGCTGGCTGGGGTGTTTCCCTTTACCCAAAGACTTGCCGGCTCACCGTCCATCATTGCTTGAGCTCCTGCGGGATCATCGGAGAAGACAACCAGATCGGCTTCCGGAAGCAGAGTTCGTATGCGAGCGATTGCCTCGCGGTAATACGATTTGCGCAGAACCCAGGTCACCTGCTCGCCGCTGTTCGGTTCGGTAGTGGAGTGTAGCGCGAAATCTCCGACTCGTATATGCACAGACACCGGGCACTTCAGCGCGCGGATTGCTTCGGCATAATGCCGGTTCCGCTGGTGAAGCTCGTTCCGTATCCTCAGAGATTCCCTGAGCCGATCAGCAATCGCTTCAGCATACCCCGCAGCTTGCCAATATCCGGTGAGATAGATGGTGCGAGCTTGCACTTGATCGACCAGTGTGGGCAAAAATCGGTTGGTCGACGGCTCTTCAATGGATTGTGTTCTGGTGATGCCGCAAAACGCATTCTGCATGGATCGAAAAACAGGTTTCGTCGATAGATAAAATCGGTCGACCCGTCCAGCCGGGCGGATCTTTGCCTTGAGAGAAAATTCGTCCAATTGAAAAGGCCGTGCAAATCCCTTGGAACGCAGGGCTTCAGGAGGGCCCAGGGGACGCACGATCTCGATCGGTACAGAAGCGCGTTCAGCAAAGTACAGGCCTGCTGCGTATTGAAAGATCTGGTTGCCCAATCCGCCATGACAACGAACGATTAGGCGGCGCAGAGATGTATCTGACATTTACTTCACTCCCAATAACCCTGCGCAGGCAAGCCGTGATCGCTACTTCTTTCGCAAGCTGAATACCCAAACAAGTGATAAAGACTTCAACATCATGACCAGTATTTTGCGCTGTGACTTCATAAACGGGCAAAGCACAAAAAACCAGGCATTGTATGAGATCAATGTTGCATAGGCCGAACCCGCAATGCCAAAGTGGGGAATTAGCACCAGGTTCAGAATTACGTTCACTGCTGCTCCAAAGACTTGAAAGTAGAACATTGTTTTTGTGCGGTTCTCCAGCAGCATCCAGTTCGTCCAGCCTCCGGCAATGGGCATCAGGATGCCACCCCATATCAAGATCCTGAGTACTCCTGCAGAACCCGCGTATGCGGGCCCGAACAGCAATCTCGTTAGGGGACCAGCTGCAATTGTAATGAACAAGGCAAATGCAATCCCAATGAGCGCTTGAACGTTGCAAAACCTCTGCAGCCTGTCGTAGTAAAGGGCTTCGCTTATTTTCTTGCTCTCTACAAGCAGCGGCAAGAAGGAACTTGTGATAGCAAAGGGAATGAAATACCAGACCTCCGAAATTCGTGCGGCCGCCGAATAAATGCCTACCTGCTTGTCGTTCAGCATCTGGCCGATCAGTACCTGGTCGATTCGAACGGAAATCATAACAGAAATACCGCTCAGAATCAGCGGCCAGCTATCTCGAAGCAGATCGCGCATTACACCGAGTTTCGGTCGCCATGCGGCCACTCTAAGGTTTCTAGTCCCATAGACGATGAGCAGAAAAACGGACGCGAGAACAAATTCACCCAATCCTGCCCAGACAAAAGCAATCAGTGGCGCTGCAGTCAGCAGTAATACTGCCTTCACCACGGCCATCACCAAAAAGGCGGCGTTCGTTGCATAAACCGTATACTTGGATTGAACTTTGGATTGAAAGTAGAGGTCGATGACATTCAGCGACTGAAAAAGAAATTGCCCCGCAGTAATCGCTACGAGCCAGATGGTAAGAGTTTCGCCACGCCGCAATATGAAGATCGTGCCCATCACGACGACAAAGCTGATGAGCGCGGCCAAGACCCTCAAGACGAAGGCGCTGCCCAGGATGTCATCTCTCTTCTCAGGGAAATTGACCAATTCCCGGACGACGATGCCATCCATTCCAAGGGTGGCAATCGCGCCGAAGAGGCCTGTGAATGCGATGGCGAAATTGAGGAGACCAAATTGTCCCGGTCCCAGATAGCGGGCTATCCAGAGACTGACGATCAAGCCCGATCCCAATCGTATGATCTTGTCCCAAAACAGCCAACTGCTATTGCCCAGCACCGACTGGAGAATATGGCGGTCAGTCAGCTTGTCGCGCAGAAAGCGCGGCAAGATTTTCAAAAACGCAGAGTTAGTGCGAGGGTCCGTCTCTAGGCCTAATGTCGCGGCCACCTCTAGCTCTGTCGAACCTTCATGGGGATCAGCATTGTGCAATCCGGATATACCTCAAACGACAGACTTGGGCACCGCCGCCGGCGTTGCTGCGCGTGAAAGAAGAAAAGATCGCCGTACTAAGCTTTCGTAAATTCAAAAAGCCCACAGGCAAAATTGCTCGCGGGCATAAGGTCAGGAGTGGTGTCCAGATAGAGTGCATCGTCATCGCCCACATAAGAAAACGACTCAAGGCACAAGTTGGAGAACCTATCGAGAATCGTCTTAGGACTGAAAACGCGGTGTGCGTTGAATTCAACTCTTTCTTTACCGACGGGCACAGAAAAATAGAGGCGTCCGCCGGGGGCGAGAACTCTATCGAGCGATTCCATAAATCTAAAGCATGCTTCGGGATCAATCGGATCGGAATACCGTCCGAGCCCAAAGTGTTCTGCTACGTGCAGGCTGGATAGGGATTGAATGCTGTTGGACGGCAACTTGGATAGCTTCGTCGCGTCGTCCTGCAGAAAAGTGAGTCCTTGGATATTGCTTACCAGTGGCCTGATGTCCACGATAGTCACAGGCATGAACGTCAATAAGTGCGCTACGAAGCCATCAATACGCGATCCGATGTCGAGATGCTGTGTCGGGCGACGTTGATAAATTTTTTTCGCTGCCCACAAATCCTGATGGAAGTAGTGTCCGCTGGCGGAGCCTGCACTGGCATGGCGATCCGTGAGTATTGGAGTGGCGTAGCGCAGTCTGATTGGAAATGTGGGTGGGGGATTGAGCTTGCGATACCGGAGCCAATCCGCGATATATGTTGGTATTCCTCTCAAACTCTCAAACAAGACCCGGGGATCAAAGCCTGTGAGCGGTATCTGTCTATGTAGGATGACTCTCGTGATGGTGCGCAGGCGTTTCAAATCTCACCTTTTGACTGCTCGCCTGAAGCCTTCGCGGCTAGCTCCAGAAGATGTTTTGGACTATGGCCGATTATAGCAGTCAATCCGTGCCTGGACTTGATGTGGACCGACGATCAAACCCGATCCATTTGTATGATCCTGTCCCAAAATAACCAACTACTATTGCCCAGCACAGACTGGAGAATATAGCGGTAAGTTAGCTTGTTGCGCAGAAAAGCGTGACAGGATTTAAAAACATAGGGTTGGTGTGCGGGTCTATCTAGGCTTTCGTAAATTGAAAAAGCCACAGGGCAAAATTGCTCACGAGCATAAGGTCAGTGGTGTCCAACTAGAGAGCATCGTCATCGCCCACATAGCTGGCGTCAGTAGGTTGTCTTGACTGAACGGGCCGGGGTAATCCGTATTATGTCGTTGATGACTGAGAAGTCATAGTTGGGTCGCTCCTCCATGCAGAGCGCGCGCAGGCCGTCGATTGTCGGATAATCGTCCGTCCCATCGAAGAGCCTGGCATCGTCGATGAGGATGACATGGTCCTTGCAGGGATGATTGAAAATGGTCCGCATTTCCTTGAGGATCGGTGTGTCGAGATCGCCTTGCGCGGTGATACCTCCAGAGTAGTGGCCGTCCAGCCAGAGAAGGCACGGTTGAGAAATCCCGCTCAGGAGTTGGGGCAACAACTGTCCGCTATTGCCCTGCAAAATTTGGATATGCGGACTGGAGCGAAATCGGTGCTGAGCGGTGGCTGCGAGTTCGGGGCTCAACTCGATGGAGTAGAGCTTTTTGAAGCGGCTTTTCAATGCGTAGATGGCACCACCGCGGAAGGTCCCGGTCTCGATCAAAGTTTCTAAGCCGAAGGCCGCCCCGTAGTCGGTGAGCGTCGCGTACTTGACGCCGTTGGGAGGTGGTACAGGCTTACCTGCCGCCAGCCATGCGGCGATCTCGGTTTTTGTTTTGCCACTCTCGCGAAAATCCCACACGAATGTGTCGAACAAGACGTTCCGAAGCTGCCGTTTCAAGATGGTAAGCATTTTTTTCAGAATAACAGCGAGGAACCCACGGGGTCTAGGCCTCGGGAGCCCGGTCGATGAACCATCGGTCGAAGCACCGCCGAGCTCGACGCGGATGTTGAATAACCATCCGCGCCGGCGTAGGACCCGCAAGCATTGGCGTGCCATAGCGCAATCTGATTTGGAATGCGGGCGGGGGGTTGAGCTTGCGATACCGGAGCCCCAATGTATGCCGGTGTTCCTCTACAACTTTAAATAGGACCCTGGGATCAAACCCTGTGATCGGGATCTGTCTAAGCAGTATGACCCTCATGATGCCGCGCAGGCGTTTCAAATCTCACCTTTGACTGTTCGCCTGAAGCTTTCGCGACCAGTTCCTGGAGCCTGATATAACCGACGGTCAGAATGCTACTATGAAGCCTCAAGGTTTCTCATGTATACATCAGATTCTCTGCATCTGGCAGAGGCTTTCCAAGTCCCCGTAGTATTCATGGTGTTCAATCGGCCCGGCACAACGCAGAGAGTGTTCGACACAATTGCTGCAGCCCGGCCCGCGAAACTGCTGCTTATAGCCGACGGCCCGCGACAAAATAAAGAGGGCGAAGCGGAAGCCTGCCGCCAGGTGCGCGACATCGTGAGTCACGTGGATTGGCCGTGTGAAGTTTTCACAAATTTCGCTGAGGATAATCTGGGCTGCCAGGAGCGGATCATCAGCGGTTTAAACTGGGTCTTTTCTCTTGTGGAAGAGGCTATCATCTTGGAGGATGACTGTCTCCCTGATTCCTCCTTCTTTCCGTTCTGCGAAGAGTTGCTCAAGAAATATAAAGATGACCGCAGGATCGCTTATATCTGCGGGTCCAATTTGGTGGAGCGCTACGGAAGCACGGCCGACAGTTATTTCTTTTCCAGGCTCGGCGGCATCTGGGGATGGGCAACCTGGAGATCGGAGTGGCAGCGTTACGATCGATATCTGAGTGGTTGGCCACAAATGAAGGCCAGACGAAGCCTGGCTGAAATTTTTGACGAGCCCAGAGTTGTTGACTACTGGACATCAATCTTCGACGCTATGTATGAAGATAGAGGCCCTGACACCTGGGATCATCAGTGGTTCTTCACAAACCTCAGCAATAATTCGCTCACCATTGTTCCCAAAACCAATTTGATTGCGAACATTGGGTTTGGAGATGATGCAACGCACACCACAGAAATAGATGAACGATTCATCCTCTCTGCGTCCTCGATGGAGTTTCCGTTGAAGCACCCATCAGATTTAATCCCGCGGCGCAGCCTTGATAGGCCTCGCGTACTTGATATGCTCCCACCCTCCTTCTTGAAGTCGATTCCAAGAAAGATACGCCGGGTTCGCGATCGTTTATTTCGCTAGCGGTCGAGCCTGGTTCGATGAAACCGCAGAACGTGCTTTATTTTTGTCGGGTCAACTGGCGGTGGTCGCTTTCGGTCAAACCGGTACGCCGATCGAGCAAGTTGATCAGACGAGCCATTCGCAAGCTGGTAGCCATCTGGAAGCGAGTATTGCTTAGAGGTTCTTTCGAGAACAGGTGGTACTCCCCATGCGTGTAGAGTATTCTTCCAAATCGTTCGGCGATGATTTGGAGCGCGTGGCGCGTGTAGAAACCAACGTGCTGGCCAGTCGTCGGCGCGTAATACCACCAGTCCAGCAACCCGGGTGGTGGTTGAGGAACGATGCAGGTCGACACGAACACATTGTCAGAAAGATCCATCAACTGCGCTAAGTCTGAGATCGGATCGGTCAAGTGTTCGAGCACTTCGAATGCCGTGAGAAAATCAACCTTCGATCCTGCAACGTATTCAAACCCGCGGGCATAATCGTTGCTGGCGTATCGATCGAACCAGCGGAAATCAAAGCCCCTGTCTCTCATTAAACGCACGAAAACGCCATGGCCAGCACCGTAATCGACGGCATTGGTCACATGCGGGAAAAGCAGATTTAGGACAGCTGACGTCAACTCGCGGTTGTCCAGGTTTCTCTGCATAATTCCGACATCCGACCGGGTGATCGCGGTAGAGTACGCTTCTTCAAGCCAATAGGGCGTTTCAGTCTGTATGAAACCGCATCGATTACATCGAAAATATTGAGCTCGATACTTCCTCATTACATCTATTTCGCCGAAAAGGGTCGACAGACCGCTACATATCTTGCAGACGGCTCGAACACAGTTTGTTTCTTGCACCGCGAGAATCACAATCCCACTTGTCCTCTTCGGAAATCTGTCACTATGGCGATGATCTAGCCCCTACCGCAGCATTGCTGCAAATCAACAACGTACGCGGCCACGGGGTGGTCAACCTCATTCCGCACGAAATTCGTGGGCCACCGACATACTGTTGCCACCAGAATATGGCAAAACGTCCAGACTTGTCGACCGATCCGGATAATCGATTATATTAGAGACTAAGGGCAAACCTCAACCAAACAGGATGTTGTGGAGTAATGGATTACAGAGACTATTTCGAATTCAGACAGGTTAAGTCTAGCGACTACACTGGATTTACACTTCCCGCCTATCTCAGCAAACTAATCCAAGCAGTTCCTGATCCTCGCGTACTCGACTTCGGATGCGGCTTCGGACAAATGTTGAATGCCTTAAGATTGGCCGGCGTGACTAACGCAGATGGGCTAGACATAGAGCCCGAGGCAATTAAGTTCTGTAAAGCTCAGGGGATTCGCTGCACAGATAGCTTAGCCAACCCAGAGTTTTTCCAAGAGCATTGTGGTTACTACGATTTCATCATTATGAGTCATGTGCTCGAGCATTTTCCTAAAGAGCAGATGATTGATCAACTCAAGAAGCTCAAGCTGCTTCTTAAGCCGGGAGGGGCGCTGATCGTCATGGTCCCCAACGCGCAGGCAAACACCGGAGCCTATTGGGCATTTGAAGACTTTACCCATTATTTTCTTTTTACTTCAGGCTCACTCTACTATGTCCTAAGGGCAGCGGGTTATCACAGCGTCGAGTTTCTGGATGTTGATTGCACAGCAGGTACAGATGCATGGAAGCGCCCCTTGCTAAAGGCGCTGCTCTGGATTTACACCGCTAACTATCGGTTCTGGAATCGTGTAACTAACAGTCCGGTTCATCGCCCAAGTCCACTGATTTTTTCGTTTGAGATTAAGGCGCTGGCGCGGGCAGGGCAGTAACCGTCCGCGCATGCCCTGAAATTGGAGACGTAGATGTGGCGCACAACGTTGAGTAGACGGTTTAGATACGTCTATCAGTATTGCCTTGATACTCTCCTGGTATTGACGAAGAAGGAAACGGCACATCCCGACCGTGTCCTACTTATTCGCGTTGATGCGATTGGCGACTTCATTCTGTGGCTGGACGCTGCTAAAGCCACTGTGAAGCACTATAAGTCCCAGGGTAAACGTGTCACGCTTATAGCGAATGCAGCATGGGCAGCGTGGGCAAAAGAACTTGCAGTTTTCGACGAAGTAATTGCATTGGATAGGTCTAGATTCAATAGCAGTCCACGTTACCGATATCGCATTGAGCGTAGCATCCAGGCGCTGGGATGCTCGATAGCCGTTCAGCCAACATATTCACGGGAATGGTTGTTTGGGGATGCTCTGGTTCGGATATCTGGCGCCACCGAGCGAATTGGTTCCATCGGCTGTCCGACGGGCATGCTGTTGTGGCAACAACGTATCAGCGACCGCTCGTACACGCGCCTAATATCGGCCGATCCAACCCCCTACATGGAACTGATACGCAACGCCGAGTTCGTGCGGGGTTTGGGAGAACCTGCCTTTCGCGCTAAGGTCGCGGATCTGCGTGAGAGTAGCGACCTTCGGATCGATGAATCCTTCATTGCGGCAATTCCTGCTGATCGACAGTATTATGTCCTGTTTCCCGGAGCGAGTTGGGATGGCAAGCAGTGGACTTTAGGTAATTTTGCGCGAGTGGCCGAATGGCTCCACAGTAAGACTGGCTGGCATGGTGTGGTCTGCGGCGGGCCGGCCGACCGCGAACTCTCTGAAAGACTGTGCAAACAATGCGAAGCTCCGCTTCTAGACTGGGCCGGCCGCACGGACCTTCCGCAGATGGCTGCCATTCTTTCCCAAGCTCAATGCCTGCTGGCAAACGATACCTCCGCACCGCATATCGCAGCGGCTCTTGGCGTGCCCACGGTATGTGTTTTGGGAGGCGGCCAATTCGCGCGCTTTATGCCCTATCAGGTAGAACAAAGGGATGACCGTCCGTTGCCACGAACTGTCATTCACCGAATGGCGTGTTTCGATTGCAATTGGGAGTGCATTTATCAGCGACCCAATGGACGTCCTGTGCCTTGTATTGAGAAGATAACTGTGGCGGAGATATCCGAAACGATTCGTGATCTACTGGGGCTTTCGGCATGAGTGCGGCTTCGTTCACGAGGTCAAACGATGATTCTACGTTTCATATGGAGTGTGCGTCTCGTCTCAGGGCAACTCCCGAAGTTTTGGCTGAACGGGGAAAGCTACGTAAAATAAGCTGATACGCATAAGGAAGGAGATGCGGCAGAAATCTGGAGCCCCCGAACATTCCCAATTTTGGAAGAACTTCCAACTATACTGTGCGTCAAGAGTGGTTAGGTAATCTGCCTAGTGTGGCAGCGATGGAGTATCGAGAGTGAGCGCTGAATGCTACAGCGAGAGTTTCAGCACGACCAGAATGCTAACGCCGGTTCCCCCTGATCCCGCGGCGTACTTACATCCAATGACACCTTTTCGCTCCACCAGGCAGGCTCCGAGCAGCGAAGGAGGGCTGCGAAAAAAAGGACTATACAAATCGAACCTTTCCGAGCCTTTGGTTACGATAATAACCGTGACCTATAACTGTGGCCATTGCCTTGAGGAAACCATCCTGAGCGTCCTGAATCAAAGCTATTCTAGCGTCGAATACATCGTCATCGATGGCGGCTCCCAGGATGGCACTCTGGACATTTTGAAACGATACGATCATGCGATCGACTACTGGGTCAGCGAGCCGGACAACGGTATATATGACGCAATGAACAAGGGCATTCGACTCTCCAGCGGAGAGTGGCTGAACTTTTTAAATGCGAAGGATACCTTCTGCGAATCCGGGACTATAGAGTCGGTGGCAAAGACGTTTTTCCAGAGCGACGCCAGATTCATCTACTCCGACGTTCTGCTAACGCGCCACGGGAAGGCGACCAGTCATCGATATAAATGCGACCACCGGAGATTGATCATTAATCACCAGGCGTCTATATACCGAAAAAGCCTTCATGCAGAACACGGGCTGTATATCGTAGCGCCTAAGCTCACAATCTCGGACTATCTATTTTTCAGCCTCGTCGATCAAGCGGACTATCGGAAAGCCGATAATCCTATCGCAGTTTATGACACAACAGGTGCTTCACAATCGCAGAGATCCATCGAGCAGAAATTCATAGTAGATTATCTTCTGAATGGCATGCCGAAATATAAGTTCGCCATCTATTTTCATATTTATTACTACTTCAGAGAAGCTAAGGCAGCGCTAATGCGGCTGGCAGGTAGTGCTTCTCCGTAAGAATAATGAAGCACTCCAAGGTGGGGATTTCATCCTCCGCTCAACTGTTCCCTCGGACCTACTTCCAGGCACGATACTATCCCACTACCCGCAAAGAGCGCCTCATGGACATGTCGTACCTAGCGACGAGCTTTTATTTGCTTATGGCCATCGCCATGGTCTTATATCTGCTCTTGTATCTGCTATACCGACGACAGATCATATCGTTTACCGACCCACTAAACTATGGGGTGCTCCTGCTCTCATTTTATCTAGCTGGCGCACTCGTACTCCCGTCGATGCATTCGGTAAATTGGTCTTATGTGTGCGTCGTCATCCTAACGGTTGTCTATGTGGCCGCAGGGGGCATCTTTTCTCGCAGGAGTTCGCCTGTCAGAGCGCCGCGCCTGGGAGTGAGTCGGAGTCATCAACTGGTGTTCACGACCGCGTTAACCGGATTACTGGTTTTGAATCTGATCATCAATCAGATCTTCGGTGTCATGCCCCTGCTCCAAGGCACTGAAGCACGCGCCGAATATGGGTCCGTGGCCTTGCCCTCTCTCGTTTTGCTCTCAGGCGATCTGGCCATGGTCCTCTTCTTGGTATTTTTGTTGACCGAAGTGAGGAAAGTCCGCGTGCTGGCTGGTATCGGAGTGGCCATCTCGGTTGTAAGCGGGATTCTGGGTGGGGCAAAATCATCAACTTTCAGCATCCTATTTCTTCTCATGGTGGCTGACTATGTGCAGCACCTCAAGCGGAAGGCGTCACACTCATTAAGCGAGGTGCTGGCGCTCACCAAGAAGATCAGGACCTTAAGGGTATTCGGAATTGTTTGCGCCATTGCAACCATTATTTTGCTTCCGGCTTATCTCGTTCTGATCGGCGCGGACCGTGGAGGTGGCTCAGGATCCGCGCTCGAAGGCTTCGCCACCCGTCTCTTCGGAGGCTTCGACGGGCTTGCGATCATCGCTTTCAAGGATATTGACTTATTTTCTGTCCAAGGCGTCAACATCAGCGACTTTTACTTCTATCCTCTGATTAAGAAGCTTTCACATACACCCGACTTCCAGTCAAGCGGCCAGTATCTGATCTACCTGCTCAGTGGGCGCTACGATCTCGCCACCTCTGGGATGAATCCAAATTCGAGCTTTTCGATCGAACTGCTCCTATCGAATGGAAGCCTCGCCGTATCTATAGTCATTATTGCCCTTGCCGCCGCTGCTATGTTTCGACTGAGGGCGACGCTTCTCCGGCGGAAGAGTCTAAGAATGCTCGATCTGGTATTGTGGGCATTAGTGGTGCTAGCTCCGTTCTCAATACTGCTCGACGGCGCATTTTTCGTGATCAGAGCCTACATATTTCTAGGGTTATACATGGCGCTCAACCTCATAGTAAATGCCATCGGCTGGCTAGGGCCGGGACGGAAGACATTTTGGCTCCTGTAATCAGTGCGTCGGCGGAGATCGCTATGAATGAGTTTCTTTTCGTCGTGGTCCTCTATGAGATGAGCATGTCGCAGTCACTCACGGTTCGCTCATTGTCTCAGCGTTGCGCCCGCTTCCGACAGCAGGGGATCCATCTGTTGGTGATAGACAACACACCAGGAGTAAAACCAGAATCGTCCGCGGTTGATGGCGAAACAGAATATATCTCATTCGGGGAGAACAGGGGATTGACCAACGCCTATCAGACCGCCTTTCTTATGGCGAAGGCGAAGAATTTCCGGTTCTTAGTGCTATTCGACCAGGACTCCGACGTGAACGACGATTTCATCGGCGCATTGGACGGGATGGCCAATGATTACGGTTCCTCTATCGCCATATGGTGTCCGGAGGTCATCTGCGGCGAAACGCCAATCAGTCCCTATTCTTTGAATTCCTTTGGGTGGCCGAATTTTTATCCTCGAAGGGAATCCAAGTGGCTCTATGGGATCAATTCATTTTCGGTGGTGAATGTTCGCTTTGTCCAAGCCATAGGCGGCTTCGAGCAATTTTACTGGCTGGATTGTCTCGACACCTGGCTTTACGAACAGGCGCATAAAAGCAATTGGTCTGTCCGGCGGCTGAGTGCGAGCGTGAAGCACGACCTATCGCTAGTTTCGGGAAGGACAACACCCTCTCGAATGCGGAATATAGCCTTCTACGAAAGTTCCCTGGCTCTGGAACTTTGGTCTGGGGGGCGGATACTTGGAACCGTACTGAGACTGGCTCTGAGAGGGATTATGCGTGCGAAGGCTATGGGAGGACTTCGTAACTCTTGGTACTACCTTAAAGAGATCGTTAATGGTGCCCGGGCGGGCCTGAAGCGCAGGAGCGGGAAAGCGGCTCGGTTGACTCGCAACCATGATTCGTTCCTCTCACCTCCGAAGCCAAGAATCTCGGTATGCATGGCCACTTACAATGGGGAAAAGTTCGTAGCACGGCAGTTGCAAACCATTCTCTCGCAACTGGAACCAGGTGATGAAATCGTGATTTCCGATGATTCCTCAACGGATGGCACTTTGAAAATCATCGAAAGTTTTGGCGATAGTCGGATTCGCCTATTTGCAGGTCAAAGCTTTCGTTCGCCCACGTACAATTTCGAGAATGCCCTTAGACAATCACGCGGAGATGTGATTTTCTTGTCCGACCAGGACGACGAATGGATAGAGGGTTGGGTTGAGACTGCCTTAGCTGAACTGCGCAATGTGAATTTGGTCGTGTGCAACGCATACATGATAGATGCCGAGGGACATTCCCTCGTCCGGCGTGTAGACAGTGTACTGAACGGCATCCGAAGAACCGGGCTTTTCCATAATCTTTACCAAAATGGATACATGGGTTGCTGCTGTGCATTTCGGAGGGAAGTGCTGGACGTCGCTCTCCCATTTCCAGCAAGACTTCCGTGGCACGATTGGTGGATTGGTCTTGTTGCAGAGGTGTTCTTCGATACAAAGTTTATCCAAACCAAAATGATTCGTTATCGCCGCCATGATTCAAATGCTTCTCCCACTGGGGAGAAGAGTAAGTTGACATTACGAGAAAAAATAAGTATGCGTTGGCGGATGATGACGGGGTTGATTCGGCTGGCAATAGAAAGGAATCCGCGCAGACTTACTAGGAGGTGCGTTTGGAAATAATTCACACTCTTACCTAAGAGGTAGAGTCACGGCTGTCCGGCTATAAGCTGAAGGAATTCCGTCGGTTGTCGAAATTGCGTAAGTCAGAATCGGAGTCGATGCTTGGAACGCCAACCGACAGCTTCAAAACGGAAGAGTTTCGGGTTTGGGCCCTGAATCAGCTTCCCCTCTCGACCCGGATCGAAAACGCCATTCCCGAACATGTTTTGGATGTGCGATTGAGATTGCCGGCGCGGTTGAAGAAGCTTGGATAGGAGGCCCTTCGGTCAGGATCGGTGGCCGTGGTGACCTTTGCCGGAGGCGTTGTAGCCGTCGGACCGATCTACAAGCATTCTGGGAGGAGGCGGCCCGTGTCGCTTCATTCTGAACGCCTGCTGAACCACATGCTGCGGCTGCGCCTGACGCATCTGACCAACTGCTTCGAGGTGATCGCCGAATAAGCTTCCGCGAAGAACCTGCCTGGCTCCCGATTTCCTCGAACAGACGCTCGAAGCCGAGAGCCAGGCCAAGCAAACACGCAACGTCCGGCTCAAGACCGGTGGGCGCACTGGAATGCCCGGCGACTTTTGTGCCAGTTGAGAGTAACCGTCTGGGGAACTGAAGGGCCTGGTTTTTCCGTTTTCCGTACCAGTTATAAGGTTAGTTCGTAAGCGTGGCCTTTTGGCCGTATTGCTGGTCGTTTGTCGTATGTGGTTGTGTCCACGATTCTGGTTGTGGACACGACCTGTATGAGTAGTGATGCTACTTGGCTACTTTCTTGGTCGAGAGCTTTTCACCGGTGCGTTGACTTCGTCGGTGAAGATATCTTCGGTGAAGGCGAGTGCTACGGCGAGGTCGAGTCGCTGGAGCAATTGCATGAGGGTCTCGCCGTCGCGTCGCACGAGCATGGCGAGGCAGTTGGAGCCATCGACTGCGGTGGCGACTCCGCCGACCGGTGCGAGGGTGCCGATGGTAATCTCTCCATCGTCGATCAGATCGGCGAGGTGGGGCAGGAAGTCGGGATCGTTCGCGTCGTTCTTATTTACGCCGCGAGTTGGCTTACGGCTTGCAGGCTTGGAGCGAGGCGCCATGGCAGAAGTTCCTCGATGCGTGAGATGGGATGTTCGGCGATGTGGGTCAGGACATAACGCAGATACTCTTCGGGATCGAGGCCGTTGAGCCGGGCTGTGCCGATCAGGGCATAGAAGATGGCGGCGCGTTCGCCGCCACGGTCGGAGCCTGCGAAGAGGTAATTCTTGCGCCCGAGCGCGATGCCGCGCAAGGCGCGTTCGGCAGCTGAGTTGTCGAGCGTCATCAACTACAGCTGATCCTAAAGATGAGAGTAGCTGGTTCACTGTAACCCATCCCTTTCATCCGTTGCGGGGGACGCGCTATGAACTCCTTGAGCGTCGTAAGACATGGAGCACCGATCGGGTCTTCTATTTTGACGGCGACGGAACGCAGCGCTCTTTCGCGACTAATTTGACCGATGTGCTGCCTCCCGATGCTTTCCTTGAAGCGTCGGCTTGCCGGGCACCGTTCCGCCTGGCCGATCTGTTGGATCTTCGGGAACGTCTGGATCACCATCTGGCTAAGAACAGAGGTCCCAAGCATGTGTAAAGCTAACTTTGCCGTCTATGTAAATAAAACTATGCCCCACGGTCAACGCGAGACGCTGTCCGATACGAGCCCCAAGGTGATAGATGTACCAAACTGGTCGATACCTAGGTTAATTAGGCCATTGACTTGGATGGATTGGCGGCATATATATATTTACGTATTGAGTGAGAGATTTGATGGCCAAGCGCCGGATGGTAGATGTCAAGACAGCGGAACTGGACCGCAGCGGAACGCTCAACCCGCACCCCGAAACGATTGTGGATCCACTCTTCCAGAACAACCCTTTCTTCGACCCACGGGATCTTCTGCAGGCCCGCTACGAGATGCTGCGCCGTCATCACATCGAAGGTCGCTCGATCGTGGAAGCGACGCAGGCCTTCGGCGTTTCTCGCCCCACGTTCTATCACGCACAGGCTGCATTTACCGAGCAAGGTCTCGCCGGCTTGCTGCCGCAGTTGCGCGGTCCCAAGAGCCGCCACAAGCTTTCCGGCGAAGTTCTCCAACATGTTCTCGCATTGAAGACTGCAGACCCGACTCTCACGACTGCGCAGTGTGTGCAGGAGATTCGACAGCGCTTCGGTATCAGCGTGCATCGTCGCAGCCTCGAACGCGCCCTTCAGAGCAAAAAAAACGGCGCGATAGGCCGCAACCCAATTGATCTCCGCACATGCCGGCGAGGATTACGAGGTATTGAGGGATCAGCTGTTCGGGATCGAGCGACCTGGTTCGCCTGCTGCTGGAGTCAGCGTGTTGGTTCGATGCGGCCTCGCCGCGTGGGCGTTGGGAAGACGTGATCTTGCCATGCTGCCCCCTCGTGCGCCGCTTGCTTCGGTCCCGATACCGGCCGAGCGGTTGTCCGCCGGTTCCTTGCTGGTCAAGCTCATTGCCAACCCGATTCTCCGTCCCCGCCAGGAGGTCTCCCCATGCCGGACATAAAGGTTACCAGTGCGCATCTCGAACGGGATGCATACCTCTACATTCGCCAGTCCACAACGCGCCAAGTGATGGAGAACACGGAGAGCACGCTGCGCCAGTACGCCTTGCGCGAGCGTGCCGTGACTTACGGCTGGCCACTGGAACGGATTCATGTCATCGATAACGATCTGGGCAAGTCCGGCGCGAGCGCTCTGCATCGCGACGGCTTTCAGGAACTGGTGAGCGAGGTGGCCCTCGGTAAAGCCGGGATCGTAATGGGGCTGGAGGTGTCGCGTCTGGCGCGCAACTCCGCGGACTGGCACCGGCTGATAGAGCTGTGCGCGATGACAGGAGCGCTGATTCTGGACCAGGACGGCACTTATGATCCAACCTGCTTTAACGATCGGTTGGTGCTCGGGTTGAAAAGACCTGATTCATAAAGCACCTCTTGTTCAACAATTCCAGTACTCTCAGCAAATCAAACCACGCTTCGGTGTACCTGATTCTGGGCTCTGGTGTCGCTCGTGGTTCGCTGCCAGTCCGCCACGTCGGCAGATATAGCCCACATGCAGGTGGGTGAAAGGGCGCCCGAATGCCGTCCGGTAACCCACATCATTCAGACGATCGGCGATGTCTCTGTAAGTGTACTGGCCAGCCATTTGATGAATCATTGCGACAGCTTCCTCAGGCGTCTTTAGAGATCCCTCCCCTGGTGCAGCACGCTTGACGGCGAAGTTGGTGAGCACTCCCGAGCGCCAACGAATCTGCACGTCGATTTCCTCGGCCTTGCTCACACCATCCAGTTGTACAGATGCAATCGCCATGCGCAGCAAGCGCTTTCGCTCCTGATTCGTGGTGGTCGCGGCCCCCCACAGCCGCGGCAGATTCTGTGAAAGCTGCTGGATCGCCTGGCGTTCTTCGGGTGTGATATTCCATTGGGCTTCTTGTTCGGCTTGGACATAAGCTTGCTCCAAGTGGGTTACTCTCTCCAACTTCTCGTTCCATCGCCGTTCTAACTCCGATGCCACCAGACGATGGTCCGGATCGACGGCATCATATTGACGTTGCGCCAACCGCGCCTCATAGCGCGCTTGCTCCAGTTGCAGTTCCCGCTGTCGGCGTTGGGCGGCCAGGTCCGGTTCCAGTTGCTCCAGGACTCGGAACCCTACCTCTACGCCCACAGGGGAGACGGCTTCCAAAAAGGCTTCCACGACCGCTGCATCGACCGGGCGCGAGGTCATGCTCTGGCAAATCTTATCCGCATCTCCATTATGGTAGCTGGCCTGACAGATGTAAGCAGGTGATCGTTTCTCACTCACGGCGCGGTTTTGCACTCCCATCTTGCAGCCGCAGATCCCACAGTAGACGATGCCCTGCAACAGGGCGTTTCCTTCCCGAGCCACGCCGCTCGTTTCCTCGCACGATGAGCGAAGCGGAGCTTCATATTCTGAAGGCACGGATGCGTGGAGGTGTACTCAACAAGGCCCGCCGCGGTGAACTCGAAATGATGCCGCCCGTAGGTCTCATGTATCAAGAAAACGGCGCGCTGGGTCTCGACCCCGATGCATCGGTACAAGCGGCTATACGGCTCGTGTTCGACACTTTTGAGCGCACCGGATCGGCTTTCCAGACGGTGCGCAAGATGGTCGATGACGGCCTTCGTTTTCGCTGCCGCCAACGCGTGGGTGAGAAGAAGGGTGATTTGACATGGGCGGTCCCGACCCATTGCCGCGTTCTTCAAGTATTGCGAAACCCTCGATATGCCGGTGCCTTTGTATATGGCCGCAGCCGTGGCCGCCTACAACCAGACGGTCGGATCAACGTGAAGAAGTTGCCCTTGGCCGAGTGGCAGTTCGTCTTTCCGCAGAGTACCGATTTACGGTAGAGGACTCTGTGTATCTGCGTCCGGAGTTTGCCGGACGCGGGCTCGGACGACTGCTGCTTGGCGAGCTGATTCGAGCCTCGAAGGCGGCCGGCTGCCATCAGATGATAGGCGTCATAGGAGGGAAGAATTCGGCATCCATCGCGATGCACCGCGCGATGGGGTTCAGGGATGTTGGCGTTCTATGCGGCGTTGGGTTTAAGTTTGGGAAGTGGGTGGATGTGACGCTCATGCAGCGGGAGCTCTGAAGATGAAGATTGTTCTTGCTTCTGAATCTCCATGACCGTTTTCTGACCCTTTGGATCTTCCTCGCGATGGCGATAGGCGCTGCAATCGGCCATTTCGTGCCTGGATCTGCTGCTTTCGTGAACAGCTTCCAGTCCGGTACGACCCATATTCCCATCGCCATTGGTCTCATCATCATGATGTATCCCCCATTGGCGAAGGTGAGATACGAGAAGCTGGGTGAAGTCTTCCGCAACCGACGTGTTCTCGGTCTTTCTCTCGTCCAAAACTGGATCATCGGCCCGCTGCTTATGTTCGCCTTAGCACTGACGTTTCTGCGCGGCGAACCAACATACATGCGCGGCCTGATCCTGATCGGCATTGCTCGCTGCATCGCGATGGTGCTGGTGTGGAACGAATTGGCCGGTGGGGACACCGATTACGTTGCCGGACTCGTTGCGCTCAACAGCGTCTTTCAGGTTGTTTTCTATAGCCTCTATGCGTGGGGTCTTCATCACGATCCTGCCGACCTGGTTCGGCCTCCAAGGATCAGTGGTGCACGTCGGCATTGGTCAGATCGCACATAGCGTCTTCATTTACCTTGGAATTCCATTCCTGGCTGGTATGTTGACCCGGTTCGTGCTGGTCCGTGCGAAGGGTGAAGAGTGGTACCGGACACACTTCATCCCACGGATAAGCCCCTTTACCCTTGTTGCGCTGCTCTTCACGATCGTCGTCATGTTCAGCCTCAAGGGCGACCTGATCGTAAGGCTGCCGTTCGACGTACTCAAAATACCGGTGCCGCTGCTGATCTACTTCATCATCATGTTCCTGGGCAGCTTCTGGATGGGCAAGAGGCTCGGCGCTGACTACGCACAAACCGCTACGCTTTCCTTCACAGCAGCCGGAAACAACTTCGAGCTGGCAATCGCGGTAGCCGTTGCGGTCTTCGGCCTCAACTCCGGCGAGGCGTTCGTGGGGGTCATCGGGCCTCTGGTCGAAGTTCCTGCATTGATCGGCCTTGTGAACGTGGCGTTTTGGATGCGGAAGCGATATTTTAGCTCGGCCAGGGCAGGCTTTGAGGTCCATCCTGTGGAAGATGCTCCATAGCCCAATCGAGCAAAGGTAAAGTTATGGAAGACGTGTTTGTGAGAGTTCCCCTCTGGGAATGACGGACAGCGTTGAAGTGGTGAAGGCATGCCTGTTGAAACGATCAAGGTGGCAGGGCTTCCGATACCCTCGGTGTCGCCGTTCTTCCTGAGGATGGTTGGTTTCCATGTCGTAGTAGCCCTCATTAGCGTGATCACAGGCATTGTCGCGATGGTTAGCCGGAAGCGCCGGGGCCGCCATTCAACTTTTGGGACGATCTACTACTGGTCTTTGTCAGCGGTTTTTGTATCCGCAACCATTCTCGCGGTGATCGGGTGGGCTGAGCGATGCGACTTTCGCAATGGTTCCCGTGAAGAGGTTTTGTAATGCGGTGAAACCGGTGTCAAAGGGTGAACCTCCGGCCTGCGCGTGCGCTAAGAGTGGAACTGCAAGGATAAGAACCAATAGAAGACCAGCGTTGCGAGTTGTGGAAAGGACTCGAAGTGCGCGGGCTTGGGGACGGTTTCTCTGCATTGTGCACCTCCGCTGACTGGAGGTTTGTCAGCTATGGCGCAAAACTAAAAGCGATTACGGCTCAACGTCCAATGACTTTGGGGAGAGCATCATTCCGTCTGGTTATAGTGAGGTGGCTGGAGGAGGGAAGTGGCAGCGATCAGTCGAGGTCATATTGGCGCAAAACCTCAGGCTCTCCGGCTCCGCATATGGAGAGACTGGCTTCGACTTCCGTCCGGTTTGACACCAGACAAGTGAAGCTCGTTCCATCCGAGAAATCCATCTGTAGCTCCGTGCCATTTTTGCGGAGGAACGAAAGATCTTTAGCAATTGGCAAAACTTTTCTTGGGTGAAGACTAAGGCCGTCAAATCTTGCTGGTTGACCAAGGTCCACCGGGGGGCCAGTTGGTAGCCGTATTCGACGGGATCGTTAAAGGGACGAGAAATTTACGCAAGTCTTCGACCAGCACGGCGAAGTCCTCTGGTGCGGCTTTCATGTGCTCCCGCTTCAGGAAGGGTTTCCATCGAGCATCCCATTGTGTTGCGTATTGATCCGTCAACCCCGTTGGCGTATCGACTGGCATTGTAGTTTCCCGCCGTTCAAACGTACGCTGCACAGCAGCAGACAGAGTTGAATGGTCGAATCCAAAGGGAGCCGCAAGGGTCGCTTCCTCTTCCGTCCAACGGGTATCGCAACACTAAGTGCAAACGGCCTGCCTACCTTTCTCAATTAGGCGAGACGTTGAAAAGCCTTCGACAATCGGAACGATCTTGACCTGTCCACCCCAGGACTGAACTTCGTGCGCGCCAACCACCGTCTCGACATCGTAGTCGCCGCCCTTTACAATCACGTCGGGCTGGGTGGCTACAATCAATTCGAGTGGTGTAGGCTCGTCGAACACCACCACGGCATCGACCGCTGCCAGGGCAGCCAGTATACGAGCACGTTCCTTTTCGCCGACAATGGGTCGATTGGGCCCCTTTAGCCCGGACACGGATGCATCGTTGTTGATGGCTACGATCAGGCGATCGCCAAATCGTCGGCTCTGCTCCAGCACCGAGATGTGACCGACGTGAAGCAGATCAAAACAGCCGTTGGTGAACACCACGCGTTCTCCATTCTTCCTCCATTGCGCGACGCGCGTCAGCAATTCCGCGCGGGCTACGACTTTGTCCTCGGAATGAAGGACAACCTCCGGGGAAAGCGCGGCCAGCAGTTCATGTTTTTGGATGGGCACTGTGCCGACCTTGCCTACAACTACACCTGCAGCCAGGTTGGCCAACTGCACACTGGTTTCGGGTTTGAGCCCGGAAGCCAAGCCCAACGCGAGCACTGCGACTACCGTATCTCCAGCTCCGGATACATCGAAAACCTGTCGCGCCACCGCCGGCGCCAAGAAGCAATTGCCAGGCCTCAGCAGCGCGATTCCATTTTCACTGAGCGTCGCGGTCAGGAATTCAATATCCAAAGATGTAACCATCGCCTCGGCAGCATCCAGGAGAGTCTTCAAATCGTGCGTGTCGCGGCCAGTCGCTGTTGAGAGCTCGCCCAGATTAGGGCAGATCGTTGTGGCCCTGCGGTACCGGGTGAAATCCGCGGACTTGGGGTCGACGATTACGGGTATGTCCCGCGTGCGCGCCGCCTGAATCGTTGCCTGGCAGACCTCGGGAGCAAGCACTCCCTTAGCGTAGTCGGAGAGCACCACGGCGTCGCACGCGGCCAGATGACCGAGGATACAGTCGATCAGTTGCTCGTAGTCGTCGGCACCCCGCGGGCCGATCCGTTCGCTATCCAAGCGCAGCATCTGCTGGCGTCCGCCGATGATGCGCAGCTTGGTAATGGTGGGGTAGCCGAGAGAAACCACAAACTGCGTTGAAATGCCATTAGAACGCAGGCATTCGGCCAGTAGTCCTTCATTGTTGTCGCCGCCGGTGAAACCAATTAGTGTGGTTTGCGCGCCGAGGTGTGCCAGATTCATCGCCACATTGGCCGCACCCCCCGGCTGCTGGGTCTCGTGGCTGACATGCACCACCGGCACCGGCGCCTCCGGCGAGATACGACGGACCTCGCCCGATATATATTTGTCGAGCATGACATCACCGATCACCAGTATGCGCCGGCTCGCCCATCTGTGTTCAATTTCCTGGATCAACTCCGGCAGTTGCTCGATCATTGCGACACCTCAAAACGTTTGCCCATGGCTGCGTCGTGTCCCTTGGCCTGCGCCTGGAGCCAATCCAGCTCAATCCAGTCGCACAGTATGTGGCCTGCCAGTATGTGCGCTTCCTGGATTCGTGCCGTATCGCCCGAGTCCACCGCGAGGAGGTGGTTGGCCAAGGTAGCCATCTGACCGCCCCCAGCTCCCGTGAAGGCCACGGTCACAAGACCCATGGCTCGCGCAGCCGCCAGTGCACAAACCACGTTCTCGCTGTTGCCCGAAGTGGAGATGCCAACCAGCAGGTCCCCGGCATTGCCCAGCGCTTCCAGCTGGCGTGAAAACACGGCGTCATAGCCGTAGTCATTGGCGACAGCGGTGAGAATCGACGTGTCGGTGGTAAGGGCGATGGACGGAAGACCGCGCCGTTCGCGTCGAAAGCGCCCGACGATCTCGGCGGCCATGTGCTGCGAATCGGCGGCGCTGCCACCGTTGCCGCACCACAGGATCTTGCCGCCGAAGCGCAACGCAGACGACATGGCGCGCGCAATGGACTCCAACACTGGTTGTTGGTCCTGGAGCTTGCTAATGACGTCAAGATGTTCCGCAATGGCTTTCGCGAAGATCGTCGCGGTTGGGGTATTGGTGCTTGACATGATGTTTCCCTTTTCGATCGGCCATGGGTTCCGAACCTGGTGCAACCTGTAGCTAAATAACAAGCACTATTGTTATCACCACGGAGTGGTGATTGCCGACAATACTCATCCACAGCATATCCTACATACCGTATTCAAAGACGACGGACCGCAACTACTGGCGCCTCTGAAAACCCCGCCTGACGCAATGCAATCTCGCTGTCACTGTTCCCCGAGTAAGCTCACCCGCCAACGGGCCTTGGCCTGACTAATGGTGCAATGTGACAAACTGTTCGCTAGACGCCTCTGATCGCAATTCCAGAGTCGAACTCTTCGATGCTACGTAAGCAAGAGATTGATCAAGTTGAAACGGATAGATCACTGGCATCGATTGGAGTAAAGGTAGGGAGACGGGTTTCCCTCGAACCGAACCACGGCCTCGACAATCCAGGCCACCGCCGATTCATCGGTAACAATCACAGGCTTGGAACGAACCAGTCTCCGATTATTGTCTACCCGATTGAGTGCTCCCCAGTTCGATTGAGATTTCAGAACCATATTCGTGATTCGATAGGTTCCTTCTCGTTCCCATAGATCTCACTCATGCGTCCGTGAATTTCAGCAGACGCGCAATCTCCCTGAAGAGAAGAGTGGCGCCCAACAAGCTCAGCGACCTGACCAAAAAACGGATATGTGGCGATGGGCATACCCCAGCTCAAAACAGCCGCCGAACAGCCACAATTTTCCCTGAAGAGTTCGACGCCTCGACCTGCGAACCCGATCGTTACGAACTCGGTTCAGGAGATGATAGAAGGACTTGAATGTTCTCGCTGACGCTCTCAGGATTTGGGATTGCGGGTATCCTAATAAAGAGTTTGGAACAGCTACAATGTTGTCCGGACGAAAGCCGCTCTATGCACAACAAGAGAACCTACAAGGAGTCGCAGAGTATGCCATCGTTCAGCGAACGTCTCATGAGCGTCAATCTTGATGTGATCCTTCGTAAGCTTCGTAATAAGGGTGTCCTGCCTAAACCTTCTGCAGAGAAGCTACTGGACCGGATTCCGAAAATTCTAGTCTCCGAGATCGTCAGCAAACCCACCATTCGAGTGGTTGGGACATACTCCTACGTGGACGGATATCTTCCATGGTGCGACATCCTGGCGCTGCTCAGCGTTCTCGTAGACCGCTCGCCACGCACAATTCTCGAGGTCGGCACTTTCAATGGCTATACTACCCGCCTAATGGCGTTGAACCTGCCGGATGCTGAAATTCACACTATTGATCTGCCAGAGGATTTCAAAGATACTGACGCCGGCCTGCAAAAGGATGATTTCCACCTGATCGCGGGCAGACGCGTTGGCTCAGAGTACCGGGCCGACCCATCCATCAAGTGCATCCAGCAACACTTCGGTGATACAGCGGAATACGTCTTTCCGGTCGCTGAATTTTGTTTCATTGACGGATCCCACACCTATTCTCGCTGATGGCCCTGACATCTTGCGTCATCGGCTCTATCGTGGCGCTGGCCTCCCACGCAATCATTCGCATCTTGTTCTCGAGCAGTTTTAGTGGAGCGGGCCCCGTGCTCGCCGTCCATATTTGGGCTTCCGTTTTTGTCTTCCTTGGGGTTGCGCAATCGCCCTAGAATTTAGCCAAGAATCTGCTAACACTGCAGCTTTACTTCACCCTCTTAGGTGCAATCATCAATGTCGCATTGAACCTGTATCTGATTCCCAGATATTCGGCCATGGGCGCGGCCATCGCAACCGTCGTTTCTTATGCGATTTCAGGTGTATTTGCCAACTTATTCGGCTCTCGAACTAGGCCCATCTTTTACATGCAAGTGAGAGCTTTTATTCCGAGACGCTTCTGGATCTAGGTGTTAGTCACATAGCCGCGCTGTTGGATAGCGCCCGTAGCTCACTGTGGGCTGTGAGTGCTAGGCGTCAGCCAGGCGTACCTCCTGCACAGTAGTGTAATGACTCGTTATACTGCACCCCAAGTGCACCTCGAACGTATTTAAGAAGTTTGTGGTGGGCCTACCAGGACTCGAACCTGGAACCAAAGCATTATGAGTGCTCTGCTCTAACCGATTGAGCTATAGGCCCTTATTGTTACTTCGTTCGTTCTCTATCGCTGCGTTCCCGGCCTTAATTGTGCCTCAATCCCTTGCTGCAGCTTCTGATTATGAGTCCCCTGCGCTAACCAATTGAGCCATTAGGCCCTTAAAGCTCGGACGTCTGGATTCCGTTGCCGATGATGGCTCTTGAGGGCGTGGTGGGCGCGTGGAAGACAACTTCCTTGGCCGCTGTCCGTGAAGCTGCCGAACGTGCGGGCTATAATCTCGAAGGTCTGGCACCGACATCACGCGCTGCGCAAAAGCTGGCCGAAGCCGGTATCAAGACGCAGACATTGCAGCGTCGTCTGGCACGGGGCGGCAGAGAAGACGATGGCCGGAAGCGGCTCTATATTGTCGATGAATCGAGCATGGCAAGCACGCAGCAGATGCACACGTTCGTCGAGCGGCTGAAGGAACATGACCGTGTAGTGTTCGTCGGCGATACGCGGCAGCATGAGGCCGTCGAAGCGGGCCGACCGTATGCGCAGTTACAAGAAGCTGGACTCCGGACTACTTATCTGGATGAGATCATCCGACAGAAGGACCCGACGTTGAAAGAAGCCGTCGAGCAGCTTGCGCGTGGCGAGGTCCGCGAAGCCATCGGCAACCTCAACAGCCAAGGCCGCGTGCTTGAGATCAAAGACCGCGAAGAGCGTATGGCTGAGATCGCCCGTGAGTACGTGCGCTCGCCGGAGCGGACGTTGGTGGTGTCGCCGGACAATGAATCCCGCCGCGAGATCAATCAGTACATCCATCGCGCCATGCAGGAGGAAGGGAAGGTTAGCGGCGAAGAGCATCGTGTGCATGTGCTCTATGCACGACAGGACGTTACGGGCGCAGACCGGCAGCACGCGCAGAATTACGCGAAGGGCGACGTTCTCCGGTACTCGAAAGGGAGCAAGCCTCTCGGAATCCAAGCTGGAGAATATGCCCGCGTCACAGCCACAGATAGAGAGACAAACACGGTCACGGTAAAGCGTTACGGTGGCGAAGAGCTTAGCTACGATCCCCGGCGCTTGCAGGGGGTGACCGTCTACGCTATTCCGTTCGAGCTTCGAGAGCGCGATATTGTACGGATCAAGAGCCATCAACCTGAGATATCTGTAAGCGCCAGGGAACATCCCTATTAGGGAAGCTCTGTTCAGGTATGCGGTTTAGCTGAGACGAAGCGAGGGGGGCTGTGATTCTAGCTGGCGACTGCATTCCTGGGGTGTTTCGCGTGGTTTGAGCAGCGATTATGCGGTGTTCAGGCGCACTGGGGCGCGAGTCCGGCCAGGCGTTTGCGGTGAAGATAGAGGTAGACCAGGGCGAAGCAGGCACATAGGCGGTGATGGTTCTTCGCGATGCCCCGGTAGCGTACCGTGTCGAAGCCGAAGACACGCTTCTACCTTCGCCCTGACCCGCGACTTACTGGTGTTCTTCTTTTTCTGTAACTCATCGACATAGTTCTTGAACTTCGTCCTGCGGCAGGTCATGTCCTGGGCCTGCGGAGCGGCCTGCCAAATCGCTTCGGTCTGGCCCTGGTAGCCGCCATCGCCCCACACCTTACGCTCCTCGCCGTGCAGCAGGTCGGGCAGCATGTGGCAGTCCGCCACCGAGGCTGCCGTCGTGCAAACGCTATGCACGGTGCCCTACTTGGCATCCACGCCGATATGCGCCTTCAGCCCGAAGTACCACTGCTTGCCCTTCCTAGTCTGGTGCATCTCCCGATCGCGCTCACCGGCCTCGTTCTTGGTCGACGAAGGCGCGTGGATGATGGTCGCATCGACGATCGTGCCGGTCGCGATCTTGAAGCCCTTGGACTCCAGATGCAGATTCACCGCCTCCAGCATCAGCCCGCACAGGTCGTACTCTTCCAGCAAATGGCGGAAGCGGCAGACGGTCGTCTCATCCGGCGCTGGAGCCGCGCCAAGGTCCACGCCGACGAACCGCTGCAGCACTGGAGACTCGTACAGCGCCTCCTCAACTCCAGGGTCCGACAGGTTGAACCACTGCTGCACAAAGTAGATCCGCAACATGATCGCAAGCCCCACAGGACAGCGTCCGTTGCCCGCCTTCGGATAGTGCGGCTCGATCAGAGCCCGCAACTCAGCCCACGGAACAACCAGATCCATCTCATCCAAAAACAGCTCACGCCGGCTCTTGCGACCATACTTTTGGAACTCAGACTGACTTGCAAACGTCCGCTGCATCATCGCCATCCACCCCTGCCTATCAGGATTAATCAATCAGGCCGATGACTCAGAACTTGTGCAGAAGTTCCTTAGTGTAGCGCATTTTGAAGAACTTTATACGACCTTCAATAAATGGATACTTGGTCACAATAGAGAGAAGATCGAACAAGTATTTTCTTGAAGCACCGCTAACATAGTCCACCATGGGCCTAGACATCGTAGAACTAGTCATCCGCACCGAAGAAGTCTTCAACATCACTATCGAAGACTCCGACGCAAGTCCCACCGTAGGCGCCCTCTACGAACTAGTCTGCAAGCTCCTCAACGTCTCCCCCACACCCAATCCCGAGACACCCAACACCCTCGACCAGCCACCACCCAGCAAATACGCCCCACTCAAGACCTACACCCGCGACGACATCTGGATCATGCTCGTCACCATCATCCACGACCAGTTCCAGGTCGACGACGGCGACATCCGCTACAACGCCCACTTCCAGAACCACCTCAGCCCCGACTAATGCTGTAAATGCCATATGCTAGTCTGATTCTACTCGGATGCCGGTGGAGAAGCCGAGATCACAAATCAACCAGGTAAATGCCATAATGCGAGAGCTTCGCTTCCCGGGGATCGGTTTATTGTCTTTATGGCTTCTGGGCTGTGGCTCCGGATACCTGTTTCTTGCTCCGTTCGAGTCTCAATCTACCTGGCAACGCTACGGCACCGTTATATCCGGCACAGCGGCAGAAGAATATTCTGTCCAGGAACCAACAGTCATTCACGAGGGTTCCTCTGTCCTGTTCAACGGTAATGCGGAAGTCTTCAAGATGTGGTTTACCTGTGGATGGAGCGAGGCCAACATCTGCTATGCGGAATCCACTGATGGCGTCAACTTCGTCCGTTACAACGAAGGAAAGCCGATCATCGCAGGGACTGGACGGTCGTTCGTCTTTCATCTCGGCACTTATTACTGCTACACAACCAAAGAGATTAATGGGTTGTACTGGGATCGATATGAATCCACCGATGGCATACATTGGACGCTGACGGCGCCGCAAACGCTAAAGCTCGACAGCGGCACACCATGGGAACAAGCTGCCGGAAATATCTTTGTCTGGATAGAAAACTCAACTTGGTACGCCATGTATGAGGCGGTCGGCAAAGATTCTGCCTCGCGGGTCGGACTTGCGACATCACCCGATGGCATCTTGTGGACCAAGGAAGCAAGAAATCCAGTGATCTCCTATACGTCGTGTGGTGGACCAGAGATCCACAAAGTAGCCAATACCTACTATATGTGGGGGCAATGTTCGGCGAAGCTTAACATGCTCGCCAGCGATATCTACCGGTGGCGCTCAACCGATCTCGTAAACTGGACTCCCGAGGTCGTCGAGCTATGGAGATCAACACCCGACGAGGGTTCGCTTTCCCTCAAGGGCAGTCAGGTAGCCGACCCTTCAATGGTTGAAGTAAATGGAAAGATCTATATGTACTATGACGCCACGCCAACGCAGGACCCGACGTCGGCAGCATCAATCCACCTGAAGGTCGCCGTAGCAAACATGAACTTTGCTTCCCTTGTTGCTCCCGGCAAAAAGCAAATCGGCTATTCGGTCCGCATTCACCGCTTCTGATAAGGATGAAAGATGTAGTACAGTGTCTTTGCGCCGGTGTCGGCGAGCCATTTGCGCAGGACTTTCGCGACGAACCCCGGGCTATTATCCGAACGTATGTGTTGCGGAACGCCCTTCAGCACCATGACATCGGCCAGCGCTCAATAACCTTCGCACTCGACCAGTTCCGTTCCGCGCGGATCAGCAGGCACTCGCGCGTGTACTCGTCGATCAGGTTCAGGATGCGCCCACTACGACCATCGTGCGTTCGCGCACTCACGAAGTCGTAGCTCCGCACGGGGCTCGCAAGCGTCTCCTAAAAACTGAGGTAATTCAATCGTTGGGGGACGCCGTCCACAGACACTTCAATCTCCATGTTACTAATCCACACATTGAAAGAGTCAACGTTCGCTCCCGTAGCAGTCGGATATGCCTGAATCGAAATCGTTCTGGGTTCCGAGTTGTAAGCTAGGACGAGATTCGCTCCTGTCAGGGTAATCAGCTTTCCATCGCCGGAAACTGAAGTTGCCGCGGTTGTATTGATGAATGTATCGGATGGGCTCGCTCCAACAACTATGGCTCCAGAAGCAGGAGATTGCGCTCCAACAGAAGTATCGACGAGACCACTGGCAACTAAGGTCTCCCTTCCCTCGCCTCGGGGATCGATATTCGTCACCAAACCCTTCAGGCGAACGTATACTCCCTGGGCATTCGTTGACCCCAAGACAGGAGGAAGATGGAGTGTGGCTAGATTGACCGGGGTCCTAGAGTTCGCTAGCCCTAGCGCTACTGAGGTTGGAGCAAGTAATCCAAGACGGTAACCTTGGCAGGTAAGAACAGTATCCGCAAATTTAGCTACTCCATTCTGCATCAACCCATTGAACCAAGCTGGCCAAGGATAGGTATTGTATTGCCTTAACATCTGGTTTACAGAAGTCGTAATGTTACCTAAGACAGGAGGCTGCGCCGGATTCGGAGTTCCCGTTGTATCAAACATTTTCTTTCCAAGGAACGCGGCATTTGACGGGTCGAAGTAGCTTACATTCAAGGTGAAGTCAATGATCTTTTGCACGGCTCGCGTATCCGCATGGAAGAGGACGATGGGATTCGAGTTTACCGGAGTTCCTCCGAAAGCTACTTGCATATTCCACGAGTAAAGTTCAGAGCCGAAAACCTCCATGAACATATCGCGGGATTCCATCTTTACATGGCCCTTATAGTTTTCAAGGGTTCCTCCGATAACGCGGATGGCGGTACGAACCGTTCCAGGAGTATTGAAATCAACTCCGCCCATGTAGATGTTCCCAAAATCAAGCGAGTTCGCTCCCAGCAGAACGACATTGGCACTCTTGCTGTCAAACGTAAGGAGAGAGTTCTCCCCGGAGAAGGTATTAACACCAGAAGAATGGGATGATTGAATCTCCGCATTCCGATAGGGCGAAGGATAGCTTGAGCTGATCGTGCTGTAATTGGTAGTGAAGACAAAGTTCGTGTTTCCGTTGATATTGGATGCAGCCCATGTGTTTTCTTCCGATCCAACGACGAGGAAGTCTACTGCTCCGTAGGTCACGGAGTAAGTTTGGAGATACATCTGTACGGTGTTGTTCTCAAATGTGTGATAAAGGCATTCTGTAAAGGTGTTTGTTCCAGCCATGAGGAATGCCGCTGTTGAAGGGTTGCTGGACCCTTGCTGAATGAAGAGACCTTTCCATGTAGTCCATGCGGAACCGGAAAGATCGATTCCTACTCCTCCGGTATTGAGAGAGATGACCGTGCCACCTCTACGTCCTTCGGAAATAACCGTGATCGAGTCCCTGTGGATCGTTATCCCGTAGGTAGGGTCCACTCCGCTCGTAACATTCAACGCTGTATTGACAAGGTAGTTACCCGAAGCCATCTTTATTTGCTTCGCTACAGAAAAGGCAGCTATGTCAATAGCCCGTTGGATAGCTGGAGAATCGTCATGCACCCCATCTGCGGTTGCTCCAAACCATTGCGGGCGAATTGAATCTAGAGTATTGCTATTGAAGACCAAGCGACTTGTTCCAGCGTTGACGAAAGTAAAGATGCTACGGAGTCCAGCCTCAAATCCGCCATTAACTGTGAGCGTGGTCGCTTCTGGAATAGTGATCTTCCCGCCGCTCTCCACTCTTAGCGTACAGTTCGAGGGAATCGTTGTGTTTCCTGAAAGTGTCAGAGATGATGTCACTTCTACGGTTCCGAGGTTACTCCCCAGACTCGCGCATAGAGAAGATATCGAATCCACCGAACTGGCGAGGATAGGTTGAGTCCTTCCAGCGCGAGGAGTCTGCAAGACCGCGATTCCGTTGATCTGGTCAGGGCTCGTCATTTGAGCCATTGCAGGAACGGCGAGGGCGAGAATCGCAATGAGAAAACGGTTCATGAAGCTGTGAACACCTTCGCAGGAAGCTTGCTATCCTTCTTTCTGTCCGTCGGGATCAACGCACAACGGCAGTAGTGAGCGCTTCCAGTTTCTTGGAATTATTGACCGTGAAGCCCCCAACGATAAGGAGAGTGATTCTTTTGCCGTCTCCAGAAGTGCAAGCATTTCGGTACCCGGGCAGAAAAAACGCGCTGACGCGCGGAAGGGTTACGATTGTTGAGTCGTAATTACGAGGACAGTCTATGTCGCTGAAAGCAACAGAAGTCTTTGTTCCAGCAGTATACGGCGTTAGCAAAGGATCTGGCGTCGTCATGCTAAAGCTCCTGCAGTCTTTCGACTGCCATCCTATACCGAGGTGGCTCGTAAGCGGAAGATTACTGCCCAAGCGACGGTGCAATTTATCGTGCATGAAAACGGACAAGTGCGTGATGCTCACCTCATAAAGGCCATAGCGGATGCCTTTACTTCGCCCGAAGATCGTGCCGCCGGATAGACCCTCTATCAAAAGGCGATTGAGGCGGTGTATCACGACAAGTTCGCTCCGACGACCTTTCACGAGCAACCTGTTTTCGGTTACGTCCAATGTCGCGATTAGCTTCCACCTCCATTGATGTGTCGCCGACACTGTGATGGACCTGACCGCTCAACTTGGAGAATCCCCTTGCCCGAACTGATTGCCAGATTGATCGATGTCTTCGCCGACAAGCCCTTGACGGGCAACCCGCTCGCCGTGGTTCAAGCAGCTGATAAACTGAGCGAAGAGCAGATGCGGCGACTTGCCGGCGAGTTTAATCCGGCCGAGACCACGTTCATCCTTAGGAGCACGCGTGCGGATCGAAAGTTGCGGTCGTTTACCGCAAGCAGTGCGGAGATCTTCGGCGCCGGGAACAACTCCCTCGGAGCGTGGAGACTGAGCCGCCGAACGCAGCGAAGCCATGATCGCCAGGCCCGCGACGGACTAAATAGTTCTGATTAATCCATCTTGAGGTTTTTTATGCGACAGCGGCCGTTTGTAAGTCTCGCCTTGCTTTTGACTACATCCATAGGCGTAACGGGATGCTCGCAAACTGACTTTGTGAAGTGCACTAGCACGCCACCCCCCAAAGCAGGCGAGATGTTGGGCACATTTGCAATACATCCAGGCCCCCTACAGCAGGCGATCGACGCGGAAGGGAATGTGTGGATCGCCAGTTACGTCGACAGCACGGTGACCGCGATGAACTCAGCTGGAACTGTTTTACATACCTACAACACCCCGCATCCTGCCGATTCAGTGACCATCGACGCCGCCGGAAATCTATGGCTGACAAATCAGGACGACAACAGCGTGACTAAGATGTCGGCCAACGGAGCGGTCATCGGCACCTTCCTGGTAGGCGAAGGCCCGGATGCGGGTGCTGTTGACACTCGAGGGCACGTATGGATTACCAACAGCGGCGCTTCCAGCGTAACTTTGCTCGATTCGACTGGGCGCCTCATTGGAACCTACTCGACAGGCAGTGGTTCGCCTTGGAATGTCGTGATTGACGCGGAAGGAAACGCCTGGACCGACAACTGGACATCCGGCACTGTGTCTAAATTTGGCCCCAATGGCAACCTTTTAGGTGTCTATCCGGTGGGGAAAAATCCGCAAGTCCTCGCAGTCGACGCAGCCGGAAATGTGTGGGTTCCCAATCAAGGTGACGACACGGTAACAAAGTTAGCGAAGGACGGCAGTCAGATTTTCACCACGCGGGTGACTGTTCACACCCCCGGCGGTTTAGCCATCGATGGCGGTGGGAATGTGTGGGTATACGGCACAGATACGCCTGAAATAATAGCGCTCGACTCAGCAGGATGTCTCCTGGGGACGTTCTCGATTGGTAATCATTCTGCCTTTGCGACAGTTGATGGTGCTGGCGCTATATGGATTACGAGTTTTGCCGACGGCACGATCCATAAACTATCTACGGGGTCTACAGGGGTTGTCACCCCAGCGATAGCGGCACTTGCTCACACTGCTTTAGGCACCCGGATTAGCCTAAAAAAAACTCAACCTAACGAACCTAAGCACTCGTCCTCCAACTAACTTTGTCCACCGCTCCCGAGTGAGCGGGCGGCCCACTCAAGCCGTCTTTTGGTTTGAGTAGTACAGTTTTCAGAGCTAAGCTGACTCACAGAAACTGCGGTCAGAGCTCTTCGTCTCGCTCGAATGCAAGGACGCTGTCGCGTGCGAAAGCTAGCCTCTATCCTCCACCTATCTCCTGGCGATGCGTTTGATTTTGGTTCACCCACCAATAGCGCATTCGAAGTCCGCCCCGCTTCGCGTAAATAATTGCATTTGGAGAATTCTAGACGACAGCATGGTCCGTGATCCATTTATCTAGTTATAAGACGACGGCGAGTTGGCCGGTCTAATTCCTTGAACGTTAATGGCCGCCATGATTCGGTCCCTTCCTTTGATGAATCGTTCGCATTCACCGCATTCCTTCGGAAGCATCTTCAGAGTTTGTGACGTAATTCCTTCCTTAAACAATCGGGAATACCACTTTGGATGACAGTCCTGTATATGATTTCGCATCGCGTTAGGGAAGCTCTGTTCAGGTATGCGGTTTAGCTGAGACGAAGCGAGGGGGGCTGTGATTCTAGCTGGCGACTGCATTCCTGGGGTGTTTCGCGTGGTTTGAGCAGCGATTATGCGGTGTTCAGGCGCACTGGGGCGCGAGTCCGGCCAGGCGTTTGCGGTGAAGATAGAGGTTGACCAGGGCGAAGCAGGCACATAGGCGGTGATGGTTCTTCGCGATGCCCCGGTACCGGAGCACGAATCACGCGTAATTCTTGCAACAGGCAGTTACATCGGTGAGGGCTTCGACGATGCCCGCCTCGACACTCTGTTCCTTGCGATGCCGATCTCCTGGAAAGGAACCCTTCAGCAGTATGTGGACGGTTGCGGTTACCACTGGACGCCGGGATAAAGGCTTGGTATCCGGTACCCACGATAGATGTTGGCACTCGGAGAGTGCAAATGCCAGACAGTTTGCGGTGTGCTTGTTGGAGAAACTTCAAAGATGTCAGAGCCGCTTCCGATACCGGCGAGATCATACTCGATATTGCCGTTCGCAAGCGGTTCAGCGTTTCCGCCCCATGAGCTATATAACTCGACTGGCAGTGTCTGGTGAAATACCAGGCTTGCGGATTTCGCGCTTTCGTTGATCTTGAACACCGGAATGGTGGTGTATAGGCAAGGTGGCCCACCGAGGGAACCGCAGACCACGGTTTGGGGGAAGGGTCGGTCATCTCCATTGTCCATGAGGCCGAGAGAAAAGATCCCGGTAGTGTTGGGGCTGAAGAACGATGGCATGTGCTGGGCGTATTGCCAATCGGTGGGATCCGTTCCCCCGGTCAAAGTGAAGTCACCACCCTGACCAAGACGCCAAAGGACATTGCCAGATCCGGTGCCATTCTCATAGTCAACCTTGACGACCCAGTTCTGGTGGCGAATCGAGACCAGAATGTTGCCATCATCTTTTGAGTAGACTACGGCATTGCTATGAGTCCAGTCAGGAAAACCCATCGGGTGGCGATTGATATCGAAGTGGTCGAATTCATTCCATACCCAAACGGGCTGCAGGTTCTGGTCCAGGTCAACGATCACGTCTCCGAGAACGTTGGTTGTTCCAGGAAAACCAGGAAGATCAGTGTAAGGCTTGATGGTATTGGCTAGAACCAGCCAGTGACCGTTAGGCAACGGTGTGATGTCATGATGGAACTGCTGAAGCGTGAAATTGTAACCCGCAGCCGCGAGCTTGGTATTTAGATCGGTGGGCGTGATTTCGCGAATGAGATTACCTGCGAGATCAATCTCGCGAATGGCCACTGCACCGGAGGGTGAGGGACCCCGCAGAGGTTGGCTTGATCCGTCTCCGATGCAGACAAGGAAATCGCCGTTTGGGAGCAGTTTCGCCTCCTGGATTGGAACTGGGGCGGCATAGGTCCAAAGCGTGTTGCCCTGGAGATCAGTGACGGCAATTCCCCGGAAGGGAGTGCCAGAATTGAAATTCATCTTCTCAACGCCGGATTGCGGAGTCGTTCCTGGAGTAGCGGTTACGCTGATCTGAGGAGCGACGGTCAGGGATCGAGTGGTGAAAGTATGGTCAGCGTCGGTCACTGCAAGCCCGTTATCAAACTGTACGCTGGCCTGCATGTGATACATGGTGTTAGCTAACATTCCCGCTACAAGCATGTTGATCTGACCGCCAGCGACTGTGGTGGTCTGCGACCATGTCTTGCGGCCGTATGTAGTGTCGAGTCCGAAGCTGACAGTCATCGATCCGGGGTAGGGGAGTGTCATGCTATAAAGCGCGACCTGCGGGTTATTCGTGGCAGTGACACTACCTGCCGAAACCGCAGCGCTGGTACCTGTCAAAGCCACGGTCTGCGGTGTATTGGAGCTAACGTTACCCAGGCCGAGGTTCAACGTGGCTGTCTGTGGCGTCTGGCCGGATGCCGCGGTCGGACTGTAACTGACGGTCATAGTGCAAGTTGCACCGGCTGCGAGCGTGGAAGGGCAAGATTGAGCTGGAACCACAGTGTAGCTGGGGTCGCCGGAGATGGTGGGATTCAGTCTCAGTGGGAAGCTCCCCGTGTTAATAACTGACGTGACGGATCTGCTAAGGGTTGAACCAACGAGATTTCCGCCGAAATCGAAGTTCGATGCAGTGAGCGAAGCTGCGGTCAGTGCGGCTGGGGCGGACGAAGAATTTGATCCGCATCCTGACAGGAGGCACAGCATAAGAAAGGCAGGAACTAGTCGATCCAAGCATTTCACCATAAAAAGCCTTTCGAGTAGGTATTGAGCTTATTTTTAAACCCAATCATGATCAATATGTTGCGCCCATTACCTTTGGAGCGGCTCGACGATTGTTTCCGGCGGCATTTGGGGGGGGCTCTGGCGCATGGTTACTCCTATTGGTGGCCAATGCTCTACCCCGAAAACGCCTTTATTATAGGGTGTTTAGTGGTGGGCCCGGAGGGATTTGAACCCCCAACTAAGGGATTATGAGTCCCGCGACCACGTAAATTCAATAATTTAGCTTGGTTTGCACGAAATTGTATTCCCTAATATTTGCAAGGGTGATTGATGTTTTTCGTCTGAGCAATACAAGCCAATACTAGCCGCCACTAGGCACAAAATTGGGCACGGTAGAACGGGCGCGTCCGAAGAGCGTTGTCGCCGCAGACACGTTGACGGCGGTGTTCGGAGAAGATCGAAATATAGCTCAAAAGATTAGCAGGAGACTCATAATCCCCTAAATGACTTTTGGTATCTTTTGGGAGGACTTGGTAAGCCAAGGTATATGAACTAGATACCGAGCTATTCGATCTAATCGGTACTAACCCTTCTAAACGTGTACTCCCCACAAAATTCCCCACATCTCATCCGGTTGAATTGCGGCCAGCACTCGTTCCCAATCGGGCATCACTTCAGCCTATTCTGTGGTGAGTCTAAGTATCTAAAGGTTGTTCCTCACGCATGTTTGAACAGACGTTTATCAATTGATCACATCCTCCGGAAGGACGCCGGCGTCTCAACAGAACTGCACGGACATTCCTTCCTCTTGAATGAGGCATACCAATGGCACACTTGGGAAACTCCGCTAAAGTTGAGCGGCACACTCGACCATGCGTGGGGGAGTGACCCATCAAGTTTCGCAACGATTGACTCTCTACTCATGTTTCAATCCACTCCCCTCGCGTGGAGGACGACGAGCCATTATTTCAGGTGAAGGCCTACCTCAAGAAGTTTCAATCCACGCACGCCGTGTGGGGAGCGACGGCGCTCAAACTCAGGTTGATCTTGCCCATCAGGTGTTTCAATCCTCGCTCCCGTGTGGGGAGCGACGTGTACATCAATCGTAGTTCCGATTATCCCGTTTCAATCCACGCTCCCTGCGTGGGGAGCGACTCCGCGGCCTCGTGACTTCACAGCTTATACAACATAGTTCAATCCGCGCTTCCGGTGTGGGAAGCGACTGCTTTCGATACGAGACTTAGACCGGACGGCTTTGTTCCGATCCACGCTCCCCGTGTGGGAGCGACGAAGCTAAAGCTGACAATCTACTGAAGTAATGGAGGTTTCAATCCTCGCTCCGTTTTGGGGAGCGACACACTGCACCTGTGACCAGACCATGTTGATGCGGTTTCAATCCACGCTCCCCGTATGGGGAGCGACGACCTGAAGAAAGAACGCGATGCCGCTGTTGCTGTTTCAATCCACGCCCCCCGTGTGGGAGCGACGGTCAGAAAACCGTTCTTGCTTCCGCCTTCGGTGTTTCAATCCACGCTCCCCGCGTGGGGAGCGACGAGGCTATGACCCAACCTAAGGACACACAGAACGTTTCAATCCACGCTCCCCGTGTAGGGAAGTGACAGTTTCTCCAAATAAGCGTACTGCCTCATAACCGTTTCAATCCACGCTCCTGTCGGGATCGACGCTTATGCCAATAAATGAAAACATCGTTACCTGGTTTCAATCCCAGCTTCCTGTATGCGGAGCGACGAGCGCGAACGCCAGCTCAAAGCAGAGATAGCAGCGTTTCAATCCACGCTGCCCGTGGGGGGAGCGACGCTACGAACCCAAAGCACCAGATGTTACTGAGGTGGTTTCAATCCACGCTCCCCGTTTGAGGAGCGACACCGCGAACGCCAACTCAAAGCCGAAATAGCAGCGTTTCAATCCACGCTCCCCGTGTGGGGAGCGACTACTTTCTGTTGCCCACGCCTCGGCGCCTGGGTCGTTTCAATCCACGCTCCCGTGGGGAGCGACGAGAGCAGGAAGCCAAGAGTGGATGGATTGATATGTTTCAATCCACGCTCCCCATGCGGGGAGCGACTGCTGGCAGTTTGCGCAGCAATATAACTTCTGCCTGTTTCAATCCACGCTCAACCTTGGGATCGGGAGGGGGTTTTGGTTTGTTTCAATCTACGCTCCCCGTGTGGGGAGCGAGCATGCCCTGTCCGGGTCCGTCCGGGGTATTGGCGTTTCAATCCACGCTCCCGTGGGAGAGCGACAATGGCTCGATACTGCAGCCCGTTCAGGGCAGAAAATCTTCCGGCGCATCGGTCTGCGGAATGACACTTTCTTCTCAAAGAGAGAGGGGAACCCACTCTTCCGCTGTAACGCCCTCAGGCAGATGGCCTTCGAGCGCGATGGTGTAGTCACGATGTGAGCGCGGCGGCCTGCTTTCGGCAGCGAGCTCCGGCTTCAGCTCTGCTTTCACCATGGCGAAGAGCTGGTCAGCGCGGGCGTTGCCGGTCTTCTTCTCGTGCCTGAAGGCAACACAGCGTACCGGAGACATGAGACCGCGTGCGGCCGAGCGGTCTATCTCAAACATATTGTTGAGTGCCTCCTTGAAGAGGTCGAGATCGCACTCTGAGAAGCCGGCGGCTTCCGCCAACGACGCGTTCAGGAAGCCGTGGCCGCGATAAAGGCCGTAAGGGACCGTGAACTTGCGGCCGATCGTCCGTTCGCTCTCGGCGTCCTTCTTGTTGGTTACAGCGCAACGGGTAATGGCGAACTCGGCCGAGACAACCGGATCGAGACTGCGCGAGAACGTGAGCTGGATGGGGCCACGCACCTGGCCGCTGTTGACTTCGGTGGTCATCACAGCGCCGAAGGTGCGAATGTCATAGAAGTTGTCGCACATCCACCGCGTGATCTCGCGGGCCTTCTGCTCATCCCTGGGCAGTTTCTTCGACTCCGGCTTGAGCCCCTTTGCGGTATAAGCCAGCTCGTGTTGGTCGTTCAACACGGCCTTATCGCGGACATAGATTTTGTACTTCGGATCATCAGGCCTCGATTCAGCTACATAATTACGCACCTTACGCTTGAGGCACACGTCGGTCACCAGCCCTTGATTGGTCTCAGGATCGATGCGTGGCAGATTGCCCGCGTCGGGATCGCCGTTTGGGTTTCCGTCGGTTACTTCAAAAAAGTAGACAAAGTCGTAGCGATGGGTGACAGGTGTGCTCATGCGTTCTCCTCGGTATTCTTGCTCTTTTTACTGGTGTATAAATCCTGCCGTTGCTGAAAATAACCCGTAATAAACTTGCCTTGATCAAGCAGCGAGAGCTGCCGCGGAAACTCGAAGGGTGCGGTCATGACCGAGCCAATCAGCCGCTCGTAGTAAATCTTGCTGCCCATCTCGAGTTTGTTCAGGTGGTGTCCGTTGAGCCGGAACAGACGCGGAAATACCAGCGCGGGCGTTACGCTGGCGGCAGAAAAGTAGCGATCCTTGATGGTGGTGTTCAACTCGCCGCCCGCGCTGTCGCTTTGTGCTTTTTCGAGAATGGCGAAGAGCCTGCCACAACGGTAGGAAACGTCCGCCTTGGCTTGATCGAGTTCCATGGGTATCTCCATAGGGTTGGAAGTGTGGCGAGTGTTACGGACAAGGCAAGCCTTTATGGCTGAGACGCGCTCGAAGCGAATATGGCCGTCGCTGTAGATGCGGCGCACCATGGCGGCTAGCAGGGATTGTGGATAGGCCGCTCCGGTCAGCACCGATCGGGCCAGGTCCCCTGCGAGCTTGGGAGATACCGAGTCGCTGTCATAGCTCTTGAAGCGGCCCTTAGGGTCGGACTCCGCACGCCCTGTGGCCTGCGCAATGCGCCAGATTGGCGGCGGTAACTCATCGCTGCCGCCCAAGGCGAAATCACGGACGTGTTCCGTGAGGCGACGCAGTATCTGGTTGGCATCGGCTTCGATCCACAAGCGCACAGAGAGGCGGGAGGCATTCGGCGAGAGGCCCAGGATAAAGAACTTTGTCGACGTGCTGTCTGACTCGAGCAAGATGTTTTGTGTGCCGGAGCGCAGTTGTGACAACAATAGCTTTGCCTCCTTTACGCGCTTCTGGTCTTCTTCTGGCTTCGGTTCTTCCTTGTCGGCCGATTCGCCGCTGAAAAGGAATGCGAACGCATCCTCGACCGGCGTGTAATGATCGGCCCAGTAGACGATAGTGGCATCACCCAGGCGAACACGGCGGTCGGGCATGGCAAGAAGATGATTTAGCGCATTGGCATACTTGAAGACAGTTGTCTGCCCAACAGGAGCGTTGTAGCTTTGCTCTTTGTCATAGGAGGTAAATGCATCGGCGTTGAAAGAGACGAGCAAAGCCCCCGAGCTTTGCGCGCCTGCAACGCCCTTGATCTTTGGCTCATGGAGACGTGAGACAGGCTCCGTATCACCTGAGACCAGACACATGGCTCGGACGGCCTCTGGAGCCTCCGACTCGGGCTTCGGAACTTCGACCTGGTGATGAACGTATTGTGTCTCTCCGGCGATTCGAAACACGCCGAAGTTGCTGGTCATCTCTTCAAGCTCGGGGTGATTGTGTGCCCTATCAGCAGCCCAATTGCGCAGGAATGAGCAGACGATGGTGTAGGACGGATGTGAAATCCTTCCTTCAAGGCCAAGGTGCATTACCCGTGAAGCCTCAAATGTGCGCCGTGCACGTTCCACTCGCTTCAAGTCATTCGTGTAGCCGAGCAGATATTCGGCATTGTCCCAGAGCATGCATGGATTCAAGCCCTGGCCGGAGGGCTTGCCTTGTCCAGGAACAATCATCGACCTGGCTCGCCTGACCCTGCCCTCTTCCTCCAGCAAGGACTCAAACTGGTTCAGGCTACCGTCAGGATTCAGGACGATGCAGAAGCTGATCTTCTGTCGCGAGTAGCCGGGAGGGACGATCTCCCGCGTACCCTCTGCCGCCATGCGGTCGTAGTATTCAGCCAGTCTTTGCAGGATCACGCTGTGGCTCCCGCCAGCGGCGGTACGGTGATGACGCCATCGCGCATCTGTGCACGGAAGAACCGGGCCTCTTTGTCCTTGCCGAAGTCTATGTCGTGTAGCATCCAGCCGAGATCGCGCTCACCCTTCAGGCTGTCATCGACCTCCGGGATGTCGTCGCCCTCTTCGAGGAGAGCAAAGTGTGCGGCAAACTCACGACAGCCGAGATAGGGACGGGTGAAGCAGGCACCGCGGCGAGCGCGGCGGTTGAACTGGTCGAGATGCTTAGCAGCATTCTCGGGCCCACTCTGGATGTCAAAGCGGGCCCCGATTACATAACCGACGTCGCGTAGCAGCAGCGCCGCTCGTTGCTGGCGAGCCTCAGTAATCTGCAGAGAAAGATCACCTTGGCCAGTATTCATGATTCTTCTTGCCGTCATTTCACTGATTTTCTCGCTCACCTCATTCCGGCGAACGGAACTGAACCGAACGGGATTGAGAACCGTAATACGGTCAACGACCCAGCGGATCTCGGGCTTCCAGTAGATCGCTTCGAGGATGCCGCGGGCGGCGGAAGGTGTCATTACGTCGTAGCTGACGCGCTCTACCTTCATCTCCGGTCGGGTGAAGCAGGCCCAATCGCCCCAACAGTGCAGCCGAACACCAAACGCCATACAAATTCCTCGTCCATCTCATGACTGCTAGACTCCCAAGAGTGCGGCATCGACGCCAATCGAGTCAAGGGTAAGTCCTTTCTGCGGAGTGTATGCGTCTTCCCGCAACAGAATCCATACGCCCGAATCATGTGCCCTCACCACGCCATTAGCTTCCAGCTCCTTGACGGACCGTTCAGGAATTAAAACAAGGTACGGCTGTAGTTTGCGATTAGGCACGTAGTCTACAAAAGGACTCTCAAGCTCGGATGCGAGAGACTTCGCAGTTACGTCATAGGGAATCAGGATGGGTAACTGTGTATCGCGGATCAGTTTGTATTCTTTTTCGATGGCGCGGAACTGGAAGAGCAACTCACTTGCCCGATTGCTGTCGAGAGCCATGTAATCCATAATGCGGTGCTTATCCCAATCACCGGATTTTTGCCAGTACAGAAGACGAAAGTAATGCTCCACTGCATTAGGGACCAGTGGATCTTTATAGACATTCCAAAGCTCCTTTGCCTTGTCCGCACCCTCTCGCAGCAGTCCACCAGGCGGCGGCATTTCAGCGTCGAATACGTAGGTAGAGCCCATCGGAGCAATCCCTTCGCGATTACAGCGACCAGCGGCCTGTGCGATGGAATCGAACCCCGCAGATGCACGATAGACCACGGGCAGGTCGATATCAACGCCGGCTTCGATGAGTTGTGTGCTGACTACGCGGCAGGGCAGCTTCGCCTTCAGCCGCTGACGAATCTGCTTTAGTGCATCACGCCGGTGCTCTCCGCACATCAGGGTGCTCAAATGAAAGACGCTTTCGGCTTCCACCTGTTTTGAGAGCAGATCGAAGAGTCTCGCCGCATGTTTCCGCGTATTAACAATGCATAACACTTGCGTTTCCGTGACGAGCCGAATCGCGAGTGTCTCATCCGTGAGTCGCCCAGCGTGTTTCACTCTGACCCTGCGCATCGCTTCGAAGAGTTCGGCAGGATTGGCAATGATAGGTATCACACCCTTCAGCCCAATCGGGAAATCATGGCGATGCTCAAGAGCTGGCTGTGTTGCGGTGCATAGAACAACGGTGCAGCCATAGTTTCTCACTAACTCCTGAAGAGCACGCAATGTCGGCTTAAGGAGCTCTACGGGGAGAGTCTGTGCCTCGTCGAGGATAATGACGCTGTTCGCCAACCGATGAAGTTTACGGCAGGGCGTGGTCGAGGCAGCAAAGAGACTCTCAAAGAGCTGCACGTTAGTGGTGACGACTAACGGCGCGTCCCAGTTTTCGGTCGCCATCTGATTGGCTCGCGTGGTTTGCTCTGGAACTGCGTTGGAGTGGTGCTCGATGATCCCGCATTCAGCAAATGGCCCCAGCGCCTTGCGGTAGGTGTCCGCCGTCTGTTCAATGATGCTGGTGAAAGGGATCGCCACGACAACACGGCGCATGTGCGCTGGTGCGTGGTGAAGCGCAAAGGCAAGCGAAGAGAGGGTCTTCCCTCCGCCGGTGGGTACCTGCAGGGAGTAGAAGCCTGGCTTTCCCACCGCGGCCCTGAGGCATTGTGCCAAGATAGCGCGGCGATGCTCGTTCACGGCCGTCGTTGGTGCGTTTTGCTGCATCCCATCGAGATGGGAGTTAAGCTGCAATTTCAGCTCTTGCAATGATGGGCGCGGCGCGGCACGTTCTTTCGCCTTGTCGGGGTCACAGAATACCTCGGTGCATGTGCGATCCGCGTCGACAAGACAGGAAAAGATCATTCGCGTAAAAAATGCCAGTGCAAAGCTCCGCTCCTTGCTATCTGCTTTCAGTGAGAGGCTGGGGGCGGTAAGGGTGAGTTGGGGCGGATCGACATGTGGGATTGAGTTCACGTTCAGTCGAGACGACAGGCTGCCACGTGACGACTGGTCATCTGAGGGTATGGCATCTGCCAGTCCGGCATGATGGCCGGCGATGCAAAATGCAAGCATGCGCCCGACGGGACCGGGCAGAGCCGAGGCGACATACCGCGCTCCAAAGGTGGAGTGATCGACCCTTTTCCCGGCAGATGCTTCCTCGGCTGCATCTTCGACGTCTGGATTCGATGAACGCAAGTAAGCCTGGAACTCTGCGGATGCCTTACCGAGATCATGGCAGCGCCCCGCTATCCAGCCCCAGTCGGAGGCATGAAAGGCAGCGGCGTAACTAGCGCATAGCGCTGCCACCTCTTCGAGGTGCTTTGGCAGCGGCTCCCATCTGTCGCGGGGCATATTCGGCAGCGTATGAGCATAAGTCTCAAGCGGCGGCACGTTCATATAAGTAAGGCTGACATCCATCTGGGTTATATATTGCGAGGATAGCCGTAAAGTATTCCGCTAGTCGATCGGGACGGGTGGGACACTGAAGCACTCCGCGAGCATCGGCCAACGCGCAGCACAGCAGCATCGAGCAGTTCAGCGGTGACATCGCGGTCCTAAAAAAGTACCTGAAGACCAAGAACGTACCCGCCGAAGCAACCGAAGAGCTTGATCGCCTATGAAAAGCATTCATTGCTGGACAGAACCGCTTGTTACCTCTGCCGAACAGTGAATTTGGGATCGTAAACCATGAAGACTTAGCCGGCCTAATGACTGCAAGCTTCACGGCCCGCGAAAAGCCCCCCAAGGGAGAAGCACTTATGCGACAATAGCCTACCGCAATCGGCCCCATCGCTCGATAGCACTCTATCGCTGAGAATCTGCTCATGCGGAGGACACCATGGCTCGGAAACACACTCTTTGGAGTTGCGTTGGTACTGCTTTCCTTCTTATTGCAGCTCAGACCGCCAGCATCAAGGCAGACGGCGGCGGCAGCTACGGCCCATACTCCAGAACACCGCTACTCGATCACGAAGGCAAAGCCGCCGGGACGGTGCTGCTCTATGGCGGGGTCGGGATCCATGCGGTCGTCGTTCTGCGTCATATCCCGCCCGGCGAGTATGCCGTCACGCTGCATGCAGGCAAGGCCTGTACCGCCCCCGACTTCAGCAGCGCAGGAGATTTCTTGGTCCTCGCGAAGAAGCCAAGCAAACCTGCCGACAAAGCCGAGTGGAACGCCGGCGCTTACCCGGTGCGCCTTACCGTTCACGCCGACGGCCAAGCCCGCAAGGAGCTTGATATCCCATATGTCCAGTTGTGGGGGCAACGGAATGCCGCCGGCCACACCCTCATCCTCAGCAGCACAACGAAGCCCGGCATCGAAAATCGCTTAGCCTGCGGAGTCATTGCTCCAGCCTCCTGATCCCACATAGTTCATTCATCCACACAGCGTGACCACACGTCTCTCAACAGGACCGCCAGATGCTCCCTCTCGCTTCGCTCGCATTCGCGCTCACGGACACCTCCCCGGTCGAGTCGTTCCTCAAGCAGCTCCCGACCGTCGCCAAATCTCCTTTGGCGTTCGTAGCGTACTGCCTTGTCGTCGCCGCCTGGGTCGTCTCCTTATGGCTTTCCGGCCAGCCGGAGCGCAAGACCATAGAGATTCTCAACACGTTCAAGGGCGACGACGCGCGGCTGCAGGCCCTCACCAGACTCACCGGCAAGGAACCGCCGCAAGGCCTCACAGGCAACAAAGCAATCCTTGCCTGGGTTGCCTCCAGCAACCGCAATCGAACCAAAACCCTGTACCTCGTCGGCTGGGCGATCACGCTGGTGGCGGTCATTGTGTTCGTCATAGCGTGGCGGGCAACCCCTCCGGTCCCCGATCACGAAATCCAGATCACATTCCAGCGAGTCGGCACGATCAATGATTGCCCCGATATCGGCACGAAAGCGAAACTCAGTGTCCTCGTTGCGGGGAAAGTGATTGCAACTCCGGCCATCTCCGGCAACTGCCACGCCAGCCTTTCCGTATCCACCGCGGACAAACGAGACGTCACACTCGCTCTCTCCGACGCAGCCGGTTACATCTTAGCGAACCCTGCTCAGACCTATTCCTTGGCAGACTCAGAGTGGGCACCGCTGCTCTCCAGCTCCGACCACGCGCGTCTCTCCATTTTTCTCTTTGACTACGCGAGCTCTTGTCCTCAGAATCTCGACACGGCCGCAAAGTTCCAAGCCATGCTCGGCTTGAGGGCGCACGCTATCCGCGGCATGTTCAAGCCACTCGACCACCGCTACGACTATCTCGGTTCTCTCAAGCCGGTGCTTGCCCACCAACGCTTTGACTACAGCTCCGCGCAGGAAGCCCAATACGCAGTCAACAATGCCTCGCTGCAGGTGTTGACCGGCATCTGCTCCCCCGAGGGGCAATATGCGACTATGCGCAGCGAAGTGTTCGCCGCCGATCTTCACGGCGAGCTTCCTGAGCCATTGGTCACAAAGTTTGTCGTGAAGCCGGAGAACTTCGGCGATACGCGCGACATCCATACGGCATCCATCCTCTACACGCTCGCGGAAGAAGGACTCGCCCGTAGCATCGACCGCGATATCGTCGAGCAAATTCTCGGACAGGCAAAGGAAAAGGCCAGCCAGATCCAGGATCCCGCTGCGGTCCAGATCACGGAAGCAGTGGATCGTAGACTTCGCCAGCTCGAAGTCGGCAAGCCAAAGGTGCTCCCGGAATGAGGCCGCTTCTCGCCACTCTCCTGGTTCTTCTGGCGGTGCCGGCAACTTGGGCCCAGCGGGTCAATGCGCTCGTCGCTCCGTTCGACAGTTCGCGCTCTGGAAATTCGCACCTTGGTCGCAAAACGGCCATGATCCTCAACCTGGAACTCTGGCAGACCCTACGGGTGCCACCCGCCAAAGGCAAGCCCGTCGCTGGAAAGATTCTCTGGCTGAACGCTCCCTTTGTCCCCACCTCCTACGCCATGGCTGACCAGGCCGCAGCCCACATGATCGATGACCCTGAACTCGTCCTCTGGGGACGCTCTTGGGACTACGGTGGAGGCACCGTTGTGGAGGCATTCCTTCTGCTTCGTGGTCCGCTGGCAGAGGACGGCGTCCTGCGCGACATCTGGTCTGTTCCACTCGACGCCGGCCATCAACTCTCCGTGACCGCGCCCCGCGAGCAGGTGGAGTTCAATCCCATTGTCATCCGCACCGATCTCCTGGGCGACCTGAATGACCCCTCCGGCCTCAAGCTCTACTCAGACTTAACGACGAACACTCCCAAAGGACTCCTCGGGAATGATTTCGAGGCCAAGCAACACACAGCGAACGGCGCCGAAGTTAGACTCCTCCCGAACGGTCCAACCGGCTGGGTTCACCTGCCGGAGCTCTCAAAATCACATAGTGAAGTAGTCGACTTCACTGGCGGTGTGATCCGCATCTTTCGCCATGACTGGAACGGAGCTGCGGACCTCTTCAACAAGGTTCTGGACAATTCTCATTCTCCGGGAGCCGTCAGGGTGGATGCCTGCCTCTACATGGCGATCGCGGCCGCGATGACCGGCAAAGACTCCTATTCATGGATTCGCCGGGCGTACGAAATCAACCCTTATTCCCGCGCGGTAGCGCAGTACCTCTTTATGAGTCGTATCTCGGACTTCAATCGCCTTAGCGAAGCTGCCCAAGGCGGACCCGAGGGGAAACGCCTGCTGCATTCCCTGCAAGAGGCTGTGAATCTCGAGCATGGGCTCTTTCCGGCGAACGACCCTTGGCTCGCGAACGTAAGGTCCTTCCTTCTCACCCATCCCCAGTGAGTTGAGTGGTAAGGAATGCATTACGTTCTACGAACAAGCAGCCTGAGAGATCAACATGTTTACCTGTTGCGACGACACCGTGTTCCGATGACTGCGAGCCGACTTCGGCCTTCGAGGCCGACCGATAAATGGCAGCCGAGTCAACTCCTCCAGCTCTCAAGAGGGCGGTGTTGAGGAAAAGTTATCGATTGCCGTAGTAGTGACATTAACGACCGCGAGGGTGACTCATTGAGGCCTAAAGATTCTTCGCATGCGCTGAGGATTGAAGATGTCCCTATTCAAGAATCTGAGAAGCTTACGCTTTGAGAGTAGGGGTAGTTCGAGCAAGGGCGACTCCGCGCTTGTCTGGGGGGAGGTGCGCATCTCTTCTTCTTGCTTACTCAGGTTAGAGGCTAGGAGCTAGAAACTCAGAACCTACATACTTGACTCTTCATCTCAGACTTTATTCATAGAGTTTTTCATACTGTCACTACGAGCACAAAGCCCAATAGATATGCATCTGTCGAGCATTCGGTGATGCAGTTTTTGCTTCACCCTGCTGCAAATATTGATCATGATGAGCTATTTTTTGCCGGAGGGGTGATGCAAAAATTGCTCTTGAGGAAACCAAACGCGTTCGCCGGAATTGATACCCGTTTCCGAACTATCTACATTGTGGCCATAATTGAAATCGGTGTCGACGACGTCTACCCCTTCTATTCTTCCTGTCTTGCTGGAGGCAACTGGTCTGGCCATCGGGAGCGTCGACGAGGAAACGCTAGCGACCACATTGGAAGACTTCTTCCGGTGTCGAATTATTGCCTTTGGATCTCCGGGAAACGGCTGTCCCGTTTTGAGGTCGCAAAGGGTATAGGTGTAATGGCCTCCCTGATCACGGCTACAAACCGCAAGGCCCCTCCCAGATAGCTGCTTCCTTGCATTGCTCAAAGACCGCTTAGACAACCCAGTCATCTTTGCGATGTGGGAATCCTTGATCTCGAACCTACGGCTACTTTTTCTATCGCTCATCCAGCAAAGGAGGAAATATAACCGGACGGCACCGTCTCCAATTGCTGCGACATGCCCCAACTCAAACAACTCAGGTGCAACTCCGAACCACCGGGGAAGTCTGACGCTCATTTCATGTCGCCTTGAGGGCCGGTGGCGTTGTTTGACTCAATTCGATTTGACAGGATCGTCGACCCTAACTGCCGGTGGGATCCTGTTCGTAGGACTATTGTCATTGTTGACATTCGGGCCACCCGCTTGACGCGCTCCTGCGCGACCGGATCACCCGTTACGGCGCGGCCACTTGATTTGCGGAGGGCTGGGTTTGGCCAAAACTTGCACTTGTCCATCGCGCGACTGAACGCCAGGACTAGTTGGGGCTGCGTCAAGGAACCTAGCGAAGCCATGTACGCCGTCACCGTCACCAGTGTCAGGCTCCGCCCGAACGTCTTCGACAACGTGGTCAACGATTCCGCTATCGCTATCTTCTGCGATGCTTCCCGGCTCCAAAAACATTCGAAAAGCCGCTGAGATATTTGTGGTGTCGCGTTTATCTGTGCCATACTTGACCCCCTCCCGAGGGGCTATGCCGGGTAGTTCATACGGGTGAACCCGGTAGAAGCCCTTTTTGTAAAACTTTGGAATCACCGAGGCGTACTCCCATTTGTCCCGCGGTACGTCGTCCCAGGCGTCGAGTGTCAAGAGCATCATCCGCCCCACCTCCGCCATGGTGATGCCAATTCGCTGTGCCTCATCTTCCATCGCGTCAAAGATCGCGGTCTTGTATACCGATCCCACGTCGCTTCTCGTCCAATTGCTTATCCGGCTCCGTGGGTGTCTGAGTGCGATCTGGATTGCGAGTTCTCCAAGGTCTTCGTTCACAATTTCTGAGATATACGAAGCTCGTTCCTTTGCGTATGCACTCGCGCTTAGGGTCACACTGACGATTCGTTTTGATGGCTCAATGTCACTGTTAGCCCCACCCTGCTCTGGTGGCGTAGTGTCACCGCTCGCAATATCGGACGGTGGCGCTGTGTTGCAGCCGAGCGGTGGCATAGTCTCACCGTTCTTCCTCTTCATGGGTGGTGTGGTGTCACCTTCGAGGCGCTTACCCTCTAGCTCCTTGAGGAGTTCGAGGTTTAGCTGGTAGGTGCTGGTTCTGACCTTGACCTTGGTGTTCTTGACGATGGAGAGGAGGGTGCGCGGCTCCGTCGGGCTGAAGCGAGCGGTGAGTCTCTGAATCGCGCGCACAGCCGTCCTCTTGTCGATGTTGGAGATATCGGCAAGGGTCTCCATCGAAGGCCAGCACATGCCGTCCCTATCCGCGAACGAGGCTAGGCTGATAAGTACACAATACTCAGCCAAACTGAGGCCTTTGGTGTACTGCGCGAGCCTTATGACCTGAATGCTCATGAGACACATCCCCGCTGGGAGGTCGGCGTTGATACTACTGCGAAGACATTCATAGGGATCAGGCCACCCGCTCGGTGTGTCTGTCGATCCACTCTTTAGCGGCTGCGTGGGTTATTCGAAGATTTCTCCCAAGCCGGGTCAAGTCAGGCGCCCGCCCCTGAGCTTTGAGGATTTGAAAATTGCGTTCGCTGATCTGCACAAGCGCGCAAAACTGCTTGACGGTATACATGGGGCACCATTGATTGTTTGGCCTGCGAATCTCAGGAGGATTGATTTTTCTGTGACGACTAATAGGCTGAAACCTATTGGTGGTGGCTCCGCCCTACAAACATGCCCGCTGCGACCAACCCCGTTGCTGCCCTGGTTCCAGGCCGGCTTGTGTAGCTTTGGATTCGGTAATCCCTTCATGATGAGGTGAGAAGATGACATCTATCTCTGCGAGAGGAACCCCTTTGCGTGGTGGGCACCGTTGAGGTGGTTTGACCGCTTTCTTGGTTGTCATCTCGCTTTGCTCTCCTGAGTCTTCTCCGCTGGAGTCACCTTGACTGAAGTCCCGGGGTTGCACTCGACAAGGAAGGCCTGAAGGTCGCACTCGCGGATCATCGTGCGGCTGCCCACCTTCGTCCGACGTAGTTTTCCTTTGGCCAGCCAAGCGTGAACCGTCCATTTGCTAATGCCGCCCAACCTCACAGCGGCTTGTTCGACTGAAAAGAGCTGCTCCATGATTTCCCCCAATATTCGTACTTGCAAGGTAGAGCATAGTGCGTCTATGGTGGTATGAACAGACCACACTTCATACTACCGTGATGGAACAGCTCCCAATCCGCATCAATGCCCGTTTCATCGATGACAGTTGGTCTCTCATCTCCGGAAAACCTTTGCGTTGGAAGTTCGCTGAACGTCTCGGTGGCGAGGTTTGCCTTACCATCGGCATTCAAGATTTCAAGTCCCGGGCTGCTGAAGAACGTGTGGTCGAGATACCGCTAGACGATCTCCCGGCTACGCACAAAACCAGGTTCGACGCGAAACGGCTGCGGGAGCTAAAGCGTCTACATGTGCTGCCTCTCGAGCGCGCTCAAGAGCGAGAGATCACACTTTTTGAATGCACACCGGGTAGCCTTACTACACTCGGACCCGAATGCGACTTGGGAGATTTGAGTCACCAATTCTTCGATCTAGCGGAGAGCACAGAGGATCTTTTGCAATTCCTGAACCGGTTCGGAGCATGGAACTATAGGAAACACTATGGCTACTGGGGTAGAGAGCCTCTTGATGCTGACAATGAAGATAGACGAGCCTTTTTGGGGTTCATAGAGTCGCCGGATTATTTCTGGTCGTACCGGGACTATCTCAAGCGTCGAATCGAAGAAGCTTCTGACGACCTCTCTACCTGGTTCAACGGACTTGGTGAATTTCCACACCTCGAACAAATACCCACCTATCCGTACCACTCCATCAGCCTCTCATATATAGAGGAGGGTCTCATTACTTCCCTGTCTCTACAGCTTTTGCGGGAAGTGCGACTTGCCCTATGTGCTCGTCCGGACTGCAGGAAACCTTTCTCAAAAACACGGGAAGACAAAGTCTTTTGCAGCGAGAAATGTGCCCGGTGCATGGTGACTCGCCGCGGACGTGCCAAGAAAAAAAATGAGAACTCGAAAGGATAGTTCCATGTCTATTTTCAAACGAGGCAACGTCTACTGGTACAAATTCATGTGGAACGGCGAAATGATTCGCGAATCAACCAGGCAGGGGAATGACAAGAAGGCGCGCAACATTGAATCCGCACATAGAACGAGAATGGCCGAACAGCAAACCAAGACCAACGCCGCGCGTGTACGGCTCGACTGTGCGGAGGTACTAACGTGCCACGAATGCGAGAAGCTTTTCAACGCGGACAAGAGCGTAAGAAAGGAGCGCCACATCTTTTGTGGTTCGAAGTGTGCTGCTAGCTGGGGAAAAGCACGCACTATGCCTACGCTGAAAGACTTCCTGGACAACCGATTTCTTCCAGACGCGGAGACTCGTCATAAAGCCAAACCAGCTACCTATCGATATTACAAACAGAGCAGGGATATGCTTTGCCGTTCCGCGCTGGCGAGCTTGCGGCTGGATGAATTAACCGAAGAACACGCGCAGATATATTCCGCTGAGTTCCGTCACCTGTCACCGTCGGGCATCAATCGAGGCCTGAGAACGTTACGGCGTGCTCTAAACCTGGCCTTCAAGTGGAACGTGATTGATAAGCCGGTGAAGGTGGAATTGGCTAAAGGCGAGCTTCAGAGGGACCGCGTACTGTCAGCCGGGGAACTTTTTGCGTACCTCTCGAACTGTCAGCAGCCGTGGAGGGATTGCGCAGGCATCCTAGCGGACGAGGGGATGAGACCAGGGGAGGTCTTCGCGTTGCAATGGCAGCATGTTCTGCTGAGTGAAGACGGAAGCGAGACCGGAATGATTCAAGTGGTGGAGGGCAAGAGCAAGGCGGCCCGTCGAGTCCTACCCATGACTCCCACGGTCTACCGCCTCCTGAAGGCCCGTCGTGAGACGGCTGGTCTTCCTACGACTGGCTGGATATTTCCCAGCGCTTCGCGGGAAGGCCATCTCACGGTTGATGGCTTGGCGAAGGCGCAGCACAAGAAGGCACTCGAAGACTCCGGTGTCGCACCGTTCCCACCATATACTTTGCGCCATACAGCGCTAACTCGGCTCGGGGAGGCTTCTGGCGGGGACGTATTCGCCTTAGCGCGGATCGCCGGACACAGCTCTATATCGATTACCCAGCGTTATGTTCACCCCCAAGCAGAAACAATTGACCGAGTCTTCGCAAAAGCCTTGAAACTGCAAGAACGTAATCAGCTAGAAGTCCAGGAGAGCGAGGAGGTCAGAATCGAACTTGCGTCAGCCAGCACGAACTAACAGTTTGTTCGACGAGGAGATCCAGAGATGTTGCTCAGGCTATTCGCGAGGATTCAACACGCAAAGTATCTAGGGTAACGAGTCGCATACTGTCGCAGTTGGTTGCCGTCGTCACCGCTGTCGCTCTACTGGACTTTGTGTCGTATCTAATTGCGACTTCCTACCTCCGGGGCGATGCTGTGAACGGCAAGATCGAGGGCGGACGGTATTACCTTTGGGGGCTTTACCATGGAACAAAGACATACCACGAAGTGAGCCAAGGCTGTATTCACCTTTAGCAGGTTGCATACCTACAGCCTTTTATTCTTTGGCCCTTGATGTTTGCTTTGATCGTCTCTTCTAAACGCGTGGCGAGACGCAGTGAGTTATGAAATCCCGCTCGACCAAGGACTAAACCGTCTGCAAAGTCGGGTTATCGGCAACTACAGGTCCTGCAAGCGTCGAAGTTTCCCATAACCCCGTTTTGGAGGAACTTAGGAAGGAATTTTAATGGGACGAAGAAGAAGCAGCCGAACTAAAATGAGCCGTGAAATTAGCCAGGTATCAAATTGTCGCAATTGTTGTTCTTTGGATTCCTTTCGCTCGCTGCCAAACGGCTAACACTGCATTGGCTGAGCTTCAGAACAAGACCAAGGGGCACAAGTATGTGCTGAGGACTTTCTCAGCGCAGCCAACTATGCTTTATCACGTCTCAGGCGATCGACTCGAGCCAGATTCTTCGCCTCTGGTGAAGGCTGTCGCGTTGTTTTCACCTACAGACGTGACTCTGAGTGGCACTATCCTGACCATTCGTGGCCTCCGCTCCGGTCTCCTGCTGGATCGAAGCACAAACGCCGTTGCCGCGTCGCCCCTCGCCATCCAAGCTTCTCTTAAAATCGATCTAGGCGCTGGAGACATCACCGCTATTCTTCCAGCCCTAATTGACCAGCTCTTTTATACGAGCGTATCAAAGGCCTTGGATGCCGTTCCGACCTACCTGCGCCCTCTCGTACCGCAGAAGCTCGTTAAAAAGGGAGTTCCCGCTGCAACCTGTAACCCTTGTAGCCATTGGATCCGTCACGGCACTTGGCAGCAGATATCAGGGAATGACTCCGGCCTCACGCTTCCTGTACTAATCAAGACATCCGAGCCGGAATTGACCCGAGCTGCGCTCGTGGATAGGGCCGATGTCGAAGCAGAGTTTTCCTTTGTAGTCGATGAGAACGGACATCTCACAGAACTTTGGTTGACTCACGCGGTAGGATACGGCCTGAACGAATCCTGCGTAGAGGTTCTACGGCGACAGATTTATCGGCCCGCCGTCTATCGTGGCACACCGGTTGCGGTCCCGCTGAGCCAATCCATACACTTTCAGGCAGGATATGCCTCACCCTCGCAATATAGGGTATGGTCCGTCACGCGGTAGGATACGGCCTGAACGAATCCCGCGTGGAAGTTCTGCGGCAACAGATTTATCGCTCCGCCGTCTATCGTGGCACGCCGGGCTGCGTTCCCGCTGAGCCAATCAATTCACTTTCAGGTAGGACACTAGGCGTTCCTGCAAAGTCGGGTTTTCGGCAAGTTCACTCGATGGCAGGTCGTAGTTTCCGGTAACGCCGTTTTGCAGGCCCAACCCGCAGGCTCAACGCTCGATCTGTTGAGAGCCGCTTATGAATGTGAGATTATCCCCGATATGGACCAATGGGAGTTGAAGCGGGGGCATTGGAGACGAATGCGATGGCTCTGGCTGGCCTTCTCTTTGCTAGGACTGATCTCCACTCCTAGCGCTGTGTTCGATGCCTTCAATGCATATAAGACCGATCACAAGCTTGATTGGATTATCCCACTCGCGTTCGCGATGCGGTTCGGTCAAATTTGGCTATTCGCTTGGTTGTGGTGGAAGTGCCGACCACTTCCGCCCGAGCACCACTCCGAACTCCGTTAGTCACGTTATTGAGCTATTCCTGAAAAATCGGGTTATCGACCTCGGTTATTGTTTCCCATAACCCCGTTTTGCGGGAACCACTGGTCGAGTTGCCATCGTCGCTACCGAGAAGCCGACTTTCCCGGTACTAATCCGGTGTCGATGAGCGCGTTGGCGATTTATCATCGACCGAGCCGGTCTCTACATTCGAGTGGAAGGCCTCAATCTCTGCGTCAATAAGTTTGAGGACAGTCGCCATTCAGCTATTCTCCTTGACTATCTAGAAGAAGTCGCAATCAGGAACTTGGGAAAGGAATAGACATGTCGAAAGTGCGAGTCGCTGGATTTGGGGTCTCTTTGGACGGTTTCGGCGCCGGCCCCGAACAGAGCCTGACCGATCCGCTCGGAAAGCGAGGACCAGATCTCTTTCAGTGGTACTTTCACACGCGGACCTTCTGTTCCATGGTCGGGAAAGAGGGGGGATCGGTTGGGGACATCGACGATGTCTTTGCTTCTCGGGCCATGGAAAACTTTGGTGCGTTCATCCTCGGACGCAATATGTTCGGCCCCGTACGTGGTCCTTGGCCCGACAATTCATGGAAGGGCTGGTGGGGCGACAATCCGCCCTATCATGCGCCGACCTTCGTCCTGACTCAATATGAACGCGAGCCCATCGTCATGGAAGGGGGAACAACCTTCTACTTTGTTACTGGCGGGATCGAGGAAGCACTGGATCGCGCGAAGAAGGCTGCAGGAACGAAAGACATCAAGATTGGAGGCGGGGTATCGACGGTGCGACAGTATCTGAAGGCTGGATCAATCGACTCGCTTCACATCGTGTTCGTGCCAGTTCTCCTGGGCGTGGGTGAAGCACTGTTCCATGGATTGGATCTGCGGGAACTTGGGTTTTCGGTGACCGACCGTAAGATTTCGGAATATGCGACTCACCTTACCTTGGACAGGGGCTGAGGGCGAAACGATGTACCGGGAACAATTGCGAAGTTTCCAATATCTAATCTGGCTTATTTTAGAATCCAAACCGGATTCGAAATTGCCGCAAACCCCGTTTTTCATGAACAGGCCTAAGGCTGCATTGCCCAGGTTATAGCTCCTGATATTTTGAGATGAACCAAGTCTCGTCGCGCGACACTCAGATAGCCATCCGTAGTCTCTCCCGATCAGCCCAATCTTGCAGCAGCCGGAGTGGTCTTCCTGACGCAGAGCGATTCGCCCGGCCGCGAGCTTGAATGACAGCACGCCTCCTCGGATCCACTTCGATGGTTAGAACGTGGGTAATCTTTTCAGCCTGCCACAGGCGGAGTGACCAGATGCTTGAGGCTCCGCGATTGCAGCGATCAGCGTAGCTCGCAACGCAATGATGCAGTGCGGCACCTTCTCTGCGAAGTTGGGCGCTATCGGTAAGTTCCATCAATTGCCAGCGTCTAGGCTTCTCGGAATCGTCCCGACTGAGCTCTTCGAATAGCAACGGTTCAAACGGCGATCGCTTCCATGAGAGAGAAGCGCTTCCGGTTCCAAGGCTCCGATGCCATTCCTGCATCATCCGTAGCATCGACTGCACTGTTCGACCTTTCATGGAGAACGCTGGCTGAGGTGGACCGAATTCCGTCATTCCATCCTGAGTTCGATCGTGCCGAACTGCCTGGATGTAGTCGATCATAGGCCCAATCTGCGTGGGATCCACATCACCAGCATTCGCTATTAAAAACATCCAAACAGTGCGCCAGAACTCGCTATGACGTAGGTCTGTGGCCAATCGAGTAGACATGACCGCCTTCACGAATTCGGTAGGTGCTCCGAGTGCGAGCAACTCCGCTCTGCGGATGGCACGCTCGATTGGTAGATGATCCTGTGATGCCAGAAAGATATGTTCCATCTTTCGGGTCATCACGATCGGCAGGTCGAGAGATCGAAAGCTGGCCCCACGTGAATGTGCGACAAACCAGCCGCGCTTCTTGTCCGCAGCCGCGTCAGTCGCATACCAAGAAGAGGCAAGAAATTCCGGAATCCTATAGTCGCAAATAAGGTGGTGCGCCAACGACGAAAGCGCTGGCCGCCAGGATGATGAGGTGCCCGCCCAATAGATCGCTGGACGAATGTGTGCGCTCCGAAATCGAGACAGATTAACGAGCGCGTCTACACCGAGGTGTCGCCCCTCGGAAACTGGCGCCTCGAACAAGCGTGGCGCTCGCTTCCAAGCGCAGTACAACATCTCTTGGAATGTTTTAAAGGTGGAAGGATCAGAGGTGAGTTGGGCACACGCGCGGTGGATGGCGCAGTCCGTTCGTCGCTTGTGATCCTGAACATAACGTTCAGACCAAGACATAAACTTCTCCAATTTTTCTAAACCGGTGAGTGAGCGGCGGCGCTGATACGCGTCGCCGATGTCAGATTTAAGGCAAGCAGGCCCCGACTGCCGGTCGCGGCCTGCCTGTTTCTCTGTCCGGTTTAGCTAATGGAGAAGAACATCACGAGCCCATGGTATTACATTCGACGATCCATCCGTCACCCAATTCCTGCAAAGTCGCATTTTCGGCAAGTTCGATTTACTCGGCAATGAACCGGCGTGGAATCCGAGAAGCGCAACGTCGATTCAGAAAGACGGCACACTTTCGATTGACTAGGCACATAATTAGGCACAGTTGCTCATAGGAGCATTTCATGCCATTTCGGTGAAATGCTTACAAGTTTAGTTGAATGTGTTATTTAGGTGGTGGGCCCGGAGGGATTTGAACCCCCAACCAAGGGATTATGAGTCCCCTGCTCTAACCGTTGAGCTACAGGCCCTTTTCTTACCGCACGCAACCGTAAGCGAAAGACCGACCGAGTCTTCGCTGCCTAACATCGGAACAAGGGATGTCCTTCGTATGTCCGGCTGCCAGTTGCCCTGGTATCAGTGTTTCACAGCCTCGCGCTGCCGCCAACTTCGTGGTCGATTCGAACCCATCCTATACTGGACGCCAGAAAAGCTCATCTCTCGAAACGATAAAATTCTACTGTGCCTTCCCATACACGCGCCGCCAGCTCCATCTTCGAGTCTCTCCGCGGCAAGCTCATCGTCTCCTGTCAGGCATCTGCAGGAGACCCGCTCGATCACCTCGACACCCTCACCCGCATGGCCGCTTCTGTTCTTCGCGGAGGAGCCGGTGGTCTCCGTGCCGAAGGCGTTCCACGCGTCACATCTTTCCGAGCCCTGACTAATCTGCCCATCATTGGCATCACCAAGGCCTACGACGCTAACGGCGATGTTTACATCACTCCTGACTTCCAATCCGCCCGGTCCATCAGCCACGCCGGCGCCGACATCATCGCTCTCGACTGCACTCACCGCCGGCTGATCGAACCTCAGCCCTGGCCCGAAATCATCCCTCGCATTCATGCTGAACTCGGCCGCTCCGCCTGCGCCGATATCGCCACCATCGGTGACGCTATTGCCGCGCAGCGTGCCGGCGCCGACGTCGTAGCTACTACTCTCTGCGGATACACCGCCGATACCGCAGGCATTCGTACGCCGCCCTGGGCTCTCATTCAGGCGCTCGTAGCCGAGCTCACCATCCCTGTCATCGTCGAGGGACACATTACGCTACCCCAGGAAGTCCGCAAAGCGCTCGATCTTGGCGCGCACTGTGTCGTCGTAGGCTCCGCAATCACACGTCCGCAGACCATCACGGCGCGGTTCGTAGAAGCATCGCTACAACCTTGAATCCTATTCGATCGTCGTAGTCGGAACTCGTATCGACGCACGGTACCGGTCGCCGCGATACCGCGAGCACGCCACCTCGACCGGCGTCTCCTCAGTCGTCATGATCGTGCGCGATATCGACAAAACACTTGACCTGTTCGGTATCGTCAGCAGGTTCGACTCTTCGCGAGTCGCAGGCAGCGCCTCAATCACCTCGTCCGCCCACGCCACCCGCAGGCCGTAGTTCTCACGCAGTACGAAGTACAGCGACTTATTCGCGAAATTGATTCTTTCAAGACCCGGAAAAAGTTTCAGCGGAATACGTGATTCCTCAATGGCCATGGGAATTCCATCGGCCAGGCGCAATCGTCGCAGCAGCATCACTGGCTCTCCCGGTTCTACCTTCAACTGCAGTGCCAGCTCTCCCGTCGCTTCAACCACCGACTGTTCCAGCAGCTTCGAACTCGGAACCATGCCGCGCTGTTTCATGTCTTCCGTAAAACCCATCAGGTGCATGATGTTCTTTTCGAGCTTTGGCCGCGTAACAAACGTACCCCTGCCCTTCTGGCTGAAGGCGTAGCCGCTGCTCTTCAATCCATGCAACGCTTGCCTTGCCGTCATCCGGCTCACCCGGTACACACGTGCAAGCTCCTCCTCGGAAGCAAGCAAGTCGCCTTCCGACAGCTCTCCCGAGTGGATCTTCTCCATCAGTGCGCGCTGAATCTGGAAATATAACGGTATAAATCCGTTTTTATTGAGCGGTTGCACCGTGGATGCAGACTGGACCTGAAGTTTTGACACATACTCTCCTGAAGCTCATTGCCTGAAGCAAATTTCAAACGCACAAAACCTGACCGAACGAAGACAACGCGACGGATCGCGTGGGCTGCCGCTCAGTACCCGACGAACTGGTACAGGGGAGGGGACTGAGAGGAAAATACATCATGCAACATCCTTTCGGCCAGTTCTTAACTGCTTCCACGTCGGGCTTCTGCGGCGTTCGGGTATCAAGTCGGATTACAGAACAAAATCAATCTCGGTTTCGACAATCCTCACTGATTCCCGAGCATTACGTTTCTAATCGCAAATAAGGCTGGTTGTCTATACATTTGACTATCCCAAGGATAATTTTCCTAAATACCCCATGAAATCGACCCTGAAGAGGGATAGTCTTCGATACGTATCCCGACTCAATTCATGCGAAATCTCCCGAATAAATACCCGTTTGTAGGTAGATTTTGGTTACCTCATCACAAATTCTCCATTTCATTGCGTTTTTATCTTGCATGAAACGTCCAGTTGTCTATACATTATGTGAACTTGCTATCCGGGAACTTTCAGAGATAAAGACGCACAAAAGGCAATCCCACTTTGGAGGTATGCCACAGATGCAGTCAAGAGAGCAAATACGCAGCACAAATTTGAATGGAGGTGCATCATGAGAGCACGTTTTGCGTTGTACGGCTTCTTCGTTCTTCTTCTTGCCTGTTCCGTCGCACTGGGACAGACGATTACAGGCTCACTTACAGGCACAGTATCTGACCCCAGCGGAGCGGCGGTCGGTGGTGCCACAGTTACCGCCATCAATGTCGATACTGGCGTCCAGACTCCAACAACAACCAACGCCGCTGGCGTGTACACCCTCCGCTTCCTCCAGCCCGGCCACTACAAGCTCTCATTCACATCGTCTGGATTCAGTTCGGCTACTGCCGGCCCCTTCACTCTTGAAGTTGGTCAGGAAGCCAAATTCGATGTGAAGCTGAACCTCGGCTCCGTCAGCGAAAACGTAGTTGTCACCGCGGCTGCCCCAATCCTGAACTCCGAGAACCCGACCACAGGTGACACCATTACAGCCGCCCAGGCCACGGAGCTTCCACTGCAGGCGCGTAACTTTTCTTCACTGACCACGCTCGTCGCCGGCGCAATCTCGGTTAATCCCATGGCGCAGAACAGCGTCGCACGCGCCGGTTACAACGGCGGCTTCAACATCAACGGCAACCGCGAGCAGTCCAACAACTACACCCTCGACGGCATGGACATCAACGAGGCCATCGACAACTACATCGGCTACAGCCCCAACGTCGATGCACTCGGCGAAATCCACATCATCTCCGGCAACGCCACTGCAGAGTACGGCAACGCCAACGGCGGCCAGGTCGTCATGGTTACCAAGAGCGGCACCAACCAGTTCCATGGCAACGCCTTCTGGTTCATCGAAAACACCAATCTCAACGCCAACAGCTGGACTAACAAGCACACGCCAAACCCCGCTGACTTCGGCGCCGTGCCCACTCTTAACCGTGGCATCTTCGGTGGCACCTTCGGCGGCCCTCTCCTTCACGATCGCCTTTTCTTCTTTGTCGATTACCAGGGCGCACGTCAGCACGGCAGCACCACTGAGTTCCGCTCGGTAGCGACCGACGCTATGCGCGCAGGCTTCGCGCCCCTCCTCGGACATAACGTCCCCATCACGAACCCTGTAGCCCAGTTCCTGATTGCTCACCCCGAACTTTATCCGAGAGCCAATCTTACTAGCGCCAACGCTAACGGGATCACCAACAACTACAGCGGCACCTACGGCACTTCAACCCATAACGATCAGGGCGATATCAAGATCGACAGCAAGCTAACCTCCAGGGACAACCTCTCGGGACGCTTCTCAATCGGCCGTGAGACCGACGGATATACCAAGGTCACGCTACCAACCGATATTCCGAGCAATAACTCCAATCCGTACACCGGCTTCGTCCTTAACTGGACTCACGTTTTCTCGCCGAGCATCATCAACGAAGCACGTGCCGGCTATAGCCGCACTCGCTACAGAACCACGCCCGTGGATCTCAGCGGCAAGTTTGGCATCACGGGCAACTCGCAACTCGGGATTCCCGGCACCCAGATCGTTCCTGGTATCTCCACCTTCGACCTTACTTCCAATGTCTCATTCCTTGATCCGATCGGCACCACCCTACAGAATCCCAACAATGGCTCCTACGCCGGCATCGATTCAGATAGCATCGTCAACGCTTTCACCTATGGCGATAACCTGAGCTGGCAGCTCCACCGCCACACGCTCAAGTTTGGTGCGCAGGCACTCCGCTACCAGCAAAACCGCTACTACTCGGGCAACGACGGTGCGCTCGGCTGGTTCATCTACAAAGGAAATGCTTACAGCGGTCCTAAAGGCACCAGCGATCCATGGGCCGACTTCCTCCAGAATGATGCCTTTAGCTTCGGCCAGGGTGCTGTAACCGGTCGCTGGGGACAGCGTCAGTGGCGCGATGCTCTGTTCGTCCAGGACGACTACAAGATGACCCCCAACCTCACTATCAATCTCGGTATGCGGTGGGAATGGGATCAGCCCATGTACGAGATTAACAACAAGCAGGTTAATTTCAATCTCACCAGCGGCGCAATTGAGTATGCCGGTCAGAATGGCAACAGCCGCGCTCTCTACAGCAGCTTCTGGGCTGGCTTCATGCCTCGCGTGGGCTTCGCCTATTCTCCTGAGAGATTCAACGGTAAGTTCGTTGTCCGCGGCGGCTACGGCATCACCAACTTCCTTGAAGGCACTGGAGCAAACCTCCGTCTCCCTCTGAATCCTCCTTTCTTCGTCGACTCATCCTCTGTGTCGAATGGAACCTCTTTTTTCCAGACGCAGAATGGCTTCCCGCGGCCCGCTACCGGGGGTGATCCTTACGCGACGATTGCGAATGCCAATCTTCGTGCTTGGGATCCCAAGTTGAAGCCTGCTCTCATTCAGCAGTTCAACCTGACAACCGAGACGCAGCTTGATAACGCAACCTCCCTTGTCGTCGCCTACCTCGGCCAGAGCGGAAGCCATCTCGTCGATCCACGCGAAGGCAATCAAAAGCAATGCCCAACCTGCCCATACCCTGTCTCATTGCTCCCTGGGTTTGCGGGTAGAATCCCGGATCCCTCAAACATCATCATCAGCCTCACCGAGTCCAAGGCGATGATGAACTACAACGCTCTCCAGACGACGGTGCGCAGGCGCGTAACCAACGGTCTTGAGTTCCTCGCAAACTACACCTGGAGCAAGTCCCTCACCAACAACCTCGGTTACTACGGAGCAGGTGGCGGAGCCGCAGCCTCGCAGAGCGCTTACTGGCAGGACTCCTACAACGGCGGAGCCGACTACGGTCCAGCCTACTTCGACGTAGGCCACCTCTTCTCCTTCTCCGGATACTACGACCTTCCCTTTGGACGTGGTCGCCGGTGGGGATCGGGTATGAACCGTTTCGCCGATCTAGCTGTCGGTGGCTGGAAGGTGGGCGCAGTTGCCAGCCTTCACACCGGTCTGCCGGTCACCATGTTCTCCAATCAGAACTTCCCCGTCAATCAGCGTACGGACAGGGCAGACCACTATCGCAAGCTGGTAGTCCGTAATCGGTCGGTCGATAACTGGTTTGGAACTGACTCAACCGTCTACGTTCCTGTGCAGGTAACCGATCCGGTAACCGGCGTTGTCTCGACCGTCAACGGTTGTTCCAGCCTGCAGTTCAATCCGCAAGGTTTGGGCTGCGCTTATGGACCAGAGAGCACGACCGGTCTTGGAACCGCTCGCGTCGGCAGTGAGCGCGCACCCGGCTATCACGATCTGGATGCCGCGCTCAGCAAGGCGTTCGACATCACTGAGAGTAAGCACCTCGACTTCCGGGCTGACTTCTTCAACGTCCTCAACACCACCAGCCTGGCGCCGCCGACCAACAACATCTCCGGCGGTATCGGTCTGATCACCTCAACCGTCTCAACCGAGCGGCAGATCCAGCTCGCACTCAAGCTGACCTTCTAACTCGTCAAACAACCAACAAAACGCCCCTTCCAGATCACCGGAAGGGGCGTTTCACATTTTCAAGTAAAAAGAAATCAACGATTTACTGATTGGGAAGCCGTGAATCCCACCGTACACAGTTATGCCCAGGATTCGTCGCATACAAATTAGTGCAGCTTGCGACACTGTCCTGCTGGACATTCTTCCCGCCAAACGGCGTCAACTTCGGCGGCCCCAGCACTCCCAGCGCAGTCGCATCCCACGACGTAGGCGTAAGAGTACCGCGCTTGAAATCGAACACCAGCGGATCAACGGCAGGCTTATCCTTCACCGCATCAAACTTCACCGTCACTAGCTTGCCATCCTGGGTCCAATGAGCATGCCACGTCTGCGGCTCCTTACCCACCCAGTTCTGCTGGATGATCGCGGTACCATCGGCCGCAAACTCAATCATGACGACTCGATGCACTTCCTGTGTCACACCGCCGCTACCGCTATAGAAGCCTTTCAGCTTGTCAGCATGGGCCACCCCAGGAGCCCACAAAACAACGGCGAGCGCGATAGAAGAGAACGACCAGGTACGCATATGCATGCCATCCTATAGCGAAGCGATCCAGCAGCTATTTTTCGCCCGTACTTCCCGGGTCGTATTGGCATCCTCCGGAGCCGAAGGATACTCATAACATCATCTCCATCTATTAGGAGCATTACACTTCTGCCGCAGTTGCCTGAGCTTCGCGTACACTTGGAACTCCGGTAATCTGTCTTTGAGACATATCCGTTTTCGTCAGTCTGTCGATGGCTCGGAGAAAATTCATCCACGCTACACACCTATTTTGAGAGTCTTTGGAAAACTTGAGCGCCTTCGGAGGCATCGGTAACAGCATGACCCAAAATCAGAACGTTGTAGGTAAGGGCATCGAAGCACTGCCCATTCTCGTAACCGGCGGCGCTGGATTCATCGGCTCCAACTTTGTGCTCGACTGGCTTGCAACCATCGGTACCCCCGTAGTCAATCTCGACAAGCTCACTTACGCCGGCAACCCCGCAAACCTCGCCTCCGTTCACGACAATCCAAACTATACTTTCGTTCAAGGCGACATCTGCGACGCCGCACTCGTCGCCAGCCTCCTTGAAGAGCACAAGCCTCGCGCCATCGTCCACTTCGCTGCCGAAAGCCACGTCGACCGCTCCATCCATGGCCCCGAAGCCTTCCTCCGCACTAACATCGACGGCACCTTCACACTTCTGCAAGCCGCCCGCCAATACTTCGGAAATCTCACCGGCGAAGCCAAAGACCGCTTCCGCTTCCTGCACGTCTCTACCGACGAAGTCTACGGCACCCTCGCTCCCGAAGACCCAGCCTTCCACGAAGAGACGCCCTTCGCCCCAAACAGCCCCTACGCCGCCTCCAAAGCCTCCAGCGACCATCTTGTCCGCGCTTGGGTCCACACCTACGGCCTGCCCGCCATCATCACCAACTGCTCCAACAACTACGGCCCGTTCCAGTTCCCCGAGAAACTCATCCCTCTCATGATTGCCAACGCACTCAAGGGCAAGCCTCTGCCCGTCTACGGTGATGGCCAGCAGATCCGCGACTGGCTCTTCGTCCTCGACCACTGCCGAGCCATCCGTGCCGTGCTCGAAAGCGGCCGCGTCGGCGAAACCTACAACGTCGGCGGTAACAACCAGCGCGCCAACCTCGACGTCGTCAACACGCTCTGCTCCCTCCTCGACGAACTCGTGCCCGACTCCCCTCACAAGCCTCACTCCCAGCTCATCACCTACGTCAAGGACCGTCCCGGCCACGACCGCCGCTACGCCATCGATGCCCGAAAAATTCAGCGCGACCTAAACTGGTTCCCGCAGGAAAGCTTCGAAACCGGCCTCCGCAAGACCGTCGAGTGGTACCTTGCCAACGCCGCCTGGGTCGAAGACATCACCAGCGGCGCCTACCAGCACTGGCTCACGCAGAACTACGCAAGCCGCGAAGCAGCGGAGGCCGCTCGATGAAGGGAATCATTCTCGCAGGCGGCTCCGGCACCCGGCTTCATCCAGTCACACAGGCGGTCTCCAAACAGCTTCTTCCCGTCTACGACAAGCCGATGATCTACTACCCTCTCTCGGTGCTCCTCCTCTCGGGCATCCGTGAGATCCTCATCATCTCCACGCCCGAGGACACACCACGTTTCCGCCAGCTCCTCGGCACCGGCGAGCAATGGGGCATCACGCTTCAATATGCCGTACAGCCCTCGCCCGACGGCCTCGCCCAGGCCTTCCTCATCGGCAAAGAGTTCCTCAACGGCGAAGGTTGCTGCCTCGTCCTCGGAGACAACATCTTCTACGGCCACGATCTCGCCAAGACCCTGCGAAACGCCGCATCCATCAATGACGGCGCCACTGTCTTCGCCTACCCTGTCCTCGACCCCGAACGCTACGGTGTAGTCGAATTCGACGACCAGCGCCGCGCCATCTCCATCGAAGAGAAACCCACCAAACCAAAGTCCCGCTACGCCGTCACCGGAATTTACTTCTACGATTCTCAAGTAGTGGGCATCGCCGAAAACCTTAAGCCATCGCCACGCGGCGAACTCGAAATCACCGACGTCAATCGCTGGTATCTCGAGCGCGGTCAACTCAGCACAGAGATTCTCGGTCGCGGCACCGCCTGGCTCGACACCGGCACACACGACTCCCTCCTCGACGCCGGCACCTTCATCGCTACCATCGAACAGCGTCAAGGCCTCAAGGTCGCCTGTCCCGAAGAGATCGTCTACCGCCTCGGCTACATCAACGCCGACCAGCTCCGAGCCCTCGCCTCAAAAATCGCAAAAAGCACCTACGGCCAATATCTTCTGCGAATCCTCGAGGAGACCGTGTACTGAACTCTCTATGTCAGTCCTCAAAGAGACAAAGATATTCGATCCCGCAGATGGCTTTCCCCCATTCACCGACGTAGCCGAGCTCACCGACGCTACAGTGGCTAAACGTGGTGATCAGTGGTGGATGTATCTTGCTGGAGAAGTCAACCGACACGAAGGCATTCAACTCTTCAGCGCATCGCTTCCCACCGGAGCGCCACTTGCGCCCACAGGCTGGCGCTTAACACCCCATCAGCACGATCCCCAAAGAGTCGCTCCCTTGGCAACACATGAGCGCAGCAAAGCATGGGATCTCAAAGGTGGCAGGCACTGTCCGTCATACGTAAAAGGCAGGGACCCGCATACAGGCGACTGGGTCGAGCGAATCTACTACGCAGGCGCAGCCGAAAATCTCTGGGGTCCTTACGCCATCGGCTATCTCGAATGGGACGGCAGCAAATGGGCTGACCAATCGGCCCCAGTCTTTGTCGCCAACGAAGACTGGGAGCGCGGCAGTGTCTACGAGCCCAATCTCATCTACGCCGACGGTATGTGGAAGATGTGGTATGTTGCGGGTTCCAACAAGGATGACTACCTGGTTCAGTGCTTTGCCGAGAGTGCTGATGGGCGGACCGGGTGGAGCAAGCACCAGATCTTCATCCCTCCATCCGAAAAAGTCTTCGACTTTTGCGTGAGGAAGAGCGCAGCGGGATATGAGGCGGTCTTTTCACGAGTCTGGCTGGGCAGCACACCTCCACCCTCGGCCACAGGGCTTTGGTGGTGCCGATGCAAAACACCATCCTCCAACTTCTCCGACTGGAGCCAACCCATCCAGATCATGACCGCACAAGATCGCGGATGGCATGCCGGCCCATGGAAGCCCACCTTCCAATTCAGCGATGCCGATCCGAAGCACTTCTTCGTGTTCTTCGACGGCAGCTACAAAACCAGCGACCCCGGACCATTCCCGTATGCCTTTACTCTGGGCTGCCTGGAGATCGAGCACCCTCTGCCTACTGTCCAGTCATCATTGGATCGCTCCCACCCAAGCGGCGTATCATAGCTCTGTTATGGCGTTTCCAATCAAAGTCTGCATCATCTGCAAAGAAGAGTTCGAGCTGAAGCCCGATAAACCCGGTTTTGCCAATCGTTGTCCGGAGTGTAGCGAACCCGAATCAGTGGAACCTATCGCGAAGCGCCACATGGACGCCGATCAACGCGATACATCATCTGAAGCAAACGAGGCACGGCGTCAAGCCATGCGTAATCTTCTCTACCGCAAAGATAGCTAGCGCCCACGCGCGATGCTTGTAACTTGAAGTGGCATCCTAAGCAAGTGAAGCGAGTCGAAGATACTGCCGTTGCATCTATCTCAAAACCTAAAGCGGAGCGCATGAGCAAACCAATAATCCTTCTCACCGGAGCGACGGGACAAGTCGGCGGCGAACTCTTGCATGTCCTTCCCGAACTCGGCGAAGTCATCGCTCCACCACGCTCCACCATGGACCTCGCCAACCCGCAGTCCATCCGCGAGACCATCCGCGCCGTTAAGCCCCGTTGGATCGTTAACCCCGGCGCCTACACCGCAGTCGACAAAGCCGAAAGCGAGCCCCATCTCGCCCACGCCATCAACGCCGAAGCCGTCCACGCCATCGGCGAAGAGGCCCGCAACCTCGGCGCCGGCGTCATCCACTTCTCCACCGACTATGTCTTCAGTGGCACCGGTACCGTACCCTACACCGAAACCGACGCCCCCTCACCAGTCAGCGTCTACGGCTCCACCAAGTTCGAGGGCGAAAAAGCCCTAGCCTCCACCCGCGCTGGCCACCTCATCTTCCGCACCTCCTGGGTCTACGGAGCCACGGGCAAAAACTTCCTCCTCACCATCCTCAAGCTGGCCCGCGAGCGCGAACACCTACGCATCGTAGGCGACCAGCACGGCGCACCCACCTGGAGCCGCGACCTTGCCGAGATGACCCTTCAGGTCATCGGCCGTTGCGAGAAGGCCGCTGCAACCAGGCCTCTGGGCGATGTCCTGTCTGAAGTCAGCGGTCTCTACCACGCCTCCGGCCGCGGAGAAACCACCTGGCACGACTTCGCCGCCGAGGCCATCCGCATCCAGCGCGAAAAAAACACAACAACCTCTTTGGCCAGCACCGAAGCCATCACCACAGCCGACTATCCCACCCCAGCTAAACGGCCTGCGAACTCCCGCCTCAACTGCTCCAAGCTCGAGCAACAGTTCGGGTGGCGCATGATGCACTGGCACGAGTCCCTGCAAGAAGTCCTCGACGAACTCTAAACCGACTCCTCCCCAATCATTCCACTCATCTACCGGCGAAGCATTTTTGATCCTTGGCCGGACACTTTTTTGCGGCCAAAGCGAGCTGCAAAAAAGTTCGTTGACAGTGAATCGTATCGGTGGATAGACTCCCCCGCGTCTTACTAAATCGAATTAGTTGGGCGTAAACAAGCCAGCAGGTCAACTGAGCGCAGGCTCGCATTGGGCAACTGTCTAAAAGGGAGAAAACAGTGATATTGGGTTTAACTGGAAAGTACACTCAGAGCTCGTCCCGGAATCGGGTCGTTCTCATTTGCGCGATCGTTGTTGTCGCACTGCTCTGCTCCAGTCGTCTGAGCGCGCAGACGGTTGCGACATACAACTTCGAAGACGCAACGGCTGACGGCTGGAGCTCATTTAATGGAGCAACTACGCCCGTCGCCTCCAATGCCGCCGCATACGCCGGCTCCTATAGCCTATTGACCACTACCGGTTCCGGAGGCTCGGGTGGCCCCTCCATCTCGTTGAACACCGTCCTTCAGGCGGGCGCCAAATATACGATAACCGGCTACGTCATGCTCACCGGCGGCGAAACCGCGACAAACGCAAACTTCACCATCAGGCGCAGCGATCCCAGCTGCTCCGGCGGTACCTGCTACGACACCATCGGCAGCTACCAGGTTCCAGTCTCCGGCACTGGATGGGCGCAGATCGGCGGAACTTACACCGCCAGCGCCACCGAGACAGGTCTAACCCTCTACGCTCAGTTAGTCGGCGCCACCAGCGCGCAATCCTTTTATCTCGACAACGTCGTCATCACCCAGACCGCCCCGCCTCCAGGCGGTACATCGGTTGCGTCCTACACCTTCTCCGATGGTGGTCTCGATGGATGGGCTCCCTTCGGCTCCACGAATCTGACCAACGTTGCGCCGCCGATACCCGGTCCGAATGGCGTTACGAATAGCCTTCTCGCCTCCAATCGGACCGCCACCTACATGGGACCAAGCCTGAACCTGCTTGGCGTCAACAATGTCGTAGCAGGCGCGACCTACCAGATCACCGCTTATGTCCTGCTCGCCGCCCCCGACAGCACCAATCCCACCGCAACCCTCTCAGTCAAAACAGTAGACTGCGCCACATCCGGAGCCTACGGCAATATTGCAACCTCCGGTGCGCTTTCAAGTACGGCCTGGACCAAAGTACAAGGGACCTTCAGCTACAGCGATCTGCCCGGCCCACCCACCAGTCTCGTCCTGTTCGCCCAGTCCAGCAGCGCGACAGACTCCTTCTACATCGCCGACGTCACCATCAATCAGCTCTCGCCGGCACCGCTCCCCGCGAGCCAGCAGGACAACTCCGGCATCTCCAGCACCTTCGAAGATGGCGGCCTCGATGGCTGGGTCTCGCGCACCGGCAATTCCACGGTGGCCAATTCAACAGCGGCAGCGCATAGCGGAACCCACAGCCTCCTCACCACAGGCCGCACTGCCAACTACGACGGGCCACAGATCAGTATCAGCAACAAGATGTACGTTGGCTCCACCTACAACCTAAGCGCATGGGTCATGTTGGTTCCCACCGACGGCACCAATCACACCATAAACATGAGCCTTCAGGCGACGTCCAATGGCAACACCAGCTACCCGAGCGTAACTGGCTACCCCGGCGTCACCGTACCGGCCGACGGAAACTGGCACCAGATCGCCGTCAATGGCTACAACATGGCGACCAACTACGATCCGGGAACGGCGCATCTGTATCTTCAGACCGTTCCATCATCCGGAACCGACCTCGTCTCGTTCTACGTCGACGATGTCCAGATCTCCTATGTACCGCCAGCCACAATTCAGACGAATATTCCTTCCATCTACAAAACCCTGTCCAGCTACTTCACCGTCGGCGCAGCCGTCGACATCACCGATCTCTCCGGTCCTCATTCCCAATTGCTGACCACCCACTTCGACAGCATCACGCCAGGCAACGACATGAAGTGGAGCTCAGTCGAAAACACCAAGGGCGTCTACAACTACACCAACGCCGACAACGAGGTAGGTCTTGCCACCTGCGCCAACATGCGGGTACGCGGACATAACCTCGTCTGGGCTAACGGCCAGCAGACTCCCGCCTACGCCACCGGTGACGGCACCAACTCGTCCGCGAATCAGGCCCTCGTCACCGCCAACATCCAGGAGCACATCCAGAGCGAGGTCCAGCACTTTGGCACCAAGACATACGCTTGGGATGTGGTCAACGAGCCGCTCGATCCCAACCAACCAGACTGTCTCGCCCACGGCCCCTTCTACCAGGTGCTCGGCAAGAGCTATATCGATATCGCGCTAACGGCCGCCAGGCAGTACGCTCCTGCCGGTACGAAGCTCTTTATCAACGACTACAGCACCACCGACTCCGGCCGTCTGGCCTGCCTCGTCCGCGTCGTGCAGGATCTTCGAGCCCGGGGCATTCCAATCGACGGCATCGGCCACGAGATGCACAACGACATCAACTACCCATCCACCGATGCGATCGTCCAGACCATCAACACCGTAGCCGCTCAGATTCCCGGTATCGATCAGCAGATCACCGAACTGGATATGAGCGTCTACAACGCCGGAGACAAAACCTCGAACTATGGCAACAACGTGCCGCCATCGGTTCTGGTGTCGCAGGGCTGGCTCTACAAGCAGTACTTCGACGCGTTCCGGAGTCTACAGGGCAAGATCAGCTCCGTCACCTTCTGGGGCATCGCGGACGACGACACCTGGCTCGACAGCTTCCCAGTCGTCCGCACCGACTATCCGCTTCCCTTCGACACGGGACTGCAAGCCAAACCCGCCTACTGGGGCGTCGTCGATCCATCCCAGTTACCCGGCTATGGGCTCACCTTCTCGGTCTCCAGCACCCCAGGAACGCAAGACACGCGAGTACTAACCGTCACCGCGACCAACGGCAACGTAGGTCCGGCCTATGCAACTCAACTCACCGGCTTTACCCTTACTCAGATCTCAGGCCCGTCCTGCACGCCAACGATAACGTCGCCTGGGAACTTCCCGCTTTCGTTTGGAGACATTCCAGCGGGCGGCACTGCCAGCGCGTCCTTTACCGTCAGCATCGTCGGCTGCAATCCGCACAATCAATTTACTTTGAGCGTGCCTTGGAGTTCGGCAACGTTTGACACCGGCACATTCACCTCAACCATGGACTTCGTGAGAGGCAACGGCAACCAATAAAAGTGAATTGCCGATGAAGCCGCTTCCTACCGCTTGAACGGCGAAGCAGACCGAGCCCTAACCAGGGCTCGGTCTCCTTTTGCCCTTTCCTTTGCTATTGTCTTTCTTGTTTGTCATCCCGTAGGGATCTGCTTCTGCTGTTGCCCTTGTTCCAATCCAACGAGCATCGAATCACTGCGCGAAGTCCTCGCCGAACTCTAAGCCACTCAATACCCCCACATTCAGTCACAGCGAAGAGCTTCCATCGGATCAACTCTGGTAGCGCGGCGAGCAGGCAACCAGGCCGCAAACACAGTCATTCCGCTAACAACCGCAATCGCAACAGCAAAGGTTGCTGGGTCTACCCGACTCAAGCCGAAGAGTTGATTCTTCACAACGACGGTCGACGCCAAGGCGAGCGGCAGTCCAACAGCCACTCCAATCCCCAGCAAAACCAAAGACTCGCGAAGAATCATCCACAGTACAGTCGGCGTTTGCGCGCCCAATGCGAGTCGAATGCCAATCTCATTTGTGCGCCGCACCACGTTATAGTTCATCACCCCATACAGGCCAATCGCCGCTAATAGCAAAGCCAGCAAAGCAAACAGTCCGGTCAGCGCAGAGATTAATTTGTCCTGTGCCATCAGTCCATCGATCTGCTCTTGGATAGTCACGATATTGAGCAAAGGAAGATTAGGATCGATCGCTGCAACCGCCACGCGCAGGTCGGCTATATCTCTCTCCGGATCGCCCGTAGTGCGCACCAGGATTGTGTTGGCAAAGCGATCCTCATTCTCCTCCGGCGCAACCGGCGCGGCTGCGGAGCCGGTTGCGCCGGCCGTCGGAGGCTTTACCGGCACAAACGGCTCAACCTGAGCTAAAGGAATGTATGTCATCCGAACAGGCTCCGTATCGCGAGGATTGCCCGGCTTCGTGTCCTTAGCAATTCCTACAATCTGCCACGGACCTTTCGCACTGTCGATGTCTATCGTGATCGACCGGCCCAGGGCGTCGCCCTTCGGAAAGAAATGCTTGGCAAGCGTCTCGTTAATGACTGCCGCTTTCAGGCTAGTGGCCGAATCCTCCGAACTAATCGGCCGTCCAGAGATAATCGGGATACCGGCCGTTTCAAAGTATTGATCCGAGACGCGATTGAGCACCGACACCATATTTTCTTTGGGCGCGGGCTTGTATCCCGAAAAGTTGATGGTGGATGTCCACGTGCTGGTACCGATCGGCGGAGTGAGAGCGAGGGCAACGGAGCGAACGCCCGGAAGGGCGGAGACTCTCTCAATAATCTGCTGATGCAGCGCTGCAGTCTGGCTCGGCTTATAGCCCGCCAACTTCGCGTCCCAGGCGGCGACAACAAGATGAGTTCGCTCGAAGCCGTAGTCCTGGTTCTGCAGGTTACGTAGCGTGCGAAGAAACAAACCCGCACCGACAAGCAAAAGCAGCGAGAGCATCACTTGTGTAGTAACCAGGATCTTCGGCCACAGGCGGGAAGACCTACCCCCACTGCTTTGAGTCGTCCGCGCACTGGAACTCAGTGTGTTCGCTGCACCGGTTCGCGCTGCCGCGATGGCCGGTCCAAGACCAAAGAGAAGTCCCGTAAGAATAGAGACGCCAAGAGTGAAGACCAGCACTGTCATATCTGGTGCAGGGTCCAGCGCAACGGAACCATTCCCCTTACCAATAAAGGCAACGAAAGCGCGAGTAACGATAAATGCGATTGCCAGTCCCAATGCCCCTCCTGCGAAAGAAAGCAGGAACGTCTCGATCAGACTTTGCCGAACAATGCGTGCCCGGCTTGAGCCAAGCGCAAGCCGGGTCGCTATCTCGCGCTGCCGCGAAGTCGCACGGGCCAGAAGGAAGTTAGCAAGATTGGCGCAGGCGATCAGAAGAACCAGAGCCACCACAACCATCAGAATCTGCAGAGAGTCGCCATATTGACTGCGAACCGAGGAGACGCCGTGTGTCGCCGGAATCAAGGGAACAGTAGCGCGATTAATCTCCTGCTGGCGTGCTGTCGAGATAGAAGTCCCTTCATTGGCTCGGATGGCCGCGCGGATCTGTTGATCGAGCCAGTTCTGGCTTTGCGCGAAGGTGGGCTTGTTTGTTGCAGCCAAGGGACTCAGCCGCCCAAAGAGATGGAGGAAGTAGATTCCAGATTGCGGCGTAAGAAACGAAGGATGCTGCAGAATCACACTCTGCATGGTGGTAGGAGTCCACAAGTCGGTCGGTTCCAGCTCCAGCTTGATCCCCTGAAAAGCCTCCGGCATTACCCCAATCACCGCAAATGGAGTACCGTTGATCGTGATCGTCTTGCCGAGAACCGCAGGATCGGAAGAGAGAGATTGTTGCCAGAAACGGTGACTCAAAACCACCACTGCTCCGCTGCCTGGAGTCACATCATCAGACGGCGCGATAGTGCGGCCCAAAAACGGCTCGGCCCCAAGCACCCGAAAGTAGTTGCCGGAGACGAGATTGGCGGGCGCAATGATAGCTGTATTGTTGGAGGTCTGGTCGCCGCTCGAAGCCGACAGGCGGACGCTCACCTTCCCTGAAAAACTCCCAAATGCAGCGATCCCTTGAAAAGGGCCGGGATCGGATTCAAGCTGGCGAGCGAAATACCACGGGAACATGCCATAGCTGCCAAGGTCGACCCCTCCGAGGATGCCGCCGTTCTCAGACTTGCCGAAGGTCACCAACTGCCCAGGATCGCGGACCGGAAGATTGCGAAGCAGAACCTGATTGATCAGCGTGAAGATGGCCGTATTCCCACCGATCCCAAGCGCGAGCGAGAGGAGAGCGACCCCAGTGTATCCAGGACTCTTGCACAGAGCACGGAAGCTGAGACGCAAATCCTGCAGAAGACTGTCGACGGAAGACTCCCACCGCGAAGACCAGACCCGATGCTTGACTACATTGCGGCTCCCCAAATCGATAAGCGCAGAGCGCCGCGCAGCATCTTCACTCATGCCATGCTTCTGTTTGTCAGCAACAGAGGCTTCCAGATAGCTCTCAAGCTCTTCGTCGAGTTCGCTCTCGACGCGTCGTTTCTGAAAGAGCGATGTCAGACCAGCGATAAGGTTGTTCAGCCTATTCATGGTGTCCTCCTGAGCGCTGTCGATTTACGCCTCGAGAATGCGCGAGATCGCGGTGATCTGGCGTTGCCATTGCGCAGCCTCCGCAGTAAGAGCCTTGCGACCGTTCGCCGTGAGAAGGTAGTACTTCGCGCGACGATTGTTCTCTGTAGCCCGCCACTCGGACTTCACGCTACCCGCACGCTCCATCCGGCTCAAAGCCGGAAGCAGCGAGCCCGGATTCACTCGAAAGACACCGTTACTGATCTGCTCAATGCGCTGAGCCACGCCGTAGCCGTGCATAGGCTCCAGCGCCAGTGTCTTGAGGATGAGCATCTCCAGCGTTCCCTGCACCAGGTCGCTCGGTTTGGAATCCTGAGATTTTGCTTTAGCCATTTTGATGGACATTCCTTCTCCTCTAGATAGTCAAGAGGAAACCATCTCTCCATTAGATTGTCAAGAGGAGAAGAATTGAGGAACCTGAAATTGATGGTTGAGTTGATCTCGCAACAGCTTCGGACAAGCTATTCTTCTAATTACCACCCATGACCCAAAGAGCACTCTTCCTGGACCGTGACGGCGTCGTAAACGTCGAGGTCGGCTACCTCCACCGCGCCGAAGAGGTTCTTTTCGTCGACGGCATCTTCTCCCTCTGCCGCACCGCAATGAAGCTAGGCTACCGCTTGATCGTCGTGACTAACCAGGCCGGCATAGCCCGCGGCTACTATACCGAGGCCGACTTCCACGCCCTAATGGGCTTCATCCAGACGCAGCTTCGCGCCGAACAGATCGAGCTCGACGCGGTCTACCACTGCCCCTACCATCCCGAGCACGGCGTAGGCCCCTACAAGCGCGAGCACGAAGACCGCAAGCCCGGCACGGGAATGCTCCGCCGCGGAGCCCGCGAGTTCGACCTCTCCCTCGCCGACTCCGTCATGATCGGAGACCGATGCAGCGACATCGCCGCCGCCAACGCCGCTGGCCTCCGTCAGGCCTTCCTCATCGGGGGAACCGAGCCGTCACCCTGCAGCGGCCACTACCTCCCAGTCAACTCGCTGGCCCAGGTTGAACAGTGGCTCATCGAGCAAGACAACAACTCTCGCGAAGAGACAATCACCCAACCCGAAAATTGTGGAAAATTTCCTGCATAAATTTCAGTCAGGAAATACTGTCCGTCCGCTAACCATCTTTGCCATACGAATCACCACAAGTTGTCCACAAAAACACCACGTCCAGCAGCCAATTTTTCAAAAAATCCCAGCAAAAACACATATTCACCACAAACAGAAAAAAGACACAATCTTTGCGCCGCCTTTACCCCGCAGGAGGCAAATCAGCAGTCAAAAAGGTGCTGCCGACAGCGTCCTTCGCACTCACCGAAGGAGCCACCCCGCCAAGCGCTTCAAGCGGCCAGGAGATGTTCAATGTGGGATCATTCCATACAATCGACCGCTCCCCTTCTGGATAATAAAGATTGGTCGTCTTGTAAAGCACCTCGGCTGTATCACTTAGCACGAGAAACCCATGGGCGAACCCCTCCGGAATCCAAAGCAATTCCATCTCCCCCGCCTCATTCCGCGGCTTCAAATGAAATCCCGCCCACTTCCCAAAATCAGCCGAATCACGTCGAAGATCCACCGCAACATCCCATATATGGCCACTTAGCACGCGCACCAACTTCCCCTGCGGTTTCCCCAGTTGGTAATGCAAACCACGCAAAACCCCTTTAGCCGAAAACGACTGATTATCCTGCACAAACTCGCTGGGAAGCCCAGCAGCAGCAAAGGTTGATTGATTGAATACTTCTGCGAACCAACCGCGACTATCACCAAAGAGCCGGGGTTGAAGAAGCTTAACGTCGTGCAGCGGAGTTTCAATAACTTGCATCCAAGCAGTTTAGCCAGAACAGACCCCAAAGAGTGGTATTACAGGTTCAAAAGAGGAACAAAAAAGCAAACTGTATAATTCTTTCACCCTGCACGGAAATTAAACGAGTAGACTGTGCAAGTTACGACTGAAATTCTTTCTCCGGGTTGTTGGTTATCACAGGCAGTCAAAGAAATTGATTTGTCGCGAAACGAACGACAGTGTGAATGATAAGAAGCGCGGACGTTGACGGCCTTACTTTTATAAGGCTGCGCAGACGGAAGAAGAAACCAAGCCGCAACGAAGCTATGCACGAGCAACCGGCATGACCGAGGCCCTGCGTCAGGGCCGTAAGCATGCAGACACAGGACATCAATGCAGGCTGAATATCAATCTCCCGAGTCGCGGGTTGCGGCGATAGAAGATTCTTATTCGTACACGGAAGCGGTTAGCAGACCGGTGAGCATATCGCACCGGGCAAACCGCATTCCATCAGAGCTTTTCCGATATAGAGTGATCAAGCGTTGCGCCGATGTGCTGTTGGTGCTGGTTTCCACGCCATTGACGTTGCTGACGCTAGGCATCGTATCGGTGATGGTGATGTTGAGCTCGCCTGGACCGGTGCTCTATTCTCACAGGCGAATTCGAAAAAATGGCGCATTCTTTTCTATGTGGAAGTTCCGAACGATGTGTGTCAACTCGGCGGAGGTTCTAGAGGAATACCTGGCCAAAGATCCCCAGGCGCGCCTCGAGTGGAATGAAACCCACAAGCTGCGGCATGATCCTAGGATCACACCTATCGGCTTATTTCTGCGGAGATACAGTCTGGATGAACTGCCTCAGCTTTGGAATGTTCTTGCGGGACAAATGAGCCTCGTGGGGCCACGTCCAATTGTGGCTGCAGAAGTTGAAAAGTATCGCGACTCCTTCCGATGTTATTGCAGGGTCAAACCTGGCCTAACGGGTCTTTGGCAGGTGTCGGGCAGGAGTGAGCTGACCTATGATGAGCGCGTGGCGCTTGATTGCAAGTATGTACAGCGCTGGTCACTTTGGAATGACTTTAAGATTCTATTGAAAACCTTTTCGTCAGTGATCAATCAGGATGGTGCATTCTAGGGCCTCCCTTTAGCAAATAGCATCCTCGCTGTGGGCATCGCTTCGTTATTTCCTAAACGGATTTCGGTACAGTTCGAAGGATGGCTCAGCCTTGCGCCATATTCCGTAGACAGATAGATAATTTATTTAGACAAAGGGCATGGCCTTGAAAGGTCTTCTCGTATGAAGACCAAGGTAGTTTCAGCCGATTCAAGCCATGAGGCTGCGTGGCCGGAGAATTGCTATGGAAGGGATGCGAGATTTACTGAAGGGCGCGCTAAGCCGTAGCTTAAGCACGCTGCGGGCTGAAGACAAGCTTGCAGCAGCGTGGTCGGTAGCCTGCGGTAGAGCTCTGGCAGGGCGGGGGAGTGTCGTTGGATTTGCGGACGGCCTGGTCTATGTGGAAGTGACCGATGGGGCGTGGTTGCGGCAGATGATGAGTATGCAGGGTCAACTTGCCCGGGAAATGGGACGAATCGCAGGAGTGCAGGTACGCGGGATACACTTTGAAGTGAAGGATCAAAAGAAGAGAGACTGCCGTCAATGAGTGAAGATGTAAGCGTATCAATCGATGACGTAAGGCGAGTAGCCGAATTGGCGAATTTGGAGCTAACCGCTGAGGAGGAGCCGCGAATGCAGCGAGATTTGTGCGCGATTCTGAAGCATATAGCCCAACTGAACGAGCTGGATACTGCAGGCATTCCTGCAATGGCTCAGGTGGGCGAGATGCTGGGTGGTTTGGTACAGGACCGCGGAGAGACGCTCCGTGAAGATACCGTGAGACCCTCGATTGACAGGGCAAAGGTAATGGCCTCGGCTCCAGAGACAGATGGGCGATTTTTCAAGGTCCCCAAGGTTATCGAACGATAGTCCACGAACGGACGGATGCAGGTAAACGCAATATTTTAAGGCGGCAAGGTGAGCGTAAAGGCAACGGAATTAGAGAGTTTGACAATTGACGGAGCGCGTAAGGCAGTAGCTTCCGGTGAAACGACAGCAACGGTTCTTGCAGAGCTGCACTATGAGCGAATCAAGGCTCAAGATATTGAAATCAATAGTTTTCTGGCTTTGAGCCGCGAGCGCGCTTTGCTGCAGGCTGCGAAGATCGATGCAATGGTAACTAAGGGTGAGGTGCTACCGCCATTGGCTGGAGTACCGGTGGGAATCAAAGATGTGTTGACGATGCAGGGGGCTCCGGCGACAGCAGGGTCATTGATTCTAAAGGGTTATCGCCCTCCCTACGACGCTACCTCCGTAACCAAACTGGAGGCGGCGGGGGCGGTTTTGTTGGGCAAGATCAACTGCGATGAATTTGCGATGGGGAGCTCGAATGAAAATTCGGCTTACGGTCCCGTGTTGAACCCAAAGGCTTTGGATCGGGTTCCTGGTGGATCAAGTGGCGGCTCGGCGGCTGCCGTGGCTGCAAGTTTCGCAGTTGCAACACTTGGGACCGATACTGGGGGTTCAATTCGGCAGCCGGCGGCCTTCTGTGGGGTAGTTGGCGTTCTTCCGACTTATGGACGCGTAAGCAGGTATGGGTTAATTGCGTTTGCTTCGTCACTAGATCGGGTGGGACCGTTCGCGAAGAATGTTAAAGATGCCGCGACTGTGCTGCAAGTACTTGCTGGGTATGATGTTATGGACGCTACCTCGTCGGACCGTCCTGTGGATGATTATGTTGGCGGGCTAGCAAAACCGGTGGAGGGACTTCGGATCGGTGTGCCGCAGGAATATTTTGGCGAGGGGTTGGATCCGGAGATTCGCGTTGCAATTGATGGTGTACTGGCTGGTTTAAAGGCGGCAGGATGTGTGGTAAAGCCGGTTAGTTTACCCCACACAAAATATGCGATTCCGACATACTACGTGATTGCGACGGCGGAGGCCTCCTCGAACCTGTCCCGATTCGATGGGGTAAGGTTCGGGTTGAGGGATGCCGAGGCAAAGACGCTGGCAGAGATGTTCCGTCGTACCCGGGATGCGGGGTTTGGTGCAGAGGTGAAGCGGCGGATCCTTTTGGGAACCTATGCCTTGAGCGCGGGATACTATGACGCCTATTACCGGAAGGCGCAACAGGTACGGACGCTGCTGACGCGCGATTTCCTCACTGCGTTTGCTGATGTTGATGTTCTGGTGGCACCGGTAACGCCCACTCCTGCGTTCAAACTGGGTGAGAAGACAGATGATCCGGTGAAGATGTACCTGGAGGACATCTATTCGGTTGCAGCGAGTCTGGCGGGAATCTGCGGCGTGAGCGTGCCTTGCGGTGAGACGAAGGGTGGGTTGCCAATTGGCGTTCAGATATTGGGCCGCCACTTCGGCGAAGCAACGATGCTACGAGTGGCCCATCAGGTGGAGGCTTCGCGGAAGAGCGCTGTGAGCGAGTGAAGGCGGTTTCCAGATCTTACGGGCGTTGTGCGACGCTCACAAGTAGCTACGAGGGAACCCAAGTCCCACTTCTTTTTCGTTGCGCGAAATACATTCGCGTATGCTGGAAGCAGCGATTTCAAAGGAGTTCCGATTGCCTGAAGAAGGGTGCAGAATCGCTTTGTCTCCGCACCGTCGTCTTTTACCTGAGGAGTCGGATTGAAGAGTAAGACAGAGTCGAGAGGTTTACAGCAGATGCCGTTCGGTGGTTCCCGCAAAGTCTTGAAGGCAGGATGTGTGGCTTTATTTACTGTGCTCGGAGCGAGCATCTCGCCTGCTCAATTGGGGCAGGGCTTAGGTCAGGCTTTGGGGAGTGGTTCGGATCAAACCTCCTGCAATCCGAACGATCCGACATGTCAGGCGTACAGTTCCAATCAGATGCAAGGCCAGGCGCCGGTGAATCAGCCGTCCGCGTCCACTAGTTCGCAGGGTATCGTTCTGCAAACCGGACAGACTGATCAGAACGGCACTAATCAGCAAGGGACGCAGATACAACAGCAACTTCAACGCCTTCCACTGGATTCTCCTACTGAATTTCAGCAGATGATTGCCAATTCGACGGGCAAGACGTTGGCGATCTATGGCGCATATCTCTTTCGGAACCCGCCCTCTACTTTCGCACCATTGAATATGGTGCCTGTAACGCCGGACTATGTTGTGGGGCCAGGAGATGAGTTACTCATCCAGACGTGGGGACAGGTAACACTGAACAGCCGGTTCATAGTCGATCGATCCGGCAGCATCTACATTCCGCAGGTTGGTACTTTGCACGTGGCAGGGCTGAAGTTTGCGCAGATACAGGATTACCTGAAGGCGCAGATGGGCAGGGTCTTTCGAAACTTTGATCTGAACGTGAACATGGGGCAGCTACGTTCGATCCAGGTCTTTGTTGTCGGGCAAGCCAAGCGTCCTGGAAGTTATACCATCAGCTCGCTGAGCACGCTGGTTACTGCAATCTTTGCGACAGGTGGGCCTGCTCCGCAAGGAAGTATGCGGCATATTCAGCTGAAGCGTGAGGGTAAGATAATTGCCGATTTTGACCTGTATGACATGCTTCAGCATGGTGATAAAACAAAGGACGTCCAGTTATTGCCCGGCGATGTAATCTATATTCCCCCGGTGGGACCGCAGGTTGCTGTAGCAGGCAGTGTGAATGCACCTGCCATCTATGAATTGAAGTCGGTCACCAGTTCTACGGTTGGGGATGTCCTGGAGCTAGCGGCGGGCCTGACCAGTGTGGCATCGGGAGAGAAGCTCCGTCTGGAGCGTGTGGACGAACATCGAGTCCGCAGCATGAGTGAGATAGCTCTCGATTCGCAAGGGCGAGCCACGGTCCTGCATGACGGCGATCTGCTTGAGCTTGTGGCGATCGTGGATCAATACAAGGACGCGGTGACCTTGCGTGGCAACGTTGCGAATCCAGGACGGTATGCGTGGAAGCCGGGTATGCGGGTCCGCGATCTTATTCCGAATAAGGACGCTCTGATCACACGGGACTATTGGCTGAAACGCAGCCAGCTAGGCCAGCCGATGATGAGCTATATTCCGACCTGTCTGCCGATGACTCCATATGGAATACCGAGTCTGCGGTATGGAATCCCGGTTGGTGAAGAGGGCGAAAATCCAAACTGGCGATACTCATCGACGAGAAATCCGAATTTGATTGGCATGCCATTTGGATCTGGAGACGGAAGCACAAATACCCAAGAGGCGACTTTGGGTGACGGATCGAAGCCGATGACGGATGGCGCTTTGGACTGCGCTCCTATTCCTCAATCTGCAACTTCCGCCAGCGGAGTGAATGACCGCATTGGATCCACGTCGGCAAATCAGAGCGCCAATCAAGCTATGCCGCCAAATGGAACGCAGAATCCTCAGAGCGGCGGGAGTTCGAATCCAACTAGTAATGCGAATCCAACTAGTACTGCGAATACGACGAGTTCGGCGGGGGCCAGCATCGGTTCGACTCTTGCGAACGCTTCTTCCGGACAGTTCCGGCCTCGTAACGACGTTAAGCTCTCTGAGCCCGACATCGATTGGGGTTACGCGGTTATTGAGCGTCAGAGTAAAGAGAATCTGACGACCTCGCTGGTGCCTTTTAACCTAGGGAGGCTGGTTCTGGAAGGAGATGCCTCACAGAATCTGGAGCTGCAGCCGGGAGATGTGCTAACCATTTTCTCTAAGGCAGATATCCGGGTTCCGCAGGCGCAACAGACGAGATTTGTTCGGCTAGAGGGAGAATTTATTTCTTCCGGTGTATATAGCGTTTTGCCTGGCGAAACATTGCAACAGCTTGTGAAGCGTGCAGGCGGTATAACAACCGAGGCCTATCTGTACGGCTCGGAGTTTACCCGCGAATCCACACGTCGCGTACAACAACAGCGGCTTAACGAGTATGTCGATCAGATAGCACTGCAGGCAAGCACGACCGCAAGTGCCAATGCGAGCCGCTCTATTAATCCTCAGGACAGTGCTGCAGTAGCTGCGGCACAGCAGCAGAATCAGAATATTGTTAATAGTCTTCGGCAGGCTCGATCGACGGGACGGATCGTTCTTGGTCTGTCGCCGGACAGTAGCAGCATTACTCAGATACCAGATCTGCCGTTGGAAGATGGCGACCGATTTATTGTCCCGCGCTTCCCCTTGACTGTAAGCGTAGATGGGGCGGTCTATAATCAGAATTCGTTCGTGTATGATCCGCACCTTCGTGTCGGAGACTATATACGGCTGGCCGGCGGTGCTAATCGCGATGCCGATACCAAGCGCGCTTATGTAATCCGCGCCGGCGGATCCGTTATCAGCAGGCAGTACAGTTCTTCCTTGCGCGGCAATCGATTCGATTCGTTACATGTCAACCAAGGAGATACGATTGTGGTTCCGTTGAACCTGGACAAAGGCAAGACGATGCGTCTGATCGTGGATATTGCACAGATTGTGGGCCAGTTTGGAATAGCGATAGCTGCGGCCAATACGGTGTTAGGACAATAGCTATATTGTTAGAGAAAGTTGATCTAAAGGAACCTGGATAGGTGGTTTTATAGACCGCCTATTGAGGGATATTTCCGAGTGGATTCATGTCGTTTGCGACGAGCGATGTTGGTAAACAAAGGACGAGCCAGCCCCGGGTTTAAGCGTTCGCCCAAAACGAACGGAATATGGAGCGCGCGATCTCTTTTAGACAAGCGGCACTCAAAAAATGCTGGATTTTCTCGATGCTCGTTTTGGTAAAGAAAGAGTTATGTCGAAATTATCTATCGGTGTCGTAGTTCCCACTCTAAATGCCACTAAAGATTGGTCCAACTTCGCACCGAAGCTGCTGGAATCCATTTCACCAGATCGTGTGCTTATAATCGACTCCTCGTCGGTTGACGGTACAGCGGACTTAGCTCGGGCTGCAAATTTTCGAGTAATTACAATTGCTCGCGAGGAGTTCGGTCACGGCAGGACTCGTCAGTTGGCGGTGGAATTGCTCTCAACCGTCGATATTATTGTGTTTTTGACTCAAGATGCGGTGCTTGAAAGTTCAAACTCAATTTGTACACTGCTCCAACCATTCGATGACCCCACTGTTGTCGCGACGTTTGGGCGTCAACTACCCCGAGAGGGAGCAACCCCCATAGAAACTCATGCTCGCCTTTTCAATTATCCTGCTCAAGCTAGCGAGCGAACTTTAGCCAGTCGGGATCAGCTAGGTTTCAAAGTCATTTTTATTTCAAATTCGTTTGCAGCCTATCGTCGTGACACCCTAGTGACAGTCGGCGGATTTCCTCGCAACGTAATCTTTGGAGAGGATACGATAGTTGCGGCCAACTTGCTTCTGTCCGGATGGAAGATTGCTTATGTAGCGGAGGCAAGAGTTTATCATTCCCATAGATACTCTTGGACCCAGGATTTCAGGCGCTACTTCGATATTGGCGTACTACATGCGCAAGAGAATTGGTTGCTCGAAAAATTCGGAAATACTGGTGGCGAAGGAAGCCGTTTTGTACGATCGGAATTGAAGTATCTCTGGCCAAGGTACTGGTGGCTCATTCCTTCAGCAGTGATCCACACCGCACTCAAATTTGTTGGTTATCGGCTTGGCAGAATTGAAAATAGATTGAGCTCACGATGGAAACGCAAGCTAAGCATGCACCCCAATTTTTGGAAATAGAGTCGAGAGCTAATCATCGATGGAAATGTAACTCCGGATTCCAGGTAATCTGAAGCCATCCGCTTGTGTTGTGTTGCGCCCCGCTCATGTAGGACGGAATTAGGAAGCGCTCATATTGAGTAAAGACCTGGGCAGTCCAGTGGCGGTTGATTGCGTATGAGGCATTTGCGAAACCGTCGGTAATGGTGCTACCGCCAGGGAGGAAGAGGGTGCCTCCTTTATTTTGTCGGTAACCTGCCTCAATTCGTGTTCGAGCTGAGAACCAGTACCCAGCTCGGCCTTCAATGGCGCGGCCGTCCCGGCCTACTGCATTGCCAAGCATGAAGCCTTTATTTGTATTGCCGTCAAGGTACTGGTTGTTTATGAAGAAGTGTTGCCCGCCAAAGTCTCGGGGCAGACCTGTGGAACTGACTGCCTCTACATGAAGATCCACGTGTGGGAGAAAAGGCAGCTGCGCGAAGTAGATACCTGGGCTCCAGGCCGCCCGGCGTGGTGCGGCAATGGGGTTCGGATCGTCATCAGAGTAGGCATCGGCATATAAGGTTATAGATCTGCGTACAAACGGTAGTTTGTATCTGAAGTCGAAGTTGCTCTTGCGGTCGCCGGGATCGTTACGGTCGCCATAGAGCGCGACGCCAGCCCCCACATAGCTGCCAGTTGAATTGAAGCTAAATATATTTTCTTTGAAACTATGCAGTGTGATGGGGTGTCCCATGCCCCAGAAGATGGACCAGCGAGTAAAGCTGATCTCCAGATTGTCGCCAAAATTAAAAGCAGCTTTCTGACCATTGAACCAGGGACGTGCCGGATAAGAATGCCCCGAGAGTTTGCCCAGGACAACATCGAAGCGATACGTGCCAAGCGTTGAAAAAAACGGAAATGGGTGGGGACGTGTCGAAACGAAGCGCAGGTTATATGTAGGTTCGGCATTGCTGGAGAGCGCGAGCGGCCCCATAGTCGTCGGCCCCCAATACAGTTCCTGTTTGCCAAAGGTAAGCGCGTTACCCGCAAATGCAGTGCCTGCATAAAGCTCGATTGGGCGTTGGCGGTCGTATGCAGCGCGCGCAGCTATGGGTTGGATGGTTGGGTCTCCGTCGCCATTGGGGGGGAATCGGTCCAATGTATTGATAAGCGCATTGGTTTCGGCGGATTCCGCTGGATTTCCCGGACTATGTTGCAATTCCTGGCGAGCGTAGAAGAAGAGTCGGCCATAGTGGGCGCGTGCTGAGAATCCTCCGATGAAATTACTGCCGCGGCCTTGGGGGCGGCCAAAGTCGTTCCACCATGTCTGGCCGAAATGGAAGCTGTCATTGAGCGCAGGCCCTGCGATAGTCCCGAAGCGGGTATAGACCGATTCCAGCGAAAATGCTGCGTAAGAAGCTGGCTCATCTTCGAGTTCCCGCTGAAGATCGTTCATCAGTCGGTACGCTTCAGCTAGTTGTCTGTGGCTGAAGTCATTTGGTCTTTCAGCGAGTTCCTCTGCAAGTCTGAGTTGGCGCAGGCACTCCTGGCGGGTCCACGGTCGGATGGAGGCACTTTGCCCCGGGATGAAGCCCATCGTGAACAAGCGTTCCAGCGCGGGATATACCCAGCTATCCATTGGAACGTTAGTCGATCCGATGGTATCTGGATCGGGGTCAAAAGGCGGCGGCGGACGATTCGCGAACGGGTCCGGCGTTAGTTGGGCAATCGTCTGCTGCAGTTCGGTGGCAGAGGCAATAGTAGTCGAAGTAGGTGTCGTTGGTGGAGGCGGTGGCGTCGGAGGACGCCTGGCGAAAGTCGCCGCGGGTGGTAGGAAGTCGTAGGGGTCCAAGCTGAAGTTGTGGTGTGCCTTGTAGACGTAATGGCCGATCAACCAGCCGGATGCGCTGCCTACGAGCACGTCCGAGGGGAAGTGATTATAGGAAAGCACGCGGCTGACGCTCACTGTCGAAGCTAGACCATAGACTATGGTTCTTGGGAGCCAGCCACGGTATTCCTCTCCGATCACAGCAGCCATTGACCAAGCAGCGACTGCATGATTTGAAGGGAACGATGAGTTCGAGACGCTTGAAGTAAAGAAGTTTCCGGCGGCATTGTTCACAAGGGGACGATCACGGCGGAAGACAGCTTTGAGGGCTTCGTTGACGATCAGGCTATTTGCTAAAGCTTCTCCTGTTAGTAGTCCGGTTTCATGTGCCTGCGGAGCGTGATTGAAGAGGCTCCATGTGAAAGCGGCCGCCGGAATTGCGCCCAGTGCCACGATGCTGCCAGTGGAGACGTTGTTGGCTGTCTTCTGTTCGCTGGTGTTGAGGTGGATGGCCGAGGTCATCGTGTGCTGATCGCTTGCGATCAACGTACCTGTTGCCGCACCCAGCGGAACCAGCCACATCGCATCCTGTGGACGAATGTGGAGGGGGCTTGTCCAGATGACTTTCTGATCGAGCAGAATGCGCTTTGGTGTCCCTAGAAGGGTTACATTTTGGGGCCTTGGCCTGGGCGTGGGGGCCGTGGAAGTGTCCTTTGGAACGGATGTTTGCGGTGCAGGCTCGTCGGGTAGTGATGTCGAGACATTTTCCGATTTGCGAGCGACATCCTGAGCAAATCCGTGCTGTGCTGTTGTCAGCAGGAGAGACGTCGCAAGGCAAAGGGATTTGGCCAATGCCCTTGGCGTCACATCCAGGGAGGAAGATCGCTGCAGCGGAACGTTGAAGATACTCAGACCCCTTGGCAGGGGCCAACTGACCGGACCCCAGACGTACTGAACGTGTTCGGCTCAGTGCGTCTATTCTACCGTCCAACCGCCTAAATTCCATTCCCACAATGGGAGCGGGTATCGCTGCGGCTACAGGTGATAAATATGAGCTGCTCCGAGGACCAGCGCGAGCGTTATAGCAGCGATGACGATCTCGCCCAGCGCGCCGACGATAAACGGTCGTGCGCCCTGCTTGAAGAGGTCTTTGAGGTTGGTGCGCAGGCCGACTCCGGCGAAGGTCAGTAGGAAGGCCCATCGGCTTAGGTTCCCTAATGCTGTCAGCTGAGCCTTGCTGAAGCCCAGCGCTGCGATCGTTGGGTTGGTTGAGGATCCCAGGGTTGCCAATAGCGAGATGAACAAGAAGCCGAGGACGAACTTAGGGAACTTCTTCCATAGGAACGCAGTCTTATTCTGGAGCTGGGCTGTCGTGGTGTCGTTGGCTAGGCCTTTGCGTGCCCACTGGATCGCGTAGGCGAGTACGACGAAGCCGATCAGGGCGTTGCGGCAGGTCTTGGCGAGTACGGCGTACTTGCCCGCGGCGTCGGAGAAGAGCGCTCCGGCGGCGGTGGCTTCGGCGGTGTTGTCGACCGCGAGACCAGCCCAGAGGCCGTAGGCGTGATCGCTCATGTTGAGTGCGTGGCCGATCAGCGGGAAGGCGAAGAGGGAGATCGCGCCTAGTGCGAGGATTGCGGCGATTGCTGTAGAGGAGTCTTCCTCGTCGGCGTCGATGGCTCCTTGCGTGGCGATGATGGCTGAGACGCCGCAGATGCTTGATCCGACGGCGAGCAGGGTTGTCAGCTTCGGGTTGAGCTTGAAGGTGCGACCGAGCCACGTCATGAAGGTGATGGAGAGAGCGAGCGCGATAAAGACGAGGATGAGGGAGATTCCGCCGAGCTTCAGGATGTCTCCGAGGACGAAGCGCGCGCCGAGCAGGATGATTCCGGCCTTGAGCCAGAACTCGTAGGTCGCTACTCCGGGGCGGAAGATGCGTGCGAGGCCGATGGTGTTGGCGATGAGAGCGCCAAAGAGGATGGCCCAGAGGACATACTCGATGTTGGGGAAGGTGATGTGATGGGCTTTAGTGTAGGTGTTGAGGAAGTGCTCGACGAACTTGCCGGCGTAGCCGACGATGGCGAGCAGGGTGATCCCGGGCAGGAGGCTGAGGAACGTGCTCGGCTGCTCGGGTGGTCGAGAAGGATATTCGGTGCGAAGGTCGGGTAGTTCGGCGGGAGTGGCCATTTGGACGTTCCTTTGAAGGCAGCTGGTGAGTTACCAGGCGATGGTCTTGATAAGGCCGATGCGGACGAAGAGGGCGAGAGTGAGCGAGAGGAGGATTGCCCAAGTATCGGTGGAGAGGCGGAGGCGTTTGGATGCCATGAGAAGCTCCTGTGAAACGGGTGGAAAAGCGCTCGGACGAAAGCATCGAGCTGCTCATTTACAAGAAATTTGGAGGGTATTTGCGGAAGGAACTAGCGACTACAACAGCGGGTGGACATGAGGTGCAAGGGCGCGAGTTGGCGAGAGACCGTCATGTTGGCTGTAGTTTATAGCAGTTTCAGCGATTGCGAGACACAGATTTGATGAAAAGGTTGCGCGCAACTAGCCGCGCTGAATAGGTGTTCAGTGTGGTGTAGTCAGGAGGTTGGTCATGAAAGTTATGAATGGAAAAGCGATGGTTGCAAAGGTGATGACGGTTGGTTTGCTGGCTGGTGCTTTTGCTCTGGCCGCGCCGGTTAAGGCTGAGGCGCAGGGTTTTGCGGTTGGCGTTGAGGTTGGCTATCCGCGTTATGATTTTGACCGTCGCGACTACTATGACCATCTCCGGTTTGAACGAGAGCGTCGTGAAGCTTTCATCCGTCAGCAGGAATGGGAGCGACGTCAGGCCTTCCACCGGCATCAGGAGTGGGAGCGGCGACAGGCGTTTCGGTATGGGCATGACCGCGATTGGCGGTAATACGGTTTAGGTTTCGATAGCAGGGCCGGCGCGGAAGTGGTCGCGCCGGCCTTGCCGTTTCTGATTACTTCTCGGTTAGAGGCTGGTAGTAGCGGGTTTCGGGTGAGGCGCAGGCCTGGCAGAGGGTCTCTTCTCCGACGAGGACTTCGCGGTCGTAGTTGATGCCTTCTCCGCAGCGGGCGCAGGCGATGCGCGCGGACTTGTAGCCGGGCATCTCGCGTGGGTGGATCGGGACGGTGACCCATTCTTCGGAGAAGAGCTCGGTTGCGGGGAGTTCGCGGTAGGCGAGCATCTGCTGCTGGTTCTTGTTCTCGATGTTTGGGTATAGCTCCCGGGCGCGTTGCTTGGAGGACTCCAATGCGGCGATGCGGATGGCTTTGCCGGTGCTGAGGTCGACGAAGGTTGCGGCCATCTTGCCCCAGTCGCGGAATTTTAGAGCTCGCTTGCCGAGACGGCATCCGGTGACGACGGCGATGGCGTCGGTGGCGCAGCGGTCGATCTCGACGTAGGTGACGAGGCGTTTGCGGTCGGCTCCTTTAGGATCCTCGATGCCGAGGCGCTCGCAACCGAGCATGGCCATGCGGACGCCGAGGATCTGGCCGGCGCAGAGGTGGCCGTGGGCTACTTCTGCTTCTCCGAGGAGGGCGTCGAAGGTCTGCATGGGGTGATGATACTGCTTGCGTCTGATAGTCGGGTACCCCCCGGGGGGTGGTTCTGGTATCTCCTTTATTTTGTTGTTCTTGCGTTTTTAGTGTCACGTAAGTTCGTCTTTCTAAAAGGGTTACAGCTAAATTCGTCTTTCTAAAAGGGTTACAGCTAAATTCGTCTTTCTAAAAGGGTTATAGGCAATAGAAAAGCCCCAGCTTTGGCCGGGGCTTTTTCTTTTCCTACTATTTCAAGTATAGCGGATTGGATAAAACTACTTTGCAGTGGGGATTTCATTTGTTTTGTTGGAGTTGCGCGGTTTTGGGACTTGACATGGGATTTTGCTGAGGTTTTTAGAGTGATTCTTCTAAGCGACTTATTTATTGAGGGATATGGATTGCGGTCCTATAGCTTTTTAGCGGCGGGATAGGAGGGCGTACTCCAAGGGAAGCCCCATTTCTTTGGGGTGGTTGAGAGGGAGATGCAACTGCAACGGCAACGGCAATAGATCAGTCGTTGCGGCTTCGCCTTCACTCCGGCCTTCGGCAGAGCGGTAACCGCTTTGCGGTGGTCTTTTAGACGCGGGGCTAAAGCCCCGCTCTACCTCAGAAGCAACGGCAAGAGCAACGGCAAACAAGAACAACGGCAACGGCAACGGCAAGAACAAGAACAACGGCAACGGCAAGAGCAAGAACAACAGCAGCGGCAAGAGCAACGGCAATGGCAAGAACAACGGCAACGGGCAATAGACAACGGCAAAAGCAGGTCCCTTCAGGGATGACAGGCAAGAGAGGCAACGGCGATAGCAATAGCAACGAGCAAGAGAGGGAAAAGCAGAACAGAGCTTAGTTTGTGAGGAAGCAGAGGAGGGAGGCCAGGACGCCGGTGGAGCCCATGAGACGGAGGCGGGCGTGACCGATGTGGACCTGGAGGAGGTGGGAGAAGAGGTCGGGTTTGCGCTGGAGGGTGGTGAGTGCTCTCGTCATTAGGGCTGGGGAGCGGTCCATTAGGAGCATGGTGCGGGACATGAAGTGAGGAAGGCAGTGGAGCCGGGCGTGGGCGCGTTCATAAAGACCGAGATCTTCGACGCGGAGCGCGTGCGCGAGTTCGAGAGCCTGGCGGAAACAGAGGGCGAGGCCTTCGCCGGTGATGGCATCAACCGAGCCGGAGGCGTCGCCGATGAGAGCGATGTTGCCGGAGGTGACGCGGCGGAGCCGACGGCTCATGGTGATGGCTCCGCGCGGAGTGTCGCTTGGCGGGGCGAAGGCGAGGCGGTGTTGCAGGGAGGGGAAGAGATCGAGCGCGTGGTCGATGCCGATGAATTTTGATGAGGCGATGAAGGCGACGCAGACCTCGGTGGGGGAGACGGGGGTAACGTAGGCCTGGGCGTGATCGGTCCAGTGGACTTCGACGAAGTCTGTCCAAGGGGTGATGCTGAAGTGCTGGCGGAGGCCGATTCGTTTGCGGCTGGCGGAGGCCCGGTCGAGGCGTGCGATGGCGCGGATGCGGGACTGGTGGCCGTCGGCGCCGATGATCCAGCGGGCACGGAGATTTGTCTTGTTGGTGTGGACGTATTCGTCCTGGACGCTTTGCACTGCGGTTTGCCAATGAAAACGGACGCCGAGTGCGATGGCGCGATCGAGGAGAAGCTGGTAAAGGACGGTTCGACGCACGCCACGGCCGGGGCCTACGGGGAAGATGGCTTCGGATGTGTTGGAGCCGCCGAGGAAGCGAATGCCGCGAAGGGGGTGGCTGGCGGATTGCAGGAGGTTCTGCGCGGAGGGATGGTCGAGGTCGATGCCGAGCTGGGTCAGAGCGGCGAGGGTGTCGGGCATGAGGCCTTCGCCGCAGGCTTTGTCGATGGGGGGCTTCCTGCCGTCTGCTACTTCGACATGGAAGCCCTGCCGGGCTGCGGCGATGGCACAGGCTAAACCGGCGGGGCCTGCTCCAGCGATGAAGACATCTACGACACGATCGGCACTGCTAACGTTCATGGGGCCTGCTGACGCGGGGTAAGGCCTACCACTGGAGCAGAACGAGCTCCGAACAGAAGGCTGGACCCATGGCAGCGAGGATGCTGTAGCAGCCGGGGGTCCCGGGGTGGTTGAGAAGGTAGTCCTCCATTACGGCCAGAACGGAGGCGGCTGATAGATTACCAACTTCGCGGAGGCTCTTCCACGAGGGAGCGAGAGCGTTGGGTGGAAGGTTGAGGGTGGATTCCATTGCTTCAAGAACTTTCGGTCCTCCGCTGTGGAAGATATAGCTACAGATACGGTCCATGGTTAGACCACTCTCGGCGAGAAAGGTCTCTACGTTGCCCCGAAGGTGCTCGTTGACGACTTTAGGAACGTCGGGGGAGAGGACGATTTTGAAGCCGGTGTCGCCGATGTCCCAGCCCATGATGTATTCGGTGTTGCGGTAGAAGGTGGATCGGGTGGAGACCACGCGGGGTGCGGGTTGTTCAATGCTGGTTTGGCGGCGGCCGATGGGAGTGTCGGCTCCAGCGATGATGACTGCGGCGGCGCCGTCGCCGAAGAGCCCGCAGGAGATGAGATTTGCGATGGACTGGTCGTTGTCCTGCCAGGTGAGAGAGCAAAGCTCGACAGAGAGCAGGAGCGCGTATTGATCGGGGAAGGCGCGGACGTAGTCGGCGGCGCGGGCGATGCCTGCTGCTCCGGCGACGCAGCCGAGGCCGAAGATGGGTGTGCGCTTGACGTTGGTGGGGAAGGGCATCCGGTTGATGAGGCGGGCGTCGATGGTGGGGCTGGAGATGCCGGTGACGGAGGCGAAGAAGATAGCGGAGATGTCGGCTGCGGTGAGGCCGATGCGATCGAGGGCGGTAGTGATGGCCTGTTCGCCTAGCTCGAGGGCGGCTTTGATCCATGCGTTGTTGGTGGGACCGAAGCCGGAGAGGTTTTCGTAGACGTCGAGGGGGAAGACGAGGTTGCGGAACTCGACGCCGCAGTTGGCGTGGAGACGATTGAGGAGGCGAGGCTCTTCCATACGGTCCTGCCAGCGGTTTCGGAGTGCATCAGTGATAACTGCCTGGGAGTATCGATAAGGTGGATATGCTGTTCCGACGGATGCAATGCGCATGCTTATAGGAGCCCTTTATGGTTGCCGTGGTTCGTTGAATGGACTGCCTGACTGACAGCCGTGCAAGTCCAGTTGGACGCTGGCTGGGTCTCGCTGACGAATGAATTACAAGAACGCGACATGATCAATGCATTCCAGCGTACACGCTGAATGAAGATGTGGCATTTGAATTCCGATTGCGGGGATATCAAGGGATGCGGGCTAGCTCTCGCGCGTAGAGTGTGTTTTGAGGATATTCGCTTGAGAGCTCGGTGAGGATGGAGCGGGCTTCGTTGGGGCGGTTGTCGCGAAGTGCGGCGACAGCGAGCATCATTCGGGCGAAGGGGGCGAGGTAGTGGCCCTCGGCTGCGGTGAGCCGGAGAAGGCGGATGCCTTCTTCGCGGTTGGTGGCTGCGCCGGTCATGCCAAGGATCCAGCGGATGGGCGCGGACTTGAGGCTGAGCATGTAGTTCTCGACGCCTGAGGCGAGGTAGGCGTCGGAGCGGTGGGGATCTATGGCGAGGACGCGTTTGGAGAAGGCGCTCGCTTCCTTGCTGTAGTTGAGCGCGGAGATGTCGCGCTTGTCGATCATGAGGGCGTAGTCGGACCGCATGCCGGAGACGAGGGTTTTGACGTAGAGAGCTGTGGCGTCGTTGGGATTACGCTGGAGGGCCTGGTCGGCGAGGGTCGAAGCCTTTGCGGTGAGGTCGTCGAAGTTCTTGCGGACGGTGGGGTCGGGAGTCAGGCGCTGGCGGTTGTCGAAGCGGGACTGGTCGGCGAAGAGCTGGACGTCAATGACGTGGAGACGGTCGAACTCGCCGAAGAGCCAGGCGGCGGCGTCGGAGACGGGGCCCATGGGGTCCTGGGGATGGTCGTGCATCCACTGCTGGAACTTGAGGTGGGCGGCCAGGAATTGCAGGTTGTACATGTCGTGGTAGCCGGCATCGAGCGGAGTGTTGCCTAACGGGGTGGCCGCCGAAAGCGGGAGGGACACCAAAAGCAGAATGAGGAGCAGGGAGGTAAGGCGCATGATTGTTCGGGGATTGCGGATGGAGACTACTGGCATTCTTTCACGACCTTGACAAGGCTTCACACGGTTGGACGGGCTCGACGGGGAAAGAGACTTATTGGGCGCCAATACTGTCTGGATGTTGAGATGCGGAGCGTCGAGGACGGGAGAGATGGTGAAATCCAGTTCCTTTTAATGTGCAATATTTTGCGCATTACCGAGTTAATTGATTTGCAAATGATTGAATTAGAAGATGGTTACTTTGGGTATCTAGTTGCAGATTAGGTGGATTAGAGCAAGTCCGTTAGAAGCTGGTTGGATGGCCGGCTCTAAACCTAGGTAAGTCTGAAGTTACAGGAAGAGTTGGAGCTTACACCCGCGCACCTGCAACACACTTCAGCACGATCCGCTCATGCGGAATTTAGGAGGATCAAATGCAGCTTTACTCAAAGCTCAATGCCCTTGGGGCGGTTCTTGCATTATCGACCGCTCTCGCATCCGCTACCACGATCACACTTACAAGCCAAGCCGGGTCTGCCACCGGCGATACGATTTATACCGCTACTACGGCAACTGGAACTTTTGCCTACACTGGAAATATCGGGACTAGCTTCGCATTGAGCAATGTGACGCCAACTTGGCATGTCGCACTTCCCGGTTCGACCTGGGTAGGCGTTTCTCCGACTGCAGGTCCCGACGGGACGAAGAATCCAGCGTTCGGCAATTACACCTTCGTGACAGACCTGGGTAAGGGGCTGGCGGGATTCTCTGGATCGATCGATGTTCTGGCTGATGACACGACAAGCGTTTGGCTTAACGGCACGTTGCTCGTGCCGCAGGCCGGTGGTACAGATGGCCACTGCGAATCGGATCTACCCAACTGCCTGAAGGTGTTTAACGTTGGGCTGCCCGGTGGCGCGGCGTTCAGTGCTGGCGATAACAAGCTGGTGTTCGACGTGCTTCAGTCTGGTAGGGGACCAGCAGGCGGATTGAACGATCCTTCAGGGTTGGATTTTGCGGGATCGATCTCGAATGGATCCGGCATCACTCCTGAACCGAGCACGTTGCTGTTGCTGGGAACTGGCTTGATTGGTTCAGCTGGTGCCCTTCTCCGCAGGATGCGCGGCCAGCGGCATCAAGCATAGTTGACCTGTAAAGATGGTGTCGTAACTCGACGATGCGGGATGGGAGATGGAAATCTCTCCTTCTGCATCGTCTGCTTTTTTGCGGGCGGAGTTAATTTTCCCGTTTTGCCGTGCAGATAGTTGCATGTTTTCCAAATGGACTATTTCTAAGTCGTTGAAATGTCTTGTGAAATGTTTGGCCACACAGTTGCACTTTAGCCGCGCAAGAAAGCCTGTAGCAGCAAGAGGACCCCGGCCCTAAGTAAGGACTGGAGTTCATTGGAAGAGTCCAGGCACTCTTGCACGAGCCGAATAGGCACGCACTTCAGTACGACCGCTCCATGCGGAATTTAGGAGGATGAATGAAGTTGTACTCTAAACTCTCTGCCCTGGGAGCGGCTGTTGTACTTTCGACCGCTTTCGCGTCCGCTACCACTATCACAATCGAAAGCCACGCCGGGTCTGGTGCCGGTGACACGATTTATACCTCCACGACAGCATCCGGACCTTTTAACTATTCTGGAAATATCGGTACTAGCTTCGCTTTGACCAACGTAACGCCGACTTGGCTGGCCGCGCTTGGCACATCGGAATGGGTAGGCGTTTCACCGACGGCCGGCCCAAGCGGTACTGTCAATCCGGCGAAGGGCAATTACACCTTTACGACGGACCTTGGTTCGGGATTGGCGGGATACTCGGGATCGATCGATGTCCTTGCCGACGACACGACAAGCGTTTGGCTTAACGGCACTGAGCTCGTGGCGCAGGGTGGCGGTTCGGATAATCATTGCGAATCGACTGGCATTTCCTGTCTGAAGGTGTTTAACGTTGGTCTGCCCGGCGGCGGGGCATTCGTTGATGGCGATAACACTCTGACGTTCGTCGTACTGCAGGCTGGTACGCAGGGCCCCGGCTTGAAGGGCAATCCTTCGGGTCTGGACTTCTCTGGATCGATCTCGAATAGTGGTATCACTCCTGAACCGAGCACGTTGCTGCTGCTCGGAACCGGTCTAATTGGTTCTGCGGGTGCCTTGTTCCGCAGGATGCGCGCCTAGTCGTATCGAGTAACGGATCAAATAAGTCAACGTGATGCAGGATTGGGAGGTCCAAACTTCCTCTTCCTGCATTACGGCTTTAGTTCATATTTTTTGGTTTGGGATTTATTTCCAATTTGGCCACGCAGTCGCTTTTAGTGGGCTCAACAAGCCCCGCACACAGATAAAGAGGATACCGGCCCTAAATCAGAGTTCTTACGAAGAGCCACTCGCGCTCTTCAGGTGCCGTATAGACCTGACTTCTGTACGACCCGCGCATGCGGGCTGAGGAGGATTCATGAGATTGAACTCCAGACTTTTCTCCCTTGGAGCCCTGCTTGTTCTGTCGACCGCTTACGCGTCCGCCGATACTATACTAAGCAGCTCCGCAACATTAACTTTTGCCGGTTACACTGCAACAGATCCAACGGGTTCCTTGCCCTCAGGGAGTGCGCCAACCTTTGATCTTGCTCCGGGCACTGTTTGGTTCGGGCCATTTGCCGGCTCGAGCTGGGTGGGTTCGACTCCAACCTCCGGCCCGGTCGGCACCGTCAATCCGAAGAGGGGTTATTACACCTACAATTACGACTTCACCCCCTCCGCAGGGGCTGGAAGTTACGAGCTCGATTTGAGTGTGCTCGCTGACGATACAGTCGAAGTTATTCTGAATCACACAAAGATAGAGGTACCTTTCGGTGGTCTAGGTAGCGACCGTCACTGTGCGGATAACGCACCTGGTTGTACAAAGGGCACTATATTCACGTTGCCTCCTACCTTAGAGTTGCTTGGAGCTACGGATCAACTTGAGTTCGTCGTCCACCAAGCGGGTCAAAGGCCGACAGGGGCAATAGACAATCCTTCCGGTGTGGATTTCTCAGGAGCCATCACACCAAGCGGGCACCTTACTCCTGAGCCCAACACACTGCTGTTGCTGGGAACGGGGTTGATTGGTGTTGCGGGTGCGCTATCGCGCAGGATGCGTGCCTAATGAGTTGAGATTTTAGAACTGAGATATTAGCCCCACTGGGCGCGCCGGGAGCGCGTCCAGTGGGGCTTTTTTTGTGGGCAAATTACTGTCCTTGTGGGCAAATCTTTGCACTCTACATGAAGTACATACTATCTAAGTTGTTTATAAATATAGCAATTAGTTTGGCGTCAAAGTTGCAATGTATGGCATGCAAGAGAGTAGCAGCAGTAAGGGATAGAGCTGAACAGGCTCAACCCTTGGTTCTAAAAAGCCAGTTCGACTGTTGCACTAACTATCATCACGTCGATTTCCAGAAACACCCGCTTTATGCGGTTTACCTCGGGAGGACTTAATGAATTTCTGCAGCAAACTTTCTACCTTGGGAGCGGCACTTGTATTGACAACCGCTTTCGCTTCAGCTGACACACTTCAGATCTCCAGCTTTGCTACGGGAGACTCTGTTGGCGCAAACAATACCGCTACCAAGTACGTGGGTACGCCTACAACGACCTACAAGCTGGATCCAGGCAATCCCTCTACTGGTTGGGCAGCAGCGATCGGCAGCTCAGAGTGGGTTTCGTATAACAAGGAGACAGGTCCTACGGGAAACGTCATTTCTCCTAATGGCCAATACACCTATACGACGACGTTTTCTCTGGATACGGTCAATGAGTCGTATACCGGCTTCCTGTATGTGCTGGCTGATGATACGACCGATGTCCTTCTGAATGGCCATTTGATCCAGGGTGTTGCGGCACCGGGCACCGATGGCCACTGCCAGCAGCACACACCGAACTGCACGACTCCTCTGAAAGTTATTTTGGATCCTTCTTTCTTCGTGGACGGCCTCAATACGCTGACCTTCGACGTTCAGCAGACTGGCCACGGCGCTCAGGGTCTGGACTTTGACGGCACGATCACTGGCTCGCCGTTCAAGGGCGGAACCTCCCCGACTCCAGAGCCGAGCTCGCTGATGCTACTTGGTACCGGTCTGATCGGTTCCGCGAGTGTTCTGTTCCGCCGGAAGCGCGCCTAAATTCCAAACCTTGCGGGGGTTGAAGAAACCTCCGCAGGATTGATTTTTGTTCCGATTTTCAAACGGTGAGTGCGAAGGAATTTATTCGCACTCATTTTTTTTTGTGTCGAAAAACAGACGATGACCAAGGCTAGCCTGCTGAGACGGGGCGATGCTAAACCGTTCGTGATCAGGAGAGTAGATTACACAGGTTTGTCTGCGATGCGCATTGAATCGAGAATGCATTGAATGGGTGGTGCGTTTATCGGCACTGTGACCGGGGTTTTCAGCAAAGTGGGCGTTGGGAGATGCAATAATGACTCAAACCACTCCCCGGATACGGGTAGCGACGCGCAAGGGCCTCCTGGCGAGGTTCATGGTCAGCTTCGTGATCTTTTCCCGGTGCAGTACGTCTCTGATTATGTGTGGTTTGCCAGCCAGAGCTGGTGTAGGTCTTATGGGCGAAATGCGATCGGCGACGTTTCAGGTGTTGCGATCACGTAGGTTTCCTGTTGCGGTACTTTCCACTGCCACTTTTGAGCAATATTGCGGCTCCACTTTCGAGCAATATTGCCGTTGGGACGCGAGAGCTAGACTCGCATCCATAGGTGGTGCCTGGCTTGATTCAACCAGTGGGCGAAGGAAAAGACCCACGCAACGATGTTCGATCTCCAATGCGGTAAGTGTTGTGCGTGAAGAACTGTCAGTACTCGGCTTGGTCGGCTCAGGTTACTAATAGCCTCTCGTTGCAAGTAAGCGGGAAGTTCAACCACCAAGGGTTGGATCGGGTACGAATCGGACAGTTCTCCTTAAGAAGGGGTGTGTCTGCAGATGCTTAATGAAGACCCGAAGACAGTTCCTCCCCCGCGCCCTTATCGCCTGAAGGAGATTGTTGTGAATCTATTTGCCATTTTTTTGGCTGCAATGTTTGTAGTGCATCCCGGCGGCAACACCAGGCCAGCCAACTCCACTACGCCTACCGGTCCGGTAGGTATCACGATTGCCCAACCTGGATTTGGGTTTAATGTTATTCCAAACTCGGAACGACGGATCTTTGCCACTGTGACGAATGGAAGATCGAACGAGGTGACTTGGAAGGTAAAGTCCGGTTCGGCGACGCTTGGCTCGACGAGCGGCTTGTGGGTGGATGTGACAGCGGGCAACGTGGGATCCAGCTGCTCGTACACTCCGCTGAATGCCAAGGGGCAATTTGCTGTGAAGTCGGATACGACGTTCACGATTGAAGCGACTGCAACAGATGATGTCACGAAGGTGGCGGACGTCACATTCAATGTCTGCAATCCGAGTGTGTCGGTCAACGTTGTTCCTTTTTATCGCGCGCTGTATGTGAATCAGCCCGCGGACGTGCAGAGCTTCATTCTGGGATCGACCAATCAGACGGTCCACTGGGCAATTACGTCGCAGCCCGCAGGTGGAGATGGCAAACTGTCGGATACGACATTGCGCGACACAGTCTTTACCGGGACGGTTCCCGGGCGCTACGTCCTGACGGCGACCAGCAACGCGGACCAGAACAAGAGTTCAACAGCGATTATGTATGTGACCGGCCATAAGATGCCATACAAGGTGACCCCAAACCAGACGGAGCCGGTTGACTGTACGGTTGACCCCGCGATGTTGGGCACGGTATATGAAGTTGGCCCGTCGCAGGCTTTCAAAACGCTGGCCGCTGTGCCGTTTCCGACGATGGTTCCGGGCTCAACGGTCAGGGTTCATAACGAAGACACAACGGGGTTGCATCCGACTGAATATCACGAGTATGTCCAGATCTCGCAGCAGGCGACCCCGACTCAACCTTTCCGGATGTGCGGCGTACCTGATTCGGCGGGAAATTTGCCGATTCTCGATGCAGCGAATGCGACGGGGCGATCGGATACGAGCCCGTATGCTCCGCCGTACGGGGTCATTACGTTGCATAGCTCGTCAAACTGGGATTATTGGCCGAACTACCATGCGGCGGCTAACGTCGTCGTAGAAGGATTCCATATTCGCAACGCAAGGACCGGGACAAGCTATACCGCACCCGATGGAACGACGGCGCAATGGCAGGATTATTCTGCGGGGTTGCGTATAAACGAGGGACACAATACGACCTTCGTAGGCAATGATGTAGAAAACTGCGGCGAAGCCGGGTTTTCGGCCTTTCACGAAGGTGCCTCCTATGGAGATACCGATATGTACGTTCTCTGGGAGGGAAATCACTTCCATAGGAACGGTGCGGTTGGCTCGTACCTCTCACACCAGATGTATATCCAGGCATGGGGAGAGGTTGTGCAGTTCAACCGGATCGATGACTACATGCCCGGAGCGCAAGGGTCTAACCTGAAGTCTCGCGGTGTCCAGGGAGTCATTCGCTACAACTACCTGGGGCCAGGTGCGGTTCGTCAGATGGACCTGGTGGATGTGGAGGATGCTCCGGGCGAGATGTCGTTCGAGGGTTTCCTTGGAAATGGGGCGACCTCGATCCATGGGTTATATCCGAACGATAACTATCCTGCGGATCTCATCGCCGCTGAGCTGGAAGCGTGGCAGTCTCATTTCGTCTATGGAAACATCTATCTGGACAAGACGAGTTTCCCGATTCACTTTAGTGAAGATCAGAGTGGCGGCGAGCCATCGAGGAAGGGATCGTTGTACTGGTACAACAATACGTTTCACTCGTTGCTATGTGCGGAGTGTAGCGGGCAGAAGTGGACGCTGTTCGACACCTCGTCCGGAGGAGGAAGCTTCTCAGCTCATACGGAGTATCCGACGATTCAGGTCTTCAATAACGTGATATGGATGGATGATCCGACGAGGCCGGTATTTCAGTGGAACAACTACACCACGTTTATCGGGGTCGCAGGAAAGAACCTAATCACAGCGAACTGGGGAACCAACAACCAAGCTGCAGGCGCAGGGCCTGGAAGCGGGTGGACCACTGATGTCAATCCGCTTGCGTATCAGGGAGCCACAAACCTTGGCTCTCACTTGACCGGGTTTGATAGTACGAATCTGGTTCCGGTCTCGTCGATGCCGTTCGATGCGAATACGTTCATCCTTAGCAGTGCCCAGGCTGGAACTACGGCTGTTCCAGCGGCGGTCTGCGAGATGCCTTCTCGCTTCACGTTCCTGCCTAGCCTGGGCTATGCGGTTCCGCGTATAGCAACGCCAAACATTGGGGCCACGGATACAGCCGCGCAGACAGCTACAGAGATGAACCAGCTGGCTGCAACCGGGCGGTACAACACACGCTACTCAAACTGTCGTTGAGTCGGGTTCCATGCGCTTGGTCAGCAGATCGAACGCACGATTCATAGGACCAGCAAGAGCCCGTGGGCACGCAGCCGAGATGATCTTGAATCGGCTGCTGTCCTCGGGCTCAAGTATTTTGAAGGCGTAGGCGAGCAGAAAAAATGTGATCGTGGCAACGATGCCCCCTGTGATGAGCGCCCAAACAGGAGCAAGCCTGAAGGAGGCCACGTAGGCGGCTACCGATGCAGCGCTGCTGATTCCTGCCACCTTGGCGAGGAAGCGCCAGGGAAGGCGGATGTTGTCGCGGTAGATTCCAATGATCCACATGAGGCTGATGGCCGTGAACTGAGCGGCTCCGCTGCCGATGGAAGCTCCGAGAGCGCCGAGCGATGGAATGAGGTACCAGGCGACGCCGATGTCGATAAAGGAGGCGATCACGGTCGTGATGATGAAGTACTTCTGGCGGTCTGTGCTTTCAAAGAGGCTCTGAATCGGGCCAAGAAATGCTTTGGGAAGGCAGAGCAAAGGTGAAAACGTGGCAACAACCAGCGCTCCTTCGTACTTGGTTCCGTACAGCGTAAGAAGAGCCGGAGCGGCAAGAGCCACGGCGATGACATGGAGCGGAATAGAGATGAGGGCGAGATAGCGAACCGAAGCTGCTGTCATGGCGGGGAGTCGGGACCGGTCCCTGCCGTATTGCGCGAAGACACTAGCGCCCGATGCCGAGGCGAAGACGGAAGGAAAGATAAGAAGTCGCTCGGCAAGATTGAAGGCTACAGAGTAGAAAGCGAGTTGGCGGATATCGGGCGAAAGATGCTTGAGGAGAAAGAGCTCAGATCGGTCCCATACGATGAGGGTGAGAAGCAATCCCATGATGCTCTGGAAGGCGAAGCGCATCATGCGGGGACGGAGATCAGGCGGTGTGTGGATGTTGTCGGATGGCCAGGCGAGGATGCGACGTACCGTAGGAAAGAAGCGGACCAGGCAATCGGCCAGACGCATGCCGAGCATGGCCGATGCGATGCCGATAACGCCCCAATGGAAGACGACCGTCAGGATCGTCATTACGAAAAAGACGGCGGTGGAAGCCGCAGAGCCGGGAAGGTTCGCGGAGAGCTGTTCGGAAGCTACGTTGGCCTGGGCTGGAACGAAGTTGACCATCGACGGCCAGATGCTGACGACCAGAAGGAGTGAGGCGAGGCGGTACTCTGATGGCGCGTCGTGAAATACCCAGGCGACTGCAAATAGTGTTGCGGCTGTGGCGATGATTGCCTGCAGGGTAAGGGTACGAAGGAAGATGAATCGGGCTGTTGCCCGATCTCCTCCGCCGATAAATTCCGCCATGTACTTGCGCGTGGTCGCGGGTATGCCTACGCTGCCCAGGGTGCTGACGATACCGACAAGCCAGGTGACGTAGATGAGATAGCCCATCTTCGACGGCCCGAGCGTGCGGGCTATGGCTACGGACGTGATCAGCGAGCTGACAAAGCCGATTACGTTTTCAAGGCCATACCAGGCAGTATTACGAGCGATCGTTTTGGTGTTCACGAAATCCTAGTCTATCTGCCGCGCAGACGAGGGAGGAGCGCTCGGCCCTAGCTAAGGCTGCCAAGCGCTTTCTCTGCGTCCTTTGCGGTCTGGGTGTTTGGGGCCAAGGCAGCGGCTTTCTTCAGGTGAAGTGTGGCGTCGGCGGTGTTGGCCAATTTGCTGTAGGTCATACCCAGGTGATAGTGGATGGATGCGTCGTTGGGCGCTGTCTTGAGAGCATCTTCCAGCAGGCTACGTGCTGAAGTGTAGTTGCCCTTTTGATAGTAGACCCATGCCAGAGTGTCGGCGGTACTGCTTGAATCCGGCATAGCACGGCGGGCGATCTGCGCGAGTGAGAGCGCGACATCGCTGTTTTGGCCGGTCTCGACCATCAGATAGGCGAGGTTGTTGGCGGCGATGGGCTGCTCCGGCATGATCTGGAGGGCCTTCTTATAGGAGTCCATTGCCTGGTCGCGATTGCCTTGCGCTTCCTGAAGAGTACCAAGGAGGGTATAGGCCTGTGGATCGCTGGGATGGGTCTTGATCCATTCCTGCCAGGTTGCGATGGCTTTACCAGTGTCGCCCTGACTAATCTGGGCACGGGTGTACGCCATCGTAGCCATCGGGTCAGAGGGATTGAGCTGCATCGCCTTCTGAGCAGAGACGAGCGAGCCTTTGACGTCCCCGCTTTGGATTTGCAGATCGGCGAGGAGGTCATACATATCGGCGTTGTTAGGGGATTTCGCGATCTGCTCTTGCACTCGGCTCATGGCCTTGGCAGGCTGTTTCTGGAACAGGTAGGTCGAAGCCAGGATGCGAAGAGCACGGGAAGAGTTGGGATTGAGAGCAAGGGTTTGCTCAAGCAGCGCCTGGCCCTCAGGAATGTGCTGCTGCAGCAGCTTGAGTTGAGCCAGCTCGAGATAGGCGCCAGAGTTCTTGGGGTCGTACTTGATGGCCGTGCGGAAGTCAGCTTCGGCCTTGTCGTAGTCCTTACGGCTGCCTTCGGCCATGCCGCGCCAGATATAGGGATTGGGCGACTGTGGAGCGATGGCTATTGCGGCCTCCGCAGTTTGTGCGAGACCTGTAAAGTCACGAAGCTCCATCGCGGTTTGTGCGAGACCTTCCTGAGCTTCCATGCTTTGAGGATTGAGCCTTGTGGCGTCGCGGAACGCCTGCTGAGCAGCGGGCAGATTGCCAGTGGCGCGAGCGGCACGACCCAGCCAGATTTTGAGCTGCAGATTGTCCGGATTTGCCTTCGCCGCCTTCTGAAGATCATCGAAGGCCTCTTTGTTCTTGCCGTCGTTCATCAGAATCAGGCTGTTGAGAAGGGCGACGTTAGGAGCGGAACTATCGGTCTTTTCCAACTCGGCGATGACCGTCCTGGCCTTGGCGAGATCTTTCTTGAGAATCAGGATGCGGGCATAAGCAACCTTTAGCGGAGTGCTCTTGGGATGCTTCGATATGAGGTCGGCGTAGACGGCCTCTGCATGGTCAAGCTGTTTGGCGCGGATGAGATAGTTCGCAAGCATATCGGCGCCGGCGGTGGTGTCGTTGATATCGTCCGATGCCTGCCGGTAGGTCTCCTCGGCCTTCGCGTTGTCACCCTGACGTTGATAGAGATCCGCGAGCGTTGCGCGTGCGATCTCATTTTTAGGGTCGGCAGCAATGGCAGCTTTCAGATTTTCTTCAGCGCCTGCCAGGTCGCCCTTTTTCTGGAGAAGTGAAGCGAGAACGAGGCGGGAGGTGACACTCTTGCCGTCGAGGGCGACAGCCTTGCGTATCTGATCTTCTCCTTCGGAAGCGGTAGCCGGATCACTGGTTTGAAGGTAGCCCAGAACGGCGTGATAGTTCGCTTTATTCGGATCAAGGGAGATTGCATGTTGAATCTGGGCAACGGCATCGGCGCGATCGCCTTTCCGTGCGGCGATATTAGCGAGCAGGGCGAAGGCGTCGCCATTGTTGGCCTGAATGGCGAGGACTGCGTTGGCCTGCTCCTTAGCGCGGTCGGGTTCATTGGCGGCCACCAGTATATTGCCGAGATCGATCCGGGCCTGGACATTGGAAGGCTGCAGGTCGACGGTTCGCATCAGCTCAGCGTAGGCAGGCAACAGCGAGCCTTGTTTGAGATAAAGCTTGGAGAGCTCGTAGTGGGCCGCGGCAAAGTTGTGGTCCACCTTGAGTGCATTGGAGAACTGAATCGATGCTTCCTTCAGCTTGCCTTCGTCGGCATAGCGCTTACCGCTCTCCAGATATTTCTGCTTCTGTTTGTTAGGATCGCGGTGGCAGCCCGTGGTGAAAGTCAAGGCGAGCGATAAGGCCAAAACCGTGGAAGTCCGAAGCGCCAAGGGTGTTCTCATCGTGTGTTCCTCATGATCCTTCATGGAAAGTTAGGTCTTATCTCGTAGTGTTTCTTTGTGCCGTTGCGTATCGCAAGAGGTCTGGTTTTCAAGTCGTTTGCGCAGGTGCCGAAGTTTCAGTCCGGGATGAACTGCGGCAAATAGGGAGCCATCTGGCTGGCAAAAAGCACAGCGCGGTCTCTTGCGCTGCTTATGGGTTCGGATGATAAGACGGGAGTGATGACTCGCACCAGAGCGCCGTCGGTCCGGTTTGTACGAATGGCGTCAGTAACCATGCGGAGCCTCGCCTTGTATTCGTTGGCGATACTGCGGCCGTGGGCCTGATACCAGTAAATGACGAACTGTTTGGACTCGCCGTTGTTGATGACGTATTCACCGACCTGATAGTCCTTGCCTTTGATATCGCGCAGGTTGGTGTAGCGGGACGACTCAAAGGTCCATCCGGCTCCTGGCAGGCAGTGCTGAGGAGAATGAATAGACTGTCCCGTACGCTGGGTAGGGAAGTAGCCGATAAAGAGGCCAACGGGTTGGAGCCCGTTGGAATATGCGGTGTATGTCCGGTTGAGAAAATCACCCTCCCCAAGTACAGCGAGGGTATCGGAATCCATTGGCTCGTCGCGGGAGGTCCAGTCGCCGATAGTCTGTGGCATGTTGCTCAGGGTTTCACGCGGGGGAATATAGTCCTTGTCTCCGCGGGTATGCAGGACCAGTGCGGTTGCCGTGAGGAGCAGAACAACGGTCCAGAATCTGAGAGATTTCATATTGCTTTCCTCTCAGATGTGGGGAAGAGGCGCATGATCCGGTGAATGAGATAGAGGCAGCTGAGGGATACGACAAACATGACCCAGCCGGAGAATTCGTGGAAGAAGCCTAGCGCCTTCTGGGGATCCCAATACTGCACACAAAGGCCAGTACCGACGATTCTGGCGACATTGGCCGCAACTGCGATAGGGATGCTGGCGGCGGCCAGAATCACACGTCGGGTCGTGGTCTTTTCGAGGAAGTAGCCGTAAAAAACAGCGAGGGTGAAGAGACTCATGAGTGAGCGGATGCCGCTGCAGGCTTCGGCGACCTCGAGCTTCATGATAGGCAGTTGGATGACGTTACCCTCCTGCAGCACGGGGACGCCAAGCAGGGGCAGAATCTGGCTGGCGAGTCGCGAGGCCATCAGCTGAAGGGGGAAGGTGATCTGGTTAAAGATAATGGCAGGAAACGGGATGGCGAGCAGGAGAACCAGCAGGGGAAAGCGCAGCTCCCGGAGCATAGCGCGACCGAAGAAGGTCCATACCAGACCGCCCAGCATGACAACAAAGGAAAATCGTGAGGTGAAGAGGTCAACCCCGTAGACGCCGAGTATAAGCAGGGCGATAGCCAGCAGAATGAGAGAGATACCGCTCCAGGAGGGTTGAATCCTCGTAATAGCCAGGGTTTTTCTCTTATCCCAGATGAGAAAGGCTGCAAAGAGTGGGACCAGGAATCCGTGCGAGTAATCGGGGATGTTGTACCAGTCTACGAAGAGCTTGATCGCAATGCGGAAATAGATGGCGATGAGAAGCGCCGCGATAATGACGAAGGGGGTAAGGTTCTGCGGTGAAAAGAGCCCACGAGAGAGAGGGCTGACAGATGCCCGAACCTCTCCCTCCGCTAGAAGCGTTGTGGGGGACATCTCGGATTGCATTGTGACCGCCGTCATTCGTAAGACGTTATACTTCACAAATTCCTTGTATGCAATTTGAATGCCGTAAAGCAGAGGCTAATATGCCATCGTTCCAAACGTATGTCACACGAAAGTGGAAGCTAACAGCCTAGTGAGTGGGAAAAACATTTCCCATCTATGCTGCTAATCTGCACACGATGGAGTACGCTGATTGGGAATCCCCCGCTTCCCAGTACGGAGCCAGTCCAAGCGGCGCTGCAAGACAGTTTACATGTTTGGATATTGCAGTGAACGTTGGAAAATATTTACCCGCGGTGGTGTTTTGGCACTCCTCGTGCAGGTGTGGAGTGTGTGTCTATGGGGCCTCATGATCTGTTCTTTATGGATGGCGAGGGACAGATTTGGTGGCGAAATGATTGCCATCCCCCATCTAACATCTATATAGACTTATCCGATGTAAGAGTAGTTAGGTTTGCGGCGGCCGGGCGTCGATGCTGGTGAGCCGGACAGTCAGAGGAGGCTGCAAAGCAAGTGGAATCAGCTGTTTCACAGACACGAGCCCAAAACAAGCGACATGAGTTGCAGGAAGAGTCTTTCGGGCGCTTCATGCGGTACGGAGGATATTCAATGAGGTGGTTTCGCGCTGTATTGATCGCCGGGCTGCTGGGGGTGCCAGTTTATGGCATTGCGCAGGCTACACAGCCCGCACCTGCGAAGCCCACCCAGAGCACAACGACTCCCCAAGTTGCTGTACCGCCGACAGATACGTCTAAACCGCCCGGGGACGGCTCGGTGCCGGCAAAAGATGGTCCTGCAGCGGCCCCATCCTCGGCTCAGACTGGGAAAGTTGAGGGGAAGGATGCGGCTCATTACATCATCGGACCTGAGGATGCGCTGCAGGTGACAGTGTGGAAAGAGCCGACGCTCTCAGGCACATTTCCGGTCCGTCCCGATGGAATGATCTCGTTGGTGCTTGTTGGCGATCTGCCGGCGGCCGGGCGCACGCCGATGCAGTTGAGCGAGGAGATTACCACCAAGCTGAAGAAATACCTGCAGGATCCGAGCGTGACAGTGCTGGTGATGGCGGTCAACAGCCAGCGAATCTATATGATGGGAGAGGTGGGACATGTGGGGCCGATTCCACTCGCCGCAGGCATGTCGCCGTTGCAGGCTATCTCGGCTGCAGGTGGCCTTAGTCCGTTTGCAAATTCGAAGAAGATCTACATCCTTCGCGGAGAAGCGGGCAAGCAGCAGAAGATACCGTTCAACTACAAGCAGGCACTGAAGGGCGACAGCACGCAGGATATCAAGCTGCAACCAGGAGACACGATCGTCGTCCCATGAGATGCCTTATGAAGATGTGGATTTCAATGTCGGTGATGTTTCTGGCGAGTGCTGTCTCGTATGGACAGGCTGTTCCAACGGCAGAGGCCACGGCTAGCTTAGGGCCAAAACTGTCTTGGATTGATGGAACAGTTCATTATTCGCTTGGCGCTTCGCAGCTGGTTCAGGACGGACTATACGGAGCGGGTAATGTGACATCGGCGACTACCCTTTCAGGAAATGCCGGGTATGTCTCGATGAGTAAGGATGCGCCGTTTTCTCTGCTTTACGCTGGCGGCGTTCTATTTGGATGGGGTGGCGATCAAGGCACAACGACGTATCAGAACATCGCAGTTTCACAGGGATTGATCAGGGGAAAGTGGATCTTTAATATCTCCAACTCGTTCAGCTTTCTGCCGCTGTCGCCGACGACGGGATACTCAGGCGTCTCCGGTGTGGGTGATCTGGGGACGACGCCAATCTCTGGTCCATCGCAGGGACCGGCGGGTGGAATATTAACTTATTCGGGCAATCGAATCAGCAATGGGCTTACAGGAAGTATTGAACGACGCCTGACAGGTGCAACTTCGGTAAGCGGGTCAGCCAACTGGTCGATACTTCACTTTATTGATCAAAATGCCGGATTGAATACGACGCAGATCTCAGGCCAGGTCGGCCTGAACCACCGGATCGATGCACGCGATACGGCGGGCGTCAGTGCGGTTTACTCCACCTTTAGCACGGACCAGAACAGCTTTTTCGGTCAGCTGGGGAGCACTTCGTTTCAGACTCGCGGCTTGAACTTTACCTATTCCCGGCTGTTGACCCGTGCACTCTCAATGGATGTATCTGTGGGGCCACAGTGGATCAATAGTTCTGCGGGGCAGCTACTGCAGAACAATCTCGATGTGTCCGCGAGCGCCGGAGCGTACTATACGCGGAAACAAACCAGCATGGGTGTTCACTACTTTCGTGGCGTCAATTCTGGATCTGGGGTTCAACAAGGTTCATTATTCGATAGCGTTACGGCGTCTGTAGGGCGGCCGCTGAGTCACAATTGGATGAGTTCGGTGAGCGCGAGCTTTACGCATACTTCTCAACTGTTGTATGTTGCGCCCTCGGCTGGTCAAACAACACCGTTCACCGCGAATGAATCGTACAACACGGTTTATGGCGGCGCGCAGCTTACTCGTGCTCTTAACAGAGCCTGGTCGTGCTTTATGAGTTACAGCGCACAGAACCAATCCATCAACACTACGTTCGTCGGTCAAAACGTCTTCAGCGGCTTTTCGCAGACGTTTGGATTTGGAGTTACATTTGCGCCGAGATCAACCCGTCTCGGCGAGTTTTAAGGAGTCAATTTATGCTTGGTCATCGCGCATTGACGATGGAAGATTACGGCGCCATCCTGAAACGGAGATGGTGGATTATCCTCATTCCGACGATCCTGCTTCCGATCATCGCGCTGGCGATCGCTTTTGTCATCCCCCCGGAGTATATTTCGCAGACGCTGGTGCTGGTTGAGCAGCAGAAGGTCCCGGATGAGTACGTGAAGCCGGTTGTCTCAGAGGATCTGACGGGACGCCTGGCATCGATGAAAGAACAAATCTTGAGCCGTGCACGCCTGACCCCGATCATTGAGCGATTCAATTTGTTCGGCACGGGTAAGTCGATGGATGACCGAATCGATCTGACGCGGAAGGCGATCGACATTAAACCGATTCACTCGGAGATGGCGCGGACTGGCGGACTGCCGGGTTTCTTCATCTCGTTCAAGGCCTCGGATGCCCGTACGGCTCAACTGGTGACCGGCGAGATTACATCGCTGTTCGTAAACGAAAACCTGAAATCGCGGGCGACCTCGGTGGAAGGAACCCAGGACTTTCTGCAGGGCCAACTGGCGGACGCGAAGCAAAAGCTGGATGACCAGGATGCCAAGCTCGCGGCCTTTCAGCAGAAGTATATCGGCAGGCTGCCTGGCGAAGAGGCTCCCAACATGAACATGCTGACGAGCCTGAATACGCAACTAGATGCCGTGACACAGGCGATAGCGCGCATGGAGCAGGACAAGAGCTACGAAGAGGCGATGCTGTCACAACAGCAGAGCCTGAGTGCGCAGGTTTCGTCGGATCATGGTGGTGTCGCTCCGCAGGCACAGCAGGCTGACCTGCAGGCGCTTCTAAACGAGGAAGCCGACCTGACGAAGCGCTATACGGACGATTATCCCGATGTGGTGGCGGTCCGGCGAAAGATCAAGGATCTACGCAAGGAGATGGCCGCGGCACCGCCTGCGTCTGCTCCTGCACCGGTTTCCGCGCCAAGCCGCGGCGACTCCATCGCCGTGCAGCAGCTGCGTGCCCAGATTCGAGCACTCGATCAAGGCATCACGCAAAAGAAACACGATCAGGGGACGATCCAGGGGCAGATTCGGATGTATCAGGACAGAATTTCCGCGAGCCCGCTGGTGCAGGAAGAGTACAAAGCCTTGACGAGGGACTACACAACGGCGCAGTCGTTCTATGACGATCTGCTGAAGAAGATGAACGATTCCAAGATGGCGACGGATCTGGAGAAGCGTCAACAGGGTGAGCAGTTCCGTGTGATGGACGAACCGAATCTGCCGGATGGGCCTTCATTTCCCAAGCGTGGCGTTTTCGCTGGTGCTGGGCTGGCTGCCGGGCTTTGCCTGGGGCTGATGATTGTGGCACTGATCGAATATAAGGACACCTCGCTGCGGAGCGAACGCGATATCTGGGCTTTTACGAAATTGCCGACGCTGTGTGTGATTGCGTTTGCAGGTGAGCCCGAGCGGGAGACAAAACGAGGGTGGAAGTTTTGGCAGCGCAAACCGAACCTAGCAACGGCAGGTAAGCCGTTGGTGAATACCGGCGGATAACGATGTATAAAGCTTTTTTCAAGTTGCAGCACAATCCTTTCGGCACAAGCCCTGACCCTCGGTTTCTTTACATGATGCCGCATACCAGGGAGGCGTTGGCTTGCCTGGAGTATGGCATCTCGTCGCGGAAGGGTTTCACAGTGCTGACGGGTGAGGTGGGGACCGGAAAGACTACCCTGTTGAGACGGGCACTCGGTTCATTCAGCGGCAGACGCGTGTCGACGGCGTTTGTGTTCAATCCGCGTTTAGATGTGCTCGATTTTCTGGAATTCGTGCTGACCGATTTCGGTTTGGTGCCAGCGAACCGGACGAAATCGGGAATGTTGCTGCAACTCAATCGGTGGTTGATTGAGCGGTATCGCATGGATGAAACCTGCGTTGTGGTGGTGGATGAAGCGCAGAACTGCTCTTGGGAGCTTTTGGAAGAGATACGGCTGCTGACGAACCTTGAGACATCATCAGAAAAACTGCTGCAGATTGTGCTTTCAGGACAGCCGGAGCTCGAAGAAAAACTTAGGCAGCCGAGTGTGCGACAACTTCGCCAACGCGTCGCGCTGTGGTGCCGTACGCAGCCGCTGACCGAAAGTCAGACTCATGCATACGTCGCGGAGCGCCTGCGCATCGCAGGGGCGACCTGGCAGATATTTTCTCCTGAAGCGCTTGATCTTGTGCATCGGTACAGTCGAGGCATTCCGCGCATCATCAATCTGCTGTGCGAAAACTCGTTGATCGTAGCTTATGTGGAGCAGGTGCAACAGGTTACGGCGGCGATTGTGGAAGGCGTAGCGATTGAGCTGGAGCTCGAGACGCAGCCGTTCCTGATCTCTTCCGCAGGAATGGGTGGATCGCAGTTGTCCCGAAGCGCTGGCGGCGATTCCACGAATTTTATGACAGCGATTCACGGTGAAACTACGGGAAGGCAAGATCGATGAGCCGTATTTACGAAGCACTTCAAAAAGCAGAGTCAGAGCGACAGCAGGAGCGCGAGCCGGAACCACTGGAAAGGCCTATTGACGCTGCACAGCAGTTGCGCGTCGCGGCGGCATTGGCCCAGTATGACGTTGCTGCGGCTGAACCGATGATCTCCACAGTTTATGTTCCACCGGCTGCGTCAGAGCCAGTGGATCGGCCCGGGATTGATTTGAGCTCGATTGTGAAGCGCCCGTGGAATTTGTCGCTGGCGCATCTTCCGGCGTTGCAGGACCGCGGTCCTGCAGTAGAACAATTTCGCAGTCTACGCTCCCGACTCTTCGAGCTGCGCGACATCAAGCCGTTGAAATCGGTGCTCGTAAGCAGCGGACTACCGCAGGAGGGGAAGAGCTTCATCTCAGTCAATCTGGCAATTAGCCTTGCCCGCCACAAGAACAGCAAAGTGCTGCTGATCGATGGCGATATGCGCCGCTACAGTTTGCATGAGCTGTTAGGTTGTGAGTCTCAGCCCGGTCTGGCAGATTATTTGGCAGGCAAGGCCAGGGTCGATGAGATTCTGCAACAGCAGGCACCGCCAGAGAAGAACGAAAACGGCCGCGCAGCGTTTTTGCAGAACCTCACCTTCGTCGCAGGCGGAAATGGCGGAGATAAAGCTGCAGATCTCTCCGGCAACCCTCGGTTTGGCGAGCTGATAAAGTTGGCCGCTCCGCACTTCGACTGGATCATCGTAGACTCGTCGCCGGTGCTTCCTGTGTCCGATGCGGTCAATCTCGCGCGGTCCTGTGATGGCGTGTTGTTGGTCGCTAGAGGAGGAGTCACGAAGTATCCCGTCGCGCAGCGTGCGACCGCTGAATTGAGAGCCTCCAATCTTTTAGGTTTTGTGCTCAACGCTGTACTGGATCAGCCCCAGGTTGGCAGCTACTACGGATACGACGCCGCCACCAAGGACTGAAACAGGAGCCTCTGACGCGATGATACGGCTATTCAACGTGTACTACCCAACGCGCACAATTGTGCTGCTGCTGTGTGAGGCTCTGATTGTAAGCGGCTCATTCTTGCTGGCGGCCGTGTTGATGCTCGGACCGGATACATATCTCGTACTCAATTACGAGTATGGTGCGCTAAAAATCATCGGCCTTACAGTACTGACGTTGCTTTGCTCGTATTACTTTGATCTCTATGAACCGCAGCGTATCTCCGCGCGTTGGGAGATTTACTTTCGATTGCTGCTGGTTCTCGGGTTTCTGTCTTTTTTCCTCTCGGCGGTGATCTATCTCTTTCCTGAAATCGACATCGCCCACTATGTTCTGCTGTTGGGACTGACGTTTCTAACAGCCGCACTGGTGGCCTGGCGGCGCGCCTACGAGTGGATTATCGGCAGGGAAGTGTTTCGGGAGCGCGTCTATGTTCTCGGTTCCGGTGAGCGCGCACGAATGGTTGTCGACATACTGGAGACCCGCAGGGATGCGGGGATGAAGGTGATAGGTTACGACGGCGGACATCTCGAAAAGGCGGAGCGGAAAGAGGCCTTCTCTCTTGCTCTCGAGTCCTTTCGTGGGTCACGGCCATCGGTCGATCGCGTCATCGTCGCACTTGAAGATCGTCGAGGAGAACTGCCTCTGCGTGAACTGCTGAAGTTGCGATTTGACGGCGTTGTCATCGAAGAAGCTGGAACACTGTTAGAGCGGCTCACTGGCAAGCTCTATCTGGATGGCCTCCGCCCAAGCAGTTTCATCTACAGCGAAGGGTTCCGCGTGCGGCCGTCGCAACAGATTGCACGACGTCTGGTGTCGACCCTCACAGCCGCTGTAGGACTATTGCTGTTTCTGCCGTTTTTCCCGATCGTTATGTTGCTGGTGCGGTTATCTTCGCCTGGCCCCATCTTTTTCCGGCAGACGCGAGTAGGACTTGGCGGTCGCAACTTTACGGTCTTCAAGTTCCGCACCATGCGGACAGATGCCGAGGTCGCAGGGGCGAAGTGGGCGACGAAGGACGACCCACGCGTGACCCGCGTCGGCATGTTCATGAGAAAGACGCGGCTGGATGAGGTTCCGCAATTATGGAACGTGTTGCGCGGTGACATGGGCTTTGTAGGTCCTCGTCCGGAGCGTCCAGAGTTTGTGCCATGGCTCTCGGAAAATATTCCTTATTTCGATCTTCGCCATATGATTCGCCCTGGACTTACGGGCTGGGCGCAGGTGCGCTATGGATATGGCGCAACTCTGGAAGAGAGCCGCGAAAAGCTTGAGTACGACCTTTACTACATCAAACATATGTCGCTTGGGTTGGACCTGCTGATCATGTTTGAAACGATCAAGACTATTCTTCGGCGGCGAGGGGCGCAATGAGAGCGGCTTTCTGGATCTCGCTGGTGGTGATCGGCTACACCTATGTGGGGTATCCGCTGATCATGTTTCTGCTTGCTCGTTTGAAGCCGAAGATGTGGAAGCGAGAGCAGTTTGATGCTTCGGTTAGCGTGATCATGGCCGTACATAACGGGGCACATCGTCTTCGGGAGCAGATCGATCACCTGACTACGCTCGATCCCGTTTTTGTACGCGAAATAATCGTCGTCTCCGACGGATCCAACGATGGGACGTCGGAGATGCTTCGTCAAGTAAGTGATTCACGCGTGCGAACGATCGTCCTCGAAGAGCAAGGCGGAAAGGCGGCCGCTTTGAATCAGGGAATCGCCGCGGCTACGAGCGAAATCCTGCTGTTTGTCGACATTCGCCCGAAGATTGCGCCCGGAGCCTTGAAGGCACTGCTCAGCAACTTCGCGGATCCTTCTGTCGGATGTGTTGCAGGAGAGTTGGTATTGAATACCCTGGGCCACGATGCAACTGCATCGGCGGTTAGCGGAGTTTATTGGAAGTATGAGCAGTGGATCCGCAACTGCGAGGCCGCATGGGATTCTCCCGTTGGCGTCTACGGAGGTTTCTACGCGGTACGGCGCTCACTGGCAACGGCTTTTCCGGCAGGCATCATTCTCGACGATATGTTTCAGCCGCTGGCGATCATCCGTCAGGGCTATAGAAGTGTGCTCGATCGTACGGCGTTCGTGACAGACACATGGCCGGGTAAGGTCGCAGGAGAGTTTCAGCGCAAGGTGCGGACTCTGGCGGGAAACTATCAGCTGATTTCGTTGGCACCATGGGTTTTGAGCTCTCGGAATCGTGTTCTCTTTCAACTGATATCGCATAAGTTGCTGCGGCTGGTGGTTCCTTACTTCTTTGTGCTTTTGCTGGTGAGTTCCACGTGGTTGGGTGTGGATTCTACCGGTTGGAGAGTAATGGCCGCGTTGCAGTGGCTCTTTTGGTTGGCGGCATCGTTTGCGCTGAAGATTCATATTCCTATCGTTCATCGCTTTGCCGCTGCAGCCAGCGCGCTGTTGGTTTTGAATGTAGCTGCTGTAGCGGGTCTTTATAAGTTTTTGTTTACGCCGGGCCCCCTTTGGAAGATATGGTCGGTGGGACGCGTGGCCGAAGCGTCCGTTCCATTGGAAGCCGGAAGGGGGCGGGCATGAGAAATTCAATGGATGCAGCGCGCTTCAGAAAGCAACTTGAAGAGCATCTTTCTCAGTTCTCCGAGCGGGTTCTGCTGCGAATCACCGACGCACAGGGTCAACTCGTCGAATTGACCGGAACTCAGATTGTGGAACGAGCCGAGGCGATGGCAAAACTACACTCTGGTTCGGCAGCTGTCGGCAGCGTCGTTCTGATTCTTCTGCCGCACTCACCAGAGCTGTTCTTGTTACATATCGGGCTTGTGCTCCAAGGCTATGTTCCTGCGATTCTTGCGTGGCCTACGAGTCGAGTCGACGCCGCGAAGTATCAGCGAAATCTACTGCATCAGCTCCGCAATCTTCCAGCAGAGCGTTTGATTACGATTCCCGCGTTAGCTGAAAATCTCGCACATACGCTTCCTTATCATGTGGTAGCTTGTCCGGTTGTGGGAGCAGAACGCTGGGAAGAAGTGTTTGCGGCCAAGGTCAATCTGGACGACGGCGAGCGAGTGGTGAGCGAAGCTGTACCCTTGCCCCCGGAGTCGGGTACGCTCTTCCTGCAGTTCTCAGGAGGAACGACGGGAGCGCAGAAGGCAGTAGTGATCACGGCTGAGATTCTTTCGGCTCAACTTGAGCGGCTGGCCGAGACACTCGACTTTACCGAGAAAGACTCCGTGGTGTCGTGGTTGCCGATGTATCACGACATGGGGTTGATTGCCTGCCTCTGGCTTCCACTATGGTGCGGTGCGCAGTCGCTGCACTTTGCTGCAAGCGACTGGTTGCTGAATCCTGGAGTGCTCTTTGATTACATCGAGAAGTACAAGGGTACCTTCACATGGTTGCCGAACTTCGCATTCAGTTATCTGGCGGCGCAGCACGAGCGTGTGGGACAGCCGCGAGCGTTGAGTTCGATGCGAGCCTGGATCAACTGCTCCGAGCCGGTACGTAACCGGTCGATCAATGATTTTGCTGACCGCTACGGTAACTGGGGTGTTGCAAAAAGTGCGCTGCAGGCCTGCTATGCCATGGCGGAGAACGTGTTTGCCGTAACGCAGACCCGGATTGACGAAGAGATTCCGGCTTATTCGCGGTCGCTGCTGCGCGGCTCGAATGGAGCGAATACAGAAGGCAGGCTGTTTGATCTGGGCGATGAAGTATACGTAAGCAGCGGCCGTGCCCTTCGCGATATGGAGATTCGTATTCTTGCTCCCGGAACCGGCGAGCTTTGCGCGGAACGAACACCGGGGGAGATTCATCTGAAGACACCCTCGCTGTTTCGTGGCTACTGGGGAAGCGATGGCTTTCGCACTAGCTCTTTCAGTAGCGACGGTTGGTACAACACAGGGGACTATGGCTTTCTGGACGGAGAAGAGCTGTATGTCATCGGCCGGTACAAGGATGTAATTATCGTTGCGGGACAAAATGTGTTTCCCGAGGATGTGGAACTCGCAGCAAATACGGTTGAGGGCGTATATCCCGGCCGGGTGGTTGCATTTGGCGTGGCCAACGAGCTGCAACAGACGGAGAGTGTGATTGTAATTGCGGAGCTTCGGGGCGAGTTTGACCAGGTACGGAAGCGAACCACGGAGCGCGCGATCTATCAGACAGTCCTTACAAGTATCGGGATTGCACCGCGACAGGTTGCGGTAGTGCCCGAACGATGGATTGTGAAGAGTACTGCCGGAAAGATATCGCGCACCGAGACAAGGGCGCGATTTATGGCAGAGTTATCTAATCAGGTGTCTAACCCCGCACGGCGAAGCGCTGTGCTGCAGGAGAAATAAGGAAGCTCGATGATTGACTCGATAGATGCGGACAAGGTGCGGGCAGCGGCTCGCAAGGTTGTGGAGAAGCAGTTGGGCTATAGCGTAGCCGACGACGACACGCTGGTATCTTCCGGATTGATCGATTCGCTCTCTGTGGTCCAGTTGATCGCTGCTCTGGAGAAAGAACTGAATGTGCACTTGCCGGCGGCGACGCTGCAACCGGATGACTTCGACACGATCGACTACACGGTCGAGACGGTGATGAGGGTAGCGCGATAGCGATGCCGAAGCCCCTCCAAGCGGCCATTACACTTGGCTGCACCGTTCTTGTTCTTTTTCTGCTGCTGATAGCTCGTCCGTTCCTGGTGGCATCCAACGTTTTGGATGCATTGTTTGGCGTGCCTCCTAAGTGGACGCAGGTGGAAGATGTCTACAAGAACCCCCATACACAGGAAGTAACACGCGGAGACGATCCCGTGAGTTCGCTGCGCGTACTGGCAGATTTTTGGGGAGCGCGTCCCAACGATACCCGCATTCTCTTCGTGGGAAACTCACAGATGCATGTGATCTCTCTGGCGAGAGGTGAGGCAAGGCCAACGGGAACGGAGAAGACTTACGTTGACCAGATTGCGAATCGGCTTGCAAAGGATTCTCCGCAGATACGCACGTATCGACTTTCCAGCAGCGGTATGAGCTATCCCGAGGTTCTATGGGAACTGCTCTACATGACAGGCAAACCAGAGCTGCATCCCGATGCGATGGTACTGCAGTTGAACTATCAGGCATTCTGGACGGGTGGAATTCGCGAGAGCCTTCTCGGGTTACTGAATGATGACGCATTTCGTCACCAGATCGAGGCTGTGATCGGCGCAAACGAGGCATACTCCGCCGAGTTTCAGGATGCGCTGCACCGTTATGACGAAAGCAAAAGCACTCGTAATGTGACGAACACAGCCAACAATGGAATTGCTGCCGCGTTCAGCGCCTCAAAAACGCCGGGCTATGCGATTGAGACGGCCGTTCGTAGGGTGCTGGACCGAAGCGGGCTATTTCGCGGACGTAGCGATCATAAGAATGACTTTGTGGATTTTCTCTACCGCTGCAGACTTTATTTTTTGCGGCTGAAGCCAAGTACAGCGCGATCTGTTTCGGGTGCGCGGCTATTGGTCTCTCGGGCGTCGGTTGAGGATGCTGTGAAGCTAGCCGATGAGAAAAAAATTCAGGTGTTTCTATTCAATGCTCCAGTCAATCCTCTGGTCTCACTCTATCGGACGCCTGAAGACAAAGCTTCTTATCAGGAGTTTGTGACAAAGCTCGCCAAAGAAAATGGTGGTCCGCTGTATGACTTTGAAGACACCATCACTGCGGAACACTGGGGCAACCTGCTGAATGGGCCTGACCCACTCCATATGGGCAGAGCAGCCCACGCCCAAATGGCGCAGGAAATGTACACAAAGATTCCCTTGAATCGGGTAAAGGGGACGCGCTAAGCCATGCAATTCAATTCTTACTCGTACCTGTTGCTTCTCCTGATCGTGGTTCCGGTGTGCTGGGCATTGCCGATGAAGGCTCGCCGATGGTATGTTCTTGCGCTCAGCATTCTGTTCTATGCATCGTGGAGCCCGGCCTTCCTGTTGGCTCCGCTTGCCTTGTGCGTCGGAGTGTTTTTCGCAGCGATACGTATTGCAGCGGGTGGCCGTAGAGAGCGACTATGGTTTCTCGGCGCGCTGACGTATGCACTTGGCTTCCTGATCTTCTTCCGATATCAGGCTCTCTGGTGGCCAGTGATGGCGGCGCTGTTGCGTGGTTTTGGTCATGCTCCGGCGCGAACAGCATTGCAGATTGCAGTTCCGTTGGGGATCTCGTTTTATTCGTTTGAGGCGATCAGCTATCTGATTGATATTCGGCAACGCAGAGTGCAGCCAACGCGGTTCTCTGACCTGTTTCTGTTTGTCATGTTCTGGCCGCATCTCATCGCGGGACCCATTGTTCGGTTTCGCGAGCTCGTGCCTCAGTTCGCATTCAAGAAGCAGTTCGATATGGCGATGATGATGCGCGGCATGGATCGATTGATCCTCGGCATAGTCCAGAAAAACCTCCTTGCCGATCCGCTGGGAAGCTGGGTCGATGATGGATTCGCAACACAGCTGGCGCAGGCGAATACCACTGTAGACAATTGGTTTCTGGCGATAGGCTTCGGCCTTCAGATCTACTTCGACTTTGCTTCGTACTCAAACATGGCGATCGGCGTTGCTCAATTGATCGGCATCCAGTTGCCGGAGAACTTTCGGTTTCCGTACCACGCATCTACTCCCGCAGACTTCTGGCAGCGGTGGCACATGACGTTGTCGCGCTGGATCCGCGACTACCTCTTCTTCCCGATCAACGTGCGGTTCCAGGGTGCGCCTATTCCGCTGTACCTATCGCTGCTCGGCGTCATGGCCCTTGTTGGTTTGTGGCATGGAGCGGGCTACGGCTTTGTGTTGTGGGGTGTCTTGCATGGATGCTACCTCGTGTTTTATCGCATCTATGAAGGACTGCAGAAGAAGCACTGGCCCTCCCTGGAACACTCGCGAGTCATGAGCATCTTCTGGAAGGTATTTACGCTCGTTGCCGCGATGACTGCGTGGGTGCCCTTCCGAGCGACTGGGTACGATCAGGCCACAGCGATGCTGAAGTCTATGTTCGCGCACTTCACATTTGGGATTACTCAGCCTCTGAACTTCTATCTTGTGGTTCTGCTGGCCTGCGCCTTTACGGCGATCGAGCCGTTCCTTGAAGCGGTCTTTACCCGATGGGACGCCTGGGCTGGCAAGTCGGTTACGAGAACAAACCTGCGGATGTATCTGTGGCGTCCCGCGATCTATGCGTTTGGATTATTGCTCTTTCTGGCGTTTGATGAGCGGAATACTCAGTTCATCTACTTCCAGTTTTAGATTTATCCAGCGGCGTGACCGACGCTTCTTCGCGGCCTGCGATACAGATCCATGTAGGCCGACTCCATATGTTCGAGGGTGAAGTGCTCGTCGTACGCAGCTTTGGCGTTAGCCGCGAAGACGGCTCGCCGGTTGTGATCGGAGGCGAGTTCGACAATCGCGTCAGCCATCGCCGCGCCATCACCTACCGGGGTATAGAGGCCGCAGTGTGCGTTACGAACGACTTCGGCCATTCCGCCTACATTCGTTACCAGCGCGGGAAGGCCCGCGGACATGGCCTGAAGAAGGGACATGGGCAGGCCTTCGGAGACAGAAGACATGGTGAAGACATCGGCCGCGGAGAAGAAGTGGGCAACATCGAGGCGCTCTCCCCAGAATGTCACTTGTTCAGTAATTCCTAACTCGCTGACGAGGACTTCCAGCGGTTCGCGCATGATGCCATGACCTACGATCCAAAGATGAAGGTCGGGCACTCTGTGGACAGCGAGCGAGACTGCCTTGACCATTGTTGGAAGATCTTTGATCTCAACCAGACGTCCGACGAACAGAAGAGCAAAGCCGCGCTTCTCTGGGTGGTTCTCCGGTGGGCACTCCTCGAGCTTGTCGACGCCGTTATAGACGCGGGTGATGCGATTGCGCCGGGCAAAGGGAGTCTTGAACAGGTTATCGCGGGTAGCATCGCAGATGGCCACAACCCAATCGCAGAACAGAGAGACGAGGTTATAAGTAAACTCAGCCTTGGTATCGAAAGGTGGAGCGACCAGGCTATGCCGCGTGGAGACGATGGTCTCGACACCAGCGAGCCGGGCTGCCATAGCTGCCTGAAGTGTCGGCGCCGGATTATGGCAGTGAACGACGTCAGGCCGGGTCTCACGGAAGACCCGGAAAAAGCGCAGTGCTGTGCGGGCAACAGGACCCTCGCCTATGACGTGGACATGGAAGCCTTCTGCGCGAAGCACTTCAAGAAGAGGTCCCAGACTGGTGTAAACGCAAACGGAGACGTCATGTCCTTTTGCGCGCTGCACACGGCAGAGTTGCACGACAAGTATCTCCGCACCTCCCATCTCAAGACTGTAGACAACGTGGACGATTTTCATTGGCTTGGAGAGGTGTTTACTGCTGGATGAGAAGGTGTGCGGCAGAAATAGCTCATATCGAATTTACAGGAAAGTCCGCCGCCAGAAAACCGTCACCCCGCCGCTCTGTTTAGTGGCGCGTCAGGTTCTGGAGCCGAAGCATGATGTAAACCACTGCGATCAGGCCAACGACTCCCATAGCCGACAAGCGCAGGACCCGGGAAATCTTCATGGATTCGGGAACTAGATTCTGTTCGGCCGCCATCCGATAGACAACCTGCACCATGCCGCCGTAGATAAAGAGAGTCATGACATAGGCGCGGGAGAGAAACCATCCGGCAACCAGAAAACCAGTCAGGCAGATCATCATCAATCGCGCTAGACGCCGAATCTCCGCCTCGGGAAGCTGGGTGTTTGCATCGTCATTCATAAAGTACGGATTCGCAACCGCTGCAACATTACCCTTTGCTTCAGACGTAAGGGGATCGGTGTCAAACCCTGCGACGGGGGTGGCAAGCCTGGAATGTTCGAGGTGCACTACATTGGTTTGTGCCGCGCGAACTGAAAGTGCCCGCTCAAAGGGTGTCATTTTCTCTTCTTCCTGGGCCAACTGTTCCGCGGTTTTGGCCGTCGCGCTTGCGACAACTGTATCCCTGATCGTTGGGATAAGAAACATAACCCAGAAGAAGAGTCCAAACACACCGAGTTCCGCCGCACACACAACGATGGTGTTATGTGCAGTAATGACGTAGTACTCCGCGAACCGCTGAAATCCGACGCCAAAGAGAGGGTGAGATTTAATCAACTGTAACCCGGTCGCCCAGGCTTCCATACGATCGGCGCCCGATCCCACGGAAATATCCCGGCCGCCGGACCACCCAATCACGGTAGCGACGACGAACAGGCCCCCTGCAATGATGACCGAAGGAATAGTTCCAATCTTGCGTCGTCCGGCAATTGTGACGACTGCGAGAAAGGCAATGATGCCCCCGCGAGAGTGTGTCAAAAACATTCCGAACAGTAGGATTCCAGTCGGAACGAGGACAAAGAGAAAGTTTCGTGGAAACTTCTTAGGGGCCCAGAAGAAGAAAAGACACGGGATCAGGCTTGCGATCAGCTGAGAGAAGTCGTTTGGGTCGTTGATGAATGAGACGCCACGTAGCCGGGGAAAAGGAGCTGCCGCATCGTGTGCCGTAATGAGATAAGGGGAGTCAAAATTGCCTGCAAGAATTGCACTATATCCTCTATAGATCGTGAACAGGCACGCGCTTAAAAGCACGAAGACAATCATCTGGAGATGCCGTTTTTTCTTGCAGTTCAACAGCACGAGGAAGAACGTCAGAGCGCTGGGAAGAAAATCCAGCAGAGCGTCAGCTGCAAACCGGCCGAGTCCATTGAAGATGTACGACAGAAGAACCGCGACCCACATACCGATCATGGCATATGTTTGAGATAGTCGGGATAGCTTAACCTCTCGTAGGGAGGGAAGCGAGGCAATCAACGCTAGGATGGCGATGACAAACTGGATGCGGTATTCCGCTAGGGTGCCGTAGATAGTTTCGGGACCGAGATAGGCGCCCAGGATGTAAAGTAGCGTGAAGAAGAGTCCCATACAATGTTGGAATACCGCAGATGTCATAGTATTGCATCTGCAATCTCTACAAGCGGAGTAACCCTGCCAAAGATGAGTCTTCAGCGTTTCCGCTCGCGTGTAGCGGAAGTTTTTCCGGTTGATCACAAGTCGTTCCTTGCGGGATCCGGCGCGGTGAGCCTTTTTTGCTGGGAAAGAGGCCGATCGTGAAGCTACCTCGCAGCGCAGAGATATGGTTGCCCGGTTATATCCGTGATCGGGCGCTGCACTTTTTGGGTCGTGCGAAGCCTGTACGTCTATGGGTGGCCATTACGGATCATTACGAGCCGCTTGGAGGAAAAGTCTCTAATGAGACCGCGCGTCAGCGCGTGAGTCGATGGCAGGAGGCATGGCCCCGGATTGCCGACGCTGCTCCCCGCGATGTCGATGGCAAGAAGCCCTGCTATAGCTTCTTTTACCCCCAGGAAGAGTATCGGGCCGAGTTGCTGGCTCCCCTGGCAGAGATGACACGCGACGGTATCGGCGATGTGGAGGTCCACATCCACCACGACAAGGACACGCCCGCGAGTTTCATTGAAAAGATGAGCACCTTCTGTCGCACGCTCCACGAGACCCACGGTCTGCTGCACGATCACAATGGGCGGATCGTCTTTGGCTTTATCCACGGAAACTGGGCGCTGGATAACTCGCGTCCCGATGGTTTGTGGTGCGGCCTGACAGGAGAGATTGAACTGCTTCGCGATCTAGGCTGTTATGCGGACTTCACGATGCCGTCCGTTCCTTCGCCTACGCAGGGTCGAGTGATCAACCAGGTGTACTGGTGCACAGGAACTCCTGACCATCCGAAGGCTTTTGACCGGGGCATTGAGGCAACAGTTGGCGGCGGAACTCAGGGTGATCTATTAATGATCACCGGCCCGCTCGGCCTGCGCTACTCCGGGCGATTGGTTCCACGCATGGAGATGGGCGAGCTCGCCGTCTACGACCCGCCAACCGAATACCGTGTAAAACGTTGGCTGGATCTCGCTCCGCGTATAGGGGGAGACATATTTTTGAAGCTCTACACGCACGGCGCTCGAGAGGACAACGCGGGCGCACTGCTTGGCACAGAGACGAAGGCGAGCGGCCTCCAGCAGATGTTCCAGTGGCTGCATGAGGCCGCGCAGGAGCGGCATCTCGAACTACACTGGGCCAGCGCGTACGAAATGTTCTGTGCCGTCGAAGCCCTGACGCACGGTACAAATGCCACCTCACAAATATCAGTCGCCTCGGGTAGGAGCGCCAACTAAGTTGAACGTTCTGCTGATCACATTTTCGTTTCCACCGGCTGGCGGTGTCGGTGTGCTCCGTGCTCTCAGCCTGGCGAAGTATCTGCCGGAGAACGGCATTCGCGTGGATGTGTTGACCGCAAGAAACGCTCCCGCCGTCGGCAAAGACCTGGCGCTTCTGCGGCAGGTTCCGGAGAGCGTCACGGTTCATCGCACCTGGACCCTGGACCTGCCGTTCTGGCTGCGAAAGACGGTCAAGAAGCTCGTCTCGCGTGGAGGAAGCGGGACGAGGCAAACGTCAAGCACTCAGACCCCTGCGGCAAAGAGTGGAAATCCTCTAAAGCAGTTTATTGGAAACCTTCTGCTGCCCGACCCACAGATAGGATGGTTGCCATTTGTATTGCCGGCGGCCGAGAAAATCATCCGCGGCCGAAAGATCGACGTTGTGTTGATCACGGTCCCTCCCTTTTCCTCGGTGCGGCTGGCAACACGGCTGCGAAAGCTCTTTCCTGCTCTGCCCATCGTGGTCGATTTCCGCGACGAGTGGTTGACCACAACGATCAACCTGGTGAGCTTCAACAATAACGCCCGCGCTCGTATGGTTGCGCACAAAGCCGAGGCCGAAGCTGTGCGCGACGCGACGGCCATCGTGCTGGTCACAGAGGCCGCACGGAGGGAGTTGCAGCGCAGATATCCGGGCGTGCCTTCCGGAAAATTTCACTGTATCCCAAATGGATTCGATGCTGAACTTCCAGCGCCTTCGGAGCCTGCGACAAATTCCGAAGAGCAGAAGACAGTTCTTACCTACATCGGCACAGTGTACGGATCGACCGACCCGCGAACCTTCGTTCAAGCAGTGCGCGGGCTTCCACCAGAAGTGCGCTCAAAGCTTCGAATCCGTTTCATCGGTCATATTGAGGCCCCGGCGTATCGTGAAGCACTCGTGTCTCTCGGCGACACCGTAGAACTGAAGGGATTTCTTCCGCAGGCTCAAGCGCTGCAGGCGATTCAGGACACAACATATCTTCTGCTGATTACACACGACCGTATCAACGTCGCAGCTAAGTTTTACGACTATCTAGGTGGCGGCAAGCCAATTCTCGGTGCCGTGCATCCCGATGGCGACGTGCGGCGGCTGCTGGATGAGACAGGCGCTGGTTGGTGGGCCAATGTCGATGACGTGGACGCAATCCGCCGGATCTTGATCGAGGCCGTCGAGCGGCAATCGACGCTGACAGAGGTCTTTCGGCCCAATCAGGAGCGCATCGCGGCGTACCACCGCAAACCATTGGCTCAAAGATATGCAGCTTTATTGCGAGAAATGACATCTCTCTAAGAGACAGCGTCAGTAGATGCGGGTTCGAGACCCAAGAGCAGGGCGCACCGTTCGTTCGTCGGCCTTCTTAGTCGCGTTAGGGACGCGGATGGGACGCGGTGGCACCTCAGGCATTCCTACCTCGCTCAACTTATAGAGCAGGGACCGATAGCTGATCTGCAACCATTTCGCCGTCTTCTGACGGTTCCAGCTATTGGCCTGCAAAACCTTAAGTATGATCTGGCGCTCAAGATCATGTGTTGCCTGCTTCGTAATGTTCTTGAGAGAAATCGGCTCGCTGAGATCAATCTCAGTAGTGATGCCGCCTCTTGGGGTCGTCTCCGGCATTAACTCAGCCACCAGGGCTTCCTCACTGCCAATGAGGACATAGCTGCGGATTAGATTCTCCAACTGGCGGATGTTACCCGGCCAATGATAGTTCTGCATCAGGCGAACTGCACTCTTTGAGAGCAAATCCGGTGTATGGTGGAAAGTTTTTGCATAATGAGCAATAAAGTAGTCAATCAGGATCGGGAGATCAGCAATCCTTTGCCGCAGCGGTGGAAGATTGATAGTGACCGCATTGATCCTGAACAGGAAATCGAGGCGGAAGGTTCCGTCCTCCACCTGGCTGCGGAGGTCGGTATTTGCCGCTGAAACCAGACGGGTGGTAATGCTGCGAGCCTCGTGGCCGCCTACACGAACAAAGGTTCCATCCTGCAGCACTTGCAGCAGTTTGGACTGAACTCCAAGATCGAGACTTCCGACCTCGTCCAAAAAGAGCGTACCCATGTGTGCCTGTTCCACACGGCCGAGCTTTGTAGTCATTGCGCCCGTAAACGCCCCTTTTTCATAGCCAAACAACTCTGTTTCGAGCAGTGAATGGGGGATGGCTGGACAGCTTACCTTGACTAATGAGCCCGCAGCCCGCAGTGAGAGCGCGTGCAGCAGGCGGACGCAAATCTCCTTGCCGGTTCCACTCTCGCCTTGAATCAGCACGGGAACATCGGTTTCGGCGACGCGCTCCAGCTTGGTTCGAACTGCCTGCATGGCCGCCGTTTTCCCAAAGATGATATCCAGCGGCGGAAGGTTTAGCGCAGCGACGGACTCAGTTTCGTGAATCAAGGTCATTTTTTCCTATCGAAGGGGGCAGCACGATAACTCTGCAATGTCCTTCACATTGCACGTCGAGCGCCAAATTTGGGGAACGATAGGAAATCCCTGAGGACAACTCGGGATCGGGTACTTACCTAATTGTCAGGTCCTCTTAATTTGACGCTACAAGACGTATATTTATCAGTAAATACATGGTTACTAGCCTTTTATGCACTAAGGTAACCAAGGTAAAAAATAACCTAATTTTCCCTTTTTTGGCTGACCGTACCCTGTAAGCTAGAGCAAGTAGAGATCGCGGAGTGGAAAACCTTTATCTCTTTTATCGGCAAAATTATTAACATTTTTCTGTCCAAGTTCTCCATATCCGGTCTAGAATTCGCTGTGAAGGGCCTAGAGTTTTCTCCCCACCTCTCGGCTGGCTAGTCAAAGATTAGTGCCGGACTCGTAACAAGGCTGTTGAGTTCGCAGATTTAGCATGGTTTGGGCGATTGACACCAAATCGGCAAAATAGGGGTGTTGTATGTCCGCTTCATTGTCATATCCGGTCTCCGCTACTAGGTCCAGTTCCAAGGCCCGGTCCAAGGTTCTCATTCTTGAGCCCGATCTGGCGGTGCTTGATTATCTCCGGTTGACGCTTGGAAACCAGTATTTTCTCAACCTCTTCTCGGAAGAGCAGTCGTTGCTCGACAGGCTTGAGCAGAATGACGAGCCCGATCTGTTGTTGCTTGCGCTGCACACCAGTCGCGATCCGCTCCCTCTGCTCACGCACATCCGTTGCACAAAGCCTCATCTGCCGGTAATTGTCTTGTCGTGCTCGGCAGAGTTGCGCGATCTCGAGATGGTGATTCGGCTCGGTGTGCGTGCGATTGTAATGAAGCCGTTTGTCGGCAGCGATATTGAGCAGGCCATTGAGGAACACCTGGCATCTGCTGAGAAAAAAGCCTCTCCTACCGATACCCCGCGCGAAATTCCGCTCAACGAGACCCACTCCTTTGTCCGCTCGAGCAAACGGATGCGCGATCTCGAAGCGCAGGCTGCGCTGGTTGCCCGCGCCGATATTCCGCTCCTGATCCTGGGCGAGAGCGGCACTGGTAAGGAAATTCTGGCGCTCTACACCCACATGATGTCGGCCCGCAGCCAGCACACTTTTCTGAAGGTGAACTGCGCCGCTGTCCCGGCTGATCTTTTGGAAAGCGAGTTGTTCGGCTATGAGCAAGGCGCTTTTACGGGTGCGGTAAAGACGAAGCCCGGTAAGTTCGAGATATGCTCAGGCGGAACAATCTTCCTCGACGAGATCGGCGAGATGCCGGCGATCCTGCAAGCCAAACTGCTGCAGGTGTTACAGGATGGAACGTTCTCTCGTCTCGGTAGCCGTTCGCCGATGAAGGTGGATGTGCGCGTCATCGCCGCAACCAACATCAATATGAAGGAAGCGATGGCGAACAAGACCTTCCGCGAGGACCTGTACTACCGCTTGAATGGGTTTACGTTGAGCATTCCGCCACTTCGCGAACGCAAGGAAGAGATTCCTGTCCTGTCGGAATACTTCATGCGCAAGGGAGCCAAACGATATGGCCGTGAGCCACTGGCGTTCTCGCCCAACTTGTTGCGTACGCTGATTGAGCACTCGTGGCCAGGCAATCTGCGCGAGTTGGAGAACGTCATCAATCGTTATCTCGTGCTTGGAGACGAGAAAGCCATTGTGGATGAACTTGCCCCGACGGCTGCATATCAGGGTGCTGCAGGTACGGTTGCAGAGACACCCAACGGCGCGGGCCTGAAGGCGATGGTAAAGAATCTTAAGGGAGATGCCGAGTCGTTGGCGATCGCACAGGTACTGGAGGAAGTGGGATGGAATCGGAAGGCTGCTGCGAACGATCTGCAGATAAGCTATAAAGCTTTGCTGTACAAGATCAAACAGTACGATCTGTCTCCACCACGGGCATAGAAATTATGAAGGATGATGTTGAATCGGCAAGTTCCTACAGGGTCGTAGTTCGCTATGAAGATCGATCGGTTCGAGGGTTCGCGGATGCGGGCGAACTCGGATCTATCGATCAGTTGCTGCGGAATGATACGCAATATCCTCTTGATTCCATTCGGCTTAGGCAGGTTGGTTCGGAGAAGGTTGAAGAGTTCCCTACGAAGGATGCCAAGGCGGTGTTCTTTGTCAAAACGTTTGATGGAGATCTGCGGCATAGAGCCCTGCATTTTCATGAACATGCACCGATCGTTCCCGGACTCTGGGTGCGGGTTTATTTCTACGATAACGAGATGATCGAGGGAATTATCAGCAATACCCGGGACTTTGTGCTGGAGGATGGCTTCTTCCTGCGGCCTACCGATCCTAATGGAAACAACAAGTTAGTCTATGTTTTGAAGGGTGGCCTCAAGGATTTCCATGTTCTTGGGATGAGGAATCCTCCGAAGGATATGAGCTAGCTTTTTCCGAAAAAAATAGACGTGTGGCGGCGGGTGGATTTGCTCGTTTTTTCTGGGGTTTTTTGGAAAAATGGTTTTTCAGCGTGGTGTTTTTGTGGTCATGTTGTGGTGAATTGTCTGGTTAGCGTGGACATCTGACACGCACTTTCTCGGCGATGAAAATTTTGCAGTTTTCCCAACTTTATTTTGAGAGTCTCCGGCGTCAGGAGTCCGAACGGCGTAACGGTGATAAAGGGGATAAAGGCTGATAAGAGCAGGGCAGACAGCAGAACGACGAAAAGTGCAGACTCGTCTGTTCTGATTCTGGAATGCTCTGTTTCTTTTATCCCTTCTCTCTCTCTTTGATCACCGTTACGCCTCTGCCCGTTGTTCACTAAGGAAGGCTTGGCGTAGGCAATCAAAAGCCCCGCAATCTGCGGGGCTTTTGATTTGAAGCTGACGAACAGCGTTTTTAGGGCTGAACGATCTGAGTTGCGTGGGAGCCGTTTGCTACAGCGACGACGCCGGTAGGCAGGCCGGAAGCAGGGAACGGTGTGTTCTCAACTGCTTTGAGCACGCCGGTGTGCGGATCGAGCTGCTGGCCCGAGACGGTTCCATCGAGGTTGTTGGCAATGAAGAGGTAGATACCCAGTGCAGGCTCAATCGTCAGGCCTATGGGCGCAGTACCTACTGCCGTTGCGCCGCCACCGGTGCCAGCCGTTCCTGACGGTGTGCCGCTGGCCTGGCTGATGGCGTAAGAGCTGACGGTGTTGGCGTTGTAGTTGGCGACGTAGAGATAGAGACCGCGAGGATCGATCGTAACTGAGACCGGGAAGAGGCCGGTGCTGAACGGTCCATTGACCATTGGAACGAGAGCGCCGTTGGCCTGGACGACGTATCCGATCAACTGGTTTGCCGCCTTGTCGGTGACGTAGACGAAGTGACCTCTGGGATCTTCGGCGATCGCGCTGGGCTTAACGCCAGCAGCAAAGCCCGTGGCAACAGTGGGGCCGCCGGGAACCGCAGGTCCGACGGTCGTTCCGGGAACAGGGGTAAGCGCGCCTGTGGACGCATCCCGCGTGAATCCGAGCACCGCCGCACTGGGAGATGCCTCCTGGTCGACGATATAGACGTAGTTGTTGAAGCCGTTGGTGACCACTCCGACGGGGTTAATGCCGACGTTCTGGTTCAGAGCTGTGCCGAGGCTGTTATCCGTACCGATCGGGAAGATGGAGACGCCGCCAGGACCGGGATTCGTTGCCGAGTAGCCAGTCTGATAGGTGTAGGTAACGTAGAGAAACTTGCCCGCGGGGTCGATGTTCGCCGAGGTGGGGAAGTTTCCCGTTATCGGATAGGTATTCTTTGAGGTCAGCTTGCCGTCGGTTCCGACAGCGAACTCCTGCACGGTCGAGTCGTCGTGGTTCAGGACGTAGATGAAGAGACCATTCGGTGCGGCAACAAGACCGATGGGGTTGTTGCCAGCGGCTATCGGAGAACCGGTAAGCCCTACGAGCGAGCCGGACTGGTAGTCAACGGCATACTCGGCAACGCCGCCGCCCTGACCGTTCTTTGGAGCGGTGGTCACATAGACGTACGCCACGGTGTAGTCGCGGGTGCAGGCTGTTAGGCCCAAACCCATCGCCAGAGACATCATTGCGGCTGCTGCTCCGCGGCCAATCTTGTTCAAACTCATGTGCTTCCTTCATCCCGGGGGCTTTTGGCCGCCCGTTAAAAATTCTTTTCTACAACCAGTTGGACCGCGCTGCTTTTTAATGTACCGCTGGCACCGTCACCAGGCAGGTCGGGAGGGTGCTTGCGGTAAAGGGCGTGTTCTGAATCTGCCGCAGGCTTCCATCCGTTGGATCCAACTGCATTCCTGAAACCGTATTGCTCAGCGCATTCGACGTATACAGATAGACGGCGTGAGCTGCGGTGGCGGTAGGAGCGCCAACAACCGTAATGCAGGTTGCCCCTGAACCGGCCTGTACGCTGGCTGCTACGGTGGAGGTAACCGGCTCGCCATCCGCAGCGATGGTATAACCACCGACCGTTCCGGCGGTGTAGTTCGCCACATAGAGAAACTTTCCGGTGAGGTCGAAGCTCATTCCCGTGGGGCCTGAGTCCGTTGCGGTTCCGTTGCCAATCTTAGTGGGGACGCCGTTTGCGGCGATTGAATAACCCGTAACGGTGTTTGCTGTCTGGTCGGTCAGGTAGAGGTGAGCAGAACTGGAGTCCTCGATGATCCCGCTTGGGGTGGTCCCCGTGGGGAAGCCAGTCGAGGACACGTTGCCGGGGTTGATCGTAACGCCCGGCAGCGGGGTCAACAGACCAGTCGTCGGATCAGCCGAAAATCCGAGGAGGTTAGCCGTCGATGACGCATCCTGCTCGATGACGTAAACAAAATTGTTTCTGGCGGTGATGCCGATTGGATTGCGGCCTACGTTCTGGTTCTGTGTCGCGGGCAATGGAACGAGCGAGCCATCGGCATTGATCGAGAAGATGGAAATGCCGCCCGGGCCCGGGTTGGCAGGCGTATAGAGTTGGCTGCCGTCCGGGTTGTTCTGATAGGTAAAGGTGACGTAGAGGAACTTGCCCGCAGAGTCGATGGCGGCCGCCGTGGCAAAGCTGCCGCGGATATTGTAGGTGGCCTGGGGGTAAAGCTTGCCGTCCGTACCGATGGCAAAGAAGACCACGGACGAGTCGTCGCGGTTGAAGGAGTAGACGGCCTTACCGCCTGGGGCGGCCACGATTGTCACCGGGTTTCTGCCGCCCGATGGGATCGGGGAGTCGGCCAGCGTGTTGAGATTGCCGGACTGGTAATCGACCTTGTAGCCGTTGATCAATCCAGGATTGGCTTTGGCCGTGGTTACGTAGAGGTAGGCCACCGTATAGTCATTGGTGCATGCCGTCAGGCCAAGCCCCATCCCCAGAGACAGGATCGATGCGACTGAGGCTTTTGCCGCTCGGCGGCCCATCTTATTCAACGTCATGCGCTTCCTAACTCCGGTGCAACGTATTGCTCACCACTGATATAGATCGAAAATAATCTTGTATAGCTGTTACATCCTGGCTATCCAGCCGTAGCTGGATAGCCACAGTGGCGCCAGTTAGCTCACGTTGCCGCTGACAGCCAGGCAGGTTGCCTGTCCCGTCGCCGGGAACTTCGACCCGCGCTGCAGGTCGGAGAGCTGACCGGTTTTCTTGTTGATCTGTTTTCCTGTCACCGTACCGTCGATGTTGTTCGAAGTGTAGATGTACTGGAGGGACGGGTCTTGGACCATGCAGGTAGGTCCTGAACCGACCGCGTAGGGGTTCTCGGAACCGCCTGCGGTGATAGGCTGCAGCTTGCCGGTCGTCGCATCGACGATGCTGAATGCAGAGATCGAGCTCGTAGCAGGACTGGTCGCGTTCGTCGAAGACTTATTCACGACGTAGAGGAATGCGCCGGTGCTGTCGGTCATCGAGTAGACCGGGTTGGACGTTCCGGTCAGATTTGCGTACGGGCTGCCGGTTACGGTGTTCAGTGCGCAACCGGAACCGCTGGTGTAGGCCAGGATGTGGCCGCCGGTGCTGTCTGTCGTCGCAGCTGCGTCGGTGAGGTAAACGAAGTTTCCGTTCGAGCTGATCGAGGTCAATTGCCCGGCGCCGGTGGTAATGGTGGAGTTCGTGGTCAGGGTCAACTGACCGGCGGTGCCCACCGAGTACGGGAAGACAGTCTGGTCGCCGGAGTTAACCGTATAGAGGCAGCCTGCGCCGGAGAACCGCATCATGATTGGCTTCGGTCCTACGGGGAAGTAGGTGAGCTGCGTGCCCTGCGCGTCCTTGATCTGCTGATTGGGCACCAACTGTAGGCGGCCCGTGGTCGCGTCGATCGCGAAGACTGTGATGGAGCCGTTGCCCGATCCGTCAGGCGCGACCTGGTCGAGCACATAGAGGAAGTTGCCGCCGGAGTCGGAGGTTGCCCATACCGGGGTAGAACCCTGGCTCGAGTAGGACTGCTGGAAGGTGAGAACACCGTCGTTTCCGACGCTGAACGCGGCGATATTTCCGGCGACGGCCGGCGTGGTGCCGACGGCAGCAGCGCCCTGGTTGACGACGTACACGTAGCGTCCACCGCTCTTCACAACGATCGACACCGGGTTGGTGCCGCCCGAGGTGAACGGAGACCGGGGGATCGCAGTGAGATTGCCCGTGTTGTGGTCAATCTTGAAGCCAGCAATCTGGTTGTACTGCGTGCCCAAAACCCACATGAAACCAATCGTGCCTTGACCGCACGCCGTCATGCCTAGACCTATCGCCACGGATACTACGAAGGCCAAAGAAACCCGGCCGAACCTGCTCAACTTCATGCGCTTCCTTAATCCTCGCCAGTGATCTGCCTTCGACCGCCTGTTTGCTGCGAGCAACTCTGTAGGGATACGAATCCTCCGCTAATTGTAGAAGCAGTCGCGACTTTATGCCACTTTCGGGGAAGGGAATCGACAAACGGGAGTCCGGGGGCTCCGCTGGGGTTGTTTTACGGATGCCCCGAGTGAGGTAAGGCTTAACACCGATTTACACGGATGACACCGATCAAAGAGAGGCAACGGCGTAACGGTGATCAAAGGATCAAGACTGATAAGAGCAGAACAAATGGAGGAGAGGGCAGCGGCTCGTTCCCTGTTTTTTTATCTCGCTTTTTTCTTTTGATCACTGTTACGCCTTTTGTTGCCGGTGGGGAGTGACAACCGTGGTGAAAATGCGAAGGGCCCAGGCCGAAGCCCGGGCCCTTCGCTTTGCGGGTTGGGGGGTTACCAGACGCGGCAGGAGTTAGCCGGCATCATCGGCTGGCCGACTTTGCAGCCAAAGGCTTTGCCGAAAGCGTCGAAGTTCTGCACGCTGCCGTTGGCGCGGTAGCGGCCCGCCGAGTGTGGATCGGTCTTGGCCAGTAGACGCGCAGCCTCTTCGCGGGCATTCTCGCACCACACCTGGCCGAAGCCGATGAAGAAGCGTTGTGCCGGAGTGAAGCCGTCGATCTTCGCTGTCAGGTCCGTTCCATCCTTGGCCAGCGTCGACATGAGCGCGGCGTAGGCGATGTGGAGGCCGCCGTTGTCTGCGGTGTTCTCGCCCAGCGTGAGCTTGCCGTTCAGGTTCTGTCCGGGCGCAACCTCAAAGCCGCTGTACTCCTTCACTTCGCAATCGGTGCGCTCGTCGAACTTCTTCTTGTCCTCGGGCGTCCACCAGCTTCGCACGTTGCCCTGCGGATCGTACTGGCTGCCCTCGTCGTCGAAGCCGTGGGTCATCTCGTGGCCGATCACAACGCCGATGCCGCCGAAGTTCACCGCGGGATCGATCTTGAAGTCGTAGAACGGCGGCTGCAGAATGCCGGCGGGGAAGTTGATGTCGTTCAACGCCGGATTGTAGTAGGCGTTGACGGTGGGCGGTGTCATTCCCCATTCTTTCTCGTCGACTGGCTTGCCGATCTTGTTGAGGTCGCGGCGCTGGTTGAACAAAGTCGCCTGCTCGACATTGCCGATCGGGTCGTCGCGCTTGACGGTCATCGACGAGTAGTCGCGCCAGTTCTCCGGATAGCCGATCTTCTGGCGGAAGGCATCGAGCTTCTTCTTCGCTTCGACCTTGGTGGTGTCGCTCATCCAGTCGAGTTGCTTGATGTCTTCGTCGAGCGCGACCTCCAATGCGTGGACGAGCTTCTCCATGTTGTCCTTGGCAGCGGGCGGGAAGTTGCGTGCAACCCAGTCCTGTCCAACGGCCTCGCCAAGGGCGCGATCGGTCGCGGTGGTGCAGCGCTTCCAGCGGGCCGTCAGCTCTTTCTGGCCTGTCAGGGTTGCGCCATAGAAGTTGAAGTTCTCGTTGACGAAGGCATCGCTGAGGTTTCCTGCGAAACGGTGTACGGTGTGCCAGCGCATGTAGCTTCTCAACGCCTCGATGTTTGCTGTCTCGAGCTGCGCGTTCATTGCCTTGAAGAAGTTGGGGGTGGCGACGTTCAGGGTCTTCAAGCCGTCCTGCTTGTGCGACGCGAGGAAGACCTTCCAGTCGAAGTTCGGCGTCATCGCCTGCAGGTCCGCGATGGTCATGACGTGGTACACGTTGGCAGGAGTGCGGCGATCGACGCGCGGCATGGAGCCTTCGGCCAGCGCGGTCTCAATGGCCATAACGTTCTTGGCCTCGGCTGCGGCTTGGTCCGGCGTGTCGCCTAGCAGGATGAACATCTTCGTCATGTGCTCGATGTACTGCTGGCGAAGCTTCTTTGAGCGCTCATCATTGTTCAGGTAGTAGTCGCGGTCCGGCAGACCGAGGCCGGCCTGATCGATCTCGCCGATCTGCTGGGTCGAGTCCTTCTGGTCCTGCGTCGAATCAAAGCCGAAGAAGAATTGCAGCGCGAACTTTGCGTTCATCTGGCTGATGAGCGTGGCCACTTTCTTCTTGTCATTCCATTCGGCGATGGTCTTCAGGGCGGGCTCGATCGGCTTTGCGCCCAGTTGGTTGGCCAGCTCGGAGTTCATGCAGGCGGCAAAGAAGTCGCCGTACTTCTTCTGCAGCGGAGTCTTCGGTGCGTCGGCAGCGGCCTTCAGATCGGCGTACAGCAGATAGTTGTTATGTTCGCGCAGTTCGTTGAACCGGCCCCATCGCGTCTGGTCGGCTGGGATCGGGTTGTCCTTCTTCCAGTTGCCGCAGGCAAACGCGTAGAAGTCAACGCATGGATCTACCGTTTTATCGATAGCTGAAAGGTCGAAGCTGACGGGCACCTTCGGCACCGAAGTAGGTGCGCTGGGTGCATCGGCTCCGATAAACGATTGTCCCAGGCAGATACTGCCTGACAGGACGAGAAATGAAGCGACCGACTTGAAGATCATGGTTGTTTCCTTTTTTCTTGTTGAGCGAAGTGAGATTGAAGAGTGGCCTCTGAACGAAGATAACCGTACACCTGCCTCGAGCAAAAGAAAAAGCATTCTTTGCGATAAACCGGTAAACGCTTAAGTTTAAGCGATCTGGCAGGCAAAAAGAGGGGTCCAGGCAGCAACCTGGACCCCTCTCGTCACAATTTCTCTTTCGTTTTCAGGCTTTAGAAGATCTTCAGATGGATGGTCAGGTACTTTTTCGGGTCTTTCCGGATGGCCGTCACCAGGTCCGTGCTCTGGGTCAGCAGGGCGTTGAGGTTGGTGTAGGCGGCGTCATCCGTGGTGAGCTTGCCCAGGGTGCCCCTGCCCTCGTTGATGCCCGAGACCAGCGTATTGATCTGGGTCAGGGTGCTGCTGAGGTCGTTGCGGAACTTCGGATCTTTCAGCATCAGGCCCAGTCCGCCCTTGCCTGCGTCCGCCTCGGCGAGGATGTTGTTCGCGTGGGACAGCGTGGAGTTCAGGTTGTTGTAGAGGGCCTCATCCTTCAACAATTTGCCGGCCGTTCCTTTGCCGCCGTTCAGGCCATTGGCGAGACTCTGCAGTGTGCCTGCGGTGTCGTTCATACGGTTGTACAGCGTGTCATCGGTCATCAGCTTGCCGATGGTTCCGCGTCCGTTATTCAGGTTTTTCTCAAGCGTTACCAGGGCGTCGACAGCGTTGTTGGCCTTGTTGTAGAGATCGGGGCTGTTGATGAGCAGCCCGAAGGTTCCCTTTCCCGACTGCAGGTTATCCACGATGACGTTCAGCTTGGCCAGGATCACGTTCAGGCTTTCGATGGTGCCCTGGCTGGCCTTCACTACATCGGTCAGGCTGGGTGTCTCGGTGGTTTTCAGTTCATCGCCATCCTGCAGCGGCGGACCGACGGCAAACTGACTGTTGATGTCGACCACTGTATCGCCCAAGACGCCTACGGTTGTCAGTGAGGCCTTTGAATCTTTCCTCAACTGGCTGGCAAACTTCTCGTTCAGCTTCATGGTTACGCGCACCGGTGTCAGCTTGCGGTCCGGCGTGTTCACTACAGTCACACTCTTTACTGTTCCGATAGTGACGCCCTGCAGATTGACCGCCGCGCCTACCTTCAGGCCTGCCGAGTTCTCAAAATATGTCGTAATTGTCAGCTTGTGCGCAAGAATCCCCAGGCCAGACGAACTGGTCATTAGAAACAGCAGGGCCACCAAAATAATGCTCGCGACGACGACGACGATGCCCACCTTCAACTGTGACCATCGAACCTCCTGCTGGCTGGGCATAACTCTCCTTCAAAGTCTCTCGGAATACAAAAACAGCACAGCATCTAAAATGCCCGCCTGTGCCTGCTTCAGACACGTCGCAGCAGGGATGTCTGGTAGAGAGGATACAACACAGCGATGCAGTTCTCTCACACTTGTTAAACACCCTGACGAGTCAAAAGTGCTTTATCTTCAATGGATGCCGAAAGGTGGGCTTTGGTTTCAATCCCCCGTTTGGGTCAGCAGGGCTAATCCTCTAGCGAGACAACCGCCATGGCTACCTCACGGCTGTGTGTAAGGCTCAACTGAACGTTGCGCGCCCCCATCGAACGGGCGCGTTCCGCCGCCCTTCCAGTGAGGTGCAACGTAGGCCGTTCACCCGGCAGCCGTCGAACCTCAATCTCCTTCCAGCTGATGCCCCTGCTGATGCCTGTACCGAGCGCCTTCGCTGCTGCCTCTTTAGCGGCAAAGCGAGCAGCAAAGCTCTCCGCCGAATGCTTCTTCTTACGCAGACAGTAGCCGATCTCTCCTTCGGTAAAAACACGGTTCAGGAACCGGTCGCCAAACTGGTCGATGCTCGCCTGCACACGTTCAATCTCGATCAGGTCCGTTCCTAACCCAAGTATCATTCTGTCGCACCTCGCTTAACTATCCTCTTACAGATTGTGCTTTTCGGAAGGGGTAACCGAAGGTCACTCCACCGTCATATGACTACCGTGCCGCTCGACGCATCACGATTTCTCTAGAGCTTCCGATGAAGGGCCTATCGGCAGAAGTGTCCAGCCGCGGTGCCAGACGACGCAAATGCAACCCCTCGACATCCAGGGCTTCAGCTACGAAGAACGCCACGGCCTGCTCCCCATGCTGACTACGGCCTTTGCCGACTGCGGCGGCTGGATCCTTGACCGCAGGACGCTTTCGCCCAGCATGATGGAGTTCCGGCTGGAGATTCAGCTCCGCGCCGTCGTTGATCTCTACGCCTCCATCGTCGCCTCCGGCCTTGAACTCACGCGTGCCGGACACCTGGCCCTCACCGAGCTATGCGCCTGTCGCCTGCATCAGGCCGTCACCGACCTAAATAAAGTCGTCACTATTCGGATAGAGATCAGCTTTCTCGACGACATGACGCTTCACTCTTTGTTGATGACCGGCGCACCCCACGCCTGATCTTTTCGGCATCTAACTGAGCATGTTCCGAAATCGCCAGCACGCCGGCGAACTCCTTGCTTCCCAACTCGCAGCCTACCGCGGCCAGTTGAACGCCCTTGTCCTCGCACTTCCTCGCGGAGGCGTACCTGTCGCCGCCGTCCTTGCCCGCGAACTCGGCCTGCCGCTCGATGTGTTCCCGGTTCGCAAGCTCGGCGCGCCCGGCCAGCCGGAGTACGCCATGGGAGCCATCGCCGTAAATGGCCTTGTCGTCCTTCACCAGGCAGCGATAGCCAGCCTCCACGTCTCCCAGTCCACCCTTGATGCCGTGATCGCCCGCGAGCACGAAGAGCTTCTTCGACAGGGGCGCGTCTATCGCGATCCTCGCCCACCCCTCATCCTCGCGGGCAAGACGCTCATTCTGGTGGACGACGGCCTCGCCACCGGCTACACCATGCTCGCCGCCATACGGGCCACACGCGAACTGCACCCCGCGCGCATCGTTGTCGCTGTCCCAGTGGCCCCGGCGGACACCCTCGACTTCCTCCGTCCCGAGGCCGACGAGATCGTCTGCGTCCACGTCGCACGCGACCTCTTCGCCATCGGTCAGTTCTTCGAGGACTTCTCCCAGACCACCGACGATCAGGTCCGCGAAGCCCTGCGCGAACTGGCTACCGGCCCAGCGGCACGATAGTCCGTCGATGCAGCAGGCTCTCCGGCCCGCCAATCAGCAGGGTGCCGCGCTGCCATCGCCCGTGCGTCAACACCAACGCCAGCCCCGAGGCATCCTGCGCCACCTTGAACACCGGCTCGCTCGCAACCGACGACCGTGCCGGCACCGCAGTTGTCAACGGCACGCTGGAGATCGCCGTCGACTCATCCCACCTGCGTCCCCGCGAATCCAGCAGAAAAGCCTGCACTCGCCCGTCGCTTCGGATTCCTTCGCGCCCCCGGTTCGACACCCGCACTGAAACCCGCACTAACCGGCTGCCATCGTGAACCAGAAACCCCGGCACCTCTTCCACGCCGGTCACCGCAAAACACACATCGCCGAAGCACTGGTCGCTCCCCATGGCCACAATCTTCTGCGGCTGCATCAGCGAAGCCCCCATCACCACAGCGAGATAACCCGCCCAGATACCGAAGATCCAACCCAGATGCCGCAGTGCCTTCGCGCGCTCTCCCAGGAATAGGGAGAGCGATATCCCGATCGCTCCCAACACCGTCCACGCGACCAGCGCCACCACCAAAAGATTCCAAAAGCTCATCTGGCAACCCCATTCACGATAAACTCAAAGTAACTCATGGCACCCATCATTCTCGCGCAGGACCTCGGCAAAACCTATCGCTCCGGAAAACTTGAAGTTCCTGCACTCCGAAAAGTCAGCTTTACCGCCGATCCCGGCGAGTTCGTCGCGATCGTCGGCCCCTCCGGCTCAGGCAAATCGACGCTCTTTTACATCCTCGGCGGCCTCACCCAGGCCACCAGCGGCTCCGTCCTGATCGACGGCGTGGACTTCGCCCGCCTCACCGACGCCGAGCGCACCAAGATGCGCCGCGCCAAGATTGGCTTCGTCTTCCAGCGCTTCAACCTGCTGCCGACGCTCTCGGCCATGGGCAACATCGAGATCGCGCACGACATCGCCAACCTCGGCACCACCGATCCTAAGCCCCTCGACCGCCCCCTGCTCGAACACCTCACCGACTTGCTCGGCATCAAGGGCCGACTCGAGCACCGTCCCAATGAATTGTCCGGAGGCGAGCAGCAGCGCGTCGCCATTGCCCGCGCGCTCATCAGCCGCCCCGCCATCGTTCTGGCGGACGAGCCCACCGGCAACCTCGACACTAAGAACTCCGACGCCGTGCTGCACATGCTGCGGACGTCCAGCCGCGAGCTCAACCAGACCGTTCTGATGATCACGCACAACCCCGAAGCCGCCCAGATCGCCGACCGCATCCTGCATATGCGCGACGGCGAGATCGCTCACATCGAGAACGGCACCGGCCGTCCCTGACCGGATAAATTCTGGCGTATTATTGCCGGTCTCAGGCGCATCCAATCCAACGCCAAATAAGGTCGATCTGTCCCGCTCGTCTGACCCCTTCAGCTCGCGCTGTTCGACATTTCCTCAATGGCCGCCGGCGGGAATCAAACACCCGTAACCGTAGAAGTCACAAATGAGCGCATAAATTCCTATCATTATTTAATTTGAATCCGTTCGGTGCGACATGTATGCTACGCGACAATCATGCAATCGGTTTGTCGCTGCCGCCCGGAGGGACCACCATGGAGTGCGTGCACTTTCAACCAGAACAATCGTTTTCGGACTTGTTCGCCAGGAAGCCGTTTCTCTTTTCCCACAACCTGAACGGCAACGAGCTCTTTTCCATGCAATCCGTGGAAAAGCTGGCCGAGATGTGGAGCCGCGACGCTGGGAAATCCGGCTTCTTCGTTCTGGATGAGCAGATCAAAATCTGGGGTAGCGAAGAACACAAAACCGGCATGGTCGATGCGTTTCGCAACGCCGAAATCAGCCGGATGAGGATGAAGCTCAGCTTCATTCATAAGCAGCCCGAGTACGAGGAACTCTTGAGAACGTGTACAAGCGAACTCACGCAACTCACAGGAGTTGATCTTGCAGGCGGCTTTCGCTCCCCCCTCGCGACGCTGTTCATCTCATCGCCGCGGGAGTTCACTCATTTCCACATCGATTCCGAAGACAATTTCCTCCTTCAACTTGCTGGGACCAAGACCGTCTACGTCTTCGATGGAAAGGATCGGGAAATCATCGATTGGCCGGATATAGAAAACTACTGGTTCGATAAGAACTCAAGGATTTTTCGTGAAGAGATCAAATCGCGCGGCGTCCCTTACGAACTGACACCAGGAACCGGAATCCATATCCCGGTGCACTTCCCGCATATGGTTGCAAACGGCCCGACGTCCTCAATGTCACTCAGCATTGCCTATGCTCCTCCGGAGGCCCAGCACCATGTCCTGCGGGCCAACTATCACCTGCGCAAACTAGGCTTGAATCCTGCGCCACCAGGCCAATCCAAGGTCGCCGACACTGCGAAAAGCGCGGCCGTCTCCGGGGCCCGTTCTCTCAAGAACACGATAAAGCGCCTGCGGAGCAAATAATTCGCGGTGAGAATCACTTCTCACAGACATAGGCAGAGCCTCTGTATTACTCTGTCGTCTGTGCCGGACTATTGACCGCGTTGCTCGCAAGGTATCGCTCCACCGGATCGAAGATCCGCGAGCCACGGTGCTTCTCGAAAGGTCTCAATGAAAATCTCTATCGTGCATACGATACTGTTGTTCCTCCTGTTTGTGCCCCGCACTGAGGGCCAGATCCCCAAGGGCTACAAGGGCAAGCCGTTCCAGGACGCCTTCCACATGTCGGGTCCGCAGGTCATCCCCGGCCGTCTTCAGACTGTTCTCTACGACCTCGGCGGCGAAGGCGTCGCCTACCACGACACCGACAAGATCAACCACGGCAGCGGCGAGCTCAACTACACCAAGGGCCACTGTGAAGACGGCGTTCTCAACTATATCTGTCACTTCCGCGAGAACGAAGGCGTCGACATCTCCTATGTGAAGAAGCTGGCCGATCTCAACCATCCCAGCATGGTCTTTCCTGAGTGGCAGCAGCTCTACCTTGGCTGGGAGGAGACTGGCGAGTGGACCAACTACACCGTCGACGTTAAAAGGCCCGGCCGCTACAAGATGGTCGCGATGTACTCGCATACGCCGAATACCATTCAGTTCTCGCTCAACAACCAGGCCGCCGCAGACTGCAAACTACCCGTTGATCCCTGGACGCAGTTTCCAGATCGTCATGACCCCGACTGGATGATCTACCACGCGTGGAACCGCGCCGAATGCGGCGAAATCGACTTCCCCAAGGCAGGCCACCAGCTCCTCACCCTGCACTACAAGACCGGGAATAACCTCGCTTACTTCGACTTCATTCCCGTCGAGATCAAATAAGAAAGCCGCCAGCCCAAGAACATCCGGACCGGCGGCTCGATCACAAAAGGCGTAACGGTGATCAAAGGGATAAAGACCGATAAGAGCAAAACAACTTCAGAAAAACGAACTTCCAGGTGTCCGTCCTTTTTTATCCCGTTTTTATCTCTTTGATCACTGTTACGCCTTTGCCCTACTCTGCGGACTTCGAGTTATTACTACGATCGTCATCCGGCAGCACGTGATCAGGATCGATCACAACCGAAGCAATCGCCTTCTTGTCATCGGACGACCACACATACTCACCCTTGCTTAGCCAGGTTTCAACCGGCAGCTTCGTCCGGACTGACGTGCCATCAGTGAACTTCACCTCGACAGTGGCGGGCAGAACAAGCTGGCCCTTGTTCACGATGGTTATGGTGGCGCCGCTGATCTTCTCAACCGAAAGATCAAACTTCCAGTTGTTTATGTACCAGCCGCGCCAGAAAAAGCTGAGGTCTTCGCCGCCCTCGCTCTGCATTGCGCGGAAGAAGTCCGAAGGCGAGGGATGCTTGAAAGCCCAGTCGCGAATGTACTTGCGGAAGGCCCAATCGAAGCGCTCCGGCCCAAGGATCTGCTCGCGCAGAAGCACCATGCCATATGCGCCCTTGAAGTAGCTCACCGGGTGCCCCAGGCGGCCCGGATAGCCATCGGCAGGGAAGAGAATCGGCGGTGCGGCAGGTTCGTCGAGCACCTTCAGGATCGTGTCCGGCGGATTGCCGCCGGCGGAATATTCCGAGTCACGCTTTGGTCCATACTTGCCGCCCGCGTACTCGTCCGACTCGAAGATGTCGATGAAGGTGTTGAAGCCCTCGTCCATAAACGCATTCCGCCGCTCGTTCGAGCCCACAATCATCGGGAACCAGTCGTGCCCGATCTCATGCGCTGTTACCCAGAACAGGAAGGAGCCCTTGTCCGGAATTCCGTCAAAGACGATTCCCGGATACTCCATGCCCGTCGAGAAACCGGCCACGCTCACCGCCGCGGGATACGGGTACGGATACCACCGCTTCGAGAAGTTCTCCACCGAGTTCTTCACATACTCGGTCGATTTGTTCCATGCATCCTCGCCTACGCTCTCCGGCGGATACACGCTCATCGCCAGCGACTTCTTTCCATCAGGCAGATTGATCTTCGCCGCGTCCCACACGAACACCGGTGATGCGCTCCACGCCACGTCACGCGTGTGGTCCATGTGGAAGTGCCATGTCAGCGTGCCGCCCTGCTTTGGCCTGCTTGCTGGATCGGCTACTTCGGCGGGCGTGCGAATCAGGATCGTCTTATCGCTGTTCTTTGCCTGCTCGTAGCGTTCCAGCTCGGTCTTTGTCAGCACGTCCTTCGGGTTCATCAGTTCGCCCGAGCCCGCAACGATCATCTCCGAAGGCACTGTTACGTAGTAGTCGAAGTGCCCGTACTCCAGGTAGAACTCGCTGCCGATGTAGGGCAGCGTGTCCCATCCGCGCAGGTCGTCGTACACGCACATCCGCGGATACCACTGCGCCATGTCGTAGATCTCGCCCTTTTCCGACTTACCCCACGACGTTCTTCCGCCCCATACGCCGGGAATCTGGTAGTGGTACTTGATGTGGATCTTCACCTGGGCGCCATGTCCCTTTAGTGGCTCGGGCAGCCGAATCTGCATGCGCGTATCGGCGATTACGTAATCCGCCTTCACGGTGGTCTTGCCCGTCTCGATCTCTACGGAGTCGAAGGTGTAGCCCTCGGTCGATGGCCGCGGCCCACTCTCATCACCGCCGCGCCGCCCACGCGCCGCCACTCCGCTGGCCAGCCGCGAACGCGAATCCTTCCGGTAGATGTTCTGTTCCACATGCAGCCACAGGCTGGGCAGCACGTCAGGGCTGTTGTTCGTGTAGGTGATCACCTCTGTGGCTTTCAGCTCTTTGGCCGCCGTATCCAGCTCAGGCCTCAGCTCGTAGTCGGCCTCGTTCTGCCAGTAGTTCGGCCCCGGCGCTCCATTGCCGGAGCGGTACATGTTCACAGGATCGGGCAGCGACAGCGGCGCAAACGTCTTTACCGGATCGTAAGTGGATGGGCCTTGCGCCCATGCCATTGGCAGACTTAAAGCAGTCAAAAGAAACACAAAAGGACGTACACGGCACCAGCTATACATCAGGTGAGATTCCTCTTTTCAGAATTGTGGTGAGCTTTAGCGCTATAGACGTATCGATCGCAACTCTGGACGCAACAGCCTCTAGTCGCCTCTGCAAAATTTCCCCGTAAAAACTCTTATGAAGGGAATCCTTACCAGAACAGCCCCTTCAGCTCTGGTTCGGCCTTAGGCAACTCGGCCTCTCCCAGGAGCTGACGCAGGTTGACCTCGATGGTATGTGTGATCGAGGTTAACTGCACATCACTAGGGCAGTTCTCGAAGGGATTCTCAAGGTCGCTGCCGATCTTGTCCAGCGCCAGAAAGATGAAGCCCACCAGCGTCGATCCCAACGGTGTGTACCATCCCATGGACGCGATCAGCGCAAGCGGCAGCAAAAGGCAATAGATATGAACGAAGAGTTCTGGAAAAAAGTAGTACTGCCTTGGCATCGGCGTGTTTTTAATGCGTTCCGCCCCGCCCTGCGAATCCGCCAGATCGTCCAGACTCTTGTCCATAGCAAGCCACTGCCATCCTTCGATCCAGCCACGATCCTTGCAGTCCTGCAGCATCTCCGCCATCTGACGTTGCAGTGTGAATGGAATGTTTCTCTCGGTCCGAAGCGCGTTCAACTCCGACTCTGTAAGTGTCGAAGCCAAATCTTTCCACGGCTCCAGTTGCCGAAGATGTTGTCGCAGCGCGTGGACATATGCGATCTGGTGATAAACCATTCGCCGCAGCATCGTCGCCAGCTCGGCTGAGTCTGAGCGATTCGGAGATCGCATGGTGACAACCTGGCGTGCCCAGCTCCGCGAGTTGTTGACGATTGCTCCCCAAAGCGTACGTGCTTCCCACCATCGCCCATAACAAGACTGGTTCCTGAAGCTCAGAATTACACCAATTGCGGAACCATACAGAGCCAAAGGAATATGAGGCAGCGACACCCAGTTCCAGTGGAGCAGCTTGTACACAAGCACGACAATTTGGTCGTAAACCGCCAGCACCATCAATGGCTTGCCGACGTATTTCATCATCCGCCATATCTGCCACGAGCGGTTGACGATCATGTTCAATCGCCCTCAATAAGAACCGGATGAAATCCTCGATTGCCATTCTCCGAGATTCGAACATCGCCTGTGGCGATGTCGTAGACCCAGCCGGAGATCGTTAGCTCCTCCCGCGCCATCGCTCCGGCAACGGAAGGATGCGTGCGAAGATGCTGGAGCTGGAGCAGAACATTTTCTTCGGTCAGCCGCTTCAGACGCTCGCTCGGCTTCTCATCTGGCACTGCGAGAGAGTCTGCGACGCTGAGAGCTGCCTGCGCGTTTCTCAACCAGCTCTTCACGGTCGGCATCGAGTCCATCGACTCAGGGTTGAGCAGCGCCTTCATCGCCCCGCAGTCCGTGTGTCCGCAGACGACGACATGCTTAACCTTGAGTGCACTGACGGCGTATTCGACGACCGCGCTGACACCGCCGAGCATCTCGCCGTACGCTGGAACAAGATTGCCGATGTTGCGGGTTACGAATAACTCTCCGGGGCCCGATTGAGTAATCAGTTCGGGATCGATCCGCGAGTCCGCGCAGGCCACAATCAAGGCTGCCGGGCGTTGTGGCTCGCTGGCGGCTCTCTCATACATCTCTGCCTGTGCTGGATAGACCTCTGTTCGAAACCGCCGGATTCCAGCCTTCAAAAGGTCAAGCTCGTTCATGAATCTTCGCTCCAGAATCTCGTTTCGTTATTGCTTCCATTTGATGTTGCATCCAACGGCGAACCGCTGGTTCGGATCTGGCCGCTTGCCCGCGATCACAGCATCGATCGCCGCGCGCAGGTCCTTGCCCGTTACAGGAATGTCGTTGCCGTAGTCGCCGCGTCGAGGTCTGCTGTCATCCAGCTGCCCGCGATAGACAAGCTTCATCTCTGCATCGAACAGGAACAAGTCAGGAGTGCAGGCTGCATCGTACGACCGCGCTACCTCCTGTGTCTCGTCGAACAGGTATGGGAAACGGAAGTGGAGCCGCCCAGCCTGCTCCTTCATCGCCTCGGGAGCATCCTGCGGGAACTCGACAATGTCGTTCGAGGAGATGGCCACTATCCCGATCTTGTCCTCGTAGTCACGGCCAATCCGTGCCAGCTCTTCCTCGACGTGCTTCACGTAAGGACAGTGGACGCAGATAAACATCACGAGCAAACCCTGCCTGTCTTCTGCAGCGTCGTCGCGCCCAACTGCCTTGCCCGTCACAACATCCACCAACTCGAACGGCGGAGCCACAGTTCCAAGCTCTACCATCGTCGATTGCGTTCTGGACATAATCTTTTCTCCTCGATGTTTCCATTCTATGCGTGCAGCATCCTTGCTTACCGCTCTGATGCCTCGAACCGATGCGGTCGATGCGAGTAAGACAGCTTGACCTACTCTATTAGCAGGACAAGCTCCAGAGAAAACCAATGCCTCTTCCCCGCACTTTGCCTGGTGGATACACGACGCGGCACGCTCTCCCCAAAGGCCCGAACGGCCTTCCGCTCTGCCGCTGGTGCGAGCTCGAGATCCTGGCGAAACGCCGCCGCACCTTCTGCAGTGACTACTGCGTCCACCAATGGCGCCTGCGCACCGATCCAGGTTATCTCCGCGACCAGGTCTTTGCCCGCGACCGAGGACGCTGTGCTGCCTGCCAGATCGACACGGTGGCCGCATACGCTGCCCTCAAGCGTGCTCGCGGCTCCGCCCGGGTGGCGGGACTTCGCCTCTACGGCATGAAGACCATAGCGAGCCGCCGTAGTCTCTGGGATGCAGACCACATTCTCCCCGTGTGCGAAGGCGGAGGTCAGTGCGACCTGGACAATATCCGCACACTCTGCCTGCTCTGCCATCGCGAAGCAACGCGCAGCCTTCGCACGCGCCTGCGGAATCGCGAGATCGCCTGACGGGGTTAGCCACAGACTAAGTTTAGGAGACTCGCTGTACGAACTTGGCGTGTGAGAATGGAGAACAATGTTCGTCCAATACGACCGGAGAGTCCTTACAGCGGAGTGTGGGCGGCGAGGTAAGAATGGGGTGGTGGGAACTATGGGCCGCGCAATTGACTTAGATGTCATGAAAACTATCGTGTTCTATGCAGGGCTATGCCTGATGGTGGTTTCTTCGCCGGCGCAGGAAAAGACAGCGATGTTTCGGGGTGATGCAAGCCACTCGGGGACATTTCCTGGTTCGGCTCCGAGTCAACTGACGCTGCGGTGGAAGTTCGCTACAGGCGGCCCGATCGTTTCTTCTCCCTCTGTTATGGATGGAACGGTATACGTTGGCAGCGCGGACCGGAACTTGTATGCGGTGGATGCGAAGACAGGGCTGATGCGGTGGAAGTTCGATGCGCAAGGAGATGTGAACTCATCGCCGGCAGTGGTGGACGGTGTGGTGTATGTGGTGAGTTTGAACGGGAACCTGTATGCGGTGGACGCGGCGACGGGAAAGCAGCGCTGGGCGTTTGCGACGGAAGGCGAGCGGCGTTTCAGCGAACGGGGGTTGTTTACGGCTTTACCAGCAGGAGAGATGATGCCCGACCCTTGGGATTTTTATCTGTCGTCACCGGCAGTGGTAGATGGAGTCGTGTACTTCGGAAGCGGGGATGGTTCGGTGTATGCCGTGGATGCGCGGTCGGGTGAGCTGCGATGGAGGTACAAAACAGGGGATGTTGTTCATGCTTCGCCGGCGGTAGTGGATGGGAAGGTTTATGTCGGAAGCTGGGACACGTACTTCTACGCCCTGGACGCGAAGAACGGCGGGCTAGTATGGAGGTTCAAGACAGGTGAGGATAAGCGTGCGCACCTAATGATGGGGATACAGGGCTCAGCCGTGGTGTCGCAAGGGGCGGTGTATTTTGGGTGCCGCGATGCAAATGTCTATGCGCTGGATGCCGGGACGGGGGCGCTGCGATGGAAGTTTGCGACGGACGGCTCGTGGGTGATTGCTTCGCCGGCAGTGGTGGATGGGAAGGTTTATTTTACGACTTCGGATACGAAGCGATTTGAGGCCCTGGATGCGGCCACCGGAAAACTGCTGTATGAGCTGCCAGATAAGATCTATTCGTTTTCATCACCTGCGATCGCTGGGGGGCACGCGTACTTTGGGACGTTTGATGGGAAGGTGCATGACGTGGACCTGGAGAAGAGGCAGTATGCTGGGGAGTTCGCGACAGAGGGCTACTATGCCAATGCTCCGCGATACCTGGATGCCGAAGGACTCCTGAAGCAGGATGTGGTGTGGGTGGGTGGCACGTTGGATGACATGGTCATGGGGATTCGCGGGAAGCTCTTTTCGATGGGATCAATTTTGTCATCGCCCGCAGTGCAGGACGGCGTCGCTTATGCCGGCAGCGTCGATGGAAGTTTGTATGCGTTAGGAAAGTAATGATTTTGCAGTGCGGCTTCGAGGGGCGGACGATGCGTGGGAGAATGAAGGGGCGATGTTTGATCCCCACACAGTGAGTTTCGCCGGGCTCCAGAACTCGGCTTATGTGCGGTTTTCCGTGCTGGCGTTGAGCTCGATCTTCTTTCTGGTAGACCCGTTTGCAGCGTTGCCGACATTTTTGGCAGTGACGGCGGGTGCGGATGAGCATCGGCGCAAGCAGATGGCGTGGAAGGCCTCGTTGACAGCGCTGGTGGTGCTGACCGCGTTTGCGATTGCGGGCCAGTTCATCTTTCACATGTTTGGAATTACGTTGCCAGCCTTTGAGATCGCTGGCGGGATCATTTTGCTGCTGATTGGACTGGATATGCTTGAGGCGAAGCGGTCGGCGACGCAGGAGTCCAGCGAAGAGGCGACCGAGGCGCAGATGAAGGAAGACGCAGGGATCGTTCCGCTGGGCATACCGATGTTGGCTGGGCCGGGATCGATTACTAGCGTGATGGTGCTGGTGGGTCAGGCTCAGACCAGGTGGCAGATGGTGGCGATTCTGGCCTCAATCGCGATTACAGCGGCGATTTGTTACCTCGTGCTCGGTAACTCCGGCCGGGTGGCGAAGGCGATGGGTGAGGCGGGCGTGCGAATACTTGTACGCATTATGGGCCTGCTATTGGTGGCTCTTGCGGTGCAGTACTTTGTAAATGGCATGGTGGATTTAGGTGTGATTGCGAAGCCGTAGAAGTACTTTTCGCGGTGACACCGATCGACTGCAGACGGGTTGCGTTCAATGTACGAGCAGGGCTGAGGCGGCAACCAGGAGGCCGACAGCTCCGAGGGCGATGCCAAGGAAGAAGTACGTCCGGTTGCGAGTGAAGAGCGTGATGGAGGAGAGGACGACTGCGATCTGGAGAAGGGCTTCGCCGAGGTCGTAGCGGGAGGCTCTGGCCTCTGCGCGGGCGACCTCGCTCTCGAACTCGTGGGCTTTGTTCTGCTCTTCGGTGAGATCGGCCTTCCACTTTTCTATGTGAGCTTTGTACTCGTTGATTTTTGTTTGGACGGCTGCCGGATCGGTGGTGGGCTGGATGGCCAAGAGGTCGATGGTGACAGAAAGATTGTCCATTCGGATCTTCTTGGCCTGGTACTCGTTCCATTGATCGCTGGCGCGGGCCTCCATGAGCACGGCTTCGGTGTGGGTACGGTGGCCGATGACAGTGACCATCGCGACGAGGACGGCGAGGATGGAAATAGCGAGCGAGATGGTTTTGAGGGATTCACCGCCAGATTCGCCAGATTCCTTCATTTGTTTGGCGAACTCCTGCACTTCCTGAGGTTCCATAGTGGAATGATTCTAACCTGTTGAATTGATGGAGAGGATGGGTTCTAGCGCGATTAGGCAAAGACAGTGCAGCGAAGACTTTTCATGAGGAACTCACGCCGTGGCGGTTCGCAGGTAATTTTATGGAAGAAATTTTATGTTGCGGTTGCACGACCTCGCAGTGAAAGCCCTGGCTCTTGTTTAGAAGGGTTTAGCGCGATAAGGGAATGTTTTTGGGGTGCGTATTTGCTGGATGAAAGTGCTTTTTGTACAGAAAACGCCGATTATCCACAGGCATCGAGGTTGCACGGAGGGGCAGGGATTGATACTCTCAGGAAGTCGCAGTGAGCGGTACGGCAGCGACAAAGAAGTAGAGCAAGAAAAGATGTACGGCTTGCACGAAAGTGAAAAGCAAGGTACTCTAAACAAGTACGAGAAATAAGCTTCGCACCTTGGCTCTGAACGTAAAGAGCGAACGATAAGGGATGACGGAGCGCAGTCCAAGCGTTTGATTCGCGGTCGAGAGCCTGAAGGCCTACCGGCAATCCAAACCCAAGCTACTGCAGTTTATAGGGATGACAGGAGCTAAGTGCTCCGCGACCAGATTTCGGTCGTCACGATGTTTTGAGATTTTGTGCTGTGCGAATTGAGTCGTCTTGCAAGGCTGATTTGAGAGAAAAGAAAAATCTCAAAAAAGTAAAAAACAAGTTGACACGAGATTGAAACTTCGATAATCTCAGAAAGTTCGCTAAAAACGTCGAACGCTGCTGAGTGGTACGGGCGGGGCTGAAAGAGTGGCCTGCCGAGCAGTAAAACGAGACGAAAACAGCGCATCAAGTTCGAGGACACGACTCAGGCTTTGAGCCGAGTTAGTCCTTGATCCAAAGCTGCCCGCTTAGGTGGATGCAGTCAGGATCTTTGACAACATAGTTGAACGTGCCAGTCGTGAGATGATACGAAATTTGGTTTAGTCATTCTCACTAGTTATATCCTTCGCTCCTTTCGAGCGAGCGGAGGCGTCTGATCCACCCCGACCCCTGTCGATGGGTGGCAGACA
>Ga0210396_10000062_pt1 | contig 215836 bp, 201 predicted proteins | sample IncBWH17OmetaG_FD_155466 | JGI IMG/M metagenome (GOLD analysis project Ga0210396, IMG submission 155466) | Forest soil microbial communities from Barre Woods Harvard Forest LTER site, Petersham, Massachusetts, United States - Inc-BW-H-17-O ... | reverse complement strand
AGGCCAAGCCCGCCCGCAAGCCGATGGTCGCCTGCGAACCGGTGGTCAGCCTGTTGACCGAAGTCGCCAAGCTGCTTCAGCCCGGCCGCTGCGTGACTTGACCTCTAGTTTCGGAAAACCTACTCAGCCGGCGCTTCGTCGGACGAATGATTGCGGCTGGCGAACAACCCCAGTGCCAACCCGCCGACCGCGAGAAGCGGGATCAGCTTCTTGAGCCCGATGGCGCGGATCACCTGGATGCCGGTAGCCACCACCATCGGATCGGCGAGCGCGGTGTGGAGCGTCGATTTCACGGCCTCTCTCTCGCGTTCGCGGGCGCGATTCTTCAGGAACGCGTAAAGCGCCGCCGTAATCAGGGCGACAATCAGGAAAATCCCCGCACCCGTCAGGCAGGCTTCGACCGGGCCGTAGTTTTGAAGCACCCAAATGAAGGCTGCCGCGCACAGGAAGGCGATCACGATGAACAGGGCAATCGCCAGGACTGCCACGAGCGACGTCAGCCGCAACGCGTTGTTGGTCGATTCCTTCAAACCGTCGACTAAGCGCGCAAACATTCGGACGCCCCGATCAGAAATGCGTCAATGCCTCGACGCCCCGCTGCTAGCGGCGCCATATTATGCCGATCAAAAAGCCGAGGCCGAGCGCGACGCCGACAGTCGCCAGCGGACGCTCCGTGATCACCTCTTCAAGCGTCTCCTCGATCGAAAGCGCCGCATCCTGCGCGGCATCCATGATCGCGCTGCCGCGTTCCGAAATATCGTCGACCGCCGAATCCACATTGGCGCGCGCCTGGGTGTAACCGCGGCGCGCCTGTTTTCGGGCGGAGCCGGCGAACGAACCCAACGCATCGGTGATCTGATCGGTGAGGGCGGCGATGTCGTCTTTCACGGCCGCGACATCCTTTTCAAGACGCTCATAGCCTGCTTTGTCTCTGAGATTTCGCATTCCCATTTCGCTGTCCGTACTGGGCATCAAGGACTCCCTGCATCGAAGTCAGGTTGAAGGGAAAAACGCCGGAGCCTGCGGGAAGTTCCTCGAGCAAGACCTGGTGTGGCGGCTCAGAAATCCGCACTATTGCTGCCGCGAATTCATCATGCGGATTTCTGAACCCAAGCAATGATGCGAACTTCGGAATCAGGACACTAGGGCAGGTTCGGCTCGCTCGGCGGCCACAGGTGATCGCGCAAGATCAGGGCCACGATCAGGAGCGGAGACGAAAGGAAGCCGCCCATCGGCCCCCAGAGCCAGGTCCAGAACGCAAGCCCGATGAATACCGCGAGCGCGTTGAGTTCGAGCCTGCGGCCGATGATGGCAGGAGTGACGAAATGGCCCTCGAGGAAGGTAAGCGCGGCAAAGGCTGCCGGTGCGATCAGGCCCTCCCCGAGCGTGGGAAAGGCGATCAGGCCGACAAGAATCAGAATCACGAACATCGCCACCGGGCCGATGATCGGAAGGAAATTCAGGATCGCCGCGAGTGCGCCCAAGCCTGCCGGATTCGGCATGCCGACAAGTGCACAGATAATGCCGGTCACCGCGCCCACGCCGAGATTGATCGACGTGACCATCAGCAAATAGCCGCCGAGATGTTCCTCGATGGCATTGAGGATGCGCAAGGTGCGCAGCCGCGACTCGTGTCCGGTGAAGGTCAGGATCAGCGCGCGGCGCAGATCGCGCCAGCTTGCGATGAACAGCATCAGCGTTGCGATGAACAGCAGGAATTCGGCAAAGGTCGGCGACAGGAATTCGAGCGCCGGCTGCACCCATTCGACCCTCGGCAGCTGGAAGGGCGCGGTCGGAAATGCGCTGGATCCGCCGAGCATGTTCTGAAGCTCCTGCCACAGCGCCAGCGGCCGGTCGAAGATATGCATCTTTTCCCGGAACCGGTCGGCGAGCTCCGGAAGATGCGTGCTCCATTGCATGACGGGCGAAGAGATCAGGCCGACCAGAAACGTCACGCCCGCGCCGACTGCGGTCACGATCAAGACCGCCGATACCGCGCGTGGAATCCGGCGACGCTCGAGAAAGCCCGCCGCCGGAGACAGCATGGTGCCGACCACGAAGGCCGCGACCACCGGGAGGAAGAATGCCTTGGCGGCAGAGAGGACGGCGAAGACGCAGATTACCAGCAGCGACACCAGCGCGAAGGCAACGAGCTCAGTGCGGCGAATGACCGGCGGCCGTTCGACATCGCTGTCGGTCAGGGGCTCGCCGACCAACTCGGTCGGATGCGCACGTTCGTTGGGCAGGGCACGCAACGGGCTCTCCCCCGGTGTGGTTCGAACATGAACGATTAAGTCGCGACGCGGCGCGACAGGCTCAGCAACAGCTAACCCTTCAGGCTTGCGAAGGGTTCCGTCGCCGAAACCTGAACATCACTTCGCCCGTATCGACAGGCGCGGCTGTCGGTCGGGGGAAAAGTCGGAACCGTTCAAGCGCGGTTGCGTTTGTTGCGACAGTCGGAAGGCGCGAGGTGCGACGCGAGTCAAGGCAGGTCATGGCACGGCAACTCTCCGGAAAGAAATCGGGCAGGTTGGGATTCTGCGGGACGGCGATATTGGCGGCGCTGTCGCTGACGTCGATCGCGCAGGCACAGGATTTTTTTGGTCTATTCGGCGGTTTCGGATACCGGCCCCGACAACCCATGACACAGCCGATGACTCCATTCGGGTACCGGCCGCAGCCGCCGATGACGCCACAGCCTTACGGCAGTGAAGGTCAAATGGGCGGTCCGGAAGGCGAGGTTCTGGTGCGGCCCCGCCCCGGTTACGCTTATTCGGGCGGTTCGCAGGCCTATTGCGTGCGCACTTGCGACGGCCGCCATTTCCCGATCAGTTCATCCGGCAATCAGAGCAAGGCTGCCTCCTGCAGCAATTTATGCCCGACCGCCGAGACCAGAGTGGTCTATGGCAGCAGCATCGATGACGCCGTTACTGAGGGTGGAAAGCCATATTCCGAGCTGCCGAACGCTTATCGCTATCGTGATGAGCTGGTGAAGGGATGCACCTGCAACGGCAAGGACCTGACCGGCCTTGCCTCGATCAGGATCGAAGACGATCCCACGCTTCGCAAAGGCGACATCGTCGCCAGTGGCGATGGTTTGATGGTTGCCGGTCGCGGCGCGGATCGGCGCGGCGCCGCGCTCAATCTCTCGCCCGCTCCGCAGTCGATACGGTCGCATTATCGGCGCGTGCCGGTCGTTGCGGCCCAATAGCGCCGTCGTTTCGCCGCGCCGGTCAGGCCGCGGGGATCCTGCCCAGGAACTCGGTGACCCGGCTACTCGGTGTAAATTTCTGGACAGCGTAAGTTACTAGACAGCGCCCTGCCGTTGTCGGACCGGTGGTCGTGCGAAGCATTGATTTCGCAGATGTTTTAGTTTGTTCCACGAATGGAACCAGCGCCGCTCTGGCGCGTTGACAACGGGCTTGCCATCTCTTTTGGCGTGTATTGGGGGAAAACCAATGCTTGTAAGTGTACTGGTCACCTTTCTCGTCGTTATTCTCATTCTCTATCTGATCAATCTGTTGCCGCTCGACGGCCGCGCCAAGCAAATCGTGCGTGTCATCGTGATCATCCTCGGCGTGATTTCGCTGCTCAAATATATCGCGGTGTTTTGAGCGACAGGGTTTTCGAGCCGCGGGATGCCGCAGGATGCAGCATCCCGGCGCTGCCTTCACGTTTCTGGTCGATGAAGTCTTAAAAAAAAGCCCCGGCAAACGCCGGGGCTTCTTGCATATACCGGTGTTGTCAGGCGCCGATCATTTCAGCGTCTTGAACCAGTCGTCCACGTCTCTCTGAATCTGGTCCTTGGCGAAGCCGTAGCGCTGCTGCAGCTTGCCCTCGAGCTGCTCGCGGCGGCCCTCGATGACGTTGAGATCGTCATCGGTGAGTTTGCCCCATTTTTCCTTGGCGGAGCCCTTGAACTGCTTCCAGTTACCTTCGATGCGGTTCCAATCCATCGCCGTCTCTCCTTGAATTTATTGAGATGACGGACCTAACGATTGCCAACTGCGATCGTTCCGGAAACCGGCGACGATCAGCCTGCTGCCTTGGCCTCGCGGCGTCGCGCGGTGAGAATGTATTCGGTGTAGCCGTTCGGCTGCTCGCGTCCCTTGAAAATCAGGTCGCTGGCCGCCTTGAAGGCTACGCCATCGAAAGTGGGCGCCATCGGCCGGTACAGCGGATCGCCCTTGTTCTGGCCATCCACCACCACCGCCATCCTCTTCAGCGATTCCATCACCTGCTCGCGGGTGATGACGCCCTGATGCAGCCAGTTCGCCAGATGCTGGCTCGAGATGCGCAAGGTCGCGCGGTCCTCCATCAATCCGACGTCGTGAATGTCGGGCACCTTGGAACAGCCGACGCCCTGATCGATCCAGCGCACGACATAGCCGAGAATGCCCTGGCAATTGTTGTCGATCTCCTGCCGCACATCGTCGGGCGCCCAGTTCGACTGCGAGACCGGAATGGTGAGGATGTCGGCAAGCTTTGCGCGCGCACCCCCCTTGGCCAGTTGCTGCTGCCGCGCCAGCACGTTGACCTCGTGATAATGCAGGGCGTGCAGCGTCGCCGCGGTCGGCGAAGGCACCCACGCGGTGGTGGCACCGGCTTGCGGATGCACGATCTTCTGCGCCAGCATATCCGCCATCTTGTCGGGCGCGGCCCACATGCCCTTGCCGATCTGCGCATGCCCGGGCAAACCGTCGATCAGGCCGATATCGACGTTCGAATCCTCGTAAGCCTTGATCCAGGGCTGCTCCTTCATGTCGTTCTTGCGGATCATGGGACCAGCTTCCATCGAGGTGTGGATCTCGTCGCCGGTGCGGTCGAGGAAGCCGGTGTTGATGAACACGACGCGCCTCAACGCTTGCTGGATGCAGGCCTTGAGATTGACTGTGGTGCGGCGCTCCTCGTCCATGATGCCGACCTTCAGCGTATTTTCTGGCAGCGACAGCATCTTCTCGACGCGATCGAACAAGGCGCATGTCAGCGCGACCTCGTCGGGGCCATGCATCTTCGGCTTGACGATATAGACCGAACCGGTGCGGCTGTTGCGCACGGTCGAGTTGCCCTTCAGGTCGTGGATCGCGAGCAGGCCGGTGACGGCGGCATCCAGCATGCCTTCCGGAATTTCGTTGCCGGCAGCGTCGAGCACGGCATCGGTGAACATGTGGTGGCCGACATTACGGATCAGCAGCAGGCTGCGGCCGTGCAGTCTGACTTGCTTGCCGTCGGGCGCCGCATAGACGCGATCGGCATTGAGCGCGCGCGTGAGCGTCTTGCCGCCCTTCTCGAAATCGGCCGAGAGCGCACCATTCATCAGGCCGAGCGTGTTGCGATAGACGAGCACCTTGTCTTCGGCATCGACAGTGGCGACGCTGTCTTCCATGTCGAGGATCGTGCTGACCGCGGCCTCGAGGATGATGTCGGCGACGCCGGCCGGATCGTCCTTGCCGATCACGTGATTGCGATCGACCCTGATCTCGATGTGCAGGTCGTTGTTGACGAGAAGAATAGCCGAAGGCGCCGCCGCCTCGCCCTGGTAGCCCGAAAATTGCGTGTTCGATTTCAGCGTGGTGGCATTGCCGCCCTTCAGCCTGACCGCAAGCTTCCCGCCGACAACGCCGTAGGAAACCGCATCGGCATGACTGCCGGTCGCAAGCGGCACAGCCGAATCAAGAAACGCCTTGGCCTTTGCAACCACCTTGTCGCCGCGCGCCTTGTTGAAGCCCTTGCCGGCTTCGCTCGGCCCAGGCGGGATCGCGTCGGTGCCGTAGAAGGCGTCGTAAAGACTGCCCCAGCGCGCGTTCGCTGCGTTCAGCGCGTAGCGCGCGTTGGTGAGCGGCACGACCAGTTGCGGTCCGCAGATCTTGCCGATCTCTTCGTCGACATTGGCCGTCTCGACCTTTTGCGTTGCAGGCTCAGGCAAAAGGTAGCCGATCTCCTTCAGAAAGGCCGTGTAGGCATTGAGATCTACCGGCTTGCCTTTGTGGGCGCGATGCCAGGCGTCGATTTTTGCCTGCAGGCCGTCGCGCAAGGCGAGCAGTTCGCGATTTTTCGGCGCCAGATCGCGGATAATGGCGGCAAGCCCCGCCCAGAACGCGTCCGGCGTGATCCCGGTTTTGGGCGATGCTTCCTTTGCAATGAAATCAAACAGGACGGGGGCGATCTTCAATCCGTGGGCGTCGATACGATTCATGGTGAATTTTTCTCACAAGAAACCGCGCTCACGCGCGGTTGTCAGGGATTTCAAGGGAAAAAGCGCCAAAGGGCACTGGTACGGTGGATTTGACATTCGCCTCAATATCGCAGCGCGTCCCATACAGCGAATGTCAAATCCAAAACGCACTAGAAGACTACTATCTACTGGTGTTCCTAAGGTTCTGTCATTCGCAAGAGTGGCCGCCTCAAGACGATACGAATGTCGGAACCGGAAAACCAGGCGCCTTTTAGCGCCAAAGCGGGCCGCAAGAAAAGCCCTTCCTTTGCCTATTCGATCGGCCCGGGAATGCTCAACCAATGCTCAAATATTGGCAGCCAGATCAACCACTTCGTCGAGCAGAACGCCGGTCCTGCTCAGCATGCGCTCGATCTCGTCGGCAGCTTCCGCAACCGAACGCCTCGAGGTATCGAGCGTCAGTTCGCTTGCCTCGGGCGGCTGGTAATCCTTGCCGATTCCGGTGAACGAGGCGAGCGCGCCTGCGCGCGCCTTGGCGTAGTGGCCCTTGGGATCGCGGCTCTCGCAGATTTCGGCAGGTGTCGAGACGTAAATCTCGCGGAATGCGGCCTCCGAAATGCGGCGCGCGGCGGCGCGGTCTTCGCGCGAGGGCGACACCGCGGCGACGATCGCGATGTGCCCGTTGCGCGCCAGATGGGTCGCGACTTCGGCGAGCCGGCGGATGTTCTCGCTGCGATCCTTTTCGGAGAATCCAAGATCGCCGTTTAGTCCGGCACGCAGCGTGTCGCCGTCGAGCAGGATCGGCGAACCGCCCTTGCCGAACAGGCGCCGTTCCAGCGCCCGCGCGAGCGTCGATTTTCCGGAAGCGGGCAGGCCCGTCAACCAGACCACCGCGCCGTTGTGGCGATAGCGCGCCGAGCGCTCGTCGGGACGGAGCGCCGATTCCACCGGCACGATGTCGACGGGGACCGCCCGTTGCCCGGCATCGACCGAGAGCACCAGCCCGCCGCCGGCAATGCGGCCGTTGACCTCAATCACCAGCCGTCCGGTGCGCGGATTATCGGTGTAGGGATCGGCGGCGATCGGCTGCGCCAGCGAAATGTCGATCTCGCCGACATGGTTGCGCGCGATCGAGGTGTTCTCGACGCTCGACAATTGGCCGGGATCAACCGCCTTCTCGATCGCCACCACGGTAGCCCGGCCTTCGCGCGTGCCCAGCCTCGCCAGGATTTGCGCACCCTTGGTGAGCTCCTTGTCGTGCAGCCAGAAGATGCGCGCGCGCAGCCGCCGCGTGTCGCGCGGGCTCGAGCCGACGTGGGAAATGACGTCGCCGCGTTCGAGGAACAGTTCGCGGTCGAGCGTGATGCCGACGGAGCGCCCCGCCGTCTGGGCGCCCCTGACCGGTGTTGCCGGCCAGCCCTCCACGCTTTTGACACGCGCGATTTTTCCGGCGGGCATGATGACGATCTCGTCGCCTGCGGACAGGCTGCCCGACTCGATGCGGCCGGCAATGATGCGCCGATCGTCGAATTTGTAGATCGCCTGCACCGGCAGCCGCAGTGCAAGCTGTTCCAGCGGCCGCGCAGGCTCCAGCGCGTCGATCGCCTCGACGACCGTCGGGCCGTGGTACCAGCTGCTTCGTGGCGTGCGCTCTGCCACGCCGTCGCCGTCGCGGGCCGAAATCGGAATCACCGCCGAGGGCGCGACGCCAAGACCGGCAAGATGCGTGGTGATCTCATCGCGGATCTCGGAGAAACGCTCCGCGCTGAAGTCGACACGGTCCATCTTGTTGACCACCACCGCGACCTGCTTGACGCCGAGAAGATGCAGCAGATAACCGTGGCGGCGGGTCTGGTCGCGCACGCCTTCCAGCGCGTCGATGATCAGGACGGCGCCGTCGGCCTGCGAAGCGCCGGTAATCATGTTGCGCAGGAATTCGGCGTGTCCGGGCGCATCGATCAGCACCACGTCGCGCGAGCCGGTGCGGAAGCGGATCTGCGTGGTGTCGATGGTGATGCCCTGGTCGCGCTCGGTTTGAAGCGCATCGAGCAGGAACGACCATTCGAACGGCATGCCGCGCCGCGCGCTGACGGCCTTGAGCATTTCAAGCTTGCCTTCCGGCAGGCTGCCGGTCTCGTGCAGGAGCCGGCCGACCAGAGTCGATTTGCCGTGATCGACGTGGCCGACGATGACGATGCGCAACTGTGGACGCGTGGTGCCGTTGGGGGTCGCCGCTAGCGGCGCCGGGACGATCATGTTCATGGCAGCGCTCACACCCGTTCTGCGTCAGAGATAACCGGCGACGCGCAGCCGCTCGAAAGCATCTTCGGTTTCGTGGTCGAGCGCACGGCCGGCGCGCTCCGGCACCCTGGTGCGTTCAAGCTCGAGAAGAATTTCCTCGATGCTCGATGCGTCGGAGACCACGGGGAAGGTGATGTCGGCATCGCCAAGCGAGCGGTAACGCTTGCCGTTATTGGCCAGATAAAGCGGAATGATCGGAATGTTTTCGCGCCTGGTGTAGGCCCAGATGTCGGCCTCGGTCCAATGCAGGATCGGGTGCACGCGCAGATGGGCGCCCGGCGGCGGCGAGGCGTTGAACTGATCCCAGAATTCCGGAGGCTGGTCGCGCACGTCCCATCCGCCTTCGGTGCCACGCGGCGAGAACACCCGCTCCTTGGCGCGGGTGGCCTCTTCGTCGCGGCGAATGCCGGCGATCAAGCCGTCGAAGCCATGTTTGGCGAGCGCAAGCTTCAATCCTTCGGTCTTGCGCGCAGCCGACCGCGCGGCCGGCGGCAAGGTCGGATCGACGCTCTCGATCGGCGGGCAGGGCTCGATCTTGAGATCGAGCTCCCATTCCTTGCCGTATTGATCGCGAAACGCATACATCTCCGGAAATTTCTTGCCGGTGTCGACGTGCAAGGCCGGGAACGGTACGCGGCCGAAGAAGGCCTTGCGCGCCAGCCAGATCATCACGTTGGAATCCTTGCCCAGCGACCACAACAGCGCGAGCTTCTTCAGCCGCGCGAAGGCTTCGCGAAAAATGTAGATGCTCTGCGCCTCAAGCGCGTCGAGGTGATCCATCGAGGGCGCGCGTCCGCGCGCCTGCGTTGAACTTTGCGTGACCAGGGATGGTTCGAGCGGAAAGGCGCGGTCCAGCCGGTCGGCTGCGTGATTATGGTCGAGAAGATGCATCTACCGGCCCTTGGCCCTGGGAGTTGAAAATTCTATAGTTGCACTGCAATAGAGAAGAAATAATTTTCTATTTGCAGGGCTTGAACGAGACTTAAATAGAAAATAATTTCCGTCAACCCCGTACATTGGGGAAGCGAGTGTCGCATGCGATTCCTGCCGGTATTTCTTGATCTGCAAGGCGGCTTGGTGCTGCTCGTCGGTTCCGGCGATCCGGCGCGTGCGAAATTGCGACTGTTGATTTCGGCCGGAGCGCGGGTTCGCTGGTACGCGACTGACGGCCATCACGATGTCAATGGCATCGCCGCGCCGGATGCGGCACGCATCGAGCCTGCCACGGGCGATCCGTTGATCGCCGATCTCTCGGGAGTCGTCGCGGTGGTTTGTGCGGGCGCCGGCGAAATCGGTCCGGCGATGTCGGCGCGCGCAAGAACGCTCGGGCTTCCCGTGAATGTCATGGACGACCTTGCGCATTCGACCTTCATTTTTCCCGCCATCGTCGATCGCGGCGATGTGGTGGTCGCCGTTGGGACCGGTGGCGCTTCGCCGGTCGTGGCGCGCCGTGTACGCGAGCGCATCGAGGCGGTGCTGCCCGCGCGCATCGGCGAGCTTGCGCGTTTCATCGGCCGCTGGCGCAAGGCCATCCATGCGCTCGTTCCCGAATTCGCCCTGCGCCGCCGCTTCTGGGAGCGCGTCATCGATGGCGGAATCGGCGAACTGGTTCTTGCCGGGCGCGGTGAAGAAGCCGAAGCGACGCTCAAGAAAATCCGCGATCCCTCCGGCTTTGCCGGTGCGCTGCCATCGGGTCGCGCCGAGGGCAGCGTATCGCTGATCGGCGCCGGCCCGGGGGATCCGGACCTGCTCACGGTCAAGGCGCTACGGGCATTGCAGGACGCCGATGTGATTTTCCACGACGAACTGGTGGCGGGAGAAATTCTCGATCGCGCGCGGCGCGATGCGACGCGCGTGCCGGTCGGCCGTCGTGTCGGCAAGCCGGGCATCGGGCAGAAGGCGATCAACCAGCTGTTGATCGAAGCTGCAAAATCAGGGCAGCGCGCGGTGCGGCTCAAGGGCGGCGATCCCTTTGTCTTCGGCCGCGGCGGCGAGGAAATCGAAGCGCTTCGGCAGGCAAATGTCGCCTTTTCCGTCATTCCCGGCATAACCGCGGGCCTCGGGGCTGCCGCGCAATTCGAGGTGCCGCTGACGTTCCGCAACGAGGCGCTGCGCATCACCTTCCTCACCGCGCACAAGGCGAGGGACGCGCAAGCCGTCGACTGGTCGACCCTGACCGACACCAAGATGACGATCGTCGTCTACATGGGCATGACCGCGGCGCCCTCGGTGCGAGCCGGTCTTGTTGCTGCCGGACGCTCGCCGCAAACCCCCGTCGGCGTATTCGCCCGCGTCACCCGCACTGACGCGCAGGCCGTCGTCGGCACGCTTGATCGGTTGCCCGATCTCGTCGCTGGCATCGACGGCGGTCCCGCCATCCTCATCATCGGCGACGTGGTCGCGCACTCGGCGCCCGCGCGCCATCTGGAACTCACCCAACTCGCCTCCTACTTTCAGGTCGCCGCCGAATGACATCTCCGCTCGAACAAAAAATCAGGATCACCGGTCCATCCATCGTCACCGCGAACCGCACCTTCGACGGCGCGGTGATCTATCGCAACGCTTCACAGGGCTGGTCGACCGAGTTGGCGGAGGCCGCGATCGTGCGCACCGTCGCCGAGGCGCGCGCGCTTCTGGCCGAATCGGTTGCCGACGATATCGGCGCGGTCGGCGCCTACATCGCACCGGTCGATATCAACGATGGCGGCGCGATCAAGCCCGGGAATCTCCGCGAACTGATCCGGCTCCGCGGCGTCACCATTGAACTTCCCGTTCCCGCGTAAGGCCGCCTTTATCATGTACGCATATGACGAGCTCGACCGCACCCTCATCAACGAACGCGTTGAGGAGTTTCGCGATCAGGTGAAGCGGCGCCTCTCCGGCGAGCTCACCGAAGACGAATTCAAGATGCTGCGGCTGCAGAACGGCGTCTATCTGCAGCTGCACGCCTACATGTTCCGCGTCGCGATCCCCTACGGCACGCTGTCCTCGCAGCAATTGCGGCGGCTGGCGCATGTGGCGCGGCGCTACGACCGCGGCTACGGGCATTTCACCACCCGCCAGAATATCCAGTTCAACTGGATCAAGCTGGCCGAATTGCCGGATGCGCTGGCCGATCTCGCCGAGGTCGGCATCCACGCCATGCAGACGTCGGGCAACAACACGCGCAACGTCACCTCCGATCAGTGGGCGGGCGTTGCGCCCGGCGAGATCGAGGACCCGCGCATCTGGTCGGAGCTGCTGCGGCAATACACGACGCTGCACCCGGAATTCTCGTTCCTGCCGCGCAAGTTCAAATTTGCGATCACCGCTTCCGCGCATGACCGCGCCGCGATCAAGATTCACGATATCGGCCTGCGCTTGCACAAGAATGCGCAAGGCGAGACCGGTTTCGAAGTGCTGGTCGGCGGCGGCCTTGGCCGCACGCCCTTCATCGCCAAGACCATCAAGCCGTTCGTGCACGGCCGCGATCTGTTGAGCTACGTCGAGGCGATTCTGCGCGTCTACAACCAGTACGGCCGTCGCGACAACATCTACAAGGCGCGGATCAAGATCCTGGTGCATGAGCTCGGCATCGAGAAATTCGCGGCCGAGGTGGAGGAGGAATGGCGGGCGATGGGCGACAGCGCGCTGACGCTGGATGATGCCGTGATCGAGGAAGTGCGGTCGCGCTTTTCCTATCCGATCTACGAAAAGCTGCCGCATATGCCCGAAGAGCTGAAGAAGGCGGCGCACGATGGCGTCTTCGAGCGGTGGCGGCGGAATTCGGTGTTCACGCACAAGGTCCAGGGCTACGCCATCGTCACCCTGTCGCTAAAGCCCGTCGGAGGGCCGCCGGGCGATGCGACGGCTGACCAGATGGACGCGGTTGCGGACCTCGCTGACAAATATTCCTTCGGTGAAATCCGCGTCGGACATGAGCAGAATCTCGCGCTGCCTCACGTCGCCAAGCGCGACCTGCCGGCGTTGTTCAAGGCACTCGACAGAATCGGGCTGGCGACACCGAACGTCAACCTGATCTCCGACATCATTGCCTGTCCCGGACTGGATTACTGCTCGCTTGCGAACGCGCGCTCGATTCCGATCGCGCAGGAATTGACCCGGCGATTTGCCAGTCCGGAGACCGCCGAGCTGATCGGCCGCCTGCACATCAATATTTCCGGCTGCATCAATGCCTGCGGCCATCACCATGTCGGCCATATCGGCATTCTCGGCGTCGAGAAGAACGGCGAGGAATTTTACCAGATCACGATCGGCGGCCGTGCGGACGAAAATGCCGAGCTCGGCGTTCTGATCGGGCCCGCCGTGCCGTTCGGCGAAGTCGCCGACGTGATTGAGGACATTGTTGAAGCCTATCTGGCGCTGCGCGAACGCCCCGACGAGCTTTTCGTCGATACGGTGAAGCGGCTCGGCGTCGAACCATTCAGGGAGCGGGTCTATGCCACTCGTTAAGAACGGAAAGATCGCGACCGACATCTTCGTCCACGTTCCGGACGGCGCCGAACTGCCGGGCGACGGCGCCATTCTGGTTTCGGCGGCGCGGTTTCTCGAGGATCGGGAAGCGCTGCTGCGGCGCCCGGGCAACTTGGGCGTGATCTGGCCGAACAATCGCGACGTCGACGATCTCGTGCCATGGCTCGACCGGCTCGCCGCAGTCGCGCTGGTGTTCCCGACATTCCGCGACGGGCGCGCCTATAGCCAGGCACGGCTGTTGCGCGAGCGTCACGGCTACGAGGGCGAATTGCGCGCCACGGGCCAGGTGTTGCGCGACCAGTTCGTGTTCATGCTGCGCGCCGGATTCGACACGCTTGAAGCGAAGAAGCAGAGCGATGTCGAGGCCTTTGCGGTGACCGCCAAGCGTTATTCGGTATTCTATCAGCCGACCGGCGACGGGCGCCTCACCGCGCTTAACCGGCGGCTGCAGCAGCGCCACTCGGAGAGCGCCGCCAGTGAGTGAAGTCGTGCAGCCTCTTCTCGCGGAACGAAGCGCAGGCGGGCTTTTGCCGCCGGCGGCCGAGTTCGATCAGATTCTTCGAAACGCCACGCCGGCCGAGGTGATCGAAGCAGCGCTGGGCGTCGCCGGCCGCGAACATCTCGCGCTGGTCTCCTCCTTCGGCACGGAATCGGCGGCGCTGCTCAAGGTCATGGCCGACGTCGATCCGGCGATCCCCGTGATCTTTCTCGACACCGGATGGCTGTTTGAGGAAACGCTGGCCTATCGCGACACGCTGGTCGCAACGCTCGGCCTGCGCGATGTCCGCTCGATCAAGCCGGACCAGGAGGTTTTGCGGCGCGAGGATCAAAATCGCGAATTGTGGTTCTCCGATCCCGATGCGTGCTGTCGTATCCGGAAAGTCGAGCCGCTGCAACGCGCGCTTGGGCCTTTCAAGGCCTGGATCAACGGGCGCAAGCGCTTCCAGGGCGGCCTCCGCGCCGCCATTCCGGTGGTCGAGGACGATGGTATCCGGCTCAAATTCAATCCGTTCGCCAACGTCGCGCGCGAAGAGATCCAGGCGATCTACACGCTGGCCAAGCTGCCGCCGCACCCGCTTGCGGCGTCCGGCTTCCTCTCGGTCGGGTGCATGCCGTGCACGACGCGGACCTCGCCGGATGAGAACGCGCGCGCCGGCCGCTGGCGCGGCCGCGCCAAAACGGAATGCGGGATTCACACGGTGAAGATGGCGTAAGCCAGGTGTGCCTGACGGGTTGCGCCCGTCATGTTTCGGAGATTGCGTCGGCACCAGAGCCGGAATCTTCCGATTCTCTGATGTGCAAGCGCACTTCACAGGACGCTTGCGAAGGACCCGCGCGCCCCGAAATGACGACAGAAATTTGGCGGTTCGTTCACCATTCAGCCACGGTTGGCATGCAACAAGCACCATTCGCGGGTGCACCTCTGGGCAATAACGGCTTGTCCATTCGGAATCGCTCTCTAAACCATTGAATGAGTGTGTGATCTTTTCGCCAAGCCGCCTGGCATCCTGGCGGATCAGTTGTGGGGGACAATTGAAATGATGCGCGGCCTGGTCGCGATACTCGGACTGCTGGCGCTTGGCGGCTGCGCGGCCGATGCCCCGATCGAGCAACCCAGCATGTATTTCAACATGGCGGAGGGCGCCAGGCTCGATTCCGAGGCCGCGGCAACGATGATTTCGCTCTATCGCAAGAACAATGGCCTTGGCGCCGTGGTGATCGATCCCGAATTGATGAAGGTTGCGGAAGGACAGTCGCAAGCGATGGCGAAGCGCAACAAGCTCGACCACGACGTGAAGGCGCCACTGCCGAAGCGGCTGCAGGCAGCCGGTTACCCTGCAACGACGGCGGTGGAAAACGTATCCGCCGGCTACCACACTTTGGCCGAAGCCTTTTCCGGATGGCGCGATTCGCCACCGCACCGCGCCAACATGCTGCAGGGTGATGTCACAAAAATGGGCATCGCGGCCAGCTACGCTCCCAACACCAAATACAAGGTTTTCTGGACCCTCATTCTTGCCTCGACCGAGGCTCGCGATACGCCCGGCGTGAGGATCCCATCCGCTCTCCTCGCCAATTGACGTCATCGCTCACAGGCGTCACGCTGCATTCCTATAATTTCGATGTGGAGGCATGATGAATCCGGCCGATCAACCGTCAGCAAGCACGCCCGCGAAGGCGCAGCGCGTGCTTGTCCTGCAAGGTGGCGGCGCGCTCGGTTCCTATCAGGCGGGCGCCTATCAGGCGCTTTGCCATTGTGATTTCCAGCCGGACTGGATCGCCGGCATCTCGATCGGCGCCATCAACGCCGCGATCATCGCCGGCAACGAGCCGGCAAAGCGCGTCGACAGGCTGAAGGAATTCTGGTCGACCGTCTCCGCTCCGATGCCGTGGGTTCCGATTCCGCGCGGCGACCGTGAGCGCTCGGTGTTCAACGAGACCAGCGCCGCAATGATCGCCACTTTCGGCGTGCCGGGCTTTTTTTCGCCGCGGGTGCCGCCGGCCCCGCTGTGGCCAAAGGGAAGCCCGCAATCCCAGAGTTATTACGACACCACGCCGTTGCGGAAAACGCTGGAGCTTCTGGTCGATTTCGATCGCATCAACGATCTGCAGTGCCGGCTCAGCGTCGGCGCGGTGGGCGTGACCTCCGGCAATTTCCGGTTTTTCGACAATTTAGAGTTCAACCGGCTCGGCAAGCGCATCGGTCCCGAGCACATCATGGCGTCCGGCGCGCTGCCGCCGGGCTTCCCCTCGATCGTCATCGACGGCGAGCATTATTGGGATGGCGGCGTGGCCTCCAACACGCCGCTCGACTATGTGCTGGACGCCGAAACCGAAAACGACCTCCTGATCTTCCAGGTCGATCTCTTCAGCGCCCGCGGACCTCTGCCGGAGACTTTGCTGGAGGCGGCCGAGCGCGAGAAGGACATCCGCTTCTCAAGCCGCACGCGCATGACCACCGACAAGAACCGGCAGCTCCACAACGCCCGCAAGGCGATTCGCGATCTGATCGGCAGGCTGCCGGAGGATCTGAAAAACCACTCTTCGGTGAACCTGCTGCGCGAAGCCGCCAAGGAGAACACCGTCACGGTGGTGCACCTTATCTACAAGAGCAAGAATTACGAGACGTCCTCCAAGGACTATGATTTCTCCCATGTCGCCATGGTCGAACATTGGGAAGCCGGTGTGCGCGACGTCCATCTGTCGATGCGTCACAAGGACTGGTTGCAACGACCGCAATCCGACGAAACCATGGTGACCTACGATCTCTCGGATGAAGAAAGCCCCGTCAAAAAGGAGTGAAAAAAATGGCTAACCTGTCAGGCAAGACCGCGGTAGTGACCGGTTCGACCAGCGGCATCGGGCTCGCCTTTGCCCGAGCCTTCGCCAGCGCCGGCGCCAATATCGTGCTCAACGGTTTCGGCACGCCGGCGGATATCGAGCGGGAGCGCTCGGGAATCGAGCGCGACTTCAAGGTCAAGGCGGTCCATTCGCCGGCCGACATGACCAAGCCTGCCGAGATCGCCGGCATGATCGCACTCGGCGAAAAGACCTTCGGTTCGGTGGATGTGCTCGTCAACAATGCCGGCATCCAGTTCGTCTCGCCGATCGAGGAATTTCCGATCGAAAAATGGGACGCGATCATTGCGATCAACCTGTCGGCGGCGTTCCACGCCATCCGCGCCGTCGTGCCAGGCATGAAGAAGCGCGGCTGGGGCCGCATCATCAACACGGCGTCGGCGCACTCGCTGGTGGCCTCGCCGTTCAAGTCGGCCTACGTGTCGGCCAAGCATGGCATCGCCGGCCTCACCAAGACGGTGGCGCTGGAGCTTGCGACCTACAAGGTCACCTGCAACTGCATCAGCCCCGGCTATGTCTGGACGCCGCTGGTCGAGAAGCAGATCCCCGACACCATGAAGGCGCGCAACATGACCAAGGAGCAGGTGATCCACGACGTGCTCCTGGAGGCGCAGCCGACCAAGGAGTTCGTCACCTCCGAGCAGGTTGCAGCGCTGGCGCTGTTTCTGTGCGGCGACGACGCGGCGCAGATCACCGGTACAAATCTGTCGATCGACGGCGGCTGGACCGCGGAGTGATCGAACCACGCGGCCGTAAGCGTCACTGCCGGGATTGGATCCATGTCATTGCGAGGAGCGTGAGCTCCGAAGCAATCCAGTCCGCTTTGACCGCTCACTGGATCGCCTCGCTTCGCTCGCGATGAGAGCCGCGGGCTCGTGCGCGGCGGCCGCGCGCACTACTGCAGATTCGAGCCCTATTCCAGATTGATGTTGAATTCGTAAGAACGATCGCCGCCGACCAGTGTCAATTTCAGCGCCGCGCCTTCCGGATTGACGCCGGGCGGCACGCCGTCGAGCTGAAAGGCAAAGCGCTTGACCCCGGGCGGGCCGGGTTCGCGCAGTTTTGGCACCGGCAGCGACCAGTCCGGCGTCGGTCCTTCGACAAAAAGATTGACGGTGCGCGCATCGGGCGACAGCACGTCGACCAGAACCGTGGATTTGCCCTCGCGCTTGACGTCGCGGATGGTAAGCGGGTTGGGATCGCCGACACTGGCCGGTTTGGGGACGGTGTCGAGCGCTGCGAACAGCACGCTGTCTTCGGTGCTCGCGACACTGGCAAAGCCGAGCTCGGCGCTCGCATCGACCGGGATGCAAAGCTTCTCACAGACCGCGTAGTTGATATCGGCGCGAAGCGTTACCGGCTTGTCGGTACTTTTCGGGACAATCCGCAACGGCAGCACGACCTGGTTCTGATAGCCGAGCGATATGCCACCGCCGCCGTCGTCGAATTTCATCGGCGCCGGCCACAGAACCGTCACCGCCTCGACATTGTCGGATTTGGAGAAGTCGAAGCGGGGGGGAACGCCGGAGTCACCAGAGGTACGCCAGTAAGTTTTCCAACCGGGTTCGAGCTGCACGGCGATTCCGCCGAGCAGCACCGGCCCGCTACGCGATCCCGCCAGCAGCCGGACGGCGGAGTGTGCAGCCTTTTGCCAGGGTGAGGCATCCTCGGCGCGCGCCCCGACGGCAGGCAATGACATCAATGCGGTCAGGGCCAGACCGAGCGCGGCTCGCAACGGAACTTCAACGATCATGACCCGTCCTTACAGAAGAGCGAGATTGTAGGCCATTGAATTGCCTGTGATCTGTATCAGTGCTTTCCGAGCTTGATTGACAGAACCGAGACCCAATATCAGGATGGACAAAGGCACGAGGTTCCCAGCGGATGGACCCTGAAGGCAAAAGACCGGGTTTGGTTCGCCGCGAATCCGCCGGCACTGGCGGTGAAGGGGAGGGCCGTTACCTCGACGGTCAGTTGCTGATCGCGATGCCCGTGATGGGCGATCCCCGCTTTGAGCGTTCGGTGATTTATCTCTGCGCCCATTCGGCCGAAGGCGCGATGGGCATCATCGTCAACCGGCCCGCGGGCAGCATCGACTTTCCGGGATTGCTGGTGCAGCTCGAGATCATCAAGAAAGCCGATCAGATCAAGCTTCCCGAGAATGCCGAGACCATGCGTGTCTTGAAGGGCGGCCCGGTGGAGACGGGGCGCGGTTTCGTGTTGCACTCGAGCGATTTCTTCATCGAGGATGCGACGCTGAGGATCGACGACGAGATCTGCCTCACCGCGACCGTCGACATCCTGAAGGCGATCGCGCGGGGCGCTGGCCCCAAACATGCCGTGCTCGCGCTCGGCTATGCCGGGTGGGCGGCCGGGCAGCTGGAAAGTGAAATCCAGGACAATGGATGGCTGCATTGCGACGCCGATCCCGATCTGATCTTCGGCGACGATATCGAGGAAAAATATAACCGCGCGCTGCGCAAGATCGGGATCGATCCCGGCATGCTGTCGAACGAGGCCGGCCACGCGTAGGTTTGGGCCGTCATGGCGGACAGGATGAAGTTTTGTCGAGCTGGAGCGGCATCGAAGGTGTTACCTCTCCCCTTGCGGGAGAGGCATAGGCCGCCTAGGGCGGCCGTCATTTAGAGGACGCCGAAGCAAAGCTTCGGCTACGTCGCAGCTTTAGATGCGATCCGGGTGAGGGGTTTACCCGCCGAAAATTTCCATTTTGAGTGCTCGGACAGTGACCCCTGATCCGGCGCGGACTTCGCATGGCCGATGCAAAGCATCGGCGTCCTAAAAGAACGGCGGCCGCAGGCCGCCTATGGCCACCTTCTCGCGCAAGGGGAGAAGGAAGGGCGGTTGCAGCCTCCGCTGATTCAACCATGAATCATCGCGCCAACCTACTCCGCCGCCTGCTGCGCCACCGTGGGCTCGGTGCCGGCGACCGTAGCACGCCGCATGTCGCGCGGCTGCGACTGATCGTAACGGCGAACGCGGTGCATGGTCTGGCGGTTATCCCACATCACGAGGTCGTGCACCGTCCATTTGTGGACATGGACGAACTCCCTCTGCGTGGCATGCTCGGTGAGGTCGCGCAGCAACAGCCGCGCCTCCGGCACGCTCATGCCGAGGATCGCGCCCGCATGCGACGACAGATAGAGCGACTTGCGGCGATGCACAGGATGGGTCCGCACCAGCCGTTGCCGCACCGGCTTGAACATCTGCCTTTCCTCTTCGGAGTAATCGACAAAGCCGAGCGATCCCCGCGAATACATCAGCGAATGCTCGCAGATCAGATCCTCGATCTCCGCCTTGGTCTCCCCGTCGAGCGCGTCATAGGCCGCGCGCATGTCGGCGAATTCGGTGTTGCCGCCGTTCGGGTTCACCACTCGCGCCGACAGAAGCGAGAATTTTGCCGGTATAGCCCGAAACGAACTGTCGGAATGCCACAGACAGTTGCCGAGATTGAACAAATGGGTGCGGTGATCGCGCGGCAGCGGCTTGCCGTCCTTGCCGAGATTGGAAACATCGTTCAGTCCCGAGGAGAGCCGGTAATCTTCCTTCCTGGTCACCGTTCCGCCGCGCGAGGTCTCGCGCTCGCCGAAATTGAGCGCAAACGCCAGTTGCTGCTCGTCCGTGATGTCCTGGTTTGGGAACAAGAGTACCGCGTATTCGTCCATGCCTGCTTCGATGTCGCGTGCCTCCTGCGGCGTCAGCGGCTTTCGCAGATCGACGCCGGAGACTTCTCCAAAGAAATGCGGGTGAAGCTTTCGGATCGTCACGGACATGGGGTCCTCTCCCTGATCGGCCTGCAGCTTGTTCCGCCGCATGAAACAGAGGCTACTCGCCGACCTCTTCAAGTCAACGGCTCGACATGGTCGTCGGCTCTGCCAACGTAGGAGAAGCAAGGAACCTGAACGGGCTTCGCCGGGTTACTTCGCTGAAATGAACGCGGGGCGCCGGCCCAGCGGTATCAACACACGGAAACAGGGAGTGACCGCGATGGACAAGGATCGAATCGTCGGTTCGGCAAAGGATGCCGCTGGAAAGGTCGAGGGTGCCTTCGGTGAGGCGACCGGTGATGCTCAAACCCAGGCTGCCGGTCGGGTGCGAGAGGCGGCCGGTTCGGTGCAGAATCTTTTTGGCCAGGCCAAGGATGCCGCGCGCGACGCAGGCGAAGCTGCCGTCGACTACGCCAGGGGCGCCTACGATCAGAGTGGCGAAACCTTGCGCGGCGGCACGCAGGCCGTGGCAAAGACAGTGCAGGACAATCCGCTCGGCTCGCTCCTGCTTGCAGGTGGCATCGGCTTTGCGCTCGGCCTCCTGATGACGCGCCCGCGCCGGCCGCCGCCGCGCTGGCGCTACTACGGCTGAGGCGCAAGCTGCTCCAGACTTCACGCCATGTGCCCAACTTGATTGCTGAAGGACGATGCTTGCCGCGAGCGCTGACATCAGCGCTCGTGGGCTTTTTGCCGAAAGAACGGGCCTATCGCGTCAGGTTGCCATTAGCTGGCGGCGCCTGCTGCGCCGGCGGCGCGGCTGCCGAGCGCCCGACATTGGCCGGCGGTCGCGGCACGCCTTGGGTGCGCGGCGAAGGTTGCGGTTGACGCGCCGGCGGCGGGCTTCCGAAGCCGAAGAAATTCCCGAACGTCGGGGCAGCCGATTGAACCGGCGGGGCCGGTTGAGCCGGCGTGGGGGCGGCCGGCTGGACCGAATTCGGCTTCTTTGGCTTCTGGGCCGGGGCGGGCGCTGTTGCCGCAGGCGTGCCGTCGGGAGTGATGGCAGCTACCGGCGTTTCGCCCTTGACCTGCTCGCGTCCGACCTCGCGCCGCGGCCAGGCAAAGTCATCGGCGCGGCCCGCCGGTGCTGCCAGCGGCTCGCCTTTGACGAGGGTTTTCGCCACCAGTGTATCGACCGCGGCCGGGCGCGATCCCGGACCACCGAGCAGTTGATCGGTGCCGACGGAGGAAGCGACCAGCGGCAGGATCGGGCCCGCGAGCGGACGCGGTGCTGGCTGTCCGGGCTGCGCGTTGGCATCTGGCGTCAGCGGCTCGGTCGGCAGCATGAACGGCGCCGAGCGCCCCGCCAGCAGGCGCGTGATCTCGCGCTCGACATAATGGGCGAGCTTGCGCGCGCCGGGCTTGGTGAAATACACGCCGTCATAGGAGCGCAGGCGGCGGATCTGGCCCTCGAAGTCGGGGCCCTGTTGCAGGAAGCGACCGGCCTCGTCGACGAACCCGTCCCAGACATCGACATAGGTGATGCCGGCCTTGGCCGAACCCTCGCGGTAGAGCGAATCCAGAAACAGCGCGTCCGACGTCGCCTTGGCGCCGCGCACCGCCGGCAAGCCGACCCACAGCACCGGCACGCCCTTGGTTTTCAGGATCGCGAGCATCTCGTCGATCTTCTTGTTGTAGGGTTCGACCCATCGTTCGTCGCGGAACTGGACCAGGCCAGTGGGCGAACGCGAGCTTCTTTCCGGCGTGACGTTCGGCTGGCTCTCGCCCTTCTCCTCATCGTCGGCCAATTCGGCATCGGCTGCCTTGTCGTCGGGCTTGGCAGCGGCATCGGCCGCGTCGTCGCTCTTGCCCGCGGGCCTGGTTTCGCCGGGCTTATCGCCGGACCTGGAATCCGGTTTGGCGCGGGCATCCTTCTTGTCGCCCTTTTTGTCGCCCGGCTTGGCGTCGGATTTCTCTGCCGCCACCTCGCGCATGGCGATGCGGTCGTTGAGACCGAGCATGACCACGATGATGTCGGGCTTTTCTGCCGCAAGGATGGTCTTGGCCGCGGCCGCCCAGTCCGCCGGTTCGCCCTTGGGCTGATATTGGATGAGGCCGGAGACGGTCTTGTGCCGCCGGATCACGCCCATGTCCGGCTGCTCGGCATAGGCATCCTCAAGACCATAAGCGAGCCAATCCGCCATGGAATCGCCGAGCACCAGAACATTGCGTTCGGGGATGGTGTCGCGCTTGGCCGGCGGCGGCGCTTTGGAAAAATCCTCGACTCGCCTCGGCTGCTGCTGTTGCTGAAATGGCGCAAAGAAGTCGCGGCCGAACCAGCTCCGTTGGTTTTGCTGCTGCGATTGGCCCGGCGGGCCGCCGAACCAGTTCCACTGCGCGGACGCAGGCGCCACCACAGCGACCAAAAGAGCGATCGCAGCGGCCAACGCGACCATCGGGCCGCCTTCAGTAAACAAGTGCAAAAAGGACTTTTTCCTCGGCATGCGGCCCAATCGCATCGTGTGGTTCGAACGGTAGCTAGGATAACTGAATTCGACCGTAAGCGGACACATTTCCTGCGCCCGGAGGCGGCCGTCACCAGCTACCTTAGAACGCTTAATACGGCCAGGTTGTGCCGGGAACCGGATTTCGTGCGGTAAACAAACAGGATTACTTTCGAGGCCGGATGCCCCGGAATCACCGTCCTCGCAGCCGCTCGAGCACTTCCGAGGAGGCAAACCCGTCGGCCGGGGCGCCGACCGAGGCCTGGAAGCCGCGCAGCGCCTCCCTGGTTTCGCCGCCGAACTGGCCGTCCGGGGTGCCGCGATAGAACCCGCGCTGCGCCAGAAGCTGCTGCAATTCCAGCCGCTCGGCACGCGACAATTCCCGCTCCTGCCGCGGCCAGGGTTGCACGAAGGGCGGGCCGCCGCGCAGCCGGTCGGCGAAATGGCCGATCGCGAGCGCATAGGCCTCCGCCGGATTGTATTTCATGATCACGCGGAAATTCTGCAGCATCAAAAAGCCCGGTCCCTCGGCACCCGCGGGCGCCAGCAGATAGGCCTTGTCGGTGGAAGCCGGGAATGGCTGACCATTGGCGCGCGTGATGCCCAGGTGTTCCCACTGCGCGAATGTCATGCTCCTGGCCCGATCCGCCAGCATGTAATTGAAACCCTTCGGCACCACGACTTCGTAGCCCCAGCCTTTGCCGGTCTGCCAGCCGTCCTTCTTCAGGTTGTTGGCCGTGGAGGCGATCAGATCGGCGGGATTGTCGACTACGTCGCGCCGGCCGTCGCCGTCGGCATCGACCGCATAACGCTTGAACGCCGTCGGCATGAACTGGGTCGGCCCGAACGCGCCCGCCCAGGAGCCGCGCATCTGCTCGGGGCGCAAATCGCCGTGGTGAAGGATTTCGAGCGCGGAGAGGAACTCATCGCGGAAATATTTCTGGCGGCGGCCGATGCAGGCCAGCGTTGCGGTGGACTGCAGAACGCTGCGATCGCCGATCTGGGTGGAGTAGTTCGACTCGATGCCCCAGATCGCAGCGATCACGTGGCGGTCTACGCCATAGGCCTTCTCCGTCGCGTCGAACTGTACCTTGTATTTGGCAAGGATCTCCCGGCCCTTGGCGAGGCGGTTGTCGTTGACGAGGATATCCAGATAGTCCCAGATCGACTTGGTGAATTCGGGCTGCGAATCCATCAGATCCATGATGCGCAAATCGGGCGCAAGGCCGGCGCTAAACCGCGCAAAACTGTCCTGCGAGATGTTGCGTCGCGCCGCGTCCGGCCACATCGAGGCGATGCAATTGTCGAAATTCGCCGCCGCCTCGCGGATCGCGCTCGCCGTCATCAGGGGATGGCCGGAGGCGCCGTCCTCGCCGCTCCACGGCCGCGGCCCGGCGCTCGCGGAGGCCGGTGGCGTGGGCACCGCTTGCGGGGTTTGGCTTGCTTTCGACGACGAGCCGCCGAAGATGTTACCGAGAAAGTCGAGCGGCCCGCTCGATTGCGCGCGCGCTTGTCCCACCCACAGCAGCATCGCCGCAAGCAGTACTGTGCCCGCTCGTTTCCTCGCCGGCCTTGTTGCTGGTCCTGTCATGTCGCACCCGAAAGGCATTCAGGCAGCAGGCCTGGAGCTCCGATTGCGAAGTTCGCAAGCTATCGCGGCGACCTCTGATGCGAACTTCGGAATCAAAGGAGCTCCAGCAACTTGTTGATTTGAGTAGCGGCTTCGAATTTGAAGTTCCTATCACGAACTCGCGGCGATACCGATAGGAACTTCAAATTCGCCGCACTGGTAACGGTTTCCAACAACTTAACAAAGGCGGAATTTTTGCGTCAGGCGGCTTTGGGGTGAAAAAAGAGCGCCTGGCGCGGAAACCTTTATCTCACATCCGCCTTTGTTCTCGGCCGCAAAGCGGCTACTAGTGCGATCAAAATCTGCTTTCTTTCCGCCCTCGCAACCCAGTCCCGATCCCGATGAAAATCCGCAAAGCCGTCTTCCCAGTCGCCGGTCTCGGCACCCGCGTCCTGCCAGCCACCAAGGCTATGCCAAAGGAAATGCTCACCATCGTCGACAAGCCGCTGATTCAGTATGTCGTCGACGAAGCCAGGGAAGCCGGCATCGAGCATTTCATCTTCGTCACCGGCCGCAACAAGGGCGTGATCGAGGATCATTTCGACCGGATGTTCGAGCTCGATGCCACGCTTGCCGCGCGCGGCAAGAAGGCGGAGATGGAGATCCTGGCACGCGATCAGCCGGAAGCCGGCGCGATGAGCTTCACACGGCAGCAGGCGCCGCTCGGGCTCGGCCACGCGGTGTGGTGCGCGCGCGACATCGTCGGTCACGAGCCGTTTGCGGTGGTGCTGCCCGATGAGCTAGTGCTCAACACGCCGGGATGTCTGGCGCAAATGATCGAAGCGGCGGCACGGCTCGACAAGAACTCCAACCTGATCGCGGTGGAGGCCGTGCCCGATCATCTCACCCACCAATACGGCATCTGCGGCGTCGGCAAGCGCGACGGCAATATTTTCGAGGTCGACGGGATGGTGGAAAAGCCGCGCAAGGGAACTGCGCCATCGAACCTTTCGATCACCGGGCGCTACATCCTGCAGCCGGAAATCTTCAATGTCCTGGAAACCCTGGAACATGGCGCCGGCGGCGAAATCCAGCTCACCGATGCAATGATTGGCCTGGCGAAAAAGCAGAAATTCTATGGCGTCGAGTTCAAGGGCGAGCGGCACGATTGCGGCTCGAAGGCCGGATTCCTGCGCGCCAATATCGCTTACGCCATGGCACGGCCCGAGCTGCGTGACGGACTTCGCGCCGATCTGAAGAAATATCTGGGCAAGTGACGACGGGAGCGCCCAAGCTCACGTCGTCATTCCGGGGCGATGCGAAGCATCGAACCCGGAATCTCGAGGTTCCGGGTTCGGCTTTACGAGCCGCCCCGGAACGACGGAACAGCCCCTCAGGCCACCAGCGACAAATTCGAGGCGCCCGCAAGCACGCATCGATTGCGGCCACTGGCCTTGGCCGCGTACAGCGCCTGATCGGCGGCCTTCACCAGCCGGTTCCAGTCGGCGGAGCCGCCGGGTACGAGGCTCGCAACCCCGACACTGACGGTGGTGATCGCGCTCTCGCCACACCATTGCTCGACCTTCAGGCGGATGGTTTCGGCCACCCCGAGAGCCTCGGCAGGCGAGAGTCCGGGCAACAATATCGCAAATTCCTCGCCGCCATAGCGCGCCACACAATCGCCGGCGCGCTGCACCGAATCCGAAATGCAGATCGCAATCCCGACCAGCAGCTCGTCGCCGGCCTGGTGTCCGAAGGTGTCGTTGTAGGTCTTGAAATAGTCGGCGTCGATCATGAGCAATGCGACCGGCTTCCTCTGCCGTGCCGCGCGCCGCCACTCGGCGTCGATCACGGCATCGAACTTGCGCCGGTTTCGCAGGCCCGTCAGCGCATCGGTCGTGGCAAGTTCCTCGAGCTTGTCCTCGGCGGCGGCGCGGCGCCCGATTTCGCGGGCCAGAAACAAGGTCACCCCGAGCACGAAAAGAATCAGCGCCGACATCAGCGCGCCGATCCGGGTCATCTCCATGCGCCAGAGTTCGTAGATATCGCTCCACTGCTTGCCCACGAGAACGACGAGCGGCCTTGTGCTGTCACGCCAGACATAAAGCCGCGGCCGATGGGTCGAATAGGAAATTCCCGTATACGATCCGCTCGGCTCCGACATCACACGTTTCACGGTGGGTAGATCGCCGAGGTTCTTGCCGATCATATCCAGATCGAACGGCGTGCGCATGATCACGGTGCCGTCCTTGCGAAAAACCGAGATGATGTCGTTGGGGCCGAGTTTCAGGCGGCCGAACAGCTCATGAAAATAGCTGAAGCGGATCGAGCCAGCGACCACGCCGAGAAAACGTCCATCTTCGCCGGTGATGCGCCGGCTGAGCACGATGGCATAAGCGCCGTGGTGCAGTATCGGCCGGCTGATGAAAAGCCCAAGGTCGGGATTTTGGAGGTGAATTTTGAAATATTCCTCGTCGCTGCGATCTTCAGGGATCGGGTCCAAGGTCGATGCGTCGACGGTCAGTCGTCCCGCGGCATCGAACACCTGGATCACGCCGAAATGTTTCGCGGTCGCCGCGTGATCGAACAGGATCAGTTGCCGGAGCGGCCTGCTGACCTGATTGATCTCCGGCAACTGCATGTCGGTGGCGACATCACGCAGCGACAGATCGTATAGCTCGACGTTGCGGCCGATATCCGCATCAATGCTCGATGCGAGATTCTCGAGCGCCTGACGCGCCAGCTCTTCCTCGCCCCGCCGCATCTCCAGCATCACGCTGACGCAGATGGCGGAAAAGCCGATCACAGTGACGAGCGCGAACACGATCAGCAGCTTGGCTGACAGCCGCCACGGTCGACTGGCTCCATCTCTGCGCTTTGCGAATGGCATTTTCCTGCTCCCGGGGCAGTCAGCGTTGCACCCGGAATGGTTGCGGTTGGCTTAAATGACAATCGCGAGCCCAGTGCTTGGGTTAATGCTTCGTTGCCGGAGGCAGGATGCCGGAGACGGCGAGCCACGATCGCTGCCGCCGAAAGTTGACCACGGTTTTGCGCCGTGCTCTGAACCATGAATTGGGGAGCATCGCCCAACCTCTCCGACGTCGACGCCGGGATGGCCTGGCGGGATCATTCGAGCCGGGAAAGCAAGTGAACGACTACAACGCGCTGCGCGACTATCTGGCGAAACAGAAGCTCCCCGAACTGGTTCTGAGTTTCGAACAGATCGAGGAGATCATCGGCGCTGCGCTGCCGCGCGCGGCGCAGCGGGCGTCGTGGTGGGAGACCTTGCGCAGCCCGCAGGAAAAGATGCCGCAGCGCGAAGCCTGCCTTGCCGCCGGCTACATCGCCACGCGGCTGCCGGACGGCAGGCACGTCCGGTTCGACCGGATGAAGGTGAGATAAGCTCGCGCAACCGTCGATAACCGGGAAGGGACGATGAAAGCGGTCTTTCTCACTGGCCATACTGGAAACGAGGTCGGTTGCGCTCTGGTTGGGAGTTCCAGCGTTATGGCAAGGCCAGCGCCTCGTCCGTTATTTTCGCCAATCCCTTTGCTTGTTGCCAGACCGTCCTTGCTTTGGTTGCGTCCCGCGACTCTGCCGAGGAAAGGATTTCCTTGAAGCCGTCAAAATAACGGCCGCTGATGCCTTCGAATTTTGCATCCGTAACGAGTCCACCAAGCCCTCGCGCGGCTTCATCTTCCGTTGAAAGATGTGATCCCATGAACCTCACGAATGGCGTGGACGTCAGCGCGAATTTCATGATTTTCCTTCGAAGCGGCGGCGCTTCGTTGCTAAACTCCGTCGTTGGCACTACGCCGGGGGACCAGGAATTCACGGTGTTGCCTTTTATTCCCTGTCCCGTCAGTCTGCGATCCAGTTCGAGAGCGCACATCATTGCAAACATTTTGGCCGTGCCGTAACGCGCCATCGGACTCATTTTAGCGAATATTCCTCGGCCGTAAGCCGCATCTTCGGCCGCGCCGAACTTCGGCGAGGCAATTTTTCCCATTTTCGTAGCCGCCGGGTCGTGCAGGTCGCTCGATACAAAAACAATGCGCGCCGGTGCCAGCATTTTCCCGACCAGAAGGCTGGTGAGCGCGAAATGGCCGAGGAAATTCAGTTGAAAAATATGTTCGAAGCTATCTTTGGAAAATTCCAGGGACTTGGCCTTCATGTTGATGCCGCCAGCATTCAGCACGAGGCCATGCAACGGCGGCAGCTCCTGCTTTTCGAGAGAGGCAGCAAAATCTCTTATGGACTGCAATGAAAGCAAGTCGAGGGGCAAGGTGCTGACGGACGCTTGTGGATGAATTTTTCGAATTTCCTCCAAGGCAGCTTCAGCCTTTGCGGAGCTCCTGCAAGCCAGGACAACCTGCCAGTCGGAATGGCCGGCGATATACTTTGCGGTAGCAAAGCCAATGCCCGCATTAGCTCCCGTGATAACAACCGTCTTCATGTGCCAACCCTACGAACCCGCAGACGCGAGCGCCGTCTGGCCCAAGGCCGATTGGGCCAGCGCTTCGCTCAAGGCCCAGAGCCGCTCGCCCTCCTCCCGATTCTGCAGATTCCGGGATAAAGGCAGACGCTTGAACTTACCGACCATCGAGAACAACGCCCCGGATTCACCTTCGAACTCCTCGGCCAACAACAACTTCAACGCCGCTGCAGCGGGCACATCCGGCGTACGAGAAATCAATCGATGGATCACATGACGCACCATCAGCTTCATCCATAGCGGCATTTCGCTGTCGATATTCGTTTGGTCGGACCGGGGTGAAGGCATGAAATCGTGACCGACGGACGCTGAGCGGAGACGGTCAGTCGGCGCGCCAGTTCGACGGCAAAGACGTCGTTAGCATAGTGAAACTGCTTGAACGCCCTGATCATCGCGAAGTTCGTCGTCAGATTGACGTCGTCGTAGTGAATCGTCCCCTCAAACCCGGGATGGGCGACCATGACGATCCGCGCCGGTTTGCCTGGCTGACCTGCGGCCTGGAGAGCCGGAAGGAGGCGAACGGTCAACATGAACCGGCTCAGGTAATTCGTCGCAAAGTTCGACTCGATGCCTTCGGCCGTTACCAAATGGCGACCCCGTACGACGCCCGCGCTGTGCACCAGGTAGTGCATTGCGGGCCATCCCTTTGCGACCTCATCGCCGAGGCGGCGCGTCTGCCGCATCAGGCTCAGGTCCGCCTGGACAAAATCAACGTCTTTATTGCCGGAGAAGGCGCGAATCTCCTGTTGTGCCCGGGCGCCCTTCTCGGCATCGCGACCGACGATGATCAATCGGGCGCCTCGTCGAGCCATCGCGCGGGCGATTTCTTTTCCGACTCCGTCGGTGCCGCCGGTCACCAGCGCCACCCTGCCGTTCAACTGCTCAATCAAGGTCGGGTCTCCTTCGTTCGACTTCGATCCTGGGGTAGCGCCTTCCGAACCACATCCGGCCGAGCAACCCGTCCCGAAGAATGAAGGTGTGATAGAGAGCAGCAACCACATGCAGCGCGATCAGCGCCATCAACAGGCGGGAAATCACGTAGTGGACCGGGCGCATGGGAAATACCCAGAAGTCAGCCGGCAGCGCACCGTGACCGCCGAACAGGACATCCGGCAAGCCGGCTTGCAGCGCCAGGGTGAGGCCGCTGGCCGCCTGGCAGAACACCAGCACATAAAGCATGCGATGTGAGAGCCAGGCCACCCGGTCGAGTACCGGACTTCCGGTTGACGCTCGCGCCGGGTGCGCCGTCCGCACACGCACGACCAGTCGGAGCAACATCAGGACGACGAGCAGAGTGCCGCCGGCAAGATGCTGGCGTAGCCCGTCGACTTTCATCGGGTCGGTGTTCGGGATCTTGACCAGCACCAGGGCGCCCCCGCCAGCGCGATGGTGAACAGCACGGCGAGCAGCCAATGCGTGGCCACCAACAACGGATGATATCTGATGACGCGTTGAATGTTCGACCTCCGTCCCCGATGCGCAACGATCTGTGAATTGCATGCCGCACGTGGGCCGCCTGCATTCCCCGATTTCCACTATACAGCCGTCGCGCACGAAAGTAAAATTCAAATTTACATTTGAAATATCACTTTACGGATACCGGATTCCCGCGGCCTGTGAGGTGGGGGAGGCCGAATCGTTCGTTCGTCGAGGAGTTGCGCGTCGGGCGGGCCAGCGCGAAACGGCAACCGGATTTCACGGGGATGTCTTCGGGCGGATTGCGGCCGCGCGCGTAGCGCGGGTGCCGTTCTAGCTTGCGGCCTCGAGGCGGACTTCGGTCAAAAGCCGCATCGCGGCGTCCGCATCCATCGGCTCGCCGAAGGCAAAGCCTTGCGCGTATTCGCAGCCCAGCTGGTAAAGCTCGACCGCGTCCGAATCGGTCTCGGCGCCCTCGGCGACCACCTCCATGCCGAGATCATGGGCGAGCGCGACGATCGATTTCAGGATCACCGGGCGCGTGCCGCGGCTGGTGGTGCGGACGAAGGACTGGTCGATCTTGATGGTGTCGAACGGAAAGCGCTGCAGATAGGCCAGCGACGAATGGCCGGTGCCGAAATCGTCGAGCGAAAGTCCGGTGCCGAGTTCGCGGATCCGCGTCAGCATCTGCGCGGCGTGTTCCGGATTCTCCATGACCAGTGATTCCGTCAATTCGAGCTTTAGCGTGCCGCGCACCACCGAGGAGCGCGACAGCACGGTGCGGACATCGTGGATCAAATCGTGCCTAAGCAACTGGCGCGAGGACACGTTGACGCTGGCAAAGATCGGTTCGCGCGAACGCATCGCGCGCTGCCAGATCGAAAGCTGCTTGGCGGTCTGATCGAGGACGAACATGCCGAGATCGACGATCAGGCCGATCTCCTCGGCGATGGAGATGAATTCCACCGGCGACATGCGCCCGAGTTTCGGATGATCCCAGCGCGCCAGGGCCTCGAAGCCAGCGATCGAGCGATCCTCCAGCCGCACGATCGGCTGGTACAGGATCGTGATTTCCTCGCGCTCGATGGCGCGGCGCAATTCGGACTCCAGCGTCAGGCGGTCGGTTTTCCGCGCCCGCATCGCCGGCTTGTAGACGTCGATGCGGTCGCCGCCGATCCGCTTGGAGTGGTACATCGCAAGCTCGGCGTCCTTGATGATCTCGTCGGAGAGCGCGACCTGCGGATCGGAGAGCGCGAGCCCGATCGATGCGGTCAGGAAAATCTCGCGGTCGTTGAAGGCGATCGGCGCGCGGACAGTCTTGCGAATGGTTTCGGCGAAGGCGGTGATGCGTCCCGGGTCCTGTTCCGACATCAGGATCAGGCCGAACTGGTCGCCGGCGAGCCGCGCCAGCGTATCCTGCGGTTTGAGGATGCGGGTCAGCCGCCGCGCCAGTGTCAGGAGGATCGAATCCCCCACCGCGATGCCGACGGAATCATTGACCTGCTTGAAGCGGTCGAGGTCGATCACCATCAGCGTCGGCCGCAGGTTCGGCACCGTCCTGGTGAAATTGGCGACCGCATTCAGCCGGTCGATGAACAGTTTTCGGTTCGGCAGGCCGGTGAGGTTGTCATGCACCGAGTCATGAAGCATGCGCTCTTCGGCGTTCCTGGTCTCGGTGACGTCGGTGAGCGTGCCGACCACGCGCGAGACCTCGCCGTCGGAACCGACCACCGGGCGCGCCTTGAGCGCAAACCACATGAAATGTCCGTCCGGCGTGCGCAGGCGGAAATCCTGCACCAGCCGCCCGCGGCGCTGATCGAGCACGCTGTCGAGCGCCGCGCGGAAACGATCCTGGTCGAGCGGATGCAGCACTTCGAGCCATTTCGCGGCCGGGCCTTCCAGCGCGCCGCGTTTGAGGCCGAGAAGGCTTTCCGTCTCGGGGCTGGTGAAGACCTTGTCGGCGGAGACGTCCCAGTCCCAGATCAGGTCTCCCGACCCGGTCAAGGCCAGTGCGCGGCGTTCGACGTCGGAGACAATACCGGTGGTGGCGCCGCCGCCGGCAAAGGCATGCTGCATCACCGTGAAGCCGATCAGCATTACGATCAGCACCAGGCCGCCGAGCAGCGCCGGGCCGACGATGTCGTTGGTGACGCTGCCGGCCACCGTCATGCTGGCCGCGATCACCCAGACCACAAGCAGGAACCAGGTCGGGATCAACAGCACCGCGCGGTCGAAGCCGTGGGTGGACAGATAGACGATCAGCGCAAAGCCCGCGAAGGCGATCAGGACCAGCGATATCCGTGCAATGCCCGAGGCGACGGCCGGATCGAACAGCGCCAGCGCAACCAGCGAGCCGAGAAAAACCAGCCATCCGATCGTGATGTGCGAATAGCGCACGTGCCAGCGGCTGAGATTGAGATAGGCGAACAGGAACACCAGGAGGGTAGCCGCCAGAATCGCCTCGCCGCCCGCGCGCCAGACCCGCTCGGCATTGTTCGACATGTCGAGCACCTTGCCCCAGAAGCCGAAATCGACGCCGATATAGATCAGCACCGCCCAGGCGAGCGCGGCGGCGGCGGGGAACATGATGCTGCCCTTGACCACGAACAGGATGGTCAACACCAGCGCCAGAAGTCCGGAGATGCCGATCACGATGCCCTGGTAGAGCGTGAAGGAATTGACCTTGTCCTTGTAGGCGTCGGGCTCCCAGAGATAGAGCTGCGGCAATTTATCGGTGCGCAGCTCCGCGACATAGGTCACGACGGAGCCGGGATCGAGCGTGATGCGGAAAATGTCGGCGGTCGCGCTCTCCTGCCGTTCCGGGCGGTCGCCGATCGAAGGCGTGATGGTTGCGATGCGCGACAGGCCGAGATCGGGCCACAACAGGCCAGACGACACGATGCGGTAGTGAGGCGCAACGATCAGACGATCGAGCTGGTCGTCGGTATTGTTGGCGAGCGCAAATACCACCCAGTTCTGACCGCCTTCGCGGGCACGGACTTCAATGCGGCGGACGATGCCGTCGGTGCCGGGTGCGGTGGAGACCTGAATGCGGTCGGTGTCGCTGCGCTGATGATCGAGCACCGCGGTCAGGTCGATCGCCGACACGTCGCCGCGGACGCTGACGGCGTCGATGGCACGCGCCGGCGTCGCCGCAAACATCAAGAGGCCGAGCACAAGTGCCGCCGATCTGATGTCCCAGCACCACCGGGGGCGCATTCGAACCCGGAACTTCACATCGAAAAGCGGAACTCTGGTCATGTTTTTAGTGCCCATGACCTTCCGAAGTTCGCGAAACGTGAATGCGGCGACGTCGGGCGAACTTCGGAAAGCGGGCACGGGCCGCTGTCAGGCACCTGATCAGACGCAAGGTCCATTCTCCGCAATCAGCATTATTTTGCCGCCCAAGGTCCTTTCGCCCCGCGGTGCCGGATAGATGACACGAATGCGAAGGAATTCAAAGACTTTCCGGCCCGCGATCCGTCGCGAGCGTTAAACGGTCAACACAATTTTGCCAATATGTTCACCGCTCTCCATCCGCCGATGCGCGTCTGCAGCCTTTTCCAGCGGAAAAGTGCTGTCCATCACGGGCCTTATGCGCCCCTGGCGCACCAGCGGCATCACCTTGGCTTCGATCGCACCCACCATGGCCGCCTTGTCCGCATTGCTTCGGGGTCTAAGCGTCGAGCCGGTATGGTGCAGCCTTTTCACCATCAGCCTGGCAAAATTGGCGGTTGCCGTGGGTCCGCCGAGCAGTGCGATCTGGACGATGCGTCCATCGGTCGCGGCGGCATCGTAATTGCGTTCGACGTAGTCGCCGCCGACCATGTCGAGAATGACGTTGGGACCAGTCCCCGACGTGATCTTCTTCGCGGCTGCAACGAAATCCTCGGCCTTGTAATTGATGGCGTGATCGGCCCCGAGCCTGAGGCAGGCGTCGGCCTTGTCCTTCGATCCGACGGTGACGATCACTTTCGAGCCGAACGCCTTCGCAAGCTGGATCGCCATGGTGCCGATGCCCGACGAGCCGCCATGGATCAGAATGGTCTCGCCGCCCTGAAGCCGGCCGCGCTCGAATACATTGTGCCAGACCGTCATCAGTGTTTCCGGCGTGGCGCCGGCCTCGAGCATGGAAAGCGACGAGGGCACCGCGATCGCCTGCGCGTCCTGCGCGATGCAATATTGCGCATAACCGCCGCCGGCCACCAGCGACATCACCTTGTCGCCGAGCTTGTGCTTTCCGGCTCCCTCGCCGAGCGCGACCACTTCGCCGGCGACTTCAAGGCCGGGCAGGTCGCTCGCGCCGGGCGGCGGGGGGTAGGAACCGGAACGCTGGGCGACGTCGGGCCGATTGACGCCCGCGGCTTCGACCCTGATCAGGATCTCGTTCGGCCCTGGCGCAGGCACGGTGCGCTTTTCGGGCAGAAGCACTTCCGGACCGCCGGGCTTGCTGATCGCGATCACGGTCATTTGCGAAGGGACTTTTTCCATGATTTGTTCTCGGCCAGACGCCAGTGCGGCGGATTTGACGTTCCTATCAGTCTCGCCGCGAATGCGTTATAGGAACGTCAAATCCAAAGCCACACTAGAATCACAGAGTTGCCAGTGTCCCTTTGGTTCCGACGTTCGTAAAAGTGTGTGTGGCAAAGTCAACGAACGTCGGAACCGGGACGCTAGAGTTTTCCGGAAGCGGGAGTTTCAGGGAAGCATCTGATTACAGAGTGCCGTTCGGGCTGGCAACCGCAAGGTCTCGCTTTGCGGCGCGGAGCAGGGTACATGGCGAGCGAGGACGACGACAGGCCGAGAAAGAAGGTCACCCATGAGATCGGGCAGGACCTCTCGCTGCTTTCGGTCGAGGAACTCAACGAGCGGATCGTGCTGCTCTCGTCCGAGATCGAGCGCCTGCAGGCGGCCGCCGCCAGGAAGCGCGCCTCGAAGGACGCCGCCAACAGCTTCTTCAAGTCGTAAGTCTTGTCGTCCGGCCAAGCGAGTGCAACGAGCGCCAGCCGGGACCGGTACGCCCTGTGCTCACCTTGGGTAGCGAGTTAGTCGACACTCCTTTTATGACCGATATAGGTTTTTATGACCGATATAGGTGGTTATGGGTCCCCGCGTGCGCGGGGACGACCGGCTGGAGTGCTCCCCCGACTCGGCCAATGGCCGACATGGCAAACAATCCCTGAAAAAAATTGTTCGTTTACGATCGATTAAGCTTTCTCAGGTATGACTTGGGCCGTCCTCTTTGGACACCGAGTGGCTCCTGTCACTCTGTTTGACGCCTCCCTGTTATCAACTTCAAAAGCCGCCGGAAACGGCGGCTCTTTTTTTCGCGATTCGCCACTTCGGTCCCAATTCGCGCCGCAATGTGCCGCCGATAAACGGCACTCAAGTCATCAAATTGCCGGGACGCCTTGTTGTTCGGAAAGTCCGCAAGCGGCTGCGAGCGCGGTGCGGCGATCTTCGAAAGAAAGGACGCTGGAAACCATAAAAATGGTTGCGGCTGGACTCTCGTGCACGAGCGCGCAATGATTTGTTCATCATAAACGGCCGCGTTCTGGTGTCCGGGTTCTGACGTTCGTGTTGCTGCAGTGAGCTCTTTTCGAAGGTCAGAACAAAAAGGGACACCGGCAATTGAGGATTTGAGCAGCGGTTTTGGATTTGACATTCGCTCGTCAGGATTCGCAGGCGATACTGAAGCCGATGTCAAATCTGCCGTAACCGGCCGGCCGGCGTAACCAGTGGCGTGAGGCGTTAACGATGTCGGACCGTTCGCAGGGCGAAACCCCGCTCGTTCAATTCAGCGAAAAGCTGACCAATTCGGCAGCGTTCGGAAACCTGTTCCGGGAAGGGATGGATCTGGTCGAGCAGACCGCCGCCTATCTCGACGGGGCAGGTCGCGCCGAGGCCAAGGCGCTCGACCGCGCCGTCAGCCTCACTTACGCCACCGAAAGCATGCGCCTGACGACCCGCTTGATGCAGCTCGCCTCCTGGCTCCTGCTTCACCGCGCGGTGAAGGAAGGCGAAATGACCTTGACCCAGGCCAATCGCGAAAAGACCAAGGTCAAACTCTCTGCCGCCGATCCCGGGCCGGGCGAAACCATCGAAAAGCTGCCGCCGCAGCTGCAGGACCTGATTGCGCGATCGATGTCGCTGCAGGCGAGGGTGCGCCGTCTCGACGCCACCATCCACGCCCCGCCCACCGAGCGCCCTCCGATCGGAAACCCGCTGGTGCCGCAGCTCAACCGGTTGAAGGCGGCCTTCGAGCAGTAAGCCGCAATTCCAACGCTCAGTCATTCCGGGGCGCGAGTGAAACGAGCGAGCCCGGAATCCATAGCCACGATCGGGAGTATGGATTCCGGGCCTGCGCCTTACGGCGCATCCCGGAATGACAAAAGACTGGATTGCTTCGTCGCCTGCGCTCCTCGCGATGACCGCGAGTAACCCAAAACAAAAAGCCCCCGGCGATAGGCCAGGGGCGCGCTTGGTCTGCTGGATTAGGGCGGGCAGGCTTACTCTTTCTTGAGGAAGCCCGAGAACTTCTTCTGGAACCGGGAAACGCGGCCGCCGCGGTCGATGATCTGTTGGGCGCCGCCGATCCAGGCCGGATGCGACTTCGGATCGATGTCGAGGTTGAGCTTGTCGCCCTGCTTGCCCCAGGTGGAGCGCGTCTGGTACTCGGTGCCGTCGGTCATCACGACCGTAATCATATGATAATTCGGATGAATTTCGGCTTTCATGACAGGTCCTTCGGCGCGCCGGCGCCCGTGTTTCGACTGTTGGTGGCGGATTTGGGCGGCTCTATAGCGCAAGGCACCCGTCAAAACAAGCCGAGTGTCAGCCTCGATCGGGTCGATTTTTCGATTTGCCTGCACCGCCCCGTTGAGTGCTAGTGGTCGTTCGGTTCCAGCATTCGAGAAAAGTGTCCGCAGCAACGGGATGCGAATGTTGGAATCGGACCTATCTGGGGATGGCAGAGCGAGTGGTTCAAAGATCTCATGAGCGCAGTAGAACGGCTTGAAGAGCAGGGTGACAAACCGGCGTCGGCTAAGGAATTGGCTTCAGACACATCTGCCACGACGGCTTCGGCCCTTGAAGAGGCGCTGGCGACATCGCCGGCCGGGCGCAGCGCGCGGCTTCGCCCCTTGCTTGCGCTTGCGCCCTATGTGGCGCGTTACCGCGGTCGCGTCACGCTTGCTTTCGTCGCGCTGACGATTGCCGCGGTGACCACCCTGATCGTGCCGGTCGCGGTGCGGCGGATGATCGACTTCGGCTTCACGCCGGAAGGCATCGCCAAGATCAACAGCTATTTCAGCGTCATGATCGCGGTCGTGGCGGTGCTCGCGACCGCCAGCGCCTCGCGATATTACCTGGTGATGACGATCGGAGAACGCATCGTCGCCGACGTGCGGCGCGACGTGTTTTCGCATCTGATGTCGCTGTCGCCGGCCTTCTTCGATTCCTCGCGCAGCGGTGAACTGATCTCCCGTCTGACCGCCGACACCACCCAGATCAAATCCGCCGCCGGCGCTTCGGTCTCGATCGCGTTGCGTAATTTCATGCTGTTTGTCGGCGCCACGGCGATGATGGTGATCACGAGCCCGAGGCTTTCCGGCCTTGTGCTGCTGGCCATACCCCTGATCGTGCTGCCGCTGGTCGCGTTCGGGCGATGGGTGCGGCGGCTGTCGCGCAATGCGCAGGACACGCTGGCGGAAGCCAGTGCCTATGCCGCCGAACTGGTCGGCGCGATCCGCACCGTGCAGGCCTATACCGGCGAGCGGCTCGCCAATGCGCGCTTTGGTGGCGAAGTCGAACAGGCCTATGAGGCGGCCCGCAATTCGACGCGTGCGCGCGCCGTGCTCACCGCCATCATCATCTTCATCGTCTTCACCAGCGTCGTGGTGATTCTCTGGATCGGATCCAACGACGTGATGACCGGGGCGATCAGCGCGGGCAGGCTCGGACAGTTCGTGCTCTATACGGCGTTCGCCGCCGCCGCGCTCGGCCAGCTCAGCGAAGTCTGGGGCGAAGTCTCGGCCGCTTCGGGCGCAGCCGAGCGTTTGTTCGAAATCCTTCGCGTCAAGTCGGCGATAGCGGCACCGTCGTCGCCTCGCGCCTTGGCGGAACCTGCGCGCGGCGATGTCGGCCTCGAGGGGGTCAGCTTCGCCTATCCGACGCGCCCCGGCACGCTTGCCGTGGACGGCGTCTCGTTCTCGGTGCGCGCGGGCGAGAAAGTCGCGATCGTCGGCCCTTCAGGGGCCGGCAAGAGCACCCTGTTTCACCTGTTGCTGCGCTTCTACGACCCGGCTTCCGGCACGATCTCGTTCGATGGCGTGCCGATCCGCGCCGCCGATCCAGGAGAGGTGCGCAAGCACATCGCGCTGGTGCCGCAGGAACCGGTGGTTTTTGCCGCGAGCGCGCGCGAAAACATCCGCTTCGGCCGGCCCGAGGCGAGCGACGCCGAAGTCGAGCGCGCCGCTGATCTCGCCCACGCCAGCGAATTCATCCGCCGCCTGCCCGGCGGCTTCGATGCGCCGCTCGGCGAGCGCGGCGTCACGCTCTCGGGAGGCCAGCGCCAGCGCATCGCGATCGCACGCGCCATCCTGCGCGATGCGCCGCTGTTGCTGCTTGATGAGGCGACAAGCGCGCTCGATGCGGAGTCCGAGACGCTGGTGCAGACCGCGCTCGAGGAATTGATGCGTCACCGCACCACGCTCGTGATCGCGCATCGCCTTGCCACGGTGCTGTCCTGCGATCGCATCATGGTGATGGATCAGGGCCGCATCGTCGAGCAGGGCACCCATGCGTCGCTGGTTGCGGCCGGCGGGCTCTATGCGCGGCTGGCGCGGCTGCAGTTCGAGGGCGCGTGAAAGCTGCGGGAGGTTGACTGTTCAGTGCGGTGGTTTGGACCCGTCGTCCACCCATCCCTCTGCTGGTTTCCAACAATGTGTCTGTCCACAAGACGGGCATTCAAGCGGGACTGCGATAGAGGGTAATGATTCAAAGACGACCGTTTCGGTGTCCAGTCCGGTGGGCACGAATTCGCCTGTCACCGGACAGCGGATCAAAATATCTGGCACTCAAAATGTCCTGCTGAAAACAAGCCCGGCATTCTTAAAGAGGAGATTGAGGGTTGCTTCTTGCGAATTCACGCCAGAGATTTGTTATTTACCGCCAACCGCATTTGCCTCTTTGATTCTACTCCCCAATGTCCAGCAGGCGCGCAAGTAACAGCAAAAGTCCCACACGCGTAAAGGGCACAGTGAGCGGCCAGCGCCAGTCAGGCTAGTTGCCAAAGCCAGGGCAACCCGCCATCCCCACGCGTTCCGCGGGGGAGGGATGACAAGGATGACGCGCTAGCGCTTCGGGCATTTCGGCGAAAGCATCGGCACGTTCGCCCAGATCCAGTTGTTCCATGAGCCGTCATCGCTGACGCAGGCCGATGCGGACGTCATCGCCGAGCCAGCGGCGGCATAATGCCGATCGACCCACACGGCCGACAAAAATCCCGCGACGATGACAGCCAGAAACGTCGCCGAGCCCATCGCAAATGCGGTTCGCGTCATCGGACCTCCCAGAGCATGATCCGGACCCGAAGGGCCGCGTCAGCGCAAAGCGGAAACCGGTTTTCCGAAAAGATCATGATCCAGCCTCTCACGCCGCCTTCCATTCCATCTTCTTTACCGGACGGCCCGAAACCGGGTTGACGTCCTCGCCCCTGTGCACAAAGCCGTTGCGCTCGTAAAAGCGGATCGCGCGCGCATTGTCGGTATTGACGAGCAGCGTGATGGATACGGGCGAAAGCCGCTTCGCCTCGTCAAGGAGCATCGTCGCAAGCTCCGAGCCCCAACGATCCGGCGCAACCACGAGCTGGTCGAGATAGCCCTGTTGGTCGATGGTGACAAATCCGAGCAGCCTGTGTTCCTGCTGTGCGACGATGATCGCCGCATTCGGCACCAGTTCGCTGCGCCAGCGCTCGCGCCACCATGGCAAGCGCGCGGCGAAATCGATTGCCGGATAGGCCTCTTGCCAGCTTGTCAGCCACAACGTGATTGCGGCCTCCTCGTCGGAGGCGCGATAGGGCCGCAGGGTGAAGTCTGAGGTCAAACGCCGACCGTCATGGCCGGGCTTGTCCCGGCCATCCACGACTTGTTTTGTTGCGCGAGCGAAAGACGTGGATGCCCGGCAGCGCAGACAAGTTTACGCAGTCTGCGCAAAGCAGACTGCTGTGGCCGGGCATGACGACCAGGTTGATTGAACGCGCTAAAAGCCACCATTACCGTTCCGTCAGCTTCAGCTCGATGCGGCGGTTGCGCTTGTAGGCCTCTTCGGTCACCCCGATATCGAGCGGCTGGAATTCGGCGAAGCCGGCCGCGACCAGCCGTTGCGCGGGCACACCCAGCGAAATCAGATATTGCACCACCGAGATCGCGCGCGCCGAAGACAGCTCCCAGTTCGACTTGAACAGCGGACTGTTGATCGGCCGCACGTCGGTATGGCCGTCAACCCGCAGCACCCAGGCGATTTCGCTCGGGATCTGCTTGTCGAGGTCGATCAGCGCGGCCGCGAGCTTGTCGAGCTCGGCGCGGCCTTCGGGCAAAAGCTGCGCCTGTCCGGTGTCGAAGAACACTTCGGACTGGAACACGAAGCGGTCGCCGACAATCCGGATATCGGGGCGGTTGCCGAGAATGGCGCGCAGCCGGCCGAAGAATTCGGAGCGGTAGCGCGACAATTCCTGGACGCGCTGCGCCAGCGCGACGTTGAGCCGCTGACCGAGATCGGCGATCCGCGTTTGCGATTCCTTGTCGCGTTTCTCGGACGCGTCGAGCGCCTCTTCGAGCGCGGCGAGCTGACGGCGCAACGCGCTGATCTGCTGATTCAAGACCTCGATCTGTGCCAGCGCGCGCGCCGTTACCTGCTTTTCGGAGTCCAGCGCCTTGTTGAGTTCGCCGGCGCGACCCGCGGCGTCGTTGCCGGCTCCCGCAAGGCCTTCGTAAAGGCCCTTGACGCGATCGCGCTCGGATTCGGCCGAAGCCAAACCTGCCCGCACCTGCGTGAGCGCGTCCTCCAGGTTGATCTTGCCGAGCTTCTCCAGCGAAAGCAGATCGTTCAACTCCGCGATTTTGGCATTGAGTTGCATGAGCGCCTTGTCCTTGCCGCTGACCTCCTGCGACAAGAAGAACTGCACCACCAGGAATACCGACAGCAGGAACACGATCGAGAGCACGAGCGTCGATAAGGCATCGACAAAGCCCGGCCAGTAGTTGAAACCGGATTCGCGTCGCACACGTGCCAGGGCCATTTAGTTTTCTCCGGCGTGGAATCTATCCCAGGTTCGCACCACCTTTCCCCAGCGGGGAGAGGTCGGATCGCGATAGCGATCCGGGCGAGGGGGCGCCACTCTTGCGATGCGGCAAGAAATCATATCTACCTCTTATTCGGAGCGTGGCAAACGGCCTCTATATTGTGACCGTCGGGATCGAGTATGAACGCGCCGTAGTAGTTCGGGTGATAATTCGGGCGCATTCCCGGCGGTCCATTGTCCTTGCCACCTGCCGCGATCGCTTCCTCGTAAAACCGGTCCACGGTTGCGCGGTCATCCGCCGCAAAGGCTATGTGTGCGCCGGTCTGGGAAGTTCCACGCCTTCCGATCCAGAAGAAAGCTTTGGGCTGCACGCCATAGCCGGCGAACCGATCGCCTTCTGCATAAAGGCGCGTGATCCCGAGCGGACGCAACGCCCGGTCATAGAACTCCTTCGACCGACCGACATCCCTGACACCGATCGTGACATGGTCCAGCATGCTCGGGTTCCGTTACTATTTTTGTTTGAGCATGATCTCCGCGCAAACGCGTTCTGTGTTTGTCGCGAGGAAAAACCGCTTCCCACTTTTTCGGATCATGCTCTAACTTTTCTCGGGCTGCCTTGCGAGTCGCTCCAGGAGCCGCTTGATCTCGCGATTCTGCTCGCCCTGTCCGTCGGCCCATTCCCGGATCATCTGCTGCTCGGTGCGCATGTGCGTGACGAGGCCCTGAATGGCTTCGGCCAGATTGGCCATCGCAGCCGTGGTGCCGCGGCTTGCACCGCCTTCTTCCAGCGACTGCCGCAACCGGTCGACCGCGGCTTGCAATTCACCGCTCGATCCCTTCTCGCCGGCATAGTTGCGTACCGTGGAAGCCAGCCAGTCTTCGAGCTCGGTGTAGAAGCGGTTTTGCGCCTGGCTCGACTGCAGGTCGAGAAAGCCGAGGATCAACGAACCTGCAAGACCAAACAGCGAGGATGAAAACGAAATGCCCATGCCGCCGAGCGGCGCGGCAAGGCCTTCCTTCAGCGTGTCGAACAGCGCGCCGGCGTCGCCGCCGACCTTCAGACCATCGATCACCTTGCCGACCGAGCCCACGGTCTCGATCAGGCCCCAAAAGGTGCCGAGCAGTCCGAGGAATACCAGAAGGCCGGTCATGTAGCGGGAGATGTCGCGCGCTTCGTCGAGACGCGTGGCGATGGAATCGAGCAGGTGCCGCATGGTCTGCTGCGAGATGGTCATCCGCCCGCTGCGCTCGCCACCCAGGATCGCGGCCATCGGCGCCAGCAGTGTCGGATGGCGGTCGATGGCAAGCCCGGGATCGGCGATTCGGAAATTATTGACCCAGGCGACTTCCGGATAGAGGCGGATAATCTGGCGGAACGACAGGATGATGCCGATCAAAAGCACCGCGCAGATCAGCGCGTTGAGGCCGGGGTTGGCGAAAAAGGCCGCGACGATCTGCTTGTAGAGTACGATCGTGATCAACGCGCACAGCACGAGGAACACCAGCATCCGCACCAGGAAAATCCGGGGGAAGGAAAGCTTCGTCAATTCGATTTCCATCGAGGCGCGGGTGGAGGGGCCTTGAGCCATTGCTGGTATCTTCCTTGCGAGAAGCCGCTTTTGGGGTGGCAACAATATGGCACAGCGCGCCCGAGAAAAAAGGCCGCTTAAGGTAGATCGAAAGAAACGCCTGGAACTTCCGCGTGAAGCCAGGCCGGCGTCTCGCGCGTATTGGTGCAAAGCTTTGAAGCCTCAGGCGGTTAACAGGGATTTTGGATGATTTCCGGCCCCGCGGCGCTCGCGGGGATTGCGCTTTTGCTTTCGATTACCATTGCGGGCGGATGGCTGGTCCAGCATCGCACCGGCAACGCCGGTCGGGTCGATACGATCTGGACTTTCGCAATCGGACTCGTCGGCGCGGCGAGCGCGCTGTGGCCGATGGGATTGGGACCAAACGCGAGGCAATAGATGCGCGCGGCCTTAGCGATGATCCGGTCGCTCCGGCTCGGGCTGCATATCGCGATACCGACGGCAGGCATCGAATCGGAAGCGGCCAAACCGTTTTCGAAAGGCAACCCGACGTTCCCTTTCACTCAACCTAGACGGGTTTTCTGGAAATAGTAAACTAGCCGACGTTGTCTTTCTCATCGACGCAGGATCGCAGGCCCGCTTTATTGCCGTCATGGATTGCTGAGCTAGGCTAGCCGTGACTTAGCCGGGACTTTTTGAGAGATTTCGATTGACGCTGTCGAGACGATCCGTCCTCAAGGGAGGACTTGCGACGGCACTGGTTTGTGGCAGGCTGCCGGCCCGTGCCGAGTATTCTCCAAGGTCTATCATCAACGACGCCAGCCGGCTGAACCCGACGCCGGTGGCGAGGCATATCGCCTTGAAGGCGGCCCCCTCTGACGATCTGGTCGGCCGAATCCGTCAGGAGATTGCTGCCGCCGTGGCCCAGAAGCGTTCCTTCGCGATCGGAACGGCTCGCCATTCGATGGGTGGCCAGTCGATCCCGAAGGATGGCATCGCCATTACGCTCACCGGCGGGCACATCGACATCGATAGTGCGCGGATGACGTATCGCGTCGGCGCGGGGATGCGCTGGTTCGAGGTGATCCGTTCGCTCGATGCGCATGGCTTCTCTCCGGCCGTGATGCAGTCCAATAGCGACTTCGGGGTCGGCAGCACGTTCTGCGTCAACTCACACGGTTGGCCTACGCGGTTTGGTCCGTTCGGCTCGACAGTGCGATCGGCGCAGATTGTCCTCGCCGACGGACAGTTGGCCGAATGCTCGCGCACCAAGGAACCTGAACTGTTTGCGCTCGCGCTCGGAGGCTATGGGCTATTCGGCGCGATCGTCGATCTCGAGCTCGACATGGTACCGAACGCGCTTCTGGAGCCCTCTTATGTTCGGATGAACCCGTCGCGGTTCGCTGAAGCCTTCATCAATGCGGTGGAGAACGACCCCACCGTGCGGATGGCCTATGGGCGGCTGTCGGTGGCGCGCGAAAGCCTGTTCGACGAGGCCTTGATGATCGTGTTTCGCCCGGCCGCCAAACAGCCTTCACCCCTTCCGGCCGTGGTTGATCACGGTGCGCTGACCGGGGTCTCGCGCAATCTCTACCGGTTCCAGACTGGGCGCGAATGGGCCAAGAATTTTCGCTGGTTCATCGAGGCCTCCGTGAATCCGTCGATCTCGAGCCCGGCTACCCGCAACGCGTTGATGATCGAGCCGGTGGTCAACCTTGCTTCGGGGGATTCCAGCCGGACCGATATCCTGCACGAATACTTCATTCCGCCGGATCGCTTCACCGGCTTTGTCGATCTGTGCCGGGCCATCGTTCCGAAGGCGAAGGCCGAATTCCTCAACGCCACGCTGCGATACGTCGATGCCGATCCGGTTGCGGTGCTGGCCTACGCGCCGCAGAAGCGCATCGCAGCCGTCATGTCGTTCTCGCAGGAGATCAGTCCAGAGGGGGAAGCCGACATGATAACGATGACGGAGGCGCTCATCGAAGGCGTGAAAGGTCTGGGCGGCAGCTTCTATCTTCCTTACCGTCTTCATGCGCGGCGTGATCAGGTGCGCTCGATCTATCCGCGCACGGAGGAATTCGTTGCCGCAAAGCGCCGGTTTGATCCCTCGCTCGTGTTCCGCAACATGATGTGGGACGCGTATTTTTCCTGAAGGAGCCCGGAATGTGGACCGTGCTCGCCTGAATCAGGACGTCCGCTTTTCCGCGCTATCAGCGGACATTCATCGGTCGGCGGTTTGTCAGCCTCCCAGCGGCTTTAAAATCTTCACCAGCTCCGCGTGGACGAATTCGTTGCCGCAGATCACGTTGCGGGTGACGAGCGGGTCGTCATCGCCGGCAATGCCGGAGACGATGCCGCCGGCCTCGCGGACCATGATCTGCCCCGCGGCCATGTCCCAAGGCTGAAGGTTGCGTTCCCAGTAGCCGTCGAGGCGGCCGGCGGCGACGAAGGCCATGTCGAGCGAGGCTGCGCCAAACCGGCGCAGACCGGCCACCCGGTTCTGGAGCTCGGCCATCTCGGCGCGCGACAGTTCGTGGTCGCCGCGCCCGATATGCGGCAATCCACATGCGATCACGCAATCGGAGAGCTTGCGCCGGCCGGCGACGCGCAGCCGCTGATCGTTGAGGAAGGCGCCCTTGCCGCGCTCGGCGATGTAAAGCTCGTCATTGGCGGGATTGTAGATCACGCCCGCGATCACCGTGTCCTCGCGCCGTAGCGCAATCGAGATCGCGAATTGCGGGATGCCGTGCAGGAAATTGGTGGTGCCGTCGAGCGGGTCGACGATCCAGGTGTGGGTCTTGTCGGCGCCCTCGCGCGTGCCGCCTTCCTCGCCGATGAAGCCGTAACCCGGCCGCGCCCTGGCGAGGTCCTCGTAAAGGATCTCTTCGGCGCGGCGATCGGCGCGGCAGACGAAATTGGCCGGCCCCTTGAGCGACACCTGGAGATTTTCCACTTCCCCCAGGTCGTGCTTGAGGCTGCGGCCGGCGTGGCGCGCGGCTTTCACCATGACGTTGATAAGGGCTGAGTGCAGCATGATCTCGGCAACTTGTTTCAGCGAAATTGGTGCGCCCTCCCTTCGGGAGAGGGCTCGGGTGAGGGTCGCGGTTTCAGTGAGGTTCGAGACCCCTCACCGACGTCTCCCAGGCGGGGAGAGCTAATGAGAGATGTGCGTGCCCTGTGGCTGCGGCGGCGTCAAGGTAGATCATTTGCTGCCGAACCATCTGCGCACCGCTACTTCCGCCCGGGCGCGTTCCTCCGGGCTGAGATTGGAAAGCGCGTTGTCGAGTTCGGGATCGCCCTTGCCGGCGGTTTTCGCAATGGTGTGCCATTTGAGCGCCTCGGCCCTGTCGACCGGCGTGCCCTGTCCGCTGGCAAGTACGCGGGCGAGGCGGTTCTGGGCGACCGGATTGTTCTGTTTGGCCGCCTTTCGTAACAGCGCGACCGCGGCCACCTCGTTCTTCGGCGTGCCGGTGCCGTTGAACAGCGCGATCGCATATTCGACTTCGGCATCGGCATTGCCGGCGAGCGAAGCCGCCTGTAACAGGCTCGCCGCCCTTTCGGCGTCCTTGGGCACGCCGGTGCCTTCCTTGTAAAACGTTGCGAGCGCGTATTGGGCTTCGGGATTGCCCGCATCCGCAGCGATGCGAAGCAGTTCCGCCGAGCGGCGCAGGTCCTGCGGCAGCGTCTGCCCGTCGAGATAGAGCAAGGCGAGATTATAGGCCGCCTTTGGATTGCCGAGCTTGGCGGAGGAGGCCAGCAATTTCGCCGCTTCCTCGCGATCGACCGCGCCGCCGCGGCCGGCGAGCCGAAGCATGGCGAGTTCAAACATGGCCTCGCGATCGCCGAGGTCGGCGGCGCGCTTGAACCATTCGGCAGCCTTCGCATCGTCGCGCCTGACGCCCATCGCGTTGGCGTAGAGCTCGCCGAGCATGGTCATGGCCTTGGGGTCGGCATTCTCCTGCGCGCGTTTGGTCGCAAGATCAAACGTGGTCTTGTAGAAACCGCGTTGATAGGCGCCATAGACGAGATCGGCATTGGGATCATCGGGGGCAGGCGTCGCCGTTGCGGCGGGCGAGGCAGGTGGCGGCGTGGCGGGCTTCCTTGCAGCCGGTGCCGGACTTGCCTTCGGCCTTGCCGCGGGCTTGCTCGAGTCCGGTGGCGCCTGGTTGGCTGGCGGCGTTTGCGCCGCCGCGCCTGCCGTCAATGCCAGGACGAATGCGAGCGCGAGGATCGGGCGCAGCATGTTCATTCCGGCGTCATCCCCGCTCTGCTCTGGCATTTGCGAAAACCGCCGCATGCGCTTGCCGGATCGTCTGCTCGGTCTGTTTCAGCGTGGCCGCAGCGCCATGCGGATCGGCCCAGATGAAGTCGCCGACCAGCACGAAATCCGCGCCTGCGCGGGCGAATTCGCCGGCCTCTTCGTGAGTTTCCGCAAAACCGACGCAGGGCGGCTCGAACAGTTCGTCCCACCATTGCAGCCGCTCGGCGATCGCATCGACCGACGGCCGCTGCCCGCGTTCATCGGGCTCGCCGAACAGCACGTAATCGGCACCGAGTTCGCCCGCCGTCATCGAATCGTGCCGTGTCTTCAGTCCGCCGCAGCCTGCAATGCGGTTTGGCTTCAGCGTCGGCAAGGCATCCTTCAACGCTTCGATGCCGCGTGCGTGTGAGCCATCGGCGCCACCACGCGCCACCAGTTCGACATTTCCATCGAGCAACAGCGCCGCGCCCGCATCCTGGATCGCGGGCGCAAGCGCCTTGACGGTGGAGATCATGCTGCGCTGGTCCACAAGTTTCAGCCGCAGCAACACGGCGGCGATATCGGCTTGCGCAAGCAGTTGCGGCAGGCTTTCCAGCAAGGCTTGCGGATCCTCCACAAGCGGCGTTGCGAGATAAAGGCGCGGCTGGGGACGGGACGAAACAGGCTTTACAGCCAAATCCAGGGCTCCGATTTCCGAAGTTCGCACACTATTGGGGCACCTCTGATGCGAACTTCGGAATCACAGGAGCTCCAGCAACTAATTGTTTCCAGTGTGGCTTTGAATTTGAAGTTCCTGTGACGAACTTGCGGAGAAACCGGCAGGAACTTCAAATTAGCCGCATTGGTGGCCCCGATTCTAACATTCGCCTCCCGTTTTGGCGGCCACTTTTGCCAATGTTAGAATCATAGGACCATTAGCAATATAAGTTTCCAGTGGAGTTTCGGATTTGACATTCGCATTGCGAGTCTGCGGCCAGGTACCTAACGAATGCCAAATCCACTCCACTAGGCCGCCTTCCTTTCGAGATCGCTCGCCCATTTACCGGTACTCGCCAGCCCATTCATGTGCGCGCGATGGGCAAAGGCCCGCTGTCCGGCGGCGACGTTTTCGGATTTGCCCGACCATGCCTTTTGTGGCGCGGCTTGCAGCGCGCGGCCATAGGAGAAGGTGACGGGCCACGGCAGATTGGGAATCGCGTTGATGGCGTTGAGATGCGCGGTCGCCTCCTCGTCCGACTGTCCGCCGGAAAGAAAGGCGATGCCGGGCACGGCCGCCGGCACGCAAGTCTTGAGCAGGCGGACGGTTTTCTCGGCGACTTCCTGCACAGAAGCCTGCCTGGCGGATTTCTTGCCGGCGATCGCCATGTTGGGTTTCAGGACCATGCCCTCGAGCGCGACGCGCTGCACGCGCAACTCCTGGAACGTCCTGTTGAGAACGTAGCTCGTCACCTCATAGCAGCGGTCGATATCGTGATCGCCGTCCATCAGCACCTCCGGCTCGACGATCGGCACGATCTGCGCGGCCTGGCACAGCGCGGCATAGCGCGCCAGTGCATGGGCGTTGACGCGGATCGCGGTCTTGCTGGGAATTCCATTGCCGATATCGATCACCGCACGCCACTTCGCAAAGCGCGCGCCGCGCTCGTAATATTTCTTCAACCGTTCGGCGAGCCTGTCGAGGCCGACGGTGACGAGTTCGCCCGGACAGTTCGGCAGTGCCTGCGTTCCTTCGTCGACCTTGATCCCGGGGATGGTGCCGGCCTGCTCGATCAGCCTGATCAGCGGCGTGCCGTCCTTGGCGTTCTGCCAGATGGTCTCATCGTAGAGGATGACGCCGGAGATATATTTGCTCATCGCCTCCTGCGAGCGGAACAGCATCTCGCGATAGTCGCGGCGATTGTCCTCAGTCGATTCCACCTTGATGGCGTCGAAGCGCTTCTTGATGGTGCCGGTGGATTCGTCGGCGGCAAGGATGCCCTTGCCCGGGGTTACCATGGCGACAGCGATTTTGTTGAGATCGGTGATATTCATCTGGAACATCCTCCGGTGGGTTGGGTGCATTTGCCCGATAAAATAGACGCAAGTTCATCCCTCCCCCGCGGCGCGGGGAGGGTGCATAGGCGACCTTCGGTCGCCGTCCTTAAATAGCAAGAACGCCGCTGCTTCGCATCGGCTATGCGCGAAGCGACGGTCGGGTGGGGGTGCCAACGTCATCGAGAAGGTTTAATGCTGAGAGGGGTGATTGAAAACCCCCACCCCGGCTCGCATTCGCTCGCCGACCCTCCCCGCAAGGGGGAGGGACAGGAGAGAGCCGCCGACTCAGGCAACTTTCGGATCGAGTTCGCCCTTGGCGTAGCGTTTGGCCATCTCGGCAGGGGTGAGCACCTTCCGAATCTTGCTGGCCTGGCCTGCGGTATTGAATTCTTCAAGCCGCTGCTTGCACAGCCTGGTCATCGCTTCCATCGCGGGCTTGAGATATTTGCGCGGATCGAATTCCTCCGGGTGCTCTTTGAGCACCTTTCGGATTTGCCCGGTCATCGCCATCCGGTTGTCGGTGTCGATATTGATCTTGCGCACGCCGTTCTTGATGCCGCGCTGAATTTCGGCGACCGGCACGCCCCAGGTCGGCTTCATCTTGCCGCCATTGGCGTTGATGATGTCCTGCAGATCCTGCGGCACCGATGATGAGCCGTGCATCACCAGATGCATGTTCGGCAGCTTGCGGTGAATTTCCTCGATCACGTTCATGGCGAGAATATCGCCGTCCGGCTTGCGGGTGAATTTGTAGGCGCCGTGCGAGGTGCCCATCGCGATCGCCAGCGCGTCGACCCGGGTCTGCTTGACGAATTTCACGGCCTCGTCCGGATTGGTCAGAAGCTGATCGTGCGAGAGCTTGCCTTCGGCGCCATGGCCGTCTTCCTTGTCGCCCATGCCGGTCTCGAGCGAACCGAGCACGCCAAGCTCGCCTTCCACCGAGATGCCGCCGAGATGGGCCATGTCGGTGACCTTCCTGGTGACGCCGACATTATAATCCCAGTCACCCGGCGTCTTGCCGTCGGCCTTCAGCGAGCCGTCCATCATCACCGACGTGAAGCCGGCCTGGATCGCGGTCATGCAGGTAGCCGGTTCGTTGCCGTGGTCGAGATGCACGCAAACCGGAATCTGCGGATAGATTTCGGTGACGGCGTCCATCATGTGCCGGAGCATGACGTCGTTGGCATAGGAGCGCGCGCCGCGCGAGGCCTGGATGATGACGGGAGCGTCGAGGCTGGAGGCGGCCTCCATGATCGCGAGCGCCTGTTCCATGTTGTTGATGTTGAAGGCCGGCACGCCGTATTCGTGCTCCGCCGCGTGATCGAGCAATTGGCGCAACGTGATCCTAGCCATAGGTACTGTTCTCCGTGTTGGCGCTGACGTGCAATATTCGTTGGATCAGCGCGTGACGAGACGGGCATGAAAAAAGGGCGGTGGACATGCCACCCTCTCCCCTTGTGGGAGAGGGTGGCGAGAATGAGCGGCAGCGAAATTCGAGCCGGGTGAGGGGTTTGTCACCGTGATAGAGACCCCTCACCAGCCTCGCTTCGCGCGGCACCCTCTCCCGCAAGGGGAGAGGGTATGCACCTCCGACGTTGTGGGTCTGACCTCATTTCATCCCGAGGTAGCGTACTTTTAGAATCTCAACGCCGGGCAGGGGTTTGCCTTCCATCCATTCCAGGAAGGCCCCGCCAGCGGTCGAAACATAGGTGAAATCGGCGGCCACCCCGGCCTGATTCAGCGCCGCCACCGTGTCGCCGCCACCGGCCACCGAAATCAGCTTTTTCGCCCTGGTCCGCTCGGCTGCATGTCTTGCCGCGAGTACGGTGCCGCGGTCGAACGGCGTCATCTCGAACGCGCCGAGCGGGCCGTTCCAGACCAGGGTTGCCGCATCATCGATCGCTGCGCGAATTCGCGCCACCGATTGCGGCCCGACGTCGAGAATCATGCCGTCGGGCGGTATGGCATCGAGACCATAGGCGTGAGATGGCGAATTGGCGGCAAATTGAAACGCCACCACCGCATCCACGGGGAGGATGATGGCGCAATTGGCGGCGGCCGCTTTCTCGACGATGCGCAGCGCCGTGGTGGCGAGGTCTTTTTCGGCCAGCGACTTGCCGACGCCTGCGCCTTGCGCATGCAGGAAGGTGTTGGCCATGCCGCCGCCGATCACCAGCGCATCGACCTTGCTGACCAGATTTTCAAGCAGATCGATCTTGGTGGAAACCTTCGCGCCGCCGATGATCGCGATGACGGGCTTGGTCGGCGCCTCGAGCGCCTTGTTCAGTGCGTCGAGTTCGGCCTGCATGGTGCGGCCGGCATAGGCGGGCAGCTTGTGGCCGAGACCTTCGGTCGAGGCGTGGGCGCGGTGCGCCGCCGAGAAGGCATCATTCACCCAGATGTCGCCGAGTTTTGCCAAACTGGCGACAAAGGCCGGATCGTTTTTCTCTTCTTCCTTGTGGAAGCGGGTGTTTTCCAGGCAAAGGACATCGCCGTCCTTCATCGCAGCGATCGCCTTTTCGGCGGCTTCGCCGATGCAATCGCCGGCAAACGCGATCTCTTTCTTGATCACTTGCGACAACGCCGCTGCAACCGGCTTGAGCGACTCCTTGGGATCGCGCCCCTTCGGCCGGCCGAAATGCGCAAGCAGGATCACCTTTCCGCCCTTGGCGGAGAGTTCGAGGATGGTCGGCGCGATGCGCTCCAGACGCGTGGTATCGGTCACGCGCCCGTTCTCCATCGGGACATTGAGGTCGACGCGCAGCAGCACGCGTTTGCCCTTGACGTCGACGTCATCGAGAGTGCGGAATTGCTTCATTGGATACCACGATTACGGAGGACCGAGGCGGCCCGACAGTCGATCTGCGGAATTCGGTCCACCTCTCCCCAGCGGGGAGAGGTCGGATTTCGAAGCAATCCGGGTGAGGGGAGCTATTCTCGCGGAAGACCTCAACCCCTCACCCGATTTGCTGCGCAAATCGACCTCTCCCTATGGGAGAGGTGATTCTTCCCTACAGCTTCTTTCCCATCGCCACGGCGGTGTCGGCCATGCGGTTGGAGAAACCCCACTCGTTGTCATACCAGGACATCACCCGCACCAGCGTGCCGTTCTGCACCTTGGTCTGGTCCATGTGGAACGTCGAGGAATGCGGGTCGTGGTTGAAGTCGATCGAGACGTTGGGCGCGGTTGTGTAGCCGAGGATGCCCTTGAGCTGCTGCTCGCTGGCGCGCTTCATCGCCTCGTTGATCTCTTCCTTGTTGGTCTTGCGCGAGGCCACGATCTTCAAATCGACCACCGAGACGTTGGGGACCGGCACCCGGATCGCAACGCCGTCGAGCTTGCCGTTGAGTTCCGGCAGCACCAGGCCGATCGCCTTGGCAGCTCCCGTCGAGGTTGGGATCATCGACATCGCGGCGGCGCGGCCGCGATAGAGATCCTTGTGCAGGGTGTCGAGCGTCGGCTGGTCGCCGGTATAGGCGTGGATCGTGGTCATGAACCCGCTCTCGATGCCGACAGTGTCGTGGAGCACCTTGGCAACGGGGGCGAGGCAATTCGTGGTGCAGGAGCCGTTAGAGACGACGAGATGATCCTTGGTAAGCCGGTCATGATTGACGCCATAGACGATGGTCGCATCGGCGTTTTCGGCCGGCGCCGAAATCAGCACGCGCCTGGCGCCCGCGGCCAGATGAGCGGAAGCCTTTTCCTTCGCCGTGAAGATGCCGGTGCATTCCAGCGCGATGTCGACGCCGAGTTGCTTCCACGGAAGTTTTGAGGGATCGCGCTCGGCGGAAACCTTGATCTTGCCGCTGTGGGTCGCGCCGTTGCTCAGGCTGATCGAATCGCCCTCGACCGTCACCGTGCCGGGGAAGCGGCCATGCACCGAGTCGTAGCGCAACAGGTGCGCGTTGGTCTCGACCGGACCGAGATCGTTGATCCCGACGACCTCGATATCCTTGCGGCCGGCCTCGGCGATTGCCCGCAGAATGTTGCGGCCGATGCGGCCAAATCCGTTGATCGCGACCCGGACTGCCATGGCTCGTTTCTCCTCTAAAGTGGTGTCGTCCCCGGGGGGATACGCTTTCCCTCGGAGATTTGGACGGCGGATCGCCCGGTTCGGCCGGACGAGGCTGGACTAGATAAAAGTTAGCTAGTCCTTTTTGCCGGCAAGCTCAACCGTTCGGGCGGTGTTTCGGCTCCACTTCACCTCTCCCGGGGGAGAGGTCGGCGCGCAGCGCCGGGTGAGGGCGTACGCTCTATCGAGGAACCTTGTCCCCTCACCCGATTTGCTGCGCAAATCGACCTCTCCCACGGGAGAGGTGGATCTCAAACCTGGCGAAAGCCTCACCTCATCATGCTTAACCCAAGCGCTTTTGAACTGCGTTGATCACCGCCTCCGCGGTAATGCCGAAATGCTTGAAAAGGTCCTTGGCCGGTCCACTTTCGCCAAAACCGTGCATGCCGATGAAAATGCCATCCTGGCCGATCACGGCGTCCCATCCCCAGCGCACCGCCGCCTCGATCGCAACCTTGACCGGCGCCTTGCCGATGACAGCTTCACGACGCTCGGCGGGCTGTTCGAGCAACAGCTCGAGCGAAGGCACGGAGACGACCCGCGCCGGAATGCCGCGTTCGGCCAGCTGTTTCTGCGCGGCGACCGCGATCTCGACCTCGGAACCGGTGGCAAACAGCGACACCCTGGCCTCGCCTTGTGCCGCAACCAGCTCATAGCCGCCATGGCTGCACGGATTGTCCGCAGGCGCGGAGGTCCGCAGTTGCGGCAGGTTCTGGCGGGTCAGCGCCAGCACGGTGGGTCCGCTGGTCCGGTTGAGCGCAAGTTCCCAGCATTCGGCGACCTCCACGGCATCGGCCGGTCGGAACACCCGCATATTGGGAATGGCCCGCAACGCGGCGAGATGTTCGACCGGCTGATGCGTCGGGCCGTCTTCGCCGAGCCCGATCGAATCGTGGGTCATCACATAGACCACGCCGGTACCCATCAGTGCGGCGAGCCGCATCGCAGGCCGGGCATAGTCGGTGAAGATCAGGAAGGTGGCGCCGTTCGGGGCGAAGCCGCCGTGCAGGAAGATGCCGTTCAAGGCCGCCGCCATGCCGTGCTCGCGGACGCCGTAATGGATGAAACGGCCCTTCGGGGTCTTGGCCGAAAAATCCACCGCCGATTTCGCCTTGTTGTTGTTGGAGCCGGTGAGATCGGCAGAGCCTGCCACGAATTCCATCGGCATCGCGGCGGCGATCGCCTCGATCGCGGCCTCGGAGGATTTGCGGGTGGCGACGTTCAGCGGATTTTCGAGCAGCGCCTTCTTGTGCGCCCGCAGCGCCTTTGCCAGCGAAGCGGGGCGCTCGTGCCGCAGGCGGCGCTCGAACTCGGCGCGCTTGCGACTTCCCAGTTCGGCAAAACGCGCTTGCCATTCCTGGTGCGCCACAACGCCACGGCGCCCGACCTCGCGCCAGGCCTTGAGAACGTCGTCGGGCACGGAGAACGGCTCGAGCGAAATGCCAAGGTTTTCCTTGGCGGCTTTCAGCTCATCGGCGCCGAGCGCTTCGCCATGGGCCTTGGCTGTGCCGGCCTTGTGCGGCGCGCCGTAGCCGATCGTGGTCTTGCAGGCGATCAGCGACGGCTTGTTGGATTTCTGCGCGCGCGCAATCGCCGCGGCGATTGCCTTTTGATCCTGGCCGTCGATCAGCTCGGCCGCCCAGCCGGCCGACTTGAACCGCTTCACCTGATCGACCTTGTCGGCGATCGAGGTCGGACCGTCGATCGAGATGCCGTTGTCGTCGTAGAGCACGATCAGCTTGTTGAGCCGCCACACGCCGGCGAGCGCAATCGCTTCCTGCGACACGCCTTCCATGAGGTCGCCGTCGGAACAAAGAACATAGGTACGGTGATCGACGATCTTCTTGCCGAATTCGGCTGACAGCATCCGTTCCGCAAGCGCCATCCCGACCGACGTCGCAAGGCCCTGGCCGAGCGGCCCGGTCGTGGTCTCGACGCCCTTGGTGCGAAAATTTTCCGGATGTCCGGGGGTGAGCGAATCGACCTGGCGGAAGCGCTTGATCTCCTCCAGCGTCATCTGTGAATTGCCGGTGAGGTACAACAGCGCATAGAGCAGCATCGAGCCGTGGCCGGCCGAAAGCACGAAGCGGTCGCGGTCCGGCCAGTTCGGATCGGCGGCATCGAATTTCAGAAATTGGGTGAACAGCACCGTGGCGACGTCGGCCGCGCCCATCGGCAGGCCGGGATGGCCGGACTTCGCCTTCTCGACGGCGTCCATCGCGAGCCCCCGGATCGCGTTGGCCATGCGGGAGTGATCGACATTCGTCATGATGAAAATCCGCCTGAAAATGAGGTGCTTGGCGCCTGGATGGAGATGCAAATTGCCGTGCGGGCGAAAGCCTGACGGGCAACGGGAAAGTCGGGGCTGGATAGCACCTCATTTCCGTCAAGTCCAAGCCAGTTCCGCCCAGTCCAAGCCAGTCAAACGCCTTCTGAGGCGGAAAAGTTGCTCGCGCATGATCCGGACCCGAAGGGCCGCGTTAGCGCAAAGTGGAAACCGGTCTTTCGAAAAGATCGTGCTCCGACAAAGAGATGATGATGCGATTCCGGCCGGTCGGGCAGGGGGCTGTGAATGTGGCGGGTACGATCATTTTGGGCTGAATTGCGATCGCGGTTTAATTTGTTGTTTAAGCGTGATCTTTTCGAAGAGCCGGTTTCCTTGACTTAAGGCAGTGCATAGCTTCGAACCGGCGTTGCGCTCGCCTCCCTTGCCACGTAAATTTCCCGCTCTAAACGCTTGCTAGTGCTCCGATTCCGAAGTTCGCAAAAATTCGCGGCGACCACCGATGCGAACTTCGGAATCATAAGGAGCACCAGTAAGCTGATGTTTTCTAGTGCGGTTTTTGAATTTGAAGTACCTATGACGAAGTTGCAGCAAAGCATGATAGGAACTTCAAATTCACCGCATTAGTGTGGTGGATTTGATATTCGCTTCAGTATCGCTGCGAGTCCTCATAGCCGATGTCAAATCCAAAACCACACTAAAATCCAATGCTTAGTGTCCTTTTGTTCTGACACTCGTAAACGAACCCGCCGCGGCAGGATACGAATGTCGGAACCGGGACACTAGACTGCCGATCTTGCTCGCGCGTCGGGTGTTCACGGGAGGTTGCGCGCTGTCTGTCACGAGCGAAAAACCCGCTACGACCGCATCAGGCCCCGAACCGGTGTCTGAGATCGATGCCGCCACGCGGCGCTTGATGGCCGCGCTTGACGGGTTGGAACGCGCCGTCGAGCGGCGGCGCGACGCCGCCCGCTACGACCGCATCAGGCCCCGAACCGGTGTCTGAGATCGATGCCGCCACGCGGCGCTTGATGGCCGCGCTTGACGGGTTGGAACGCGCCGTCGAGCGGCGGCGCGACGCCGACCGCGACGAGGATGAGTTGGCGGCGCGGATCCAGGCGTTGGGTGCGGATCGATCGCGGCTTGCCGACGAACTCGATGGATCGCTGGTGAAGACGCGCAAGCTGGAGCGTGTCAACCGCGAGATCGCAGAGCGATTGGATGCCGCGATCGGCACCATCCGCACCGTGCTCGATACGGGGGAGGGCTCATGAACCACATCAACGTCACCATCAACGGCCGGCAATACCGGATGGCCTGCGAGGAGGGCCAGGAGGTGCGGCTGCTCAAGCTCGCCGAGAGTCTGGAATCTCGGATCGGAAGCCTGCGCGGCAAGTTCGGCGAGATCGGCGACGCCCGCCTGACCGTGATGGCGGCGCTGACCGTGTGCGACGAATTGGTCGATGCCAGCAATCGCATCCGTGCGCTCGAACAGGAAGTCATTTCGCTGCGCGACGTTCGTGTCGCGGCATCCGATCGCGTCAAGGCGACGCAAGTGGCGGTGGCCAATGCCTTGAACGCCGCCGCCGAGCGAATCGAAAAGACCACGCAAGTGCTGAACCGCACCGTCGGCGGCGGTGTCGCGATCGGGTGAATCTGGATCAATCCGCGTCCCGCAAAACCCGGGTGACGGAGTGTAGGGTTGCGCAAAGCGAAGCGTGCCCACCCTTTTCGGTCACATGATACGGCGTGTTACCCGTGTGGCGGACTTGCCTCACAGCAGCTTTCATCGCTTCGTCGAAAGTGGGTTGCGTCCCGCCGATCGGGGCGGAGGTCGTTCTGAGAGTGAAGGGTGGGCACGCTTCGCTTTGCCCACCCTACAATTTGTTCTGATCTTCTCTGGCTTGGTTTCAACCAATCCGCGCGCCGCGAAACCCGCGTGATAGTCTAGGCCTGCAAGGCCGCACGCAGCATCTCGGCCTGGACCGCGGCGTAGAGCGCCCTCCAGGATTCCCGCAGCTCCGGGGTAAACGAGGCGCCGAACTTGCGCTCAAGACTCCACATCAACGCCTCGCCCAATGCGTCATAGTGCGACGGCTGAACCCCAAACCTGGCATGCTGGCGGCCGGAATGCGTGACCAGAGACTGGAACATCGCGGGCTGGTCGAGCGAGCCGACCAGTTCGGCGATCATGTTCATCAGCTTGATACGCTGCCGCTCTATGTCGCCCGGGAACAGGTCTCTTGCCTCAGGCGAAAGCTCGAAGAATCGGCTGTAACACAGCTCCCCGATGTCGCGACTCATCGACCACATCGCGTCGAACGAATTCCTGATCTGGTCTGCCTGCTCGGGCGTCATTGATCAGACTGCCGCAATCTACAATGCTAAGTTGCTGAGCGATGCTAACGGATAAGCTCTCCAATCGCCAGCAAATACAGCCCTCGCCGAGGGTTCCTTCGCGGCCTGGGCGATGAATTTTATCAGTTTCGTGACAGGAAGGATCGCCTGCCGCGTCATGCAATCCTGCGTGCGTTGGCGCTGTAGGGTGGGCAAAGCGAAGCGTGCCCACCCTTTTTCTTTTCACGTGGCATCAAGGCGCGGCCACGATCGCAGAGCAAGGTCTTCAAGCGTAAAAAAGCGTTTGGCAACGTCGATATTGGGAGCGCGCCGTTCGCGACGACGTCGATCTGGAGCGGCATGTCAACGGTGGGCACGCTTCGCTTTGCCCACCCTACAGCTTCTTCAATCGTGGATGGCCGGGGACGAGCCTCGCCATCACACCGCAGAGGCAAGCGCCGCGTGCGCCAAAAAACGATTTTCGCGAATCATTTCAGGCTGATTTGGGCTGTCCAGTCCTTGCGCGAAAAAATTTTCGCTTTCGCCGTCGGGCAAATCACATCTAGCTTTTCGCCCGTCCTGCACTCGTCAGGAGGGGCGTACGCGTCGTCACGAACGTGGAGCGCGGGATGCGATGGACGCTGGATGCGTTGCAAGACGGGCGACGTGTTTTGCGGACGGCGAAGTCGTGTGGTCTTGATGTCTCGATGCTGGCATCAAGTCTTGCGGAATGTTCCGTGAGGCGACGGTGACAAACAAGCCCGATCACCGGAGAGAGCGCGAAGGAAACCGTAAAACCATCGCGCGGGGAATGCCGGAATGTTTCGGCCTACCTGTGGTGACTTTAGCTCGTGTGTTTTTTGTTTTTACACACGAGGCTGCGGGTGCGCAAAACACCCGGCATTCCCTGCGCCCTCTGTTCTCGGGCGTGATCCTGGCATAACTCGGGCGAACCGTGCTGCGAGAGCGCGGACGCTTGGCTGTTTGAAAATTGAATAATTCAGCGGGGTGTTCGTCTTCCACCCTCCAGGGGACGGTAAGGAAGGTGTTTTCCGCTTCCAGCTGATGCCGTCATCCGCTGGCGCTTCGAGAGCATCGCGGCTACATTGTCTTGGCGAGGCTGCGTCGCGCGTCAGGAGCCATATATCCCCGGGGCCTTATCGATCCTTAAGGGAACTGTCCCTGGCCGGGTCCGTGGACCCGGACATATGGTGCCCACCTACTTTCGTAGGGAACTCCGGGATCGAGTGCTTCAACGGCGTCGGCGGCTTCGCACTTTCTTTCCGGTTCGTCAGACCCGCGGAAGGCTTGTATCCAGTACCCGCGGCATTTCGACGTAAGCACCGAAGTCTCTGGAAGAGTGAATCGCCAGCCTCTGCAAGTGGGAATCACTGCCCTCGAAGGTGATAGCGAAAAACGATCCTGGATGGCTGCCTTGCCGACAGAGCGATCGAAAGCCGATCTCCGCGCCAAAGCGCTCGCCGCGCGCGATGGCTTGAGCGGCAAGCAGCGCGAAACCGCAGCGCTTGCGCTTGCCAAGCGCGGGCTGCCGGTCGAAATCACGCCGGGCCTGATCGTCTCCGGCTATTCGCCGATCCGCAGCGAGATCGACCCTCTTCCCCTGATGCGGTCGTTGGCCGAAAAAGGCGCGCGGCTTGCGCTGCCGGCGGTGCTGGCGCGCGGCAAGTCGCTGGCCTTTCGCGCATGGTCACCGCACGACCGCCTGGTGCTCGGGCCGCTCGGCATCCTCGAGCCTTCGCCCGCCGCGGCCGAACTCATTCCCGACATCTTGCTGGTGCCGCTCGCGGCGTTCGACCGCCTCGGTCACCGCATCGGATATGGCGCCGGGCATTACGATCATACGCTGGCGCATTTGCGCAACCCCACGATGGCGCATCTGCGCAAGGTGAAGATCAAGCCCGTCACCGCCATCGGGCTTGCCTTCGCCGCCCAGGAAATCGCGGCGGTTCCGGCATTGTCGCACGACGTGGCGCTCGATTATGTGCTAACCGAAAAGAAAGTGTTCGATTTCCGGAGCATGTAACTTGCGCATTTTGTTCGTGGGCGACGTCGTCGGCAGAGCCGGGCGCACCGCCGTTTCAGAGCTTCTCCCGGGCATGGTCCGCGACTGGTCGCTCGATCTCGTGGTCGTCAATGGCGAGAATTCCGCCGGCGGATTCGGCATCACCGAGGCGATCTATCGTGAACTGATCGATGCCGGTGCCGACGCGATCACGCTCGGCAATCACGCCTGGGACCAGCGCGAGGCACTGGTCTTCATCGAACGCGCGGACCGGCTTGTTCGCCCGCTGAATTTTCCGAAGGGAACGCCGGGCCGCGGTGCGGCGCTGGTCGAAGCCAGGAACGGCAAGCGCGCGCTCATCGTCAACGCCATTGGCCGCGTGTTCATGACGCCGTTCGACGATCCGTTCGCCTGCATCAACCGCGAACTCGATTCCTGCCGCCTCGGCGAGGCGGCGGACGCCATCGTGGTCGATTTCCATTGCGAGGCGACGAGCGAGAAACAGGCGATCGGATTTTTCTGCGACGGCCGCGCCAGTCTCGTGGTCGGCACCCACACCCATGTGCCGACCTCCGACCACCAGATTCTGCCCGGCGGCACCGCGTACATGACCGACGCCGGGATGACCGGCGATTATGATTCGATCATCGGCATGCAGAAGGAAGAGCCGATGCGGCGCTTCACCACCGGCATTCCGCAGGCGCGCTTCGAGCCGGCGCTGGGCGCGGCGACGTTCAGCGGGCTTGCGGTGGAGACCGACGACAGAAGCGGGCTTGCGCTCCGCGTCGCACCGGTTCGCACAGGCGGCAGGCTCGAGCCGACGTTGCCGGGATTTTGGGCGAGTTAGCGCATCCCCGCCGGGGAGAGGTGATCAGCGTCCTGCGGACACGACGAATCATCCCGCTATAGCTGAGGCGCTATGACGTGCTCAGGAGTGCCGAAAACCCATGCGGAACGCACCCCAGTGGCGGCCGCGAACAAGGATCGGCGATGACAGATCCTTCATCAGGACGAAGTTGCCGCCACCCATGTCGCGCCGGTAGGTCTGCAGCAGAAACGGCCTGGTGTTTGCCGCGACCTTCTTCACCGCGCGATCGTTGAACAGCCGCCGGTTGCGGCAGTTGGCATTGTTCCAGACCGGGTCGGCGCCTTGCGGCTTGCGGTAGTTCGGATTGTGGGTCGGAAGATATCCGCCTCTCGCCCACGCCACGCAGAAGACGATGCGGGAATCGGACTTCTGCAGCGGGTCCTGGATCGGCGGCAGGATGCGGTCGGTGAACTCGACGTAATCGGTGAGGTATTGCTTGGGGTCGGTGCCGGGAATTTCGCGGTAGTTCTCGTCCATCAATTGATCGAGGCTGATTTCGCCGCGCGCGATTGCGGCTTCGAACGAGGCGGAAATCGTCTTCGCGGTTTCGATCACGGTGCGGATCAGCGGCGCATCCGCCGTCTCGATGCCGCTGTCGGCGATGAGCTCGATCAGATTTTCGGAGAGGTCGAGGAGCTTTGCGACCCGGTCGTCGGCACGTTTGAGGTCGCTCGAGGAGAGATCGACGCCGTCAGCGAGATTGCCGAGTTCGGAGATCACCATGTCGCAATGAGCAAGGTTCGAAGTGGCCGCCCTGGTGACGCCGTCAATCTCTTTCCTGACGGCGGTGAAGCCGTCCCGAACGCGAGCGATGATCCCCTTGATCTGCTCGGCGCCTTGACCGGCGTTCATCGCCCGCAGCGAGGCATCGCCGCTTTCGCCGATCAGATTGCCCACCTGGCCGTCGAGGTCGCGGACGGTATCGCCGATCAATTGCGTCGCCTGACGCGTCGCCTCCGCAAGGCTCTTCACTTCGCTGGCGACGACCGCAAAGCCCCGTCCCGCGCTGCCGGCTCGCGCCGCTTCGATGGTGGCGTTGAGCGCCAACAAGTTGGTTTGCTTGGCGATGGCCTCGATCGAGCCTGACACCTTGGCCACCTGCGCGAGCGCGCTGCCGACCGCGCCGAGGCGGATTTCGATGCGCCCCACCGCTTCGATCAATTCGGAGATATGCTGGACCGCCGTCTCCACCACATCGCGGGATTGCGTGATTTCGCCGACCGCGGCCGATGTCGCGGTTTGCACCGCTTGCGAAGCGGACGCGATATCGTGATTGGCGGAAACCATCGTCTCGGCCGTTCTTTGCAGATGCCCGAAACGGTCGGCCTGGGTGGAAACGCGCCCCGCGACTTCGCGCAGGTTTCCGGCAACATCGGCAAGTTCAACGCCGAGCCCACCGATCCCGTTCGCAAGCTGGTCGACCAGCCGTTCGCTGTCTGAAGGTGTGGCCGCAGCGCCTGATTGTCTGATGGCCTGTGCAACCGACATTGCCGCATTCCTCCGGATCAATAATTCCAATTCGCGAATTCACGCATTGTCAAAGCTTGTAGGCGGTGCGAAATCCACCCCAGTGCCGCCCCGTGACGCGGACCGGAACGTCGATCTCGCGCATCATCACGGTTTTGCCGTTGCCCATGTCGCGCGCATAACTCTGGATCAGATAAGAGCGCTGGTTGCGCCCTGCGGCGAGCCCCGCCGGGTCGTTGAAGATGCGCCGGTTGCGACTGTGGGCCGTGTTCCATGCGACATCGCCGGCGCGTTGCGGATGTGAATAGATCTTGTTGTGCACGGGCAAATAGCCGTTGCGGTCGATCATCACGCAGAACACCATCCGCGGGTCGCGGGCGAGGAAGGCTTCCTGGAACGGCGGCAGCGCGCGATCCGCCCAGTGGAGGATCTTTGTGCGGTGCTGCAGCGGGTTGGTGCCGGCGATCTCGACATAGTCGGTGTCGAACATGTCTTCGATCGAAATCTCCCCGCTTGCGACCGCGTCTTCGAAAATCCCGGTCAGCGCGGCGCCGGCTTCCATGGCGCGGGTGACGAATTCGGTGTTCTCGTCGCGGATCGACCACAGCTTGTCTTCGATTTTCTCGACGAACTCCGCGTCCCTTGTCTCGAAGTCGGCGTTAACCCCTGCCTTTGATCGCTCGCCGGTGCGAATGCGGCAGGCGCCGATGCTCTCGATCGTGGCATCGAGGGTTCGATGAGCCGGCAGCGCGTCGGCGTCCGCTCCGCCGATCAGGAGGCTGCTCAAGGAAATCTGGTAGACGGATGCGGAAATCGGCCGATGCGCGGTCCTTATTTCGATCTTGAGATTGCACGGCAGCCGCTCGTAATTGCGCTGGTTCGCGTGCAGGTCCTTGCCCAGCAGCACCGCGCAGCGCGATTTGAGTTTTTGTGCAAGCATGGTGACGGACTTGCCGGCACCGGCGACATGCTCGCCATGGGTCTCAGCCTCTCGCGCGGCGTTGTCGATCTCGATGGCGCTTTCGCCAACGGAAGCGATGAAGTGCGAGGCGGTGGCGACGTTCTCGGTCATCTGGCCGGTGGTCTGGTTCTGCTCGGTCACCGAACCGTTGACCTTGTCGAATACCGGCCGGATCGCCTGTATGGCCTGCGAGATCCGGTGCACGGCATCGACCGAGCCCGCCGCGTCCCTTTGCAGCGCGTCGATTTTCTTCTTGATCTCCTCGGTGGCGTCCTGGGTCTGCACCGCCAGCGCCTTGACCTCGGAGGCAACTACGGCGAAGCCGCGACCGGCAGCGCCGGCGCGCGCCGCCTCGATCGTCGAGTTGAGTGCCAGCAGTGTCGTTTGTCGTGCGATCTGCGCGATCAAATTGACGACATTGCCGATCGCCGCCGAGGACTCCTTCAGTCGGTCGACATTGGCGCTCGCTTCCTCCACCGCGGCGCTGGCCTGATCGGCGAGCTTGCCGGCATCGCGCACCTGCGAGCCGATGTCTTCGGCCGAATGGGTGAACTTGTCGGCGGCCTGCGAGAAGATCTTGGCGGTGCTTTGCGCGGCGCTGCTTCGTCCGCTGAGCGCATCGGTGCGTTGGCGGATCATGGAAAGGGTCGCAGCCGTAGCCTCGGCCCCGCCGGCGACGGAACTCGCCGCGCGCTCGAGCTGGCGGATCATTCCACCGAGTTCGAGTTCGAGCAGTTCGAGGATTTGCCGGGCCGAATCGACGTCGGACGCAACCGGGAACTCGACCGCCGGTTCGGTCTTCACCGACTCCGGCCTGGCCGCTGGCGCGGGCGATTCAGCCGGGCGTCTTCGGAGTAGTCCAAACGCCATGGGTTCTCTCAGAAATGGGTGTTATCGATCATCCTCCCATCGCGTCATGAAATCAGGGTTAACGATTGCCTCATTCGTGGGCAGTTCGGCCTATCCACATACCGAAAACCGGGCCAAATTTTTGATTTTGCCAAGTTACCGGCCTATAACGCCGCCCTTTCCAACAAAACCGTCGCGGACGAATCCCGAAAGTTAACGCATGGCCGGCCATTCCCAGTTCAAGAACATCATGCACCGCAAGGGCCGCCAGGATGCCCAGAAGTCGAAACTGTTCGGCAAGCTGGCGCGGGAAATCACGGTGGCTGCGAAGCTTGGCACTCCGGATCCGGCGATGAACCCGCGCTTGCGCGCTGCCGTCATTGCCGCTCGCCAGGAGAACATGCCCAAGGACAATATCGAGCGCGCCATCAAGAAGGCGATTGGTGGCGATAGCGAGAACTACGACGAGATTCGCTACGAAGGCTACGGGCCGGGTGGCGTCGCCGTGATCGTCGAAGTCCTGACCGATAACCGCAACCGCGCCGCCTCCGACATCCGTTCCTACTTCACCAAGTCCGGCGGCAATCTCGGCGAAACCGGCTCGGTCGCCTTCATGTTCGACCGCACCGGCGTCATCGAATACGACGCCAAGGTCGCCTCCGACGATGCGATGCTGGAGGCGGCGATCGAGGCTGGCGCGGATGACGTCGTGTCAAGCGAAAGCGGCCATGAAATCTATGCTTCGCAGGAAACCTTTCGCGACGTCGCCAAGGCGCTGGAGGCGAAGTTCGGCGAGCCCCGCAAGGCGGCACTGATCTGGAAGCCGCAAAACACGGTGTCGGTGGACGACGAGTCCGGCGAAAAGCTCCTGAAGCTGCTCGATCTTCTCAACGAACACGACGACGTGCAGAACGTCTACGCCAATTTCGAAGTCTCGGACGCGCTAGTTGCCAGGATGGGTGCCTAAAAAGTCGATTTCTCCGCGCTTCGGTCGTTGATGGCGAATTGCCCTCGCTAGGCGCGAAACACCGCCATGGGGTATAGATTCCCCATGAACTCCCAGCCGATTCGCTCGCCCGTCCGCATCCTCGGCATTGATCCCGGGCTTCGCCGCACGGGTTGGGGCGTGATCGAGGTGGACGGTAACCGGCTCGCCTACGTCGGCTGTGGATCGGTCGAGCCACCGGAAAATCTGCCGCTGGCAAGCCGTCTTTTGACCATCCATGAAGGGTTGGCCGCCGTGCTCGGCAATTTCCGCCCGGCTGAGGCCGCGGTCGAACAGACCTTTGTGAACAAGGACGGCGTCGCCACCCTCAAGCTCGGCCAGGCGCGCGGCGTTGCGATGCTGGCGCCGGCGATGTTCGGAATTTCGGTTGCCGAATATGCGCCGAACCAGGTCAAGAAGACCGTGGTCGGCGCTGGCCATGCCGACAAGAACCAGGTGTTGGTGATGTTGAAGATTCTGTTGCCCAAGGCCGAGCCGAAATCCCCCGATGCCGCGGACGCGCTCGCGATTGCCGTGACGCATGCGCATCATCGCCACAGCACCACACTGCGCCTGAGGATGCTGGAAGTATGATCGGCGGACGTCTGTTTCAGCCGTCATGGCCGGGCATAGCCGTTCGAAGAACGGCGTCGCTGCCGCGCGCCCATGCCCGGCCATCCACGTCTGCGAGATGGGCAAAGAAAGACGTGGATGCCCGGCACGAGGCCGGGCATGACGAGCGGGAAAATTTCGCCTTGTCCGGGTCGTCACTATGATCGGCAAGCTCAAAGGCCTGATCGATTCCTACGGCGAGGACTTCGTCATCCTCGACGTAGGCGGCGTCGGCTACCAGGTGCATTGCTCCGCCCGCACGCTGCAGGCGCTGCCGGCGCAAGGCGAAGCCGCAGTGCTCTCGATCGAAACTTATGTTCGCGAAGATCAGATCAAGCTGTTCGGCTTCAAGAGCGACGTCGAGCGCGAATGGTTTCGCCTGCTGCAGACGGTGCAGGGCGTGGGCGCCAAGGTGGCGCTCGCCGTGCTCGGAACGTTGCCGCCGTCGGATCTCGCGAACGCGATCGCTCTGCGTGACAAGGCCGCGGTGACGCGCACGCCGGGCGTCGGCCCGAAGGTCGCCGAGCGTATCGTCACCGAATTGAAGGACAAGGGGCCGGCCTTTGCCAATGTCGATCCGGCTGTGGTGCGTCTTTCCGGCGCGATCGACAACGAGCGCGCGCCGCGCCCCGTCACGGATGCGATCTCGGCGCTGGTCAATCTCGGTTACGGCCAACCTCAAGCTGCCGCCGCGATCGCGGCCGCCTCGCGCAGCGCCGGTGAAAACGCGGAAGTCTCGCAACTGATCCGGCTTGGGCTGAAGGAGCTGGCAAAGTGAACCCGCCCTCCCGCATCGTCACGCCCGAACGCCGTACCGAGGATACCGGCGACACCGCGCTGCGGCCGCAATTTCTGTCGGATTTCGTGGGCCAGGCGCAGGCGCGCAAGAACCTCTCCATCTTCATCGAGGCGGCGCGCAAGCGCGGCGAAGCGCTCGATCATGTGTTGTTCGTAGGCCCTCCGGGGCTCGGCAAGACCACGCTGGCTCAGATCGTCGCGCGCGAACTCGGCGTCGGCTTCCGTGCCACTTCGGGACCTGTGATTGCCAAGGCCGGCGATCTCGCCGCCCTTCTCACCAATCTGGAAGAGCGTGACGTGCTCTTCATCGACGAGATCCATCGCCTGAGCCCTGCGGTGGAAGAAGTGCTTTATCCAGCGATGGAGGATTTCCAGCTCGACCTTATCATCGGCGACGGACCGGCGGCGCGCTCGGTGAAGATCGAATTGGCAAAATTCACGCTCGTCGGCGCCACCACGCGCGCGGGCCTCCTGACCAATCCATTGCGCGACCGCTTCGGCATTCCGGTACGGCTGAATTTCTACAGCGAAGACGAACTGGAAATGATCGTCAGGCGCGGTGCTCGCGTGCTTCAGATCGGGATGACGGGCGACGGCGCCAACGAGATCGCCCGCCGCGCGCGCGGCACGCCGCGGATCGCAGGACGCCTGTTGCGGCGGGTGCGGGATTTTGCTTCCGCCTCGGATGCGGCCTCGATCGATCGCGCCATTGCCGATCACGCGCTGAGTTCGCTCGAGGTCGACGCTGCCGGCCTGGATGCCATGGACCGCCGTTATCTTTCGACCATCGCCTTGAACTACGGCGGCGGTCCGGTCGGCGTGGAAACGCTTGCCGCGGCGCTGTCCGAGCCACGCGACGCCATCGAGGACATCATCGAGCCCTACCTGATCCAGTGCGGCTATCTTCAGCGCACTCCGCGCGGGCGGCTGTTGACCTCGCATGCATTCCGCCATCTCGGCCTCGCCGAGCCCACGCGCGATGCCGCGCAATTCGGCCTGTTCGGCACCGGCGGCGAGGACGAGTGATGGACACCGCAACGATCAAGATCGTCGCCGCATTGATCTCTGATGAGACGGGCCGCGTGTTGCTCGTGCGCAAGCGAGGGACCCGCACCTTCATGCAGCCGGGCGGCAAGCGCGATTCCGGCGAAGATGACATCGCCGCGCTCTCGCGCGAGATCGCGGAGGAACTCGGCTGCGGAATTGTGCCCGCCTCGATCCGGCCGCTCGGCGAGTTCAACGCGGTTGCGGCAAATGAGCCGGGGTTTTTTGTGCAGGCCAGCCTGTACCGGATCGATGTGACCGGCGAGATCACCCCTAACCAGGAGATCGACGAAGCGATCTGGATCGACCCGGCTGCGCCTCCCGACGTTGATCTCGCGCCGCTGACGCGCGATCATGTCCTGCCGCTTGCCGTCGCAACAACGTCGGCGGCAAATGTCGACTGACATCTCGCTTCTCGATGGCGCGAGCCTCAAAGCTGCCAACCCGTTAAGCATCCGGCCGCTGATACCGCAATTCCGCTTCAATCTGCCGTCATGAACGCGGCGAAACCGTAGTCGGCCGTCTCATGATCTCACGCCGTCAATTCTTCCAGTCCGTCGGTGGTCTCGGCGCGCTCACCACGTCGACCACGGCTTATGGTTTTGGTGAACCGGTGCTGCGGCTCGACGTGACTTCCTACGATATCCGGCCGCCGCGCTGGCCGGCCGATCTCGAACTCAGGATTGCCGCGATCGCCGATTTGCACGCTTGCGATCCCTGGATGTCGCTCGATCACGTTGAAGCGATCGTCCGTCGCACCAATGCGCTGAGGCCCGACATCATCGTGTTGCTCGGCGACTATGTCGCGGGCCATCACCACATCACGCGCCGAATTCCGGCCGAGGAGTGGGCGGGTGTGCTGGCAGGGTTGAAGGCGCCGCTCGGCGTGCACGCCATTCTCGGCAACCACGACTATTGGGATGACCGCACCGTGCAGCGGGAAGGGCAGGGCACGACCATCGCTCGCCGCGCCATCGAGGCCGCGGGCATTCCTGTTTACGAGAACGAGGTGGCGCGGCTTGCGAAAGGAGGCCGCGCGTTCTGGCTTGCCGGGCTGGGCGACCAGCTGGCCTATCTGCCGGCGCAGCGGTTCCGTCCCGTGCGGCGCATCGGCGTCGACGACCTCGGCGCGACGCTTGCGAAGGTAACGGACGATGCGCCGGTCGTCCTGCTCGCGCACGAGCCCGACGTCGCGGTCCGCGTGCCTTCGCGGATCGCGTTGCAGCTTTCCGGCCATACGCATGGCGGCCAGGTGCGGCTGTTCGGCCGGTCGCCGGTGGTGCCATCGCGTTACGGCAATCGGCTCGCCTATGGTCATGCGCACGTCAACTGCGATGTGATCGTCTCCGGCGGGCTCGGCTGCAGCATCGTGCCGTTCCGCCTCGGCGTCCCGCCCGAGATCGTGCTGGTGAGGCTCGCCCAGCAAATTCCAGCCTTATCGTAATTGTCACGGGCGCAAGCCGCGCTTGCGTGCGATAAGATTTTGCGCAAAACCGTGCCCTTTACCTGTGATCAAGGGGCCGGAATTGACACCTATCAATCTCGACGGCGTCATCCGCGACGGCCGCCATCACATGCAGGTCCGGGTTTACTACGAGGACACCGATTTTTCCGGGATTGTGTATCACGCCAACTACCTGCGCTTCATGGAGCGCGGCCGCACCAACCATCTGCGGCTGATGGGCGCGGAGCAGCACGCGCTGTTTGCGGAAGCGGAGGCGGAAACGCCGAGCTTCGCTTTCGTCGTGCGTTCGATGAGGATCGACTTCCTGAAACCCGCGCGAATGGACGACGTCCTCGATGTGGTGACCTGGCCGCTCGCGGTGAAAGGCGCTTCCATCACGCTGGCGCAGGAAGTGCGGCGCAATGATCATGTGCTGGTCAAGGCCGAGGTGCGCGTCGCTTTCATCAGCGAGGGGCGGGCACAGCCGATCCCGAAATGGCTGCGCCACTTGATGAAGGCCGATCTGGATTAGCGGTCGTGATATGGGCGGACGCTATCGGCCGATGGGCAGAGCGCTATCGACTTTACGAACGCTGCGGATAAACTTGGCCGCCTTACCGATACCTCGAGGTCACCATGTCGCGCCCACCGCTTCCGCCTTTCACCAAAGAGACTGCCGCGCAGAAGGCCCGCATGGCGGAGGACGCCTGGAATTCACGCGACCCGGAGCGGGTCGCGCTCGCCTACACCGAGGACAGCCGCTGGCGCAATCGCTCCGAATTTTTTCAGGGCCGCGCTGCGATCGTGGCGTTTCTCAAGCGCAAATGGGCGAAGGAACTCGATTATCGCCTGATCAAGGATCTCTGGGCGTTCGACGGCAACCGCATCGCGGTTCGCTTTCAATACGAATGGCACGACAATGCCGGGCAGTGGCACCGCTCTTACGGCAACGAGCAATGGGAGTTCGACGAGCATGGCCTCATGCGCCGGCGTGAAGCCAGCATCAACGACATCGACATCGCCGAAAAGGATCGTCGCTTTCACTGGAGCGCGCCGGGGCCGCGCCCGGCGGATGTGCCTGGCCTGAGCGACAGCCCGTTCTGATCCGCAAGGGCGCCCGCCGGAACGACAATCATCAGGCGGCCGTCCTGTGGCGCGCGACTTCGGCCTTGTACAGCTCGAGCTCTTCGGCGATCGCTCTCGCGACGCTCGGGCGCGCGCGAAGCCGCTCGTAATAGGCCTTCACGGCGGGCCATTTCGTCAGTTCGATTTGCGGCGTCGCAAAGCTCCAGTTGATGGCGGTGACGAGATAGGCGTCCGCGACGGTGAAATGGTCGAGCAGGAATTCGCGACCCTTGAGATAGTTGTCGAGATGGTCGAGCCGGGAAAGGCCTTTGCAGAGAATGTAGGCCTTCACCTCGGCTGGCGCCTTCCTGTCGAGCATGGTGGAGAACAGTCCCTTGTGCAGCTCGGTACCGATGAAACAGAGCCATTGCTGCAACCGGCTGCGTTCCATGCCGGGTCCACTGGAAATCCGCGCTCCCGGAAAGCTATCGGCGACATATTGCAGGATGGCCGCGTTCTCGGTCAGCACCTGACCATCGTCGGTGCGCAAGGTCGGCACCAACCCAAGCGGATTCACCTGCCGAAAATCCGAGCCGTCGTTCTGTACCAGTTTGGTTCTGGGATCGACCTCGAGATAGTTGGCTCTGGCACCGGCCTCGTTGAGCGCGATCCTCGTGGCCATCGAACAGGCAAGCGGTGAGAAATACAGGTCCATGCGCATCTCCCTGGCGTTTGGGCTTGATTGACGGTGAAGTTATTTTTATACTGTTTCGCACAAAATAACTTGCGTCAAGGAATTTTTTGCAAGATGGTACAAAAAAGACGAGAACTGCTGTCCAAGCCTGATGCGCCATCGCCTTCGCGCGGGCGCCGCGGTCGGCCGCGCGCCTATCAGCCGGAGGTCGCGCTTGGCAAGGCGCTTGACCTGTTCCGGCGGGATGGCTTCGCCGCGACTTCGCTCGACGATCTCAGCGCAGCCACCGGGATGAATCGTCCGAGCCTCTATGGCGCTTTCGGCGACAAGCGCGAACTCTATATCAAGAGCTACCAGCGTTATCGTGACGATGCGCGAGCCGCGATGATCGATGTGTTTCGGATTGAAATGCCGATCCGCAAACGGCTTGAGCGAATCTATTCGATAGCGCTCGACATCTATCTCTCCGGTGAAGCCGGGCCGCGCGGTTGCTTCACGGTGATGACCGCGGCGTCAGAAGCAGTCGGTGATCCGCAAATCCGCGCCATGGTGCTGGAGGGATTTTTCGAACTCGACAAGGCGTTCGCGCGCTGCTTCCGCCTTGCCAGCGAAAAAGGCGAGTTGCCTGCGTCGACCGATCCGGCGGTGCTCGCCCAGATCGCATCAGCGACCATGCATTCCATGGCCATCCGGGCGCGGGCACGCGTGCCGCGCAAGGAACTGGAGGCGATGGCAAAGGGCGCGATCGATGTGATGTGTGGTGAGAAAGGCTAAGCGAGGAGCTTTGTTTGAATCGCTTTGTCAGCAGGCTCGACTAACCTCTCCCCGGTCTGGAGAGGCTAGTAGCCACGTGCGGGATCGACGACGTTCTCAAGTGTCTGGCCTGCTTCAAAGCGCGCGATCTGGCGCGCGACATAGCGCGAGATTTCGTCGGGGTCGGTGTCGGCGGCGTTGTGGGGCGTCAGCACGACCTTCGGATGGGTCCAGAACGGGCTCTCGGGCTGAAGCGGCTCGGCGGCGTAGACATCGAGCGAGACGGCGCCGAGCGTGCCGTCATCGAGGCAAGCAAGAATGTCGGCTTCGTTCTGCAAGCCGCCCCGACCGGCATTGATCACGACCGGCGCTCCCATCGGACTTGAGCGGCTCAACTTCGCAAACAGCTCGCGGTTGAGGATCCCCCGCGTGTCCGGTGTCAACGGTAACAGGCAGACGAGAATGTCGGTCTGGCGCAGAAACGCATCGATCTGCGCTTTGCCGTGAAAGCATTCGACGCCGGCAATCGTCTTCGGGCTGTTGCTCCAGCCCGCAACGCGAAAGCCGATCCGCCTCAACGCGTCCGCCGCGTCGGTACCGAGCGTGCCAAGACCCATGATGCCGACCGAAATCGCGCCGGCCGGCCATTGATATTTCGGCGCCCACCGTTTTTCGCGTTGGCTGGCGCGCAAGTAAAGTTCCTGCCGGTGATGCATCAATACATGCAGCACGACATATTCCGTCATTCGACGCGTGAGATCGCCGACCGCGACGCGAACCAGCGGTACTTTTGGCAACGATTTGTCGGCCATCAACGCGTCGACCCCGGCGCCGAGGTTGAAGATGACGCGCAGGTTGGGGAAGGCGGCGAGTTCGCCGGGCGCCGGCTTCCAGACCGCGGCATAGTGAACCGCGGCGGGGTCGCCTTGGCCCCCGGGCAGCAGCCAGACGGGTCGATCCCCGCAGACCTCGTCGAACCGGCGCTTCCACCGCTCGGGCGACCAGTTTTCGGTCCCGCCGTGAATGAGCAGGGCGAGCGTTGCCTTGTTCATCGCAATCTTGCCTTCCCGCTCTTTCGAATCCGCGAACGACCTTACCGGGGTGGGTTCCCAGTACAAAATATTTCCTTAATTCCCGTCGGGAGGGGTCATACTCAACCGTCCTAGGCCAAGAAGGGAACCCTTGCCGATGCTTTATGCCATCCTTTGCTACCACGACGAGGATCTAGTCGGCTCCTGGACGCGCGAACAGGACGCGGCCGTCATGTCGAAGCTTGCGGTCGTGCACGACAAATTGAAAAAAGCGGGCCGGCTCGGCCCGGTCGCCCGGCTGTTGCCGACGACCGCGGCGACGACGCTGCGCAAGGACGGTCCGCCGGTCGTGCTCGACGGCCCCTATGCCGAGACCAAGGAGCAACTGCTCGGCTTCTATGTTGTCGACTGCGAGAATCTCGACGATGCGATTGGCGTGGCGCGCGATCTCGGAGCTGCCAATCCGGGTGGCGCCTACGAGATCCGTCCCGTCGGCCTGTTTCAGCCCGGAGGCCCCACTAAGTGACCGATAGCGCCTGGATCGATGCCGCGCTGACGTCGGCGCGTCCCCAGGCGGTCGGCGCGCTGCTCCGCTATTTCCGCAATCTCGACACCGCCGAGGAGGCTTTCCAGAATGCCTGCCTGCGGGCACTGAAGACCTGGCCGCAAAATGGCCCGCCGCGCGATCCGGCGGCGTGGCTGATCATGGTGGGCCGCAATGTTGCGATCGACGAAGTGCGCCGCTCCCGCAAGCAGGAAGCCTTGCCGGAAGACGAATTGATTTCCGATCTCGACGATGCCGAGGAGAAGCTCGCCGAACGTCTCGATGGTTCGCACTACCGCGACGACATTTTGCGGTTGCTCTTCATCTGCTGCCATCCGGACCTGCCGGCGACGCAGCAGATCGCGTTGGCGCTGCGCATCGTCTCCGGCCTCACCGTCATGCAGATTGCGCGTGCGTTTCTGGTTTCGGAAGCTGCGATGGAGCAGCGGATCACCCGCGCCAAGGCGCGCGTCGCCTCCGCCGGCGTGCCGTTCGAAACGCCCGGCGCAGTCGAACGCAGCGAGCGGCTCGCGGCGGTCGCGGCGATGATCTACCTGATCTTCAACGAGGGCTATTCCGCAAGCGGCGAAACTTCCGAAATCCGCAAACCGCTTTGCGAGGAGGCGATCCGCCTGGCGCGGCTGTTGCTTCGGCTGTTTCCAAGCGAGCCGGAAATCATGGGCCTGACTGCGCTTTTGTTGTTGCAGCACGCCCGCGCGGCGGCGCGATTCGATGTCAACGGTGAGATCGTGCTGCTCGACGACCAGGACCGCTCGCTCTGGAATCAGAAGATGATCGCGGAAGGCGTTGCCTTGATCGACAAGGCGATGCGCCATCGCCGCAGCGGGCCTTATCAGGTGCAGGCGGCGATCGCGGCCCTTCACGCGCGCGCCGCAAGACCCGAAGATACCGATTGGGCACAGATCGACCTGCTCTATGGCGCGCTCGAGATCATGCAGCCCTCGCCCGTGGTGACGCTCAACCGTGCGGTGGCGGTCTCCAAGGTACGCGGGCCCGAGGCCGGCCTGCAAATGATCGAGCCATTGGCGGAACGGCTTTCCGGTTACTTCCATTTTTTCGGCGTGCGCGGCGCGCTGTTGATGCAGCTCAGCCGCAACGAAGAGGCCCGCGTCGCATTCGACCGCGCGATTGCGCTCGCCAATACCTCCGCCGAAGCCGCCCACATCCGCACCCATCTCGATCGGCTGATCCGCGACAGCGCCACGCCCGGGACAAAGGATTCAAAAAAATAATTTGTCCTCGTTTGTCTGTCGGCGCCCCGCCATTTCGCCTTCAGCTCAGAAAGGGTAGTTGAAGAGGGGACGCGAGATGAATCCGCAATATATCGAAGTGGTCAGCCTCCTGATGGTGTGGGGTGGACCCTGGTTCCGTGACACGGGCATGCGCGCCTTATTTCCGCTAAAAGCCTGGTTCGCCCGGCTCACACCCTGAAGGAGCGGCAAATCATGCTTCAAATCCTCGCCATCATCGCCGCCGTGCTTGCGATCGCGATCGCAATCATACTCGTCCTCGCCATGACCAAGCCGGATAGTTTCAGCGTCCGGCGCACGGCGCTCGTGAGCGCGCCGGCGGAAAAGATCTTCCCGCTGATCAGCAACTTTCATCAATGGACAAGCTGGTCGCCCTGGGAGAACAGGGATCCCGCGATGAAGCGGAGCTATAGCGGCGCGGAAAGCGGCAACGGCGCCGTTTATGCATGGGAGGGCAACAAGAATGTCGGTTCCGGCCGCATGGAAATTCTCGATGCCACCTCGCCGTCAAAAATCGTGATTAAGCTCGACTTCTTCAAGCCGTTCGAAGGCCACAACACCGCGGAGTTCAATTTTGTGCCAGAACGCGACGCATCCACGACCAACATCATCTGGGTCATGCATGGACCGGCGCCGCTCATGTCCAGAATAATGCAGGTGTTCATGAATCTGGACAAAATGATCGGCAGGGATTTCGAAGCCGGTCTCGCCAATCTGAAGCGGCTTGTCGAGAAATAGACGCAACACCTAACACTCACGATAACGAGGAGCAGATGATGCAGATCAATCCCTATCTTTATTTCGACAGCAATTGCGAAGCCGCATTCAAGTTCTACGAAAAAGCGCTCGGCGCCAAAATCGAAATGCTATTGCGAAACGAGGACGGCCCCCCGGAGATGGCCTCTTCCCCCGAGCGGAAGAAGAATATCATGCATGGCCGGATTTCGATCGACGGCCAGGTATTGATGGCCTCCGACACCCCTCCAGATCATTTCAGGAAGCCGCAGGGCTTTTCGGTGTCACTGACGGTCAAGGATCCGCTCGACGCCGAGCGCAAGTTCAAGGCATTGTCGGAGGGCGGCAGTGTCAATATGCCTTTCGGCAAGACTTTCTTCGCCAAGGGATTCGGCATGTGCGTCGATCAGTTCGGCATCCCCTGGATGGTGTTCAGTCCGAGCGAGGGTTGATCGCCTCGATCGCGCTGATCGCGCTCACCGGCAGGTTGGATAAAGCGCGGCGAGTTCGCGTCCACGCAACAGCAGCAGCCGTGAGGTCAATCCGCCGCGGCTGCGAATCCAGTTCCTCACTCCGGCCGGGTAGGTCTGAAGCACGATCTGGGAAGCTTCCGGCTCGGCATAGGTGCGGCCGCGCCGGTCGATCGACCGCGCGGCATGGAATCCGAACACCGCCCGTCGCGTCACGCAGATGCGATTGCTCGGCACCATGCTCAGCACCAGGGTGCAGGCCGAAAGGCACGGGCCGTCGATCACGACGCGCTCGCCGGAGTCGCGCACCTGCTCGAACAGGTCGAGGAATGGTCCGACCTGTCCACCCGGACTCTGCAGGATGCGTACCTCGGCTTGCGCGGGAGCTGTGGCCAACGCGCACGTCATTGCCGCAAGCCGGATCGTCCTGAGGATGGCCGTTCGGTTCATGTCGATATCGTTGAGCAGGTGTTACCGCAGCAGAATATCAACAGCGTATCGAGCGGCAAGGTTCCATCACGTGCGCAAGATGAAGAATTTCCATTGACGCGGATACCGAAGGAAGCCATTCGGCAAAGCCGATGCCGCGCGCCGCGAGGCGAGGTTTGAAGGCGCGTCGGCCCCGGTGCGCCGATGGGATGGTGCGTGAAGTTTCCACCCTTCCTCGCCAATGTAACGACGGGAGCATCTTCCATGCCCGGACGCGACAAGTCTGAAATCATTCGCGCGCTTTTTGCCGCCTATCTCGCGAACGACCGCAAGGCGATCGAGGATGCCTTTACCGATGATTTCCGTTTCACCAGTCCCTATGACGACGAAATCGACAAGCGCACCTATTTCGCGCGGTGCTTCAGGGACAGCGGCTGGATCGGGCGGCAGGAGCTGGAACGCATCTTTGTCGAAGGCAATGGTGCGTTCGTGACCTACCGATGCGTTGCAAAGGAGGGGAGAAGCTTTCGCAACACCGAGTTCTTCACCTTCGAAGGCGACAGGATCAGGCGCATCGATGTCTATTTCGGCGCCACCTATCAAAATGGCACTTTTCTGCGCCAACGAATCAACTGATTTGTCAGCGCTGTACTTTCACGCCAAAAACAGCCTAATGCCACAACATGAATTGCGACTTCTGATGTCCCCCGGGGGAGGAACGATGCCCACAACTGGCGAGAGCCTATTCTCGAAAAAACGACTGGGTCAAATGCACGACGTCATGGCCGGCCATGTCGAGCGCGGCGAGGTGCCGGGGCTGGTAACGCTGGTCAGTAGCCGCGGCGAAATCCATGTCGATGCGATCGGTCGCGTCGCCTTCGATGGTCCGCTGATGGCGCGCGACACGATTTTCCGCATCACCTCGATGACCAAGCCGGTCACCGCGGCGGCGGCCATGATCCTCGTCGAAGAAGGCAAACTGCAGCTCGACGACCCCGTCGATCGATGGCTGCCGGAACTCGCCGATCGGAAGGTGCTGCGCCGATTGGGTGCGCCGATTTTTGACACAGTGCCGGCGAAGCGCGCGATTACGCTGCGCGACCTGCTCACGTTCCGCTGCGGCCACGGCATGATCCCGGTTTTTCCCGATCGCTACCCGATCCAGCGGGCGATCGCGGAAGCGGGCTTTGCGCCGGGACCGGTATTTCCCTCGTTTCCGCCGGACGAATTGATGCGGCGTTACGGCACGCTGCCGCTGGTCTTTCAGCCGGGCGAGCGCTGGCTTTACAACGCTGGATCGGAGATCCTCAGCGTCCTGATCGCGCGCGTGGCCGGCGTGACGTTCGGCGAATTTCTGCGCGATCGCATCTTTGCGCCGCTGCGCATGACGGACACCGCCTTCTTCGTGTCCAGGGACAAGCAGCACAGGTTTGCGACCGCGTACGGCCGCCATCACGCGACCAGGCAACTGACGGTTTTCGATCTTCCGGACCAGGGCCGATTTTCAAGCTCGCCCGTCTTCGAGAATGGCGCCGCCGGTCTGGTCTCGACTGCGGAGGACTTCAACGCCTTCGCGCAAATGATGCTTAACGGCGGCACTCTCGGAAACGAACGCATCCTGTCACGGCCATCCGTGGAGCTGATGACGAAAAACCACATCTCGGCAGATGAAAAACGGGAATCGCAATTGTTCCTCGGCGCCACCCGGGGATGGGGCTTTGGAATGTCGGTCTTCCGAGGCATGAACGAGCGCGATGACGCGCAGGGGCGCTTCGGATGGGATGGCGGCTATGGAACATCCTGGTATTCGGACCCGCGCTCACAGCTCACCGGCATTCTGCTCACCCAGCGGCTGATGGATTCGCCGCAGCCGCCACGCACGATTACCGATTTCTGGAATTCGGTGAACCAGCTTGTGGCGAATTGAGCCGCTTCCATCGCCAAAAGCCGGTAATCCGGTCGCGGTCGTTGCCGGACGAGGCGGCCTTTACCTCCGAAATAATTTCAAAGGGCATGTCGGCGCCGCAAATCCCTGTTCGTCTTCCTTGAGAGCGCCGGCTAGTGCCGTCCATTTGAAGTTCCTGCATTACAAGCGGCGAATTCCATCCAGGGACTTCAAATGGAAAAGCGGTACTAGAATCATGGATTTGCTGGCGCCCATGACTTTCCGAAGTTCGTGAAAGTGGACGCTGAGGTGTAGCACGCACTTCGGAAAGTGGGCACTAGCCGGGGCTCGAAGCAAGTCAAGGAAACGGAGAACGGAATGCGATTCATGATGCTGATGATCCCGAGAGGTTACGAGACCGCCGCGCCGGGCGCCATGCCGCCTGCGGACGCCGTGGCCGCGATGATGAAATACAACGAAGCGCTCAAAGAGGCCGGGGTGCTGATCACGCTGGACGGGCTGCACCCGCCCTCCATGGGGGCGCGGGTTTCGTTCGAGGGCGGCAAGCCGGTCGTGACTGACGGGCCGTTTGCCGAATCCAAGGAAGTATTGGGCGGATACTGGATGATTGACGTCAAATCGCTGCAGGAGGCGATCGCGTGGGCGAAACGCTGCCCGGCCTCGAATAACGAGATCATCGAAATCCGGCAGGTGCAGGAGATGGCGGACTTCACGCCCGACATCCAGGAGGCGGCGGCAGGGTTTGCCGAGTTGCAGCGCGGACAACGCGCACGCTGATTCAATTTCTTATTTCAACCCACGAATTGCAAAAAAGGAAATCCGATGAGCACCAATGACACCTTCCTCGCTGTCTTCACCGGCGGCAAGAACAGCGCAAAAATGGCTGCCTGGAACGCGCTTGCCGAAGCGGAGCGCAACACCAGGGCGCAACAGGGCATGGCGGCCTGGAAGGCCTGGGTCGAGAAGCACCAGGGTGCCATCCTGCAGATGGGTGGACCGCTCGGAAAGACCAAGAAGGTCGATTCGCAAGGGGTTGCCGATTTCACCAACCTGCTCACGGCTTTTACAGTCGTTCGTGCGCCCTCGCATGAAGCGGCCGCGAAGATGTTCGAGGGTCATCCGCATTTTTCGATCTTTCCGGGCGAGACCATCGAGATCATGCCGGTTCTTCCGATTCCGGGCGGTTAGTGTGGCGGATTTGACGTTCCTGTCAGTCTTGGCGCTAGTGCGTTACAGGAACGTCAAATCAACTCCACTATGGCGCAATTTCAGCTGCTGAGAGGGGGCCGAACGTTCAGAGATCGGCCCCTCATTAACCCTGTGATTCGCCGCTCGGTGCATGACAGGGGCGGCCCGCTCATGTAAAAGTCCTTTACATGAGTTGGCGCAAGGAACAGGGCCGCGCCGAGCGCGGCTACCATCATGGCAATCTGAAAGAGGCTCTGCTTCAGGCGGCGCTCGGCCTGATTGCGGAAAAAGGCGCGGCCGGATTCACCTTCGCCGACGCCGCGCGCATGGCGGGCGTCAGCCCGGCGGCGCCGTACCGGCACTTTCGCGATCGCGACGAGCTGCTCTCAAGCATCGCCCAGCGCGGCTTCGAGCAATTCGAGTCCGCTCTGTCCCAGGCCTGGGATGACGGCCGTCCGGACACCGTCACGGCGTTCGAACGGGTCGGCAAGGCCTATCTCGCCTTTGCGCGCGAGGAGCCCGCGTTCTATTCGGCGATGTTCGAATCCGGGCTTCCCGTCGACGTCAATGCGAACCTGCAGGCAGCCGCTGAACGCGCTTTTGCCGTGATCAGAGCCGCGGCCGAGCGGCTCGCGGCGCTGGCGCCGCCCAACATGCCGCGGCCGCCAGCGTTGATGATGGCGCTGCATATCTGGTCGATGTCGCACGGCGTCGCCTCGCTGTTTGGGCGCGGTGATGCGGCACGCCGCAAGCTGCCGATGTCAGCAGAGGAATTGCTGGAAGCGGAGGTGCTGATTTATCTGCGCGGGCTCGGCTTTCCAACTGACCGCAGGTCTGCAACCCAAGGGACGGCGGACAACAGGCCGTCCGGCAAACCTGGCGGGCCTTGGGGAACCCCAAAATAAATTCGCGGGGCGGGGTGGCAGGCGGCTTGACAAAAATCCGGGATGGTTTAGCTATGTAAATGTTATTTACATTCACAACTGCGCATTGCCGTGATGGAGAGGGAAATGGCCTACACCGCAGATGTCAATCGATGGCGCGGCCCCGTTCAGGAGCCCTACCGCCCCCATATGTTCGATACGCCATGGCACCCCGGCTGGATTGTCGTGACCGTGCTGGGTTTCCTGATCTGGTGGCCGATTGGCCTTGCCCTTCTCTTTTTCACACTCGGGAGCAGAAAAATGGGTTGCTGGAGTCACGAGCGCTGGGGGAACAAGATGGAGCGGATGCAGTACAAGATGGAGCGGATGCGCAACCGCATGGAGCGCGGTGGTTTCCCGTTCGGTCAGCCTTCAAGCGGCAACCGTGCCTTCGACGAATACCGTATGGAGACGCTGCGGCGGCTGGAGGAAGAGCAGAAGGAGTTTCGTGAATTCCTCGATCGGCTGCGCCACGCCAAGGACAAGGAAGAGTTCGATCTCTTCATGGCGCAGCATCGCTCCCGACCGAACCCGCCCTCCGATGGCCAGCCTCAAGCCTGAGGTTTTGGGATTAGCCTGAAGGCGTAGTGCCCCAACGTTCCTGACGGCGACAGAGCCGCCCGTTTGCGAAAGCAGGCGGGCGGCTTTGATTTGCGGCCCTGGGGGGTCCATTGGTCTGCCAAACGGCCATCCCGCCGGAATGGGCCGGTCAAAATCTCCTTTGGTAACCGGGTGTTAACCACGATCGGCGTCTGGTGAGAGGCGTAAGGACGCGCCGATAGCCCTCGTTTTGACACGTTGGCAGGGGATGCAAGCCTCGGCTTTTGGACGGGCCTCCCATGCGACGCATTACGGCTTACGCGCTGGCGCTTACCGCCGCGCATTTACCGCGGCCGTAGAACCGGCAGCCATCGTACCAGAAGCGTTCTGGCAGCCGAAAGGATTTGGGACACTTGCGTTGAGAGGACATCGCTTATGAATCCGGCTGACGTGGCGCAGTCCGCCTTGCCGCTCCCGAACGCTGACGTTTCGCTGATCGCCCTGTTTTGGCAGGCTCATTGGATCGTGAAGGCGGTCATGCTGGGACTGCTCTCCTGCTCGGTGTGGGTATGGGCAATCGCCATTGACAAGATCCTGCTTTATTCGCGCACCAAGCGCGCCATGGATCGCTTCGAGCAGGCCTTCTGGTCGGGACAATCGATCGAAGAACTCTATCGCGCGCTTTCGGCCAAGCCGACGCAGTCGATGGCGGCGTGTTTCGTGGCGGCGATGCGCGAGTGGAAGCGGTCATTCGAAAGCCAGGCGCGGTCCCTCGGCGGCCTTCAGATGCGAATCGAAAAGGTCATGAACGTCTCGATCGCGCGCGAGATCGAACGGCTGGAACGCCGGCTTCTGGTGCTCGCGACCGTCGGCTCGGCAGGCCCCTTTGTCGGCCTGTTCGGGACGGTTTGGGGCATCATGTCGAGCTTCCAGTCGATCGCCGCGTCGAAAAATACTTCGCTGGCGGTGGTGGCGCCGGGCATTGCGGAAGCGCTTTTTGCTACCGCAATCGGTCTAATCGCCGCCATTCCGGCAACAATCTTCTATAATAAATTCACTTCCGAGGTGAATCGGCAGGCCCAGCGCCTGGAGGGGTTCGCGGACGAGTTCTCGGCCATCCTGTCACGCCAGATCGACGAGCGTGCGTGAGGGTCGAGATCGGGATAGTGTGAGGCCTAGTGCCGCCTATTTGAAGTTCCTGCGCACAAGTGGCGAATTCATTCAGGAACTTCAAATAGAAAGCGGCACTAGAACTGAAAGTTTGCTAGTGCCCATGACTTTCCGAAGTTCGTGAAAGGGGGGCGCTGAGGTGCAATACGAACTTCGGAAAGTGGGCACTAGGGTGAGCACCAGAACATGGCGATGAACATGGCAGGCTCGCCGGGCGGCGGACGGCGAGGCCGGCGGCGCGCCGTGATGGCGGAAATCAACGTCACGCCGATGGTGGACGTGATGCTGGTGCTCCTGATCATTTTCATGGTCTCGGCGCCGCTGTTGACGGTCGGCGTCCCGCTCGACCTGCCGCAGACCCAGGCCAAGAGCCTGGAGCAGGACAAGACGCCGTTGCAGCTTTCGGTCGACCCCAAGGGGCGGGTATTCATCAATGATACCGAAGTCTCGATGAACGATCTGGTGCCGAAATTAAAGGCGATCACCGACGCCCGCGGCGGCCTCGACGAGCGTATATTCATGCGGGCGGACAAGAAGGCGGACTACGGAACGGTGGCGCGCGTGATGGGCAAACTGTCCGGCGCGGGGTTCAAGCGGCTGGCGCTGGTCACGGAAGTGGAGCAGGGGTCCTAGAAGCGTGAAGGTCGACAAGACACTGGTCGCGTCTGTGATCCTGCACGTCGTCGTGATCGGGTGGGGGCTGGTGTCATTCTCCTCAAGGGTATTCGAATCGAACCCGGAAGAGTCCTTGCCCGTCGATATTATCTCCTCCGACCAGCTCGCCCATGTGATGGCCGGCATGAAGACCGGCAAAAAGGAAAATCCGAAGCCGATGGCTGAGAAGGTGGCCGAGGCCAAGCCTGTCGAGGACGCGGTCGGCAAGATCACGGAAAAGGCACCGGTGGTCACCGACACCGCGCCGCCGCCGCAACCAAAGCCCGTGGAAAAGCCGGTCGAGAACAAGCCCGAACCGCCGAAGCCAGTCGCCGAAGCCAAGCCCAAGGAAGAGCCGAAGCCGGTCGAGAAAAAGCCGGAGCCGCCTCAAGTCGATCCGATCGCGGAAGCCTTGAAGAAGGAAGAGAAGAAGCCGAAGCCGCCAGTACAGGCCGCAACCCCGCCGCAGCCGCAACAAAAGCCGAAGGAGCGCACCTTCGACCAGTCGAAGATTGCAGCTCTCCTCGACAAGCGCGATCCGTCGCGCCAGGCCACGACCGGCGAAACGCTCAATTCCAATGCAGCGCTTGGCCTCGCCAAGGGCAGGGCCGCGGACAATTCGGCCACCTGGGGCTCGCTGTTCAAGGCGCAGGTCGAGCGCTGCTGGAAAAAGCCCTATGGCGGCATCGAGAGCCAGAACCCCGAGGCCGCTTTCACGATCCGGCTCAAGCGTGACGGCACGCTTGAAGGCATGCCGGTTCCTGAAGGCACGCCGGCGACGCCTTACCTGCGCGTCTACCAGGAGAGCGCCCTGCGCGCGATCATCGAATGCCAGCCGTATAACCTGCCGGCGGCGTATTTCGATGAGTGGAGATATTTCACGCCGGTATTCACCGAACGAAAGATCTAAAAGACCGATGCTTTCGGCGATCTCTGTAATGGAATGAAGCCCCAACCAATGACCGACACAGACCTATCGCGCCAGTCCTCACTCCGCCTGAGCCGCCGCCATCTTCTTAGCGGGATGGCTTCCCTTGGCATGCTCGCAGGCGCTCCGCAGGCCCTGGCACAAAAGCGCGTTCAGATTCCGGAGGGCGAGTTTGTCCCGTTGCCAATCGCGCTTCCCAATTTCGTTGCCGGTACGCCTTCCGATGGCGAGGTCAGCATCGGCGTCACGCAGGTCATCACCAACAACCTCAAGCGCAGCGGGCTGTTCGCGCCGATCGATCAGGCGGCCTATATCGAGAAGATCGTCAATATCGACGCACTACCGCAGTTCCAGAATTGGCGGACCATCAGCGCGCAGGCGCTGTTAACGGGCCGCATGACCCGCCAGGCGGACGGGCGCATCGAGGCCAGATTCCGTCTTTGGGATGTCGCCACCGGCCAGCAACTGGCCGGTCAGCAGTATGTCACCCAACCCGAGAATTGGCGGCGGATCGGGCACATCATCTCGGACCAGGTCTATGAGCGCTTGACCGGCGAGAAGGGATATTTCGACACCCGCGTGGTTTTCGTCGACGAGACCGGTGCCAAGGAGCGCCGCGTCAAGCGGCTCGCGCTGATGGATCAGGACGGCGCCAACGTCCGCTACCTGACGCGCGGCAACGATCTGGTTCTCACCCCGCGCTTCTCGCCGAGCACGCAGGAAATCACCTATATGGAATTCGGCCAGGGTGATCCGCGGGTCTATCTGCTCAACATCGAGACCGGCCAGCGCGAGATCGTCGGCAATTTTCCCGGCATGACCTTCTCGCCGCGTTTTTCGCCTGACGGCCAAAGGGTGATCATGAGCCTGCAGCAGGGCGGCAATTCCAACCTGTTCGTGATGGATCTGCGGTCGAAATCGACCACGCGCTTGACCGATACACCGGCGATCGATACCGCGCCGTCCTATTCGCCCGACGGAAGTCGCATCTGCTTCGAATCCGATCGCGGCGGAAAGCCCCAGATCTACGTGATGCCGGCGACCGGCGGCCCTGCTCAACGCATCTCCTTCGACCAGACCACCAACGGCACGTACTCGACGCCGGTGTGGTCGCCACGCGGCGACTACATTGCTTTCACTAAGCAGGGCGGCGGACAGTTCTCGATCGGAATCATGAAGCCCGATGGCTCAGGCGAGCGAATTCTCACCTCCGGCTTCCACAACGAAGGACCAACCTTCGCTCCGAACGGGCGCGTCGTGATGTTCTTCCGCGATCCCGGCGGCAATAGCGGCCCGTCGCTCTACACAGTGGATATTTCCGGACGGTTCGAACAGCGGGTCCCAACCCCCGGATTCGCGTCCGATCCGGCGTGGTCGCCGCTGCTTTCGTAAGATTTGCCTCGCATTTTCCGGATGCCTCCGTCATGAGCGGCGGCAAATCTTGCCTAGCCTGCTGATTTAGCGGGCAGATTCTCGTTTTTCCGGACCAGCGACAACGCCCCGGTAACGATGTTCCCTCAGAAAGACTTCATCAGCGGTGGGTTAAGACTTCGTCCGCAGAGGACGCGTGTGCACGATGCAACTGGCGAAGCACCCGACAGAGCCCGATCAGAAAATGTCACCGGCGATCAATGCGGCGCTGGTGGATTCGCTGTTCATGAATCCCGCGCCGATGGTTTTCGGTGCGTTCGGGCCTGCGATCGCCGGTTCCGTCATCGCGGGCGTCACCGGCGATATTCTGAGCTGGCTGTGCGTGCCGCTGTTCATCGTGGTCGGCGTGGCGCGTGCGCTGCAGATGTACCGATACAAGAAGCGCAATTCTCCACTCACCACCACCGAAGCGGTGATCTGGGAAGAGCGCTACAAGCTCGGCGCCTACGCCTACGGCTTCGTGCTCGGTCTGTGGGTCTGCGTGGTTCTGTTGCGCACCTCGGATTCGGCCGCGCACATGCTCTGTATCACGACGGTAGTGGCCTATACCTCCGCGGGCGTGGGCCGAACCTTCGGCCGGCCGCGGATTTTTCACGTCATGCTGGTGCTGGCCTGCGGGCCCTTGATCGCGACGCTGATGTTCGTCGGCGGGATCTATCATTTCGCGCTGGCGCTGTTGAGCCTCGTTTTCTTCGTCGCGATCCAGAGCATCACCACCAGCCTCCAGCGCATCTACCTCAATGCATGGATGGCAAGGGAGCGCGAAGCGGCGCTTGCCGGCCAGTTCGATACCGCGCTGAACAACATGCCGCACGGCCTTTGCATGTTCACCGCCGACGAACGCCTTGCGGTGATGAATCACCGCTTCAGCTCGATGATGAAGCTGCCGGACGAGCTCGTCCATAGCGGCGCGAGCGCATCCGACATTGTCGAGGCCTGTATCGAGGCGGGGTCCGTATCGGACGCGAGCGGACGGATCATACTTGCCGAAATCGAGAATTCGCAGGCAAAGGACATCATCACCACCGATCCCGACGTGGGCAGTGGTCGCTCGTTGTCCTGGACGTTCCAGCCGATGGCCGGCGGCGGCGCAGTCGTGCTGCTCGAGGACATCACCGAACGCCGCAATGCAGAGGCCAGGATCACGCATCTGGCGCGTTTCGACGAGCTGACATGTCTTCCCAACCGCGTCAATTTTCGCGACGAAATCGAGCATCTGCTGGCCGCTCCACACAATGCCACGCAATTGTCGGCTCTGTTGTTCATCGATCTCGACCAGTTCAAGCAGGTCAACGATACATTGGGCCATCCCTGTGGCGACCAACTCCTGTGCGCGGTCGCTGAGCGACTGCGCACCATGCTGCGCCCGGAGGATTTCGTGGCGCGGTTCGGCGGCGACGAATTCGTGGTCTTTCAGCAAAACATCAAATCGTCAGACGAGGCCGCAAGCCTTGCCCGCCGCATCGTCGATCACCTGAGCGAACGCTACAAGATCGACAATCATCTCGTCGAGATCGGCGCCAGCGTCGGCATCGCGATGACCGAACCGAAAGGGGTCAGCGCCGACACGCTGTTGAAGAATGCCGACATGGCGTTGTACCGGGCGAAAGCCGACGGCCGTGGCACTTTCTGTTTCTTCCGCGACGAAATGGCGCAAACCGTCGAGGCGCGACGCATCCTGGAGCTCGACCTGCGCAAGGCACTGGCGAACGAGGAGTTCGAGCTGTTCTTTCAGCCGCTCGTCAATCTCAAATCGGGGCGGATATCGACCTGCGAAGCGCTGCTGCGCTGGAATCATCCAGTGCGCGGCACGGTCTCGCCGATCGATATCATTCCGGTCGCCGAGGACATGGGAATGATCGTCGACCTCGGTCGCTGGATCCTGCGTCGGGCGTGCATGGAATGCATGCAGTGGCCGGAAGGCGTCAGTGTCGCGGTCAATTTCTCCCCGCAGCAATTCCATCAGCGCGACGTGTTGGGCGAGGTCCGTTACGCGCTCGACGTTTCCGGATTGCCTGCGCATCGCCTCGAAATCGAGATTACCGAATCGACCTTGTTGCGCAACACGCAAATGACCCATGACGTGCTTGCGCAATTGCGCGAGCTGGGCGTGCGCATTTCGCTCGACGACTTCGGCACCGGCTATTCGAGCCTCAGCTATCTGCATAATTTCCCGCTGCAGAAGGTGAAGATCGATCGCTCGTTCCTGGAAGGAATCGACACCGATCGTCCGCTGCGCCTGTTGCGCGGCGTGGCGCGGCTCAGTGCCGATCTTGGCATGTCGGTGGTGGTCGAAGGCATCGAGACCAATGAGCAGCTGGAGCTGGTCAACGCCGACGGCACCGTGACCGAAGCGCAAGGATACCTGTTCAGCCGCCCGGTTCCGGCCATGCGAATCCGCCAGCTCCTGAACGCCTCGCACGGTCGCCGGACCGACGAGGACCAGCCGGCGTCCAGCCGGTCCATCGCCTGAAAATCATTCTGGCCCGAGCGGCCTCGTCCCCCCTCATGCTGATTTATTCCCCGCCCAAAAAACAAATCTTGTTTACTTGCTGCGATTAACCCTAACGCCTCGATTGTTTTGCAGTTGCGGTAGGAAACCATTAACCTTCCGATTGTGTGGGGCTAAGTTGGGTGCGTGGGGGGCAAGTGAGTTCGATTCCAGAGTTAAGAAGCCGGCCTCCAGAGCGTAAAATCGAACTACTTGATCAAGTCGATTACCGCCTCGCGGAAACCGAGGAGGAGAGGGACGAGATCTATCGTCTTCGCTATCGCGCCTATTTCAACGAAGGTGCGATCGAACCCAATCGCGAACGCAAGGTCAGCGATCGTTTCGACGACCTGCCAAATTCCTGGATCTTCGGCGTCTATTTTGACGGCGTGCTTTCAAGTTCGCTGCGCATCAGCGTCGCCTCGCCGGAATGGCCTGATACGCCGTCGATGAGCGTCTTTCCGGAAATCCTGGGTCCGGAGCTTGCGAAGGGGAAGGTCATGGTTGACCCCACGCGTTTCGTCGCCGATCCGGCGCGGGCCAAGCGCATTCCGGAATTGCCCTACATGACGCTGCGGCTCGCTTATGTGGCCTGCGAATACTTCCGCGCCGACATGGGCCTGGCTTCGGTTCGAACCGAACATCAGGCGTTCTACAAGCGCGTCTTCCTGCATACGATCTCGCCGGCGCGCGCTTACCCGACCCTGACCAAGCCGATCTGTCTGATGGCGATCGACTTCCCCGCCATGCGCGAGAAGGTGTTCGCCCGGTACCCGTTCCTGCGTTCGAGCTATTTCGAGCGCCGCATGCTGTTCGAACGCGACAGCCACCGCCTGTCCCCGGTGGTCAACCTGCCGGCGTTCCCGATCGAACGCGCTTCCGTCGTGCTGCCCGTCTCGAGCGAGGAGGGACGGGCGACCTCGCCTTCAACCGGGGCTGGCTAGTGTGTGGCGGAATCAAATCCAGAGCCACACTAAACCAGAGAGTTGCTTGGTTCCGACGCTCGTAATAGTGCGTGCGGCAAGGTCATGCGAACCTCGGAACCGGAACACTAGCCTCGGCTCTTTCCCGGATTTGCCTGTTCCGGCCGCAGCAACGATCATTGCTCGGCCATCTTGATGGTCGAGACCGGCCACTTGCCTTCGTGGCCCCTGATCGCAATGCGCAGACCGTGGAATTCGTCAAGCCAGACGTTTTCCACGGTTCCCGCCTTGCCATCGGTAAGAGCGACGGCTTTGCCGACAAGCTCGGTTTCCGCTTTTTCGAATTCGGCAAGAATGGTCGCTGCTCGCGCTTTGGCCCGTGGCATTCGTTCACTCGATCGTTTCGGGAAGGGGTCAGCTGTCGCACGCCGGCGTGGGCAAATCAGGGCGGCCGCGCGGCAGAAGGTTGGCGCCACCCATGCGTGTGCGCTGCCTGCATGGATCTTTTTTCGAAACATTCGGTCCGCCGTTCTTCCGGGTGGAATTTGTTCCCTGCCCGCTCGGCGCGCAGCCCTTTCGTCATGCTACAACTAATTGAAGTTTATGGCGAAATCGGATGCCCTCGGCGGCGTCCAACACCTCTCGGAAACCGTGGATATGATTGCTGTCCTGGGCTTGCCTTCACCCTCGTGCCACATTTACAACCCATTAACTATCGCGGTTGCTTTTCGCCGACCGGGGGCATTTGATCGGATTTGGCAACATCCCATCAAGGTTGACCAAACGTTCGCTTAACCATCGCCCTGTAGACCGGATAGCAGTCGAAAACGTAAGCGTGGAGACTCCACGATGAAAGATCATATGCGCGTCCTCCGGGGATTGAAGCTGGCCGCCGTGCTCGCGGTGGCGCTGTCGATGGGCGCCTGTGCAAAGAACCCGCTTGCCGATGGCGCGATGGCCAGCGCCGCGACGCCCGGCAGCCAGCAGGATTTCGTGGTCAATGTTGGCGATCGCGTATTTTTCGACAGTGATCAGACCGAATTGTCGCCGCAGGCGATTGCGACGCTCGAGAGGCAGGCGCAGTGGCTGCAGACCTACAACCGCTATACCTTCACCATCGAAGGCCATGCCGACGAGCGGGGAACGCGCGAATACAACATCGCGCTCGGCGCGCGGCGTGCCCAATCGGTCCGCGCCTTCCTCACCTCGCGCGGGATCGATCCCTCCCGTATGCGCACGATCTCGTACGGCAAGGAGCGCCCGGTCGCGGTCTGCAATGACATCTCCTGCTGGTCGCAGAACCGCCGTGCGGTCACGGTGCTGAACGCGAGTTCGTAAGCAGCGCGTCCCGTTTCGACGAACCTTGTTGCCGGCGCCCTCCTTGGCGCCGGTTTGTTGCAAGCTTTGCTGACACCAGCCGCAGGGCAGTGCCTTTATGCCTTTGTCTCAGTCACATTTTTGGCGTACTCGGTGTCTCAATAGTGATCCGCCTTGAGCTCACGTCGATTCCGTACGTCAGGCCAGAATGTCATTCAGATTTCATAACGTTGCGCGCGCTGCCGCCTTGTCCGCTATGCTCGCTTGGTGCCCGCAGGCGCTGGCGCAATCCGACGATGTCGACCCGGAGGTCCGGATTCAGCAGCTGGAAAATCAGATCCGGCAACTGACCGGGCAGAACGAGGAACTGCAGTTCCGCAACCGGCAGCTTGAAGAGCGTCTGCGGACGCTGCAGGGTGCCCAGGGGCTACCCGCGGGCCAGCCCGTCCCGGTTCAGCCCAATATGGCCGCCTTGCCCCCGGCGCAGCCCGGGCCTTCGGTCCGGTCGCCACAGCCGCAAGCAGGTTTTGAGCCGCAGGTCGGCTCTCCCGCGCCGATCGTCCAGGAGCCTCCGGCAGCACCCGGCGGCCGCCGCCGCGGCGATGCCTTCGATCCCAGCCAGAATCCGAACGCTCCCGGCGCGCCGCGTGCGCTCGGCGGAGGACAGCTCCCCATGCCGACCGAGGCGCCGATCGGTGCGCCCGGCGGGCGCGGCCCGGGCGAGCCGCTCGACCTTGCCAATACCGCTGCAGCAGCAAGCAATTCCGCCGGCGTCCTGCCGCCGCAGCGCAATGCCAATGCGACCGGAGCGCTCACCACGCTGCCGCCCTCGGCAACGCCACGGGACGAGTTCGACCTCGGCGTCGGCTACATGCAGCGCAAGGACTATGCGCTTGCCGAGGAAACGATGCGCAGCTTCGTCAAGAGATATCCGAGCGATCCGCTGATCGCAGAGGCGCAATTCTGGCTTGGCGAAAGTTTCTTCCAGCGCCAGCTGTATCGTGATGCGGCCGAATCCTTCCTCGGCGTGACCACCAAGTTTGATCGCTCGGCAAAAGCCCCGGACGCCTTGCTGCGGCTCGGCCAGTCGCTCGCAGCGTTGAAGGAGAAAGAGGCCGCCTGCGCCGCCTTTGGCGAAGTGGGGCGGAAATATCCTCGCGCCTCCTCGGGCATCAAGCAGGCGGTCGACCGCGAGCAGAAGCGCGAGCGGTGCTAGTGTCCCGGTTCCGACGTTCGTATGACTTTGCCGCACGCACTTCTACGAACGTCGGAACCGAAGGGACACTGGCAACCCTATGAGTCTGGTGTGGCTTTGGATTAGACGTTCCTATGACGCACTCCCGGTGAGACTGATAGGAATCCGCCACGCTAGTGGGTGGAGCGAATTTGACATTCGCTACCCGCCTGCACGATTGATTTCATAGGCACATTTCCCGGACCAGCCGATTTTTTGTCGGGCGGGATAACCGTCGGCATTGAGCATCCGTGTCGTTCTGTTGCTAGACTTCATGGACGGGCTTCGACATCAGCCGGCGCCACCATGCCTGACGACAACTCTCCGATCTCGGCACAGCATGCGAAAGATCTGTTCGCCGGTTTCAAAGGCCTCCCCGCGATCGTCCTGGCTGTTTCCGGCGGCCCCGATTCGCTCGCGCTGATGTGGCTTGCCGCGCGCTGGCGCCATGCCCTGACCCGAGGGCCGCGGCTTCTCGCCGTCACGATTGATCACGGCTTGCGCCGGGAGGCGGCGCGCGAGGCACGCGAGGTCAAGCGCCTGGCGCGTTCGCTCGGTCTCACCCATCGCACCATGCGCTGGACCGGTGCGAAACCAAAATCCGGCTTGCCCGCTGCGGCGCGCAGCGCGCGTTACCGCCTGCTGGTCAAAGCCGCGCGCGAGAGCGGCGCCACGCATATCCTCACCGCCCATACGCGTGACGATCAGGCGGAAACGCTTCTGATGCGCCTTGTTCGCGGCAGCGGGATAGCCGGTCTTTCGGCGATGGCGCGGGAGAGCGAGCGCGAGGGCGTGCGCTTGGCCCGCCCGCTTCTGGACGTTCCGAAATCGCAGCTGATCGCAACGCTTCGCAAGGCAAAGCTCGGCTTTGCCGATGATCCGACCAACCGCGACGTGAGCTTTACCCGGCCCCGTCTTCGCGCGTTGATGCCGGCGTTGGCCGCGGAGGGCGGTGATGCGCGCAATCTGGCGCGGCTGGCCTCGCGACTGGCGCGGGCCAATACGGCGATCGAACTCCTTGTCGACGGCGCCGAGCGATATCTGACGCTCAGGGATCGAATGACCGCGGCGCCGAGCGACGCTGATGTCGTTGCGGCCAAAAGCTTCGATGCTAGGGCCTTTGCCGCGATGAGCGATGAAATCCGGCTTCGGCTGTTGCTGCGCGCCATCAACCGGTTTGGTCATGAGGGGCCGGCCGAACTGGGCAAGGTCGAAGTCCTGTTGTCGGCTCTGGACGAGGCCATGGCCAAAAGCGGGGCCAAGCGACGCCCTCGGCTGAAACAGACCCTGGCGGGTGCGCTGATCAGTCTCGCCGATGATCGCATCAGCGTCGTACCGGCGTCGCCCCGTCGCCGCCGACCCGGTTGAGGCAGGCAGCATCCGCTCCAAAGCGCGTTTTTGGGGCCTTAACCACCCCGAAAGACACCGATTTCTGCGCCACGATTTGAACCGGAATGGCGCTAAGATAGGCTAAATAGTCCTATGTGGTTCCCTTGGCAGCAACCGCCTCGGCACCTAGATTGTTTAACGCAGTCGGATGAGGGATTCCCTCGCGCCTACCCCCAAAGGAATAGGGCCGCGATCCGCGCGACCACGAAGGAAGATCAATGAACGCCAATCTGCGCAACTTCGCCCTCTGGGTCATCATTGTTCTGCTGCTATTGGCATTGTTCACGCTCTTCCAGAATCCTGGTCAGCGCGCTTCCTCTCAGGACATCTCGTTCTCGCAGCTGTTGACCGAGGTCGACCAGAATCACGTGCGCGACGTCGTCATCCAGGGCCCGGAGATTCACGGCACCTTCACCAACGGCTCGAGCTTCCAGACCTATGCGCCGAACGACCCGACGCTGGTCTCGCGCCTCTATAACGGCAAGGTCTCGATCACCGCGAAGCCGCCGGGCGACAACGTGCCATGGTTCGTGTCGCTTTTGGTTTCGTGGCTGCCGTTCATCGCCCTTATCGGAGTGTGGATCTTCCTGTCGCGCCAGATGCAGGGCGGTGCCGGCAAGGCGATGGGTTTTGGCAAGTCACGCGCCAAGATGCTGACGGAAGCGCACGGCCGCGTGACCTTCGAGGATGTCGCCGGCGTCGACGAGGCCAAGCAGGACTTGCAGGAGATCGTCGAATTTCTGCGCGACCCCGGAAAATATCAGCGGCTCGGCGGGCGGATTCCGCGCGGCGTGCTGCTGGTCGGTCCTCCCGGAACCGGCAAGACGCTGATCGCGCGCGCCGTGGCCGGCGAAGCCAACGTTCCGTTCTTCACGATCTCGGGCTCGGACTTTGTCGAGATGTTCGTCGGCGTCGGCGCCAGCCGTGTCCGCGACATGTTCGAACAGGCCAAGAAGAACGCGCCCTGCATCATCTTCATCGACGAAATCGACGCTGTCGGCCGGCATCGCGGCGCCGGTCTTGGCGGCGGCAACGACGAGCGCGAGCAGACGCTCAACCAGTTGCTGGTCGAGATGGACGGTTTTGAGGCCAACGAAGGCGTGATCCTGATCGCGGCGACCAACCGGCCGGACGTGCTCGACCCGGCGCTGCTGCGCCCCGGCCGTTTCGATCGCCAGGTCGTGGTGCCGAACCCGGATGTCGTCGGCCGCGAGCAGATCCTGAAAGTTCACGTTCGCAAAGTTCCGCTCGCGCCCGATATCAACCTCAAGACGATAGCGCGCGGCACGCCCGGATTTTCCGGCGCCGACCTGATGAACCTCGTCAACGAGGCGGCGCTTACCGCAGCACGGCGCAACAAGCGCATGGTGACGCAGGCCGAGTTCGAAGAGGCCAAGGACAAGGTCATGATGGGCGCCGAGCGCAAGTCGCTGGTGATGACCGAGGAAGAGAAACTGTTGACCGCTTATCACGAGGGCGGCCACGCCATCGTCGGCCTCAACGTGATCGCGACCGATCCGATCCACAAGGCGACCATCATTCCGCGCGGCCGCGCGCTCGGCATGGTGATGCAGCTGCCCGAACGCGACAAGCTGTCGATGTCGCTGGAGCAGATGACCTCACGCCTGGCCATCATGATGGGCGGGCGCGTCGCCGAAGAACTGGTGTTCGGCCGCGAAAAGGTCACCTCGGGTGCGGCTTCCGACATCGAGCAGGCGACGCGGCTGGCGCGCATGATGGTGACGCGCTGGGGCCTCTCCGAAGAACTCGGCACCGTGTCCTATGGCGAGAACCAGGACGAGGTTTTCTTAGGGATGTCGGTGTCGCGCACGCAGAATGCGTCCGAGGCGACCGTGCAGAAAATCGACAGCGAGATCCGCCGTCTGGTTGAGGAAGGCTACAGGCAGGCGACCAAGATTCTGACGGACAAGCGCGCCGATCTCGAGACTCTGGCCAAGGGCCTGCTGGAATACGAAACCCTGACCGGCGACGAAATTCTGGAGCTGCTCAAGGGCAAGAAGCCGAACCGCGAGTCGGTGCTGGAGCCGACCACCCCGCGTACCTCGGCGGTGCCGCCGGCCGGCAAGCCGCGCCCGCGCCCCGATCCGGATCCCGGTCTGGAGCCGCAGCCGCAGGCGTAACCGCCTGTCGGACATCGATGGCTGGTTACTCCGGCAAGTCAGTTGCGCAGAAGCTCGGCACTAGTGGTCCGATTCTAACATTCGCATCCCTTCTCGGCAGGCGCTTTTGCGAATGTTAGAATCAAAGGACCACTAGAAAATATATGTTTCTAGTGGAGTCAGGGATTTGACATTCGCTAGCGAACTCGCGGCCAAGTGGGGTGCGAATGTCAAATCCACTCCACTAGCCGGGCTTTTGCATTTTGGTCGGCGGCGCGCCTTCTGCGAATGGCAATCTTGTTGGTCCACTGCCGGCCGGCGTGAAGATGATCACCAGGCCGAAGCCGCCCCTTCACATGGTGCATGTGTTCGCCACCGAAGCGGCTGGGCTCGCCAGCAAGCTGCGCGGCTACCGCGTGGTGGTCGCGCCCGATCGCGCGATCTGGGTGTCGTGGCCGAAAAATCCGCAAGGCTCGCGACCGACCTGACGGACGTAGTGGTGCGCGATACCGCGCTTCCCCTTGGCCTCGTCGATATCAAGGTCTGTTCGATCGACGCTATCTGGTCCGGATTGAAATTCGTCATTCCGAAAGAGCAGCGATAGGAAGCGCACCCAGCCGGACTGATCGTTCGAAGCAGACCCCCGCCATTCCGGGGCGATAAAAAGCATCGAACTTTGATGTGCACTTGCACATCAGAGAATCTCGAGATTCCGGGTCCGCATCTTCGAGGCGTCCCCCAATGACTGTTTTATACCGACCGGCACTTGCGCTCTTGGGGCGGGACTTGGTTGAAATAATCTGCCAGTCTCCCGCTTGATAGCACAGGAGCAGCCGATGTCAGGCCACGCGAACGTCTCGCCCGTCCTCGCCATTCCCGGCGCCGACCCGAAGCTCTACAACCATGATCTGGCACCGGTGGCGCCTGCGGGGCGGACGTGGGGGGTCTTCGACATCTTCGCGATGTGGATGTCGGATGTGCACTCGGTCGGCGGCTACACCTTCGCGGCGAGCCTGTTCTTTCTTGGATTGACGGGATGGGAAGTGCTGCTGGCGATGGCGATCGGCATCACCGCGGTCTACTTCTTGATGAACTTGATCGGCGGCCCGTCGCTGAAATACGGCACGCCGTTCCCCGTCGTGGCGCGGATGTCGTTCGGCGTGATGGGCGCCAATCTCGCCGCGAGCCTGCGCGGTATTGTCGGCATCGTCTGGTACGGCGTGCAGACCTTTTTTGCGTCGAAGGCGGTGCAGGTATTGGTGCTGACGTTTTATCCTGCCGCCGAGGCGCTGACGCATTCGAGCTTTCTCGGTCTCAGTGCGCTCGGATGGTTTTCCTTCCTCTTCATGTGGCTGTTCCAGCTTCTGATCTTTCTCAACGGCATGGAGACGATCCGCAAGTTCATCGATTTCTGCGGGCCGGCCGTCTACCTCGTAATGTTTGCGCTGGCGATCTGGATATTGGCGCAAACCGGCCTGTCGAGCCTGTCGCTGCAATTGGGGCCGGGCGGCGAAGGCTCGGCGATCGGTCAAATGGCGAATGCGGCGATGCTGATCGTGGCCTATTTCGCTGCGCTCCTTCTCAATTTCGGTGACTTCGCGCGCTTTGCGGAAAATGAGCGGGCGATGAAGGTCGGAAATTTCCTCGGGCTGCCGGTGAATTTCATCGTCTTCGCGATCATCACCGTCATCGTCACGGCCGGCACCGTGAAGGTGTTTGGGGAAGCGATCATGGACCCCGTCAGCATCGTCGAACGCATCGGCAACCCCTGGGTGGTGGCGCTCGGCGCCGTGACCTTCATTGTCGCCACCATGGGCATCAACATCGTCGCCAACTTCGTCTCGCCCGCCTACGACATTTCCAACCTCTATCCGGAAAAGATCGACTTCCGCCGCGGCGGCTTGATCACCTCTATCCTGTCGGTGCTGGTGTGCCCTTGGATCTTCGTCTCGAGCCCGCAGGCAATCACGATCTTTGTCGGGGTGTTCGGGGCAGCGCTGGGGCCGATGTTCGGCATTATGATCGCCGATTATTACCTGGTGAAACGCCAGCATGTTGTCCTCGAAGACCTCTACACCATGTCGAAGGACGGTTCGCTGCATTTCCAGGGCGGCTGGAACAGAAGGGCGCTGATCGCGCTCGCGATCGCCGGCTCGATCTCGATCGGCCTGTCGCTGCTGGGCGCCTATGGCGTCATCATCCATGTCGGCGATTGGGGATGGCTGATCGGCGCTACGCTGGGCGCGCTGTTGTACACGGCGCTGATGCGCAGCCTCAAAGCGCCGTCGCTGTCGCGCTCAAGCGCAACGGCTTGACCGGCTTTGCCGCAACGCTGGTCGTGACATCCTTGTTCGAAAGCCGTCTGCGCGCGTGGTGGCGCGGCGGGCGCATGCAATCACCGGTAGCTGCCGGCGCCCAATAGCGGCGGAAAATCATTCGCTTTGCGAGCTTGTCAGCAGGTCTGAATTGTTGTTCAGTTCTTGCAGCGATCGACTGCGAATCGCCAAAAAAATGAACGCGCGCCCCCGATGGAGCCCAGAAGGGCTCAGGCGCGCAAGGGAGACGAAAACGCGCCATGGTCTACCGGCGGACCCATCAAGTCGTCAAACGCCTCGCGGCGCGCCGCAGTGCAATCCTCAATGCCGCTCGGAACGCAGCCGCCGAGGGCGGCATGGCCGCGGTGCAGATCGCTCCGATCGCAGTACGCGCCAATGTCGCTGCCGGAACCGTCTATCGCTATTTCCCCTCGAAGGCCGATCTGATTTCGGAATTGATCGCAGATGTCTCGCGCGACGAACTGGGCGCGATCCGGCGCGCCGCAGACTCAGCGCCCGGGCCGTCTTCGGCTCTGGCTGCGGCCGTCACCACCGTCGCGGTGCATGTGCTGTCCCAGCGCAAACTCGCCTGGGGCATTCTCGCAGAGCCCGTCGACGTCGACGTCACCGCCTCGAGGCTCGCGAGCCGCCGCGAAATATCAGGCGAAATCGCAAGTCGGATCGAAGCCGCCGTGCGCGCCGGCCATCTGCCCGCGCAGGACACCCAGCTCGCCGCGACCGCCTTGCTGGGCGCGCTGCACGAAGCCCTGGTCGGACCGTTGGCGCCCGGGCATCTGGACGATCCGGCGAAACTGCGCGACGCCGTTCAAACGGTGACGCTGTTGGCACTGCGCGCCGTCGGCGTGATGGACGCGCGCGCCCGCGGCCTCGTGGTGCAAGCGGGATTGCCAGCCAAAACATTGGTCGGCGCGTAACACTCGACGGTATCTTGGGGTTGCGCGCGCGGGTTTCATGTCGCCCTCGTGAGTTGACATATTCCGCAGCCTTGATCGCTTACAGGCTCTCGTTCACCCCAACCTGTGGAGCCTCGCATGACGACGACATCCGGATCGGCCAAATGGCAAGGCGGCATCAAGGACGGCAAAGGCGCGATATCGACCAAGAGCGGCGCGCTGAAGGATTACCCCTACGGCTTCGCCAGCCGTTTCGAGGGCAAGCCCGGCTCGAACCCGGAAGAATTGCTGGGAGCGGCGCATGCCGCCTGCTTCACCATGGCGCTGTCGCTGATCCTTGGTGAAGCCAAGCTCACCGCCGAGCAGATGGAAACGAAGGCTGATGTCGCGCTCGAAAAGGTCGGCGATGGGTTTTCCATCACCTCGGTGCATCTGACGCTGAATGCCAAGGTCCCCGGCGCAGACAACGCAAAGCTTCAGGAGCTTGCGGGCATGGCGAAGGCCGGATGTCCGGTGTCGAAGCTCTTCAACACCAAGATCACGCTCGACGCCAAGCTGGTCTGAGATACTTGTCGTTTCGCCGCGCTTCCAGTGGGCCCGGCATGTGCCAGGCCCGTTGGGCCCATCCCGGAATAACGCCTGAAAGAGCAGGCGCGGCTCCGCTTCACATATCCGCGTCGCTATCCGGGCCGACGGAGGCGATGCGCAGCATGTTGGTAGTGCCGGGCGTGCCGAGCGGAACACCGGCGACGATGATGACGCGTTGTCCGGACTTCGCAAAACCGTCGCGGAAGGCGATGCTTCCGGCGCGGCTCACCATGTCGTCGAGGTCCTTGGCATCTTCCGCGACGACGCAATGCACGCCCCAGACCGCGGACAGCTTGCGCCCCGTGGAAAGGTTCGGCGTGATCGCCACCACCGGCGGCTTCGGGCGTTCGCGCGCAACCCGCAGCGCGGTCGATCCTGAACTGGTCCAGCAGATGATCGCAGAGAGGTCGAGCGTTTCGGCGATCACGCGCGCCGCGTCGGCGATCGCATCGCCGACCGTCGGCTCCGGTTCGGCGCGCTGCGCGTTGACGACGCCGCGATAGGTCGGGTCGCGCTCGACCTCCTCGCCGATGCGGTTCATGGTCGCGACCGCTTCCACCGGATATTTGCCGGCGGCCGATTCCGCCGACAGCATGATGGCGTCGGCACCCTCATAGACCGCAGTCGCAACGTCGGACACTTCGGCGCGGGTCGGTACTGGCGCCTGGATCATCGATTCCAGCATCTGGGTTGCGATCACCACCGGTTTGCCGGCGCGGCGCGCCAGCCGCGTCATCTGTTTCTGCAGGCTCGGCACCCGTTCCAGCGGCAGTTCGACTCCGAGATCGCCGCGCGCCACCATCAGCGCGTCGGAAGCCTCGATGATGTCGGGCAAGCGGTCGATCGCCTGCGGCTTTTCGATCTTGGCCATGATGGCGGCGCGGCCGCGGACCATTTTCCTGGCCTCGGCGACATCCTCGGCGCGCTGCACGAAAGACAGCGCAATCCAGTCGACCCCGGTCACAAGCGCCGCCTCAAGGTCGGCACGGTCCTTCGGCGTCATCGCGGAGACGGGCAGGTCGGTGTCCGGCAGGCTAACCCCCTTGCGGTCGGACATGCGGCCGCCGATCACGACCCGGGTAATCGCGCGGTCGGGAGAGGTTTCCTCGGCGATCAGCCGCACCTTGCCGTCGTCGAGCAGAAGCGCATGGCCGGGCTTGAGGGCAGCGAGAATTTCCGGATGCGGCAGCTGCACGCGCGTGTTGTCGCCGGGCGCCTTGTCGGAATCGAGCACGAAGCTCTGGCCGTTATGAAGCTGTGTCGAGCCTTCGGCGAACGATCCCAGACGCAGCTTTGGTCCCTGCAGATCGACGAGAATGCCGATCGGGCGGCCGTAGCTGCTTTCGACATTGCGGATGGTCTTGACCAGTTCCCGCATCTTGTCATGCGGGGTGTGGCTCATATTGATGCGAAAGACGTCGGCGCCGGCCTCGAACAGGCGACGGATCATCGCACTGTCTGAAGAGGCCGGGCCCAGCGTTGCAAGGATCTTGATACGGCGCAAACGCCTCATGGCTTGGTCCCGGGCGGTGCGGCTGGCGGCAGACCAGTCGCGCCCGGGGGCAGTCCGCCCGGCGAATTGGACATGCCCGGAATGTTTCCGGCTCCCCCTGGCCCGAGTCCGCCGGGAATGCCGGGCACTCGCTGCGCAGGCTGTTCGTTGGAATCGGTGAGCTGCACGGTCCAGGCGCGCTGATCGCCTGTGTCGACTTCGAAGAAGCCGGTCCGGTCGAACCCGCGCGCCAGGCAATTATCGGCGCCCCTTATGGTGAATTCCTTGTCACGCGAGCACATAAAGGCCTGTCCGGACCATTCTCCGCCACGGTCGTAGTCGAGGGCGTAGATATAATAATACCGGGCGACAAGGGTGCCACGCAGCAGCGTTTCACAGCTTCGCGAGGATACGTTCCACCAGCCCTCCGTGGTCCAGCCCTCGGCGTCCTTGTAACCGAGCGCGATCCCGACCCGGCTCGAGGTGTTATTGCACAGGCGGAAGTCCGCTGCGGCCGAGCCGTTCCAAAGGCACGTCGCAGCAAGCAGCGTGGCCGGCAACGATCCGGCGGCCAAGCGCCTGAATAATCCGGCGTGACGAAGCGAATCCTTTGCGATCATTGCCCGAAGCTATATCAAATTGTTGACGGTTTCGCGTGAGCGCAACTGCGCCGTCAACGGGCAAGGGTGCCCCCCGCCAACGAGGGCCCGATTCTGTCCGATCGACGGCCTTAGCGCGCTGTTTGCGTCGCGATATGGAAAAATCTGTGACAGCCCCCATCTAAAAACGGTAATCTTTGTTTGGACGTGTCCGCCGAGTGCTGGCGGGGCATGCCGCAAAAAAGCGAAAGCGGGTCATGACGATGGACAACAAAACCAGAACGGAACTCGAAGCCGCCGCTTTTCGGCGCCTCGTCGCGCATCTGCGCTCGCGCACCGATGTCCAGAACATCGATCTGATGAATCTCGCGGGCTTCTGCCGTAACTGCCTGTCGAATTGGCTGAAGGAAGAGGCCGACGCCAAGGGCGTTCCGATGACCAAGGACCAGAGTCGCGAGGCCGTCTATGGCATGCCCTATGAGACCTGGAAGGCGACCCATCAGGCCACGGCCAGTCCGGAACAACTCGCGGCGATGAAAAAGTCCCATCCGGGGCACTGATCTTCGTGGATATTGGCCCCGATGGCCCGCCTCAGGCGCGGGACGGCAATCTGCGTCTGAACGAACCTCAATCGTCGGGTCCGCGAAGGCCGGGTCTTTCACTGGTGTGGCGGGTTTGACGTTCCCGTCAGTCTCGCCGCCAGTGCGTTATAGGAACGTCAAATCCAAAGCCAAACTAGAGAATCATAGACTTGCTAGTGTCCCCTTGGGGCCGGCGTTCGCAAAAGCGCGTGCGGCAAGCCATGCGAACGTCGAAGCCGGGACAGTGGCGCGAACTCACCTGGAATGATGCCACAAAGAGGAACCCTTTCTCCTGTGGGCGTGCTGTGGATGGGCGCGATGTCGTCTTGACGGAAAGCGCCTCACTCTTGAGGGTCATCTTCCAAATCGTGAGGACGCGGTGCGTGTTGAAGCGTGCGGCGCTTCTTCCCTCCCAATCCCAACAATTCACTTCAGGAGTACCCGATGGCCACCTCTGCTGCCGCCGTGAAGGAAGCGCCGGCGACGAAATTTGCGAAAGACCAGCTCAAGGCCATCATCGAGCGTATCGAACGGCTGGAGGAGGAAAAGAAGACGATCTCCGATGACATCCGCGACGTCTATGCCGAAGCCAAGGGCAACGGCTTCGACACCAAGGCGCTGCGCACCATAGTGCGGCTGCGCAAGCAGGACGCCAATGAGCGGGCCGAGCAGGAGACGATCCTGGAAACCTATATGCAGGCGCTCGGAATGCTGTGAGACGCGGGCCTTGCGCCGTTTCGGCGCTCCAAGCTTGGTGCGAAAGCCTCTCGTCTGCTAGAATGGTTCTGCAAAGGAACCAAAGATGTCAGTCCCGGGGCCAGAGCGCAGGCTCGCAGCGGTCCTCGCCGCCGATATGGTCGGCTATAGTCGGCTCATGGAGGTCGACGAGAGGGGAACGCTCGCGCGGCTCAAGACCCATCGGCTTGAGCTCATCGATCCAGCTATCACGAAGAATCATGGCCGCATCATCAAGACCACCGGCGACGGTATGCTGGTCGAGTTCCGCAGCGTCGTCGACGCGGTGATGTGCGCCACGGAAGTTCAGCGCCGCATGGCAGGTCGCAACGCGGACGTCTCGCCGGCACGGTGGATCCAGTTTCGCATCGGCATCAATCTGGGCGACGTGATCGTCGAGGACGACGATATCTTCGGCGACGGCGTCAACGTCGCCGCGCGTCTTGAAATGCTTGCCGAACCGGGCGGCATATGCGTCTCGGCCGCCGTGCGCGACCAGGTCGACCACCGGCTGGACGACATCGCGTTCGAGGATCTCGGCGCAAAGACCGTGAAGAACATCTCCCGGCCAATCCACGTCTTTCGGGTCCGGTTTGAGCCGGCCTCCAAAGCCGCGCCGGAGGGCGCGCAGGATGCTGCGGTGGTGGCGAATGCGGTCGCCAAAAAGCCCTCGATTGCCGTGTTGCCGCTCGTCAACATGAGCGGCGATCCGGAGCAGGAGTTTTTTGCCGACGGCCTCAGCGAAGACATCATTACGGAGCTGTCGCGCTTTCGCGACCTGCTCGTGATCTCGCGCAACTCGACCTTCGTGCACAAGGGCAAGGCGGTGAAGGTGCAGGAGGTGGCGCGCGAATTCGGGGTCGACTATGTCCTCGAAGGGAGCGTGCGAAAGGCGGGCGATCGCGTCCGCGTCACGGTGCAGTTGATCGACGCGGAAACCGATCGGCACGTCTGGGCCGAGCGCTACGACCGGCAGCTCGAGGATATCTTCGCCATCCAGGACGAGATGACCCGCGCGATCGTCGCCACTCTTCCCGGGCGCGTGGAGGCGGCCACGCACGACCGCGCAAAGCGGAAACGGACCGACAATCTGGCGGCTTACGAATGCGTGCTGGCCGCCAAGGTGCTGCACCATCGCTCGGTTCGCGAAGACAACGCGCAAGCGCAGCGGCTGCTCGACCGTGCCCTCGAGCTTGACGCGAACTATGCGCATGCCCACGCCTGGAAGGCATGCGTCCTGGGCCAGACTTGGATTTACGGCTGGTGCGAAGATGCCGATGCCGCTCTCCGGCAGGTCGTGGCAGAACTCGAGATCGCACTTGCGCTCGATGACAATGACAGCGACGTGCACCGGATCCTCGCTGCGGTCAATCTGACGCGCGATGACCACGACAAGGCCGCATATCACCAGGAGCGGGCGCTCGCGCTTAACCCCAACTACGACCTTATCGTCGTGCAGCAGGGTGAGCTTCTGACCTGGCTCGGGCGTCCGGAAGAAGGCATCGACTGGATCAGGAAGGCGATGCGTCTAAACCCCTACCACCCGGAGCGTTTCTGGAGTCACCTCGGTCGCGCCTGCTACTGCGCCGAGAAATACGCCGACGCCGCCGAAGCCTTTTCGCGGATCACGCGGCCCGACCACACGCATCACGCTTTCCTCGCAGCCACGTTCGCGCAGATGGGCAACGCGGTCGCGGCGACCGCGCACGCAGCCGAGGTCATAAAGCGGATGCCGGAATTCTCGGTCGCCGCCTCTCTTGCCACCCAGCACTATAAATTCGAAGCCGACCGAAAGCGTCACGAGGCCGGCCTCCTCAAGGCAGGCCTGCCGGCTTGAGAAGCCGCGAGCCAAGGTGCTCGCGTTGACGGGGGCACCACCGAAGGGGATTTCTGGACCCGTTCGGGAACGGCCGGCTTACGGCGCTGTGCCGGCTTCAAATCCGCAAGATTTGTCGATCTGCTGTGTGCGATCATGTTCATGGCGATTCGAGGTCCGCCGATGAGCAAGCCGCAAACCCGAGCAAGTTATGAAGCCCGTCTCAATCGTGTGGTTGACCACATCTACGCGCATCTGGACGAGGATATCCGCTTCGACGACCTCGCCGAGGTCGCCTGCCTGTCGCCGTATCACTGGCACCGTATCTACGCAGCGATTCGAGGTGAAACGATAGCCGCAACGGTGCGGCGGCTACGGCTGCTGCGGGCTGCCGACCGCCTGGCCAATTCAAGCGAACCGCTCAAGGCCATCGCGGAACGGGCGGGCTATGGTGCCCTCGATGCCTTCGCGAGGGCATTCAAGGAGCACTACGGCAAGACGCCGGCGGACTATCGCTCCAACGGGAGCCATGCAATGTTCAAGGCTGCAACCCGCAAACAGGACATCACAGGCTTCCCTGTCGAGATCGTGAGCCTGCCGCCGACGCGGTGCGCCGCAGCCGCGCATATCGGATCGTACATGCAGATCGACTCGGCGATGGCTCGGTTGTTCTCCGAGCTTGCCGTCAACGGGTTGCTGACGCCGGGTCAACAGATGCGTGCGGTGTTTCTTGACGACCCCGACCTTGTTCCGGCGGACGCGTTGCGGTCAAAGGCCTGCACTCCCGTTTCCGAGGACGTCAATCTTCCGTCTTCGCTTGAGACGACGGTGCTGCGCGGTGGCGTCTATGCCAGGCTTCGCTACAAGGGGCCTTATGCCGATATGAAGGATGCCTACCGCTGGCTGCTCGGGGTATGGTTGCCTTCCTCGGGCTACGATGCCGATGATGCCCCTATCTTCGAGACGTACCTCAACAATCCAACAGAAGTGCCTCCCCCGGAGCTTCTTACCGACATCCACTTGCCCTTGAGGGGTTTTGAGTGATGACGCCGCAGCTCTCGCGCGATGTGAGTCGTGCCTTCGAGGCATTTCCAATGCCTGTCCGTAGGCGGCTTCTGGAAGTACGCAAGCTGATTTTCACGACTGCCGCGGCGTGTGACGGTGTCGGGCCACTATTGGAGACACTGAAATGGGGCGAGCCGGCATACCTGACGCAACAAACAGGCAGCGGGAGCACCATCCGGCTCGGTCAGGTCAAGGATGGCGAGCAACGTTGCGCCGTCTTGTTCAATTGTCGGACCACCCTGATCGAGACATTTCGCGAGCGATTCCCCGACGAGTTCGAATATCGGGCGAACAGGGCGCTAGTGCTGAAACTGACGGGCGTCCTGCCCGCAGCGCCGCTGTCGATCTGCCTTTCGCTGGCCTTGACCTATCATCTGGGAGCCCGCAACTCGGTGCGGGAATTGAGGCGGGCGCACAACCGCCCGCGGCCAGCAAGACGATAACCAAACCGGGAAACCGCTAACCGGTGAAGCCGCTCAACGCAGCGATGCCGTTCGCATCACAAAGGACTGCATCGTCAGCGTCGCGGTGGCGGATCCCGTGAATTGATCGCAGCTCAGGCCCAAGAGCGGATCTTCGGAGAAGCCCATCGCGATAACGGACCGCGGCTTGACAAAATGCGCGTTCATCAAGGTCAGATCGGCATCTCCAAGCACGGTCACGGACATCGATGTGCTGGCACTCGGCGCCAGCATCATGACGCGTATCCAGGCATCGCCGGCTGCGGAGGCGGCGAGCCGGGTCGAGGTCGCGACCACGCCGCCCTGACCCTGTGCGCCCTTGGCGACGACGGTCGTGACGTCGGTAACCGCCATTGAATTGCGGTTCGGCGACGACGGCCGGGCGCTGTAGGGAACGGGCGCGCTCGCCGCGACGACATTGGCGCGATCGCCGGAGGTGGCGGCGGCGGGCGCATAGGCCAGCGCCTGGTAGACGGCGGGAACGCTGGCGGTCGATTGCGGTTCGGTGGTCGAAGCGAGCACCTCGCGGGCGCGGAGCGAGGCGACTTGCTCCGGCGTGGCTTCTTTCGGCGTGGACGTCTCGCCCCAGAACCCGCGGGCGTTGATGATGTCAGCCGGTGTTTGCGGCCTCGACTCGGTCTTTTCCGTCGCCACCGCCTCTTTCGGTTTGGCCGGTTGCGCGCCCTGCATGTCGGCGGAGGCGAGCTGCAGGGTCGGGCCGGCAGGCTTTGCCCGCGGCATCGGCACGGCCTCTGCGGACTTGGCGTCCTTGGTCTGAACGGCGGCAATTGCAACGGCCTTGGCGGGGGGCGCAGCGCCCTCATCCTCTTCGTCGTTGGATTTGTTGCCGAACAGACGCGCGAACAGGTTTGGCGTCTTGCTCACGATCGACGCATCGTCGCCATTGCCGCGCTTCTCGATGTCGGCTCGCGCAAGTTCATACCCCTTGAGCGGAACACCATCGGATGGGACATGCACCGTGCGTCCATCGGGGAAGACGCGGGCCAACTGATCGTGGGTCATGCGCGGCCAGTGGCGGATGCTGCCGGTATCGAGATGGACGAAAGGCGATCCCGAGGTGGGATAGAAGCCGACGCCGCCGCGCTGTAGCCGCAGGCCGGCGAAGCGGATCTGCTCGAGCGGGACGTCCGGAATGAAGAAATCCATCGCATGCCCGAGCATGTGCTGGCTGAAGCGGGCCACCCCTGACGAGCGGCGGCGGAGCATGGCGTTGGTGGCGGGGGAACGATAGGAGGAGATGATCTGGATCGGCTTCTTGCCGTCGACGTCGCGGTAGACTTCCCAGAGGATGTCGAACAGATGACGATCCATGGTGGTCTGTTCCTGGCTGCGCCAGTCGCGGAGATAATGATTGAGCTGTTTGAGTGCCTCTTCGTCGTAACGGCCGTCACGCTTGAAGGTGACGGTAAGGTCTTCGTCGGAATGAGTGTGGTGGAATGAAAGCGTTCGGGTCTCGTTCAGCGCGGTCGCGTCGTGTACTGAACCCGCTCCCGCAAATAGCAAAAGAGACGTCAGGCCGAATTGATATCCGGCCTGGGGCAGAGACGACAATTTGAATTGGCGTGCGAGACCAATCAGCACGTAACGAGCCCACCCAAAGACGACCGAAACGCAAGAACTCTTGCGCCACCCCGTGCGGCGAAAGAGTGTAAATGCAATCTTAATTCGGAAGAGTTAAGTGAGAATAAACTCTTCCCCCCAAGTCCAAGCCGAGACCTAACGCGGTGAGTGTGGCGAAAAATAGCCCGCCGGTTAGCCGCGGTGGGGAAATGGCAAATGCGAAAGGCCCCGTCTGGACGGACGAGGCCTTTGCGGGCATTTGAGAATCTGAGCCGTTCGAGCGTTTTTCCCGGGGTCAGCGCTCATACACGCGGCGTTGCGGGCGCCGAGCCGCAGCTGCCGGTGGCGGATTCGGTGCGCCAAACAGGCGGTCGAAGAACGAGGGGCCCGACGACCATGAATTCGATCCAAAGCCCGGTCCCCAGCCGTCGCTGGCGACCCTGAGGCCGGCAGGACGGCCATAGCTGGGCTGGGAGTGGGCGACCACACTTTCCAGATCCCTGGTTCGGCCGGAGCGAAGCAGCGACGCCATGGTGGCGTCGCGCCCGTAGACGTCCTTGCGGAGTTGCAGGACGCCCGCATCGTCCACAAACGCCGTCTGGTAGGTGATGTTCACCGGGATCGGCGTCGGGAATTTGATGTCGACCTCGCCCTGCCCGTACATGCTGCGGATCTTCTCCGGCGTATAATGCGCGTTCGGGTCGGTGATATTGAGCAGGATCGAGGCATATTGATCCGGATTCTGCACCCGCATGCAGCCATGGCTGAACGCACGGTCTTCCTTCGCGAACAAGTATCTCTCATTCGTGTCGTGCTGATAGACCAAAAACTTGTTCGGGAAGTTGAAGCGGATGCGGCCGAGCGCGTTACCCTCGCCTGGCGGTTGCGAGATATGGACGCTGCCGTCCTGGCCGTACTCGAGCCTCAGCCCCATCCGCTGCAGCACGGTTGGATCCTGCTGCAGCGCCGGCAGATATTCGTTGTAGATGATCGAGGGCGGCACGTTCCAGGTCGGATTGACGGTGATGAACTTCATCGTTTCCGTCAGGAGCGGGGTTGCATGAACGCCGGGCTGGCCGGTCACGACCCGCGTGGTCCAGACCTGCTGGCCATTCTGCATCACCTTTAGCGTATAATCGGGGATGTTGAGAATGACATAGGCGTCCCCGACCGAGGGCGCGCCGAGATCGCGTGGCAACCAGCGCCACCGCTCCATGTTGATGATGATGGTATCGATCTGGCGATCGTGCTTCGGGCTGTTGATCGCCCTGATCGTCCGCTCGTCGAGCATGCCGGTCGGCTTCAGCTCGGCACTCGCCTGGAATTTGCGCACGGCTTCCGCAACGGTGGCATCGTAACGGGTGTCGCCCCGGTTTTCGGTGATGCCGAGCTTGGCCCGCAATTGCGGGACCCGCTCGTCTTCCATCGCGGTCTCGTCTTGCTTCTTGCCGCGCGCAGGCGTGAATTTGAGCACTGGCCCATCCGCGATCTGGATGGCCGGCCCGTCGCCTTGGCCGCGCAGTTCGGCAAGCTTTGCCTTCAAGGCGCGATAGAGCTTGTGCGGCGGGTTATAGCCGTCGAGCGCCGCGGAGGCATCCTTGGCGAGCGTGACGTTCGTCAGCACTTCGGCCGGGTCGGTCGGGTGCTCCGGATACTGGATGTCGCCCGACACCTGCGACCAGTGCATGCGGCCGCTCTGGGCTTGACGCGCGTAGTCGAGCACGCCGGCGGTCAATTTCAGGTCGGCGTCAGCCAGCGCATCCGGCGTGGTCGCCGCTGCAAAATCCGGCACGGGATAATCGGACGGGTTCAGCCCCTCCGAAGCGGCATCCTTCAGCCGCGCCATGGCACCCTTGCCGCTGTCGGTCAATTTACCGGCCGCGGTCCAGATCGGCGCGAATTCGCGCGAGGTGTAGAATTTCTCCACGGCCGCCCGCTCCACCTTGCGGTCGAAGTAGCGCAGCGATTTCGCGGCAAAGGCGTCGCGCAGCCTGTCGGCCACCGGCTGATCCGCCGGCGGTACGTTGCTGGCCGCCTTGACGGGTTCCTTCGCGGGCTCCGGCGAGGGTGTAGCCGCATCGGAAGCCGTCGGCTGCGTGTCCGGCTTGAAGTCGCTGGCGGTCGGGGGCGGCACATTGGCGGGTTCGGGGCGCGGGATGCCGGCATCGAGCTTGGCAGGCTCGGAGGCCGGAGCGGTGACCACTGCGGCGGGCTTTGTCGTCGTGGGTTCAGGCGCTGACTTCTCGGTGACCTTCGCGGCGTCCGAAGCCGGCACCGGCGTGTCCAGCTTGAAGTCGCTGGCGGTCGGGGGCGGTACATTGGCAGGTTCGGGGCGCGGGATGGCGGCATCGATTGCCAGTTCGGCGGCGCTGTTGCGTATCTGATCGCCCTGCGCCCATGCCGAGGTTGCCGACACTGTGAGGAACGTTGCCGCGACAGCCATCAGTACGCGGTCGTATCCACCACGGTTCTTCCCACATTCCCGCATTATCACACCCCTTGTGTGAACTGCTCCCGTCTTGGAGCAGCTTTAAGTTGGTTCATTGCCGTTTTCGCAAAAACGCCGACCTGTCCGGAATTTTGAAGCGCATTCTGGTGAGATGTGCTCCCATTCTCCAAGCATGCCGGGTCTGCGAGCGACGATTCATACGCAGACGATACATGCGCCACCCCCTATGCAGCCAGCCGCAGTGGGGCTACTCACGACAAACTGAGTTCAATGCTTCGGCATTGAATTACCCGCTTTTGCCATGCGCGCCTGCCTTTGTCTGTCACCTCCGGGCAACGGTTCAAATCTTCCAAGTCCGACTGATTCACAAAACACCAGGATGGCCATTTTTGGCCGCATTCTTCATGCGCGCCAACATGCCGCAATGGCGCCAACAAAGATCATGAGCGTTCCGTTCCCCCGCCGGCGGGATCGGCATCCGCGGCCTCGTCGATCTTTCGATAAAGGGTCGAGCGGCCGATCTTGAGTCGCCGCGCCACTTCCGACATCTGACCTCGATAATGCGAGATCGCGAAGCGAATGATTTCGCTCTCCAATTCTTCGAGCGGCCGGACGTCTCCCGTATTGGTCAGCATCGAGAGCATGCCGGCGGCGGCAAGAGGAGCTATGGGTATCTCAATACCGGAGACCATCGCGGGCACGATGGCGTTTGAGACCGGTTCGACAACCAGCGGCTCGCTCGGCGCGCTTGAGATCGGCGGGGAGGGCATGTTCGCCGCTTGCGGGAAGTCGGACAGCCCAAGCTGGTCGCTTTCGCTCATGACCACGGCGCGATACACCGTGTTCTCCAGCTGCCGGATGTTGCCCGGCCAATCCAGTTGCGACAGATAGGCCATGGCCTCGCCGGAAATGCCGGTGATGTGACGGCTCTGTTCGGCCGAGAAACGCGCCAGGAAATGCCGCAGGAGATGCGGAATGTCCTCGCGCCGCATCCGCAGCGGCGGGATCGTTACCGGCAGCACGTGCAGGCGATAGAACAGGTCCTCGCGGAATTGACCGCCCTTGACGCGGTCGAGCAATTTGCGATTGGTCGCCGAGATGATCCGCACGTCGACCTTTACCGGCTTGCGCCCGCCGACCGCTTCGATAGCACCTTCCTGCAGCGCGCGAAGCAATTTCACCTGCGCGGTCAGCGGCAATTCGGAGACCTCATCCAGAAACAGCGTGCCGCCCGAGGCTTCGACGAACTTGCCGACGTGACGCTCGGTGGCGCCGGTAAAGGCTCCCTTCTCGTGGCCGAACAGGATCGATTCCACCAGATTGTCCGGGATCGCGCCGCAATTGACAGCAACGAATGGTTTCGATTTGCGTTCGCCGCTGCCATGGATGGCGCGTGCGAACATTTCCTTGCCGACGCCGGACTCACCCTCGATCAGCACGGGGATCGTGGACGCGGCCGCCTTCTGCGCGGTGCGCATGACGGCGGACATGGCTTCGCTGCGGGTGATGATGTCGGCAAAGGTCAGCCGGCCTTCTCGGCTGTGCTTGATGCGCTGCAGCTCGCCCCTGAGCGCGCTGGTGTTGAGCGCGTTGCGCAGCGACACCTGCAACCGCTCCATGCCGACCGGCTTGACCACGAAATCCTGCGCGCCGGCGCGCATCGCCGACACCACATTGTCGATGCCGCCATGGGCGGTCTGCACCACCACGGGGATCGAAAGACCGGCGTCACGGAGTTTGGCCAGCACGCCCAGGCCATCGAGACCGGGCATCACGAGATCGAGCACCATCGCATCGAAAGTGGGGCCATCGGGGGCGGTCAGGAGCGCGATTGCCGCATCGCCGGAATCGACCACCATTGTCTCATAGCCGCATTTCTGCACCATATTCTCCACCAGACGACGTTGCACCGCATCGTCGTCGGCGATCAAAATACTGGCAGCCATGGCACTCCTCACGCTTTACAACTATCTGTCTCGAATCGGGGCACTGTGGCGGAAGCCGATTAACGACCACTTAAACCTTCACCGTGTCGTCCTTCGCTTCCCCCAGCCATTCCGATTGAATACGGGTTTCCAACCAAGATGACTTCGCGCTCCTCGTCTGCCCTCCGCAAATCTACCACCACGCGCAAACCGGCTTCGAAGAAAGCCGCCGCCAGGCCAAGGGACGCGAAGCTGCCGGAATGGAACCTTGCCGACCTCTATTCCGGGATCGACGCGCCCGAAGTTACCGCCGATCTCGAGAGGTTGGACGGCGATTGCGTCGCGTTTGAGACCGACTACAAAGGCAGGCTGGCGGAGCGCACGGCGGCGGCGGGCGGCGGTACGTGGCTTGCCGAGGCGGTGCGCCGCTATGAGGCGATCGACGATCTCGCTGGCCGCTTAAGCTCCTATGCCGGCCTCGTTCACGCCGGCGACAGCGTCGACCCCGCGATCTCGAAATTCTACGGCGACATTTCCGAGCGGCTGACGAATGCCTCGGTGCATCTGTTGTTTTTTACCCTCGAACTCAACCGCATCGATGATGCCGTTGTCGAGCAGGCGATGCAGACGCCCGAGCTGGCGCACTACCGTCCCTGGATCGAGGATTTGCGCAAGGACAAGCCGTACCAGCTCGAGGACCGCATCGAGCAGCTGTTTCACGAGAAATCCCAAAGCGGCTACACCGCCTGGAACAGGCTGTTCGACCAGACCATCTCTGCGTTGCGATTCAAGGTCGGCGGCAATGAACTTGCCATCGAGCCGACGCTAAGCCTTTTGCAGGATCGTTCCGCGGCAAAGCGCAAGGCGGCCGGGCAAGCCATGGCAAGGACGTTCAAGGCCAATGAGCGGACCTTTGCGCTGATCACCAACACGCTCGCCAAGGACAAGGAGATTTCCGATCGCTGGCGCGGCTTTAAGGATGTTGCGGATTCCCGCCATCTCAACAACCGCGTCGAGCGCGAAGTCGTCGATGCGCTGGTTGCTTCCGTTCGCGCGGCCTATCCGAGGCTTTCACACCGCTACTACCGGCTGAAAGCGGCCTGGTTCAAAAAGAGGAAGCTGCCGCACTGGGATCGCAACGCGCCGTTGCCGTTTGCTGCCACGGCAAGCATCGCCTGGCCTGCAGCCAGGGACATGGTGCTGACGGCCTATCGCGGCTTCTCGCCGGAAATGGCGGGAATTGCCGAGCGGTTTTTCACCGACCGCTGGATCGACGCGCCGGTGCGGCCGGGCAAGGCGCCTGGAGCGTTCTCGCATCCGACCACGCCGTCAGCGCATCCTTACGTGCTGATGAATTATCAGGGCAAGCCGCGCGACGTGATGACACTTGCCCACGAACTTGGTCACGGCGTGCACCAGGTGCTGGCGGCCAGGAACGGCGCGCTGATGGCGCCGACACCGTTGACGCTCGCCGAAACCGCAAGCGTGTTCGGCGAGATGCTGACATTCAAGCGGCTTTTGACGGAGACCGGCAGCGCCAGGCAGCGCCAGGCGCTGCTCGCCGGCAAGGTCGAGGACATGATCAACACGGTGGTGCGGCAGATCGCGTTCTATACCTTCGAGCGCGCCGTTCACACCGAACGAAAGAACGGCGAATTGACCGCCGAGCGCGTCGGCGAGATCTGGCTCAGCGTGCAGGGCGAAAGCCTCGGCCCCGCCATCGACATCCGCCCCGGTTACGAAAACTTCTGGATGTATATTCCGCACTTCATCCACTCGCCGTTCTACGTCTACGCCTACGCCTTCGGCGATTGCCTGGTGAACTCGCTTTACGCGGTCTATGAGAACGCTCAAGACGGTTTTGCGGAACGTTATCTGGCGATGCTCTCGGCCGGGGGCACCAAACATTATTCCGAACTGCTCAAGCCGTTCGGGCTCGATGCCAGGGATCCCGAATTCTGGGACGGCGGGTTGTCGGTGATCGCAAGCATGATCGGGGAGCTGGAAGCGATGGGCTGATCGCATTCGAAGACCGAATGCGCGAAGGGCAGGGGCGATCGGCTTTCCGAATGTACCGACAGGGAGGGCAAAGCCGCCTTTATCGGCGTTGCCCTCCCGGGGGGATTGCGGTAATTCCACGGTTGAGCCGCCAATTCACGGGGAGACCGATGGCAGAACATAGCGAAGTGGCCTACACGACCGCTGACGGCAACGATTACATTGCCCACGAGCAGACCTATGAGGGCTTCATCACGCTGGTGAAGTACGGTACCGCCACCGTCATCCTCATCCTCATCCTGATGGCGATTTTCCTGACCTGATGCATGATCCGCGCGCCGCCGATCGGCGTCGCTATTTTCCCAACGACTCGCCGCAGCGATTGTCAAATCCACTCCATTAGTTGCGCGCGCGAGCTTCCCGCGCCGCCGGAGGCCCCATGAAGATTGCCGTCGCCAGGGAAATTGATCCGTCGGAACCGCGGGTCGCCGCCTCGCCCGACACGGTGAAGAAATACAAGGCGCTGGGCTTCGATGTCGCCGTCGAGCCGGGCGCGGGCATCACGTCCGGCCTGCCGGATTCGGAATTTACCGCCGCCGGCGCCGCCGTGAACGCCGAGGCGGTCAAGGATGCCGACGTCGTCATCAAGGTGAAGCGGCCCGAAGCATCCGAGCTTGCCAACTACAAGCGCGGTGCGCTGGTGGTCGCCATCATGGATCCTTACGGCCATGAGGCCGCGATCAAGGCGATGGCGGATGCCGGCATCGTCGCGTTTGCGATGGAGTTGATGCCGCGCATCACCCGCGCCCAGGCGATGGACGTGCTGTCGAGCCAGGCCAATCTCGCCGGCTATCGCGCCGTGATCGAGGCTGCCGAAGCCTTCGGCCGCGCCTTTCCGATGATGATGACGGCGGCCGGCACCGTCCCCGCGGCGAAAGTGTTCGTGATGGGCGTCGGCGTCGCCGGCCTGCAGGCGATCGCGACCGCACGGCGGCTTGGCGCGGTGGTCACCGCCACCGACGTGCGGCCGGCAGTGAAGGAACAGGTCGAGAGCCTTGGCGCCAAATTCCTCGCCGTCGAGGACGAAGAGTTCAGGCAGGCGGAGACCGCCGGCGGCTACGCCAAGGAAATGTCCAAGGAGTATCAGGCCAAGCAGGCGGCACTCACCGCCGAACACATCAAGAAGCAGGACGTCATTATCACCACGGCCCTAATTCCGGGCCGCCCCGCCCCGCGCCTCGTCACCCTCGAGATGGTGAAATCGATGAAGCCGGGCTCGGTGCTGGTCGATCTCGCGGTCGAGCGCGGCGGCAATGTCGAGGGGGTCAAGAGCGACGAAACCGTCGAGATTGACGGCGTGAAGGTCGTCGGCCAGCCAAACCTTGCCGGCCGCGTCGCTACCTCCGCATCGAACCTTTATGCGCGCAACCTTTTTTCCTTCATCGAGACGCTGGTCGATAAATCAGCCAAGGCGCTCGCGGTGAAGTGGGACGACGAACTGGTCAAGGCCACCGCCCTGACCAGGGACGGCGCGGTCATTCATCCGAACTTTCAGCCAAAGAGCGCCTGATGAAGAAGCGCGTGGCAAATTCTTTCGTTATTCCGCGGCGCCTCGAAGAGGCGAACGGGGAATCTTCTTTGAAAATATCTCGGGATTCCGGGTCCGGCGCGCCGCGCCGTCCCGCAATGACGAGCTAACAGGAGAGCCGCCATGGATCATATCGCGCAGGCCGTCGATCCCTTCGTGTTCCGGCTGTCGATTTTCGTGCTCGCCGTGTTCGTCGGTTACTTCGTGGTGTGGTCGGTGACCCCTGCGCTGCACACGCCGCTGATGTCGGTCACCAACGCGATCTCCTCGGTGATCGTGGTCGGCGCGCTGCTCGCGGTCGGCGTGGGGCTGGTCTCCAGCGGCAGCGGCTGGGCCCGCGGTTTCGGCTTCATCGCGCTGGTCTTTGCCTGCGTGAACATCTTCGGCGGCTTCCTGGTCACCCAGCGCATGCTCGGGATGTACAAGAAGAAGAGCAACTAAGCGGCATTCACCTCTAGTGACGGAATAATGGGGGTCTGAGATGAACGCCAATCTGTCTGCAGTCCTGTATCTCGTGGCGGGTGTTCTGTTCATCTTGTCGCTGCGCGGCCTGTCGAGCCCGGCCTCGAGCCGCCGCGGCAACCTGCTCGGCATGGCCGGCATGGCGATCGCGGTCGCCACCACGCTTGCCAACCATCCGCCGGCCGACGGCCTCGCCTGGCTGCTCGTGATTCTCGGCGTCGCCATCGGCGGCAGCATCGGCGCATTGGTCGCGCGCCGCGTGCCGATGACCTCGATGCCGGAACTGGTCGCCGCCTTCCACTCGCTGGTGGGCATGGCCGCGGTGCTGGTCGCTGCGGGCGCGTTCTATGCGCCGGAAGCTTTTGACATCGGCACGCCTGGTCACATCCATCCGCAAAGCCTGGTCGAAATGTCGCTCGGGGTTGCGATCGGCGCCCTGACCTTTACCGGCTCGGTGATCGCATTTCTGAAGTTGTCGGCCCGCATGAGCGGCGCGCCGATCATCCTCCCCGCCCGCCACATCATCAATATCGCGCTCGCGCTAGCGCTGTTGTTCTTCATCGTTCACATGGTGATCTCGGTCAGTGCGCTCGATTTCTGGATGATCACGATTCTGGCGCTCGTTATCGGCGTGCTCATGATCATCCCGATCGGCGGCGCCGACATGCCCGTCGTGATCTCGATGCTGAATTCCTATTCCGGCTGGGCGGCTGCCGGCATCGGCTTCACGCTCGGCAATTCGGCGCTGATCATCACCGGCGCGCTGGTCGGCTCATCCGGTGCGATCCTGTCCTACATCATGTGCCACGCGATGAACCGATCGTTCATCTCGGTCATCCTGGGCGGGTTCGGCGGCGAGACGGCGGCCGCGGGCGGGGCTGCCGCCGAGCAGCGGCCGGTGAAACTCGGTTCTGCCGACGATGCCGCCTTCATCATGAAGAACGCGCAGAAGGTCATCATCGTGCCCGGCTACGGCATGGCGGTGGCGCAGGCGCAGCACGCGCTGCGCGAGATGGCCGACAATCTCAAGAAGGAAGGTGTCGAGGTGAAATATGCCATTCACCCTGTCGCCGGCCGCATGCCCGGCCACATGAACGTGCTGCTCGCGGAAGCCAACGTGCCCTATGACGAAGTGTTCGAACTCGAGGACATCAATTCGGAGTTCGCCCAGGCCGACGTTGCCTTCGTGATCGGCGCCAATGACGTTACGAACCCGGCGGCGGAAGAGGACAAAACCTCGCCGATCTACGGCATGCCGGTGCTGCAGGTCTGGAAGGCCGGCACCGTGATGTTCATCAAGCGCTCGCTCGCCTCGGGCTATGCGGGGATCGACAATCCCCTGTTCTACCGCGACAACACCATGATGCTGCTCGGCGACGCCAAGAAAATGACTGAAAATATCGTCAAGGCGATGTAAGGCCGAGCCGAGCTATTGGACAAGATGACCGTCCTGAAATGGATCGTTGCCTTCGTTGCGGTCGGATATCTCGGTGGCGTCGTTGTGATGTTCTTCGCACAGCGCGCGTTCATCTATCCTGTTCCGCAAGACTTTCGCACCGCACCTGCGGCCGCCGGCTTCGAGGTGGCTGAAGAAGCTTTGCTGACCGCCGCCGATGGCGAAAAAGTCATCGTCTGGCACGTGCCGCCAAGAGCGGATCGCGCGGTCGTTCTTTATTTCCACGGCAACGGAGATTCGCTCGCCGGGCTCGCCGGCCGCTTTCGCGAGATCACGCAAGACGGGACTGGCCTCGTCGCGCTGTCCTATCGCGGCTATGCCGGCTCGAGCGGGCGGCCGACCGAGCGGGGGCTTCTGCTCGATGCCGAGGCGGCTTACGCTTTCGCCTCGGCGCGATACGACGCGAAGCGGATCGTGGTCTGGGGCTTTTCGCTCGGCAGCGGTGTCGCCACGGCACTTGCGGCAGACCACCCGATCGGCAAGCTCGTGCTCGAAGCCCCCTTTACTTCGCTCACGGATGTCGCCGCTGCCGCCTTCCCCTTTCTGCCGGTACGCTGGTTGATCGCCGATCAGTTTCGTTCCGACCAGTGCATTGCGCGCGTGCGGGCGCCGCTTTTGATCATGCACGGCACGCAGGATATCACGATTTCGATCGAGCTCTCCCGGCGGCTGGTTGCACTCGCCAATCAGCCGAAACAATTCGTTGCCTTTCCAAAAGGCGGCCACAACGACCTGGGCGATCATGGCGCCATCGAAACGGCGCGACATTTCATTGGATTGCCGGCCGACTGATCGACTAATCTTCTGTGTGGCGGAGGCGGGCGTTGCGCCCTGGAAATGAGGACATATGAGCACGCATGGACCGATGCCGCGATCGGCATGGATTTTTCCCGCGCTTGCCGTTCTGCTCTTTGCCGCCGCCACTGCGCTTCACTACGATTTTGTGCCGTCGCCAGCCGGTCTCGTGTTTGCAGCCGTGCTGCTTGTGATCCTGTTCGGCACGGTGTTTGCAGCCGTGCATCATGCCGAAGTGATCGCCGAGCGGATCGGCGAACCCTTCGGCACGCTGTTGCTGACGCTCGCGGTGACGATCATCGAGGTGGCGTTGATCGCCACCATCATGCTCGGTGAAAAAGCCGCGGCGACGACGCTGGCCCGCGATACCGTTTTTGCGGTGGTGATGATCGTCTGCAATGGACTGGTCGGCATCTGCATCCTGGCGGGCGGGTTGCGTTACCGCGAGCAGGACATCCAGGTGTCGGGATCGAGCCTCTATCTCAGCGTTCTCGCCGTTCTGGCAACGATCACCCTGATCGAGCCGAGTTACACATCGACGACGCCGGGGCCAGTCTATTCGATGGGGCAGCTCGGCTTCGTCAGTGTCGTCACCATCCTGCTCTACGGCGTCTTCCTCTACACCCAAACCGTGCGGCACCGCGACTATTTCGTGATCGATCTCGGTGACGCATCGGACAAGGGAGCGCACGCGTCGAACTGGACGATGGCGCTGTCTGCGGCGTTGCTGCTTGTCTCGCTGCTCGCGGTCGTGCTGCTGGCGAAGAAATTCTCGCTGGTGGTCGACGCCGGCACCGCGTTGATCGGCGCGCCGCCCGCGTTTGCGGGAATTGTGGTCGCGTTGCTGATCCTGTTGCCCGAAAGCATCGCCGCCATCAACGCCGCGCGGAATAACGACCTGCAGAAGAGCATCAACCTCGCGCTCGGCTCGTCCCTTGCCACCATCGGCCTGACGATCCCGGCGGTCGCGGTGGCCGCCTATGTGCTGGAGAAGCAGCTCGTGCTCGGGCTTCCCGTCATCGACATCGTGCTGCTCGCCCTGACCTTCGTGGTCGCCATGCTGACGCTTGGCACCGGCCGCACCAACATCCTTTTCGGGCTGGTCCACCTCGTGGTATTTGCGGTATTCATATTCCTGGTATTCGTGCCCTAAAAGCTCGGGGGAGAGAATAAGGCAATGAAAAGCGCCAAATCCGACGTTCAGGTCGACACGCCGGAACTGCGCGTCACCGAGTGGCGGCTGGCGCCGGGCAGCGCCACCGGGCATCACATTCATGAGATGGATTACGTGATCGTGCCGGTCACGGCGGGCGAGATGACCATTGTGGCGCCCGGCGGGGAACGCTCAAAAGCCCGGCTCGGGGCCGGCAAATCCTACTTCCGAAAGGCCGGGGTGGAACACGACGTGCTCAACGAAACCGCGAGCGAGATCGTTTTTCTGGAAGTGGAGTTGAAACCATAACCCCGCCGTTTACCGAATTGCCACCGATCTGCCTCAAACCTCGGGCATCAGGGCCCGCGCGGGAGTGGTCGGCATGCTGAAATTGGTCTCCAAATTTGCCATGGATATATTTCCGTCGGTGATTGCGACCATCATCGGCGCCTATATCGTTAATCATTACATCAACAACAAAGCGCCGGCCGATGCGGCCACTGCGGCGGCGGTATCGACGGCCGATCCGAAAAAAGCCAATGCCAGGGGTGAACCAAAACCCGCCGAGAAGTCGGCCGACATCGGCAACATCCCCGAGCCCGGGGTGAGGGCGAAAGGCATACCCGAAAAGGCGATTATCGACAAATCGGCCGCCGAAAAGACGGTGGAGAAGCCACCCGAGAAGGCCGACAAGCCGGCCGAGACCGCCAGCATCCCGCCGACCACGCCACCCGATTCTCGCCGCCATCAGCCGACGGCGCGTGAAAAGGCCGCGGCCAAGATCGCTCCCGCGGCGGTTCAGGCCCCGGCGCCGCCGGCCTTGCCCGCCGAGACCGTGGTTGCGGCGCCGAATACCGTTGCGCCGGCGGAAACCGGGCCGGATGCCAACGATCTGGCACGCGCCGCGATCGAACGCCTGCACCGCGCAAGCACCGCCAGCGAGCCCGCCCGCGCGCCGGAATCGCCGCGTGTCATCGCCGCTCCGGCTGCAGCACCGTCGCCCGCACCGCCTGCCGCCCCGCAGCTTCAACCGCTGCCGCCACCGATTATGGTTTCGACCCCGCCGGACGGCAAACCGCCGTATCCGCCGGTGGCGCGGCCGGACGACCCGCAGCGCCCGAGGCCGCCGGCCGAGATTCCCGACCCGCGGCCACCGCTCGATCTGCGGGCTGACGCGGTAGAGGCCCAGCCGCAGGGACGGCCATCGGTCGCCGAAGACGTGCTGTCGGCGGCGAAATCGATGTTCCATTCGGTCCTGCCGAAATAATCGTCATCACGGCGGGAATCCGTATCGCTGCCACGATCAGGTTCGATCAGCGCTTTGCCTTTTTCGAATCTCTAGAACGCGTCGTAATTCTGGTGTCCCTGTTCTGACATTCGTATCTTGTAGCGGCGGAGTCGTTTGCGAATGTCAGCACCAAACGGACACCAGCAAATCCATGTTTCTGTGCCGCTTTTCTATTTGAAGTTCCTGGATCGAATTCGCTGCTCGTGGTGCAGGAACTTCAAATAGGCGGCACTAGCCCGGCTTGCCGCCGACGCGGGCAAGGCCTGTTCGCGCAGCTTCATCGCCCGGGCGCAGGCCGATGGCGCGGGCGTATGAACCGGCGGCCTTGTCCCTGTCACCGAGGCGTTCATAGGCGAGGCCGCGGTTCATCCAGAGCTGTGCGTTCTGTGGATCGTTCTGCACCGCCTCGTCGAGATCGGCAGCGGCCTCCTTGGCCTGGCCGAGGGCGAGATAGCTGAGCGCGCGACCCAACAGCGGCTCGACCTGCTGCGGCACCAGACCATGCGCCGAGCTGAAATCGTCGATCGCCGGTTGATACTGCCTTTCGCCCTGGTGCAGCACGCCGCGGTTGTAAAGGGCCTCGGCATCGTCGGAGCGAAGCGCGATCGCCCTGTTGAAATCCTCCAGTGCCTGTGCCGTCTGGTTGCGCGCCTTGTAGATCATGCCGCGGCCGAACCAGGCCGGTGCGTAATTGGGGTCGAGCGTCACCGCCCGGTCGTAGTCGGCCATCGCCTCCTCCAACCGCTTGCTCTTGCGATAGAGGGTACCGCGATTGGCAAAGGCCTGACCGTAGTTGGGATCAAGGCTGATGGCCTTGTTGAAATCGGCCAGCGCCTCGTCGGTTCTCCCGGCCTGCGCCAGCGCCAGACCGCGCATGTTGTAGCCGACCGGATCATCGGGGCTGGCTCTGATGCTTCGGCTCAACGAAGCGATGTTGGCCGAGGCGGTCGATTGGGTGGGTTCTTCCCGCGGCCCCGCCGATGGCGTCAGCGATTCCAGCGGGATCGAGCAGCCGGCCAGCGCGATGGCGATCACAGCAATCGGCGCGGAGGCGCGCCGACGCAAACTTGCGGAAAGGATGCCACAAGCCGGGATGGCCATCATCACGAACACTCACGCTTTTACGGATTATTGGTAGCCTGCTGCGCCGCCAAATGCATCGGCCAAAATCGATTCAGCACATTGATCCCGCGGATCATTTACCATTGCGGTGACGGAATCGCGCGTTTGCTGGCAATCGTGTCAATGAAAATTTCGCAAAGCCGAAAATTCCCAAGTCGAAATTCCCAAGTCGAAAATTCCCAAGTGGAAAACTCCGCAATAGGCTACCGCTGACCTAAGCTGGAATCCGGGAGGGGCCCATGTCTAACTCAACCCTGCACGCTGCGGATGCGTCGCATCCCCCGGATGCTGTTTCTCTCAAGACGGCGCGCGAACTCGCAGCTTCGATCGCGAAAGGCACCACCACGGCGCGCGCAGCGGTAGAGGCATGCATCAAACGGATCGAGGAGGTGAACCCGGCGCTCAATGCCGTCGTCGTGAAGCGCTATGAGGAGGCGCGCGGTGAGGCCGATGCGATCGATCAGCGCCGCGCGCGCGGCGAGACGCTTCCGCCGCTGGCAGGGGTGCCGATCACGGTCAAGGAATGCTTCGATCTCACCGGCACCGCTGCAACCTTCGGGCTTTCGAAACGAGCGGCGGCGCGCGCGACATCAGACGATCCCTACGTGGCGCGGCTGCGCTCCGCAGGCGCGATCGTGGCCGCGAAAACGAATGTGGCGCAGCTCCTGATCTATAGCGAGAGCGACAATCCACTTTACGGGCGCGCCAACAACCCATGGAACCTGGAGCGGTCGTGCGGCGGCAGCAGCGGCGGGGAGGCAGCAATCCTCGGCGCGGGCGCCTCCATGCTCGGGCTCGGAACCGACATCGGCGGCAGTGTGCGGATTCCGGCCGCGTTTTGCGGGATATCGTCGCTGCGTCCCACCGCCGGCCGTTGTCCGGACCCGGGAAAAGGCAGCATACCGATCGGTCAGCGCGCGGTCGTGAGCCAGGTCGGACCGATGGCGCGATCGGTCGATGACCTCGCGCTTGCGCTTGAACTGATCAATGGTGCCCACGGCATCGATACGATTCCCACCGTTCCGCTTGGCGACTTCAACAGGGTCGATATCGCAGGGCTTCGCATCGCGGTGGTGAACGACGACGGACTGATGACGCCGTCGCGCGCGGTAGAACGCGGCGTTGCCGAGGCTGCCGAGATTCTGCGCGCGGCCGGCGCCGAAATTGTTCGCTTGAATGTGCTGCCTGGCGCGGAAATCCTCGAACTCGTTCTCGGCTGTTTTACTGCCGACCGCGGCCGCGGCATGCGCGATCTCCTGCGCGGGGAAAAGGTCGATCCGCGCGTAAGCGTGAACATGAACATCGCGCGCATGCCGCGCGGCTTGCGGATCGCGGTCGCTGCATTGCTGGGCTTGCTGGGCCAAAGGCATTCGGCCGCCACGATGGGCGCGTTCGCGTCCGGTTCGGCTTCCGATTACTGGCGCCTCAGCGAGCGCGTAATGGACTTTCAGGTGCGGTTTCGCAACGAGCTTGATCGCGCGCCCGGCGGCCCCATCGATCTGGTCCTGATGCCGACCTGTGCGGTACCTGCCGTCCGCCACAGGGCCACGATCAATATGCCGTTTGCGGGTACCTATGCGCTGTTGTCTCCGCTGCTCGGCTATCCCGCGGGCGTTGTGCCGGTCACGCGGGTGCGCGGCGAAGAAGAAGCCGGACGCCGCAAATCCTTCGACGTCGTGGAAAGGACCGCTTTCGAGACGGACCGCGGAAGCGCGGGCCTGCCGATCGGAATCCAGCTCGTCGGCCGGCCGTGGCGCGACGACGTGGTGCTGGCGGCGATGCGCGCAATCGAGCAGGCGGCGCGCAGGCGTGCCGACTTTCCGATCGCGCCGAAACTTTAAGCCTGCAAACGAAAACGCGGACCGCCAAGGTCCGCGTCGTCGGATTTATCCTGCGCAGGATCGCCGCTCAGCGCGGTCCGCGCGATCCACCCGGGCCGCCACGGCCGCCCCCGGGACCGCCGCGCTCAGCGCCGGGACCTGCGCCGAACACCGGCTTCGGCTTCATCGGCAACAGTCCTTCACGCTGCAACTTCTTGCGGGCGAGCTTGCGCGCGCGGCGCACGGCTTCGGCCTTTTCACGGGCCTTCTTCTCGGAGGGCTTTTCGTAGTGACCGCGGAGCTTCATCTCGCGGAAAATCCCCTCGCGCTGCATCTTCTTTTTCAGCGCCTTGAGGGCTTGATCGACATTGTTATCGCGAACGAGAACCTGCACGCGGCATCCTCTTCATTGATCAAATTTGATTCTGGTAAAGTCAAAGGGCCGGCAAAAAGGCCTGGCTCTGAAACCTTGAGCGGGCGGATGTATCAGACAAAGCTGGCAATGTCCACCGGCGCGCACGCAAATCGCATTCCGAAAGTAGCCAAATCGCGGTCTAGTGGTCCAATTCTGACATTCGCACCCCGTTTCGGAGGCATATTTGCGAATGTCAGAATTGTAGGACCACTAGCAAATACTGGTTTCTAGTGGAGTTTTGGATTTGACATTCGCTTTGCTACCTCTCGGCCAGTTGGGAGCGAATGTCAAATCCACTCCACTAGCGGTACGATCAGGCGGCTTTTGACAGCTTTGCCCTTGTCACCTGGTGGGTCAGCCGGACTTTTGTGTCGGGTGGACCTCGGTCACATGGCCCATCTTGCGGCCGGGCCTGGCCGGGCCCTTGCCGTAGAGGTGGAGGGTGGCGCCGGGAACGCAGAGCCATTGCGCGTAGTCGTTGATCTCGTCCCCGATCAGGTTGGTCATGGTGACCCGGCCATGGCGGACGGGCTTGCCGAGCGGCCATCCGGCGATGGCGCGAATATGCTGCTCGAATTGCGAGATCGAGGCGCCGTCCAGCGTCCAGTGCCCGGAATTGTGCACCCGCGGGGCGATCTCGTTGACCAGCACCTCGCGTCCGCCGTCCGCCTGCACCACGAACATCTCGACTGCGAGCACGCCGACGTATTCGAGCGCGTTTGCGATCCGTTGCGCGACGTCAAGCGCCTGCGCCGCCAGCGCGTCGGGGATGGCGGCCGGGGCGCGCGATACCTTGAGGATGTGATCCCTGTGCTCATTTTCGGTGACGTCGAAGCATTCGACCTGACCGTCGGCCGAGCGCGCGGCGATCACCGAAATCTCGCGCTCAAACGGCACGAACGCCTCGAGGATCGCGAACTTGGTGCCGAGGTCGTGCCAGACCTGGTCCGGATCGTCCCCGGCCCGCACGATCGACTGCCCCTTGCCGTCATAGCCGAAGCGGCGGGTCTTGAGCACTGCGGGCAAGCCGATTTTGCCGATCGCGGCGCGCAGGTCTTCGGCCGATGACACTTCGGCGTAATCAGCGGTGCCGATACCAAGCCGCCGCACAAAATCCTTTTCGATCAGCCGATCCTGCGTGGTTTCCAGGATCTTGCGATCGGGCAGCACCGGGCGGCGCGCCCCCAGGATCATCGCAGACGCCGCCGGCACGTTCTCGAACTCGTAGGTGATGACGTCGACGTCGCTCGCGAACAGCTCCAGCGCCTCCACATCGGCGTATTCGGCGCAGGTCGCGTTTGCCACGACATCGAAGGCGGGCGAATCCGGGTCGGGCGAAAAGACCTGGCAGCGCAAGCCGAGCCGCGCCGCGGCCATCGCCAGCATACGGCCCAATTGTCCGCCGCCGAGGATTCCGATGGCGTCGCCTGGCTTCAGCGTCACTGCCGTCACGGAGATTCCTCCGGACGCTCGGCGACCGACTCGGTCTGCCGCTTGCGCCAGGCGGAAAGCCGTTCCGCCAGCGCCTTATCGTGCAACGCCAGGATGGCTGCTGCAAGCAGCGCGGCGTTGACCGCGCCAGCCTTTCCGATCGCCAGGGTTCCAACCGGTACTCCGGCGGGCATTTGCACGATCGAGTAGAGTGAATCGAGGCCGGACAGCGATTTCGATTCAATCGGCACGCCAAGGACCGGGAGTTCCGTGAGCGACGCAGCCATGCCCGGCAGGTGCGCAGCACCGCCGGCGCCTGCGATGATGATCCGGAATCCGGCCGCCTTCGCGCCCTTGACAAAAGTGAACAGCCGCTCCGGCGTGCGGTGGGCGGAGACGACGTGTTTCTCGCAAGCGACGCCGAGCTCATCGAGCATGTCGGCGGCATGGCGCATGGTTTCCCAGTCCGACTGGCTTCCCATGATGATGGCTATCGGGGCGCGCATGCAGGCAATTCTTCTCGACAATCGGGACGACAGGCCGAACCGGTGCGGCCGGTTCTGACATTCGCTACGAGAATTCGCGGGCGATGGCAAAGCGAATGTCAAATCCACCGCACTGGTGGGAACGGCCCCTCTTGATCAAGGCGTGGCAAGGAGTTCGCAATGGACTATCCTGTCTTGGTGCGGCCCGGCAAGCCTTCTTGGAGCATGATCCCGCCCCGAACAACAAGGTTAACGCAGAGCGGTTGCCGATTTTCGGAAAACGTTCACGCTCAAGCGAAAGGATGACCGGAAACTCCGATTCGACGCCGGATCTGCCCCCAGACCATGATCCGGAAAAGTGGAATCCGGTTTTCCGAAAAGATCATGCTCAAACAAAGAGATGAGATCATGATGCGATTCCACTTAATCACATCATGATCTAGGAGGCCTATGAGGAAGAAAACCAGGACGACGGCATCCAGGCTTGCAAAACGCCGCAAAGCTGGCGCCGTCGGCGGCAAGCCTGCGCGGCAGCGCGCCTCATCCAGCACGCGAAGGTCGGCCGCCTCCGGCGAGGCCAAGGCGGAGATTCGCCGGCTGAAAAGCGAACTCAAGCGGGCGCTGTCACATATCGAGGAGTTGAAGGCCTCGGCCAATACCGACTTCCTGCTGGAGATTCCCAACCGCCGCGGCTTTGAACGCCTGCTTAATCGCGCCATCTCCTACATCCAACGCTACCGTGCCGGTGGCGCGCTGATCGTGCTCGACGTCGATCGCCTCAAACCGATCAACGACGCCTTTGGGCACGCGGCGGGGGACCAGGTGCTGAAGGCGATCGTGGCGGTGCTCTCGCGCCAGATCCGCTCCTCCGACGTGGTCGGACGGCTGGGCGGCGACGAGTTTGCACTTTTGTTGTGGAATCTCACCGAGACCGACGCGCACGCCAAGGCCGCGTCATTAGAACAGGCGATCGATGGCCTGAGCTTCCTGTTCGACGGCAAAACCGTCACGACAGGTGCGTCCGCCGGCGTGGCCATTCTTGGACCGCACTCCGAGGCCGGGCGTAGCCTCGAAGAAGCCGATTGCGCGATGTATGTGCGCAAGGCGCAGCGCCGCCATGAAGCGTAAGGCGTAGCTGTCTCCGACAGCAAGCTGTAGCCTTCCACGAACCGCTGCCGTTCGCTTTCCATCAGCCGAGCAGGATCATGACCCAGCCAGTGCCGTTCACGTTGCGCATGCCGGATGCCGACCTTGCCGATTTGCGCGAGCGCCTCGCCCGCACCCGTCTTCCCGATCAGGCGCCCGGCGAGCCATGGGCCTACGGAACCGATGTTGCTTACCTGCGTGGGCTCATCGAATATTGGCGCACCGGTTTTGATTGGAGGGCGGAGGAAGCAGCCCTCAATGCCTTCCAGCAATTCCGCGTTCCCATCGACGGCATCGATCTCCATTATCTGCATGTAGCAGGCGTCGGGCCCAATCCCATGCCGTTGCTTCTGCTCCATGGCTGGCCCGGATCGGTGTTCGAGTTTCTCGACATCATTCCTCGCCTCACCGATCCGGCGCGCTTCGGCGGCGATGCCCGCGATGCCTTTACCGTGGTGGCGCCGTCCCTGCCGGGATACGGGCTTTCTTTCCGGCCCGGCCAGAAGCGATATGGGGTGCCGGAAATGGCGGACTGTGTCGCGACGCTCATGCATGAGGTGCTCGGCTTCTCCCGCTTCGGCGCGCAGGGCGGCGACTGGGGCGCTGCCGTCACGAGCCGGCTCGCCTACGCCTATCCGGATCGGATGATCGGCATCCACATCAACCTGATGATGGCCGCGGGCCGTGACCCCACGGCATTTCAGAATCCGACCGAAGAGGAGAAGCGCTATCTGGCAGAACTGTCGCATTGGACCCGCGAAGAAACCGGGTATTCGTGGATCCAGGGTACGCGCCCGCAGACGCTGGCCTTCGCGCTGACGGATTCGCCTGCGGGACTGGCGGCCTGGATCGTTGAAAAATTCCGCGCCTGGTCGGATTGCGACGGCGACGTCGAGCGCGCCATCAGCCGCGACCGCATGCTCGCCGACATCTCGCTCTACTGGTTCACTGGTGCAATCGGCTCATCGTTCTGGCCGTATTATGCGAGGCTTCACGGCTCGGCCATCCTGCCAGCCGGCGACGCGATCACCGTGCCGACAGGTTACGCGCAATTCCCGCGTGAGATCCTCAAACCGCCGCGCAAGACCGCCGAGCGCGTATTCAAGGACATCCGCCGCTGGAGCGTGATGGAGAAGGGTGGGCATTTCGCGGCTCTTGAACAGCCCGAGTCGCTTGCGCGGGAGGTGCGCGCCTTCTTCCGCGAACTGCGCTGATCAGGCGGCCTCGTCGCCGGTTTGTGTCGAGGCGTGGCCGCCCAGGGCCCCCTGCAATTCGCTCAGCTCCATTTCCAGATACTCGTTTGCCATGAGCAGCACCTTAATCGTGCTGCGCATGTTTCCGTCGCACATCGCAATCGCCTGATCGCAGGCCCGGTCGTAAGGATCGCTGGGAAACTGTGATGCTGGCTCGGACATGGCGCGACTCCATCGTTGGATCGACGGATGTTCCTATTTTGTTCTCGGCGAGTCAAGTGTGCCATCAGTCTCGCTCGGCGGTAAAAATGCTGACCCGGGCAACCGTCGTGCGAACGGTCCCATGCAAGACCCGCGCGAATTCGGAAAGCCCAAATCTCGCTGGCCGGGGGGCGAGACAAAAGATGTCACGCGATGATATCGGGCGTGATCTGGTCTTCGATGAAGGCGATGCGGTCGCGCAATTGCAATTTGCGCTTCTTCAGTCGTTGCAACCGCAACAAATCCGGCGCCGGCGATTGATGCAGGGCATCGATTGCCGCGTCGAGGTCGCGGTGCTCCTGTTGCAAACGTGCGAGCTCGGTCTGGAGTTCGCGCTCATCTTCGTCAGTCATGGTGTACTTGGTCGAAAACGAGGGATGAGATTGCGAAGGGTTCCGAAAGCAATATCCTCCCTGTCAGGGCGGTCCGCAAGCGAGTTCGCGAAAAGCTCGGGCAGGAACAGACTTTGGCCAGGCGGCCGCGGGCCGATCGCTATCGGGCCACGACGCATCTCCACGCATCTCCTTGTTCGACCGTGGTCTTTTCGAAAAACGGTTCCATGTCCGGGGGCGCTGCCGACGTTTTCGGCCCGACCTTGCACTCACGGTTCCCGCTCACGATTCGTTACAGCTGACGCCGAAATATGAGGCCGCCGTTTTCGGATGCCCATCGACAGATTTCGGGCTTGGTGTAAACTTGCAAATCCGGATCTGATCTGAGGTCTTAACCAAGCCGAGGAGGTTTCGAATGGCAATTCAGGCGCATCTCGTTGAATTGGAACGGAAACACAAGATTCTGGAAAATGAATTGCACGAAGCTCTGATGCACCTTTCAACGGACGATCTGCAAATTGCCGAATTGAAGCGTCGAAAATTGATGGTTAAGGACGAAATCGAGCGGTTGAAGCATTCCGCGAACGAGACTTTGCACTAGCGAACAACAAAGGCTTCCAGTGATCGTGCGACCGGCGGGTCGATGCCCTTTCGGCATCGCCCGCGCGGAACGTATTTGACGTAGCGTTCTTGCGCGACGGCCAGAGTCATGGCCGGGCTTGTCCCGGCTATGACTCACTTCATGTCCGATCAAGAAGCTAAGGCGTGGATGCGCGGGTCAAGCGCGCGCATGACGAGGGAGGAGTCCTCAAATCGGCTGGGAAGCCAGGGCGGTGGAGATCCCGGCCAGGTCGCCGACATGGTCGGCGATCGCAAGCGAGGAAGTAAGTCCCGGTGACTCAATTCCGAACAGGTTGATCAGCCCGTCCACGCCGTGAATCCCTGGTCCCTGGATCAGGAAATCCTGCACCGCGACGGCCGGCGGAACGATCTTCGGCCTCATGCCCGAATAGCTCGGCATCAGCGCGCCATCTGGCAGCGAAGGCCAATAGCGCCGGATCGCCGGATAAAACCTTTCAGCCCGCGCCGGATCCACGGCGTAGTCGATGCGGTCGACCCATTCGACGTCGGGTCCGAACCGCGCCTGCCCCGCCATGTCGAGGGTGAGATGCACGCCGAGGCCTCCCGGCTCGGGCACTGGATAGATCAGGTGCGAAAACGGCGCCCGCGCGCTGCAACTGAAATAATTGCCCTTCGCCAGATAGGCCGGCGGGATCAGCTCGATCGGCATGCCGTCGATGCTGCGCGCCACCGCCGGCGCTTGCAGTCCTGCGGCGTTGACAAGAAGCCGGCATGCAAGCGACATCGGCGGATTGCCGCCCACGTCGAGCTCTATCCGATCGTCATGGGCCCTGGCGCCCAACACCGGCGTATGAAAGGCAAACGCCGCGCCCGCATCTTCCGCGTCACCGCGCAGCGCCAGCATGTAGGCATGGCTGTCGATGATGCCGGTCGAGGGCGAAAGCAGGGCCGCCTCGCATCGGAGTGCCGGCTCGAGGGCGCGGGCGGCTTCGCCGTCAAGTTCTTGCAAGTCGTCCACGCCATTGGCTTCGGCGTGCGATTTGATGGCCGCTAGCTTTTCGCTCTCTTGCGGCGTCGTCGCGACGATCAGCTTGCCGCAGTTACGATGCGGGACGCCGTGGTCACGGCAATAGCGGTAAAGGGCGCGCTTGCCGCCGACGCACATCCGCGCCATCAGGCTTCCGGCCTTGTAGTAGATGCCGGCGTGGATCACCTCGCTGTTGCGCGATGAGGTGACGGTGCCGATGCCCTCGGCCGCCTCGAGCACGATCACTTCCCGGCCGGCCTGCGCCAGCCGGCGCGCGATCGCGAGCCCGATCACCCCCGCACCAATGACGACGCACTCAACCTTTTCCATTGGTTAGTTTCGGACCCCGACTTGTGGTTTATCTTGTCTCCGCGGCCGCTTCGACGCAGGTTTCCCCGGTTTGCTGCGAAGCGGCCCTATAGCTTCGGTTGTGGCTGCCGCCATTGCACAACCCTTTGGCTCTATTCGGAAACTTTATGGACCGGGTGTGTTAGTGCCTCGTTAATCATGCCCGGCTAATTGCCGCAAATCCCCAACGCATTTTCGCGCACTGTGGGTAGGCGTTTACCCGATCCAAACACGTCAAGCCAGACACTCTGCAGCTGAAATCCGCGGGTGTTTGATGGCTGGCAGGAATTGGCAGGCAAGCGGCAGGACCATGATTCCCGCGGGGATCGTGGCGTGCCTGCTCGCCTCGACGCTGCCTTTGCCGACGGCACACGCTGCCACCTCGCAACCCGCTATCACCACAGATCCGGGCCTGCTCTGGGAGGCGGCGATTGGTGGCATCGTCGTCTGCTGCTTCCTTGTTTCCGTCGCGGTGTGGGTTCTCTCCGCACTGCGAAAGGTCAAACGCTCGCAATTGCGTCGGAACGCCTCCGTCAGCTCCGCCCTGAACAATCTCAATCAGGGCGTGGTCATCACCGATCCGCGCCAGCGGATCGTGTTCTGCAACGACCGCTATCTCGAGATCTACGGCCTTGCCCGCTCGGACGTTCCGCCGCTGATGAACGGAGTGGCGCTTCTGGAGTTGCGGCGCAGGCGCGGCGTCCTCGATGTGTCGCCTGAGGATTTCTTTGCCCTTGCCAGCGCCCCCGAGGGGCACATCACTGAATTGCCCGGCGGGCGCGCAATTCTGGCAAAGCATTTTCATTTGCCGAACGGCGGCTCGCTGTCGACGCACGAAGATTGCACCGAGCAACGCCAGCTTTCGAGACAACTCGCCTCGACCAAACAATTCCTCGAATCGGTTCTCCAGAACGTTCCGGTGTGCGTGGCCGCCAAGAACATCGAGGACGGCCGCTACATCTTCGCCAACCGCGCCTTTGAACGCTTCTCGCGCTTTTCCCGCGATTTCATCGTCGGCAGACGCGCTGACGAGATTTTCCGCCCCGACACGGCCGCGAGCATCGAGGCCGCGGACCGCGCGGCGCTGAATTCGCCCGACGGCCAGTACACCAACGAATTCGTCGTCGAGCGCGGTTCGAGGAAACGCATTCTTGCCAGCAACCGTGTGATCGCGCGCAACGACAGGAACGAGCCGGAATTCCTGATCGCATGGTTTGATGACGTCACCGAACGCAAATCGCTTTCCCGGGAACTGGAAAGCACCAAGAAGTTTCTCGAACTGGTCGTCGACAACATCCCGGTCTCCCTGACCGTGGAGCGCGTCTCGGATGGACGTTACCTTCTCGCCAATCGCAGTGCCGAGACCATCCTGAACCGGAGTCGCGAAGAAGCCACCGGATTGACGGCTGCGGATATCTTCGATCCGCGCGAAGCCAGTCTGATCATCGCGCGCGACCAGGCCGCGATCAAGAAACGCGGCCTTCTCACCGAGGAGCACCCGATCAGCACCAAGAACGGCCTCCGGCTGTTCCTGACCCGCCGCATGACGGTTCTCGGCGATGCCGGCGAGCCGCAATACCTGATCAAGACCCACGAGGACGTCACCGACCGCCGCCAGACCGAGTCACGCATGGCCCATATGGCCTATCACGACGGCCTGACCGATCTGCCGAACCGCGCGGCTTTCCTCCAGGCGCTGACGCAGATGATCGAAGCCTGCAGTGGCTCCGACGAGGAATTTGCGGTGCTGTCGATCGACCTGGACGGTTTGAAGGAGATAAACGACGTGTTCGGCCACGCGACCGGCGACAAGCTGCTGATCGAGGTGGCGAAGCGGTTGCAGGCCTCGTCGCGCGGCGGCGTGGTGGCGCGGCTTTCCGGCGACGAGTTCGGGTTGATCATCGACGGCAAGCAGCCGGTGGCCGGCATGTTGCTCGCCGAGCAACTCGCCGAAACGCTGGCCAAGGAATTCATGATCGAAGGCAAGTCGGTGCGCACCGGCATCACGACCGGCATTTCGATATTCCCGCACAACGGCGCTGATGCGGCTTCCCTGCTCGCCAACGCGGGCGCCGCATTGTTCCGCGCCAAGGCGAAATCGCGCGGCACGATCAGCATCTACGAACCGGAGATGGATGAGCAGATCCGCGACCGTCGCGTGCTGCACCAGGACCTTTCGACTGCCATCAAGAATAACGAACTGCTGCTCTACTATCAGCCGCAGGCAATGTCACGCCAGCTCGTCGGCGATGGCGGTGTCATCGGCTTCGAATCGCTGGCGCGCTGGCGGCACCCGGTGCGCGGCTTCGTGCAGCCTTCCGATTTCATTCCGCTTGCGGAAGAGAGCGGCCTGATCGTGGAGATGGGCGAATGGATCCTGCGCGAAGCCTGCCGCGAGGCCGCCTCCTGGCCGTTACCGTTGCAGATTGCGGTGAACCTCTCGCCAGCGCAATTTGCCCATGGCGACGTTGTCAGCCTGGTGCATTCGATCCTCCTCGAAACCGGGCTGTCACCGGGCCGGCTCGAGCTTGAGATCACCGAGGGCGTGCTGATCGAGGATTTCGACCGGGGTCTTGCGCTGCTGCGGCGGCTGAAGGGCCTCGGCGTGCGCATTTCCATGGATGATTTCGGCAGCGGCTATTCTTCGCTGAGCTATCTGCAGGCTTTTCCGTTCGACAAGATCAAGATCGACCGCGCCTTTGTCATGAATCTCGGACGCAATCCGCAGTCGGCAGCGATCATCCGGGCAGTCATCGGCCTTGGCCACGGCATGGAAATGTCGATCGTTGCCGAAGGCGTGGAAACCCAGGAGCAACTCGGATTCCTCGCGGAACAGGGCTGCGATGTCGTGCAAGGCTACTTGATCGGCAGGCCGCTGCCGATCAGCCAATACGATGCGCTGGTTGGCCGCACAAAGGCCGAAATGGTCAAGCCCGCGCGCAGGACCGGCTGAGTCAAACCGTTTTCTGCCGCGTTTCCGCTGAGGGCGGGTAGTCATCCCGATTAAGTGCGGACACGGTTCGCCCCGAGGCGCTATAGCTGGCACATGGCGGATTTCGATCTTGCGGTCATCGGGGGTGGTTTGAACGGCGTCAGCCTTGCGCGCGACGCCGCTGGGCGCGGGCTCAGGGTCGTCCTGCTCGAGCAGGGGGATCTCGGCGGCGCCGCCTCGATCGCCTCGGGACGATTGATCCAGGGCGACCTTGCGGTGCTCGAACGCAGGGCCCTGTCGCGGGTTCGCACGGCGCTCGCCGAACGCGACACCTGGCTCAAGATCGCCCCGCATCTGGTGCGGCCCGCGCGGTTCGTCATCCCTGCCCGTTCCGACGAGCGTCCGCTCTGGCTGCTTCGGCTGGGCCTGGTCGCCTACGACCGCCTGGCCCCGCCTGGCGGATTGCCGCCGTCGGGCGCCATCGACGTCACCCATCATCCGATCGGCAACGCGCTGCAGCGGCCGTTCGGCACAGCTTTCGAATACTCCGATTGCCTGGTGGATGATTCGCGCCTGGTGATCGCTCATGCGCTGGATGCTGCCGAGCGTGGCGCGGTTATCCGCACCGGCGCGCGCTGCGTTCGTGCCGACCGTCTCGACATCTGGCGGCTGGTGGTGATCGATCGCGGCCACCGGCAGGTGATCACGTCCAGGGCGCTGGCGAATGCGGCAGGGGCCTGGACCGGCACGGTGGCGGAGACCGTGCTCCGAATGCCGCCGCCGCGCGCCAGCCTGATCAAGATGGGCCAGATCATTGTCCGGCGCCTGTTTGACACCGACAACGTCTACGTCTTTCAGCACCGCGACCGGCGGCTGGTCTTTGCCAGTCCCTACCAGCGCGATTTTACCATGATCGGCACCGCCGCGAAGCTGTTCAAGGGCGACCCCGCCGCGGTGTCGATCGGCGCCGATGACGTTGCCTATCTCTGTGATGCGGCCAACCGGTATTTCAGGGCACATCTCGATACATCCGACGTGATCCGGTCTTTTTCCGGCGTCAACCTGGTCGCCGGCCGCCCCGGCAAGCGCTTCGCGCGCGAGGGGACGATGTATTTCGATGCGCGACGGGGCAAGGCACCGCTCCTGACCGTCTTTGGCGGCGACATCACGACGGCGCGGCTGCGCGCCGAGCATGCCGTGTCGCGGCTCACGCCTTTCTATCCGATGTCGCCGCGCTGGACTGCGCAGGCGGCGCTGCCAGGCGGCGATTTTCCGTGGAATGAGTTCGACGCCGAGGTCGAGCGCGCCCGCGAGCGCTGGAAATTTCTCGACCAGGACCAGGCCGTACGGCTGGTCTCGGCTTACGGCTCACGCCTTGACGCCGTGCTTGGAAACGAGCGCGAAAGGGCCGATCTTGGTGCGGCCTTTGGACCGGAACTGACGGCCGCGGAGGTGCGCTATCTCATGGACAAGGAGTGGGCGCGTTTCCCGGAAGACATCCTCTGGCGACGCTCGAAGCTCGGCCTCACCATGACGGTTTCCGACCGCGAGCAGCTTGCCGCCTTCATGGCAGCCGGGTGTGAGGTGTCGAAGGCATCCTTTGGCAAGGAATGAGGGAACCGCACTGGGACGCCACCTCGGCTCGGCGCGTCAAGATCCTTTGTAATGGCCGGCTCGCCAGCTTGCGCGGAGCAATGCCTTCGCGCTGGTCGTTTGATTACCTTTCATCCCATCCCGAGCCAATCCGCCTTGTCCTCCGGCTCGCGGGATTGGCTGCCCGTGCCGCACCACGGTCTGATCTGACGTGAAGTCAAGGGGCCGGCGGTTTTCCCTCGGAACGCAAGAGCAGGAAATTCGTTCATGTCACAGTGCATCATTTCTTTAGCGAGAGAGGTTTTGCCATGAGTACGAGTAAAATTACCATCACGCTCTCCCTGGTCGGTGCAATGTCGCTTTCGGCACTTGCGCCCGCAAGTTCTGCACCGCTGACTGCTCTTTCGGCGGCAGCCAAACCAAGCGAGCCGGCTGTGCAACAGGTGCGCTGGGGTGGATGGCGCGGTGGCGGCTGGGGTGGCGGCTGGGGTTGGGGTTTTGGCGCGCTGGCCGCGGGAGCTCTGATTGGCGGCGCCCTCGCAGCCGCAACAACGCCGTACTACGGTTATGGCTACGGATATCCGGCTTACGGCTATGGCTACGGATATCCGGCTTATGGCTACGGATATCAGGGATATCCGGCTTACGGCTATGCCAACCCCGGTTACGGCTATTCCTATCCAACTTACGGATATTACCGGCCCTACGGTGCCTACGCCTATTCCAACCGCCCCTATTGGCGTGACCGCTATTACCGGTACTGATCTTTCAGGCTTGGCCGAGCCGAGGCCTCCCTGCGGGCGTCAGCGCCTGCAGAGAGGCTGGCGGCCTTCGATTGACGAGCGGCCAGGAATGCGATGTGCGATCGGCACGCCGACCACCACAATGATTGTCACCGCCTTTCGCAGATTGTCATAGACGTGCCGCGTCGCCCCGGCCGGATCGCCGTGACGATCGATCCCCAAATCATCATCGGGCGGCACAAGCCCACTCTTCAACACCTAACACAACCCCTGGCAGTTGAGCCGGGACCGGTCCGCCGCTAGGTTCCGGCGTGAGTGGGGCGAGTGATCGTCATGACCGAGGACACGTCGAAAGCGGCGCAAGCGGAGGCGCGGACGCCGGAAGCGCCAGCCACATCCGGCCTGCCGCTGTTGCGAATCGAAGCGGTCGTCAAGGAATTCGGCAGCTTTCGCGCCGTTGACGGTTTATCGCTCGACATCCGGACCGGGGAATTTTTCGCCCTGCTCGGTCCAAGCGGCTGCGGCAAGACCACGCTGCTCAGGATGCTGGCCGGGTTCGAAACGCCCGATCAGGGGCGCATTCTGCTCAATGGCGAGGACATCGCGCCGGTCCTGCCGCACGAGCGACCCGTCAACATGATGTTCCAGAATTATGCCCTGTTTCCCCATCTCAACGTGCATGAGAACATCGCGTTCGGATTGAGGCGTGCGCGCCTGCCGCGGTCGGAGATCGACGCCCGCGTCGCCGAGATGGTTGCGCTGGCGAAGCTCGAGGGTCTGGAGAAGCGCAAGCCCGACCAGCTCTCCGGCGGACAAAAACAGCGCGTGGCGCTGGCGCGCTCGCTGGCGCGGCGCCCGCAGGTTTTGCTGCTCGACGAGCCGCTTGCAGCGCTCGACAAGAAGCTGCGCGAAGGCACGCAGCTCGAACTGATGGAACTGCAGCGGCGGCTCGGCCTCACCTTCATCATCGTCACCCATGACCAGGAGGAGGCGATGACGGTGGCGAGCCGGATCGGCGTGATGAATGCCGGCCGCCTCGAACAGGTTGCGACGCCGCGCGAACTGTATGAGGCGCCGGCGACACGCTGGGCTGCGCAGTTCGTGGGCGACATCAACCTGATCGACGGGCAGATCCATCGCCAGCGCACTCCCGTGACGATGGCGCGGCGGCTCGTGATTGCCACGCGCGATGCCGGGACCGTCTATGCCGCCGAACCGCGCCAGGCCATCGTCAAGGACGATGTCTGCGTCGCGATCCGTCCCGAAAAGATCAAGCTGTCGCGCCGTGGTCCCGTGTCGGAGAACACGCCGGCGCTGAACCGGATGGAAGGGATCGTGACCGATATCGGCTATCTCGGCGGCGTGACCACCTACAAGGTGAGGCTGGACTCGGGCGCCGTGCTGCGCGCGTCGATGGCGAACACCGCGCGGATCGATCTTGACGCCTACAGCGTGAACCAGCGCGTGGTGGCGTGGTTCACGCCGGACGATTGCGTGGTGCTGGAGCAATGAGCGCGCGTTCCATCTTCGCGCGCCCGGCGCGGCTTGCGGGCCTGGCGCCCTATCTCTGGATGGCGCTGTTCTTCCTGGTGCCATTCGTCTTCGTCCTGAAGATAAGCCTGTCGCAAACCGCAATCGCGCAGCCTCCCTATACGCCGGTGTTCGACGCGGAGGAGGGGATCGCGGGGATCGTTGCGGCATTCCTCGGCCTTTCGTTCGACAATTTCACGCTGCTCGTCTCCGACAATCTCTACATCCTTTCATATGCGCGCAGCCTCTTCGTCGCCGCGGTCTCGACGTCGATCCTGCTCGGAATCGGCTATCCGATCGCCTATGGCATGGCGCGCCTGCCGCGAGGCTGGCAGAGCGTGGCGATGATGCTGGTGATCGTTCCGTTCTGGACGTCGTTTTTGATCCGCATCTATGCCTGGATCAACATCCTGCAGCATGACGGATTGCTGAACCAGGTTCTTGTTGCCCTGCGTCTGGTCGCGGCGCCGCTGGTGTGGCTCTCAACCGACACCGCGATGTATATCGGCATCGTCTATTCCTATCTGCCGTTCATGATCCTCCCGATCTATGCGACGCTTGCCAAAATGGATCGCGCGCTCCTGGAGGCGGCCGGCGATCTCGGCGCCTCGCGGCTGCAATCGTTCTGGCTGGTGACGTTCCCGCTGTCGTTGCCCGGCGTCGGCGCGGGCGTTTTGCTGTGCTTCATTCCGATCGTCGGCGAATTCGTCACGCCCGATTTGCTGGCGGGCTCGAATTCGCTGATGATCGGCCAGACACTGTGGCTGGAATTTTTCACCAACAAGGATTGGCCGGTCGCCTCCGCCGTGGCAGTCGTCCTCCTGTTGTTGTTGCTTGCGCCCTTGCTGATCTACGACCGCCTGCAGCGGACGCAATTGGAGCGCACCTGGTGATGTTGGCTGTCCGACACGCTTTCTCGCTCCCCTGCCCGTTGTGGGGAGGGGTTGCGGGTGGGGGTGGTGTTAACAAGGGCCTTCGCGTCACCCCCCTCCCTGACCAATGGGGCAGGGAAAAGAAAGTGGGGCGCCGATGAATCCGTCGCACAGACTTTCCACCTTCAACATCACCACGCTCGCGCTGGGACTGGCGTTTCTGTATCTGCCGATCGTGATTCTCGTGATCTATTCGTTCAACGCCTCGCGGCTGGTCACGGTGTGGGGCGGCTGGTCGTTGCGCTGGTATTTTGAATTCTTCAACGATCAGGCGATGCTCGATGCCGCCTGGATGAGCTTGCGCGTCGCGGTGACCTCCGCGAGCCTTGCGACGCTGCTCGGCACGCTGGCCGCACTCGCGCTGTCGCGCGGCGCCGATTTCACCGGACGCACGCTGTTCTCCGGCATGCTCTACGCGCCGCTGGTAATGCCCGAAGTCATCACCGGGCTTTCGTTGCTGTTGTTGTTCGTGGCGCTCGGCGCCGGGCGCGGCTTCTGGACCGTGACCATCGCCCACACCACGCTCACCATGTGCTTCGTCGCCGTGGTGGTGCAGTCGCGCCTTACCTCGCTCGATCCGACCCTGGAAGAGGCCGCGATGGACCTCGGCTGCAATCCGGCGCGCGCCTTTGCCGCGGTGACGCTGCCGTTGATTCTGCCCTCGATCGCCGCAGGCTGGATGCTCGCCTTCACGCTGTCGCTCGACGATCTTGTGATCGCAAGCTTCACCACAGGACCGGGTTCGGCGACGCTGCCGATCCGTATCTATTCGGAGGTGCGGCTTGGCGTGAAACCTGAAATCAACGCGATCTGTACGCTGGTGATCGCGCTGATCGCGGCGGTGATCATTGTTGCCTCGCTGGCTGCGAAGCTTTCCGATGCGAGGGGGGAGAGCGGCGCGCCGCTGTGATTCTGTCATTGCGAGGAGCCAACGGGTCCGCGCAAAGCGCGGCCCGATGACAGGCTCCCGCGACGAAGCATACCTGTCACCTCCTGCACCGTCATTCCGGGGCGCGAGTGAAACGAGCGAGCCCGGAATCCATAACCGCCATCGGGAGTATGGATTCCGGGCCTGCGCCTGGCGGCGCATCCCGGAATGACAAATTCAAACTGATCACGACTTCACCGCGCCCGCGGTGAGCCCGCCCACCATGTAGCGGCGGAAGGCGTAGTAGATCGCGGCCGGCGGCAGCGCGTAGATGAAGCCGGTGGTCATCAGCAATTCCCAGGGCGAGTCGTCGGCGGCCAGAAAATTGCCGAGCGCCACGGGCAGCGTGATGTCGCGGTCGTTCGAGAGCAGCAAAAACGCATAGAGATATTCGTTCCAGGCGAGCAGCACCGCATAGGTACCGATCGCGACCAGCGACGGCATCATCAGGGGAACGTAGACCAGGCGGAAGATCTGCAAGGAGGTCGCGCCGTCCATCACGGCGGCTTCATCGAGCTCCACCGGCAGCTTGTCGGAGGCCTGTTTCAGCACCCAGATGGCGTAAGGCGAGGCAATCGTCACCATCGCGAGAATCAGCGCCCAGCTGGTGTTGAGCAGGCCGTAATTGCCCATGGTGCGGTACATCGGCACGGCCAGGAAGGCCGCCGGAATGAAGTAGGTGAACAGCGCCAGGTTGAGCACCATGCGTCCGCCCGGCACGCGCAGGCGCGAGATCGCAAAGGCGGCCGCGGTCGCAATGAAAAGCGTCAGCGCGCCGACGGAAGCCGCGATCACGGTCGAATTGCCAAGCTGCACCCAGAAATCCCGCAGGAAATAGTGCTGCTGGTAAAATACGATCTCGAAATTGTGCAGGGTCGGATGAGTGGGCCACAATTTGCCGGAGAAAGCATCTTCCTTCGGCGAGATCGCGAACACGAACATGTGGTAGATCGGAACCAGCGTCCAGATCAGGACGGGAATGCCGATCAGGAGCAGCCGCGCCTCGTGGCCGGCTTCGCGCCAGGTCGGAAGCCTTAGAGCCGGGAGCTTCATCGCGACAACCGTTTCATCATGAAATAGACCAGCGGCAGCACCAGCGGCATCGCGCAGACGATCGAGGCCATGGCGAGGTTGAGCTGGTCGAGCCGCAGGTAGCGGATACCGAGCGTCGAGAGCACGTGGGTAAGATCGGCCGGTCCGCCACCCGTCAACAGGTAGACACTGTTGAAGTCGCCGAGCGTCCAGATCATCGAGAGCAGCGTGCAGGTCAGGTACAGCGGCAGCATCGACGGCCAGGTGATATAGCGGAATTTCTGCCACCAGCTCGCGCCGTCAACCTCGGCGGCCTCGAACAGGTCCTGCGAGATCGCGAGCCGTCCCGTCATCAGGATCAACGTCCAGAACGGCAGCGATTTCCAGATGTGCACGCCGATCGCCATCGAAAGCGCCACGGTCGGATCGTTCAGCCAGTTCGGGCCGTCGTCGCCGGTGAATTTGAAAATCAGCTGGTTGACCATGCCCCATTCGGGATTGAGCATGAAACGCACCGACAGGATGGTCGGGATCGACGGTACCGCCCAGGGCAGGATGAAAATCACGGAAAGCCATTTGATCCAGCTTCGCGACTGCACGAAGAAACCGGACAGGAACAGCGCGATCAGCATTTTCAGGTTGATGCCGACGACGAGGAAGATCAGCGTGTTGACGGCGGCGCGCGCGAAGATCGGATCGTGAAAGAGCGCGACATAGTTCGATGGCTGCCGCGCCAGCCAGAAGCCGTAGCCGACCGGATAGACGACGAAGGCGAGGAACACCAGGAGGTAGGGCACGATCATCACGATGCCCCAGACCTGCGGTGTCGACAGCCGCGCCGGAAGCGGCGCGCCGGGCACGGCAGAATCGGGTGCTGCAAGGGTGATCGCCATGTTTGGTTACTCAGATCTCTTGCTTCTCGCACCTCGCCCCGCTTGCGGCATTGCTATCGCCTATCGCTGGCGCTGTCTTCTCCCTCCCCCCCTGTGGGGAGGGTCGGCGAGCGGAAGCGAGCCGGGGTGGGGGTCCTCTAAAGTTCTTCCTCAATCTTTGTAACTTTCTTGATGACGCTAACGCCCCCACCCGACCGTCGCTTCGCGACGGCCACCCTCCCCACGCGTTCCGCGGGGGAGGGATAGGAGGCTACCCCGCCACCTCCTTGATGCGGGCGATCAGCTCGTCGACCGCCTTGTCGACCGGCACCTTCTCGCTGACCACGCGGTTCATCGCCTTTGCCCAGACGTTCTCGTTGTTGAGGATCGTGAACTTCCAGTTCTTCGTGAAATCGAATGGTTGCGTGCCGCCCGTGAACTGGTTGTAGACCGCCTTGCGATGGCGATCCGCCTGCCAGAACGGGCTGCTCTGGCCGGCGACCGTCACCGGGAACCAGCGCCCCAACGCGCCCTCGACATAGGGCTGGAGATTTTCTTCCTGCAGCAGGAATTTGACGAATTCCTTGCCCTGCGCCTTGTTCTTCGCGACCGCAAAGATCAGGCCGGTCTTGACGTCGGAGCGGTACTTGATCGGCGTGCCGTCCGGCTTGTTCGGGAACGAGGCGGTGACGATGGTCTCCTCGTACGCTTTCTTGCCGGCAGCGCGCTGTTCGGGGGTCAGCGCCGGGTTGTTGGCATCGTCAAGCCACTTCGCCGCGATCGAGATCGTGAAGTTGTGCGTCATCACGATCGTCCTGTTGTGGAAGGCGACGTTGTTGTCGGGATCCTTCCAGGTGGTGGAGGAGGGCGGCGTGCAGCCCCTGATGTAGGTGTCGGTGTAATCCTTCAGTGCGTGGATCAGGCCGTCGCGAACCTTGGGATCGTCGACCAGCAGCTTGCCGTCGTCATCGACCAGCTTGACGTTGTAGGCATCCATGAAGGTGTAGAACGACTGGAACGAATCGGTCGATTCCACACCCATCGGCTGGCCGACGCCGTAGATGCGCGTGCCCGTCGCTTTTCGAATGGCTGGCTGCACCTTGTCGCACCAGAACGACCAGTAGTCCGCCCATTTGGCCGGGATGTCGCTCACCTTGAAGCCCGCCTGCTCCAGCATGTCCTGCCAGATCTGCACATGCATGCTCTGCTGCTTCAGCGGGAAGCCGTAATAGGCCTTCTTCTTCGTCTGGTCGTTATAGAGATTGGCGGTCTCCAGCGTGTTCGGCGCGAATGCCGATTTCATCGGCAGCAGGATGTCGGAAAGGTCTTCGAGCTTGCCTTCGAACGCCCATTTGCCCTGTGCCTGCACGTCGTAGCTGTCGGAATAGGCGACATCCGGCACGTTGCCGGAATCAAGCGCCGCGACCGTCTTCGGGATCATGTCCTGGATCGCATATTGCGACAGCTCGACCTTGATGCCGGTCTTGGCCTCGAATTTCTTGATCGCCTCGAGCAGCGCGTCGTCCTCGGATTTGTAAAAGCCCTTGCCGAACCAGACGGTGATTTTTTGCTGGGCGAGCGCCGGCATCGTGGCGCACAGCATCGCCGCGAGCGCGACGGCAAGCCCGATCATTCCACGTGATTTCACGTCATTCCTCCCTGTTCCCGCCGATCTTTTTTTAACCGGTTGGATGAAACACTAGCGCAGGGTTTCGAGGCGAGCCAGCGGCATCTTTTCGCACGCAGGTAGCGAAATAATTTCGTCTTCCGGCTTCAGTTGGGAGTGTTGCTATCTCCACAACGGCGGTGCGCTCCCTCCCCCCTTGTGGGGGAGGGTTGGGGAGAGGGGCCCACACGGGTGGTGGTGCCTTCACGATGAACGTTCCACACGAGCAGTGCCGATGCGGCCACCCCCCTCCCTGGCCCTCCCCCACAAAGGGGGGAGGGAACAAGACGTGGATGCGCCGAATCCATTTTCAAACAGCCAAGATTTAGCGACACGGCTTTGCGATCTCGTCGCATGCGCGCGAGTTTTGTCATCAACAGTTCCGCCCCGGAGGGCGTGGGGAATGCCGGGTGTCCAATGCACCCGCAGCCTCGCGTGCGAAAAACAAAAGCACACGAGTAAGTCACCACAGGTCCACCGGATCGACCCGGCATTCCCGCACGCGATTGGTTTTAACGGTTTCCTTCGCGCTCTCCCTGGTGAGCCGGGCTTTGTTGCCACCATCGCCCGCGAGATCATCACCTCGACAGGCTTGACATCAGCGTCGGGATGTCAGGACCACACGACTTCGCCGTCCGCGACAGCGCGCTTCGTCCTTGCGTGCCATCGGCGTCCACCGCATCCCGCCTCACGTCCGTGACGATCGCGAAACGCCCCTCGTATGGGACGGGATGGGCGAATCATGGATGTGATTTGGGGGAAGCGCGAAGGGAAATATTTTTATGGACAGGACTGGACAGGTAGAAACAGGTTGATCGGGTTGGAAAAATTCGTGTTTTGGCGCGCGTTGATTTAGTTGAATTCGTCGAGCTCCCTTCCTAACCCCCACAGTACGTCTTACGAGTTAACTGTAGTAATGCGAGCAGTATTACCAAAGGCAACGCGAGCAGCGTCCAACCGTGCTTTGCCATCAAGTTAAGGCCGGTTTCAGAGCTGATAATTTGCCACCTGCCGACCCTCACTACGAAGCGGTTCAAGAGGTACAGGCATCCCAAGATGGGAACAAGCAGCGCTCCAAGCCACCACACCAGCACGGTGGTAACTAAAAACGGCAAAAACAATATGAATGCAAATCGGACGCTAGGTGAAAGGTTCCGTCCCCAAATGTCCCGCTGCATAACGTCGGTGTCTAGGCAAACGGCCTTGCCCACATGCTCAAAGACTTGGCGTGCAAAGCCACGCCAGACATCCATGGGCACGTTCCGAATGCGTACAAACGCTTCGTCGGTTAGACGACGACCGCATTCCAATCTGTTGGTTACCCCCGCATCAACACAGAATTTGTCAGTAGACAAGGGGTAATGCCCGCCTGAGCCAAGCAGCTGGTCCAAAACAGGTCGCGGCGTTCCCGGTGTAACCGCAATGTCTGATGGTTTGATCTGACCGACACCCAACCTAAACTGGTATTGAATATATGGCTTATCATCGACCTGATTCCGAAATATCCCTACACTATAGATGAGCGTGTCGTGGAAGCCGTCCGCCCACTCAATATTCTGCACGTCAGACCGTTGAAACGGTTGGATGTCGATGATGCGGCTCAACAAGAGCGGCGCACCAACGGAAATCATCAGAAACACTCCATCGGCCACAAGTATAAGGGCGAGCAAGCGAAATAGGCGGAAAAGAATCTGCGAAATGGTGATTGGATTATCCTGCGAGAACCAGGCGACAAATCGATACAGGCCCACGAAAACGACGGCGCTGCACGCAGACAAAACTCCATACGCAAATATGAATAGTGCTGCCGTGACATTAACGAAATAACTAGCATGAAAAAAATGATCTGGTGTTAGCAGGCGATCAAATGCGCTTCCTGCAGCGCTCCGAAACCTATCGTATTCGTCAGGCCGTAACTCAATCGCAAGTCCGTTCTTCAGGAAGGCGAAAAGTTGGTCGGTGCCCACATATACAAATTGCAGCGTCACGAGGCACGCGATTGCTGCAAGGAATAGAAACGCCGATGACCTCATAAGAATTGTGGAGTGTCTCGAACCAAAAACCCTTTCAATAGCCGTGCGTAGAGCTTTGATTATCGTTTTGCGTGGTAGTCCGAGTTGAAAAAACGTCGCTCGATTTCGGGTAAGTCCATTTCCCTTGAGCGAAAAAGGACAGCGAAAATTCCTGCTGCCTTGGCCACCCAATATTGGATCAAAATGAATAGCAAGTTTCCCACTTCTAGTCCTTTTTGTTTCCCCAAACCCGGCGGCAGCCGATGCAATTCATCCGGTCGCCATCCTCGCTTGCGGGAAGTCGGGTCGCACGTCCGCGCCGCTCTGACCGTAAGTGAGTAGACGAAACGCTGTTCGAGATCGGCCAGCCAGGCCTCGTCAGCTCATCCTGATCCAGCAAGTAGCCCGCATGAGCGCTGCGATATGCGGGCTTGGAGAAAATCGCGGATATCGCTTAACCGGGCTAGCCTTGCTGTCCAGTTAGTTCTCTCACTCTTCTGGAATGAATCTCGATTTGGCGTTCTTATCGGCCGTGCGTCGACGCTCAGTTGATGACGCGGAAACTACGGCTCTTGTCACGTTCATCCTGAGCGTCGACTTCAGCCCTTCGGCGATCCGCCGCTTGCCGGATTGCCTGTTCGAGTTGCGACTTCATCTGCCGCGCTTCTGACTGCAGCGTCCGCAGATTTCCGCTTACAATCGATTTAAACGTCTCGATGGCAGCGTCAGCGCCATCATCGTCACGAACTGAGATCACCAATTGGTTCTGACCGATACGCACACGGCGATCCGGAATGCTACAATTAGACGAAGCAATCCGGAAACTGTCAGCGTCGCCAACGAATGGGACACTGACATCTAGCCACGGCTCTTTGACGTGATGATGGCCACCAAAGCCATCAGACACGTCTCGTTCCTCGATACGCCTCTTCGCCACAACCTCACCTTGGAAGTGTGCGACATCAAGTTCGTGCTTCGCGGCTATCTCTTGCAATAGTCCCTCGAGCGTCGGGCCGCGGAGAATCGAGCGCTCTAGATTTTCGACTTCTCGCACCGCGAGCGTTTTTCTTTGCTCAAATATAGCGAACAGCGAATACTGAAATAGTTTTTCCATTGCGATTCCCCAAAACGATGACCCTTCTAAACGATTGGAGTTGGGGTCGTCTGAAGCGGGCGCAACCCCTGGTTTCCTAAAATGATTAGTGTCAACCGCACCGAAATTTTTGCGTGTGTCGATTGACTCCTAGAAGGATACCCCAGTAACTCGAAGCGATTCGGCAGAGCGGGCAATCGCTTTAGAGGTTCCGTTTACGCTGGTTTGTGACGCAAGCGGACGTCGACTGTCTCGGCTCATCTGCGATAAGCCGCTTAAAACGCAAACCAGGCTTTGGCAACAAACGTTGCACCGCACCAGTTCGAGACCAAGCCAGCCGGGTTGGTAATGGGATCGACACGGCCGCCCGGTCGCGCGTTTGGATCCCCGGTAAAGACAAAACAGTTTTCTTTCGACAGATTGGTGTCGTAGTAGCGCAGATCGAGGTTGAGGACCTTGTAGGTGAAGGTCACGCCCGCCTGCCAATTGAGATAGGCGGGTAACGGGAAGCCGCCGAGATTTGGAGCCTGATGGCCGAACCAGGAATAGCCGGCAGCAGTCGTGAACGACACGCCGAGGTTCTTCGGCAGCAAACGACTTGGCAACTCGAAGCCCAACCCGGCCGCCAAATACTGACTCCAGGCGCCGGTGTTCGAAACATCTGGAGAAAAGGCGTAGCCGCTGGCGATGCGGATCGACTCGCCGATGCTCCTGTCGCCGCGGACTACCGCTTCCCAATAGTTGATGCCGTGCGTCTCGCCGGGAAGCCTCTCTCCGGGATAGGCGAAATAAGTGACGCCGAGATCGAAATCGATGTTCGCGATCTTCGGGCGGACGCCGCCAGTAGCGGTCAACTCAGCGGCTGGCTCAGTCGGCAAGGCAACGGTGGCCACTGTGGTACCGGCGTATACCGGGCCAAATCTTGCTTCAAGGGCACCGCCGGCTGCGGGCTGGTGATCGGAAAGCGTCGTCCCGCGATAGATGTAGTCTGATGCCACCCCGGTCCGGGCGCTAAATTCGAACTCATTCCCAGACGTTGCGTGGTTCGTATCGGCCGCAGACCAGCCGCGATTGCCAAGGCCGATCGCGCCGCCCGGGCTGATTTCGAGGGTTTGGGCGCGCGCCAAACCGCCGGGCGCAAACCACAAGCTTGCGAGCATAATTATCGAGGCGCTGCATACGTGCCAAACCGTTGCACGACCTCTCTCTCGCACTGTTATTCATCCCCCAAGAGCAACTGCGACGCTGACCAGCGCACCACCAATAGCGACCATCGAAAGACCCGCCGCCCAGGGCCGAAGCCCGCTGTGATATCCGAAGGCGTAACCACAGCAGAAAAGCATCACGATGGCGACCGCGTAGGAGATGCGCAACGCTAATTTGGCGTCGCTCAGGAATATGAACGGGATTACAACCGGGAAAGTCGAAAGGAAGCTTAGCAAGCAAAGACCCAATGCTCCGATCCAGTCTCGTTTCGTCAGCCTCGGACGCTGGTACGGCTCAGGCAATTGCTGCAATTTTTGCCGCATCAGTTCCAGTTGCTCCATGGGCAAGATCGACGCCAATTCCGGCGGCAATGCGTCGGCGATGACGCGTCTCGCTGTTTCCGGATCCCGCGCCTGCCGTATCGCGCGAAGCGTCAGGATATTGCCTCCCCGCTCATTGATGCGAGCCAACAAATAAAGACCGCCGTCAACGATGCCCCAAGCCAGGTTGCAGCCGAGCGCACCGATCAGCATCGTTTGAATCTTGATGTTGCCCGCTGTCGCGACACCGAGGCTGCAGATGAAGGTGAGGACCATGACAAGGCCGAACAAGGTCTCCGAGATCCGCTCCATCGGATCCAGCACACGTACCAAAGGAATACCTGAAACAGCTGACATCAAATCAAAACGCCCGTTAGCCCCAATCTCAGCGGCCGATTTTTCCGACTACTTTATTCAATGGAGTTACAGCCTTATGCGCCGTCGGCGCGGGGAGCACGGTGTGCAGTGTCGAAACACGATTGGAAACCTGGCGCCGCTCCGCGAATTCCGATGATGCGTAGGTAGTCGCGGCAAGTCAAAGCCAATGATTGTCGCATGAACGGCGATCAACACGTTGATCGAGGGCGCCCGGTTCTATTCGGGCGCCCTTCTTCTACACCGCTTCCTGTGTGGTCCGTCACCAACGCACGGGCGGAATTCCCTCAGTTCGGGATCCTCACCTGCCCGCCAGCGAAGGTGATCTGCACATTCGGCGCCGGGGCGTCGGCGATCGGCGGCACGTTGGCAAGCGTGATCGGCGGCGCGCCCGCTCCCCGGGGCGTCGTATGCACGACCTGGCTCGGCGGCAGCGCGCGACCGTTCCTTAAGTGGTCGAACATCAAATCCATCGCCTGGATGAAATAACGATGCAGCGGAACGAGCAGCGCATTGTAGCCGTGGAATTGATTGAAGCTGTCGAGGTGCTGGGCGTTGGTCACCTCGTAATAATGCAGCGGACTTTGCGAGCCCTCGACGATGTTGTTCAGCCCGAAATAGGCACGCGCGGCGAAATTCAGCGGCAAAATCGCGTCGTTCCGCCCGGCGACAAAGATCGAGGGAATTTGATGCAAATTGCCCGAGGCGGTGATTTCCTCGACGCTTTCCTCGATCTGCTCGGCCTCCTTCGCCGCCGCTTTATTCAGCGCAGCGCCGGTAGCCGCGTCACGCCCGAGCGCGAGCGAGCGCAGGCAGAGCGCACCCGCCAGGTTTTGATCGGCCGTCGAGGCGCGATCTTCCTTAGGTCCCCCCGGCACGGCATTGTTGATCAGATTGACGCCGCTGGTCGGCGGAATGCCGTTGCTCGAGCCGAAGATCTGGGCCTCGCCTGCTGCGGCAAGGGCAATTGGCGCGCCGGACGCATTGGTTGCGCCAAAACTGAAGTTGCAGAGATTATCGAGCACGCTGGAGCGGCTGTAGGCATTGGCATACGTCACCGAGATCGCCTGGTGCACGAAAGCGAACCAGTAACCCGGCGCCACGACATTCTGCTCCGGCTGGATGCCGAAATCATTGAGGATCTTCTGCGCCTCATTGGCCTGATCGGTTGCTGTGGTCGAGGTGAGCAGGCCCGCGGCATGGAGGCTCGCGCACCGCGCCAGGCTTGGTGCAAGGTTGAGCGGTGCTGCCGCGTTGGCGGGCGCGGCACTGGCGCAACCCTGAAAGACGTCGATGAGGGTGGTGTAATCGATCAGCGGCCGGCTGTGCGCGGCAAACGTCTGGCCGCTGGGCTGTACAATCGTGAATTTCGACGTGAATTTCGGATTGACGTTCGGCTCCCCAACCGCAAGGCCGTCGATCAAATGCTCGTCGTCCTGCTCTACGGCGCGCGCAGACGCACCGCCGCCGTTCGACACGCTGGAGGCGATCACGATGGTGTTGCGCTTGTCGAACGCGACGCCCTGGCCTCTGAATTTCTCGTTGAGCACCTCGAAGGCAAACTTGATCGAGCGCAGCACATTCTGGCCCCAGTCCTTTTCGGGGTTTTGCTGCGAGTGGGCGTGCTTGAAGGCGAAGCGATTGGGCGTTGCGGTGTTGAAGGCCGCCCGCTCGCCATCCGAGATCGCCGCCGTGAAGTTCGAGTCGTCGCCAGCCTGCGCTGCGTCAGCGCGCTCGCCGCGGATCAGGTCGACGGTATTGTTCTGCAGATCATCCGCCCCGGTGCCGGTGCCCTTGTCGGTGTAGGCGACCACGCAGCCATGCTTGAGGCCCCATTCGCCCGCGGTCGCGATCGCGCCGTAGACACCGCGCGAACCGGACGAAGGCGCGGTAATGATGCAGCTCGAGAAGCTGTCGGGCACCTGCACCATCATGGTCACGCGGGTGCGCCCGCCCCCGCCTTTGTGGAACGCGATGTATTCATCGCCCGCAATCAGGCCCTCGCTCGTCGTCACCGTGCCGTTGGCCGTGACGTTCGGCCCGTAAAGCGTGCCAAACCCGCCGCCCGGCGTCGGATCGACGAGAGCGCGGTAATTGTTGTAGATCGCGAGCCGGCGCAGTTCCTCGGCCGTTGGGTGAAGCGGATCGGCAAAGGAAGGCGGTGTCGCAGAGCCCAGCCCGGACTTGCCAAGCCCAGCCGTCAGGAGGTCATTGGTGACGCCATCATAATGGGTGTGAATAACACCCTCGTCGCCAGCCAGAGCGGGCGTGTTCGTGGTGGCGGCGACAAGCGCCAGAACCGAGACGGAGGCGAAATAGGTAGCGGCAAGCCTGACATTCCTGAGCATGTTCTACTCCCATGTGGTGCTGGCTCTTGCGTCCAGCTTCCATCAGCTTACTACGCACAAATTTTTGACACGAGTGCTTGACGGCGAGCTCAACCCCTGATCGGCAACAAATGCCGCCACTAGAGCTCCGATTCCGAAGTTCGCAAGCAATCGCGGCGCCCTCTGATGCGAACTTCGGAATCAAAGGAGCTCTAGCAAGCTATTGTTTGCTAGTGCGGTTTTTGAATTTGAAGTTCCTGTGATGAGATTGCAGCAACACGGATAGGAACTTCAAATTCACCGCACTAGAGCTCCGATTCCGGAGTTCGCAAGCAATCGCGGCGCCCTCTGATGCGAACTTCGGAATCAAAGGAGCTCTGGCCTACTTGTTGATTTGAGTAGCGGCTTTGAATTTGAAGTTCCCATCACGAACTTGCCGCAATACCGATAGGAACTTCAAATTCGCCGCACTGGAGTGCTCATCGGTGCACAGTCGGCCCAGTGCTTACGAAACACGCAAATTATTTGTTGCTCAATTCGGCTTCGCGTCCACCGCGGCCGGCGGAATCGGCACTGGCGCATCCGGCGCCTTTTGTCCGCCGCCGGTAAAGCGCTCGAGCACCGAGCGCACGGCGTCGCGGGTCTTGCGGTCCTTGACCGCATCCAACAGCGGGGCGCTTGCCGGCGAACGCCGGATCAGGCTCTCCGGATCGGGAAAGATCAAGGGATCGTCCCACGGCCCCTGCACCACGAACGGCAGGTCGAAACCGGGCGCGGCATTCGCGTTCGAAGTGAGACTCGCAACGCCCTTCATGTCGAACTCGCGCGCCGGCACCGAAGCGGTGCCGGTCAGCACCACCCGCGCCGTGGGTCCTTCGATGCGGACGTCCTCGGTAGTGGCGATGCCGTCGGCAAATTTCACCGCGACGGTGAGATTGTCGTACGGCGAGGTGCCCGAGCGGAAGTTGCCGCCGCCGGACAGCGGACGCCGCTCGAGGCGCTTGAGCAACTGCTCGATGTTGAAGCCGGAAATCGCACCGTCGTGACCGGTGAGCGAGGCCGTGCCGTCGAGCGATTGCGCGAGCGCAAACGGGCTCGAGCCGGACGCCGCCAGCGAAACGTTGAGATTGCCGCGTCCCGAAAGCTTGTTGATGCCGAACAGTTCGCTGAAGAAAGATTGCAGATCGACGTCGGTGAACTCGAACTGGGCCTTCACGTCGGCCACCGTGTCGAGCCGCGCCAGTCCGAACGAGCCCTTGGCGATGCCGCCATAGACCTGCGCCTCGCCGATGCTCAAGGCCAGCGCGCCATTGCGCAAATTGGCGCCGATCGCGGTTCGTCCGAGTTTTGAGGGGCCAACGGTCACCCGTGCCGCCGACAGGCGCATGTCGAGGTCGGTTGTCGAGAGCGAATTGAGGTCAAACAGCTGCCTGTTCCAGTCGTGACCGCCCGCGAGCAGGCGGAAGGTCGAGACGTAAGGCGTGAAGTCGAGCGTGTCGGCGGCTAGCGTTGCCTGCACCGACTGGCGGCCGCTGTTGGAATAGGTCATCACGCCTTCGGCGAAGTTGCCGTCGAGTTCGACATTGACGTTGGTGAGCGCGATCGATGCTCCCACCGCGTTGGCGCGCGCCTTCAGCGCGAAGCGGCCGAATCCGCCGCGGCCCGGCGGCGCCTGCCCGGTCCAGCGCAGCGCGTTGCGCAACGACGTCGAATCGACCGTCAGCGTGCCTTCCATCATCATGCTGGTTCGATTGGCCACGGTGCCGTCGAAGGCGAGTTTCATCGGCGCGCTGGCGAGTCGCGCCTTCAGCCCCGAACGGTCGCCCGAAAGCGCGGCGATGAAGTCGGAAATCGAGATACTGCCGTCGACGCGCTCGCCGCGCCAGTCGAATTGCCCGGTGGCCGCGAACGAGCGTGAGATCGAGGGCCAGGCCAGCGAAAGATCGATATCGTCGAGCTTCTCGGTCAGCTGGCGGCCGAGGTCCTCGTAGGCGAGCGTGCCGTCCTGGATCCTGATTTCCGAAAACGACACTTGATTGTCGGCGCCGGGCTTCATGGTGCGCGCAATCGTGCCGATGAACGGCGTCCAGTTGCTCTCGCCATCGGCGGTGCGGACCACGTTGATGTGCGGGCGCAGCAGCATCAGATCGGCGATCTCGAAGCGCTGGAGCAGGAGCGGCAGCAGGCGCAAATTCGCCGTCAGCACGTCGACGGCAAGCGCCGGCTCCTCGGTGCCGCCGCCCTTCAGGCCGACGTCGTGAAAGGAGATATAGCTGCCCGGAAAGATCGAAATGTCGGCGCTGCCTTTCACCACGAGGTCGAGGCCGGTCACGGCGCGGATTTGCGCCTCAACCGCCGCGCGAAGGGCGTCCCGATTGAGCAGCCAGGTCGTCGCGAACAGGCCGATCAGTACCACGCCGAGAAACGCCGCGATCGGCATCCCGAGGCGCCTTATTCCCTGGGCCATCGTCAATGACATATCCTGGTCTGGTTGAACCTGTTCAGCCTGCGAGATCGAACGTCCAAGCCGCCCGAAAACAAAGGCAGGGTAAAGGCAGGGTATGAAACCCCGGCCAAGTTCCGCAACCTGAAGTGTTTTCTTGACGCTTTCAAGGCCGCCGGGGAACCGCCCTGCTCCCTCAACCCGCTTGCGGGGAGAGGGCCGGGGTGAGGGGGAGTCTCCGCGATACCGAATGCGTGAAGAGTCCCCCCTCACCCGGATCGCCCGTGCCGGCGATCCGACCTCTCCCCGCGCGCGGGGAGAGGTGACCGAAAGCCCAAATCTCCCGTCATTGACGCATTGCGAACATTTCGCCTAATACTCCGCCGAAAGTTTGGGTCAGCACTCCCTCCATCAGGTCAGATTTCATGAACAAGGTATATCCCGACGCCAAATCGGCACTCGACGGCCTTCTCAAGGACGGCATGATGATCATGTCCGGCGGCTTCGGCCTTTGCGGTATTGCCGAGACCCTGTCGGACGCGATCCGCGATTCCGGCGTGAAGAATCTGACCGTGGTCTCCAACAACGCCGGCGTCGACGGCATCGGGCTGAGCCGGCTGCTCGAGACGCGGCAGATCAAGAAGATGATCTCCTCCTATGTCGGGGAGAACAAGTTGTTCGCCCAGCAATACCTCGCGGGCGAACTGGAACTCGAATTCAACCCGCAGGGAACGCTGGCTGAGCGCATTCGCGCCGGTGGCGCCGGCATTCCGGCCTTCTTCACCAAGACCGGGGTCGGCACCCTGATTGCCGAAGGCAAGGAAGTGCGGGAATTCGACGGCGAGAAATACCTGATGGAACGCGGCCTGTTTGCCGATCTCGCCATCGTTCACGCCTGGTTGGGCGACACCGAAGGGAACCTCGTTTATCGCAAGACCGCGCGGAACTTCAATCCGATGATGGCGACCGCCGCCAAGATCACGGTCGCCGAGGTCGAAAACCTGGTGCCGGTGGGCCAGATCAATCCGGATCACATCCACACGCCGGGTATCTTCGTGTCGCGCATCGTCCAGGTCGGCACCGCCAAGAAACGCATCGAATTCCGCAACACAAGGCCGCGTCCTGCGGCGAACGCAACAGGAGCAGAAGTCTGATGGCCTGGACCCGCGAACAGATGGCCGCGCGTGCCGCGAAGGAGTTGCGCGACGGCTACTATGTCAATCTCGGCATCGGTATTCCGACGCTGGTCTCCAACTATATTCCCGAAGGCGTGCACGTTCAGCTGCAGAGCGAGAACGGCATGCTCGGGATGGGGCCGTTCCCCTACGAGGGCGAGGAAGATCCCGATCTCATCAACGCCGGCAAGCAGACGGTGAGCGAATTGCCGTCGACCAGCTATTTCTCCTCGGCCGATTCGTTCGGCATGATCCGCGGCGGCCACATGGACCTTTCGATCCTCGGCGCGATGCAGGTGGCGCAGAACGGCGATCTCGCCAACTGGATGATCCCCGGCAAGATGGTCAAGGGCATGGGCGGCGCGATGGATCTGGTCGCTGGCGTCAAGCGCGTCGTGGTGGTGATGGAGCATTCCGCCAAGGACGGTGCAAAACTCCTGAAGAAGTGCACCCTGCCGCTGACTGGCGAGCGGGTGGTGGACATGGTGGTCACCGATCTTGCGGTCTTCACCATCGACAAGCACGGCAACGACGGCATGGCGCTGATCGAGCTTGCCGAGGGCGTCACGCTCGACGAGGTCAAGTCCAGGACCGAGGCCGAATTCCGCGTCGCGCTGAAGAACGCGTAGGGTGTCGACGAAGTCATTCCGGGATGGTCCGAAGGACCAGACCCGGAATCTCGAGATTCCGGGTTCGATGCTTCGCATCGCCCCGGAATGACGACCCTAGATGACCTGGCTCACGCCTTCGCGGCGACATCCTCGAGGCCGCGATTGCGGGGTTCGACGCCCCAGGTCCACACCACCGCGATTTGCACGAGCACGAGTCCGATCATCAGCCAGACCACGCCGGGCAAATTGTAGTTTGCCATCAGCGCGCCGATGATGAAGGGCGAGACCACGGTCGCGCCGCGTCCGAAGGTGTTGCAAATGCCGTTGGCCCGCAACCTCATCTCGGTCGGGAACAGTTCCGGTGTGTAGACCCCGAACAAAATCGCGGTCTGCACATAGATGGCGACGATCAGGATGAATCCGACCGTGAGCACGATCGCAGGATCGGAAGCCGCGTTGGCACGGGCATAGGCGTAGCCGGACAGGATGGTGACGATCGAGGCGCCGATGATGCTCATGCGCCGTCCGATCGCATCGGACAAGTAGGCGCCGAGCGCGCAGCCGACGAGCGAAGCGGCCGAGAGCACGAGCGTATAGGCGAGCGAATTGGTAATGGTGAGGCCCTGACGCAGGAAGAACTGCGGCAAAAAGATCACGAAGCCGAAGATCAGGGTGTTGATCGTGATCAACACCCAGCAGCCGACGACCAGGCGCTGCAACAGCGGCGGCCTGAGCAAGTCGGCCGCCGCAACCTGCGGCACGGGCGCGGGAACCACGACCGGCGGCAGCGCCCTGCCGCCTGCGGCTTCGGTTTCGATTGCCTGCATCAACGATTCGGCCTCATTCGTGCGGCCTTGAGATTCAAGCCAGCGCGGCGATTCCGGCAAGTTCTTGCGCAGATACCAGACGACAAGCGAACCTGCGCCTGCGATGATGAACATCGGCCGCCAGCCGAAGTTCGGGATGATCAGATAGCCGAGCAGGGCGGTAGCCGGAAATCCGGAGACCACGAGGAACGCCATCATCGACAGCCAGCGCCCGCGCGTTTTCGGCGGCACGAATTCGGTGAGCGTCGAATAGCCGACCACGATTTCGGCCCCTAACCCAAGTCCCTGCACGAACCGGCAGGCGATGAGCTGGGTCATGTCCTGCGCGAAGGCGGCTGCGAATGAGGCCAGCCCAAAGATCAGAAGATTGATCTGATAGGTGAAGCGGCGGCCGAACTTGTCGCCGACAAATCCGGTGATCAGCGCGCCCAGCGTCATGCCGACAAAGGTCAGCGAGATGAACTGCAGATTCTGCGGAACGGTGGAGAACTTGCTCTGCACGGTCGAGGCCAGCACGCCGCCGGCGACATAGAGATCGTATCCATCGAAAAACATCCCGGCACCGACCAGCCAGAAAATCCGATAGTGAAACGATGAGATCGGCAAGCGGTCGAGACGCGCGCCGGCGTTTACGGTGGCAGTCATCTGAAATTTCCCCCTCTGATATCAAAATGCGGGCCGCCGTGTTTTTTTGGCTTGGCTGCTTGTCGTTTTTGTTCAGTTCAGCCGTCGCTGCGCCGCCGTGTCGCGGTACCAGTCGAAGGCTATCGGATTGGTCGCGACCATCACGCTCTTGACATTGAAATGATCGTCAAAACTCTCGGTGCCGAATTCGCGCCCGACGCCGGAATCATCGACGCCGCCCCAGGGCGAGGCCGGATCGAGCCGGTGATGGTCGTTGACCCAGACGATGCCGGCCTTCACTGCGGCTGCGACACGGTGGGCGCGCCCGACGTCGCGGGTGCGGATCGCCGCCGCCAAGCCGAACGGGGAGTCATTGGCAAGCCGCAACGCGTCCGCCTCGTCGGTGAACGGCGTGATCGAGGTGAAGGGTCCGAACACTTCTTCCTGGAAAATGCGCATGTCGGATTTGACGTCGGCAAACACGGTCGGCTGCACGAAATAGCCATTGTCGTGGCCGGGCACGTTGGCGCGAAAGCCGCCCGTCACCAGCCGCGCGCCCTCGTCGCGGCCGAAGTTGCAATAGGACAGGACGCGGTCGCGCTGGCGTGCCGAGATCACCGGACCGAGCTGGGTTTGCGAATCGAAGGGATCGCCGATCCGAATCCTTTCCGTCTTTGCCTTCAGCTTTTCGACGAACTCGTCATAGATCGAGGCCTGCACGATGTGGCGCGAGGCGCAGACGCAGGTTTGCCCTGCGCCGATGAAGGCGCCGAACGCCGCATAATTCACCGCCTGGTCGACGTCGAAATCGTCGAACACCATCACCGGGGTCTTGCCGCCGAGCTCCATGGTCTGATGCGCGAACGCTCTGGCGGCCGCACTTCCGGCGATGCGGCCGGCTTCGGTGCCGCCGGTCAAGACCAGCTTGTCGATGTCACCATGCTCGGCCAATAACCTCCCTGTGGTCTGGCCCAGGCCCAGCACCACGTTGAATACGCCCGGCGGCAGGCCAGCCTCGGTGAAGATTTTCGCCAGTCGCAACGTCGTCAGCGGCGTATATTCCGAGGGCTTGACCAAGGTCACGCATCCGCTCGCCAGAACGGCCGCCAGCGATTTGCACATGATCATCAGCGGGTGATTGAAGGGCGTGCAGTTGGCGACGATCCCGATCGGCGTGCGCAGCGTGTAGTTCAGGTAACTGCCTTCGACGGGAATGACGGCATCGCGCCGCGCCAGCGCAAGGCCTGCGAAGTAGCGGAAAAAATCCGGCAGCCTCGAAAGCTGCGCCCGCGTCTCGTTGACGGGGCGGCCATTGTTGAGGGTCTCCAGCCGATAGAGGCTTTCGAGATTGGCCTCGAACGCGTCCGCCAGCTGGTTGACGAGTTTGGCGCGGGCGCGGATGTCCATGCCGCCCCAGACCCGGCCCTCGAAGGCTAGCCGCGCGCTTTTCATCGCGCGGTCGACATCCTCCTGCGTCGAGTTCGGAATTTTTGCGATCACCTCGCCGGTTGCCGGATTGTGCACGTCCAGCATCTCGCCGCCTGCCTCGACCTCGCGCCCGTCGACGAAATTGCCGTGAATCTCGACCTCGATGCAATGGGGCTTTGCTGGAACGTTCATGCGTCCCTCCTTGTCCACGGCATTGCACCCCGGCGGCGGCAGCACGCGTCTTTACTGCGTAAAAGCACGAGAATTTTCCGGAAAAATTCGCCGGCAATGTCGCAGCCGTAAAATATCGCGTCAAGTCGCGAATGGCTTGAAAGATGCGGATTTTGATTTATCAATCGGACCGTCTCGTCGAGAGGCGCCTTTGACTGACGCGGCAGGATGATAAGTGGCATGGACCGCCTTTTCGCCAACGGCACGGTGAACGCTTTAGAACTCGGCCCGGGTTCAAGCCAGGCGCCGGCGTTGTTCCTGTTTCACTCGCTGTTGTCGGACCGAGCAAGCTTCGATGCAATCGCACCACGACTTGCGCGCTCCCATCACGTGGTCGTTCCGGAACTGCCCGGCTTCGGCCGCTCGAAGGCGGTCGGCGGCGGTCTTGCCGCGGTTGCCGACCGCATGGCGGAAGCGGTGAAGGATGCGGCCGCAGGCCGCGAGACGATTGTGCTCGGCAACGGCTATGGCGGGTTCGTGGCGCTGCAGATGGCGATCCGTCATCCTGCCATCGCCGACAAACTCGTGCTCGCCGATTGCGGGGCTGCGTTCTCGCAGAGCGGGCGCGAGGCGTTCAGCAACATGGCAGCGGCCGCGAAGGCCAAGGGGCTGTCGGCGATCACCGATGTGGCGATGCGGCGGTTGTTTGCGCCGGAGTTTCAGGCGGCCCACCCCGAGCTGATGCGCGATCGCCGGGAGGCCTTCCTGAACACCGACACAAAAGTTCTGCAGGACGCCTGCGCAGCCTTGGCCGAGCTCGACCTTCGGGCTGAGCTTTGGAGGGTCAAGGTGCCGGTGCTGGTCTTGGTCGGCGAGCATGACGAGGCGACGCCGCCGACGATGTCGGTTGAATTGGCACAAATGCTGCCGGACGCGCGGCTTGAAATCATTTCGGGCTGCGCGCACGTTCCGCAGCTACAGGCACCGGACGTGTTCCTCGACGCGATCGGGGATTTTCTTGCCGTGGGCCAATCGGTGCCTTGAGGTTTGTTGCGGTTCACGGCTTCAACAACCCGAAGCCGGACGTGCTGAAAACCCATACGGCCGTGCAGCTCCATCCATGACTCAAAGCGGACCTCCCGTTGATCTAGATCAACATGAGCGGCGCGAGACTCCGTTTTCCTTGCGACCTTGCGGCAGCCGTCTCCAAATCCCGGCTAGACCCAGCATCAAGGACGACCACAATGAGATGCAGATTTATCGGTCTGACGTTTGCCATCTCGATGCTTCCAGTCGTTGCGAATGCGCAGCTAACAATCGATATGGGCAAGATCACATGCGGCCAATACCTCGCCATGCCGCCGTCACAGTCGGATAATTTCTCTGCCTGGATGAGCGGCTGGTTCAGTTATCAGAACCGCAGGACCTTTGTGGATCTTGCTTTGCACCAACAAAACATCGCAAACGTGAAGGCATGGTGCCAGTCCCATCCGGCGGAAAGTGTCATGTATGGCTTGCAACAATCGGTAGGCACGAATTGACGGCCCGGGACGTTTGGAGGATCGCTATGAGATGCAGGGCTCTTGTCGTTGTCATGATTTTGACAGGCGCGGCCTCAGCGCCGGCTACGGCTCAGATCAAGCTGGATATGAACAAGATCACTTGCGGGGATTGGCTGGGATACTCTCCCACAGATCGGGATTTCGTAAGGTATTTTATGAGCGGCTACTACAACGCGGCCGCAAACAACAATGTTCTGGACTACAACCGCCTGGAAAAGAATTCTGCGAAAGTTGTCGCCTATTGCAAAAAACGCAAGTCCGATACGCTGCCAACCGCAATTCAAAAAAGCGCCAGCTGAGCGCGTTTTTCTTAATTATATGGGGTCAAATATGTCACGTAACGTCGCGATGTGGGTAGTAGCGCTACTCATCGCCTTCGCAACCGCGGGTTTGGCTCCGTTCGGGGCCCGGGCCCAGGCGCCGGGACAAAATTGGACTCAGTCCGGCATGCTTCGCTGCAAACTGAACCCGAGTATCGGCTTCGTCATATTTGGCCATCAGTCGATGGAGTGCCGATTTGTGCCATCCGTTCCGGGCGCCCCGCAGATATACGAGGGCGCTCTCAATACCGTCGGCATCGATGTCGGAGTGGTCAGCACGGGCGGTCTGGCGTGGGCCGTCCTGGCCCCGACGTCCGGCGTCTCCGCCGGAGCCCTGGCCGGCGAATACGTGGGTGCAAGTGGAGACATTGCCCTCGGCGCGGGCGTCGGAGCCAACGTTCTGGTTGGCGGGTCACAGCGGAGCTTTGCGTTGCAGCCCGTTTCGGTTGAAGGATCGGTTGCGCTGGATGTCACGCTTGGCTTGTCAGCCCTTCAATTGCGGTATGTCCCCTGAACCTGGGCGAATTCAGCGCTCGCGAAGCGAACAGCATCGTTGAGCAGGGGCCCTGCATTGTTAACCCCGGGCGCGGCTTTTTGGATGTGGCTCAGAAGTCCGCATGACGAACTCACGGAAATAATGATGCGGACTTCTGAGCCGCCACACCAGGCTCTCGAGTGAGGAAGCGGGCTTAGGCTCGCGCACCAGGCGGAAGCCGAGATTGGCCGGCGGCACGCCTGCCGCACAGCCGCCGGCGCGGGCGTCGCGAATGAAATCGGTCACATAGGCGCGGTGGGCGCCTTCGGCGACGCGGACACCGCAATTGGCGTTGTTCGAGACGCCGTTCCCGGCAGCGTCGAGGGCGGTTCGCACGAAACAGGTGGAAGTCCATTCCCAGACATTGCCTGATGCGTCGAGCAGGCCGTTTTCGTTGACGCCGAAACTGCCGAACGGGCGGACCGCATCGTCAACTTGACCTCGCTCGGACTCGCGCTCGTAGCGGGCGATCCAGCGCCTGGAGGGATCGCTCTCGTCGAGCGGCAATCCGTCGTCGACATATCGGCTGCCTGCCGCGAACGCCCATTCCTCGTCGCTCGGCAGCCGATAGCGCCAGCCGGTCTTGCGCGACAGCCAGGCGGCGTAGCTGTCGGCGTCGCGCCAGCTCACCCGGACGGCGGGACGATCGGCGGCGATCGCGACGCCGGCTTCGAGCGGGCGGCATGAGCCGGCATCGACACAACGTTGATAGTCGCTCGCGCTCACCTGGTGCTTCATGATCGAAATCGGCCGCTCGAACCGCAAGCTGACGAGCGGCGCCTCGGCCGTTCTGCCGGCGCGGGTGAAATCGCCGGCGAGCCGATAAGACACCGTGGAAGGTCGCAATTCCACGAACGCCTGCTCGCTATGCGAGGCTGGATCGGGTGAAAAATCCTGGGAAAGCAGGGGAGCAACGGCCAGCGGGCTGGCAAATCCGGCGACGCAGGCGAGTGCAAGTTTGAGTTTGAAGGCGACAAGCATGGCCGTCTCGCGTGGTTTGTTTTCCGGCGCCGGCCATTACCCGCTTTCCGAAGTTCGTAATCCGGCTCGGCAATCTCGTGAGCGAAACTTCGGAAAGCAAAGGGTACTGGCAAACCTAAGATTGTAGTGCCGCTTTTCGATTTGAAGTTTTTGATCGAGTTTGCCGCGGGTGACGCAGGAACTTCAAATCGGCGGCACTAACCGATGCCGGAGCAAACTTCAGTTGGTTGATGGAGGGGAAATTTCCGCCGGCGCTTTCACCTGGGTCATCAGGTCGTCATCCCACTTGCCATCGACCTTGAAGTGGGCGGTGGCGCCGAGTTCGACGGCCTCGATCAGATTGTGCGTCACGTAGGCGTAGATGCCGGGCTCAAGGAAGGTGTAGAGCGCCGCGCCTGCCGAGCCGCCGCGGATGAACCATGTTTCGAGGCCGGTTTGAGGGGCATTGGAGAATTTCCCGGCTTCCCAGACATAGTCGCCGTGGCCGCCGATCAGATGCGGACGGCTGTCGCGATTGGCCTGCGAGTGCACGATCAGCACGGTCTCGCCCACCTTGGCCGTCAATGCATTCTTGCCGGTCAGCGCGCCTGCCTTGCCGTTGAATACGACATGGGTTGGGGTCAGCTTGCGCATCAGCTCGACGGTGTCGTTGTAGGCCTCTCCGGGTGAATCGTAGGACATGTATTTGCCTTTTTCGTCCTTCGGCACATAAAGATCCTGTTCGCCGATATAGACGACCTTGTCGTAGTGCAGCGGCCTGCCGTTGCCGTCGGTCAGTCCCTGGCGCGGCAGCACCATTACCGCGCCGTTCATGCCGGAAACGACATGCCAGGGGATCATCGGTCCGCCCGGTGCGCAATGATAGACGAATACGCCCGTGCGCGTTGCCTTCCAGCGGATGGTCACCTGTTCGCCCGGGTTGACCAGCGAAAGTTCGCCGCCGCCAAGCGCGCCGGTCGCGGCATGGAAGTCGACATTGTGCGGCATCGAATTGGTCTCGGGATTGACCAGGGTGACTTCGACATAGTCACCCTCGTGCACCACCATCAAAGGTCCCGGCATCGATCCGTTGAACGTCATTGCCTGGAACGTGGTGCCCTGGTCGTCGATCACGACCTTCTTCTCCTCGATCGTCAGCCTGAACTCCATGATCCTGGGGCCCTGTTTGGTGGCCTGTTCGTGCGCGTGCACGAACGGCGGGGCGACGAGATCGACGCGCTGCCTCGGCAGCTTCGGCTCACTGGCGAAGGCGGGGGCCGCGAGCATAAGGGCTGCAGCGGCGGCGCTGAACATGATGGCTCTGCGGGTCAACATCGGATGATTCCTTTGCAAGTTCTACGCAGCCACACATCTAATGCCGATCGCCGCAACGCTGTTGCGCTGCGACAAGTTTTCCGACGAATGGCGCTTCCGCAAAACTACGTAGGAGGTCTGATCTCAGCGCTGCGGCGATTCCGCTCGCTTATTGCGATTTGGTCGCAAGGGCGTCCGCCCGGAGAACCAGCAACACGACCGCGGCGAGCGCGGAGGCGATCGCCGGAATCCGCATCCCGCAGGCCGACTTCCCGTCGGGCATTGATCCGCCCGGCCGTGTGCCCTAAAGGCAAAAACGAGTCGATTTAAGCCAATAACGAGTCCGCCAAGTTGAGGATACTCCTCCGACACCGTCGACTTGCCAACCTTGAACGACAGGTTTGGCCCAAGAGCAGACGCAGAATGCAATTCGCATTTTGGCCCACATCGGACGTTGGCGGTTACCAACGGAAATGCGCTCGATGCGGGTGTCTGCCTCTATCCAAGTGCGTCTGGATCGTTACGATGGCCTCTGCCAATTTGGGTTAGGAAATGCAGCGTCGGGATTTCATCATACTCTTGGGTGCGGCGGCGGCTTGGCCGACTTCGGCGCATACCCAGCAATCTTCCTCACAAATTCGGATTTATCAGCTATTCCCAGGGGAGTACCCGGAACATGTCGCTCGGGCTCTTGAGAAGCGGCTTCAAGAGCTAGGTTACGTCGGCGGCAAGAACGTCAGGCTGCGAAATGTTTTCGTGGCACCTCAGCCGAAAGCCATCGAAGACAAGATTACCGAAATCCTCCCTGAGACCGATGTGCTCGTTGTTTGGAGTACGGTAGCGTCCGTTGCTGCTAAAAAAATCGCCCAATCCATCCCCATCGTATTCTTGTCTGTCGGCGTCCCCGTTGACATTGGGCTTATAGCAAGCCTCAACAGACCGGGCGGTAATATGACGGGAGTTACATTCGAGGCTGCAACGGAAACCTATGGCTTGCGACTTCAGATGTTGAAGGAGATTATTCCAAACATTAGGAATGTTGCAGTTTTGAAAGCGAAAGGGGATCCGAATGTGGTGCACGCCATAACAGCCTTAGAGAAAGCTGCACCGTCCCTGGGCATTCAGCTAACGCAATACGAGGCTAAATCATCGGACGATTTACCTCCTGCATTCGAGCAAATTGAACAAAGCAAGGCAGATGGCCTCATCAGCATCGCCGGAGCTTTTACTTTCGTCAATAGCACGCAGATTGCGCTCCTAACACAGCAGCATCGATTGCCATCCTGCCACGGTTTCAGGGACACCGTGGTTGCTGGCGGCCTGATCAGTCTTGGTCCGAGTATGGTGGCGATCGCTATTGAAGGCGCAAACTACGTCGACAAGATATTGCGTGGCGCAAAGCCAGCCGATTTGCCAGTTGAGCAACCCACCAAAATGGAAGTGGTCATCAATCTGAAGACCGCTAAGGCGCTCGGCCTCAATATCCCGGCGACGCTCTTAGGCCGCGCCGACGAGGTGATCGAGTAACACCCGTTTGCTGCGGTGCATGAGTCAGTTGTTGGCCCGTTGCTGCCGCAGGATTTGGCGCGGATGTCCGTCGACTTGCCAACCTTGAACGACAGGTTTGGCCCAGCGGACATGCCGGACCGTGCGCCAGACGTCCATTCTACGCTAGACCGGACATGGTCAAACGCTGACCGAACAAAGTAAAACCACGGGCATTGCCCGGGGTTTTACTTTCACACATTTGCTCGTCGCGCCGTCTCAACCTGACAATCTATTCCGCACCATGAAGGCGTCGAAGCCAAGCTCCGCGACTTGCCACCATTGATAACCGTCGTTGGCGAAGTCGGTCAGCGACGCATAGACCTTCTTGAAGTTGGGGTTCGTCGCAGAGATTTCGGCGTAGAGCTCCGTCGCGGACTTGAACGAGGCCTGCATGATCTCCTGCGAGAAGGCGTGCAGCTTGGTGCCACCCCCCAGAAGCTTCTTCAAAGCTAGCGGATTCACCTGGTCGTACTTCGCCATCATCCAGTTGTTCGCCGTATGCCCGGCCTGCTCCAGCACGGATTGATAATATTTCGGCAACGAATTCCATTTGTCCAAGTTGATCATTGCGAGCAGCATCGGGCCGCCTTCCCACCAGCCCGGATAGTAATAGTGGGGCGCGATCTTGTTGAAGCCGAGCTTCTCGTCGTCATAGGGGCCAACCCATTCGGCGGCGTCGATGGTGCCCTTCTCCAGCGCCGGATAGATGTCGCCGCCCGCGAGTTGCTGTGGCACGACGCCGAGCTTCTGCAGCACCTTTCCGGCAAAACCGCCGATGCGGAATTTCAGGCCGCTCAGATCGGCAACCGTCTTGACCTCCTTCCGGAACCAGCCGCCCATTTGGCAGTTCGTGTTGCCGGCCAGCAGCGAAGTCACGTTGTAGCTCTTGTAGAATTCGTTAAGCAGGTCTTTTCCGCCACCGATCAGGAACCAGCCTTGATTGAGGCGCGCGTTGGGCCCAAACGGCAACGAAGTGCCGAAGGTGAAGGTCGGGTCCTTGCCGAAGTAGTAGTATGAAGAGGTGTGCCCCATTTCGACGGTGCCGTTCTGCACCGCGTCGAGCACCTGCAGGCCCGGCACGATTTCACCGGCGGCGAAAAGCTGGATCTTGAATTTGTTGTCGGTGGCCTCTGCGACCGCTTTGCACATGACTTCGGCGCCGCCGTAAATCGTGTCCAGCGACTTCGGCCAGCTCGCGGTCATGCGCCATTTCAGCTCCGGCACGGACTGCGCAATTGCGGGCGCGGCAATCGTCGCCGCACCGGCGGCCCCGAGTCCGGTGACCTTGATAAAATCTCGACGTTTCATGATTTCTCCCATTTGAAACCCTATCGCCAGCCCGTCTCCCGACGGCCTTTGGAAAAATGAGGATGGAACGTCCCGTTCCTGATTTCCATCCCAGCGTCGTCCCAAAATGAAAAAAAAGGCCCGGCCTCATCGCAGAGACCGGGCCCACGACTTACGACTTAAGGCGTAGATTTGTCGTCCGCGGCATCACCAGCCTCTTTTAGCGACCAACTAATGAACCGAGCCGTCGATTTCCGTTCTTGGCCCGTTGCCGCCGTAGGATTTGGCGCGCTCTTCTGACCCTTACCGAATCGTGATCACCAGTCCGTTGAGGTCAGCAGCAACGATCAATCCGACCTGGCGGCCCGACACGGTAAGCACCGCGCCGTTCTGGTTGGTCAGCAGGATCGCTCCCCCACCGGGACCGGCCGCGGCCCCGGCGCCGGCTGCGACATAGACGCCATTAACGTCGGACGGCCAACGGATGTTGCTGACGGTCCCGAAGAAATCGGTTGCCGAGGCGCCAAAAGTGAAACCATAGCTCACCCCGCCGATGACTAGTGGATAATACCGGCCGTGAAATAGCAACGTGCCGCTACCGCCCGAGCCGCCAATGACAAAGCCGGCCTTGACCACGTTGAACCGGATTCGGCCGCCGTCGGCGCAGACGGCGGTCCCGAACGCGACGGTCGCGGTCAAAGCAATCAGCATGGCACGAATGGCGGATGACAATCGCATGGGCATTCCTCCCGGATAAACGTTATGATAACGCAAAGGCCACGACAGGGACCGACAACAGGGCGGTAATGGCGGCGCGGAGTTTGTCGACCTTACCCTCAAGCGCGAAGGCAGTCGACATTCCTAAAGCGACGCGTTTGTCTCCTGCCTTGAACAACTGCGGTTTGCAGTGGAAGCGCAGCAACCTTCCATGCCGGTGATCTGTGCTGCCGCGGCAATTCATTATGGGTTCACGCCTTGGATCTGTTGAGCTCCTCAAGAAGAATATAAAATCCTATAATAATGACGCGCAGTGTTGCTTGGGCGTGACCCCTCATCGAGGTGAGTATGCCCATCGCTTTTAGATCATCTCAGCGGAGCAGCCTTGGACACTGTTCTGATATTGCAGTTGGTAGCGGCGATCACCATCGCGCTGTTCGTAGCTTACAACTTTTTTCATTACGTGCTTTTTCTCCTGGTGACTCAACCGAAGGACGCGAGCAAGATCGGCCACCAGCTGAATCAATTCGAGCAGCGCCAACTAGTCGAGTGGACACCGCAGCCGAACGACTTTCTCAAGCACGATGACGAGAAGCGTACATATGATGACGTGTTCGGCACGTATCGCGATGAGCAAGCGAACTACAGCACGTGCGTGTTCCCCAGATCGGCATTTTCGTGCCCTTACGAAGCCGAATTCATTCTTCTGAAGCCGAAGGACGGGATGCGGCTGTTGGACCTCGGGTGCGGATCTGGCGCAGCGGCCGATTACCTCGCCAGCCGGCGCAGTATCGAAATTGTGTGCGTAACCAATTCATCCGTGCAAGCCGACATTTGCCGGCGTAAATTTGCAAAACTTGGAGGGCGTGGACACGTGATCGTCACGGACTTCGACAACCTCGATCTCCCGAGTGAGCATTTTGATGCCATCTATGCGCTCGAATCGATAGGCTACACCAAAGACTTGGACGCTTGGCTAGCGCGGTGCTGGCGGATGCTCAAGCCGGGAGGACGCCTGTTAATCCGCTCACCGGGGTCGCTGGATCATTGTCGCCGTGAGAAGGATTACCTGAGCGTCACCGCCTTCTTCGAAAATTGGCGCTACAATTTTGTCGGTGCCAATCTTCTCGTCTACAAGATGCGTCGACTCGGCTTCAGCCCGATCCGCTATCGGCGACTGCCATTTTGGGCCTGGGGCGTCACCTGGAACTTCCTTCAACACATGCTGTTATGGAAATACCGGCTAAAGATGCGCACATTCGTGGAATTGGAACGGATCATTTGGCGCACTTCGAAGGTATTTGTGTTCGGCAACCCGTACAACACGGTGCTAGCCACCAAGCCAGAGGCAGCATTTCGCTCCCGCCAGACTCCTGCATTGTCCGAAGTAGCGGGTGGATCCCGTTCCACTGTCCCACGCGGTCACTCCTTGTTAGATTGACCAATTCCGCATTCCTGTCATCTACCCGTAGCGGAACCACGTGGAGTTAGGCGGACTGGTCCGATATCGTCGAGGTGTAAGATGGCATGGCTGCTTGCCGGAGGTCTCGAGGAGGACCAACGCTCGTGAAGCGGGACTTCGACCTCATCGTCTATGGCGCGACGGGTTACACCGGCCGTCTCATCGCCGAATATCTGGCGACGTCCTATCGCGGCGACGATGCTCCATCCTGGGCGATCGCGGGACGCTCGACCGATAAGCTCGAGAAGGTGCGTGCCGACATCGGCGCGCCGGACGATTTGCCTTTAGTGAAGGCGGATGCCGCCGAGCCGGCCAGTCTGCGTTCGATGTGCGAGCGTGCGGCCGTGATCATCACGACGGTCGGGCCTTATCAGCTCCACGGTGCCGAGCTGGTAGCGGCCTGCGCGGCCACGGGCACGGCCTATGTTGATCTGTGCGGCGAGCCGGCTTTTATGCGGCGCATGATCGACGCGCGTCACGAAGAGGCGAAACGGACCGGCGCGCGCATCGTCTTCTCCTGCGGCTTCGATTCCATCCCGTTCGACCTCGGCGTGCTCACGTTGCAGGAGAAGGCGCGCGAGAAATACGGTCGCCCGGCGCGGCGGGTGAAAGCCCGCCTGCGCAAGGTGAAAGGCGGCATGTCTGGCGGCACCGCGGCGAGCGCTCAGGCGACGGTGGCCGCCGCCGCGCGCGATCTGGCCCTCATCCGGCTGCTGACCGATCCTTTCGCGTTGACGCCGGGGTTCACCGGGCCGCCTCAGCCGCCCGGCCTCATCCCCAAATACGACCCGAGCATCAACGTGTTGCTCGTGCCGTTCCCAATGGCGCCGGTCAACACCAAGAACGTGCACCGCACGAATTTCCTGTTGGGTCATCCCTACGGCACGGACTTCGTCTACGACGAGATGATGGTCGCGCCGGGATTTGGGGAAATCGCTCGCGTGACGACGGAGACGTTCGCCACGATGGTTTCCTTGTTCGGGACCGGTGGTCTCAGGCCCGGCGGTGGCCCGACGCGGGAAGTACGCGAGAGTGGCTTCTATGACATCCTCTTCCTTGGCGAGCTGCCGGGTGGCGGAAAGGTCGAAGCGGTAGTCACGGGCGACCGCGACCCGGGCTACGGTTCGACCAGCAAGATGATCGCCGAAAGCGCTCTCTGCCTCGTGCGCGACGTGGAGGGAGAGGGTGGCATCTGGACCCCGGGCGCTTTGATGGGTCCGGCGCTGCGCGAGCGTTTGAAGGAGCGCGCCGGCCTCACCTTCAGCGCGCGTTGAGGTAACGCTGAGAACTGTAGCGGCGGCTGGATTACCTGGATCGTAACCAACGAAAGCCAGGCTTGGCGAACGCGACCGTCAAAACCGGTTCAAAGGCCGCGCTTTTGGCCCGTTGCTGCCGTGGGATTTGGCGCGGATGTCCGCTTTACGCCAAAACCGGTCCCGGTCACCGGCTTCACGGGACTCGGAAATGCCGACTTGTAACGACTTAAATTGACTCCAATCCGTTTATATGGGGTCTGGTCTCGACCACGCAGCGATGCCAGCCCTGCCTATTGCGATTTGGTCGCAAGCAGGGCGTCCGCCCACAGAACCAGCGACACGACCGCGGCGAGCGCAGAGGCGATCGCCAGAATCCGCATCCTGCGGGCCGAATTCCCGTCGCACTGCTCTGCAGCGGCCGCGCTGGTGATTGGACGGACTTGCCGAGAATTTTAGAAGGCTGGAGGCCGCAACGCGGGGGCGATGATGTAAAATCCGAGCCATGAGCGAGCGTTTGTTCACAGCGGTGCGCGATTTTGTCTTGGTGCGCCTGCCCCACTATCTTCGTGTGTTTGCCATCTTTCTCATCTTCGCATCACCGGTAGTATTGGTGACGCTGTATTTTGCCCCGCTCGATCATTTCAACAAAGCGATGTATCACATCCCGTCCTTTGCATTGCTCGCGCTCTCGGCGACCATATTTTACCGACTTAGGTGGTATGCATACTTCGACCAAGACCCCTGGAGGGCGGACCCAGATCTGCTGGAGCTACCCCGGCATCTCAGGATCCTCTTCGGAATCGCAATCGTGCTGCTGTTTATAGGCCTCATTTTTTTTCCAAGGCCTTTATGAGCAATGCAGCACTTCAGCAAACAGCACGCGCTCGCAGCCGAGTTCCGTCGAACAGCCAACCAAGTTCGTGCTTGTCCTTTTGCTGCGCCGCCATGAGTCCGCATCTGCTGACGTGCTTGCGCACTTCCGCGATGTCGGCTTCTGAGGTTAGAGCGGACCTGGGATGGGGTACGATCAGATGTCCGGTTTTGGACCCGTAACAGGCATTGAGCGGCTATTCCCGTTCTGCTGGCGGAGGTGATATGTTCGGTCTGCCTCCTTGCTCGCAAAAGGAAATGATCCGATGAAGGTGAGTTGGATGGGTGTGCGGATCGGGATGACGGTTCTTGCTCTGGGCCTGGGCCTGTTTGCCGTACCGACCTCGCTCACAGCGCAAAAAGCCGAGGGAGTATCGCGTGTCGGCTGGCTTGAGGTATGTGGCCCCGCTCCGCGGCGACCCAATTTCGATATCTTCCGCGCTCGACTGGCGGAACTAGGCTACGTCGAGGGAAAGAACCTCCATATCGAGCAGCGATTTGCAGACTGCCGGTACGACCTTATGCCGGGCTTGGCCACTGAACTCGTGCAAGCGCCGGTCGATGTTTTATTCACGATGGGCACGAGGGCGTCTCGTATCGTCTCCGAAGCCGTGAAAACCACACCGCTTGTTGTCTACTCGTGTGATCCTTTCGAGCATGTCACCCGCATTGCCCGGGGCCGTGGAAATCTGACAGGCGTTACGTGCATGACAACTGAACTCAGCCCCAAGCGCCTTGAACTGCTTCACGAGGCAGTTCCGGCGGCATCGAGAGTAATGTTTCTTCATGACCCTCAAGCTGCTCCGAACGCATGGAAGCTGACCCAGGAAGCCGCACCTCGTCTCGGTATCACATTGCAGCAGGCCAGGGTTGGCGCGGCCGACGAGCTGCTGCCAGAACTTAGAATGGTAGAGACAGAGCATCCTGACGCGCTGTTCGTGTATCCCGATGTCGTTCTCAGCTCCTATCCCCGACCTCAGCAGCTCGCCGAATTTGCCATCAAGGCCCACCTGCCCATGATGAGTGCGTTCCGCTTTTTCACAGAAGCCGGCGGTCTTATGTCCTACGGCGCGACCGCATCGGAGATTTATGCGAGCGCTGCTGAGCAGGTCGCCAAGATCTTGGCTGGTGCTCGGCCGAGCGAGATCCCGCTGCGAGAGGCGACGCGGTTCGAATTGGTGATCAACAATTGGACTGCGAAAAAGCTCGGGATCACAATTCCGCCATCGCTCCTGGTGCGAGCCGACGAGGTGATCGAATCGCCGCCGCCGTTTGCTACACATTAGTCCGGAAGTGGCCCATCGCGTCGTTTCAAGGGTCCCGCCTTCCAAGGACCCGCGAAACCGATGAGCGGTGGTCAGGCCGTCACTGCCTGCATTACGGCACGGCATCAAACGCGGGGGCGGTGCTGTGACGATTGACACACGCGGCGCACTCTCCCTGCTAGTATAGATGCGAGCTGCGGGTTCGAGCCACAGGTGGGACAGATGAACCAGCACGACTTCGTCCGGCCCCCGTATATGAAGCGACGCGCGTTGATCACCCTTTTTTTTGCGGGCGTCGTCGCCTTGCCAATGATCGCGAATGCGCAACTGCCAAAGCAGCGGCGGATCGGCGTTCTGAGCTCTTTCAGCGAGAGTGACGCGAGAACCTCAGATCGTGCGGCGTTCCGTAAACGGCTTGAGGAGCTGGGATGGCAAGGCGGCCGCAATATCGAGTTTCAGTACCGCTGGGCAGCAGGCGACATTGACAAGCTTCCGGCGCTTGCCAAGGAGTTGGTCGGAAACCGCCCGGACGTTCTAGTGGCGGAGACGACGCCGGCGACGGCTGCGCTTCTGGCGGAGACGCGCACGCTTCCCATCATCTTTGTAGGAGTGACCGATCCGGTGGCGAGCGGGTTCGTTACCAGCCTGACGCGGCCGGGCGGGAACGCCACCGGGTTCATCGCGATCAACTTCGAAGCTACGCTCGGTGGCAAATGGGTGGAACTCAGCAAAGAGTTGATGCCGACAGTGCAACAGGTCGTGATGATCTATAATCCGGCGGCAGCGACCTTCGCCGATTACTACTTGCGTCCGTTCGAGGCCGCAGGGCGGGCGCTAGCGGTGCAGACGAAGGTAGTGGCTGTCCGTAACGACGCCGAGATCGACAGCGCGATAGGCGATCTTGCACGCGAACCGGGCACCATCCTCGTTGTCCTGCCTGATGCCTTCACGGCGACACATCGCGACGTGATCGCTTTGTCGGCTCGCCGCTATCATTTGCCCGCGGTGTGCCCCTATCGCTTCTTCGCCGAAGCAGGATGCCCTCTCTCTTACGGTCTCGTCGACGTTGACATGTTTCTCGGCGCAGCGTCATACGTCGATCGCATCCTGCGGGGTGCCAAGCCCGCAGACCTGCCGGTCCAGGCACCGACCAGGTTCGAGATGATCATCAATCTCAAAGCCGCAAAAGCAGTCGGCCTCGCCATCCCACCGTCGCTTCTCGCCCGCGCCGACGAGCTGATTGAATGAGCAGCCCAGTTCTGCTTCTGGCACTTTTCCGAAGTGATCCGACTGACCGACGATGTCCGTTCACGGGACAAAGGCGGAAGTCGCGGTCTAGTGTGGCGGTTCAGAAGTCCGCACCATTGCAGCCCGCGAGTTCGTCGTGCCGACTGGATCGCGGCAAAATCATGCGAACTTCGGAATCAGGACGCTGCCGCGTGGACCCATTGACACGCGGCCAAATTCGGATTGATGCCTGGCGCCTTCCAAAAAAAAGCCCTGCCGTGAGGCAGGGCTTCCGAGGCTCTTGCAATCGATTGCTTTGCGTGGTCGATCGCCGTTGCAGTTTGGATCAGGGTTGCTGCGGCTCATTGCCGTTGTTGAAGGTGAGCAGCGGCTGCCAAGTCGCGCAGAAATGATCGGTGCTGAAGGTGTTGAAGGGATGCGGCCCTTGCGGTGCGAGCAGCCCTGGCGGTGTGAGCGACTGGATCTTCTGATTGCCATGGTCATCCAAGTCGCCATCGGCATCGGAGTCGCTCCGCGCATTGAAGTGCGGCCAGTGCGGCAGCTGGTCGCTCGGCTTAAGGCTGACAAGGGTGGCAAGATCCCTGCTGCTCCTGTTAGGATCGCCGGTCTTCACGAAATTGGCCCAGTAGGTCTTCATTTGGTTTGCCAGCGTCACTTGCGCGGGGGTGAAGTTCGATCCGAAGTTGAAGATGTACTGGAGTTCGGCTGCGTGCTGCGAAGCCGTCGTGAAGCCTGAGCCATTCGATCCCGGACCTGGGACGCCGGCCTTGCTCGGAGCGTTTGGATCGTTGAACTCGTAAGCAAAGACCTTCACTCGCCTGGACAGGTCGCTGTTTGAATCAAAACCGTTACAGGCGAACACGAAGTCGGTGAAGATCTGTGAGAGCGCCTCATCGACGTTGCCGCCTCCGAAGTTGTTGTTGAGGCCGGGGATCGTCGAGGTTGTCTGCGGAACGAAGTTATGGAAGTTCGCGATCGGGTATTCGCTTTCCGCTGTCGCCGAGGCGGCAACGACCGCCTCGGTGAAGGCCGAGGTCGCGGTCTGATTGGACGGCGTGGCCGTCACGAGAGTTTGAAGAAAGAACTGGATCTCCTGCAAGTAGGTGCAGGTCGCCGGCGTGCCGGTGAACTGCGGTGTCGCACAGAGAATGTTCGCGACCTGAAGGTCGAAGCTCGCCGGGCCGCCGGCGGCGAAGATTGTCGCAGTGGTGCCAAAGGGAGCGGTGACCGCCTTTGGAAAGAAGCTCGACTCGAACAGTCGGCCCTCATTGAGGTTGGTACCCTGGAGCACCGGGACCTGGTTGAACCGGCCGGTCGAAAAGGCCGTATGGAGGTCAAGCGGGAGGATTTTCGTGCCGAAATTGGGCGCGATGCCGAAGCCGCCGAAGTCCCTTTCATTCGCGAAGACTTGCGCTGCAGCCAGTCCCTGGAGGCAGGCCAGGGTCAAGTTGCCGCCGCAGAATTGGTTGGCGTCTTGCTGAGCGAAAGTGTTGCTAAGGGTCTGGTAAGTGGCGAGCGATGGCACGTCATGGTACATGTACGCGCCGCTCTCGATGATCGCACCGCCGAACAGATCGTGGCCGGTGAGGCCCCTGAAGGTGTTCGTGGAGGCAAGATGCGACGAGACGCTGAGACCGCCGGCTGATTCGCCGCCGATCGTCACAGTCTCCGGATCACCGCCGAAAGCCGCAATGTTGTCGTGGACCCAGGCCATCGCGAATTGTTGGTCCATGAAACCGTAGTTGCCGGCGTCGCCGACGTTCTGAAAGGCGTTGGGCGCGGTCGCCGCCAGCACGCTGGCTGCGAGGAAGCCGAGGCTCCCGAGGCGATAATTGATCGTGACGACGATGATTTCGTTCCCGGCCACCATCACCGACGGGTCGTAGTCGGACCCGGCGCCGTTGACGAGCGCGCCGCCGTGAATCCATATGAAAACCGGCAGCTTGGACTTCGCGGTGGCGGTGGACGGCGTATAGACATTGAGGAACAGGCAATCCTCGGAATCGGTAGCCCGACCCTGCACGCAGGTGTGGCCGAAGGCATTCGCGATGATCGATCCCTGGCCGGGATTGGGCGCCTGGGGCGGCTTCCAGCGCAATGTGCCTACCGGCGCCTGGCCGTAGCGGATACCGAAGAAGGCGTTGACGCCGCTCGCCGGATCTCCCGGGAGTTCCTGGAAGTTCTTCAGGCCCGTATAGGTGCCGGTCGTCGTGACGACGGGGCCGTAAACTGTGCATTCGACGCCGATGCGGTAGCCAGGATGCAAGCGGCGCTGATTGCGCCGATTACGCCAAGCCGGAACTGCCGTAACTGCTCTCTCATGGACTTCCCTTTTCCCTAAGGGCCGGCATCACCGGCCTATTTCCTGTTTCCGGCGACTTCTGTGGTGCCGGTCATCGATTGCCGGCAGTCTCGCCGACAACGCAAGGATGACGGCGATCCAATCTGCACGCAAGCGAATCTTGCATGAAAATACCCATTTGGAGACGTCCTCCATGTCAGGGTTCTGCCTTCTCGTTTCGTACTGCGGAATTCGTTTGCATGAACGAGTGAGGCTTACTCACCAGACGTCCGAATCTGGCCCAGCCGTCGCAAATTGATGCGAACTTCGGAATCAAGGCGCTGAAGCGTGATGGCTTCAGGTCGAATTGCCATCGCGCTTTGGCTGTTGTTACCGCATGATCTTTCGGAAAACCGCTACACGCTTTTGCGGATCATGCGCCAGCAACCGATCCCAAAGTTGCGCCGGAACAAGCAGATTTGGTGAGAGCCGCGTTAGCGTTCAGTTTGTAACGGAGGATGCGCATGCCCATAGGTTTTGATGATCTGGTCGATGATGTCATGAGCCGATCGCCGCAGGCGATCGGCGTGTTTCTTCGCTTCAAGATGCGCTGCGTGGGTTGTCCGATCGCCTGTTTCCACACCGTGGACGATGCCTGCCGCGAGCATGGTGTCGACCGCGAGGCCTTTCTGGCCGCGCTGTGCGCCTGCATGTGATTTGCGCTGCTCACGGTCGGTTGGGTGGTCCGCCCGGGGATTCCTCGGCGAGCACCAGCAGTTTGTGGGGCTCGCGCACGACAATGCGCTGCCGCCCGCTCTCGATCAGCCCTCGTTGCTCCCACCCGCTGAGAATGCGGCTGACCGTGTGGAGCGTCGTGCCGGTCATTTGCGCAATGTCCTGACGGCTGATCGGAAAACCGATCTCGACACCGTGTTCGACCTTATGTCCGGCCTGCTTTGCCAGCCGAAGCAGCGCGTGCGCAACACGCTGTTCGACCTGTTGGGTCGACATCTCGACCACGCGGGTGTGGGTTTCCTGCAACCGGCTTCCGATGGTCTGCAACGTGTTGGTGGCGAGTGCCGGAAATCGCGACACCAGACGCGGCCATGTCGCCGATGGCCATGCGAGCGCGACGCTGTCGTCCACGGCGGTCGCCGTGGCAGGGTAGCGCTTTAGCCCGATCGCCGGCGCAACACCAAAGGTTTCGCCGGGCGCGACGTAGCGCACCACCACCTGCTCCCCCGCCGGCGTGGTCTTGCTGGCGCGCACATGGCCGTGCAGCAGGACGAAGAAGGAATGCGCATCTTCGCCCTCTGCGAATACATTGCGGTTCTTTGCAATCCGCAGCGAACGCGCCTCGTGCAGGATCTCGGTGAGTTCGTCAGCGGAAAAGCCTGCAAACAGCGGCAGGTTGGCAACCAGCGAACGATCGACCGTAGCCATATTTCCTCGCTGCACCGTGAATTTCAGTCGAATCTAGAGCATGATCCGGAAAAGTGGAAACCGGTCTTCCGAAAAGATCACGCTAAAAAAAAGAAATCAGATCGGCATCGGGTTCCGATCAAGCGGAAGTTTGCGCTGTCGCAACGAGCGTTCCAACGTGGCCGGTACAATCAACGGGCAATTTCGTCGCATCACGGGAGCCGCTGATGACGAGCCGTTCGCATCCACCAACCCACGAAGCCTGGCCACTGTTCTCGTACGGCTTCCGGCCTTTCTTCCTGCTGGGCTCCATCTATGCCGGATTGGCCATCCTCGTCTGGCTGCCGCTGTTCTATGGCGAGATCACGCTCTCCTCGGTGCTTGCGCCGCGCGACTGGCACGTGCACGAGATGCTGTTTGGTTATCTGCCGGCCGTGATCACGGGCTTTCTGTTCACCGCTATACCGAACTGGACCGGACGATTGCCGATCCGCGGCAAGCCGCTGATGGGCCTGGTGGCGGTCTGGCTGGCGGGACGCGTGTGCGTGACCTTCTCGGCCCTTAGCGGATGGCTCGCCGCCATGCTCGTCGATGCAAGCTTTCTGCTGCTGGTCGCCTCCGCGGCAAGCCGCGAAATTCTCGCCGGAAGCAATTGGCGAAACATGAAAGTCGTGATCCTGCTCTCGTTGCTGCTCGTGGCCAACGCCGCTTTCCATCTCGAGGCGCATTTTGAAGGCACGGCCGAGGTCAGCATCCGCCTCGGTATCGCGGTGATCGTATTGCTGATCGCCCTGATGGGCGGGCGCATCGTGCCGAGTTTTACCCGCAACTGGCTGGTGCGCGAAAATCCCGGCCGCTTGCCGGCACCGTTTGGCCGTTTCGATATCGTCGCGATCGCTGTCGGCGCGCTGGCACTATTGTCCTGGATCGTCAGTCCGGCCGGCATCCTCAGCGCCGGCATCCTGGCGGTGGCGGGATTGCTGCATCTGGTCCGGCTCGCCCGCTGGGCCGGGGACCGCACCACCCGGGAGCCGCTGCTTCTAATCCTGCATATCGGCTATGCGTTCGTGCCATTTGGTTTTCTGCTCAACGCCGCCGCAGCGTTGGGACAGTTTCCGACCAGCGGTGGCATTCACGCCTGGATGGCAGGGGCGGCCGGCGTCATGACGCTTGCAGTGATGAGCCGCGCGACGCTCGGGCACACCGGCCAGCAACTCACCGCATCCCTCGTCACGCAGGCGATCTACGCGGCGGTCGTCCTGGCCGCGATTTCGCGTATATGTGCGGTGCTGGAGCCCGCTTACAGCATGAGTTTGCTGCATATTGCCGCGTTTTCCTGGGCGGCGGCATTTTTTGCCTTCGCGCTTGCGTTCGGGCCAGTTTTGATCGGCAGCCACAAGCAAGCGCGATCGGTGCGAAACGCTGCAGCCTAACGCTCCGGTAGTTCCACAACCACAAGTCGTAGCCTATGGCAAGAATAACCAAAAGATGTGACAAAACAGGCGGTTAAAATCGCGCTTGCGAAGTATTCCACGCAGACCTCAAAGATGATCTTCCCTGACAACTGTCACATCTTTGCCAAGAGTCTGATATAGCTCTCGACTAGGCGAATTTGCGTGTAGATGAGTTCCATAGTTCCATCGGAACTTATCTTAGGTTAATTACCTAAGTTAATTACCAAGTACCTAACGGGTTGTATGTTTGAGCTAGGCAGGGACAATCGGGGCTGGTTTTCTGAAGTAATACGGTGACGTCCTTATTGGAGCGGCTGCTATATTATGTCGAGTGAGCCGGCTGTGCCCACCTATATCCTTCAGAGTGATGGCCTCTTCCGCGAGGGGCTGAGGCTAATACTTTCGAGCACTCGGTTTCGTCCCCAAGGCTGCGCCATTGAACTGGATGATCTCACCGGGGTCCCTTCCGACAAGCCGATTTTGTTCATCATCGGGGTGGGCGCCGATCAGGCGGTGATTTGCAGCAAGATTCGCGGCCAGTATCCGTTGGCGTTCATCGTCGCGGTGGCTGACGAAAGCAATCCGCGCTTTCTTGCCGGCGCGCTTGACGACGGAGCCAACGCGGCGCTCTTCAGTTCTGTCAGCCCGAATGCTCTCGTCAGCACCCTTCAGGCAGTGATCAACGGAAAAGTTATTCTCATCGATTCCCGCCTCTGGTCGCTGGAGATCCAGCCCAAGGCCGAGGAGCGGCTGTCGCCTCCGCTGCAAAATGAAATCCCTCAAAACGAGATCACTCAACATGAGATGCAGTGGGTGGAAGCCGACGAGCCTCACGCCATGAAGCAATTGTCCGCGCGCGAGGTCGCCATCCTCGAGCGCATCGTTCGCGGAGATTCCAACAAGCACGTCGCGCGGTTTTTCAAGATCGCCGAACCGACCGTGAAGGCCCATGTGAAGGCGATCTTCAGAAAGATCGGCGCGAGCAATCGCACCCAGGCGGCGATCTGGGCCCTGAACAGCAGGCTGTTCGACGAGGCCGCCCCGCACGATCTTCCCCTGCTGCTCCACAACGGCTCAGGCCGCAATGGCGCGTCCGACCCCGCGTGAAACCAGTCATCGCCGGGCTCGATATCAAACTTCGCAAAAGCCTTTTTTGACAAAGCAGGATGGGTGCGCGGGTCAAGCCCGTGCATGACGAAATGCGCCAAGGGCGAGGAAGGATGTCAGCTCCTGGAAGCCCAATGCGTTCGTGCGTCCGTGGAGCGGGGAGCGGCGGAGCCGACCCTGGTGCCCTGCCGCCCGGTCGCGACCTCGATCACGGACACGACGGCAAGCACGATGGAGACGAACAGCGCAAGCTGGCTCACGTTCACGGATGGCTTCGGTTCCGGTGTCGGCTGCGGATCGAACTCACGCGGATCGAGCTGAATCAGGTCCTGGTTTGTTTCCGGCCAGCGGTCCATCAGCTTGACAGGCCGCACAAGCGGCGCGACGGCCGGCACGACGGCTTCAGGCGTGGCGAGGCGTACTTCGGCGCGCGCTGGACGGCGGTCATAGGTCCAGCATCCGTCACCGTCCTTGGTCAGGTTTCGCGTCGGCCATGTCCGCGCCGCTTCGGCCTGGTCGAGGCAGTGACGCGAAGCGTGGGCCGTTGAGGATAGCGCCAGCGCCATGATCGTCAGCGTCGCAGCGATCGGCGGCAGGCCATGCCGCAGGCGAACGTAGTTTCCGATGCTCGCGGTATCGGAGGCGTCGAAGTGATCGTCGTCGGGGTTGTACCATTGCGCGAAACATTCCCGGCAGATTCTTGCGTCGCCATGCCAGAACGATCCCCTGACGTAGTCGACATCGCGCCGGCAACAATCGCAGATCATCGCTGCCCCTCCTCGACGACGCGCCGCATCTCTTCGCGCGCCGCGCGCCGGTCAAGCTCCTGGGTCAACTGTTCGGCCCTGCCGTTCGGGTCGGAATAGAACCGTGCACGATCCAACGGTTCGTCGGCGGTTCTTGTCATCGTGCAGCCGCCGACCAGGACGGCGAGCAACACGATGACCGCCGGTGCCGCAACCACGAGGTACGGCACCGCCGAGTAGATGATCACGCGGCCTCCTCGGCAGCCTTGGTCGCAATCTTGTCGCGGAAGCTCTCGCAAAGACTGCGGACTTCATCGGTGGCCTTCGAGCACTGCTCGATCTCGTCGAACATGCGCTTGCCTTCCTTGCGATAACGCTGCGCCGTGGTCTTGATGTCCTTGAGCATGGATGACGCCGATGCGGTGAGTTGCTCGCAGCGCTGCACCATCTCGTTCATCGTCTGGCCCATCGCCTCGATTTCCTTGGCGGTCGCCTCATATTCCTTGACGATGGCCTCGGCCGAGAGCTTGCCGATTTCGCTGACGTCGTCGCGATGGATGACGTATTCCGGAACCGGCCGCGGCACGTAATCGACCGCCTGGATATGCGAGTGTCTTTGTTGAACCGCCTCCTGCACGTCCTCTTCGAGCCGGCTGACATCGAAGGGCTTCACGTTCTGCGCTCTCATCGTACTCACTCCTTTTGTTACTTTTGCACTTTGGGAGCTGGACAGTTTGCGGCCAGCTCGTGGATCGTCGGGCTTTGCGCCTCGGGATTGAGGATGCATTTCGACCCGACAATTTCGATATGATCTTCTTCGAGCCGGTGACCCCAAAAGAAGCGACGAGGATCACCCGGGGGAAGAGCCTCCGTATCGTTACGTCTTGAGGAGCTGAGGTGGCTGAAACCTGCCGCGAGCTGCTCTGAGTTGTCGTCCCAGAGACACTCTCCGCACGCTACGCACTGAAACACGTGAACGGTATTGCCGCGCTGGGAATCGAGAATCGAACGAGTGAGCCGAAAGGACGCGGTACACCTCGGGCAGCGGCGCGTCGCGCTCTCAATGGGCAGTGCTTCGTAGTCCGTCATGCCGGGATCGCCCCCCTGAATGACAAGCTTCAGGCTTTCGCGCGGCACGATCTTGGCGAAGCGAGGTTAAATTGCGTCGCCGCTTCGGAACTTATTGACTAACCCATTGGGATTAGCTCTGCGAATGCACGACAAGGCGCAGAAGGATGACACTGCGAGGGTCACATCGCGTTCACGCCGAATGCCTGCTTTATGGGCAGCCGCAAACGAACGGAGAAAAGAGCGATTCGGCGCCGTCCGCGCTGCTCGCATTGTTCAAGGAAATGCCAGGGCGTGGCGGCGCAGAGGCCAGGGCCGCCGGGTATCATTCGACGACGCTGGGTGAAAACACCACTTCGATCAGCGTGCCGGAGCCCGCGCCGGTCCTGATGTGGAATTTGGCGCGATTGGCCTTGGCGAGCGCCTTGGTCAGCGAAAGGTTCGCGGGCGAACCATCGTCCGCCTGGTCGGAGGGAGGCTGGGTGCGGAACGGCTCCAGCGCGGCGGCCACTTCATCGTCGTTGAGACCCGCTCCGGTATCGCGCACCCGCAACACCACCTCGCCGAAATCGGTCAGCGCGGTCGAGACGATCACCTGACCGCCGGCCTTGGCGAGGTGGATCGAATTGCCGATCAGGTTCTGCGCGATCTGGCGCAACACGTCCGCGTCGGCAACGACCGGCGGCAGCATCTGCGCGAGCGAGGTGCGGATGATGATGCGTTGGCGATTGGCCTCTTGCTGCATCGCCGAGACGCTATTCTCGACCACTTCATTGAGGTTCTGCGGCGTAAAGGCGAGGTCGAGCCTGCCGGTCTCGATCTGGCTGAGGCCGGCAAGCTCGTCGATCAGCGCGATCACGCGTTCGCCGCAAGCGCGAATGTCCTTGATGTATTCGGCATAGCGCTCGTTGCCGAGCGCGCCGAACCGCTCGCCGATCATCACCTCGGCAAATCCGATGATGGCGTTGAGCGGCGTGCGGATCTCGTGGCTGATCCGCGCAAGCAGGTCGGCCCTGGCGTTCGCCGCGCGATCAGCCAGGCGCCGCGCCTCGCGCAATTCGTCCTCGTTCTTCCTGGTCTGCGAGAGATCGCGGAACACCGCAAAGAAATTCGGCCCCCTTGTCTGCGTGCGTCCCATGGTCATCGATAGCGGGATCAGCCCGCCGCCGCGCACGAAGGCGAGAACCTCGCGGCCGTGTTCGAGCAGGCTCGCCGCCCCGCTGCCCTTGAGGCTCGCCAGATAGTCGAGCACAGCGCCTTGGCTCTCCGGCGCGAACAGGCTTGAGAGATTGCGCTTGACGAGCTCCGAGCCGTCGTGACCGAACAGCGCTTCGGCGCTGCGGTTGCACGAGTTGACGTTGCCTTCGGCGTCGAACATCAGGATTCCGTCGGCCGTCGTATCGAGGATGGCGCCGAGCTCCTCGGCATTGGCCTCACCGACCGCTGATGGCACCGAGGCGGCCGGCGCAGCCCCAGGACTTGTTGCGACAGGACTTGTTGCGACAAGACTTGCTGCGACATCACTTGCTGCGACGCCGCCGCGCGGCCGGCCTGAGCCCGCGAAGATCAAGGCATGGGCGGATTCGCCATCCCAGCTGATCGCATGCAGGTGCGCCTCGATCGCCGATTCCTGCGCTTTGTCGGTCGAGGTTTCAGTTACGGAAATCGTCACCGGCGTGCCGGTGTCGGAGGTGCTGGCGGCATTGGAGACGCCGGGCTCGACATACAGCGCATCGAGGCCGCCGGCCTGTTCGAGCGCGTGAAGGCTCGGATAGCCGACGCGTTCGAGAAACGCCTGGTTGGCATAAAGCAGCCGGTCGAGCCGATAGATCAGGACGCCGTCCGGCAGAAGATCGAGCAGCATCCGGTCGCGCCTGCTTTCACTGCGCGCCGGCGGCTCCGGGTGCGCCAGCCAATTCGGTGTCTCGACGTGGTGCTCCCCCGATTCGGATGAAGCGCGCGACCCAGCCAGCGCCTCGGCCACCGCGGACGCCTCCGCTCCGCGTTCACCTTCAAGCCGCGCCGACAATTGCCGCGCCAGCTCGCTGAAGGCGGTGTTTTCGACCGGCGTCAGGATCGGCGCGCGCCCCTCGCCGACAGGCCGGAACGGAACGACGTTCGCAAGCGGGTCTTCGGACGCTTCCACCGGCTTGGCCACATCGTTTGGCTTCGGCGCTGCCGTTTCGACCGCGGCGACGGACTCGATCGCCTGCGCGGGCGGCGCCTCAGTGGGCGGAGGTTGATCGGCGAGGGCGGGGGAGGCGGATGCGACCGCCGCTTTCGTCGGCCGATCGCCGGATGGCTCAGGGCGGCGCTCTACCTCCAGCCGCGCCAGTTCGTCGAGATCGCGGCAAACGCCAAAGCCGCGATAGCCCCTGAAATTTCCCACATGATCGTAGATTGGCAATCCCGACATTTCGATCGGAAGCCGGCTGCCGCCATCGACGGGCCACCGCAAGATGATGCCGCTCCAGGTGCTACGCGTCGCAATCGCTTTGGCCACGCGGCCTTCCGGATCGAGACCGAAGATCTCGGTGATTTCGCCCCATGGCCGTCCGAAAGCGGCGGCGGTGTTCACGCCGATCAGGTGGGTGAACTCATCGCGGCTGGTGGCGAAACGGCCATCGGCATCCATCTGCCACATGAAGCGGAGAGGATAGCGGCGCGCCTCCGCCGCCGGCTCGAGAGCCGCGGGCTGCGCGATCGACGGCAGGGCAGGCGAGGGCATCGGCAGCGCCGGCTCGGCGGTCGAAGACGGCGCTGGCTCGAGGCCCGCTTCGGCTTCGAACAAGGATTGTTCGCGACTTTCCTCAACGCCTGAGGGCTCTGACGGATTTTCGGGCATGATTGGCTCGGCTGCAGGCGTATCCGTGGTCGCTTCCGTCTCCGTGAATTCGTCGATAAGAGCGAATTCGACCGGTGCTTCGCCTGATATCGCCGGCCGCTCATGGTCGGGCAAGGGCAGATCGCCCGGCGGCGCGACGGGTTGCGTGGCTGGCGCGGGGGCGAGCCCTGTGGGCGAAGAGGCAGCCATGTGCCGGGCATGGGTGGCTTCCGTCACGGTGGGTTCGATGATGGCGATCAGGCCCGTATCGGCACCGGTGCCGACGCGGTGCAACACCATGTGCCCGCGATTAAGGGGTGTTTCGGCGCGGCCCTCGGCAAGCGCCTGCTCGCGCGCCTGCGCAAGGCCTGGGTCCGACAGGTCGTGAATACTGCCGAGCAGGGATCGCGCGGCGCCGCGCGCAGCAACGAGCATGCCCTCGCGCGCAAAGGCCGCGACCGGCGCGTCGATGCCTTCGGTCAAGTGCCGCAAGCGCTCGGCGAGCGGCATCGGACGGCCGACCGGCTCGGTGGTCACGATCAGGATGCCAAGGTTGCCTTCGGCAAACTCGAGCCGTGCACAGAAACAGGTGATGAGCATGCCAAGCGCGGCACCGAAGCCGCGCAGGCGCTCCAGCCGGATCGCGCCCGAAGGCGGAAGCCTGCGGGCGAGCTGCGCCACCTGGCGGCGGTGCATGTCCGCAGGGCCGAAGTTTTTTTTCGAAAGGCTCATCCCGTCGGTGGCGCCGAACACTTGTGCGCCGACCGGATTGGCCCACAGCACATGCGTGCCGTCGGTCGACCAGAGCCATGCGGGCAGGGGACTTGATGCATGCGCGGCCAGCCGTGGATCGCTGATGCCTCGCAACTGGAATTCCACGGTGTTCATCGCGGCTAGAGGGACCAATCAATGCGGCTGCCGCTCGCTCGTCGCGGCGGCCACCAGGCGGGATCGTTCGTTAGTATCGCCCGGGACGCCGCACCAGGTCCACCTTGCCGGTCGTGGCCAACGCGTTCGTAAGCTCGATCCTGCCCGCAAGGCTTGAAACCAATCATCGGCCGGGATGTGAATTTGATGTTCGCTACGCGCCCGGTGTCTCGCTTTGGCGCTCAGCCGCGGCTTCCGCGACAGTCATGAACCAGTCGCCAACCTGCTTGCCTGGGCGCGCGCGGGGAGAGGCCCGATTGCCCGAAGCAAGGAAGTTCCACGTATGCTCATATGGCATTGCACTATGATTTGGTTGCATTGCACAAAAATGCCATGATAATGTGCTCATCAATTAGGCGCCCAGAAAGGGCATTTCCGCCTGAACGACCCTACGTCGACGTCCGGCATTTTTCCGGGCGTACGAACGGTTTCCCATTGTCTCACCCAACCCCCCTTGCGAAGGATGCACCCCCCATGGCCAATCCCACCGACCCCTTCTCCGCTTCCATCATACCCTTTGAGGTCCCTGAGCAGATGCGCGCGCTGGCCGAGAAAGGCGTTTCTCAGGCCCGCGACAGCTATGCCAAGTTCAAGGACGTCGCCGAGAGCAACAACTCCACCATCGAAGCCGTGTTCGCCAGCGCCAGCAAGGGTGCCAGCGCCTATTCGGCCAAGCTCTTGGAAATCATGAAGGCCAACGCCGCCGCAAACCTCGACTTCGCGCAGGAAATGGTCAGCATCAAAACGCCTTCCGAGGCGATGGAGCTGTGGACCACTCACGCCAAGAAGCAGTTCGAAGCCTTCACCGCCTACAGCAAGGAACTGGCCGAGCTGTCGCAGAAGGTCGCGTCCGAAACCGTCGAGCCGATCAAGAACAACGCCTCGAAGCTGTTCAAGCCGGCCGCGTAAGAGCCAAGCATTCATTGAAAGAGCCCTCATCCTAAAAAAAGCCCGGGCCTAGCTGCGCCCGGGCTTTTTCTTTCGCGAGAGGGCGCCGTTTTCGTTTCCGCAAGACGCGAGGGCTCGGTGGTTCTTTTGTCCTTCATGCGGCCTTGCCAAAAAGCGGCGTTGCACCTAGTTTCCGCCCTCATTTCGGGGCCTTTTTTGAGCCCCTGCAACGGATGCAGTTGTAGCTCAGTTGGTTAGAGCGCCTGACTGTGGATCAGGAGGTCGGTGGTTCGAGTCCACCCAACTGTACCAACGCACTGGAGCGGCCGCGCCGGCCGGCGAACGGGCGCAAGGACGCGGTTGCGCATGGATGTGTCCGATCAGCGGCAAGTGACCGAGCTTCTTGCGCAGCTGGCGGCTATCTCGGCTGTGCTGCGCGCCATCGCGAACTCGCCACACGCGTTGCAGCCTATTCGACACGATCCTTGACCAAGCCACCCGCCTTTGTCGAGCGGAGCATGGATCGTTGATGCTGTTCGAGCAGAACGGCTTTCGCATGGCGGCGAATTTTTCATCGCCCCCAAATAGAAACGGCGCTGTTGCCAGCGCCGCTCCTAGTGCACTAACGCGTGGATCGGCCCTCTTTGACTGGCAACTGGCGGGAGCGACCCGCTCTGGCACTGCTGGCGGGGAGACCTGCACGCGATCCGACGATAAGGATAGCACATTCAACGAAGGCATTTTTGATTTGCCGCAATAAAAAAAATAATGCCCTCCCGGATCGCGGCGTATAAAGGCCCTGTCCAAAGGCCCTCGTGACCAAAGGCGCTTGTGACCCAAGGTCGTTGGGGATGTGGACTGGTTCCAGGTGAGGGCGTTTTCCGGTCGCCAAGGCATCTCGCGTGGCAGGCATCTTGCGTGCAAGAGCGCTCCACGCCGCCGGAAACGAGATAGCCGCTGCGGTAACGCGCAGCCATCCCGCCAGCGACGCCATGCTTTAAGCAAGCGCCTCTTTGATCAGAGCATCGGTGGCCGCTTTCACAAAGGCGGCGTCATCACCCCCCAGGAACTGGCTTTCTATGTTCAGCATAATGACGCCGAGCGCCAGCGCCTGAGGCCGGTTGCCTGCTTCCCATAGCTGGCGGGAGACCGCCCGAACCTCCTTCAGAATTCGCTCCCGGTCGACGGGGCTGGCGATCCCATAGCCATCGTTCACGGGACCGAACGTGGATCTGATCTGGTTCAAAAAAGCCGACTTCGACGTGGCATCCGCGGTATCGATCCGTCGCCTCAGATCATCGTATTCCCGTCGCAGGACACTGCCGCGCACTTATTGCCTCCAAAGACCTGTAATTCTCATTTTCGTCCGTCTGACGTCCGGCGGTGCGCATTCAGACTACTTCCTTCGTTTCCGGAACAAAATGCCGGCGGGCGGCTTGTGGGCCTAGCATTTCACAACGCCGGGTGCGAGGCGCATGGCCCATGCTCTTTTCAGCTGCCCGTCGACCAGGCTGAAAGTTCAGCACTGGCTGGACGACGATGAGGACGCGCCGGAAACCGAGTATGAGGCCATTACATGCAAGGCCTGCGCCCGGTTGCATTTGATCAACCGAAGGACCGGCAGACTTCTCGGACAGGAGGATGAGCCGCTGATCGGCTGACGCAGCGGCGCAGCCGCTTTTGCTCAAGGACGTCGTGGCTGATGGCGAATCGAAGAAGAATTTTCGAAAGCAGGCACGAGCCTCGCGCAAGCCGCCTGTTTCGGCCTTCTGACATTCCACCCTTGTCACGAACGCCATTGGCGTGATCGTCGCGACACAGTTGCGGGGATTTCCACTGTCGGCTGATGCGCCGCGCGTTTCATTGCTTGCCAAGATTTCGTGAGTCACCCACACTTCGCAAGACGAGCTTGGGGGGATTCATGATCAATTTCGCGCCCGGTTCCAGAGAAATCCGCGTCGCTTCGCTGCCGGCCATGGTGCTTGCCTTCTGGCTCTCGCCTGCTGCGGGCTGGGCCTACACCTATGAGCAGCAGCAGGCCTGCATGGGCGATGCGTTCCGCCTGTGCAGCTCCGAAATCCCGGACATCGAACGCGTCAAGGCCTGCATGGTCCACCGGCAGTCCGAGCTCAGCCCCGCCTGCAGGTCACAGTTCAGGCCGCAATCGTCGGAGGCCGGCAGGTCGACGCATTGGCGAAAGCACAGGACGATCAGGCACGCCGACGCCTACTAGAGCCTTTTCGGTTCTGATTGAATCAGAACCGAGGCTCTAATCTTCTGTTTTGACGCGTTTTCTTCACGCGAACCGGTATCCACTTCGCTCGAAAACGCTATGACTCGCTCATCCCTTGAGCGATTGCAGGTTTCCTCCGCACGGACCGGCGCTTGCGGACTGCCGAGGGACTGTGCCGGCGCGGTCTGCCGCAAGCGCTTCGAGGTGGCAATGAGCAAGGGAATCGTCCTGCGATTCCCGAGGGCCTTCTTCAACCTCCGGTGGCCGGACGATCCTGGGTGTGACTCAAAATCAACCTCGCTGCCAAATCAGTAGCTTCGCCCTAATTAGGTACAAATTCTTCTTTCACGAATCAGCGCGCTGATTCATTTTCGCCACCTGGGGTCAATCTGGAGGCGAAGAGATATGAACGTCATTGTTTTCGCATCGCGTAAAGGCGGCTCGGGCAAGAGTACCCTGGCTGCTCATCTCGCGGCGCATGTCCACAGGGCAACCAAGCCGTGTCTGCTGGTCGATGCAGACCCGCAAGGGTCGCTCACGCTCTGGCACAAGCTGCGGGGTACCAACGAGCCGCCGATCAAGACCGCTGTCAATTCCGTCAACGGGATCATCGCCGCGGCCAGACGCGACGGCTTCGAATGGGTGTTCATCGACACGCCGCCGAATCTTTCGGCCGTGGTGGATGACGCCATCAAGAATGCCACCATGGTGGTGATTCCGGCGCGGCCGGGGGTGTTCGACGTCAATGCCGTGCAGGAAACGATTCAAATGTGCCGCGCAGCGCGCAAACCCTACGCCGTCGTGCTCAACGGTGCTCCAGCCCGGCGCGATGAGGTCGAGAGCCGCATCGTCAGCATCGCACGGGAAGCGTTGGCAAAATTCCGCGCGCCGGTTTGGGGCGGGCAGATCACCAACCGCGCTGATCTTCTGATGGCGCTCGGCAAGGGCGAAGGCGCCCGCGAATATTTCGCCGAAGGCCGCGCAGCCGCGGAAATCGGCCGCTTGTGGGCCGCGATCGAACGCTCCGTGAAGGCCATCCGTGGCACGGCGCCGGCGAGCGGCGTGATGCACAAGCAGGCGGCGTAGTCTGGCACCGGCCGTTCGGGCACGAGCGCGTCACCCCCGCGCGCCGTTCGTTGCCATGAAACGCCATCCCGTGCGAGTTTTCAGGCTCACACAGGATGGCGCTGCCCGTTGCGGCTCAAGGCTTGCTGCGGCCCGAAGGGCCGCTCAATGCACCATCAGCACATAGAACACGACGACCGGCGACAGGCTCAGGATCACCGACCAGATGCCGACCGCCCAGAGAATGTCCTGGGTGCAGAAGCCGCGATCATCGGCCTTTGCATGTTGGTTGTTCATAACGCCCCCGCGCTTCTTGTTGTTATGGCGCTATCGATACGCGACGAGCGTTAAGAAAGCCGGCCGCGGGTCGACTCGCATTTGCAACGCCGCCGCTACGGGGAGTTAACCTCAAGGTCACGGACGATTCGCGTGCCGGCAAGGTTGCCGATCAGCTTGCCATCAACAGGTGCAGGGTCACGACCGGCGCCAGGCCGATCAAGACCGCCCAAAAGCCGAACGAAGACACCAGAAGCAGATCCTGCCTCCACTCCGCCCATTTGGAATTTTGATGTCGCCTGCCTGCAATGATGTGAACGGTCATCGTTCCCCCCGCCCGGTTGGCCTTGCGGGAACAATAGGCCGCAATCTCTGAAGATACGGACCGCCGCACGGTTGGTATTTTAGCCGCCCCCTTTACGGTGCGGTAACCCTGCGCCGATGGGGGACTAAAGCATGATGAATTGGTTGCGCTGTAACCGCGACGGAAGTGTGCTCCATCTCCCATCAACTCGGGTTTACCCGAGTTGATCATTTTCAACTGTCGAAGTCGGATAAAATCCGACTTCGATGGGGGAGGGTTGGGGTGAGGGGATACGGTCTATCGTTGAGACCAATGGCCCTCACCGGATCGCATCCAATGATGCGATCCGACCTCTCCCCACCGGGGAGAGGTGAATCGAGTCTGCCGCACAAAGTGATTTGGCCAAAACTCGTCCCACTTTACCGCTCGGCGCGGCCAACCACGTCCATGAGCTCGGCGATCTTGCGGCGCTGATCGGCCTTGTCGCCGGACACGATCGCGTGCTCGACGCAATGGGCGACATGATCGCGCAGGATTTCCTCCTCGACCCGGCGCAACGCCGCCTTGGCCGCGGCGATCTGCGTCACCACGTCGATGCAATAGCGGTCGGCCTCGACCATCCCCGCCAGCCCGCGGATCTGGCCCTCGATTCGCTTCAGCCTTTTCAGGCAGGACGTCTTGATCTCCTTGCGCATCTGCCTCATATACCCCCCTAGGGTATACATTTCAAGCGCGGCGCGAGGCGGAAAATGGCGCAGGCAGATCACGTACACGGAGCTGGCGGAGCGCATGCCGGCCATCGTCACGGTGCCGAGGCGGACGTTTCCTCGGGCGGCGGCAAGCATGGCGGCAACGAGGATGGCGATGTCGCCATTGACCCGGTATGCGGCATGCGCGTCAATCGCGAAAGCGCCAGGCACCGCTTCGCCCATGGCGGTGAGGAATATTTCTTCTGCAGCGCTCGTTGCCGCGAGCGCTTCGCGGCCGAGCCGGAAAAATTCCTGAAGCCGAAGCAGGTCGAGCCTGTCCCGCCCGAAGGCACCATCTACACCTGTCCGATGCATCCGGAAGTGCGGCAGGTCGGTGCGGGAAGCTGCCCGATCTGCGGCATGGCGCTCGAGCCCGAACAGGTCTCGCTCGAGCAGGGGCCTGATCCGGAACTGATCGACATGACCAGGCGATTCTGGATCGCGCTGGGGCTGACGCTTCCCCTTTTCGCCATCGAGATGGGCCGCCATTTCGGCGTCATGCATCTGCTGCCGCCTGCGTGGTCGAACTGGATTTCGCTCGCGCTGTCGACGCCGGTCGTGCTGTGGGCGGGCGCGCCGTTCTTCGTGCGCGGCTGGAACTCCTTGCTCACGCGCAATCTCAACATGTTCACGCTGATCGCGATGGGCACGGCCGTAGCCTGGCTCTACAGTCTCGTTGGCACGCTGGCGCCGCAACTGTTTCCGCCTGCGTTCCGCGACGCGCATGGTGCGGTCGCGGTTTATTTCGAGGCGGCGGCCGTGATCACGACACTGGTGCTGTTCGGACAGGTGCTGGAGCTGCGGGCGCGGCAACGCACCTCCGGTGCGATCCGTAGCCTGCTTGGGCTCGCGCCGAAAACCGCGCGACGCATCACGCCCCACGGCGACGAAGACGTCGCGATCGAGGACATCGCGGTCGGCGATCTGTTGCGGGTGCGTCCCGGCGAGAAGGTCCCGGTCGATGGTCTCGTCACCGAAGGACATTCCTCGGTGGATGAGTCCATGGTGACCGGCGAGTCGATGCCGGTGTCGAAGGCCGAAGGCAGCCGCGTGATCGGCGGCACCGTGAACCAGCACGGCGGGCTGGTGCTGCGCGCTGAAAAGGTCGGCCGCGACACCATGCTGGCGCGGATCGTCGACATGGTGGCGCGGGCGCAACGCTCGCGGGCACCGATCCAGCGCCTCGCCGACCGTGTCGCCGGATGGTTCGTGCCGGCCGTGATCGCAACCGCGCTGGTCGCGTTTGCCGCCTGGATGACGTTCGGGCCCGAGCCGCGTTTCACCTTCGGCATGGTCGCGGCGGTGACCGTGCTGATCATCGCCTGTCCCTGCGCGCTCGGACTTGCCACGCCGATGTCGATCATGGTCGGCGTCGGGCGAGGCGCCGGTTCCGGCATTTTGATTCGCGACGCCCAGGCGCTGGAGCAATTCGAGAGCATCGACACCATCGTCATCGACAAGACCGGCACGCTGACTGAGGGCAGGCCGAAGCTCGCCAAAATCGTGACCGCCGGCGGCATCGACGAGAACGAGCTGTTGCGGCTTGCCGCGAGCGTGGAACGCGGCAGCGAGCATCCGCTGGCGCTCGCCATCCTCAACGCTGCGAAAGAACGCGCCCTTGCACTTTCCGAGGTCGCAGACTTTGCCTCGCCTTCCGGCAAGGGGGCATTGGGAACCGTCGACGGCAAGCGCGTCGTGCTCGGCAACGCCAGGCTGATGCGCGAGGCGAATATCGCAACGAGCTTGTTCGATGCCGCCGCGGAGGCCGCGCGGCTTGGCGGCGCCACGGCGATCTATGTTGCCATCGACGGCCGCGCCGCCGGCGTCATTGCCGTCGCCGATCCCGTCAAGCCTTCGGCGAAGGCAGCAACTTCGGCCTTGCGCGCGGCGGGTTTGCGCATCGTAATGCTGACCGGGGACAACGAGACCACCGCGCGTTCGGTCGCCTCAAAGCTCGATATCGATGAGATCGAGGCCGGCGTCCTGCCCGAGCGCAAGAGCGAGGTCGTGCAGCGTCTTCGCAGCGAGGGTCGGCGCGTCGCCATGGTGGGCGATGGCGTCAACGACGCTCCTGCCCTTGCCGCCGCCGATGTCGGCGTCGCCATGGGCAGCGGCACAGATGTTGCGATCGAAAGCGCCGGCGTGACGCTTTTGACCGGCGATCTCGCAGGACTGGTGCGGGCGCGGCAATTGTCGCTCGCCACCATGCGCAACATCCGCCAGAACCTCGCCTTTGCGTTTCTCTACAACGCCGCGGGCGTGCCGATCGCGGCTGGTGTGCTTTATCCCGTGTTCGGCATCCTGCTGTCGCCGATGATCGGAGCCGCAGCCATGGCGCTTTCCTCCGTCAGCGTCATCGGCAATGCGCTGCGGCTGGCACGGACGCGACTGGAATAGGAGGCGGGCCTACCAGGTCCAGCGGAAGGGCTGGGGCTGATAGGTGTATTGATAGGGATAGGCGGCGAAATGAGGATAGGCGGCGAAGCGCTGGCGATCGTGCCGCCTTGCGACCACCGTTTTCTTGCTGGGTTCGCTCTTGACTGGTGCCGCGGCAGCAGATGAGGGCGGTGTGGTCAGCTGCGCGCGGGCCTGCAGCGCGGAACCCGGCGGCGGCGCCTGCAGCAGCATCACACCGGGTGGCAAGGTGGGAACAACCGCCGCTTGCACGCTGGTATCGAAGTCCACCCGCGGCGGGGCGACCCTGTCGGTGGTGATGCGAATGTTAGGTCGGATCACATCCTGGTGAGCAACGGTCTCAGCATCGGGGAAGAGATAGGAGGCAACGAAAAGGAGCGCCATGAGCGCTCCGCCGACATAGGTGAAATAGCGAAGCAAGGGCATCGTCCTACGCCACAAAACAAGCCGTCACCCCACTGGCGACCTCAGGCTCCACCCAACAGCCTTTTTTCGAGATCGCCCGTCCTTGTATGTCGGGTGGGATTCGCTTTGGTTCAACCGCACGGTGCGAAAAAGAAACGGGACCGTTAGCGATTAACCTTTAGGCCGATGCGCGTGGCGTCGTCGCTCAATTTCCGCGTCGAGCCGTGCCGAAAGCTCACCGCTCGCTTCCACCATCGGCAGGCGGACTTCGGCGCTGTCGATCAGGCCGGTGCGCGACAGCCAGTATTTCGCCGGCGCCGGGCTCGGCTCTGCGAACAGCAGTTCGGCGAGAGCTGATACGGTGTCCCAGTGCCTGCGCGCCGCCTCGCGGTCTCCTGCCTTCAGCAATGAATGTACGGAAGCGAAAGTTTCGGTCTCGATGTGGGCCGAGAGCAGGATACCGCCATCGGCGCCGTCCTCCAGCGCCTCGTAATAATGGGCGTCCTCGCCGGTCAGAACCCGAAAATCGGCGGCCGGCGGCGCAGCAGATCGAGGGACTGTTCGCGCTCGGCGCAGCAATCCTTCAACCCGACGATATTGGGGTGTTCGGCAAGCTCGAGCAGCGTGTCGTTACTGATATTGACGGCGGTACGGTAGGGAATGTTGTAGAGCACGATCGGCCGGGAAGCACGGTCGGCCAGCGCGCCGAAATGCTGCGTTAGTCCCCGTTGCGAAGGCCGGGAGTAGTACGGGGCGGCGATCAAATAGCCGTCGATCGGCCAGGCCGCCGTCTCGTCGATTGTGTCGCGGAGTTTTGCGGTATCGCTGCCGGACAGTCCGAGACAGATCGGAATGAAGCACTTGGCCCCCGCCAACTCGGCTCGCGTTAGTGCAACGATCCGTTCCAGCTCACCGACATCCAACGTCATGCCCTCGCCGGACGTGGCGGCGAGGATCAGGCCATCGACCGGCTTGCCGGCATAGTGCCGTACCAGCCGCCCGAGCGAAGCCTCGTCGAGGGCGCCGTTGCGAAACGGCGTGATCAGCGGCAGCCAGAGGCCTTGCAGCAGGGATCGCAGACTGCGGTTCGCGGGTTGTTCCGGGGTATTCATTGCTCCATCTCCTTCAACAGGCTTGAGCCGGAGATGAGCGATTAAAAAAACCCACACCTCGCGGCGGGGTTTTGCAGATCGGTCTTGGCGAGAAGTCTTGGGCGAGAAGTCTATCGCGCGCGTCGATCCGAAGCCCCCGGACGGGGGCCTTTTTTCGAAACGAGCGCGCACGCATTTGTGATCATCGCGCAATGATGATGCGCGCCGCCTTGGCTGTCAACGTGTGGCTTACGCGCGGCAGAAGAAAGCCGGGGCAAAAAAAGCCGGGCCCGTGAGAGCCCGGCTTGAGTGATGGCCTCGTTAGGCCGACACAATCACCTTCCAAGAGGGATAACTGAGACCCCCCGCCACTGGAGGAGGGGGACATATGCGAACGCGAGGACTCAGTGTGGTTGTATTATGGGCCGCGCCGGTTCCCTGCAGCAACCATCCACCCCGCATGTCAGTCATGCGGAGAGCCAAGGGCTTATCGAACGATAATTACGATGGCCAACGCTGCGCCTTGCTCACCACGAAGTCGCGGAAGACCTGAACGCGGGCCACCGTCTTCAATTCTTCGGGATAAACGAAGTAGGTGTCGAGCTGGATGGAATCGGACTCTCCGAACAGCTGCACCAGTCGGCTGTTTTCCTCCACCAGGTAGTCCGGTAGCGCGGCGACGCCGAGGCCCTGCTGGCAGGCGCGCACCAGGCCAAGGATGTTGTTGACCTTGAAATAAGCCTCGCGCGGGCCTGAGCCGTTGCGGCCGGCCTCGATCAGCCAGTTGCGGTTCTGCAGATGCGGCGCGACCTGCCCGTCGGAGAGGGTGATGATGCGGTGTGCGTCGAGCTCGTCGAGCGTGCGCGGCGTGCCGAATCGCTTGATGTATTCCGGCGAGCAGTAGGCGTGGAAGCCCATCGCGAACAGCTTGCGCTGGATCAGGTCGGGTTGGGTCGGCTTGCGGGTGCGGATGGCGACGTCCGCCTCGCGCATCGAGAGGTCGAGCTCCTCGTCGGTGACGATCAGGGAGATCCGGATCTCCGGATAAAGCCCGGTGAATTCGCCGAGCCGCGGAATCAGCCAGTTGATGCCGACGCCCGGCGTGGTCGTGATCTTGAGGTCGCCGCTCGGCCGCTCGCGGCTGTCGGTGAGCTTTGCGCGCGCCGCCTGCAGCTGCATGAACACGTCATGGGCGGTGCGGAACAACAGATCGCCCTGCTCGGTGAGAATCAGTCCGCGCGCATGGCGATGAAACAGCGAAACCGAGAGCTCCTGCTCCAACGCGCTGACCTGCCGTGAAACGGCCGATTGCGAAAGGCCGAGCTGCTCGCCGGCATGGGTGAAGCTTCCCGCCTCAGCCGCCGCGTGAAACACCTTCAGCTTGTCCCAGTCCATATCCGTAAATCCGTCACGAGTTCGTGCCATGGTCATTCCGCTGCCGCACGGTCGCTCGCGCGCAGCGCGAGGAAGCGTTCGGCCTCAAGGGCGGCCATGCAGCCAAGGCCCGCGGCCGTGACTGCCTGCCGGTAGGTTTCGTCGGCGACATCGCCGGCGGCGAACAAGCCGGGCACCGATGTCGCGGTCGAATTGGGCGCGACCTCGACATAGCCCGACGGCTTCAACTTGACCTGGCCGACGACGAGCTCTGTCGCGGGCGCGTGCCCGATTGCAATGAAGACGCCATCGGCTGCGACCTCTGTCAGTGCGCCGGTCCTGACGTTCTTCAGCCGCACATGGGTGACCTTGGCCGGATTCTCCTGCCCGCGGATTTCGTCAAGCGCGCTGTCCCACACCACCTTGATCTTGGGGTTCTTGAACAGCCGCTCCTGCAGGATGCGTTCGGCACGGAAATGATCGCGCCGGTGCACGATCGTCACCTTCGAAGCGAAGTTGGTGAGGAAAAGCGCTTCCTCTACCGCGGTATTGCCGCCGCCGACCACCACGACTTCCTTGCCGCGATAGAAAAATCCGTCGCAGGTGGCGCAGGCCGAAACGCCAAAGCCCTTGAACTTCTCTTCCGAGGAAAGTCCGAGCCAGCGCGCCTGCGCACCGGTGGCGAGCACCACGGTTTCGGCGAGATAGACATCGCCGCTGTCGCAGGTCAGGCGGAACGGCCGCTGGCCAAGCTCGAGCTTGGTGACGAGGTCGGTGACGAGTTTGGTTCCGACATGGGCGGCCTGCTTTTCCATCTGCTCCATCAGCCACGGGCCCTGGATGACGTCGGCAAATCCCGGATAGTTCTCGACGTCGGTGGTGATGGTGAGTTGTCCGCCGGGTTGAATGCCCTGGATCAGGATCGGCTCAAGCATGGCGCGTGCCGCGTAGATCGCCGCGGCATAGCCGGCCGGACCGGAACCGATGATGACGACCTTCGCGTGAACGGGGGCAGGCATGGGCATCTCTTGAGCAATTTGGAGTGCGTATGATGCGGATTTGGCTCGGGAAGGCATCCCGGCGGCGTCGAAAGTGACAAATCCAAGTCTAGGACATCTGGCGAGCTATGCAAGAATTGCAATCCAAATCAGCAAAATTTCCCGTGAGCGGCGCTGGAGCCGGGATTTTGCGCGGCGCACGCGCAATAAAATTGCGCACCCGCCTTGAGCGCGCTAAGAGTGTTGCCGCTCCAAAGCAAACTTTCTCCAAGCCCAGGACCGGGGCCTCGCGTGTCGAAGAATCTTGACGAAATCGATCTCAAAATCCTCAGCGAAATCCAGGCCGACGGCCGAATCACCAACGTTGAATTGGCCAAGCGTGTTGGCATTTCGCCGCCGCCGTGCCTGCGTCGTGTCAGGGCGCTGGAGGAAGCCGGCTACATACTGGGTTATCGGGGATTGCTGGATCCGCGCCGGCTGGGCTTCGATGTCACCGTGTTTGCGTCCGTGCATCTGTCGAGCCAGGCAGACGCCGACCTGCGCGCCTTCGAGGAATTCGTGCGCGCCGAACCACTGGTGCGCGAATGCTGGATGCTGTCGGGCGAAGTCGATTTCATCCTGAAATGCGTGGCGCCCGACATGGCGACGTTCCAGGATTTCGTCACCCATCTGACGGCGGCGCCGCACGTGCGCAACGTCAGGACGTCGTTGGTGCTGCACAATTCGAAATATGAGGCGGCCGTGCCGCTGGAGGTGAAGGGACGGGGATAATGTGCCGTCATTCCGGGCTTGTGCCAGCTGAGAAGGAAGCGAATGTCGGAATCGGGCCAGCACCAGACCCGGAATCTCGAGATTCCGGATGCGCTTATTTCATTCGCGCTCCGGAATGAGGCTTCGCGTCAGCTCTTCTTTCCCATCATGGCGTCGAGGCTGTAGGGCCCACCGCCGGCAGTCGCGAGATAAAGACACGCAAAGCACATAACGATCGCGAGCGTCCCGTTGTTGAAAAGCGGATGGAACACGGGCGAGCCCGTTCTGAACATATGGCCAACGAAATAGGCAAATGCCATCTCGCCCGCCAGGATGAAAGCGACGATCCGCGTAAACAGGCCGACCATCAACAGCCCGCCGAGCACCAGTTCGAGGCTGCCTGCCGCCCCGATCAACGAGAACAATTCGACCTTTTCGAACGGATTTCCGGGCGGAAATTTCAGCAGCTTGGCGACACCGAACTGAAACAGACAGAGACCGGTGATGAAACGAAACAGACTGAGAGCTGCCGGCTGGAATCTGGAAAGCATCTGGTCCATGTCATTTTCCCCCGTTCGACACCTGCATGAACCCCATCGCTCTGCAATCGAAACAATCTTACATGAAAATTATTCCGCTGGGAAACGGCTCCCACGTCACGCCGCAAGAAAGCCGCGCAACCGGCGCGGCTTCTAACGCAAACGGATTGTTCACGACGGCGGTCAGCGCCACTCGACCTTGGTGATCTCGTAGGCCTTGGGGCCGCCGGGGGCCATCACTTCCACGGTCGTACCCTTTTTCTTGCCGATCAGGGCGCGTGCGAGCGGCGAGGTGATGGAGATGCGGCCCTTCTTGGCGTCGGCTTCCGGCTCGCCGACGATCTGCCATACCGTTTTCTTGTCGGTATCCTCGTCGACCAGCGTCACCGTGGCGCCAAACTTGATGGTGTCGCCCGAGAGCTTGCCGATATCGATCACGTCGGCGCGCGCCAGCTTGTCCTCGATCTCGGCGATGCGGCCTTCATTGTGTGCCTGTTCTTCCTTGGCAGCGTGATATTCCGCGTTTTCCGACAGGTCGCCATGCGAGCGCGCTTCCGCGATATGCTCGATGATGCGCGGGCGTTCCACCGTCTGGCGCTTTTTCAATTCGTCCTCGAGGGCGGCATAGCCGATCGAGGTCATCGGAACCTTTTCCATCATCTTCTCTATCCTTCAATCGCGCGAGCGCACCCTTTAAGCACGCGCGAAATGTCTTTCAGTTCAGGGCGCTGCGGCTGAAACAACCCGCCAACTCATCAATTTCGGCCCTGAAAAGGGCCGATTCAACTTAAATTCGGCCCCGCGAAGGGCCGATTCAACCACGATTCGGGCGGAGAGTTCCTAGCCAACTGGCTTTACGGCCAATCATTTAGCGGACCACTTTGTGGCCCGCTAATGATCAGTCTTGCGAAAAATAACTCTGCAACGTGCGGACCTCAAGGTCCCCACCCAGATAGGCGCGGATGCCCTGGGCAGCCGCCACGGCCCCTGAAAGAGTGGTGTAATACGGCACTTTATGCAAGAGGGCGGCGCGGCGCAAAGAGCGGCTGTCGGCCAGCGCCTGCGGGCCCTCGGTAGTGTTGAAAACGAGCTGGACGTCGCCGTTTGTGATGGCGTCCACGATGTGCGGACGCCCCTCCAGCACCTTGTTAACCTTTTCGGTAGGTACTCCCTTATCGGCAAGGAAGCGCTGGGTGCCCGAGGTCGCCATTACCTTGAAGCCGAGCGAGAACAACAGTCGCACCGCGTCCACGATGCGGGTCTTGTCGCTCTCGCGGACGGAGACGAATACGGTGCCCTTGCGCGGCACGCGGGTGCCGCCGCCAATCTGACTTTTGGCGAACGCGATCTCGAAGCTGCGATCGATGCCCATCACTTCGCCGGTCGATCGCATCTCCGGGCCGAGCACGGTGTCGACGCCCGGGAAGCGGGCGAAGGGGAACACCGATTCCTTCACGCCGACGTGACCGAGCTTCCTCTTTTTCAGATCGAAATCCGCAAGCTTCTCGCCGGCCATCAGCCGCGCCGCGATTTTCGCCACCGGCGTGCCGATCACCTTGGCGACGAACGGCACGGTGCGCGATGCGCGCGGGTTGACCTCGAGCACGTAAATGTCGCCGTTTTTGATGGCGTATTGAACGTTCATCAGGCCTATCACGTCGAGCCCGAGCGCCAGCTCGCGGGTCTGCCGTTCGAGCTCGGTGATGATCTCGCCGTTGAGCGAATGCGGCGGCAGCGAGCAGGCGCTGTCGCCGGAGTGAATGCCGGCTTCCTCGATATGCTCCATGATGCCGACGATGAACGTGTCCTTGCCGTCGCATAGGCAGTCGACGTCAACTTCAGTGGCGTCCGACAAATAGCGGTCGAACAGCAGCGGATTGGTGCCGAGCACCGTGTTGATCTGGCCGGTCTTGTCGTTGGGGTAACGCGCCTTGACGTCGCCCGGCACAAGTTCCGGCAGCGTGCCGAGCAGGTAATCCGAGAGCTGGTTTTCCTCGCGAATGATCTGCATCGCGCGGCCGCCGAGCACGTAGGAGGGGCGCACCACCAGCGGCAGCCCGAGATCGGCCGCGACCAGCCGCGCCTGTTCGACCGAATAGGCAATGCCGTTTTTCGGCTGCTTCAATCCAAGCTTGTCGAGTACGCGCTTGAAGCGGTCGCGATCCTCCGCAAGATCGATGGCGTCGGGCGAGGTGCCGAGGATCGGCACCTTGGCCGCTTCCAGTGCATGCGCAAGCTTGAGCGGCGTCTGTCCGCCGAACTGCACGATCACGCCGCGCAGCTTGCCGTTCTGCTGCTCGGTTTCGATGATCTCGAGCACGTCCTCGGCGGTCAACGGCTCGAAGTACAGGCGATCGGCGGTGTCGTAGTCGGTCGACACCGTTTCCGGATTGCAGTTGATCATGATCGATTCAAAGCCCGCATCGTGCAGCGCGAAGCAGGCATGGCAGCAGCAATAGTCGAACTCGATGCCCTGGCCGATCCGGTTGGGACCGCCGCCGAGAATGATGACCTTGTTCTTGTCGGATGGCGCGCTCTCGTCGACGGGATCGCCGGCAAAGGGCGCCTCATAGGTCGAATACATGTAAGCGGTGGGCGAAGCGAATTCGGCGGCGCAGGTATCGATGCGCTTGAACACCGGACGGACGCCGAGCGCATGCCGGCGCGCCTTCACATCGGCTTCGGTAGTGTGGGTGAGCACCGCAAGGCGTGCGTCGGAAAAGCCCATGGCCTTGAGCGAGCGAATGCCGAACGCGTTCGCCGGCAGGCCGTTGTTCCTGACCTTTTGCTCCATCTCGACGATGCCGCGCATCTCCGCCAGGAACCACGGATCGATCTTGCAGGACGTGAAGATGTCTTCGTTGCTCCAGCCAAGCCGCATCGCCTGCGCCACCTGCAGGATGCGGTTCGGCGTCGGCGTGCCGAGTGCGGCGCGGATCGCGTTCTTGTCGTCGCCGCGGCCGATTCCCTCGATCTCGATCTCGTCGAGGCCGGTCAGGCCGGTCTCGAGCCCGCGCAGCGCCTTTTGCAGGCTCTCCTGGAAGGTGCGGCCGATCGCCATCACTTCGCCGACGGATTTCATCGAGGTGGTCAGCGTGGTCGCCGCACCGGGGAACTTCTCGAAGGCAAAGCGCGGAATCTTGGTGACGACGTAATCGATGGTCGGCTCGAACGAGGCGGGCGTCGCGCCGCCGGTGATGTCGTTGGCTATCTCGTCGAGCGTGTAACCGACGGCGAGTTTCGCTGCGACCTTGGCGATCGGAAAGCCGGTGGCTTTCGAGGCGAGCGCAGAGGAGCGCGACACGCGCGGGTTCATCTCGATCACCACCATGCGCCCGTCAACCGGGTTGACGCCGAACTGCACGTTGGAGCCGCCGGTCTCCACCCCGATCTCGCGCAGCACCGCGATCGAGGCGTCGCGCATGATCTGGTATTCCTTGTCGGTGAGCGTGAGCGCCGGCGCCACCGTGATGGAATCGCCGGTATGCACGCCCATCGGGTCGAGATTCTCGATCGAGCAGACGATGATGCAATTGTCGCGTTTGTCGCGCACCACCTCCATCTCGAACTCTTTCCAGCCGAGAACGGATTCCTCGATCAGCACCTCGTTGGTTGGCGAGGCGTCCAAGCCCCGCTCGATGATGTCGATGAATTCTTCCTTGTTGTAGGCGATGCCGCCGCCGGTGCCGCCCATGGTGAAGGATGGGCGGATGATCGCGGGCAGGCCGATTTCGGAGAGCGCCATCAGCGCCTCGCCGAGCGCCTGTTCCTGGTAGCGTTTGCGCCGCTCGTTCTCGCCGAGCGTCCACTGCCGCTCAAATTCCTCCAGCGCCTGGCCCGCGAGCCTCTCGCGATCGGCGAGGTACTTGTCGCGGTCGGCTTTCTTCAGCGCAGACGCATTGGCGAGTCGCGACTTCGGCGTCTGCAGTCCGATTCGTTCCATGGCGTTGCGGAAGAGCTGGCGGTCTTCCGCCTTGTCAATGGCGTCCGCCGTGGCGCCGATCATCTCGACATTGAATTTGGCAAGCGTGCCCTGCCGGCGCAGCGACAGGGCGCAGTTGAGCGCGGTCTGTCCGCCCATGGTCGGCAACAGCGCAAATCCGCCGCCCACCACGTGGCGTTCCTTTTCGATGATCCTGGCGACGATCTCCGGCGTGATTGGCTCGATATAGGTGGCGTCCGCAAGCTCCGGATCGGTCATGATCGTCGCCGGATTGGAATTGACCAGGACGATGCGATAGCCCTCTTCCTTCAGCGTCTTCACCGCCTGCGTACCCGAGTAATCGAATTCGCAAGCCTGGCCGATCACTATGGGACCGGCGCCGATGATCAGGATGGTGGAGATGTCGGTTCTTTTGGGCATCAAATCTCGCGGGACAGGAAAACAGGCACAAAAAAAGGGCGCGCTGCCGCGCGTCCCCTTCAACCCGGCGCTTGGGATCAAGCGCGCGGGTGGTCTTTAGACCAGATTCCGCAGCCGCGAAAGGGGCTTGGGACACCCATCAACGGCCATTTCGACGACGTGGCCTTGGCTTCGCCTCAGCGGTTTACGCCGCGGCGGCCTCGCCAGGGGGTAGCCGGGCCGAGGCTGGCAATGCCGGCGCCCGACTTCGCTCTCCGAGCTATGCGCGGGCTTCGCCGCAATGGGGCTTGCCGAGCCGAAGCTGCATCAGCAAGCGAAGGCTGGAGGTCCGGCCTGGATTTGAACCAGGATCAAGAGCGGTGCAAGGAATGCCCGGCATCCCGAGAAGGCAGCCGCAAATCAGCCGTGTTTGGCCGTGCTTGATATGAAGACGTGAGAGCGCACGGCGTGGCAATCGTTCGGTGAAGTCCCAGGATGCGGACGCATGCGATAACCCTTGCGATGATGGTGCTGGCGGGATTTTCCGCTCAGAGTGCCGCACAGGAGCAGTGCCCGGAATTGAGGCGGCTGCGCAGCGAGGCCGCGGAAGCGTCGAAACAAGCGACGGGCGTTGGGACACAGGGTCGCTGCGAGGCATACATCCGCTTTTCCATGGCATGGCACGATTTGGTTCGGTATGCCAAAGACCATCGCGAGCTGTGCGACATTTCCAAGGTTTCGCTGGGCGAGATCGACAGGCGTCACCGCGAGGCAGTGAAAGCGCGCGACAATGTCTGCACGAACCGTCCTCTTCGCCCATATCCAGCCGAAGTCCTGCCACGTTGACAGCTCCGCCTTTCGGGATGTTGCATTTGATTTTTGAACTCGCCGCAAGGCGGGTTGCGAATGTCAAATCCGCTCCGCCAGCGAAGGGCGCGCGACAAAGGTCATCCGGTATTGGTTGTGGCCGATATTGAACGGCGCGCGCGAGGCGGTGAATCCGGCCTTGGCGAGCTTTGAGATGATCTCGTTTTCACTGTAGCGCTGCAAACCGACGCGGCTGCGCAATTGCCGGTAGTCCGACAAGGCGGTCGAGACCAGGCCGAGCAGCGCATCGCCCAGGAAGCCGTTGCGCGCCGCAAAGCGCAACAGCGCAAACACGTCGCGCAGCATGCCGATTTCCGGGCGAAGAACGTCGCCGACAACGAGCCGCCCGCCGGATTTGAGCAGCCGGTAGATGGTGGCAAACGAGGCATCGAGCTCTTGCGGCGTCATGTATTGCGCGACCGAATTCATCACGACCAGATCGACGGATTTTTCGGTCATCTTCCGCAAATCATCGAGCGAGCGCACCCGGATCCTGGTGTTCGGGGCAAAGCGCGCGATCAGCCGGCCGCGCACGCCGGGCGCGGGCTCCGCCAGGTACAGCTTGCCGCAGGCATCCGCTACCTTTGCAGCCGACAGCGCCTCGCCACAGGCGTAATCCAGCACCACCGCATCGGGTGAGGAAATGTAGCCGATGATGTCGCGGGCGATCAGCTGGAAATGCAGATCGCGATGCAGCTTGCTCGCATAAATCGTATGCGTGGAATCGTAATAATCGATCCATTCATCCATGACTTGAGGCGTCCGGCAAAGGGGTTCCGGTGATAGGAACCGGGGGGCGCATGATGCGTTAGAGGGTCCGGCGACCGATGTCCATTGCCGCCACACCCCGGTACTTACAGGAAGGTCCATCGTGAGCAAAGCCAAGCCCGACAACAGGCCCCACAAATCTTCTCCCGATCTCGATACTCCCACCGATCTGCCGCCGGCCGCTGTCGAAAAGCTATCGACCGCACTCAACACGCTGCTGGCCGACGCCTTCGTGCTCTACGTGAAAACCAAGAATTTCCATTGGCATGTCAGCGGACGACATTTCCGCGATTATCATCTGTTGCTGGACGAACAGTCGGAGGCGATTTTCGCCACCACCGACCAGCTTGCGGAGCGGGTGCGCAAGATCGGCGGCACTACGCTGCGTTCGATCGGCCAGATTTCGAAATTGCAGACCATCCACGACAATGACGAGGAATATGTCCCGCCGCGCGAGATGCTGCGCGAACTGATGGAAGACAACAAACACATGGCGGCGGCAATGCGAATGGCGCACCAGCTTGCCGACGACAACGAGGATTCCGGCACCGCCGGCCTGCTCGAGACCTTCATCGACGAGACTGAGCGGCGCACCTGGTTCCTGTTCGAGGCTTCCCGCCAGGAAGGCAGCAACGCGGCGTAGGTTACTCTGCGAGAAGCGCAAGCGATAAGGATTCATCCGCTATCTCATCCCTCCCCCGCGAAAGCGCGGGGAGGGTGGCCGGCCGAAGGCCGGTCGGGTGGGGGAGTTAGCGATTTACCGAGCGTCATCTCAAATGTAAGCGCGCCTTTGAATACCCCCACCCCGGCGCTGCGCGCCGACCCTCCCCATAAGGGGGAGGGATGTGGAGAGATCACCGGGCGTGAATTCAAATCGGGCGCATGCGCGCGTTAGTTCGCCATGTCCACCAAGCTTTTCGAAGACGCCCTGGTTAATTCCCGGTTAGGGCTTCGCGTAAATGCACGCGGAAATCCCGGCCGGGTTCTTAAAAATCATTGTCTATGAAGATCGTCGCGGATCACTTTGCGATTTTGGTCGAGACGCGATGGCCAGTCTGGCAACTTCTCGCACTACGGCTCACATCAGGCCATCCGGCCTGGCCGGATTGTTCGGTTTGTTCGCCGGGCTTTGCGCCATTTTTGCCGCCTGCGCCACCGTTGTCGACTGGCATCACGAGTTCACGCAAACGAAATGGCCGATCGTCTCGGCGATCGTCGAACGTGCCGACGTCCTGGTCCTGCGCCGCGCGCCCAACGACGGCGGTGGGATGTCGTGGAAGCTCAACGCGCGCGTCCGGTACGAGGCCAGCGGCAAGTCACGGACAGCGGTCTTGACCTCACGCACGGTCTATTCGGAACAGGAAGCCGCACAGCTCCACGCGTGGGCGGGGCAGCATCGCAGTGGCAGCCAGATCGAGATTCGCCACGATCCACACCAGCCAGGTCGCGTGGTTTTTGCATCTGCGGAAGGCCCGTTTACCTCGGACCGAATCCGAACCGACCTCATTCTGTTCACGCTGGCCGCGATCGCGTCAGTGGCGCTTTTGGAACTGGCGAAGGTGCTCAGGACGCACGAGGCAAGCTCCGCACCGGTTGCCGGGGATGGTCAAGGTGGAAACCTCGCGGTCGGGCTGTTCTCTGCCGCGACGGGTTTGATGATCACGGGACTGGCGCTCGATCGCGCGATACGCGCAGATCCGCTGACCGCGGATAGTTTGATGGCCGTTCCGGCGGGGTTGATGTTCGTCTTTGCCGGAATTCTGATCGGCCTGCCGCCGCAATACCGGCGATGGCGAAGCTGGCTGGCGACGCTGGTGGTGACGTGCTTTGCGATCACCTTCGATTGGGTCGCATTCGGCCCGGGCGAGCGGCACTTCAGCGGCAGCATCAACGGCATCGGTTTCGTTCCAGGCGAGACGATGGGCCGCTTCTTCTTTGGCGTCTTTGCGGTTGTGCTCGATATCTGCGCGGTCGGCATGTGGATCGGCCAACTCCATCCAGCTTCCACCCCGCCGGCTTCCGCAGCTAAGCCGGCCGATTCCACAATCTGACCAGCGCCCCATCTTCGCCTGTCACCGGGTCGGTCTTCGGCAATTTCACTTGCGGGATCGTCTTCAGCGCCTTGCGATGATTCTCGGGCGTCGGCCGCGTCACCTGCATCTTCGCCCCCGGCGGATAGGCGCCCACCACGGAAAAATCAGGGCTTGCCGAGAGGCATTGATGGCCGGTGCCGGCGGGCAGGATCGCGACGTCGCCGGCGGAGACTTCGAATTCCTGGCCCTGATCGCCACCGAACCGAACGCGGGCGTGCCCACGCGCAATCCCGAGCGCTTCGTGAACGGTCGAGTGATAATGCAGATAGTCGTAAATGCCGTCGCGCCACATGTCGCCCCAGCCATTGCCGCCGAACAGCTTTTCGATCGTCCTTTCGGGATGATCGTTGGTCACATCGATCGCGCCCTTGTAGATCGTAAACGGCAGCGGATTGTTGGGAACGAGGCCGTCGTCGGCAAACACGAAGGTGAGAGGATTGAGATCGACGTTCGCAATCGGCATGGCCAGTCCTGCTTATGCATTGCTGTCTAATGATCTCAGCTCAAACGCGTTCCGCAAGCTTTCGCTGGCGAAAGCGGTTCCGTCGTCACGCGGACGGTCCACCAAGGCCGGATTAGCAGGATCGACCGAAGTCGACCCCTCACATCCCCTTCGGGATATCGGCCGGGATTTCGAACACCAGACAGGTCGTGGTGGCATGGGCCAGAAGGCGGCCTTTGCTGTCGGTAATCCGTGCCTCGGCGGTGGCGGCGCGGCGGCCGACGTTGAGCGTGCAACCTTCGGATCGGACCACGCCGGTATCCTTGGTCATGCCGCGGATGAAACTGATCTTGAATTCGAGCGTGGTGTAGCCGGTCCCCCGAGGGAGCATCGAGTGCACGGCGAGCCCCATCGCCGAATCCAGCAATATTGCCGCATATCCGCCATGCACCGAGCCGATCGGGTTGTAATGCCGGAAGCCGGGCGTGCTGTGGAACACGACGAAACCCGGCTCGGCCACGGAATCGAAGGGTTCGACATTCTGCATGATCGGCGGCGTCGGCAGCCTGCCGTCGAACATGGCGCGGACGAAATCGATCCCCGCCATCGACCCCATTACTTCGGCCGGCGTCACGCCATATTCGATCCTGGGGGTGGTATCGTTTGCCATGAGGTGTCCTCTACCTGTACGATGATGATCGTCATGCAAATGATTGACACGATAGGCGATCTCTCTCAATCCCTCCCCACGCGTTCCGCGGGGGAGGGATGAGAGACGTCAAGCCCGCTTGCGTTCCCGCATCAAATCGGCAAACCGCTTGAACAAATAATGCGAGTCGCGCGGCCCCGGCGAAGCCTCGGGATGATACTGCACGGAGAACACCGGCTTGCCCTCGAGTTGGATGCCGCAATTGGAGCCGTCAAAGAGCGACACGTGGGTTTGGGCCGCACCCCTGGGCAGGGTCGCCTGATCCACCGCGAAACCGTGGTTCATCGAGGTGATCTCGACCTTGCCGGTAGTTTCGTCCTTGACCGGATGGTTGGCGCCATGATGGCCCTGATGCATCTTTCTGGTTTTCGCGCCGACCGCGAGTCCCAGCATCTGATGGCCGAGACAAATCCCGAAGGTCGGCGTGCCCGACTTGATCACCTTCTGAATCACCGGAACGGCGTATTTGCCGGTCGCGGCAGGGTCGCCCGGGCCGTTGGAGAGAAACACGCCGTCCGGGTTCATCGCCAGAATCTCTTCGGCCGAAGTCGTCGCCGGCACCACGGTGATTTTGCAGCCGATGCCGGCGAGTAGCCTTAAGATGTTGCGCTTGATGCCGTAGTCGACGGCAACCACGCTGAACTCGGGCTCGCTCTGGCGGCCAAAACCCTTGTCCCACGCCCACGGCGTCTCGTCCCAGGTGAAGCGCTGGCCGCATGTCACCATCGGCACCAGGTCCATCCCCTCCAGCCCCGGCCATTCGCGCGCCTCTTCCTTCAGGCCGTGCAGGTCGAACCTGCCGTCCTTGTTGTGGGCGATCACCGCGTTGGGCATGCCTTTGCTGCGGATGCGCGCCGTGAGCGCGCGGGTGTCGATGCCGGCAAGGCCGATGATGCCGCGCGCCCTCAGCCAGGCATCGAGATGGCGCGTGGCGCGATAGTTGGAGGGATCGGTGATCGCGGTGCGCAGGATCACCCCGCGCGCCCCTGGCGTCGCCGCCATGTTCACCATCTCGATGTCCTCGTCATTGGTGCCGACATTGCCGATATGCGGGAAGGTGAAGGTGATGAGTTGTCCCGCATAGGAAGGATCGGTGAGGATCTCCTCGTAACCGGTCATCGCGGTATTGAAACAGACTTCGCCCACCGCCTGGCCCTCGGCGCCGAGGCCGAAGCCTTCGAGCACGGTTCCATCGGCCAGCACGAGAAGCGCGGTCGGCTTGTGGTCCGGCCAGGCTGAGGCGTTTTCGCTGTCGGTCATGATCGCTCTACATAATCGCCGCGCGCGCAGGCGTCAAAGCCGGAAACGGCCGATTCCCCATGCCGTTTTTTGTTTATTTGACAGGTGAGGGGCGGTTCTTGATCTTGCCGCCAAGCCTTTTCCACCCCGGTGCCGCCAATGGACAACACCATGCCGATCCTGCTTGTTCCGGGCCTCGTATCCTCGCCCCGTATTTACGCGCCCGCGATGTGTGCGTTGTGGGCAATCGGCCCGGTCACCGTGGCTAACCATATTCGTGACGACAATATGGGCGCGATCGCACGCCGGATTCTCGACGAGGCGCCGCCGCGTTTTGCGCTGGCCGGCCATTCGATGGGCGGCTATATCGCGTTCGAGATCATGCGGCAGGCGCCGGATCGGGTATTGCGGCTCGCACTGCTCAATACCCAGGCGCGGCCGGATACGCCGGAAGCGACAAGCCGCCGCCGCAGCCAGATGGCGCGCTCGGAAGCAGGCGACTTCCGCGATGTCCTCAATGAGCTGTTTCCGATCTTCGTGCATCCGATGCGGCGCGACCGCGCCGATCTGTTGCAACTGGTGCACGACATGGGCGGCGACGTCGGCGTCGAGGCTTTCATCCGCCAGCAAACCGCCATCATCGGCCGGCCGGATTCACGCCAGACGCTTGCAACGATCAGCTGTCCAACGCTGGTGCTGACGGGCGACCAGGACCTCGCGATCCCGAACTCGCTGTCGAAGGAGATGGCGGACGGCATTGCCGGCGCCAAACTCGTGATCCTTTCGCAGTGCGGTCATCTTTCGCAAGTTGAGCAGCCGGAGGCGACCGCGAATGCGCTGGTCGAATGGCTACGACTCTAGATCATGATGCGATCAAGTGTAAATCGCATCACGATCTCATCTCTTTGTTTGAGCATGATCTTTTCGGAAAACCGGTTTCCACTTTTCCGGATCATGCTCTAGCTTGTTGTTTGAGCATGATCTTTTCGCCAAAACCGCTTCCCGCTTTCGCGGATCATGCTTTGGTTGTTTCGGTCGAGTAAAACGCCTAGATCGGGGTTCAAGCCAAAAAAACCCGCCAGAGGATGAAACCAATGCTGCGCGACGACATCAATAATGCGGTCAAGGACGCGATGCGGGCGAAGGACGAGCGCAAGCTCTCCACGCTTCGGATGGTGAACTCGACCATCAAGAATGCCGATATCGAGGCGCGCGGCGAGGGCAAGCCGCCGCTTGGCGACGAGGACCTGCTGCGGGTGTTGCAGAAAATGATCAAGCAGCGTCAGGAGGCGATCGAGCTTTACGAAAAGGGCGCGCGCGCCGAGCTCGCCGCGCAGGAACGCGAGGAGATCGCGATCATCCAGGCCTATCTTCCGAAACAAATGTCGGAAGCTGACGTCAAGGCGGCGATTTCATCCGCCATTACCGAGACCGGCGCTGCCGGCATGAAGGACATGGGCAAGGTGATCGGCGTGTTGAAGGCGAAATATGCCGGCAGGATGGATTTCGCCAAGGCCAGCGGTCTGGTGAAGGCGGCGCTTTCTTCTTAACCTCGCCCCGCTCGCGGGGAGAGGTCGAAGCCGGAGCGAAGCGAAGGCTTCGGGTGAGGGGGCTTTCACGGAAAGTGTGGGGGCGGGGTTGACGAGGTAATTCAGGACCCACGGGAGGAAAACGATGGCAGATCAAGAAAACGCTTCCACCGGTCCCGATCTGTCCAAGGGCGTCGCGCTCTCCGAATTTTCCGGCCCCATGCTGCTCGGGCATGTCGGCGACGAAAACGTGCTGCTGGTGCGCGCAGGCTCGGAAGTCTTCGCCATCGACCCCCATTGCAGCCACTATCACGGTCCGCTCGCCGACGGCGTCGTCGACGGCGAGAGTATTCATTGTCCCTGGCACCACGCCTGTTTCGATTTGCGCACGGGCGAAGCGGCGCGTGCGCCAGCGCTCAATCCGATCGCAGTATGGAAGGTCGAGCGCGAGGGGGAGCGGATCTTCGTCCGCCAAAAACGCGAGCAGCCGAAGCCGCGCGTCAAGGGGGTCGTGGATGCGCCTTCCAGAATCGTGATTGTCGGCGGCGGGGCCGCGGGGTTTGCCGCCGCCGAGATGCTGCGGCGGCAGGAATATCGCGGCCACATCGTGATGCTCAGCAATGATGCCGCCGAGCCCGTGGATCGGCCCAACCTGTCGAAGGATTATCTCGCAGGCAGCGCGCCGGAGGACTGGCTGCCGTTGCGCCCCATTGATTTCTATGCCGATGCCGGCATCGATTTGCGGCTCGCTACCGAGGTCGCATCGATCGATGCCAAAACCAGAAACGTCATTCTCGCCGGCGGTGAAGCGATTTCCTACGATCGCCTTCTGCTCGCGACCGGAGCGGAGCCCGTGCGTCTGCCGATTCCGGGCCTTGACCAGCCGCATGTCCATGTGTTGCGCACGCTTGCCGATTGCCGCGCCATTATTGCGTCTGCGAACGGCGCGCGCCGCGCCATCGTGATCGGGGCGAGCTTTATCGGGCTCGAGGTTGCCGCCTCCCTGCGCGCCAGGAATATCGAGGTTCACGTCGTAGGCCTCGAGCAGCGGCCGATGGAGCGGGTGCTGGGAGCCGAAATGGGAGATTTCGTTCGTGGCTTGCACGAAGAACACGGCGTCATCTTTCATCTCTCCGACACGGTCACCTCGATTGCGGGCAAGCGCGCCACGCTCAAAAGCGGCGGCGTGATCGAGGCAGACCTGGTGGTAGTCGGCGTCGGTGTGCGGCCGCGGCTTGCGCTGGCCGAGAGGGCCGGGCTTGCGATCGACCGTGGCGTCACCGTGGATCAATATCTGCAAACCAGCGTGTCCGGAATTTACGCAGCCGGCGATATCGCCCGCTGGCCCGACCCGCATACGGGCGAAAACATCCGCGTCGAACACTGGGTGGTGGCGGAACGCCAGGGCCAGACAGCCGCGCGCAACATGCTGGGTCAGCGCGAGGTTTTTGACGCGGTGCCGTTTTTCTGGAGCCAGCACTACGACGTGCCGATCAACTATGTCGGGCACGCCGAGAAGTGGGACGAGATCGAAGTTGACGGCAATATCGGCGCGAAAGATTGCCTGGTGCGATACAAGAGCGGCGGGCGCGTGCTCGCAGTCGCCTCGATCTATCGCGACGTCGCCAGCCTTGAGGCAGAACTTGCGATGGAGCGGGCGGGGCGGTGAGTCCTTGATTTCCTGCCCTCTCCCCTTGCGGGAGAGGGTGCCGAGCGAAGCGAGGCGGGTGATGGGGTCTGCCGCAACGACGAATTCCCCGCACCCGGTTTCTCGCTCCCGCTCGAAACCACCCTCTCCCGCAAGGGGAGAGGGTTGAGTGGCACCGGAGTTGGTTTAAGTTGCTGCCATGCTCACCGAAACCACCGACTATAAAAAACTCTGCCGCGACTTCCGCTGGGAAATCCCGCCGAGATTCAATATCGCGACAGCCTGCTGCGACCGCCACGCCGACGGCAGCAACCGTCTGGCGTTGATTTATGTCGATGAGGACGGCGCCGCGCAACGCACCTCCTTCGACGAGATCGCGGAGATGTCGCGCCGTTTCGCCAACGTGTTGAAGGCGGATGGACTGACGCGTGGCGATCGCGTCGCGCTGTTTCTGTCGCAATCGCTCGAACTGCCGGTCGCGCATCTGGCCGCGTTTCGCGCCGGGCTGGTGTCGATCCCGTTATTCTCGCTGTTCGGCGAGGACGCGCTGCAATTTCGCCTGTCGAATTCCGGCGCGAAAGCGGTCGTGACCGATGTAGGTGGATGGGAGAAGCTGAAAAGGATCCGTAAGCACCTTCCCGAGCTCCGGAATGTCTATCTGATCGGTGATGCTCCCCCTGGCACGAAATCGTTCTGGTCGGAGATCGCGGCTGCCTCGCCGGAATTCGCCACCGTCGACACCGCAGCCGACGATCCCGCGATCATCATCTACACCTCCGGCACCACCGGCAATCCGAAAGGCGCGCTGCACGCGCATCGCGTCCTGCTCGGTCATCTTCCCAATGTCGAGATGGCTCATGATTTCTTTCCCAGGCCGGGCGACGTGATGTGGACGCCTGCCGACTGGGCCTGGATCGGCGGCTTGTTCGATGTGCTGTTTCCGGCCTGGTATCACGGCGTGCCCGTGGTCGGACACCGCGCGAAAAAATTCGAACCGCACGCCGCCATGGACCTGATGGCCGATCACGCGGTGCGCAACGTGTTTTTGCCGCCGACCGCGCTGAAAATGATGCGGCAGGCCGACGTCAAACATCCCGGCGTAAGGTTGCGCAGCATCTTCACCGGCGGGGAATCGCTCGGCGTCGAGCTCCTGGACTGGGTGCGCTCGACCTTCGGCATCGAAGCCCACGAGGTGTTCGGTCAGACCGAATGCAACCTCGCGGTCGGCAACAATGCGAGCCTGTTTCCGATCCGGCCGGGTTCGATGGGCAAGCCGACGCCCGGCTTCGATGTGCGCATCGTCGACGAAAAGGGAAGGGAATTGCCACGGGGCGAGCGCGGCATCATCGGCGTGCGCCAGCCCAATCCCGTCACCATGATCGAATACTGGAAAAATCCGGAAGCGACGGCCAAAAAATTTGCCGGCGAATTTTTGCTCACCGGCGATCTCGGCCGCCAGGATGATGACGGCTATTTCTGGTACGTCAGCCGCGAGGATGACGTGATCACCAGCGCCGGTTATCGCATCGGGCCATCCGAGATCGAAGACACGCTGTTAAAACATCCTGCGGTGGCGATGTCGGCGGTGGTCGGCATTCCCGATCCTGTCCGCACCGAATCGATCAAGGCCTGGATCGTGTTGCGGCCGGGCTTTGCGGGAAGCGAACATCTGGCGCGCGAGATTCAGGATTTTGTGAAAGTGCAGCTTGCCGCGCATGAATATCCGCGCTTCGTGCAGTTCACCGACGCTCTGCCGATGACCGCGACCGGCAAGGTGCTGCGGCGCGAGTTGCGGGCGAGGGGGTGAAGCGATGACGAGATTACGTTGGACCGCGGCCGCGATGTAGGTGCGCTCCCTCTCCCGAGGGGATAGGGTTGGGGTGAGGGCGTACGGTGGTTCGTAAGAGCGTGGCCCTCACCCGATTTGCTGCGCAAATCGACCTCTCCCCAGCGGGGAGAGGTGGACCGAAGAAGTCGCCGACGCGATTCAACCAAACTTCATCCTGCTCAAGAGCGAGAGGTGTAAGGCGCGAATTCTGCGCTACTGTGACGACGACAGGTGAACGATCTGCCGCCCGCCATTCATCGCCTTGAGATGGTTGACGTAGTTCTCGGGGCGTTGCCAGCGGGGAGGGGTTTTCAGGCCCATGAATTCGGCGATGTTGCCGATGAACCCGGTGCAGTTCATGGTTTCGGCGTTCCAGACCGGTGTACTCGCCCGCAGCTTCTTGATGTAGGCGAACACCCTCTTGGCGTCCGGCTCGTTCAGGTAGACGCGGTAATGGGCGGTCAGGTACTCCGGATCGAGATCGCCATAGCTTGCCCCGGTCTCGGACGGCACAGGCATCACATGGCCGAGGACATATTCCAGGGTGTCTCCCGCTGGCGTGAGGCCCGCGACTTCAACCGCTCGCTCGCCGGTTTTGCCATACCAGACGAAAGCGTGCCCCCAGCTCGCCGCCGTCCTGGCCCTGAAATCCACGTAGTAGGGGCCCTTTACCGCTTCCGAACCCGGTTTCCGCGCGGGCTGCGGTGCGGTTTTGGCTTCGATGGTCCCCTCACTGGAAACGAGCGCGTTGGCCTCGGCGGCGCGCTTGTGATCTTCCAGTGTCCGGGAACTTTCCGAACCGCTGCGGGCGTCGACTTCCTGGGCGCAAGCCGGTTCGATTTTGCAACTGAGCAAAAGGGCGAACGTCAGGCCCGCCATCAGGCATGGCGTCGGTCTCGTTGGTCTGTTTGCCACGTTCGCCCTTTGACTGTCGCGACGCTGGATCATGATGCGATCAAGTGGAATCGCATCATGATCTCGTCCCTTCGTTTGAGCCTGATATCCGGGCAAACGCGTTCCGCGTTTGCTAGCCAAGGGAAGACCGGTTTCCACTTTGCGCTAACGCGGCCTTCCGGGTCCGGATCATGCTCTGGAGGTCAGCTTCAGCAAACCTTGATTCAGTACTTCGATACGACAGGCGCCGGAGCCTTGCCGATCGGGCCTTTCCCGATGGGGCCTTTGCCGATCGGCATCTTGCCGATGGGAGCCGGCTGATAGACGGGCTGCGGGCGTGGGAGGTCGGCGGCGCCGGCGACGGTCACCATGGCGAGCGTTGCGCCCGCGACAATCAGAAATCTCTTCACGGTACTTCTCCTTCAAGACGAAAAAAGCGACGAGTTGCCGGGCGTTCTCCCCCAGACAGAGCATGCAGCGTGAACCTTGGAATGAGTCTAGAGTGCGGCAGAAAGGTCGCGCCCGAGGAACGGGTCCGCAGTGCGGCAAATATGACACATGGGGAGACCCGGAAGCTGTTGGGACCCGCGCCAATTCGTCCCGAGGCGATGCCAAGGCGATGTCGACCATCCTCCGCAGGAAGCGGACGGAGATTCAGATCACGTTTTGCACGCCAGCCGATTCGCCGCTTGTCAGGTGATGCGGGCCTGTAACACTCCTGCACAAGCGGCCCCGGGCGGTCACAAATGCCGCGGAGAGGCCGCCGTTCACATGCCGCTTGAGCCGCGGTCGAACGCGCAAAGGGACCTCTTCACGTCAAGCCGCTGCCCTGTTCTTTATGGCTCCGATGATGGCAGTAAGTATCGCCCCGCCGGCGCCGCCTGCAACCACGTTGGAGATGATTCCCGAAGCCGACAGGTTTCCGGACTGCGCGGCCGCAATCACCGACGGCATCAATAACGTAACGATCTGGCCCAGAACCCCGCCACCCACGAGCCCGCTTACGACATTTCCGATCGTTCCGAGATCGAAATTGGGAGATGCCTTGCCCGCACCCATACCACCGAGTGCACCGGCGGCGAGGTTAATCAGAATCTGTTCCATCATTGTCCTCCTGATGAATTGGTGAAGTGTCGGCCGCTCTCAGCGGCGATGGAATTTCCTTGCCGGCTGCCGCGATGGTTCGCGCGAACTTTCAAGACGCGCGACAACCGCTTCCGGCTTCAGACGCGGCTCTGGCGGCCTGCAAAAAGACCGTAAACGAAAAGCAGGATGACCGCTCCGACGACAGCTCCGATGAAGCCCGCACTCTCTCCGGCCTTATACCAGCCGACTGCCTGGCCGAGGTAAGTGGCGACGAAAGCTCCGACGATTCCGAGAATGGTGGTGAGAATGAAACCCGAAGGCTCATTGCTGCCGGGCATTATGAACTTCGCGATCACTCCGGCGATGAACCCAATGATGATTGTCCATAAAATGCTCATGCTATCACTCCTCCGGGGCAAAAGCGGCAATGCAGGCGTGGACTGGAAGCAGCGCGGTCCTCGGCCTGTCGGATGCAAAAAAAGAAAGTCCGGGATCACTGTAAAATTGTCCGCATCACCAGCAGTTTGATCTATGTCAATGATCCCTCGGCTTGCACAGAAGCTGTTGGAGCCTGATCCGGGTGAGATCAGCAGGCGCTTCCTGCGATGTCCCCCATTACCGCCCAGGTAGATCTTCGCGCCGGGCCTGCCGGCTTTCGGGCAAACGCTGACATTTCGCCGTAGCGGTTAGAGTGCAATATAGTCGCCTGGAGATGGTGTGGCGGTTCAGAAGCCCGCATCATTGCAGCCCGCGAGTTCGTCATGCGGACTTCTGAACCAAAGCCACACGAGAAACAGTAATTTTTGCTAGTGTCCTTTCGATTCCGAAGTTCGCAAACGGGGCCGCCGCAACATGGTGCAAACTTCGGAATCGGGACACTGGCGGCACCGGCTTCTCGGAGGCGATCATGTTCAATCCCACGCAGATTGTGATCCAGGCGTTTGTCGAGGAGCTTCGAGACATGTACCGCCAGATCTATGGGGTCCTCGAGCCCGCCTATCCGGACATCATCAGCTTCGTCGGGCGGCTTGCGCTCGAGAACATCGCCGACAGCGATGCGGCCTATCACGACATGAACCACACCATCATGGTGACACTGGTCGGCCAGCAGATTTTGCGCGGGAAACACACGCGCGAGGGCGGCGTCACCCCACGCGATTGGCTGCATTTCACGATTTCGCTCCTGTGTCACGACATCGGCTATGTGCGCGGGGTATGCCGGGGCGATAGCGACGGACACTACGTTTGCAACGAGAAAGGCGATCTGGTGTCGATATCGCCGGGAGCCACCGACGCTTCGCTGACGCCCTATCACGTCACGCGATCGAAGCTCTTCGTCCGCGAACGCTTCGGCAAGGCGAGACTGGTCCACATCGATACGCGGGAGATCGAGGCAAATATCGAGCACACGCGCTTTCCGGTGCCCGAGGACGAGCAGCATACCTCGACCGCCGATTATCCGGGGCTGCTTCGCGCCGCCGACCTCATCGGCCAGTTGGCGGACATCGATTATCTGCGCAAGACCTCGGCGTTGTTCGCCGAATTTTCCGAAACCGGCGCCAGCAAGAAGCTCGGCTATCATTCGCCCGATGATTTGCGCGCGGCGTACCCGGCCTTCTTCTGGAAGGCCGTCCGCCCCTATATCGGCGATGCGCTGCGCTATCTGCAGGTCACGCAGGACGGCAAGCAGTGGATCGCCAGCCTCTATGCGCACGTGTTCTCGGAAGAACACCGCGGAGCATTCGGCACGCATTGAGGCGGGCTTGCTATTCGATCACGTCGTCGGCGCGGCTGATCACGGTTGCGGGCACTTCCAGCCCAATGGCCTTGGCGGCCTTCAGATTGACGAGGACTTCGTACTTGTTGGGAGCCTGAACAGGCAGATCGGCGGGTTTTTCACCCTTCAGGATACGGTCCACGTAGCCGGCGGCGCGTCGCGTAGAGGCGATCGTATCGGACCCGTAGGAAATCAGGCCGCCATGCTCGACAAACGCCCGGTTGGCATAGACTGCGGGTAGTCGATATCTGGCCGCCAATCCGAGGATGAGATCGCGATGTCCGTTGACCTGCGCGCCAAAGGTTGCGATCAGGCCGCCGTGAGCGGAGCGTGCAACTTTCGCAATCCCGCTTTCTATCTCGCTGGCATCGCGCGTGCCGATTGGAACGATATCGGCACCCAGCGCACCCGCGACCGACTCAATGACGGCGAATTGCCCGATGCCCGAGGGCACGGTCGGGTCTCGAATCACTCCAACGCGGACGGTCGTCGGCGCTACCTGTTTGAGCAGTTCAAGCCATTTGCCGCTCAAACTGTATTCGAACTGCATGAAGCCCGTTACGTTGCCGCCGGGATGCGCGAGGCTCTCGACGAAGCCGCTGCCCACGGGATCGACGGCCGTCGTGAACACCACGGGTATTCGGTTGGTCGCCTGGAGCACCGGTGGAGTGGTGGTGCCGCCGCCCGAGACGATGACGTCCGGCGTCTCGGCCAGCAATTCGGCGACGCCCTTGCGAAGATCAGCGGGATTCGGCCTGACACGATGGATGGAGAGCTTCAGGTTCTGGCCATTGACCCAGCCGAGACTGCGCAATTGTTCCGTGAAAACTGAAATACGTTTCTCATATTCAGGATCATCTTCGTTGGCTTCGCCGATAAGAAGGGCGACACGGCGTAATTGGCGTCCCTGTTGCGCGCGCGCAGCCCATGGGAAGGCCGCCGCCGCACCGAGTACTGCAATGTGTTCTCGCCGTCTCATCATGGCCGCCCCT